>ENA-ORMS01000011-ORMS01000011.1-human-gut-metagenome-genome-assembly--contig:-NODE-11-length-209261-cov-34.715319_pt1 | contig 209261 bp, 250 predicted proteins | sample MGYA00242104_ERZ508997 | MGnify/ENA primary metagenome ERZ508997 (study PRJEB26280, sample SAMEA2338704) | human gut metagenome | biome: human gut; feature: human-associated habitat; material...
TCCACTGCTTGTGCGGGCCCCCGTCAATTCCTTTGAGTTTCAACCTTGCGGTCGTACTCCCCAGGTGGATTACTTATTGTGTTAACTGCGGCACTGAAGGGGTCAATCCTCCAACACCTAGTAATCATCGTTTACGGTGTGGACTACCAGGGTATCTAATCCTGTTTGCTACCCACACTTTCGAGCCTCAGCGTCAGTTGGTGCCCAGTAGGCCGCCTTCGCCACTGGTGTTCCTCCCGATATCTACGCATTCCACCGCTACACCGGGAATTCCGCCTACCTCTGCACTACTCAAGAAAAACAGTTTTGAAAGCAGTTTATGGGTTGAGCCCATAGATTTCACTTCCAACTTGTCTTCCCGCCTGCGCTCCCTTTACACCCAGTAATTCCGGACAACGCTTGTGACCTACGTTTTACCGCGGCTGCTGGCACGTAGTTAGCCGTCACTTCCTTGTTGAGTACCGTCATTATCTTCCTCAACAACAGGAGTTTACAATCCGAAGACCTTCTTCCTCCACGCGGCGTCGCTGCATCAGGGTTTCCCCCATTGTGCAATATTCCCCACTGCTGCCTCCCGTAGGAGTCTGGGCCGTGTCTCAGTCCCAATGTGGCCGTTCAACCTCTCAGTCCGGCTACTGATCGTCGACTTGGTAGGCCGTTACCCCACCAACTATCTAATCAGACGCAAGGCCATCTTCTAGCAGATTACTCTTTTCCCGATTGTACCATGTGATTCTCTCGGCATATGCGGTATTAGCAATGATTTCTCATTGTTATTCCCCTCTAGAAGGCAGGTTCCTTACGCGTTACTCACCAGTCCGCCACTAAAGCCATTGTTGTAAGTCTACTTCCACTTTCTTCGAACAAGTTCTCTGTCCGTTTCTATTTCATTACAACGACTTCCGTTCGACTTGCATGTCTTATGTGCGCCGCCAGCGTTTATCCTGAGCCAGGATCAAACTCTCATATTAATGGTTTATTTACTTCGATTATTTCTAATCTACTTAAATAACTTTTTATTTGAGCTTTTTGACTCTTAATTATTTTCTGGCTGTGATTTCTCACAGTATTTTTTTATAGATAGTTTGCTTCTATCTTCCTTTATTATTTTGGTTTCTCAAAGGTTTATTGTTTACTTTTCAATGTGCTTTTTTTTGTCTTCAACAAGATGTTCTTGCTGAAGACATTATTTATTTTAGCACAGCTATTTTATAAAGTCAACACATTTTTTAAATTTTTTTAAAATATTTTTTCAAGTTTAATTTTTCCTTTATTTATAGCCATTTTTCAACTTTATATTTTTTCATCTCACTATGTAATTTTTATCGTAAATTTCTTAATTTCTATTCTTAACAACTTCATACATTATAATTCCTGCTGAAACAGATGCATTTAATGAAGTTATTCTTCCTTTCATCGGGATTTTTACTAAGAAGTCACAATTTTCTTTTACTAATCTGCTCATTCCAAATCCCTCACTACCAATAACAATTGCTATTGGCATTTTATAGTCTTGTTTTGTATATATTGTATCTGTGTCCATATCTGTTCCACATATCCAGACATCTTGCTCTTTTAAATATCTAATTGTTTCATTTATATTATTAACTCTAGCTATCTTCATGTATTCTACCGCACCTGCAGATACTTTACTAACTGTACTATTTACAGAAGCAGCTCTTCTTTTAGGTATAATAATTCCATGAACTCCTGCTGTTTCTGCCGTTCTGATAATAGATCCTAAGTTATGTGGATCCTCTATTCCATCTAATATTAATATAAATGGCTTTTCGTTTTTTCTTTTAGCTTCATCTAAAATATCTTCCACTTCACAATAATCATAAGGAGGCACTATAGCAATAACTCCTTGATTGTTTGGTGTCTGAGCAATTTGATTTAATTTGTTTTTTTCAATTTCTGTTACAATTATTTTTCTTTCTTTAGCTATTGCCAATATTTTATGAATTGAACCATGTTTTTCTCCATTAGCTACTAATATTTTATTTATATCTCTGCCTGACTCTAAAAGTTCTAGTACTGCATTTCTTCCTTCTACTTGATCATTATATTCTTCCTTTTCCATCGAATACTCTCCTGTTTTCTATTTTTTTATTTATTCTTCATCTAATTTAAGAACAGATAAGAATGCTTCTTGTGGAATTTCAACATTTCCTATTTGTCTCATTTTCTTTTTACCACGTTTTTGTTTTTCTAGTAATTTTTTCTTTCTTGTTATGTCTCCTCCATAACATTTAGCAAGTACATCTTTTCTCATTGCTGATATAGTTTCTCTTGCTATAATTTTTCCACCAATAACAGCTTGTAAAGGAATTGTAAATAATTGCCTTGGTATAACATCTTTAAGTTTTTCTACCATTTTCTTTCCTTTTTCATAGCTACTATCTCTATGTACTATAAAAGATAAAGCATCTACGCCTTCTCCATTTACCCATATATCCAATTTCACTAAGTCAGATCTTACGTATTCTTTAAATTCATAATCAAATGAAGCATAACCTTTTGTTTTAGATTTTAAGGTATCAAAGAAATCATATATAATTTCATTTAGAGGCATTTCATAAATCAAGTTTACTCTTGTTTCATCCAAATACTTCATATCAATATATGTTCCACGTCTATTTTGGCATATTTCCATAATTCCACCAACATATTCTTTTGGTGTAATTATTTCTGCTTGTACCATTGGTTCTTCCATATAATCTATTTCATTTGGTGTTGGCATATCAGATGGATTATACAAATCTAATACTGTTCCATCTGTTTTATGTATTTTATATATAACTGATGGAGAGGTTGTTATTAAACTTAAGTCAAATTCTCTATCCAGTCTTTCCTCTATTATTTCTAAGTGTAATAATCCTAAAAATCCGCATCTGAATCCTGAACCTAATGCTCCTGATGTTTCTGGTTCATATTCAAGTGCAGCATCGTTTAATTTTAATTTTTCTAGTGCAACTTTTAAATTTTCATAATCTCCGCCATCTATTGGGTAGATTCCACAATACACCATCGGATTAACTTTTTTATATCCTGGCAATGGTTCTTGTGCTGGACTTTCTTTTAATGTAATAGTATCTCCTACACGTACATCCTGTAAACTCTTAATACTTGCTGCAATATACCCAACTTCTCCAGCTTTTAATTCACTACTAGGTGTATATTTTCCTGGTTCAAAATATCCTACTTCTGTAATAGTAAAGTTTTTTCCAGATGACATTAAAACCATCTCATCTCCAACTTTAACAGTACCATCTTTAATACGTACATAAGCGATAGCACCTTTATAATTGTCATAAATAGAATCAAATATTAATGCTTTAAGAGGAGCTGTTTCGTCTCCCGTTGGTGCTGGCAAATCAGTTACTATTCTTTCTAATACCTGTTCAACATTTAGTCCTGATTTTGCCGAAATACATGGTGCATCTTGAGCTGGTATTCCTATAATATCTTCAATTTCTTTTTTTACTTCTTCAGGTCTTGCATTTGGTAAATCAATTTTATTTATAACAGGTAAAATCTCTAAGTTATTATCAATTGCCAAATACACATTTGCCAAAGTTTGTGCTTCAACTCCTTGGCTGCTATCCACTACTAAAACCGCCCCATCACATGCTGCTAGACTTCTAGAAACTTCATAATTAAAATCAACATGCCCAGGCGTATCTATTAAATTAAGTTCATAGTCATTGCCATCTTTAGCATGATATTTCATTCTGACAGCTTGTGATTTAATTGTAATTCCACGTTCTCTTTCTATATCCATATTATCTAAAACTTGATTTTCCATTTCTCTTTTAGATAAAACTCCTGTCATTTCAATCAATCTATCTGCTAGAGTAGATTTTCCATGATCTATATGTGCAATAATGCTAAAATTACGAATAAGCTTTTTTCTATCTTGCATACTCTTTTCTCCTTGTTTTTACATATATGCCATTTTAACATATTTATATATTAAAATCAATTAAAACAATCACAAAAATCCTTACAAATATTGTAAGGATTTTTGTATACAACGCATTACATATAAAATGTAATAAATTTACTATAAATAATTTTTCATAAAATTGTCATAATCTAAATTATATTCTTGCCAGTAGTCACGATATTCATCATAATAATCATTTTGTAAATTATTGTAATCATTTGATAAATCCTCATTAACTACATGTATAAAAGCTATAATAGAAATTGCTGAACTTATAATTATAACCGGAATTGATAGTGCACTAACAACTAATCCTGCAATTCCAAATCCTTTTTTTCCACCTTCAATTTTACTTTTTCTGCAAGCATCAATTGCCCCTAATATTATACCAACAACTGCTAATGCGAACATTATAAAACATATAAATGGTATCCATCCAATTAATAGTGAAATAATTCCAAGTATTAATGAAGCTATTCCCATGAAAATTCCTCCTTATATTATGCTTACATTCTTATTATACTTTATTCATCTTTTTTTGTCAATTTTCTTTGTTTTTCGCTTTACAAAAAGCTTAAGTTAATATACAATAAGCATAGATTTAAAATATTAATTTAGAAGGAAAAAAAATGTATAAATTTATTTCAAAATGTGAACAAGACACTATAAATTTTGCTGAAAATTTTGCAAAGGAATTAAATAAAAAAGATATTATTGTTTTGTCAGGTGATTTAGGTTCTGGCAAAACAAAATTTGTGCAAGGCATATTAAAACATTTTGGATTAGAAAATGAAATTTCTAGTCCTACATTTACTATTGTAAATGAGTACAATACTAGTACATGCCCTATTTACCATTTTGATGTATATCGTTTAGCTGACATTGATGAATTTTATGCAATGGGCGGAGAAGAATATTTTGAAAACGGAATTTGTCTTATCGAATGGGGCGAAATTATTAAAGATGCCTTACCTTCTAATTATATAAAAATTACATTTAGTAAAAATGATGATAATGATGATTATAGAGAATTAAACATAGAAAGGATTTCAAGATGAAAATATTAGCAATTGACACTTCTTCTAAAAATGCTGCAGTTGCAATTTTAGAAAATCAAAATACAATAATTGAATTAAACAATGATGATGAAAAAACACATTCTCAAAAATTAATGCCTATGATTGATGAAGCTTTTAAAAAATCAAACATGTCATTAGATGATATAAACTTAATTAGTTGTTGCCTTGGTCCTGGTTCTTTTACTGGAGTTAGAATCGGAATAGCAACAGCTAAAGCATTTTCTGACAGTAAAAACATACCAACATTTGGAGTTTCATCTTTAGAAGCTTTAGCACACAACTTAAACCAAGACGGTCTTATCTGTGGCTTAATTAATGCTAATAATGGAAATGTATATGCAGGAATTTTTGAAATTGTACAAAACCAAACTATAAAAAGTAAATTATCTTTTCTTTCTTTAAAAGATTCTAATGGAAATATTTCATTAAATCCTTTAAAAACCTTTATTGAAAGTGATGACGAACTATTTAATAAATACTCAAATATTTCTTTTATTGGAGATGGAGCAATATTATATAAAGAATTATTCAAACAATTAATTTTCAAAAAACCATACACTATTGAAGTTTGTGAAGAGAACATTTCAACTGGAATAAGCATTGGAAAAATTGGTTACACTAACTACAAAAACGGAAATTATGGTGATTCCAGCTTTTTATCTCCTATTTATTTAAGAAAATCTCAAGCAGAACTTGCTTTAGAAGAAAAGAATGGAATTAAAAATGATTAGTGAAATGAATTTACAAGATTTAGAAGAAATTAAAGATTGCTTGTTGACCGATTTTGATGATTTTTGGTCATACAATATTTTAAAACAAGAGTTCGAAAACGGTAAATCGAAATATTTCGTTTTAAAGCATGAAAATGAAATTGTAGGGTTTGCTGGAATATTGTTGATTATTGATGAAGTCAATATTATGAATATTGTTGTAAGAAAAGACAAGAGAAAGCTTGGTATTGGTTCTTTACTTTTAGAAAAAATTATTGACTTTTCTAAAATACATAATGCAACTTCTATAACACTAGAAGTAAATGAAAAAAACATACCTGCTATTAAGTTATACGAAAAATATGGTTTTAAACAGGTTGGTCTTAGAAAAAAATATTATAATAATGAAGATAACGCTATTTTAATGGATTTGGTATTTTAAATACTATTTGGAGAGGTTTGTCCCTCAAACTGACAAAGGAGGAAATAAAATGAAAAGAACAAATGAAGTTGATTATAAAGATTTGAAAATGGTATGTAACCCTGAACAGTTCGACTTTGAAACAACTGAAGAATTAGACCCTATTGATACAGGTATTGGACAAGATAGAGGTATTAGAGCTTTAGAGTTTGGTTTGAATGTTGATGTGAGGGGTTATAATTTGTATATGGAGGGACCTAGTGGTGTTGGTAAAACAATGTATGCAAAAAATTATCTTAACACTATTTCAAAAAAGAAAAAAGTTCCTCAAGATTGGTGCTATATATATAACTTTGACAACCCAAATGAACCAATTGCAGTTTCACTCCCTGCTGGTGGTGGCAAAGAATTTCAAGATTTAATGGATCACTTTATAAATGATGTTAAAGTTGATATAAAGTCTACATTTAATAATGAAGAATTTGAAAAAGAAAGAGCTTTAATTAAACAAGAATTTGAAGAAAAACGTAGTGTTTTAATGGCTAAATTAAATCAAAAATCCTCTGAATATGGATTTCAAGTTAAATCTTCTCAAACTGGTATTTATATGATGCCTGTTATGAATGGTAAAGCTATGCCTGAAGAAGAATTCAATAAACTAGATGAAAGTATAAGAAAACAATATGAAGAAAAATCTGCGATTGTTCAACAACATATTATGGAGGCAATTGGAGAAATCAAAGCCATCGAAAGAGAATCTGCAAAAAAAGTAGAAGAATGGCAATCTAATGTTGCCTTACTTACTGTTAATACTCATATAAATTATATTAAATCAAAATATAAAAGAAATAAAAAAGTTAATCATTTTTTAGATAGTATTAAAAAGGATATTTTAAAAAATATTTCATGTTTTATTGATGATGGTAAAATTAATAAGCAACCTAATGCTCCACAACCAAAACCAGAATTAATAAAACCTTGGTTAAATTATAGAGTTAATTTATTTGTTGACAACAGTCAAACTGAAGGTGCCCCTGTTGTTATGGATTCAAACTATTCTTACCACAATATTTTTGGTAAATTGGAATATGAAAATTACTATGGAAGTTTAAAAACAGATTTTACTATGTTAAAACCTGGATTACTTCATAAGGCAAATGGTGGTTATATTATATTCCAGGCAACTGACTTATTAAGTAATAGTTTATGTTATGAAGCTTTGAAAAAAGCTTTAAGAACTAAAGAATTAGGAATTGAAAATGCAGCTGACCCTCGTTCTTCAATGGTAATGATTTCTTTAAAACCTGAACCTATTCCTCTTGATTTAAAAGTAATTATTATTGGAGAAGAAAATATTTATCAGTCTTTACTTGCAATGGATAATGACTTTAGGAAATTATTTAAAATCAAAGTTGAATTTGAAGATGATGCTCCTATTACTTCTGAAAATATAAATAAATTAGCAAGATTTATTGCTGGATATTGTATGCAAGAGGAACTACCTCCTCTCACTAAAGAAGCTGTTGCAAAAGTAGTAGAATACGCTTCTAAAGTAGCTGATAACCAAAAAAAACTTTCTACACGTTTTAATGATTTAGCACAAATAATTGGTGAAGCAGCCACTTGGGCTAGAATAGGCCGTTCTAAGTTAGTTACTGCCGAATATGTTGATAAAGCTTTAAAAGAAAGAGTTAATAGAGTTAAAAAATATGATTCACGTTACATGGAAATGATAAAAGAAAATACATTACTTATTGATACTGATGGATTTGTAACAGGTCAAATAAATGGTTTAACTGTTATGAACATAGGTGAATATAGTTTTGGTAAACCTATAAAAATAACAGCTAATACTTATACAGGAAAAAGTGGAATTATAAATATTGAACGTGAAGTTGAGCTTTCTGGTTCTTCTCATTCAAAAGGTGTTTTGATTTTAACAGGATACTTAGGTCAGATGTTTGCACAAGACATTCCTCTATCTCTTACTGCTAGTGTATGTTTTGAGCAATTATATAATGGTGTTGATGGTGATAGTGCTTCAAGTACAGAGCTATATGCTATACTTTCTAGTTTATCTGGTATTCCTATAAATCAAGCTATTAGTGTAACTGGTTCAGTTAATCAAAAGGGTGAAATTCAACCAATTGGTGGTGTTAATGATAAAATTGAAGGATTTTTCCAAATTTGTAAAATGCGTGGACTTAATGGAACGCACGGAGTTATAATTCCAAAGCAAAATGTTCATAATTTAAATCTTTCTGATGAAGTTATTGAAGCTGTTAAAAATGGAGATTTTCATATTTATGCTATTTCTAATATTGAAGAAGGAATTGAATTATTAACAGGAGTTCCTGCTGGTAAGAAAGATGCAAATGGACATTTTCCTGCTGGTTCAATCAATTATTTAGCTTATGAAAAATTAAAGAAATATGCTCAAGTTTCACAAAAAAATAACTAGTTCAAAACTAGTTATTTTTTTTATATATAAGTAGCATATAATACTTTTTTATTTTGCACTTATTATTTTTCCTCCACCTAGAATTATGTCATCTATGTAGAATACTGCTGATTGACCTGGTGTTACACGTGCTGTTGGTTTTTCAAAGCATACTTTTATTAGGTCGTCTCCTACCATCTCTATTGTTGCTTTGTCTTCTTTTGCTGAATATCTAGTTTTTACTAGAACTGGCATTTTGCCTTTAATCTCATCAACTAATAATAAGTTAATTTTATTTATTAACATTTCTGTGCTATATATTTCACTTTCTTTGCCAACAATAACTTGATTTTTTTCTTTATTAAATCCAATTACATACAAAGGCTCTTTATACGAAATTCCAAGTCCTTTTCTCTGTCCTATTGTATAATTATATAGTCCGTTGTGTTTTCCTAATACTTCTCCATCTGAAGTTACTATATTTCCCGCTTCTGGCTTTATATTAGAATTATTTTCTAAGAACTTTTTATAATTTCCATCTGGAATAAAGCATATATCTTCACTATCTGGTTTGTTTGCTACCTTCAAATTGTTTTGTCTTGCTATTTCTCTTATTTGTTCTTTATTTTCAAAATCTGCTAGTGGAAACAATACATGTTCAATTAAATCTTTAGGAATTTGCCATAATACATAACTTTGATCCTTTTTACCTGCATTTGACTTTTTCAAAACCCATCTTTTATATTTTTCACTATACTCTGTTTTAGCATAATGACCTGTTGCAATATAATTACATCCAAGTTCTTTTGCTTTTTCATACATCGCACCAAATTTTAAATACTTATTACATTCAATACAAGGATTTGGTGTTTTGCAGTTTGCATAACAGTTAATAAAGTCATCTATTACATGTTTTTTAAACTCTTCTTTATAGTCATAAGTAAAATGTGGTATTCCAATTGAACTACAAACATTTTTAGCATCTATATATGTATTTATATTACAACAACTGCTTCCTGCAAATAATTCTAATGTTGTTCCTATTACTTCATACCCTTGTTGCTTTAGTAATAATGCTGACACACTGCTGTCAACTCCACCGCTCATTCCTAACAATACTTTCTTATTTTCCATTTTTCTCTAATAACTCCTCCATTGTATGCCAAGCTAAAAGTACACACTCAACTCTGGCTGGCATATTTGATACATTTTTAAATGCATTTCATCACCACAATTTGGATTATGACCCAACTCACAATAATCATAGCTGTCTAAATTTTTCTTGTTATATGAATTCATGCTATGTTCCATTATAAATATCATCTAGTCCTTCCACTATTTTACTCCTTATTTATATACTTTTCAAACATTTTATATGTTTTATTTAGTGCATCAACTATTACTATTGCACCTTTCTTATGTGCATATTTTATAATTTCTTCTTTATTTCTTGCATTTATAACATATTGTGGCTGAGGGTTTAAATTTATTTTATTTTTAATCCTTTAAAACGGGCATTTCTTCTCCATTTATTGTTTCTAATTTCCATTCTTTTAATGTTATTTCATAGTCGTTTTTATGTTCTTTTACATATTCATTTAGCTGGTTTAATGCTTCTTGAACATTCGAACTATCAAATGACATACTTCCTTCATTTACTTCTATATTTTTATTATTTTTTTTCATACTTGCTGGGTAAAAACAATTCGTTAAGTCTATTGATGCTCCTCCTGATATAAAATAGAAATTAGCTCCATAATCTGTTATATTTCCTAAACTACAAGTATTTATTATATTTCTTGTTCCCGAACTGTATGCCCAGTTTACAATTCCACATGAAGAACTGTAAGTTTGATTTTTTTTACTTTTTCCTTTTATCTCTCCTGCATTATAGCAATTGACTATAGTAGTTGTTCCACCAATATCATCAAAACCAACTAGTCCACTTGCTGTTCCATTTCCTAAATTAGTGCAATTAATTAGAGTCACATTTCCATACGCAACAATCATAGTTCCACATCCTCTGCTAGTTTCATTTCCAATGTTTACAAAACTATTGCAATTGTAAAATTTACTTCCTGCTGATCTATAAGAAAATACACCAACTTCTTTATTAATAGCATTCATATATCCTTTAAGAGTAAGATTTTCAATTATGGATCCACTTACATACATAAAGAAACCAGAGTGGCTATTTCTGTTCATGTATATATTCTGAATCGTATATCCTTGTCCATCAAAATTTCCCTGAAAAATAGCTCCGTCATATTTTCCTATTGGTACAAGTCCTACGCCTTCTTTATTTGTTATTAATTCTTTTAATGTTTTTGTACTTGTTTCATCTATTTTATATACATCATTTTCCGAATCATAACTCCATTTTAATTCTGGTTTCGAATATGAATATTTAGATTCAAAATTTAATGTTCGTGTTAAAATAATTTGTTTATTTTTAAATGTATTTACTGATTCTACATCTTTTATTGCACCATTTTCGTCAATACAATTTCCTTTTCCATTCGTTATATTTGATAAAATAACCAAATCTTCTATACAAGTTATTTTATACGGTTTTTCTTCACTTCCATCACAGCTTCCACCTTTTGTTATGTCTCCTGCATTTTCATCATTTACAACTTCATTTGGTCCTGTTATTTTTCCATTTTTATCAACTTCATAATATCTATTAGTATCTGGAAAGCAAACATCTATTATATCTCCAGCATCACTTGCTTCTACATTGTTGCCTCCTGCTTCTTCTTGTAATGCTGGTTCAAATATTTCATAACTTATTTCTGTATCTTTTGTTCTTATTACTGTTAGACTCTCAGCTCTTGCAACTATTTCTTTTTCATTTGCTATTTCCATTTGTACTTTTGCGTCGCTTGCTCTACTTATTAATCCTTTATCTCCTACTACTGTATTTATTGTTATTCCTGCTAGTATTAATAATACCACTATTGTTACTACTAAAACAATTAAAGTTATTCCTCTTGATTTTCTCATTTTTCTTTCTCCTAGTTATTATTACATTTGTATAGTATCATAAAGCTTATTTTATTTCAATAGATTATTCTTTAACTTCTTCAACTTTTTCTTCACTAACTGTATCTGTAACTTCTTCTACAACTGGAGTTTCTGTTTCAACAGCTGGTGCTTCTTCTGGTGCAGATTCAACTGCTGGTTCTTCTACTAATTCTTCTTTTACAATAATTTCTTTGTCTTCGATTCTTGCACCTGTATTTTCTTTTGTCTTAGCAGCTTTACCAACTTTGTCTCTTAGGTAATATAGTTTTGCTCTTCTAGCTTTACCAACTCTAACTACCTCAACTTTTTCTACTAATGGTGAATGCACTAAGAATGTTTTTTCTACACCTACACCATAAGAAATTTTTCTTACTGTGAAAGATGCGTTTACTCCTCCGTTTTGTTTTTTAATGATAATTCCTTCAAATACTTGAATTCTTTGTCTATTACCTTCTTTAATTTTTTGATGTACTCTAACTGTATCACCAACTTTTAAATCTGGTATCTTATTTTTTAATTGCTCGTGTTCAACTGATTTTACGATATCCATAACTTTGAATATCCTCCTTTCTTTTTTATTTTAATAAATCTGGTCTTTTTTGTTTTGTTATCTCTAGAGATTTTTGCTCTCTCCATTTTCTTATATTTTCATGATGTCCAGATAATAATACATCTGGTACCTTTTTTCCATGAAATTCTTCTGGTCTTGTGTACTGTGGATATTCTAGAAGATTGTTTGTAAAAGATTCTTCTTGTGTAGACTCTTCTTTTAATACTCCCTGAATATATCTACTAACACTATCAATTAATACCATCGCTGGTAATTCACCACCTGTTAGTACATAATCTCCAATTGATATTTCTTCATCTACAATTTCATCTAAAACGCGTTGATCTATTCCTTCATAATGGCCACATAATAAAATAAGATGTTCTTGTTTAGAAAGTTCTAAAACTTTTTCTTGATTTAGCACATTTCCTTTAGGTGATAAGTATATAACTTTTGCATTTTCTTTATTTTGTATTGAATTGTAAGCGTCATATACTACGCTTGGCATCATTACCATTCCTGCACCACCACCATAAGGTGTATCATCTACTTTTTTATGCTTATCTTTTGAAAAATTTCTGATGTTAATCAAGTTTATTTGTATTAACTGCTTTTCAATTGCTTTTCCAATAACGCTTTGCTTTACAGCTTCAAACATTTCTGGAAAAAGAGTTAATATGTCAAATTTCATGATTTTTCCTTTCTTAAATTAATCCTTTTATTATATGAACTGTTATCCTTTCTTGTTCTAAATCAATTTGTTTGATAACTTCTTTAGTTCCAGGTAATAATATTTGTTTTCCATCTTCTGATTTTATAACATAAATATCATTAGCACCAGAATTATATATATCTTCTACTTTTCCAAGTAATATATTTTCATCAGTATAAACTGTAAGTCCAAGTAAATCTGCAATGAAATAAGTATCTTTTGGAAGCTTTTTACTATTAGATCTTGCAATTTTTAAATAACAACCTCTATATTTTTCAGCTTCTTCAACAGTATCAATTCCTTTTAGTTTTAATAAGACTTGATTCTTACTATATTTTGTTTCTTCAATTTCGACTTCTGAAAGCTTTCCATCTTTTACTAATAGAATAGATTTTAGCTTTTCAAATTGTGAAATATCATCTGTAAAAGGATTTACTTTTACCATACCTTTAATTCCAAAGTGATTTACAATTTGTCCTATTTCAAAATATTCTTGTTTCATATAATTCCTCTAATCCACAAATTCAATAACTACTTTTTTGTGTTCTTTGGCTGCTAAAGATTTCATAACAGTACGAATTGCTTTTGCAACTTTTCCTTGTTTTCCTATTACTTTACCCATATCAGATTCTGCTACTTTTACTTCAAAAGTTAAAGTATTTTCTTCTTCCTTTGGACTTATTGTAACTTTATCTTTATTTTCAACCAAGTTTAGAATAATAGTTTCTAAAATTTCTTTCATTTTTAAGTTTTACCTTCCTTAAGAAAATTATTTTTTAGATGCTCTTTCTATTAGTTCTTTTACTGATTCTGTTGGTTTTGCACCATTTTTAATCCATGTAGCTAATTTTTCGTCATCTAATATAATTGTAGAAGGTTCTGTCATTGGATCATAAGAACCAATTTTTTCGATGATTTTTCCATCTCTTGGGCTTTTAGAATCTGCAACAACTATGTGATAGAATGGAGCTTTTTTAGCACCTTGTCTTTGTAATCTGATTTTTACCATTTGTTTTTCACCTCCTGAAAATTTGTTATTTATATTTTTTAAAATTAAAAACTTTATTAAATAATAATGTTAAAATCGCTGGTCCTTGGTGTCGAGCTTCCTTCCCTTGAATGTCACAAAAACAAATAAATTTGTTTTTGGACACTATCGGTTGGAACTCTCCAACCGTTACGCTTCGCTCCACCTTACGCGGACTGCGCTTTCTTTTAACATTATTATTCTAAATTTTTTATTGAATATTTAAAATTTTAAATTTTTAGTATCAATGTTCTTCATCATCTTTTTAATTCCACCTTTGTTGCTTTGCATTTGTTTCATCATTTTTTGTGTCATTTCGAAAGATTTCATGAACTTATTTATTTCTTGTACTGAAGTTCCACTTCCTTTAGCAATTCTTACTCTTCTACTTCCATTTAATAGTTTTGGATTTTTTCTTTCTGCTTTTGTCATTGAGCAAATCATTGCTTCAATTCGTACAAATTCTTTATCATCTATTTTTACATCTTTTAGTTGATTCATTCCAGGAATCATTTTTAGTAAAGATGAAAATGAACCCATTTTTTTGATTTGTCTTAGTTGTGTTAAATAATCATCTAAGTCAAATTCTTTTTTCTTAAGCTGTTTTTCTATTTTTTCAGCTTCTTCTAAGTCAAAACTTTCTTCTGCTTTTTCTATAATTGAAAGTACATCTCCCATGCCTAAAATTCTTTGTGCCATTCTGTCTGGATGAAATACTTCTATATCACTTAATTTCTCTCCTGTTGCTGCAAACTTAATTGGTCTTCCTGTAACTTTTTTTACTGATAAAGCTGCCCCCCCACGAGTATCACCATCTAATTTTGTAAGAACTACACCATCGATACCTAAGTTTTCATTAAATGATTTTGCAACATTTACAGCATCTTGACCTGTCATACTGTCTACTACTAATAAAATCTCATGTGGTTTTACATTTGCTTTTACATTTTTTAATTCTTGCATTAACTCTTCATCAATGTGTAATCTACCTGCTGTATCTAGTATTACTACATCATTTAATTTACTCATTGCTGTTGACATAGCTTGTTTAGCAATATGTACAACATCTTTTGATTGTTCATTTGCAAAAACTGGTATGTTGAGTTGTGCTCCAACTACTTGTAATTGTTTTATAGCTGCTGGTCTATATATATCACATGCAACTAATAATGGTTTTTTACCTTGTTTTCGAAGTAAATTTGCAAGTTTTCCTGCTGTTGTTGTTTTTCCTGATCCTTGAAGTCCTACTAGCATAATAACTGTTGGTGGATTAGGAGTAAAGTTTATTTTACTTTCTGTTCCTCCTAAAAGTTCTATTAATTCATCCTTTACTATTTTAATAACTTGTTGCCCTGGAGTTAATGATTTTAATACATCTTGCCCCAATGCTTTTTCTTGAACAGTTGCAATAAATTCCTTAACTATTGTATAGTTAACATCTGCCTCAAGTAATGCAAGTTTTACTTCTCTAAGCATTTCTTTTAAATCTGATTCTGTAATTCTTGCTTTTCCTCTAAGTTTATTAGTAATATTCTGAAGTTTTGAACTTAATCCCTCAAAAGCCATTTGTTAGCTCCCTTCTTCTAAATAGTATTTATAAATTTTGAAAAGAATTATTATTTGAGTAGGAAAAGTTTATTACAAAGGCAAAGGCGCAACCTGTTGGTTGTAACTGCGTTTTTAATGAACTTTGACGACCTCAAATGATGATTATTTTTAAAATTTTTATGCTAAACAACTTAATTCTTCTCTAACATGATTTAAAATTTTCTCAATTTTCCTATCAGAAGATGTATCTTCTATTTTGCTTAACTCTTCTAATATTTGTTGAAGCTTGCGTTCTTGCTTTACTGTTTTTTCCATAAACGATAGCTTTTCTTCTAACTCGAAAAGTTTATTTTCCCCCTTTTTTATTATATCTCTTACTGCCTGCCTTGTTATATTATTATTTTCAGCAATCTCTGAAAGTGATAAGTCATTATTATAGTAATCGTTAATTATTTCATATTGTTTATCAGTTAACATTTTGCCATATATTTGACACAACATACTTATTTTAACGTTTTTTTCCAAATGACATCACTCCTTTGTCTTGAGTAATAATTGTTACTTTTCTAAATCAGATAAAGTATTTATCTTCGGGTTATGAGCCCTCATAAAAATATCAGCATTATTTTGTAATGCTAATATACTTTACACTATTTTTGTTGATTTGTCAAGTGTTTTGACCAAGAATTTAATTTATTACATAAAAAAAACGCTCCTAAGAACGTTTTTTTTATAATTATTTTCTAGGATTTTTGATTGCTGCTTGTGCTGCTGCTAATCTTGCAATTGGAACTCTGAATGGTGAGCATGATACATAAGATAATCCTATGTTATGGCAGAATTCAACACTTGATGGTTCTCCACCATGTTCTCCACATATTCCTAATTTGATATTTGGTCTTGTAGCTTTTCCTTTTTCAACACCCATTTTTACAAGTTGTCCAACACCTTTTTGATCTAATTTTGCAAATGGATCTGATTCATAAATTTTGTTTGCATAGTAATCTCCTAAGAATTTACCAGCATCATCACGGCTAAATCCAAATGTCATTTGAGTTAAGTCGTTTGTTCCGAATGAGAAGAATTCTGCTTCTTCAGCAACTTCGTCAGCTGTTATTGCAGCTCTTGGAATTTCAATCATTGTACCAATATGGTATTGCATGTCTGATCCTTTTTCCTTTTTAACTTGTTCTGCAACTTCAATTACTATATCTTTAACAAATTTTAATTCTTTCTTTTCTCCAACTAATGGAATCATTATTTCAGGAACTATATCATATCCTTCTTCTTCTTTTACTTCAATAGCTGCTTCCATTAAAGCTCTTGTTTGCATTTTTGCAATTTCAGGATATGTTACTGCTAAACGGCATCCTCTGTGTCCCATCATTGGGTTGAATTCGTGTAAGTCAGCACATTTTTGTTTTAAATGTTCAACTGTTACACCCATTTCTTCAGCTAATGCTTTTATATCATTTTCGTCAGTTGGTAAGAACTCATGTAGAGGTGGGTCTAAATAACGAACTGTCATTGGTAGACCTTTTAACTCTTTGTACATTGCTTTGAAGTCACCTTTTTGGAATGGTATTAATTCATTTAATGCTTTTTCACGAGCTTCAACTGTTTCTGATAATATCATTTTTCTAATTTTTGGAATTCTGTCTTCTTCAAAGAACATGTGCTCTGTTCTACATAATCCAATACCTTCAGCACCTAATTCAACTGCTTTTTTAGTATCTCTTGGGTTATCAGCATTTGTTCTAACTCCTAAGTTTCTGAATTCATCAGCCCAAGCCATTATTCTTCCGAAGTTTCCACTTATTTCTGCTTCATGAGTTGGAATATCTTCTCCATAGATGTTACCTGTTGTTCCATCAATAGAAATGTAATCACCTTTATGGAATGTTCTTCCACCTAATTCAAATTCTTCTTTTTCTTCATTTATTTTGATATCTCCGCATCCTGCAACACAGCAAGCACCCATACCACGAGCAACAACTGCTGCATGTGATGTACGTCCACCACGAACTGTTAATATACCTTGTGCAGCTGCCATACCTTCAATATCTTCTGGTGTTGTTTCTAGACGAACTAGAACAACTCTTTCACCTTTTCCACCTTTTCCAAGTTCTTTTGCTTCTTCAGCTGTAAATACAACTTTACCTGCACCAGCACCTGGAGCTGCATTTAAACCTGTTCCAATTACTTTAGCTTGTTTTAAAGCTGTTGGTTCAAATACTGGGTGTAATAATTGATCTAATGATTTAGCTTCAATTCTTAAAACTGCTTCTTCTGGAGTAATCATTCCTTCGTCTACTAAATCGCAAGCGATTTTAATAGCTGCTGGAGCTGTTCTCTTTCCATTTCTTGTTTGTAAGAAGTATAGTTTTCCTTCTTGAATTGTGAATTCCATATCTTGCATATCACGATAGTGATTTTCAAGTTTATGAGCTAATTCCATGAATTCTTTGTAGCATTCTGGTAAATCTTCTTCTAGTTTTGTAATAGGTTGTGGTGTTCTAACACCTGCAACAACGTCTTCACCTTGTGCATTGATTAAGTATTCACCATATATTCCTTTTTCACCTGTAGCTGGATCACGAGTAAATGCAACACCTGTTCCAGATGTTTCTCCCATGTTACCAAATACCATAGCTTGTACGTTTACAGCTGTTCCCCAATTTCCTGGTATATCATTCATTCTTCTATATACTATAGCTCTTGGGTTGTCCCAGCTTCTAAATACTGCTTTAACTGCTCCCATTAATTGTTCTGTTGGGTCTTGTGGGAATTCTTCTCCATTCATGTTCTCTTTATATACTACTTTGAATCTTTTTACTAATTCTTTTAAATCATCTGTTGTTAATTCTGTATCATAATGAACACCTTTTTCTGCTTTTAATTCGTCTATTATTTTTTCAAAGTATGATTTTGAAACTTCCATAACAACATCTGAATACATTTGAATAAATCTTCTATATGAATCATAAGCAAATCTTGGATTTCCTGTTTTAGCTGCAAATCCTTCAACTGCTACGTCATTTAAACCTAGGTTTAATATTGTATCCATCATTCCTGGCATTGATGCTCTAGCACCACTTCTTACTGATACTAATAGTGGATCACTATTGTCTCCAAATTTTTTACCTTGTATTTCTTCTAGTGTTTTTAAAGCTGTGAAGATTTGATCTTGAATTTCTTTTGAAATAGTTTTTCCATCTTCATAATATTTTGTACAAGCTTCTGTTGTAACTGTAAAGCCTTGTGGAATTGGTAAACCTAGGTTAGTCATTTCAGCTAAGTTAGCTCCCTTTCCTCCAAGTAGTTCACGCATGCTTGCGTTTCCTTCCTTAAATAAGTATACGTACTTTTGACTCATAAAGAACCTCCTTAAAATTTTATTGTTTTAACAATATATTAGTTATAAGTAAAATTAGGCTTATAACATTTCCATTATATATGCAAATATGAAAAAAGTAAAGAAATTTCTAAAAAATTCTTTACTTTTTACTTTACTATTAATTTTCTTCTTTATATATTTTTAGTTTAATTAGAACACTATATATTTTAGAACCAAATGGGATCATCATAATGTCTTCTTTTCTTAATATTTTTAAAGCAAATATTAAAACTATGTAAATTAATGCTCCAAATATTATTGAAAGAATTGTGCTTATGCTCATTCTAACTATATTATTTAATGCTTGGTTTATTAAATAGGTACTCACTCCCATAATCACAGAGGCAATTATAGGTGCAATTATCATTCTTCTACATTTAAAATGTAATTTTATATTTTTTTGTAATGCAACAATACATATTAGAAATGCTACCAATTGACAAATTACTGTACTTATTCCAGCACCCATTATTTCAATTTTTGGATTACTAATTAAAACTATATTTAATACAAATTTTATTATTATTCCAATTATTAATGATATTGCAGGTATATATGTTTTGTTTAATCCATATAGTCCACCATTAACAGTTTGATTTAATGCAATAAATATCATTGCAATTGCATATACCATTAATACTTCTGCTCCATCACTTGCTGTTGGGTAAATTAAGCTTAATATTGGTTGTGCCAAAGATATAAAACCTACTGCACATGGAAGTACTATTAATAGTGAAGCAAATATTGAAAACGTCATTCTTTTTGATGCTGTTTTCATGTCTTTTTGAGCAATTGCTCCAGAAATTGCTGGTACTAATGCTGTTGAAAAAGCAACATTCACAGCAATTGGTAAATTTACTAATGTGTCTACCTTAGATAGTATTCCATTTTTACTCATTGCTAAAGCTTCTAATTGTTCTTTTACTGGGTACATATTTGCAAATGCTGTTTGAATGCACCTGCTTACTGTTGCAGTATCTATAAGTGGGCTAACTACTGATATTATTGAACTAATTGTAACAGGTACTGAAATTATTAATATTTTTTTCAATAATTTCATTGCTGTTAGTTCATCTTCTTCAGACTTTTGATTTGGTTCTATTTTTATTTTCTTTCTTTTGTAATATATAATTAAGTAAACAAATGTAAGTATTATAGCTAATGTAGTTGAAAGATTTCCTCCTGCTGCCATAATATATGGCTCTCTTCCAAGTAGCGCATAAACAAATGTTATAGATAATACACAATTAAAAAATTGCTCTATTATTTGAGAATAGCTTGTTGGTTTCATATCATTAAGTCCTGCAAAGTATCCTCTAAATACTGCAGATGCTGAAACAAATGCTATTGCAGGTGCAAGTACTTGCATAACATATTTAGTGTCTGCAACATCATACATTGCAATTGCTATATATTCTGCTCCAAAAAACAATCCAAAAGATAATACTATTCCTATTCCTACAAAGAATGCCATACATATTTTAAATATTCTTTGTGCTCCTTTATTATCTCCTTTTGCTATTCTTTCTGATACTAATTTAGATACAACACTTGGTATTCCTATTGATGATAGCGCAAGCAATAATGAATATATTTGATATCCTGCCGAGTAATACCCAAGTCCAGTATCTCCAAATCCCTCAAAGTTAGTTATTACAAATTTGTATACTAGTCCTAATACCTTTACCATTATTTGTGCAAACATTAATATTAGCACATTTTGCATAAAGGATGATCTTTTTTTCGTTTCTTTTTGTTCCATTTGATTCCTTTCTGTTGTTTTTTATTATGCCACTATAACTTTTCAATAGTTTATTTTTCAAAGTTAAATTTGGGCATCATTCCTATTTTTTCTGGTGTATGAACTGGCAATTGATATATGTCATGTCCGTGGAAATTCATTTGCTTCAACAAATAAAGGTCCTTCTGGTGTAAATGCAACATCCCAACCAACATAACCCATTTCAGGTATTTCTTGGCATGCTTTTTTACAAAGTTCAATTGCCTCATTCCAATATGGAAACTTAAATCCCTTTATAGTTTCACCTGTTTGAGGATGTTTTTCATATACATTTTTTTGTTTATCTATTGCAAGTTGTGTTACAGTTCCAGTTTTTTCATCCACTGGTGCAACCATTCCTCCACTATTAAAGTTATCTACACACTTTCCGTTATTTCCAATTCTAAAGTATGCACATATAATATGTGGCTCCAATTTTACATTTTTTCTTTGCTCTTTTGGTATAGTTAGAAGAGATTTTCCATCTTCAGTTGTAACTACTGTTACTATTCTTACAGTATTTATTGCATTTGGATATATTTTCGCTACTTCAGGATGTTGTTTTATTACCTCTTCTAGTTCAAAGTTGTGTCCTTCTTTACTTAAGTAATCATATAATTCATCTAAAGATTTATAGTCTGAAGTATTAATTTTTTCTATTCCTTTACCACATCCACCATCAATTGGTTTTGCCATAAATGTAGAATGTTTTTCTAAAAATTTTATTACATCTTCTTTTGGCACTCCATTTACTTTTATCCAATCTCTTTTTAAATACTTATTAAATGTACTATTAAACTCATCTTTATTTTGAAAATAATGAAGTGCATCCATATCACAGTATTTTGTTACAAAGTTATTATTTCTTCCTCTTGTTAAATATGTATCTCTTTGTTCATCTGTTAAATTATACATTTCAAATAAATCATAGTCCATATATCCAGCGCCATAACGCCTTGCACATTTTTGCATGTCTAAAAATATTTTTAATTTTGACATTTTAGTTTTGCTATGTATTGAATTAATTTTTTCAAACATAGCTTTTTTATCCATAGTTTTTAATCTTTTTAAAATATATATAATATTTCCCATTAAGTTCTCCCATATAAAAAGTATATAATCTTTTACGATTATATACTATTTAATAATTATATTGCAAGTTTTTTATTAAAGTTATGGTTGTTTGAATTAGTAATTTTCTTATTAAAATTGAACTTTCTCATTAATCCAGTTTTCTAGTTCATCAATTTTTACTCTTACTTGTTCCATTGTATCTCTGTCTCTAATTGTAACACATTCATCTTCTAATGTATCGAAATCAATAGTTACACAATATGGTGTTCCTATTTCATCTTCTCTTCTATAACGTTTACCAATACTTCCTGCTTCATCATAATCACACATAAAGTTTTTAGATAATTTTGCATATACTTCTTCTGCTTTTTCACTTAATTTTTTAGAAAGTGGAAGCACAGCTACTTTATATGGTGCTAAAGCAGGATGTAAATGTAATACTGTTCTTACATCTCCTTCTGCAATTTCTTGTTCTTCATAAGCATTACATAAGAAGGCTAAAGTTACACGGTCACAACCTAATGATGGTTCAACACAATATGGTACAAATTTTTCTCCTGTTTCTTGATCTAAGTAAGTAAGGTCTTCTCCTGAATATTGAGCATGTTGTTTTAAGTCATAATCTGTTCTATCTGCAATACCCCATAATTCTCCCCATCCAAACGGAAATGCAAATTCGATATCTGTTGTACCTTTGCTGTAGAAACATAATTCTTCTGGGCTGTGGTCTCTTAATCTAATTTTTTCTTCTTTCATTCCTAAATTTAAAAGCCAATTTTTACAGAATGCTCTCCAATATTCAAACCATTCCATATCTGTTCCTGGTTTGCAGAAAAATTCAAGTTCCATTTGTTCAAATTCACGAATTCTAAATATAAAGTTACCTGGTGTAATTTCATTTCTAAATGATTTACCAACTTGACCAATTCCCATTGGTAGTTTTCTTCTTGTTGTTCTTAGTACGTTTTTAAAGTTTACAAATATACCTTGTGCTGTTTCTGGTCTTAAATAAATTTCTGAACTGCTATCTTCTGTAACACCTTGGTATGTTTTGTACATTAAATTGAATTTTCTAATTGGTGTAAAGTTTTGTTCTCCGCATTTAGGACATACAATATTATTTTCTTTTATGAAGTTTATCATTTCTTCGTCTGTCATACCGTCTGCAACCATATCTTTATTATTTTCATGAGCCCAATCTTCAATTAGTTTATCTGCTCTGTGCCTTGTTTTACAGTTTTTGCAATCTATTAGCGGATCACTAAAACCTCCTACGTGACCAGAAGCTATCCATGTTTTTGGATTCATTAATATTGCTGCATCTAAGCCTACATTATATTTGCTTTCTTGCACAAATTTTTTCATCCATGCTTTTTTTACATTGTTTTTTAATTCCACTCCTAAAGGGCCGTAGTCCCAAGCATTTGCTAGACCTCCATAAATTTCTGAGCCTGGGTAAACAAATCCCCTTGATTTGCACAATGCTACTAGTTTTTCCATTGTTAATTCTGACATAAAAATTCCTCCTTTTTACTCAAGTGTGCCAATGGGGACGGAGAATTTTGGCACATTTTAATTATTGAAACAATTTATTTTAATTAAAGTTATGAAATGTGCCAAAATTCTCCGTCCCCATTGGCACACTTGCTAGAAATCAAAAAAACTTTCATTCCTAGCTTTTATTGTATTTATTGCTTCATCTGTTATTTTATTTTTATCAAGTTTTCTCATTATTAATACCACAACTGCAACTATTGCAAATGTTACACCATATATAATTAAGCTTAGTTTCCAGTTTCCTTTTAATAAACTTGCACCAGCTAATGTTGAAGATATTACTGATGGAAATCTTGCAAGTGTAGATATTAATATAAATTCTGTTGGCTTTATTGGTAGTAATGCTGCTATGTATGTTAGCAAGTCTTTTGGTGTTCCTGGTATAAAAAATAGTATAAATATTATATATCTAATTGTTTGAGGATTTTGAAACAATTTACTTTTTTCTATTTTTTCTATCTTTTCTGGTTTCACAAATTCATATATAAATTCTCTACCTAATTTATGAACTAGTAAATATATAAATGCTGAGATTATAGCTGCTGATATCATTATAAATACTGTTCCACATAGTCCACCATAGCATAACCCTGCTAATATTTCTATTGGCTCACCTGGTATTATAAATAAAAATATTTGTGCAAACTGAAGTCCAAATAGCATTAAGAATCCCATAAAACCAGATTCATTTATTTTTTGCTTGAAAGCTTGTTGCCCTGCCTCGTTTGATAGTTCCTTAAATGTTGGAATTAAATATACTGTTGTTATTGCCATTATTGCTATTACTACTATCAATAATATTATTTTAAATATTTTAGTTTTTTGTTTCATTTTTCCTCTTTTCTTTATACGGCCTCATCATCACAATCTTGAAATTGTGAATTGTATAGGCTAGCATAAAAGCCACCCTTCTCTAATAGTTCTTCATGCGTTCCTTGTTCTATAATGTCTCCTTCATTCATTACTAATATTAAGTCAGCATTTTTTATTGTAGATAATCTGTGTGCTATTATAAAGCTTGTTCTTCCTTTCATTAGATTGTCCATTGCTGCTTGTATTTGTTCTTCCGTTCTTGTATCTATTGAGCTTGTAGCTTCATCTAATATTAGTATTTCTGGGTTTGTTAATATAACTCTTGCTATTGTTAATAATTGTTTTTGACCTTGTGATATATTATTTGATTCTTCATCAATTACCATATCATAACCCTTTGGTAAAGTTTGTATAAAATGATGAACATGTGCTGCTTTTGCTGCTTCTATTACATCTTCGTCTGTTGCGTCAGGTTTTCCATATTTGATGTTTTCTTTGATTGTTCCACCAAATAGCCATGTATCTTGAAGCACCATCCCAAACACTTTTCTTAAATCTCCACGTTTAAATTCTTGTATATTATGTCCATCAACTAATATTGCACCTTTATTTACATCATAAAATCTCATTAAAAGTTTTACTATTGTAGTTTTACCTGCACCAGTTGGACCAACAATTGCAATTTTTTGTCCATCTTTTACAGTTTCATTAAAGTCATGTATTATAACTTTATCTTCGTTATATCCAAATTGCACATGGTCAAATGTTACATTGCCTTTTATACCTTCTGTTGATATAGCATTTTCTGGATCTTGTTCTTCTTCTGGTTCTTCTAAAAACTCTAATATTCTTTCAGATGCTGCTACCATTGCTTGTAGCATACTTGAAATTTCTGCTATTTCATTTATTGGTCTTGTAAATTGTTTGTCATATTGAATAAATGATTGTATATTACCAACTGTAATTTTTCCTTGCACAGCTAAATATCCACCTAAAACTGCTATTCCAACATAACCAATATTTCCCGCAAAATTCATTATAGGGTACATTAAACCTGACATAAAATGTGATTTCCATCCTGAAGTATATAGCTCATCATTTAATTTTGCAAAAGCTTCTGCTTCTTCATTTTCTCTATTAAATACTTTTACTATTGTATGTCCACCATATATTTCTTCCACTTGACCATTCACATGTCCTAAATAGTCTTGTTGTTGTTTAAAGTATTTTTGTGATTTCTTTACTATAAATTTTACTAATATTACTGCAACTGGTATTATTGCAAGTGATACCAATGTCATGCTAACGCTTATTGTTAGCATCATTATAAATATACCTATAAGTGTGCATAATGCTGTAATTATTGATGTAATACTTTGATTCATATTTTGTGAAAATGTATCTATATCATTTGTTATAACTGATAATACTTCACCATTTGTTTTTTTATCAAAGTATTTCATTGGCAAATGATTTATTTTTTGTGCTACTTCATTTCTTAGTCTATATGTTAATTTTTGTGATACATTTGTCATTACTAAACTTTGTATTGCTGTAAATATCATACTTATAACATATAGTACAACTAAGGTAAGCAAAATGCTTGCTATTTTTGCAAAGTCAATTCCACCTGTACCTGACATTTTGTTTACTAAACCATTAAATATCTCTGTTGTTGCATTTCCAGAAATTTTTGGACCTACTATTGTAAACACTGTACTTCCTATTGCAAATATTAGCACTATTAGTAATTGCCATTTATAATCAAGTAAATATTTTTTAAATATTTTCTTTGCAGTACCTTTGAAGTCTTTTGCTTTTTCTGTTTGCTTATTTGACTTTCTATTTCCTTTCATTTTTTATTCCTTTCTATTTTTCTAGATAGTTCTATTTATATAGAGCACACTGTGCTCCGCTACATTTTCTCATAGACTACTTAACACTATCATTCTAATTCTTCTGCAGAAAGCTGTGATAATGCAATTTGTTTATATACTTCACAATTTTGCATAAGTTCTTTATGAGTTCCTTTTCCTGCAATTTTTCCGTCATCTAATACAATTATTTGATCAGCATTTAAAACTGTATTTATTCTTTGTGCAACTATAATTACTGTTTTATTTTGTGTCTTTTCAGACAAAGCTGTTCTTAATTTTGCATCAGTTTTGTAGTCAAGTGCTGAAAAACTATCATCAAATACAAATATTTCAGGGTCTTTTGCAATTGCTCTTGCAATTGATAAACGTTGTTTTTGCCCACCTGATACATTGCTTCCGCCTTGTGCTATTTCTGATTTATATTTATCATTTTTAGTATCAATAAATTCTGTTGCTTGTGATATTTCTGCTGCTAATTTCATTTTGTCATCTGACATATTTTCATCACTATATTTTATATTGCTTTCTATTGTACCAGAGAATAGAACTCCTTTTTGTGGTACAAAACCTATTACACTTCTTAATTCTTTTTGTGTAACATCTTTAATGTTTACTCCATCAATTAATATTTCACCTTTTGTAACATCATAGAAACGAGGTATTAAATTTACAACTGTAGATTTACCACTTCCTGTACTACCTATAATTGCTGTTGTTTTTCCTGGTTCTGCTACAAAGTTTATATCACATAATAGTGGTTCATCTGCATCAGGATATTGGAAAGTAACATTTTTAAACTCTACTATTCCTTTTTTACTTTCATCAAAATGTTTTGGATCTTCTGGGTCTTTTATACTGTTTTCTCTATCTAATACTTCATTAATACGTTTTGCTGATACACTTGCTCTTGGAAGAACAATTGATATCATTGATATCATTAAAAATGCCATTACAATTTGCATTGTGTATTGTAAGAAAGCCATTATATCTCCAACTTGAATTGCATTTATATCTACATTTTTTGCTCCAACCCAAATTATTAATAAAGAAATAAGGTTCATTACAAGCATTAAAAAAGGCATCATTAAGTTCATTGCATTATTAACAAACATAAAGTTTTTCATTAGATTTTTGTTTGCTTTTTCAAATCTATCTTCTTCTTTCTTCTCTGTGTTAAATGCTCTAATTACTGGTATACCTGTAAGCATTTCTCTTGATACTAGGTTTAGTTTATCAACTAGTTCTTGCATTTTTTTAAATTTTGGCATTGCTACAACAAATAGTAATAGTACAATCATTAGTATTGCTCCAAGTGCAACTCCTATTATCCATGCCATTGGGTTTTGTTTTAACGCTATAACTTTAAATAGTCCACCTATACCAATTACAGGCGCATATACAATTACTCTAAACATCATTGATACTACATTTTGTATTTGTTGAATATCATTTGTACTACGTGTAATTAATGATGCTGTTGAAAATTCCTTAAACTCACTAATTGAAAATCCTAATATTTTTCTAAATATTTTTTCTCTTAAATTCTTTCCAAGTCTTGCTCCAACACGAGATGACAAAAACATTACTGTTATTCCACAAATCATACTAACAGCCGCTACTGCTAGCATTTTTAATCCTTCTATCCATATATATTGACTTTGGTAGTTATTTGAATCAACTATTGCTTCTGTTATTCCATTGTTTACTATTCTTGTTATGTAATCTGGCAATGATAAATCGACATACGCTTGAATTACAAGTAATACTACAATTATAGCAATTGTTATCCATGACTGTTTCAAGTTTTTTAATATTTTAAACATTTGTTTATTCCTTTCTATCAAATTAATAGCATTATGCCTTATATTATACATGACACAATGCTATTTGTTAACATTTTTCACACAAATTTTATATTTCTTTAGGAAGTGTGCCAATGGGGACGGAGAATTTTGGCACATTTTAATTATACTAAAATAAACTACTTAAAATAGAAAAATGTGCCAAAATTCTCCGTCCCCATTGGCACACTTTTATTCTAATATGCTTCCTGCTTGTATGCTGTTTCCTCTTAGGAAGTCTGAAGTACTCATTTTCTTTGCATTTTCCGCTTGTATTTCAAGTATTTGCAATATTCCTTGTTTTGCTTTAATAAATAGCCCTTGCTTTGGATTTGTAAATAATATTGTTCCTTCTTCTAAATTATTTAGTCTATGTTTATATTCTTTTAAGTCAGAAAACTTTTCTACTAATTCTTGTTCAGACATCACTTTTGCTTTCCAGAATTTTATCTTTTTTCCATTTAAAAATGTATATGCTCCCATTATTGGGTTTAGCCCTCTAATTAGGTTTTTAATTTGTTCTGCAGTTTGATTTTGCCAATCTATTTTTGCCATTTCTTTATTAAGCATTGGAGCCATTGTAAAATCTTCTCCTTGCTTTTCTCTTGGTGCTTTTCCTTGTTCTATCAGGTCAAGAGTTTTTACTAATAATTCTCCTCCAATTTTAGTTAACCTGTTCCAAAGTTCTCCTGTAGTTTCATCATCACCTATTTCTACTTCTTGTTTTAAAATCATATCTCCAGTATCCATTCCTGCATCCATATACATTGTAGTAATTCCTGTTGTTTTATCTCCATTTAATACTGCCCATTGTATTGGTGCAGCTCCTCTATATTTTGGAAGCAATGAACCATGAACATTTATACAACCTAATTTTGGAATATCTAGCAATTCTTGTGGTAGTATTTTTCCATAAGCTACAACACAAATAACATCTGGTTTTAATTCTTTTATTTGGTTAATAAATTCTTCATTATTTCTTACTTTTATTGGTTGATAGATTCTTAAGTTCTTTTCCATGGCATATTCTTTAACTGGAGAGCCAATCATTTTCATTCCTCTACCTTGTGGTTTATCTGGATTAGTTACAACTGCTAATATGTTATGATTTGCTTCTACCAAGCACTTTAAACTTTCTTTTGCAAAATCAGGTGTACCCATAAATACAATATTAAGCATTTGTTTCCCTCCTTAATTTTTTATTTTTTATTCTCATCAGGTGCAATATACTCTAATGTTCCTGGAATAATTTTGTCTACAAACAAAACGCCATCTAAGTGATCTATTTCATGTGCTAAAGCTTGTGCTAAAAGTCCTTCACCTTCTATTTTTACTTTTTTACCCTTTTCATTTAAAGCTTCTACTTCTATTTTTTCTGGTCTAACTATTTTTCCAAATTGATTTGGAAAACTTAAGCATCCTTCTTCAACTTCTTGTGAACTACTTTCTTTTATGATTTTAGGGTTTATTAATTTTATAGGTCCTTTATCATTGTATAAGTCAATTACTATTATTCTTTTTAAAATTCCTATCTGTGGTCCCGCTAATCCCACTCCATCATATTTGTGCATAGTTTCAACCATGTCATTCAATATTTCTACTATTTTTTCATCAACTACATCAACTTCTCTTGATTTTTTTCTTAGTATCTCATCTCCTGCTTGTCTTATAAGTCTTATTGCCAAAGTCATTTCCTCCTATTCTAATTTTTATCTCTCCTATTAATTTAAATGTTAATTTTTAAAAGAATTAGTATATTGCGCGGAAAAGTGTATTAAAAAGGCAAGGGCGCATACGTTTGTATGCAACCGCGTTTTTAATGCACTTTGACAAAGCAAGATGCTGATTATTTTAAAAATTAAAGCCAGTTGTTTGGATTCAAATCTATACTCAACCTAGCACTTCCATTTTTTCCTTCTTTTGTTTTGCTATATTCATTTATCATGTCATTTATTAAACTTATAGTATCATTTCCAAATTTGCACTTTATAATTATACGAAAACGGTATTTATTTTTTATTTTATCTACTGGTGCAGGCATTCCTTTATATAACATTATTCCTATATTTTCATTAATTACTCTGTTCTTTAAGTATTTATGTAATTCTTCCGTTACTTTAAATGCTATTTCTTTATTTTCTGCACTAATACCAATTACTATTATATCGCAAAATGGCGGATATTTCAATTGTTTTCTTAACATAATTTCAGTGTTATAAAACAACCTATAATTTTGCATTTTGGCACATTCTATACTAAAGTTATCTGGATTATATGTTTGAATTATTACCTTTCCTTGTTCCTTTTCTCTCCCTGCTCTTCCGTGCTACTTGAGTTAAAATTTGAAATGTATGTTCATTTGCCTTAAAATCATCAATATTCAAGCTTGTATCTGCAGCTATAACTCCTACTAGAGTAACATTTGGAAAATGATGTCCTTTTACAACCATTTGTGTTCCTATTAAAATATTTATGTTGTCTTTTTTAAATTTGTTTAAAATTTCTTCATGTGAATTTTTCTTTGTTACTGTATCTACATCCATACGTATTGTACTTGCTTCTGGAAATAATAAGTGTATTTGTTCTTCTAACTTTTGAGTTCCTGCACCAAAATACTTAATATTTTTACTATGGCATTCTGGACATTCTTTTGCAATTTCTTCTTCATATCCGCAATAGTGACATTTTAGTTTTTTTGAATTTGCATGATATGTCAATGTAATATCACAATTTTTACATTTTATAGTATGACCACATTCTCTACACATTACAAATGTCGAAAATCCTCTACGATTTAAAAACAATATTGTTTGCTTGTTATTTTGTAAATTTTCTTTTATCGCCTTATACAATTTACCACTAATCATAGTTTTGTTGCCTTGTTCTAATTCATTTCTTAAATCAACAATTTCTACATTTGGAAGTTTTGCATTATTAGCTCTTTTGCTTAGTTCTAGTAACTTTATTTCTCCTGTTTGTGTTTTATAAAATGTTTCTAGGTCAGGGGTTGCACTTCCAAGCACTAAACTTATGCTATTTTCTTTTGCTAAATATCTTGCTATTTCTCTTGCATGATATTTGGGCGTAGTTTCTGATTTATATGATTGATCATGCTCTTCATCCATAATAATTAATCCCAGATTTTGAATTGGGGCAAAAATAGCTGAACGAGCACCTATTACTATTTTTGCTTCATCTTTTTTTATTTTATTCCATTGGTCATATCTTTCTCCCATTGAAAGTTTACTGTGAAGTACTGCAATATTGTCTTCTCCAAATCTAGCAATAAATCTATCTACTGTTTGTGGAGTAAGAGCTATTTCTGGTACCAACATTAAACTGGTTTTGCCTTCATTAAGAACTTTTTCAATTAGTTGTAAATATACTTCTGTTTTTCCTGAACCTGTTACTCCAAATAGTAAAAATTCAGAATTAAAATTATCTTCAATTGCATCTGAAACTGCATTATATGCTTTTTGTTGCTCTTCATTTAAAACAAATGAAGAATCTTTTTTTATATCCTTATTTACAAAAGGATTTCTTTCAATTTGTTTTTCTACTATTTCTATATATCCATTTTTTAATAAAGTATTTAATACTGCTTTGCTAACATCTGCAAATGTTTCTAAATCTGATATTATTACTCCTTCATTGTTTATTAAAAATTCCAGAGCTCTAATTTGTTTTTCAGATTTTACTTTTTTATTTTGTATATCTTGTTCAATATCTTCTACAGATTTTTTTAAATATACAAAATTGGCATTTTTTTCTTTTACACGATTTTCTAGTATTTTTGTAGTAGTTCCTGGTGGTAGCATTAATTTTATACAATCTGAAACATTACAAAAGTATCTTTCAGCCATCCATCTTGCAAGACTTATGCTTTTTTCATCTAAATAGTTAGCATTTATATTTACTATACTCTTTACTTTATAATCAGACTTTTCTTTAATATTAACTACAAATCCTTCCTCAAGTTCTTTTCTATTTGAAAATGGTACAAGAACTCTAGCACCTAATTTTATTTCAGGTGCTAACTCACTTGGTATTTCATAATCAAACACTCTATTTAATTGTTTTGCATTACTATTTAGTATTACTTCTGCAATCATATATCCTCTTATTATTTATGTTTTTTATGAGTATATCACAAACTCTTTTAAATAACAATTATAAAAAGAAGCAAAGTTCTAAAACTCTGCTTCTTTTAGGTTGTATTCATTATTAATAATTTCCATTATAATATTTACTGTTTTTTCTAAGTTGTTATTTTTTATAACATAATCATACATTCCTATTTTTGATTCTTCATATTGTAATCTGTTTAATCTTAATTCAATATCTTTTGTACTAGGCTTATCAATTCTATTTTCTAGTCTTCTTCTTAATTCTTCTTTTGGAACTTTCAAAAATATTGTTACAATTTTAGTGTCATTTTTTAATAATTTAATTAAATTTTCAACGCCATTTACTTCAATATCTTTTACTATTATTTTTCCATTTTGCATTTTTTCATTTAGTAATTTCTTTGATGTTCCATAATAATGGTTATGATGTGCAGAGTATTCATATAGTTCTCCTCTAGCAATCATTGCCTCAAATTCTTCAGTTGTTACGAAGTTATAAGTTTGGCCAGGTATGTCATTTTCTCTTGGTTGTCTATCAGTATATGATGGAAGTGATTCTACATTTTCCATTCTTGCTATTAATTCTTTTTTTATTGTGTCTTTTCCAGCTCCCGATACTCCTGATAATAATACTAGCATGCTTTCACCTTACCTTCTGCTATTTCGTCAGCAGCAAGTGATACAGCTGATGGTTCTTCTTTTTTAGTTAAAGGTGTGCTTCCTCCTGCTATTTGTCTAGCTCTTTTTGCAGTGATTGTTACCAATCTAAAACGATTGTCTACCTTTTCTAATAATTCTAAAACAGTTGGTTTTACTAACATATTTTTCCCTTCTTTCTATTCATTTTCTATTTTACTTGAATCGTCTTCAAATCTTCCTGCTACTGTTTCTGGTTGAACAGCAGATAAAACAACATGGTTTGAATCCATTACAATTACAGCTCTTGTTCTTCTACCACACGTTGCATCAATTGCTCTACCTTGGTCTTTTGAATCTTGTACCAATCTTTTAATTGGTGCTGATTCTGGGCTTACAATTGCTATAATTCTATCTGATGATACAATGTTTCCAAAACCTATATTTATTAATTGCATAAAAGTCCTCCTTATTATTCAATATTTTGAATTTGTTCCCTTATGTCTTCTAATATAGTTTTCATTTCAATTACTAAATTAGTAATCTCTAGTTTTCCAGATTTTGATCCAATAGTATTTGTTTCTCTATTCATTTCTTGCATTAAAAAGTCTAGTTTTTTACCATTTGGCTGATCTTGCTCTAATAAATTTTTAAATTGTGCTATATGACTTCTTAATCTTGTTAGCTCTTCTTCTGTTGAACATTTGTCAGAATATATAACTATTTCTTGTGCTAATCTGTCTTTGTCAACTACATCTACTTTTAAAAGTTCTTTAATTCTTTCTTCTAATTTTACAATATATTCTTCAACAAGTCCAGTAGAAAGATCAGAAATTTTATTAACATCTTCTTCAATATTTTTTAGTCTTTCTTCTAAATCTTGTTTCATTCTATTGCCCTCTATGCTTCTCATATCAATAAAATTGTCAATTGCATTTTCTAAACACTCTGATAGTTCATTCCATATTATTTCTAAGCTATCTTCTTCTAATTGTATATTTAATACATCTGGCATTTTTGAAACTTCTGTTGCTCTAAGTCCACTTGGTATATCTGCTTCTTCTGCTAGTTCAGATAATTCTTTAATATATAATTTAGCTAATTCTTTATTTAATACAACATTTTTTCCTTCAAGTCCGTAATTTGCATAATTTACAAATACTTCTATTTTTCCTCTTGATACTCTGTTTAATACAGCCTTTCTAATTTTGTCTTCTAAGCATAGTAAGTTTCGTGGTGCTTTAACTGTAATATCTGCATACTTGTGATTTACAGAACGAATTTCTACTAAATATTCTCTTGCTTCCTTTTCTAATTTTGCTCTTCCAAAGCCGGTCATACTTTTCATGTTTTGTCTTCCTTTCATAATGACATATTATTTTTTTATTATTTCTTTCATTGAATTAATATAATATTGTTTTTTCATTTTTTGATAAATTATTATAGATTTTACAGTATAATAAATTGCAATTGTATATGTAATTAAGACTGTTATTATAACAAAATTACTATGACACATAATGTCCAAATATATAAATGCTAACATAGCAAAAGCTAGTATTAATGTTTCAATTCCATAAATAGCTATTTTTCCACTGTCTTTTTTATATGCATATTCAAAAACTCCAATTGCAATAGCTAATATTGATACAGCAAATACTTTTAAATCTACTAAAAATACTGAATTTTCAATATTTATAAATCCAAGGATAATAAAGTTTAAAAATACTACCATCACAATTGCAATTGCTATGTTTTTAAATACTTCAACATTCATTTTATCCTGCTCTTCTTTTGGTATAACTTTTTTAGCAGTTATTTCCTTCTTAAGTGTTTCCTGTATTTTTTTTATATCAATTTTTTCTATACTTTTTTTATTTTCTTCAATTGGTTCTTCAACTATTTCTTCTTTTATTTTCTCTTTATTTTTTTGAGTAGAAGGTTTCTCTTTTTTGGTTGTTGATTTTTTATTTTTTTCAGGAGGAGCTTTTTTAGCACTACTTTTCGTTGTTGATTTCTTTTTTGTAGTAGTACTTGTTTTTTTAGCAGTTTCAGCTTTAGGTGCTGATTTAGAACTTTCACTTACTTCTTTCGTCTTTTTCTTTGTGCTTTTTTTATTCTTTACTTCTTCTTCGTTATTTTTTTCTTTTTGTGTAGCCATTTATTTTATCCTCCTACATCTCATATTCATACATAATATTACTTATAATATTAAGTGATGCTGTTTCTGTTCTTAGTATTCTTTTTCCTAATGTTACCACTTTTGCGCCTGCATTTGCAAGTTTTTCTATTTCACTTTTGTCTATTCCACCTTCTGGACCAATTATAACTCCTATGTTTATGCTTTCATTTTTATTTAGCTTTTTTAATTCGTTTTTTAAAGTATTTTCTTTTTCTTCCTCGTAAGCTAAAATCACGGCGTCAAAGTCTTTAATCATTTTGCATAAATCATTTATATTAATTGGCATTTCAACTTTTGGTATTAAATCTCTTCCACTCTGTTTTGCTGCAGATTCAGCAATTTTTTGCCAACGTTCTATTTTTTTATCTTCTTTTTTGTTATCTAGTTTTACTACACATCTTACCATCTCAACTGGTACTATTTTTACTGCTCCAAGTTCTGTACTTTTTTGAATTATGTATTCCATTTTATCAGCTTTTGGAAGACCTTGAAAAATTGTAACATGTACTTTACTTTCAACAAAGCTTTTTATACAGTCTTGTATATCACACATTACATATTCAGGTGTAATTTGAGATATTGTAGTAATATAGTTTAACGTTGTATCTAAATTACAAATTGTCAACTCTTCTCCAACTTTTGCTCTCAATACTTGATTTATATGTTTTACGTCTTCGTCTATTATTTTTATTTTATTTTCTTCTATTTGATTTGTTTTTACAAAAAATTTTGGCATTGTTTCTCCTTTTAAACTCCTTATATATTTTACCACATTATGAGCAAATTGCCAATGGTAACCATAAATTTTCATTTAATTATTTCTTCTATAATTTCTTTTGTATTTGTAACTAATTTTGCACCTTGTTTTATTAATTCATTTGTTCCATACGAATTTATGCTTGTAATATTTCCTGGTATTACAAATACATCTTTGCCTTGCTCTAAAGCATAATCTACAGTAATTAAAGTTCCACTTTTCTGTTTTGCTTCTACTACTAATACTCCATTTGAAAGTCCACTAATTATTCTATTTCTTGACGGAAAATTCATTGGTAATGGCTTTGTGTGTGGCTCATATTCTGTTATTATTGCCCCACTATTTTTAACAATTTCGTTGCACAGTTTTTTATTTTCAGATGGGTATATATGTTTTAGTCCGCTTCCTAGTATAGCTATTGTTTTACCGCCTGCTTTAACAGCCCCTAAATGTGCATAAGTATCAATTCCTCTTGCAAGCCCGCTTATTATTATAAACCCTTCTTTTGCAAGTTCATAAGCAAAATTAAAAGCCACTTTTTTACCATAATCGCTTGCATCTCTACAACCTATTATAGCTACTGATGGCTTATTTAAAATTGATTCATCACCTACTAAATATAATCTAGCAGGTGATGAATATATGTTATTTAACTTTTCTGGATATTCATTTTGAGCTTGATAAATAATTTTCATAATATTTCCTCCTTAAATAATCAAGCCCCCAATTTATTATTAATTATTTTTTGCTGCTTTAACAACATTTGTCATTAACATTGCAATTGTCATTGGTCCAACTCCACCTGGAACTGGAGTAATATATGATGCCTTTTTCTCAACATTTTGATAATCTACATCTCCAACAAGTTTTCCTTCTTCATTTCTATTTATTCCAACGTCTATTACAACAGCATTATCTTTTACCATATCTTCTGTTACGAATTTTGGCTTTCCAATTGCTGCTACTAATATGTCTGCTTGCTTAGTCATTTCTTTTAAATTTCTTGTTCTAGAATGACAAGTTGTTACTGTTGCATTTTTGTTAAGCAAACATTGTGCTAAAGGCTTACCTACTATATTACTTCTACCAATTACTACAGCATGTTTTCCTTCTATTTCAATGTTATATTCTTCTAGCATTTTCATAACCCCAGCTGGTGTACATGATATAAAGCAATCTTCTCCTATAGCTAATTTTCCTACATTTATAGGATGAAATCCATCTACATCTTTTTTATAATCTATAGCATTAAATGCTTCTCTAATGTCTAAATGTTTTGGTATTGGACTTTGAAGCAAAATTCCATTAACATCTTTTCTGTTATTTATTTTTTCAATTAAACCTAATAGTTCTTCTCTTGTTGTATTTTCTGGTAATAGAAATTCTTCAAATTCAATTCCTATTTCATTACATGCTTTACTTTTATTTCGAACATATACTGCTGATGCACTATCATTACCAACCATTATTACTGCTAATTTTGGAAGTATACCTTTTTTCTTTAATTCCTCAACCTCTGCCTTTAAGTTTTCTCTTATTTTTGTTGCCAATTCTTTTCCATTTATAATTGTTGACATTTACTTTCTCCTTTTATTATTTCATATTCTCATCGCCAAATGGTAATGGACATAACTCCTCTACTGTTTTTGTTACTATTTTTCCGCTGTAGGTATGTGATATTACTTTTGTATCTTTGTCACACAAATCACTTATCGCATGTCTGCATATAAAACATGGCCAACATTCTTGTTCTGTTTTACTCATAACATGTATTTCTTTAACATCACCTTTCTTATACCCTTCTGTTATACTAGTATATAAGGCATTTCTTTCGGCACATATTCCTGCTGCTGGGCTAGATGTTTCTACATTAACTCCGCTAAATTCTTTTCCGTCTTTCATAACTATAACTGAAGCTACAGGGTATTTATAATATGGAGTATATGAATTTTCTAACAGTTTTTTTAACTTTTCTTCCATACAATTCCTCCTAATTTTTTTGTAGCTTCATTATATAATACGGATTAAAAAATAACAACATTTCTTTTTTATTTTTGTGACGCAAAATTTATTCCTCTTGCAACTATATCTTTCATATTTTTAATCAAATCATCTATTTCTTTTGGTGTTACTATAAAATTATAATCTTAAGTTTGCTGAAGCTAAACATTATTTTGTAGCACTTAGTCATACTTTTAAAAAATTAATTAAAATTATTTATTATAAACAAATAAACCTTATTAACTTCAAAAAGTAGCTTAGTTGATATAGTTTCACACTTTACAAAACTTGACTATTATCTATAAAAAAGATATAATCGTAATATCTTAGTTAGGTTTAATAATTACAAAAAGATATGTAATCTGCTGAAGATAGAGTTATAGAATTTGCGTATAATTATGGATTATTAGGAGAATTAACATATGCTCCTATAATCCTATAAATAGTAATCTAGTAGGTTAACCAAAAGTATTCTTACCAAGTGATAATGTTGTTAATGAAAAAGAAGAATAAATGTCTACCGAAGACTATATAAAACTATTTTTGAAATATCTGAAAAAACAAAAAATTAACTTAAATAAGAATTGTATGTAGAATATTAATGGATAAAATGTTTATATTTTTTAATTTATATATATTATTTGAAAGGTGGTAAAAAATGAATATACAATTTTATGATATTAACGATTTAAATAAACCTAATGTAGTTGTCATATATGCAAAATATAATGATAAAATGGTTATGTGCAAGCATGAGAAAAGAGAAACATGGGAAATTCCAGGTGGTCATATAGAAAAAGGTGAAATTCCAGAAACAGCTGCCAAAAGAGAATTGTATGAAGAGACGGGAGCAATTGAATTTAATTTGGTGCCTGTTTGCAAATATTCTTTTGAAATAAATGGAAAGACTATCTTCTCTATTATGTATAAAGCTGAAATTACTAAAATGGAAAATTTACCAAATTTCGAAATTAAACAAGTAGGCTTTTTTGAGAAAATGCCTACTAATGTTACATATCCTGAAATATATGCAGAAATATTTAAAAAAGTGAGGTAGTATTATATGGAGAATATCTTTAATTTCTTTGTTGTCTGCTTTTACTAGTCTTAATCGACTTACATTATCTACATTTATTGTTTTCCACCCTAATGGTCTACTACTTAATCTTGATGAATACAAACACTACACCCATGTAAATCTTTTTGATTTTTATATAGATTACTAATTCCTTCTTTATTATTTAAAATATATTGTAGCAATTTTTTTTCCTTTTTCTAGTAGTTTCTTCCATTTCTTCCGCTAATATTTCATATACTATTTCTTTAGTTTGTTTAAAATCTAATGCATAAAAACTTCTATATATCCTTTTTTTATTTTCTGCTTTTTCTTTTCTATTTTCTTTGCTTTCTTTTCCCACAATTCCATTTACTGCTTTCATTAAATGAAATTTATCTAATACATTTATACTTCCATGTAACCATTCTAAGCCTGTCTTTATCCAATTAGCTCCATCTCCTAAGATATATATTTTTTTACTTTATCTATTTCATATGTATTATCTATATATGTTAACACTTCTTCCCATAAATCATCTATTCTTCCTGTATATACCCCTCCAAAGTGTTTTTTATTGCATAATTTTGTCCTTTTTCCTTCTTTCATTATACTGTCATAAACTACTATTAATCGTGGTTCTTCAATTCCGCCTTTTTGTAAATGAACATGATCTTCATCTGCTATACAATAGATATTGTCAACTATTTTCTTTTTAGCTGTTTTTTCCTCTTCAACATTAATATTTTATTCACTTATCTTATTCATTATCGTTTGCTTTGATATTTCTTTTTTATATGCTGCTACTTTTCCTGCCTTTTCATAATTTGTTTCTATTGCTTCTTCTATTAATCTAGTTTCAACATTTTCCAATAATCTCTCTTTTGGTGCTATTTGAAAGTACTCGTCTAAGAGATATATTCTTTCATTACTTTGTTTATCTAAGTAATATCTTCTTTTAAAATCTATTTCTCCAAATATTGTAACTATCTTTCTATTATCTTTTTCTAGTGATTCAAATTGTTCTTTCCTTTCTCTTAATTTAAAAATTATATCTTCTGCATATTCTAATGAAAATTTAGTTAAATCATGACCTAATTGCATTAATTTATCATTTAAATTATCTGTAAAATTACTTAATCCTCCAACTTCCATTGAATTTTTTAAAAATTCTGTCATTAAACTAATGACTTTTTCTTCAAAATCGTGTAAAATATTTTCCATAAGATACTCCTTTCAAATTGGTTAATTTTGTTTTTACCAAATTTATTTTAACACAATTTTGGGAGTATCTTATTTTTTTATTTTAAAATTTCCCCGAAATTATTTTACTCTATTAGCATAGGTTGCACATTCTTTTTTTTTATTTTTGTGTTGCAAAATTTATTCCTCTTGCAACTATATCTTTCATATTTTCAATCAAATCATCTATTTCCTTTGGTGTTACTATAAAATTATAATCTTCTGGAGTTAATACTTCTTTTATCATTTCATATTTGTCTTCCTCTTGTAATTGATTTAAAAATTCATTAGATTTTGCATCTTGCTGAACTTTTTGAATAAATAAATCCAAACTATCTGCTGCTATTGTTGCCGCTTCTACCACTGTTGGTATTCCTATTGCTATAACTGGCACTCCTAAAGATTCTTTTGTTAATTCTTTTCTTTCATTTCCAACTCCAGCCCCTGGAACAATTCCAGTGTCCGCTAATTGAACCGTACTACTGATTCTTTCTATACTTCTTGAGGCTAATGCATCAATTACAATTATTAACTTAGGGTGAATATTTTCTACTATTCCTTTTATAACTTCTAATGTTTCTATACCAGTTGTTCCTAAAACTCCTGGTGCAATTGCACTTACTGGTCTTGTATCTTTGTCTAATACATCCGGCATGTAATTTAACAAATGTCTAGTAATATCTATTTCATTTACTACTTTTGGTCCTAGAGCATCTGGCGTCACATACAAATTTCCCAGTCCCACAACCAATATATCTTCTTGTGGTCCTACTAAATTTCCAATTAAATTTTTTAATTCCTTTGTTACAGCTTCTGATGCTTTTTGTATTTGATCTTCTCCTGCAATTTTCAAATTTTTTATATCAATTGTAATATATGTTCCTTTTCTTTTTCCAATTGCTTGTTCTCCATTTTCATTTAAAACTTTAACTCTCGATACTTTTATGTTATTGTCGAAGGTCTCTTCTTGTGTTTTCAATCCATCAACCTCATTTTCTATATTGTTTGCCTTTTTAAATAAATCTCTTCTTTCTAAAGCTAAATCTGTTCTAAAATTAATCATATAGTTTTCCTCCTAATTTTCATTAGTCTTATCTTTTCCATAAACTACATAATTATTCCAAAAACACTTGCTATTTTTTTATTTTTTTGCTATTATATTTAAGTAATATTCCATGCAGGTGTGGCGGAATTGGCAGACGCACAGGACTCAAAATCCTGCGAAGTAACATTCGTGTGGGTTCGACCCCCACCACCTGCACCAAAAAATAACATAAAAAAAGAACAGTTTAGTTAGTTTTAGACTGTCCTTTTTTATTTTAAGTTAGTTTTACTAATTTATAAGTTTTTTAGCATCTTGCCTTATCAAACTATATTTTTTTATTCATGCATAATCTTCATTAACAAAACTTCTTATTAAAATTTATTTTACATCATATTCAATACTGTTTACCTTAATTATTTTATTGTTATATTCATCTTTTAAATAATTGATTTTAAATTCTTCTTTTTTGTTTTCTACTAGTTTATATTTATTTAAGTCAACTAATACCTCATCAGATAGATTCATTCCTATTGGCAAGGTTTGATTCATGTTATCAAAAAACATAATATTTGAATAATACAATATTGGCATTGCTTCTTTTATATTTATTTTATATAAGTATATTTCTTCTTTATCAATGTTTTCAGCAATTGCTTTATTTACATCTAAGTGTAATATATTTAAATTTTTCTTATCTAATTTTTGTGTTGATGTCATATAAACAGATATATTTTGAGGAGTTGTTACTTTACAAAATGCTTCTTTTATAAGATTTAAATAATTTCTTAATGTGTCTATATAAACATCTAGTTCAGTTTGCACAGATATATTTAATACTTTGTATTTATCTTTTTCTATTTCTCTATGTTTTGTATTATTTATAACTTTTATTTTTGTACTATCTTCTGAAATTCCTCCAAATACATCAAAGTCTTTTAATTCAATAGTTTCTATATTTTTCTCATACTCAGATTTAATTTTATTTAGTTCTTTTTCTAATATACTTCTTTGTTTTTCTGTTAATTCATTACTTTTGGTATTTTGTAATATTTGTATTGAAGTTAGAGCATTTTTTACAGCAAATACACTATCTGTTTCATTCTTTGATAATTTTCTTCTTTGAAGTTCATCAACTTTTTTGCCAAAGTTTTCAATATCTTCTTCATAGTTAAAGCTTTTGGTAATTTTTTCTTTATTGCTGTTTTCTTCCTCTTCTCCTTCATTTAAACTTGGAAGCTCATCTTTATTTGTAAATTTCCAGAACTCAAAAATGCTTTTCTTATGTAATTCTATTTCATTCAGATATATATTAGCATTTTTTATTTTTCTTTCTAAGTTAATCTTCTTAAGTTCTAAAGCCTTTTCATCTGTTTTAAGAGATTTAACCATTTTTTGCCTTGCTTCAAGTTTTGTACAAATTTCAATTAAATCCTCTATTGTAAATTGTTTTAATTCTTTTTGTGGAAGTTCAGCTTTTTCTTCTACTTTATCTTTATTCTTAGTAATTTTACTCTTTTCACTTTTAATTGGTTTTAATTCTTTTTTTCTATTTGAAAAATAGTATTTTACTTTTCCTAAAAATGTCTTTTTACACTCTAAGAATGTTGATATTTGGCGTTGTTTACTTAAATATTCTTCTGTTTGTTTTTCAACCTCTTCTTTTATTGTTTGCAATTTATCTTGTGCTTCACTTATTTTTTTATCTTCTAAGTTGATTAGCATTTTCTTTTGGTTAGCTTCAAATTGTACAAAATTTGTTAATTCGTCATAATTAACTATTTTTTCACCTATGCTTGTTTGTAAGCTAAATTCTAATGATCCTTCATCATCAATATTGGTTCTAAAATTAAAATCATAAGGAAAAGCTGTTGATAGTATAAACAATGCTTTCATAAGTTTATATTCTTTTATTGCTTCTTCTTTACTATTTAAGGTTATAAAATAATCACTTCTTAAATTTTCGTAAACATTTGTTGTTCCATTTATTCTTATACTCATTTTTTCTTTTTGGTCATATACTTCAAAAATATTTGCCCATTCTTTTGTGTAATACCACAAATAGTTTTCTAAATCCGCAATTTGGCTTTTTAATAAATAATTTCCTGAATATTCTTGATAACTAACTGGAACAAATATTAATTCTTTTTTTCTATTTTTCTTACTTTCAATTTGCTTTTTTAATAAATAAAACAATGCTGCATTGTTATATTCATTTATAGGTGCCAACATAAAATATTGATCTGACACATCAGAATAATATATTTGCCATGTATAATTTCCTTCATATTTTACTTGGTTTGGAATTTGTTGTTTTAATCTCTCTTGTTCTTTTTCTATTTTCTCAATTTCTTCAATATTTGTATCATTAAGTACTTTTAAAAATGATGCAAAATACTCTACATTTTGTTCTGTTTTTGAATCTAGGCAATTTTTAATTGGTACACTTAACTTATATTTTTCATCTAAGCTAGTTAATCTATCAGTTGGAGTTAAAAGAATTTCAATATCATTTACATCTATATATCTGTATACTTTGTAGCTTGTATCATTATATGATTTTGAAGGTCTAAAAGAAAACGGATTAAATTCTGTTAGAAATTTTGGTAATCTTTCTAAGTTTAGTCCAATATATGACAACTTTTCTTTTAGTTTTTCTTTGTCTTCTGCAATATTTTTACGCATTTTTTCCTCCTGTTTATTATTTGTCATAAGTATATCACAACTATGCTTTTCTTACAATGTTTTTGTTTTACTATATTTACATTTTATTTGTTTAATATATTTGCATTTATTCATTTTTTGACTTATAATATATATAGTTATGCGGGTATAATTTAGTGGTAGAATGTCATGCTTCCGACCTGATAGCGCGGGTTCAATTCCCGCTACCCGCTCCATAAGGTAAAATCGTCGCACCAAGCGATGTTAATGATTAAATCAACGCAAGTTGATTTTTTTGTTGCTATTACAAAGAAAGGGTGTGATGTGGTACGATTAATATCGTAAAAAAGAAAATCAATATGAGTGATGAACTCAAAGCCAAAATTAATTGGTTTTGCAAATTTAATAAGAAGTCCTATCAAATAATTGAGGGATACTTAAGGATTGTGGAACATACCAATCTAGCGTATGTAGAGCCACATAAAGTAATTATTGGAGATAAGTTATACCTATTCTTCAATGAACAGAAACATTTTTATATAGGGAATTTAAAGAAGAAAATCCCATTGTCTGAATTATCAGAGTACATAGCAAGGCATTAATGAATTGGTGAGTTTATATACTCCCACAATATTGGTTGTTTTTGTCGTATAAATAACTAATATTTTCAAAGGTGTCCTTGTTATGTGACACCTTTTTACTTTGGTGCCTTTCAAAAATCCAAGAAAGAAAGGAGAATGATAATTATGGATAATGAAAGGAAAGTTGCAGGAGTTTATATTCGTGTTAGTACCGAAGATCAAGCAAGAGAAGGATTTTCACTTGGAGAGCAAGAAGAAAAATTGCTTCAGTTATGTAAGTTTAAAGAGTTAGAAGTTTATAAGGTCTATAAAGATGCAGGAATATCTGCAAAAGATATGGAACATAGACCACAATTTCAAGAAATGCTTAAAGATATGAAGGAAGGAAAACTTAATTATAATGTTATTAGTTATTCATTAACTTTAAAACAATTATTTGAGAGAATGAGATCATTAGGTTATAAAGTATATTCTCGTAATGATATAATAACTATTTATAGAGATGGTGAATATAAAGTTAGAATAGAAAATGTATTTGGTGAAGAATATTCAAAAGAAAGATTAAAACAACGATTATATTTATCAAAACAAATAGTATTTAAACCTATGTCTCAAAAATCTATCATTGAAGAATACTCTAAAACTAATAAACCACATAAAGGTATCTATGGATTATATTTATACTATTGTTATCTACTAGGAGTATTCCCAAAGAACCATCCTAAACAATATCTTCCATACTCCATTAGAAAAGAAGTTTATAAATTAGAACAAATTTCACAACAAGTTAGATTTATGCATGAGAAAAATATCGTTACAAAAGAAGATTTAGATAACTATTCTAAAAATAACTCTGATGAATTAAGTGAGTTAAAAGGAAAAAGAGAAAATCTTTGGAGACGATACCATAGAGCAAAGACTGAAGACAAGCAAACTCAAATACTTGCTGAAATAAATGATATTCAACCAAAAATTAAAGAACTCTATAAGTATGATAAGTATTGTAAAGAAATAACTAAAAGAGCCGAAGGCATACAAAATAACCTTAATAATTTTAATAAGGATATCCAAAAAGAAAAAGACAATTCTAGGAGTTTATAACCTAGTTGAATATATAGAAAAATTTGTGTAAAGTTTAAAAATACACCTTCTTATGATATTATATAAATGTCATAAGGAGGTTTTTTATATGGCAAAAAGAGAAAAAATAAGTGAAGAAAGAAGAAAATTAATTAAGGAATTCATAAGTTAGTAATGAATTAAAGACGGCTGGTGATGTTGAAGATGCATTGAAAAATTTATTCAAAGATACACTTCAAGAAATGTTAAATGCCGAATTAACAGAGCATCTAGGTTACGAAAAAAATGAATATACAGATGACAACGAGAATTATAGAAATGGATATTCCAATAAAACCATACATTCATCTCAAGGAGATATACAGTTAAATGTTCCAAGGGATAGACAAGGAAGTTTTGATCCAATAGTTGTTGAAAAAGGACAAAAAGATATTTCAAACATTGAAAGTAAAATAATAAGAATGTATTCAAGAGGAATGTCAAATAAGGATATCCATGACCAAATAGAAGAAATATATGGCGTAAAAATAAGTCTAGACATGGTAACAGCCATAACAGATAAAATAATACCAGAAATACAAGAATGGAAACAAAGACAATTAAATGAGCAATATGCAATAGTATTTGTAGATGCAACATATTTTAGTGTTAAAGAAAATGGAGTTGTAGTGAAAAAAGCCGTATATATAGCATTAGGAGTAGCAATGGAAGGAGAAAAAGAAATACTTGGATTTTACATAGGAGATTCAGAAAGTGCAAAATATTGGATGAGTGTACTTAATGAATTTAAAAATCGAGGATTAAAGGATATTCTAATAATGTGTGCAGATGGCTTAAAGGGATTAAAAGAAGCAATAGCAGCAGTATATCCAAAGACTGAATTTCAACGTTGTATAGTACATTTAATTAGAAATACATTGAAATATGTTTCGTACAAAGATAGAAAAGAATTAGCACAAGATTTGAAGTTAATATATACAGCATCAAGAGAAGACGAAGCATATAGCAATTTACAGGAGTTAAAAGAAAAATGGTCAAAAAGAAAAGTTTCATTAGAAAATTGGGAAAATAATTGGGATAATGTACAGCCATTCTTCAAATATGGACCACAAACAAGAAAAATCATGTATACAACAAATGCAATAGAAAGTTTAAATAATTGTTACAAAAGATTAAATAAAGGAAGACGAGTATTTCCAACGGTTCAAGCATTAGAAAAAAGTATGTATTTATCAACTCAAATGATTATTGAAAAATGGACTAGTAGATACGCAAATTGGGGTGTAACATTGGCAGAATTAAATATTTATTTTCCAGATAGGGTTATTATTGACTAATTGAAAAAGGCTAATTTTAAGCCTGCTAAAATCGAAATTTCAGCAGGCTTAAAAATCATACCTTGACAAATTTAAATTTGTCATTTATATTAATTTTAGTTAAAAACATAAATAAATTTTTTCATATTTATGTTTTATATCATAAGAAGTTTAAAGTTTACACAAACTTTTCGATACTCTCACCTAGTTTTGTCTTTTATATTATCGTTTTATTGCCCCTCCGTGACATTTTAGAACATAAACTTTCTTATCAGCTTTATAAATGGTTTCTTCACCTTCAAAATATTCTAAATCTCCAACAACTTTAAAACTATATTTATATTCACCATTTACATATTCTTTTGGACCTCTTACGGGAATTGTTTCATCACTTCCAACTTGCATAAGAGCAGGCCTTAATGCTTTATCAACTGCCTCTTCACTTAAAGTTTGATCTAATGTTACTCCATAATAATTCATTCCCCAAATTGGTGTATCATTTTCTTCGTAAACTACTTCTTCACCCATAAAATTAGTTCCACCAAAATAAGTATCATGATAAATCATATTGTTAGAACTATACTCATAGTCATGTGATCCATTTCTAGATGATTTTTGTTTTTCTACATTTTCATTTGCATAAGTTTGTTTTTTCGCTTCAATCAAAAAATATCTTAAACTATCCATATTATTTCTTTCCTTCCTAAACATTTTGATTTTCTTTTTTAGCTTTTACCAATTCATCATGATAAAAGTAATTAATATAATTTATGTAGTTTTTATTACAATAACTATTGATTTCATTTGCTAGATTAAGCCAATAATCTTGATTGTTTTTTAAATAAATATCGATATACTTGTCATAATAATTAGGATATTTTTCCTTTATATAATTTAATATATAAGTTTTATAACTACCTCTTAAATTAAGATTTTCAAACCAATATTCATCTATATAATCTTTAGACTCTTCTATTATTTTTTCCCATTCAGTAATATAAGGAAAAATTGGTGACATAAATAAAACTGTATGAATACCATTATTATGTAATTCTTTTAAAGTATTTAATCGTTCTTTTATAGTACTAGCATTATCCATATCTTTTCTAAAATCTTCATTAAGAGTATTAATTGACATACTAACAGATAAATTTTTTACTTGTTTTAATAAGTCTATATCTCTTAATATTAATTTTGATTTAGTAGAAATGGATAAATAACAATCTGAATTAACTAATTGCTCTAAAATAGTCCTAGTTATTTTATATTCTTCCTCAAGAGGGTTATAACAATCAGTGACCGAAGATAAAAATACATTTTTTTTACTTATCTTTTTTAAATTGATTTTTTTATCGCATTTCTTAACATCTACAAATGTTCCCCAATCTTCAGTATGACCTGTAAAACGTTTCATGAATGAAGCATAACAATACTTACATCCATGTGAACATCCGACATAAGGATTTATAACATAATCACTTGCTGGAAGATTTGATTTAGTTAAATAATCATTTACATTAATTTCTTTTATTATCATATCAACGCCTCCTAATTATTAGATGAAGTTTTGTATAGCAATAAAATCATTAGTACAAGAACTAAAATAGGAATTATTATATAATTAACCCAAATATTGAATATCGTTGGTATAATTGAGCAAATAAGGCCTATAAGTCCACCTATAATTGCACATAAAATAAATCCTGCAATTCTTGTTCCCCAATTTTTACCTTTTTTATTATCTTCTTTATTAAATGCATTATAAAAGAATAGAACTATAATTCCTAATAACCACCATAAAATTCCACCACTTATAAACTTACCAATGGTATGGTCATTTTTATTATTATTTAAAACTTTATTAATATAATTACTATCAGATTCATTTATTTCTTTTACAATACTTTCATATTCTTTAGTTAAATTCTTATCTTGATTTATTTTGTCCATATCTAATTCAGTAATCTTCTGCAAAATATCAATTCTACTTTTAATTCTATTAGCGTAGAAAAAATTAGTATCAATAAATGGAAATAATATCAATATTGAAACAAAAACAATAATAACAATAACTCCTAGTTTCCTTTTATTCATATTTAATATTTTACTAAATATTGTCGTCTTTAAATCCATTATAAACCTCCCGAAAATTTTCAATAAAATTATACTATATTTTTATTGAATTTACCATAGAGCCATTGATTTTTAATGATAAATCTTATATAATTTATTTAGTTGATTTAATCAAACAACTTTGGGAGTATAATTTTTCGAATATAAGTAAAGTTATCGCTCCATTTGAAATCAACTTACGGACTTAAAAGTTCGTAAGTTTTTATTTTATATAAAGCTTCAAAAGTTCTCTTTCTTTCAAGGAGGAAAACTATGAGATGTGGTATTTATGTAAGAGTATCTACTGACGACCAAAAAGAGGAAAAAATTATCAGAATAATTTAATCCTCTTTTTAGTTTTTTTGAATATGTGAATAAAATATATGTCTAACTAGCTAGCTAGCCAGCACTGAATTTGTACTCCCATACAAATTCGTATATAGGAAATTCCCATACCCTCTTTAAATATTATTTACCTGTCAACCCTACCAACTTCTTTAGCTTTTGATATACCAAGTATATCATCACAATAAGTATTACCTGAATCTGGATTTATATATTTTTCAGGTTGAGCAATAACATCTATTAAAGTCTTCAACCTTGCATATTTAACAGCATTACCCACATTTATAACTTCTCTAAAATCATCTGGAGTCCAATCAGCTATCATTTCAGGATGTTTGTATATTGAAAAATTAAATCTTCTTTCAAGCCCTTTTATTGATGATATATGGTTTTTATTTATGTCAATCCATTTACTTAGTTGCCCTTTTTTATTTGATACATATAACATCGCCAATCCACTTGGACATAACTTCATACCGTAACTATCGTGTAAAATTTTATCTAAATCCTGTAGTTCTTTTTGTGTCAAATTTTCTAGTGAAGATTTAGGAATTATTGTTTCTGTTGATGGACTAGTATTAGTGTGACCAACTGTTATCCAACTATAGTTTTTTAATATTTCTTGAGGAACAAATCCTAATTGACTGGAAATTAACTCATCTGGTATTTGATTGGCAATAAATATATCTAATATTCCCTTATTTTTTTCTAAATCATTATTTTGGTTTGTTGTATTATTAGAACTTTTATGAAAATAATATGAAATATTATCTTCATTTAAATCACCACTTATTAAATCATACATAAATCTTGATGTTCTTCCATTACCATCACTAAACATATGTAAATTTAACAATGTATAATATACCATTGTTGCTCTTGCCTTTTTATCTGGAACTTTTGACATATTTTGTGTTAAATATTCAAGTGTTTTCATTTGAACTTCTTTTGTAGGTGATACTAAATCACCTGCTAGCATATTTTCTTCAAGAACATTTTCGGATTCATCCAAACATCTTAAACACTTATTTAACTTTACTAATAATTCTAATAATTCATCTTTTGATAATTCACTTAAATCTTTATTATCTGGGTTTACTAAATTAATTATTTTATTAATCATTTTAAATTCACTCCTCTAGATTTTAGTATTTTATGATACATATTTTAGTGTTAGGATAGATATATACACGAAACTTCGCGGAAGTGGCATAATAAATATCATTTAAAACTAATTATACTATATTTTATTAAATTTTCATATACTCCCATTGAATTTTAATAAAACTTTATGTATAATGTTTTTAGAAAGAGAACTTAGTTCGTAACTTGTATGCGATTTGCTCCATAAGGTAAAATCGTCGCACCAATGTGACGTTAATGATTAAATCAATCTGAAAAGGTTGATTTTTTTATGCGTTATTTCAAAGAAAGGTGTGATATGATAAAAATAATTAAAAAGAAAATCAATATGAGTGATGAACTTAGGAGCAAAATTAATTGGTCTTGCAAATTCAATAACAGACCCTACCAGATTATTGAGGGTCACCTAAGAATTGTGGAACATACAAATTTAGCGTATGTTGAGCCACACAAAGTAATTATTGGAGATACATTATATTTATTCTTCAATGAACAAAAACATTTTTATATTGGGAATTTAAAAAAGAAAAATCCCTATTGCTGATTTATCAGACTACATAGCAAGGCATTAATTAATTGAGAGTTTATATACTCCCATAATATTGGTTTATTTTGTCGTGTAAATAATCAATATATAGTATAAGGTGTCTTGTTATGTGACACCTTTTTTGGTGCCTTTCATTAAAGGAAAAGGAGGAAAAAATTATGAATAATGAAAGGATGATAGCTGCAATTTATATTCGTGTTTCGACAGAGGATCAGGCACGAGAAGGATTTTCTTTAGGAGAACAAAAAGAAAAGTTATTACAACTCTGTGCATTTAAAAGTTATGAAGTATTTAAGGTTTATGAAGATGCAGGAATATCTGCAAAAGATATGGAACATAGACCAGCATTTCAAGAGATGTTACAAGATATGAGGGTCGGAAAAATTAATTATATTGTAGCCTACAAATTAGATAGAGTTACTTGTTCAGTTCGTGATTTAGAAGAACTTATATCACAGTTAGAAAAATATAATTGCTATTTAGTTTGTGATAGAGATGATGTTAATATTTGTACTCCCATACAAATTCTATATGGGAATTCCCATACCCTTAAATTTTTAGATAGGATAAATTATGAAATTTACAATTTCGAATTCAAAATAAATCATCGTAATTTTAAAATTCAAATCATAAAATCCATATAAACAAACATAACTAAACTGGTTATAAATAATATACCTAATAATTTATAAGCGTTATTCCTATGATACTTATAATTGAATTCATTTTTACTAATATCAATTGTTGCTGCAGTAACTATTGCATCAGCAGTATCCCATTGTGTATCTGTTATAAGGGCTACAAATGTAAGTGCAATTGTAAATTGTTCACCATACTCCAAAGCATTACTTAAACCAAATAAAAAAATTAAGAAAAACGCAATGTTATTGAACAATTCTACTGAATCATATTTAATACACTTAAAAACATTTAATTTCAATTTGAATTTATTGCTATTTTTTTATATAAATATATAAAGTAAATAATGATAATGGAATTAGTGTTGTAGTAATTATAGCAATTTGATTTTTTGTTATTAAAGATGTTCCAATTAATAATATAAAATTTAATAAATTAAATATTAGTGAATATTTATTTGCTAACGTATTTTTTTATTCATAATATATTTTCCTTACAAATAATAAGTCAAAACTAATTTTTAATAATCTCTTCATTTTCTAATCCTTCATAATTATTCGGTAAAAGAACTAGGGTGATAAGAATCTATACCCAAAGTTTCTGCTTTTCTTAAAACATCAATTCTATCATCTACAAATGCTACTTGTTTTATATCAATGTTATAATGTTTACAATATTCAATTATAACTTCTGGTTTTAATAATGTAGAACATATAAAAAATACATTTTCTCTTTTTATATTTGGATAATGTTCAGATAACCATTTATATTTTTGATCTATTTCAGTATTAGTTGTAATCGCACCTAAAACAAATATTTTATTACTATCTAAATTTTCTACAACTCTTTGCATTGTTTTAAGTGGCCTAGCCTTATAAAACAAATCATTAAACAATAAATCTTCAAGTGATTGACATCCAAGTTCAGAACATCCTCCACCATATAATCTATCTTTATATCTATATTCGGATAATGTTCCATCAACATCAAAAAAAACATATTTTTCTTTTAATTTTTCAATCATAATTATTACTCCTAACATATACTATTTATATCAATTTAAAAACTAAATTAATTATACTATACTTTGACATTTTTTTCTATACTTCCTTGAAAATATCTAGGAAAATGATATAATGAATTTATCAGAGAGATTTAATCAAATCTTATAGTCTTAATTTCGCATACGTGTATAGTTAAGGCTCCAACAAAAAAAGTTCACATCTACTCGTTAAAGTGTAGATGTGAGCTTTTTTATTTATATATTTTCTTAATAGAACTGATTCTAAAACAACATCTAATGTAAAAAATAACATCTTTGTTTCTTTCAAAAAAGTTAACTTTGTATCATTTATCTTCTGTATTAATTTAGTCAGTATTGTAATATCTGAACCATCTACTATTGTTTTTCCATCACTACTTAATATTGAATTAATAAATCCTGCTGAAGTTGCTACGCCAATTACAGCACTCATAATAAGAATTATAATTGTTATTATGAGTAATATTTTTATTACTTTATTTTTTTCATTTTTTCTCCTATCTATAAAAATTACACTTCTACATATCCAATATAAGGTAAATTTCTATATTTCTCATCATAGTCAAGTCCATATCCAAGTACAAATTTATTTTCTATTTCAAATCCTGTATAATCCACTTTTATTTTTTTTTGTCTTCTTGCCTTTTTATCTAGCAATACACATATTTTTAAAGATTTAGGATTTTTTGTTTTTAAGTAGTCATATAAATAACTTAATGTTATTCCAGAATCAATTATATCTTCAACTATTATTACATTTTTGTTTCCTATATTCTCACTTATGTCTAATTTAAAATCAGGTTTACCTGTTGTTTCTCTGTTATTTACTCCATAACTACTAACTCTTATAAAATCTAATATTACATCACTGTCTGTAATTTTTTTAGACAAATCTATTGTAAAATACACAGCTCCTTTTAGTGTACATATTAAAGTTATATCTTCTCCTTTATAATCTTCTGAAATTTGTTTTGCTAATTCTCTTATTCTTTTATCTAGTTTTTCTTCACTTATTAAAATTTTATGTTCTATCATATAAAAACCCCTTTACCCTAATTTATCTCCATTTTTTACTTTTTCTGTAGGTTGTATTAGCACAACTCCTTGCTCACTATATGTTCCTAAAACTAATACTTGTGATAGAAAGCTTCTTTAAATATTTCTTTACAATTGTTCCTACTCTAATATCTAATTTCATAAAATCTTCAAATGTCGCCATAAATAACATCTCCTTTTTAAATTTTTATAATATTATCATATAATTTAACGTTTTTAAAGTAATTTATATATTTTTCTAAAAACTTCATGTATAATATGTTCATATAGAAAGGATGAATTTTTATTATGACAAGTTTTGCTTTAAAATGTATTGCTATGTTAACAATGTTTGTTGATCATACAAGTGTTGCCTTTTTTAGCTACACTACATTATTTAATGTAATTGGAAGAATTGCATTTCCTATTTTTGCATTTCAAATTTCTGAAGGATATGTACATACTAAAAATCTAAAAAAATACCTTTTAAGATTATTTGTTTTTGCACTCGTTTCACAAATTCCTTTTATGTTGTTCAAATCAATTTTTACAAATAGCTTTGGTATTAATATTTTTGGAACCTTATTTTTCGGCTTACTTTCAATTTTTTTATATGACAAATTTTCAAATGTTAATAGCAAATCAAAATTTGGTTCATTTGTAATGAAAATTTTCGCTGTATTACCTGCAATTTTATTAGGAATTATTGCTCAAATATGTTCTTTTGACTATGGTTTTTGGGGAGTTGCAATTATATTATTGTTTTACATATTTAGAAATGATAAACCTGGTATTGTAATATTCTTTACTACTGCATGCATTATAAAATATGGTATATCTATTTTCACTTATGGATATCATTATTTATATATTCTTCTATGTCTAGGCACAATTTTACCAGTTGTACCTATTTGCCTATATAACGGAAAACAGGGTAAAAAAATAAAGTATCTTTTATATGCTTTTTACCCTGTCCATTTATTAATTTTGTATTTTATTTTTAAATAAAACATATAAAACAGCAATACAACTAAAAAGTATTGCTGTTTTATTATTTAATATTCAGATATATCTTTGATTAAGCTACTATTTTCCCCAAGAACTAGTTTTCCATCTTTACCACTAAGAATTAATGGTAAAACTATTTTTTGATCATCGCTACTATATTCTATTCCAACTTTTGGCATAACTTCAGCCGTCTCTGCTTTTATAAGAACAGGCTTATTCACATTTTCGGCAATCACTTTGTCTATTACAATTTCTCCCTCTTCTGTAGCTTTGTATGTCCAAACTTTAATTTTTGAGTTTCTATCTTTAGGAATTACTACAAATTGTTCTTCATCCCCAGAAGAAATTGTTGTAAGTTTGTTAAATTCATCACTATTTTTTAAGTATTTCTCACTAAATTCCGCTTCTTTTCCTTTTGCTATAAATCCTATTGCAAGACATTGATTTCCTTCAAACTTCACCTTAGTAGTACTTGTTGAAACCAATAAATAAGCTCCAACAGCAATTGCAATAACAACTATTATTGCCACAATAATTAACAATGTTTTTTTCATAACATCTCCTCCTTTTATTGTTATTATATTGTAAAGTTTTAATTTTTTAAAGTATATCTTATAAATTTATTTTATATTTTTGTCATAAGTTCTTAACTGTTTAAATATACATTTAATAAAGTTTAGTACAAACATTTCTTAGAGGGGGTTTAAATAATTCATGGATGAGAATTTAAAATTATATCAAGATATAGCAGAACGAACAGATGGCGATATTTACGTGGGTGTTGTCGGTCCTGTACGTACACGGAAAATCAACTTTTATTAAGAATTTTATGGATTTACTTGTTATTCCAAATATTGATAATGAGTATAAAAAAGAAAGAGCTAGAGATGAACTGCCACAAAGTGCTGGTGGAAGAACTATTATGACCACTGAGCCAAAGTTTATTCCAAATGAAGCTGTTGAAATTACAATAGGAGATAACTTAAAATTCAAAACAAGACTTGTAGACTGTGTTGGATATTTGGTTAATAATGCTATTGGATATTTAGAAGATGATATGCCACGTATGGTAAAAACACCTTGGTATGAAGAAGAAATACCTTTTGAAGAAGCTGCTGAAATTGGTACCAGAAAAGTAATAGCTGAACATTCTACTATAGGAATTTTAGTAACTACCGATGGCAGTATTACTGATATACCAAGAGAAGATTATATTAGTGCTGAGGAACGTGTTGTTAAAGAATTAAAAGAACTTAATAAACCTTTTGTTATTGTTTTAAATAGTGATGACCCATTTTCTGATTATACAAAAGCTTTAGCAAGAAAATTAGAAGAAAAATATGAAGTATCAGTTTTACCAACAGACTGTTCTAGATTAGACATAGAAGACATTGACGATATTTTTAGCAAGATTTTATATGAATTTCCAATTGAAACTATTAATATAAATTTTCCTAGATGGGTTGATGGTTTGCCTGATGACCATTGGCTAAAAGTTGAGTTATATGATGAAATAAAGAAAGCATTTGATAATATACGTATATTAAAACAAGTGGACCGTGGAATAAGTCAACTTCAAAATACAAAAGTTATTACCAAAACTTCATTGTCAGAAGTAAGGCTTGGTGAAGGAAGTGTAAATGTTTCTATTGATTTAATAGATGAGTTATTCTACAAAGTATTAACTGAAATTTCTGGAGTTGAAATAGATAATGAAGGTACTTTATTTAGTACTATGACTGAATTTTCAAGAACTAAGAAACAATATGATAAAATTGCCTGTGCTTTGGAAGAAGTAAAAGCTACCGGTTATGGAATTGTAACTCCTTCAATTGATGAACTAATATTAGAAGAACCAGAAATGGTAAAACAAGGATCTCGTTTTGGAATAAAACTAAAAGCAAAAGCTCCTAGTATACACATGATAAGAGCGGATATTGAGACAGAGGTATCTCCTATTGTTGGCAGTGAAAAACAATCAGAAGATTTAGTTAATTATTTACTTTCCGAGTTTGAGTCAGACCCTAAGAAAATTTGGGAGTCTAACATTTTTGGCAAGAACTTACATGAACTTGTAAATGAAGGATTACAAAATAAATTATCAAGAATGCCTGAAGATGCTCAAGGAAAACTACAAGAAACATTAGAACGTATTGTTAATGAAGGTAGTGGCGGATTAATTTGTATTATTCTTTAAAATATGATGTCAATTAAAGGACACATCTTTGAATATTTTTTTATATTCAATCAAGATGTGTCCTTTATAATTAATCTTTGTGTCAATTGAAAAAACATTTTCAAACTAACATTATTTTTCCTTTAATCTTAAATATCCAAGTTCTGTCCATCTGTTATATGCTAAGTTCAAGTTAAATACAACCTTTGGTTTAGAACCTGCTCTGTTTTTATCTACAACACATGCATAATATCTTTCATCTGGATCTTTATATTCTTTTAATGGATAGAATTTATCACTTACTTCTTCTAAAGAATATTCATAATCTTTGAGTGTTCTATTATCTATTTGTTTTACTAGGCAAAGTGTGTCTAAAACTTCTTTTACAGTTCTACTTTCAGACAAATCATTAATTGTTAAGTTAACTGGTAATGTAGTTGTTTCTGTAAGTTGCATTGTGTACCCAATAAATATATTTAAGTTTTGAGCAAGGTTAGAAATAATTGTAGCTGTCTTTTTAATCTCTTCACTTTTTCCGATGTTCTGAGTATCTGTTTTCATAGTATCATAGAACATATACTCTATTTTTTCTTTGTAATAGTAGTTTGTAATTACTTTCTTTAATTCATCATTTGTATGGTCTGTAATGTTTATAAAATATACACAGTTATTTGATTGTTCATTTAACCATTCTGTTACTTTTACTGTTTTATTAAATTCAGTTGATATTTTTGAAAGTCTTTTTATAAACTGTTCTCTAGTTTCTTTTTCTTCTTGTATAACAAATCCGTTTTCGTCAACTTTAACTTCTTTAGGATTGTCTGGTCTAAATTTAAATTCTAGTAATTCGCCTTCTGATTTCTTTATATCTTGTCCATGTAATTTTTGAATTTCAGGATTATTTAAAATAGTAGTTATCAAGCATAATTTCATTTTTTCTTCTGACATTTCATTTGAAATGACTAATACCTTCTTTTTATGTACAAATGCTATATTTGCAATTAAGTTTATTGTAAATCTACTTTTTCCTGAGTTTGATGGCATTGCAAATGCCATTGTTTCACCTTTTCTTATTCCTTTGAACACACTGCTTAATATAGGAAATGGAAAATCTAGTCCTGTAGTTAAACTATTTTGTCCTTTTAATAGAAAGTCTGTTGTATCAGTATTTAATACTGCTTGTTTGAACTTTTCTGTAACTGTAACTTGGTTTATTGCAGCTTCTACTTCTTCCACTGACATACTATCATATAATGTGTAATTTCTTATTTCTGCTATTTTATCTTGTATATTTTTTATAGGCATACTTTTGTATTTTTTTCTTAATGTAAATAATTTCTTTAGTTCAATATATACTTTTTCAAAGTCATAAAATTCTCCATCAGTTTCATATTTTAACTCTTCTTTTAAATCCATTATTTCTTTTGTTACTTTTCCAAAGTTAAAATTTCTTTTTGCTTGTTCTGATGAATATTTAGCTCCTTCTGTAAATAGTACTCCTTTATATATATTTATAAAGTTCTCATTATCGAATAAGCACTCATCATATACAAAATAATACATACTAATTGATTTAGGATTGTTTAATAGCAATCCTAAATATGTTCTTTCTAATTTATCATTTTGTAATTCTTTTGGATATGTGCTTTCCTCTGAAATATCACTTTCTTTGTTTTTTGATTTTCCTTGTTTTTTTGGTTTCTCTTCTACTTCAGATTCTTCTTCGTCTACATCCTCATCATTTTCTCTTCTGCTATTAAATACCTGTAATTTTTTCATTGCATCAGCAATTTCATTATTTCTCAAGTCTTCTTTTATTTCTTCAATTAGTCCTTTGTCTGCTTCATTTGTTACATGTATTTGATTTAATGATTCTAATAATTGATTTATTCCTCCACTGATTTCCATATATTCATTCACCTTTTTATTATAGAAATTACAACTTTTTTATATCATATATTATAAAAAAAAACAAGCAGATTTTTTTGTAAAGTATTTTTCATCAACTTTAATTTAATACATTTTTGAATATTTTTTCATGTTCTGGAAAATACTAAATATAGAATTTTTTTGACTTGGAGTATATATGAATTTAAAAGATAAATTTACAAATATCGTTAAAAATGTATTTGATTCACCTGATCAAAATGAATATAATTTCGTGCTTTCTAGTCCTTACGAAAATCAAAGTAATAGTAGAACACCTGAGGAAATTGAAAAAAATGAAAAAATCTTCGAAGCTGAAAATATTTTTTCTAGCCTTTCTGTTAATCTCGAATATGTAAAAGTTAAATATAATACTTTGATAAATAGTGACATTGTTGTTAGAGAATTTACTTTAACTGCAAGAAATAGACAATATTCTGCCTTTTTATTATTTATTGATGGTATGGTGGATTCTACACTTGTGAATGATAATATTTTAGAAGCTCTTATGTTACGCAATAGAGCTAATATTTTTGATGGTAATCAAAACCAAGTTATAAGTGAGGCAAAAACTAATAATATTACAGTTAGAAAAGTAAAAAAATTTGATTTAGACACTTATATTTCTGATTGTTTATTACCACAAAACAGTGTAAAAAAAATCAATTCTTTTAAAGATGCATTTGATGGAGTAAATGTTGGTGACTGTTTATTATTTGTTGATACTCTTGAAATTGCTTATGATATTGATGTAAAAGGTTTTAAGCAAAGAAGTGTTGAATCTCCTAATAATGAAGTTATTATCAAAGGTCCACAAGAAGGATTTGTTGAAAATATTCGTACTAACACTTCTCTTCTTCGTCGAATTATAAATAATGAAAATTTAATAATAGAAAGTGTTGAAGTTGGTAGTTTAAGTAAAACCCAGTGCTGTATTTGTTATATGCAAGATATTGCAAATACTGATTTAGTTGCAGAAGTTAAGTATAGAGTTAGTAATTTAAAAATTGATGCTTTGCTTTCTAGTGGTGAACTTCAACAATTAATAGAAGACAAAAACAATTATACTATTCCTCAAATAATATCAACTGAAAGGCCTGATAAAGCTGCTAAACATTTATATAGTGGTAAGGTTGTTGTAATAGTTAACGGGAACCCTTATGTTCTTATTATGCCTGCAACATTAACAGACTTTATTGCATCACCTGAAGACAGTAATTTAAAATTTCAATTTGCAAATTTTTCAGAATTTTTACGTTTAATTTCAATTTTTATAACATTCCTACTTCCTGGTTTATATGTTGCAATTTCAGATTTTCATCAAGAATTACTTCCAACTGAGTTATTATTTTCTGTAATTGCTTCAAGGGAAAATGTGCCATTTCCTATTATTTTTGAAATTTTACTTATGGAAATTTCTTTTGAACTTATTCGTGAAGCTGGTTTAAGAGTTCCTTCACCTATTGGTCCTACTATTGGAATTGTTGGAGCCTTAGTTTTGGGTCAAGCTGCTGTTAGTGCAAATATTGTTAGTCCTATTTTAATTATTGTGGTAGCAATTACTGGTATAGCATCTTTTGCTATTCCTGATTTTTACTTTGGTTATCATTTAAGAATATTAAGGTTTGGCTTTATTCTTTTAGGTTATATTGCTGGATTTTTTGGAATTGCAGTTGGTCTTTGCATATACGTTACAATTTTATGTAGTATTAAATCTTTTGGAGTTCCCTTTATGGCTCCATACAGCCCTATTACAAATATAAATGAAAGTGGTTTTTTCTTAGACCCTATGTGGAAACGTGAAAAAAGGCCCGACTATTTAAATACCAAAAGACAAAACTCACAATCTCATATAAGTAGAACCTGGAAATACAAATAGAAAGGAGCTTTTTATGGCTGAACAAAAGTTAGGAAAATGGGAAGCAGTTATTCTTGTTTTAAGTATTGTTATAAATCATATAATTCTAGGATTGCCCAGAAGTATAGTTGCTGAACATTCATCAGCTTCTATACTTAATGTCATATATATTAGTGCAATTGTATTGACTTTAGTTTTTATAATATATAAGTTATTGGAACATTTCCCTGGCTCGGATATTATAGATATTTCCGAATTTTTAGGTGGTAAAATTTTGAAAATAGGTGTTTCAGTTTTATTTTTACTTTATATTACTTTTATCACTGGTATATTACTTAGGAGTTTTTCTGAAGGTTTAAAACTTATTTTTTTTCCTAGAACATCTTTACCTATAATTATGATTCTGTTTTTAATAACCATTGTTGTTATGAATAGACTTAATATTGTTTCAATTGCTCGTGCTAATTTATTTTTTACAATATTAGTTGCTATTAGTATGATTTTTATATTTATAGGAAATTGGAAAAATCTTACCTTTCAAAAAATTTTTCCAATTCTAGGTAATGGAGCTTACACAACATTTTTTAGTGGATTAAGTGATTTATTTGCTTTCGGAGGAATTGCTTGTATATACCTTCTTCCTCCTTATTTAAAAAATCAAAAAGATTTCAAAAAGGTAGCTTACACATCTGTTGGCCTTTCTGCATTTTTTCTACTAATTAGTGTAGCAATTTTACTTTTTATTTTTCCACCTACTATTATAGAACAACAAATATTTCCTATTTATTTGGCTTCTCGTTTTATAGATTTTAATAGATTTTTTCAAAGATTAGATGCATTATTTTTACTTATTTGGCTACTTTCTATTATATGTTATTTAGCAATTGTACTTTATTTTTCAACCAATATATTTAAAAGAATTTCAAAATTAAAGTATTCCAAATGGATTTCTACCCTTTTTACTTTATTCATATTTGGAACAGCTTTAATTCCTAAAAATATGCAAGAAATAAGCTTTTTAGAAACGGTTGTATACAGATATATTATTTTAATTTTTGTTTTTGTACTAAATTTAATAATTTTAATCTTGGCTAATATTAAATATTTACGAAATCAAAAAAAGAAAGGAATTATTAATGAAAACAGCTTTTAAGTATATTTCACTTATTTTAATTGCTATATTGTTTTCTTTTTCATTTACGAGTAGTCATCGTATTCAGAGTATAGATGATCTTTCTTATATTGTTGCATTAGGTATTGATGTTGGGAATACTGAAAGATTAAAAGTTACTTTTCAATTTACTAAACCAAGTGCCTCTTCTGGTGAAGGTTCATCTAATGAAAGTTCGTCTATAATTATGGATACCATAGAAGCTCCTTCTATTGATGCTGCTCTTAATTTAATGAATACTTATTCAAGTAAAGAAATTAATTTGTCACATTGTAAACTTATAATATTTTCTGAAGAAATTGCAATGTCTGGTATTAAAGAAGAAATATTTTCTTTAGCTAATAAAGTGCAAATCAGACCTGATACAAATATCCTTATAAGCACTTCTTCAGCTAGAGATTATATTGCAAATGTTAAACCAACCTTAGAAAATTTAATAACAAAGTTTTATGCAACATTTCCTAATTCTAGTGAATACACTGGTTATATTGTTGATATTAATCTTGGACAATTTATGAATAAAATAACTTCTTTTGTTGCTCAACCTGTTGCACTTCTTCGGAAATGTAATTTCAAAAAATAACTCAAATCAATCTTCTAATAATAAAAGTGCTGATGATTCTGGTAGTGAAATTTTAGAAGCTAAAAATGGTGTTGAAAATGTTGGTACAGCCGTATTTAGGCAAGACAGATTGGTTGGCACATTAACTCATCTTGAAACAGTTGCACACTTAATTATTACTGGTGGTGTAAAAAGTTGTAACATCTCAATGCCTGATCCAGAGGATAAAGATAATCTAATAGATTTATATTTTGATTTTACTTCAAAACCTAAAATTGATGTTTCAATTGTAAATGGTTCTCCTTATATAAAAATTAAGATTAAAGCTAATGCAACCATTTCTTCTATTAAGCAATTATCTAATAAAAATACTGAAGATCAAATAAAATTAACACAAAAGTATGCTAATAATTACTTGGAAAGATTATTATTACATTATTTATATAAAACTTCAAAAGAATTAAAGTCTGACTGTAGTTCTTTAGGAAATTATGCTTTGAAAAATTTTAAGACTATGCAGGAGTTAGAAAAATATAATTGGTTACAACATTATCAAGATTCATTTTTTAAAATTGATTCAGAAGTCGTCGTTGATTCTGGCTTTCTATTAACTGGTATTTAAAAAGGAGATTTTTTATGATTATTGGTTTTTTAGTTGTTTTATTTGCTTTATTTGCTTTAACTGAATGTATTAGTTATGGATTTTATGAGATTTCAATAAATAAAAATAAGCCCGGAGGCTTAATCTTAATTTTTCTTAGTATTGTTGGATTTGTTTTTGCTGTTACAATGTATTTTATATATTAAAACGTGCTAATGGGGACGGAGAATTTTGGCACACTTCTTATTAAGAACAACATTACAATTTAACTAAAAGTGTGCCAAAATTCTCCGTCCCCATTAGCACGTTTTTAACTTGAAATTTTTTCAAAGTCTACTTTTCTTGTTAATTTGTCTGCAAATATTACACATACTTTTATACTGTCTCCTATTTTATATATCTTCTTGCTCTTTTCTCCTTGTAAAGTTCTCCTTTCTTCATCATATATAAAGTATTCATTTCCTAAATCTTCAAAATGAATAAGTCCTTCTACTGTATTAGGAAGCTCTACAAACATTCCAAATGATGTTATACTTGAAATAATTCCTTCATATTCTTTACCAATTTTACTTTGCATATACTCAGCCTTTTTAATACTCTCAGCATCTCTTTCTACTTTTTGCGCAATTTTTTCTCTTTCTGAAGAACGCTGTGCATATTTTACAGCTTGTCCACTATATTTTTCAATTTCACTTTCTTTTAATTGGTAATTTTCTTCTAAATATTTTGATATTATTCTGTGTATAAATAAATCTGGATATCTTCTAATAGGTGATGTAAAATGACAATAATATTTACTTGCAATTCCAAAGTGACCTTTATTCTCTGCTTCATATCGCGCTACTTTTAATGTTCTTAACACTAAATTAGAAACAACTCTTTCTTCTGGTTTGCCCTTAACTTCTTCTAATACTTCTGCAAATGCTTTTGGATGTATATTGTCTTTATTTCCTTTTATTTTATATCCTAAATTCCATAAAAATTTGTTTAATTCATCTATTTTCTCTTCATCTGGAACTTCATGTACACGATATATAAATGGAGCCTCTAACCAATAAAATTTTTCTGCTACTGTTTCATTTGCAGTTAGCATAAATTGTTCAATTATTTCATTAGCAAAATACATATCATACTTTTCAACTTTTATTGCTACACCTTGCTCATTAAGTGTTATTTTACTTTCTGGAATATCTAAACTTAAGCTTCCAGCTTTTTCTCTTTTTTGTTTTAATATGTTAGCTAATTCTTCCATACGTTTAAAGTGTTCAAAATATGGTTTACATTCTTCTAAAAGTTTTTCTTTATCTTTTAAATTAAATATTTTTTTATCTTCTTCGTTATTTATTACATCTAGTATAGTTTGCACTTCTTTATAACTCATTCTTCTAGTTACTTTTATTATGCTTTTTTGTATATCTGAAGATACTACTTCTCCTTTTGAGTTTATTTCCATTAAAACTGTTATTGCAAATCTATCTTCTTTTTGATTTAAACTACATATTCCATTTGATAGTTCTTTAGGAAGCATTGGTATTACTCTATCTAGCATATATATGCTTGTTCCTCTAATTATTGCTTCTTTATCTAGTTTAGACTTTTCTTGTACATAGTAACTAACATCTGCAATAGATACATTCAAAAGATAATTTCCATTTTTTAATTTCTCAACTGATACTGCATCATCTAAGTCTTTTGCATCTTCTCCATCTACAGTAAAAATTATTTTATTTCTCAAATCTAGCCTATTTGGAATATCTTTTTTTGATACCTCTTGTTTTATTGCTTTTGCTTCATTTATAACTGATTCAGGAAATTCATAAGGTAAATCATATTCTTTTATTAAAGACATCATATCTACCCCTGCTTGATTTATATTTCCTAATATTTCAAGTATTCTACCTTCTGCTTTTTTATTTTTTTCAGGTAGCTTTAATATTTGAACAACTACTTTCTGATTGTTTTTTGCTTTTTTGCTATTTTTCTTTGAAATATATATATCAGTTTTTATTTTTTTATCATCAAGCACAACAAATCCGAAGTTTTTACTTTTTTGAAAAACTCCTACATATTTATCTTTTTCAAATTCTTGATTTTCTTTTTTTATTTCTTCTTTCATATTTTTCCTTTTAATTTTATCCCAATTTCTTTCATATTATACTACTATATGAATACACATAGCATTTTGGTCGACTCGGAACCCTCTTCACAAGATATTGATGTTCTTCTCAGTACTATTGTTGAGTTTTTCGGATCTATTCGCAGTTAATCGTCCTAATTCTAATATTTTGTTATAGAATATTAGAATACATTACTTATTTTATATAAGTAAATGCGACAGAAGAAAATCTGTCGCATATTTTTTTAACATCTTATACTAGATATAGGATTCCTAAGACAATTGCTAATACAGCAAATGTAATTCCAAGAATTATCGTCCACTTTTTTAGCTTGCCTTCCTTTGTTCTTCCCTTATTTTGTTCATAAAAGTTATTAGTTGAAGAACCTGTAATTGTTCCTGAAGCACCTTGCTTTTCACTATTTTGCACTGCTGCTAAAATAATTAAAGCTATACATACAATAATATAAATAACTAATATGATATATTTTAGTATTTCCATATTTCACACTCTCCTATATTTGCTTCTTTAAACAATTATTAAACTAGCTTTAAAATAACCATTTCTGCATTATCACCTTTTCTTGGTCCTACTTTAAGCATGCTTGTGTAACCACCAACTCTGCCTTCATATTTAGGAGCAATTTCATTAAATAATTTTGCAGTTAAATCAATGTTATTTCCTTCACTATCTTTTACTTTATTGATGTTTTTCATCATTTTTCTTCTAGCATTTAATCTTGATGGCATATCTTTTTGTCTTTTTTCAGTTGTTGTTTCTTTTACAACTCTTAAATATTCTTTTCCGTTTTTACTTTTTACAAGTTCTGTTACTTTGTTTCCCTTGCTATCTAATTTTGCTTTAGAAACTTTAACATCTACCATTTCAAAATTGTCTTTTTCTTTTACTGCTAATGAAATTAAGCTGTCTGCAATTGCTTTTACTTCTTTTGCTCTAGCTTCAGTAGTTTCTATTTGTCCATGTAACATTAAGTCAGTTGTTAATGTTTTTAACATAGCTAGTCTAATGTCTGTTGTTCTACCTAATTTTCTATTTGTAGCCAATTTATTTTCCTCCTTCTGCTTATTCTTCTTTCTTGGCAAAATCTAAATCTAATGCGTGTAACTTATTTGTTACTTCATCTAAAGATTTTTTACCAAGATTTCTTACTTTCATCATTTCAGCTTCTGATTTATTTGTTAAATCTTCTACTGTAGAAATTCCTGCTCTTTTTAAACAATTAAATGATCTAACTGATAATTCTAGATCTTCAATTGACATTTCAAGAACTTTTTCTTTTTTAGATTCTTCTTTTTCTACCATTACTTGTGTGTTTTTAGTAGTTTCTGATAAATCTATAAATAGTTCTAAATGACCTGTCATAACTTTTGCAGCTAAACTTAAAGCTTCATCTGGAGTTAAACCTCCATTTGTCCAAACTTCGATTGTTAGTTTATCATAATCTATCATTTGTCCAACTCTAGTATTTTCTACTGCATAGTTAACTTTTTTAACAGGTGTATATATAGAATCAATTGGAAGTACGCCTAATGCTTGATCAGTTTTTTTATTCTTTTCAGCATTATTGTAACCTCTTCCCATTTCAGCAGTCATTTCCATCACTAAATGTCCACCTTCTGAAACTGTTGCAATATGTAAATCTGGATTTAATACTTCTACTGTTCCATCTGTAATTATGTCTCCTGCTTTAACCTCTCCTGGTCCTTTAAAGTCAACTCTTAAAGTTTTTGTTTCATTTTTATCTTGTTTTAAACATACACTTTTCAAGTTAATTATAAGCTCTGGAACATCTTCTACTACGTTTGGAATTGTAGAGAATTCATGTAATACACCATCAATTTTTACACTTGTGATTGCACTACCTGGAAGAGATGATAATAAAATTCTTCTTAAAGAATTACCTATTGTAATTCCATATCCTCTTTCTAATGGTTCGCATACAAATTTTGCATAGTGATTTTCTTCGTTTACTTCTAAGCATTTAATATTTGGCTTTTCAAATTCTATCATTTTTTACCTCCTAATAGATAATAGAAAAACATTTCTATTTTTACAATTAAATTATTATTTAGAGTAAAGCTCTACTATTAAATGTTCTTCAACAGGAAGATCTATGTCTTCTCTAGATGGTAATCTAACAACTTTACCACTTAAACTTTTTGCATCTTTTTGTAACCATTCTGGTACTGGTCTTGCTGCATTTGCTTCAACATTTGCTTTAATAAAACCATTATCTTTTCTTATTTCTCTTACAGAAATAACATCTCCTGCTTTTACTAAGTAAGATGGAATATCAACTTTTTGTCCATTTACTTCAAATGCTCCATGAGTTACAAGCATTCTTGCTTGAGCTCTTGAACTACCATATCCTAAACGATATATAATATTATCTAATCTACTTTCTAGAATTTGTAGTAACATTTCACCAGTGATTTCCTTAGTAGCTGCTGCCATATCAAAGTATTTTCTGAATTGTTTTTCACTTACACCATAGAATGATTTTGTTTTTTGTTTTTCTCTTAATTGAGTACCATACTCAGATAATTTTTTCTTTTTTTGACCATTTTGACCTGGTGCATAATTTCTTCTAGAAATACTACATTTATCTGTATAACATCTTGATCCTTTTAAGAACAATTTTTGTCCTTCTCTACGACAAATACGACATTGTTCATCTTTATATCTTGCCATTTTATTTTTTCACCTTCCTTATACTCTACGTCTTTTTGGTGGTCTACAACCATTGTGAGGAATTGGAGTAACATCTTTAATTGAGCTAATCTCTAATCCTGCTGATTGTAATGACCTAATTGCTGCTTCACGACCAGATCCTGGTCCTTTTACAAATACTTCTACTGATTTTAATCCGTGTTCCATTGCTGCTTTAGCTGCTGTTTCAGCTGCTTCTCCTGCTGCAAATGGTGTGCTTTTTCTTGAACCTTTAAATCCTAGTTCACCAGCACTTGCCCAAGAAATTGCATTTCCTTGAACATCTGTAATTGTAACAATTGTATTATTAAAACTAGAGTGGATATGAGCCATACCTTTTTCGATATTTTTTCTATCTCTTCTTCTAGTTACTGTTTTTTTAGTTACATTTTTTGTTGCCATTTTTAATTATTCCCTCCTTATTTAGGCTTTTCTTACTTCTGCAAATTATTTTTTGCTTTTGCTAACTAATTTTCTAGGGCCTTTTCTTGTACGAGCATTAGTTTTTGTTCTTTGTCCTCTAACTGGAAGACCTCTTCTATGTCTCATACCTCTATAACATCCGATTTCAGTTAGTCTTTTAATGTTTAATGCAACTTCTCTACGTAAGTCACCTTCAACTTTATAACCATCCATTGCTTTTCTGATTGCTTGTACTTGGTCATCTGTTAAGTCTTTTACTCTGATATCTGGATTAACTTTTGCTTCTGCTAGAATTTTTTGAGCGCTTGCTAGTCCAATACCATAAATATATGTTAGACCAATTTCTACTCTTTTTTCTCTAGGTAAATCAACTCCTGCTAAACGAGCCATTTATTTGCACCTCCATAAGTTTTTTATTTTGCTATTTTTGTTTTTGTAATTTGTTTTGTCTTTAAGTTATTATCGGTGAAATGCATTAGTATTTATATACTAATCAATAATACTTTTAGACATATATATAAACACAAATTAGAATTAAAAAGAAAATATAATTTCTTTTCAGCCGCTATCTAAAATTTGTGTTATATTCAATAATTATAATAAATTAACCTTGTCTTTGTTTATGTTTTGGGTTTTCACAGATTACTCTGATAACACCTTTTCTTTTAATAACTTTGCATTTTTCGCACATAGGTTTTACTGATGGTCTTACTTTCATTTTAGTTCATTCCTTTCTTAGATTAGTTTTATATTGAATTTTAAAAAGAATTAGTATATTGCGAGGCAAAGATTGTTCAAAAGGCAAGTACACAACCTCTTGGTTGTAAACGCGTTTTGTATAATCTTTAACAAATCAAGATGCTGATTATTTTTAAAATTTACTTAGCACGCCATGTAATACGACCCTTACTAAGATCATAAGGCGATAATTCAACTTTTACTTTATCTCCTGGAAGAATTTTGATATAATTCATTCTTAATTTTCCAGAAATATGAGCTAAGATTTGATGTCCATTTTCTAGTTCAACTTTAAAATTAGTATTTGGTAATGCTTCTACAACAGTACCTTCAACTTCTATAACATCCTCTTTTGACATATTTTCCTCCATTATTTACTCGAAAAACTTTTCTAAATAAATTTAGATATTTTTTCCATTTATACATACGTACAATATCTTATATAGTATATCTTATTTTTTCAATAATGTCAATATCTCTGGCTCTTTTTCTGTTATTAAAATTGTATTTTCATAATGTGCTGCCAAAGATCCATCTTCAGTAACAATAGTCCATCCATCATCTAGTACACAAATATTAGGTTTTCCTATCATTACCATCGGTTCAATTGCTAGAGTCATACCTGGTTCCAGTCTTATTCCTCTTCCTGCTTTTCCGTAGTTTGGTATTCCTGGATCTTCATGCATTTCCTCTCCTATTCCATGTCCTTGAAATTCTCTTACAACATTGTAACCATTTTTTTCTACAAACTCTCCAATGGCATGTGAAATATCTCCAATTCGATTTCCTTTTACAGCATATTTTATTCCTTCAAAAAATGCTTGTTTTGTAATATCTACCAATTTTTGTTTTTCTGGTGAAGACTTTCCGACAATATATGTTCTTGCCGCATCACCATGAAATCCGTTTTTATATACTACAAGATCTACGCTAACTACATCTCCGTCTTTAATAATAGTTTTCTTTGATGGAATTCCATGTATAATTTCATCATTTATAGAAATACATAATGTTCCAGGAAATGCAGGAACTCCCTTTTCACCACTAGGATATCCTTTTTGTGCTGGAATTCCTCCATTACTTCTAATAATTTTTTCTGCAAAGTTATCTAAATCCATTGTTGATATTCCTGGTTTTATATATTTTTCTATTTCATCATATACTAAAGCGGTAAGTTTGCATGCTTCTTTCATTTTTTCAATTTCTTTTTGTGATTTAATAGTTACCAACTTTTCTTACCCTCTTTTTATTTTTTATTCTTATTGATTAACTTTTTCTAATATTATATCAACTGCTTGTTCTGATGCATTATCTGCAGTTGGATCATTTGGAGTTATATTCACTAAAACTCCTTTTTCTTTATAATAATCAATTAAATCTTTTGAATTTTGTCTATATACTTCTAGTCTAGTTTTAATTGCTTCTTCTGTGTCATCAGTTCTTGTAACAAGAGCTGAACCACAAATGTCACATATACCTTCCACTTTTGATGGTTTGAATTTTGTATTATATATTGCTCCACATTCTTTATTTGAACATGTTGCTCTATTTAAAATTCTTTCTACAATTACTTGATCTGGAACAACTAGTTCTGGCACTACATCTACTTTTTTTCCTTTTTCTTCTAAAATTTCATCTAACGCTCTAGCTTGTTCAATTGTTCTTGGAAATCCATCTAATATAACACCATCTTTAGTATCATCCCAGTTTAATCTATCTTTTACAATATCAATTGTTACTTCGTCTGGTACTAATTTTCCTTGTGATATATAACTATTGGCTAATTTTCCAAGTTCAGTTTCTTTTTTTATTTGCTCTCTAAATATATCTCCTGTTGAAATATGAGGAAAGTTTGTTTTTTTAGCTAAAATTTTAGCAGTTGTTCCTTTTCCACTTCCTGGAGCTCCTAACATAATAATATACATAGTTTTTAGTTCTCCCTTCACGCATTACGGACGGAACCAGTTTTTACACCTGTCCGTCCCTTCTGCCATAATTTTTAAGATATATCTTATTTATTATTCTTTTCTATATTTGAAAGATTATAATTTTGAATTAAATGCTTAGATTGCTAGGAATGCGAATTTTAAATGAATGAGGTGTGCTTTTTGCACATTGATTTCATTTAAAATGATGCATGACAACGCAAGATGAGTATTTAATTCGAAATTAGTCTAAAAAGCCTTTGTAATGTCTCATAACCAATAAAGATTCTAATTGTTGTACCATTTCAAGTGCAACACCTACAACGATAAGTATTGATGTACCACCAAATGCTAAGTTTACATTTGGTATAAATCTTACAAGCATAGGCAAAATTGCTATAACAGCTAAGAATAGTCCACCAAACCATAATAGTTTAGATAATACTGATGATAAATAATCAGTTGTTGGTTTTCCAGCTCTAATTCCAGGAATAAATCCACCATTTTTCTTTATGTTATTAGCAACTTCTGCTGGGTTGAATGTTGCATAAGTATAGAAAAATGTAAATCCTAAAATTAATAATAAATAAACAATTGCATTTGCAATAGTATAACCAACTGGAACTGCTGATGTTGAAGTTGCAATTGAGAATTTATATATTGCTGACCAAAAGCCAGTTTCATTTGCAATATTTGGTACAAACATTTGAATAATCATAGCTGGGAATGTCATAAATGATGAAGCAAAAATTATTGGCATAACACCCGCCATTGCTAGCTTAAGTGGAATATGTGTATTTTGTGCTCCTACCATTTTTCTTCCTACTACTTTTTTAGCATATTGTACAGGAATTCTTCTTTCTGCTTGTTGTACAAATACAACTCCTGCAATTAAAACAATTGCTCCAACAATAATACATAAAGAAGTTAATAATCCTGCTGTACTAAATGCTCTTGTTCCAAATATTAAGTTCCATATCATAGTTACTGCACTTGGCAATCCTGAAATAATACCTACAAATATAATCATAGAAATACCATTTCCTATACCTTTATTTGTGATTTGATCTCCTAACCACATTAAAAGTGAAGTTCCTGCCATTAATGAAATAACTACTAAAAATCCTGTTAAGAAGTTTGTTTCTACGAAAATTCCAGAAGATTTATATGTTAAAAATAGTCCTATACCTTCAATTAGTGCAAGCACTACTGTTAAAAGTTTAGTATATCTATTCATTTTATTTCTTCCTTCTTCTCCACCTTCCTTCATTAATTTTTCTAATGAAGGAATTACCATTCCTAATAGTTGAATTACTATTGAAGAAGTAATGTATGGAGTAATAGTCATAGCAAAAATAGAAAATCTAGAAAATGCTCCTCCTGAGATTAAGTCTATTAATCCTGCTATACCATTACTTGCACCAGACATAGCTTCATTTAGTGTAACTGTGTTTACACCAGGCACTGTAATAAAACATCCTAATCTAAATAATACTATTAAAAGTAATGTATATAAAATTCTTTTTCTAACATCTGGTGTTTTAAATGCATTCTTAATAGTTTTAAACATTAGATCACCTCAGCCTTTCCTCCTAAAGCTTCAATTTTTTCTTTTGCAGCTTTAGTGAATTTTACAGCTTTAACATTAACTTTTTTTTCTAATTTACCTGTTGCAAGAATAACAATTCCGTCTTTTGATTTACGAATAATTCCGTCTTCAATTAAGCTTTCTGCTGTAACATCTTCTTTGCTTGATTTATTAAGCATTGTAAGTGTTACTTCTACATAATCGTTTGCATGAACGCTATTGTTGAATCCTCTTTTTGGTAATCTTCTATATAAAGGAGTTTGACCACCTTCAAAGCCTCTTCTAACTCCGCCGCCACTTCTTGCTTTTTGTCCCTTATGTCCTCTTCCAGAAGTTTTTCCAAGACCTGAACCAACTCCACGACCTACTACTGTTCTTTTCTTTGTTTTTTGTGCTGGTTTTAATTCGTCTAATTTCATTTTGCGATTACACCTCCTATTTTTTATCAATTTTATTTACTGTTATATTTTATAATATTTCAGCTACTGTTTTTCCTCTTTTTTTAGCAATTTGTTCTGCTGTTTTCATGCTCTTTAATCCTTCGATTGTAGCATAAACAACATTTCTTGGGTTGTTTGTTCCAACAACTTTAGTTCTAATGTCTTTATAACCTGCAAGCTCTAATACTGGTCTTACACTACCGCCAGCGATAACTCCAGTACCTTCTGCAGCTGGTTTTAATATAACACTAGCGCTTCCAAATTTACCTACATATTCATGAGGAATTGTTGTTCCAACAACTGGAACTTCTACTAAGTTCTTTTTAGCTTCTTCAATAGCTTTTTTTATAGCATCTGGAACTTCAGAAGCTTTTCCATTTCCTACACCAATATGACCATTTCCGTCTCCTACAACAACTACAGCACTAAATCTAAAAGTTCTACCACCTTTAACAACTTTTGCTACTCTGTTGATTGCAACAACTTTTTCTTTTAATTCTGATGTATTTTCTGATTGCACTTTAATTTCCCTCCTTTTTTAAAATGTTAATCCGCCTTCTCTGGCTGCTTCTGCTAATTCTTTTATAACACCATGATAAATATAACCGCCTCTATCAAAAACAACTTCTTTAATGTTTTTCTCTAAAGCTCTTTTTGCAACTAAGCTTCCTACTTCTTTAGCAGCTTCTTTATTTGAAAGTTTTGTTTTAACTTCTTTATCAAGAGTAGAAGCTTGAACTAGAGTATTTCCTGCAACATCATCAATTATTTGTGCATAAAGATTGCTATTGCTTCTAAATACACATAATCTTGGACGATCTGCTGTTCCAGAAACTTTATTACGTACTCTTGCATGTCTTCTTTCTCTTTCAGCTTTTCTATCTATTTTCTTAATCATTTTTTCTCCTTTCTATTAACGTAACAGCGTTAATAATATTAAGAATATTTAATACTTTTTGGGTTTCAGCCTAATTAATTAGGAATTTAAAGCGAGTATAACTAGGCAACCGAGCAAAAATTTCTGAAACTATACATACTGTATGTTGATGAAATTTTTTGCAAGGTTAACAACGTTAGACGAAGCTTAAAATTTCTAATTTTATTTTTTGCCGGCTTTTCCTTCTTTTCTTCTAATATGCTCTTCAGCATATTTAATACCTTTACCTCTATATACTTCTGGTGGTCTCTTTGTTCTAATAACTGCTGCTGTTTGACCAACTAATTCTTTATCAATACCTCTTACTGTAATATGGTTAGCATCTGTTAAATCAAAGCTGATTCCTTCTGGAGCTTTAATTTCAACTGGGTGTGAATAACCTAAGTTCATTACTAAGTCATTACCCTTTTTTTGTGCTCTATATCCAACACCATTTATTTCTAGGTTTCTTTTAAATTCATGAACAACACCTTCAACCATGTTATTGATTAAAGTTCTTGTTAGACCATGTAAGCTTCTGTTTTCAGCTTCATCATTTGGCCTTGTTACTGTTATAGTATTTCCTTCTACAGTAACTGTCATATTTTTATGTAGGTCCTTTTCTAATGTACCTTTTGGTCCTTTTACAACAATATGATTATCATTTAGTGTAACTTCTACTCCTTCTGGTACAGTAATAGGTTTATTTCCTATTCTTGACATTTTGGTTTTTCCTCCTTCTTTGCTTTATTAAAAAATTGTTTTACTATATTACCATATATAAGCTAAAACTTCTCCTCCAAGACCTTCTTGTCTTGCTTCTTTGTCTGTTTTAATTCCTTTTGAAGTAGAAATTAAAGCAATACCTAATCCATTTAGAACTTGTGGTAGTTCTTCTTTAGATGCATAAACTCTTAATCCTGGTTTACTAATTCTTTTTAAACCATCAATTACTCTTGCACCATTCTCATCATATTTTAAAGTTATACGAATTACACCTTGAGTGTTATCGTTTATCTCTTCATAAGCTGCAATGTATCCTTCTTTAAATAGAATGTTAGCAATGGCTTTTTTCATATTTGAAGCAGGAACATCAACTGTTTTATGTTTTTTACTATTTGCGTTTCTGATTCTTGTTAACATATCTGCGATTGGATCTGTTGTATTCAAATTTATTCCCTCCTTTTTAAATTTACTCAAATTTACTTTGTGTCTCAAGCTGTTATTTCGAATTTAAATTAGTATATTGCAAGGAAAGCAAGTGAAAAATTTTGAAATTGTACTTTTGTACATTGAAAAATTTTTACACGTAGCTTGACAAAGCAAGATGCTGATTTAAATCTGAAAGAATTACCAGCTAGCCTTTTTCACTCCTGGAATCTCTCCCTTATGAGCTAATTCTCTAAAGCAAACACGGCAAATTCCATATTTTCTGATATATGCATGTGGTCTTCCACAAATTTTGCAACGATTATATTCTCTTGTTTTGTATTTTTGATCTCTTTGTTGTTTAACTTTTAAAGACTTCTTAGCCATTTATTTCTCCTTTCTTACACTCGCCTCTTGACAGCGCAAGACGCAGTTTATAATTAATTTTGGAATGGCATTCCCAATAATGAAAGCAATTCTCTTGCTTCTTCATCTGTCTTAGCAGTAGTAACGAATATTATATCCATACCTCTAATTTTATCGATTTTATCATATTCGATTTCTGGGAAAATTAATTGTTCTTTAATTCCCATTGAATAATTTCCTCTACCATCAAAAGAGTTATTAGATACTCCTCTAAAATCTCTTACTCTTGGTAATGCTGTATTAAATAGTTTATATGCAAAATCATACATTTTTCCACTTCTTAATGTAACTTTGCATCCAATATTAACACCTTCTCTAATTTTGAAAGCAGCAATAGCTTTTTTTGCCTTTGTTACTATTGGAGTTTGACCTGTAATTATTTTTAAATCATTTATTGTGTTGTCTGATGCTTTTGGATTATCTTTCATATCTCCTAATCCAACATTGATAACTATTTTTTCTAGTTTTGGAACTTCCATTACTGATTTATAGTTAAATTTTTTCATCAATGCAGGTACAACTTCTTTTTGATATTGTTCTTTTAATATTTCCATAAGTCTTTAATAGACCTCCTTCCTACTTTAATTTATTTCCACATTTTTTGCAAACACGTACTTTTGTATCTCCTTCTACTAAGTAACCAACTCTTGTTGCTTTGTTACATTTTGGACATACTACATTTACTTTGCTACTATGTATGCTACATTCTACTGGAATAATTCCGCCTTCTTCTCCTTGTTTTCTTGGTTTAACATGTTTTTTACGAATATTAACACCTTTAACAATTACTTTTTGTGTTTTTGGAATTACTTCTAAAACTTCTCCAGTTTTTCCTTTATCATTTCCAGATAAAACTTTAACTGTATCACCTTTTTTAATTTTCATATTTACTTTTCACCTCTTCTTTTCAAATTTATAAGGTTCTCTGTTATTTTTTTATTTTAAATGACGACTTCTCACTGCCTAAGCTAATCAAAAATGGTAGATTACTAGGCAACCGAGTAAAAATTTCTGAAACTATACGTGCTGTATGTTGAAGGAATTTTTACGAAGGTTAACGACGTAAGATGCCGTTTTTCATTAGCTTAAAGAACTTCTGGAGCAAGTGACAAAATCTTCATATACTCTCCATCTCTTAATTCTCTAGCTACTGGCCCAAATATACGAGTTCCTTTTGGTGTTTTATCATCTTTTATAATAACAGCTGCATTTTCATCAAATCTTACATAAGAACCATCTGCTCTTCTAATTGGCTTTTTAGTTCTTACAACAACAGCTTTTACTACATCACCTTTTTTAACAACTCCACCACCAGGTATAGCTGTTTTTACAGATGCAACAATAATATCGCCTACGCCAGCGTATTTTCTATATGAACCACCTAAACATCTGATACACATAATTTCTTTTGCACCAGTGTTGTCAGCAACTTTTAATATACTTTGTTGTTGTACCATTTTGGTATCCTCCTTCTTAAATATATATCCACTATTTTTCTAAATAAACTAAAAACGAGTATGGCTAGGCGTCCGAACTAAAAAACCGGAGGTGTGCTTTTTGCACATCGAGGATTTTTTATGTGATGGACAACAACGCCAGACGAAGTTTTTTGTTTATTTAATAACTGCTTTTTCAACTACCTCAACTACTCTCCATCTCTTGTCTTTAGAAAGTGGTCTAGTTTCCATTACTCTAACTTTATCTCCTGCTTGGCATTCATTGTTTTCGTCATGAGCTTTTAATTTGTATGTTCTTTTTTGAATTTTTCCGTACATTTTGTTCATAACATTAGTTTGAACAGCTACAACAACTGTTTTATCCATTTTGTTAGAAACAACTGTACCGATCATTTCTTTACGAAGGTTTCTTTCTTCCATTAATTTACACCCTCCTTTAATTCTCTTTCTTTTAGAACTGTTTTTATTCTTGCAATGTCTTTTTTCACTTCTTTAATTTTTATAGGATTATCTAATCCGTTTGTAGCTAAACTAAATCTTAATTTGAATAATTCATTTTTTAGTTCTACTAATTCTTTCTCTAATTCTGGTGAAGACATTTCTTTTATTTTATTAATCTTCATCGCTATCACCACCTACTTCAGTTTCTCTTTTGACAAACTTACATTTTACTGATAGTTTATTAGCTGCTAATCTTAGAGCTTCTTTTGCAGTTTCCTCTGGAACTCCTGCTATTTCAAACATAACTCTTCCTGGTTTTACAGCTGCTACCCAGTATTCAACAGCACCTTTACCTTTACCCATACGAGTACCAATAGGTTTTGATGTTATTGGTTTGTCAGGGAAGATTTTAATCCAAACCTTTCCACCTCTTCTTATATAACGAGTCATAGCAACACGGGCTGCTTCGATTTGGTTTGATGTAATTAAACCAATTTCTTGTGATTGTAGTCCGAATTCTCCATCAGTAACTGTGTTACCTCTTGTTGCTTTACCTCTAATTCTACCTTTTTGTTGTTTTCTATATTTTGTTCTTTTTGGCATTAATGGCATTACTCATCTCTCCCTTCTGCTTGTTTTTTCTTAGCTGGAAGAACTTCGCCTTTATAGATCCAAACTTTAACACCGATTTTTCCATAAGTTGTATCTGCTTCTGCAAATCCATAATCAATATCAGCTCTTAAAGTTTGAAGTGGAATTGTTCCTTCTTTGTAGAACTCTGTTCTAGCCATGTCTGCTCCACCTAATCTACCAGATACAGCAGTTTTAATACCTAATGCACCTGCTTTCATAGTTTTTTGCATACATTGTTTCATAGCTCTTCTGAATGAAATTCTTCTTTCTAGTTGTCCTGCAATGTTTTCTGCAACTAATTGTGCATCAACATCTATGTTCTTAACTTCAACAATATTTAAGTTAACTGTTTTACCTATCATTTTTTCAAGTTCAGCTTTTAATTCTTCAGCTAGGTTTCCACCTTTACCAATTACTAAACCTGGTTTTGCTGTGTAAACATTTACTTTAACGAATTTTGCAGTTCTTTCAATCTCAATTTTAGAAATTCCTGCAACATATAATTTTTTCTTAACATATTCACGGATTTTATGATCCTCTACTAGGTAATCACTAAAATTCTTTTTGTCTGCATACCATTTAGAATTCCAGTCTTTAATAACACCTACTCTTAATCCGTTAGGATCCATTTTTTGTCCCATTTTGTTAAGTCCTCCTTTCTTAATCTCTTTCCTTTAATACGATTGTAATATGACTTGTTCTCTTTCTAATTCTTACTGCACTACCTTTTGCAGCTGGTCTAATTCTTTTTAGAGTTGGACCTTGATTTGCATAAATCTCAGCAACATATAATTTTTCATGTGCCATGTGATGATTGTTTTCAGCATTTGCGATAGCTGATTTTAATAATTTTTCGATAATTTCGCTTGATGCTTTTGGAGCATATTTTGCAATAGCTAAAGCTTCATCAATATCTTTTCCTCTAATTAAGTCTGCTACTATTTTAACTTTTCTAGCTGAAATTCTAGCATATCTTAGAGTTGCTTCTGCTGTTGGAATGTTGTTTTCTTCCATTTTTTTATCTCCTTTCATTATTTGTTAGTTGTTGTTTTGTCTCCTGCGTGACCTTTAAATGTTCTTGTTGGTGCAAATTCACCTAATTTATGTCCAATCATTTCCTCTGTAATATATACTGGTACATGTTTTCTACCATCATGAACAGCTATTGTGTGTCCAACCATTTGTGGGTATATAGTAGAAGCTCTTGACCATGTTTTTATTACTTCTTTATTTCCACTTTCATTCATTGCATTAACTCTTTTTAATAATTCAGGTGCAATAAATGGAACTTTTTTACTTGATCTTGACATTTATTTTACCTCCTACTTTCTACGTTTTGTGATCATTTTATCACTCTTTTTGTTTTTCTTTCTTGTCTTGTATCCTAATGCTGGTTTACCCCAAGGAGTCATTGGTCCTGCGTGTCCAACTGGAGCTTTACCTTCACCACCACCATGAGGGTGATCTACTGGGTTCATTACAGAACCTCTAACAGTTGGTCTAATTCCCATGTGTCTTGTTCTACCAGCTTTACCTAATTTAATATTTTCATGATCTGTATTTCCAACTGTTCCTATTGTAGCTTTACATACAGCCATTATTAATCTCATTTCGCCAGAAGGTAATCTTACATGTGCATATTTTCCTTCTTTAGCCATTAATTGAGCTTCTTGACCAGCAGCTCTAACTAATTTTCCACCTTGACCAGGGTTTAATTCAATATTATGAATCATTGTACCTACTGGAATGTTTTCAATTTTCATGCAGTTACCTGGTTTAATATCTGCTTTATCTCCAGAAACTACTTTATCTCCATCTTTTAATCCTACTGGTGCTAAAATATATGCTTTTTCTCCATCTTCATATTGAATTAAAGCTATATTTGCACTTCTGTTTGGATCATATTCTATACCAACTACAGTTGCTGGCATATCAACTTTATTTCTTTTAAAATCTATAATTCTATATTTTTGTCTATTTCCTCCACCTTGATGTCTTACTGTAATTCTACCATAAGAGTTTCTACCAGCATTTTTCTTTTTTGTAGCTAATAGAGTTTTTTCTGGTTCTTTTTTTGTAATTTCATCAAATGTTGAAACTGTCATGTTTCTTCTTGATGGAGTATAGGGTCTGAATCTTTTTATTCCCATTTTAATTTCCTTTCTCAAAATTTATGAAAAACTTCGTCTTGCGTTGTCAAACTTCACTCAAAATTTTTCAATGTACCAATGTACTATTTCAAAATTTTTCGCTCGTTTTCCTAGCAATACTCGTTTTTGATAAATTTTATATTACTATATTTACGGATATTTTCCCGCTCCGCATACGGATATTTATTTATTTTCCGGGGTTACTTCCCGATAATTTTAAGTTTCTAATAATTCTTCAACATTCCTTCGAAGAATTGATTAAAAATTAGAAGCAAGTATAGCTAGGCAACCGAGTAAAAATTTCTGAAACTATACGAGTTGTATGTTGAAGGAATTTTTACGAAGGTTAACAACGCTAGACGCCACTTATAATTTTTAAGCACCCATGAAGTGTTCGATAGAATCCTTATACTTCTTAGAAACTTTAACTTCTTTTCCACCTTTATCTAGGTATTTAATATCTCCTGGGTTTGTATCAATAGTTACTATTGCTTTTTTCCAGTCTGAAGTTTTTCCTGTTGTTTTTCCTCTTCTAACTTCTTTTCCTTTAACACTCATTGTGTTAACATTTAATACTTTTACTTCAAAAAGTTTTTCTACTGCATTACGAATATCTATTTTAGTAGCTTTTTTATTAACTCTAAATGTATATTTTCCTGCTTGTAATTCATCATTACTTTTCTCAGTGATTACTGGTGCTATGATAATATCTTCTGGTTTCATTATGCATACACCTCCTCTAATTTTTTAACAGTATCTTCTGTTACAACAAGATTTTTATGTTTTAATAAATCATATACATTGATTGTTCCAACTTGTAATGTTTTAACTCCTTCAATGTTTCTAGCTGATTTTTGAACTATTTCATCTTTTTCTGGTAAAAGAATAACTGCTTTACCTTCTACTTTTAAGTTGTTTAAAATTCTTGCCATTTCTTTAGTTTTGATTTCTTTTAATGGTAAACTTTCAACAACTACTAATTCATTTTCTAATACTTTTGAGCTTAACATTGATTTAATTGCTAATCTCTTTTCTTTTTTATTTACTGTATAATTGTATGAACGTGGTTTTGGACCTAAAGCAACTCCTCCACCAACCCAATGTGGTGCACGAATGCTTCCTTGTCTTGCTCTACCTGTACCTTTTTGTCTCCATGGTTTTCTACCACCACCAGATACTTCTGCTCTTGTTTTAGTACTTTGTGTACCTTGTCTTTGATTAGCTAGGTAATTAACTAGAACACTATGTACTATTGCTTCATTTGGTTCAATACCAAATACTTCTTCTTTAAGCTCTATTGTCTTAACTTTTTTACCTTCTATATCATATACGTCTATCTTAGGCATTTGTCTTTCCCTCCTTATTTACTTTTTACACTTGTTTTTAGTTTTAATATTGCACCTTTAGCTCCTGGTACACTACCTTTTACTAAAATAACGTTTTTATCTAAATCTACTCTTACAACTTCTAAGTTTTGAATTGTAATAGTTTGGCTTCCCATGTGACCTGGTAATTTTTTACCTTTAAATACTCTACCTGGTGTAGATGTTGGTCCCATTGAACCTGGTCTTCTGTGATACATAGAACCATGTCCCATTGGTCCTCTTGATTGGCCATGACGTTTAATAACACCTTGGAATCCTTTTCCTTTTGATGTTCCTTGGATATCTAATTGATCTCCTGCTGCAAATGTATCAGCTTTTAATTCATCACCAACATTTATATTTTCAATAGAATCTAATCTAAATTCTCTTAAATGTTTTTTTAGTGGTAATTTTGATTTTGTAAAGTGTCCTTTTTCTGGTTTGTTAACTTTACTTTCTTTTACATCTCCAAATCCTAATTGTATAGCATTGTATCCATCAGATTCTACTGTTTTAACTTGTGCTACTACACATGGACCTGCTTCAATAACTGTAACTGGAATAACTTTTCCTTGTTCATCAAATATTTGAGTCATTCCTAATTTTTTTCCTATTAATCCTTTATTCATTTTAAAATTCCTCCCATTGGCTGATATCTTATATTTCGTTATATTGTAACGTTATACCAGCATAGTTTTTAATTTGTAATTATAATTTGATTTCTATATCAACACCAGCTGGTAAATCAATTTTCATTAAGCTATCAACTGTTTTTTGTGTTGGGTAAAGAATGTCAATTACTCTTTTATGTGTTCTCATTTCAAATTGTTCTCTTGAATCTTTGTGTTTGTGTGGAGAACGTAAGATTGTAACAATCTCCTTTTCTGTTGGTAGTGGAATAGGACCTGAAACTTTAGCTCCTGTCTTTTTAGCAGTATCTACTATTTTTTCAGCAGACTGTTCTAAAACAACATGATCATAAGCTTTTAATCTTATTCTGATTTTTTCACTTGTTACTGCATTTTCCTTCTTTGTTGCCATTTAAATTTCCCTCCTTCTAAATTTTTAGGACTTTTCTAGTCCTTTTTTGGTCGGAAGTTATAACGCACCCTAGTGTTTCTTTTATTAAACATATAAAAACCCAAGTTTGCATGATAAAATCTTGGGATAAGTGCTTATTTGTTCTTAACTTACCGCCTGGTCTAAGCCATAACATACTCCATAAGAGTTCCCTCCAAATATATATTACTATACATTTGTAGCCACATCTTACTTCATCGCATACATGCTTTATTATTATACAATGTATTACTTATAAAGTCAATATTTATATTGATTTTTTTTGAGTTTTATTCATTTTTTTGTAAATATTATTTTTCTTTTCTCTATATTGCCTCAATTATTTTACAATATTTAAAATATATGTTATAATATTTATGACTAGCTAAAATGCTAGAATACTTTTTGAAAGAGGTTTTCTCTATGCAAACTTTCACATCTCAGATTCGTCTCGAAAAGATTCGCCCACGGACATCCGAACTGATCCAGTTGCTCAACAACATGCACATTTCTTCAAATGCCATGATGGTTGTGCTTGATGCTTTTCAGATTTCTGGAACAGAAGTGACAGGAAACATTCAGCTAACTCACAACGAACTGAAGGTCACCTTCACTACCATTGCCCCATCTATGAATTATCTTGGCATGTTTGCCTCAAAATTCAACATGTGCAGTACTCATTGCTGTGACATCAAGTTCGCAGTAGTTGAACCAGCAAAACTTGAAATCAGCTTCACTCCTCCCAATGAAACACAGGAGGAAATCATCCGGAATTTTTTCGAGATGACCTCTTGATCTTTTGATCTTTCCTATCACTTGATAGGAAATCAAAAAAGAAATACTTCTTGTGAAGTATTTCTTTTTCATTTTATTATTATTCTGCTGATTCTGAAGTCTCTTCAGTTTCTGGAGCTTCATAAGCTTCTAATATAGCTTTTTGAATTTTCTCTCTTGTTTCAGCATTAATTGGATGAGCTATATCCTTAAATTCTCCGTTTGGAGTTTTTCTGCTTGGCATAGCAATGAATAATCCATTTTGACTTTCGATAACTTTGATATCATGGATAACAAATTCATTATCGAATGTTACAGAAGCAACAGCTTTCATTCTGTTTTCTGAATTTACTTTTCTTAAACGTACATCTGTAATTTGCATTTTTAAGTACCACCTTTCAAGTTTTTTTATACATTTCTTATGTACAATTATATTATTCGCCACTTTTTTTGTTTTTCCTTCTTTATTTTACAAATTTTATTTATTTTTTTATTCACCTTTGTTTTTTATTATTCATATATTAATATTAGTTACTAATTTAATTACTTATTTAAGAAAAATATTGAAAAAATACAATATAAAGTATATAATACCTTTGTTATATAAAAATAAATATAATTACATAATTATATAAACTTAAAGGAGTGTATTTCTTTGGCAAATATAGAAGAATTAAAAAAATATAAAAACATCCACATGATTGGTATTGGTGGAATCAGTATGAGCGGTATTGCTGAAATTTTAAAATTTTGGGGATTTCATGTAACAGGTTCTGACTCTACTGCATCAGAAACTACTGAAAGATTAATTCAAAATGGAATTAGTGTAGTTATTGGACATGATTTAGAAAATTTAGCTAAGGCTGATGTTGTTGTATATAGTGCTGCAATTAAAAAAGATGATATTGAACTTTTAAAAGCAAAAGAGTTAAATATTCCTATTATTGAAAGAGGTACTTTTTTAGGAAAAATTACCAAAGCATTTAATAATAGTATTTGTGTTTCTGGAACACATGGTAAAACAACAACTACTTCTATGATTTCAGTTTGTTTTCTAGAAGCTCATAAAGACCCATCTATTCAAGTTGGTGCTTATTTAAAACAACTTAAAGGAAATTATCGTGTAGGAAATAGTGAATATTTTATTATTGAAGCTTGTGAATATGTAGAAAGCTATTTAAAATTATTCCCTAGAACAGAAATAATTTTAAATATTGATAATGACCACTTAGATTACTTTGGAAATTTAGATAATATTGTAAAGTCTTTTGATAATTATATAAAATTACTTCCTGAGGATGGTTTATTAGTAATTAATAGTGATGATGCAAATTGTAGAAGAATAGCTAAAGATTCAAAAGCAAAAATTGTTACATTTGCATTAGATAGTGAAAATGCAAATTTCATTGCAAGAAATATTAAATTTAACAAAGATGGTTTTCCATGTTTTGATGTATATTATAATAATAATTTTTATAAAACTATAAAACTATCTATTCCTGGAATGCACAATGTTTTAAATGCTTTAGCATGTATTGCAGTTTGCCATGAATATGGTGTTTCTAAAGAAGACATAAAAAATGCTTTAGAAAAATACACAGGAGCACATAGAAGATTTGAATATGTTGGGCAGTTTAATCAAGGTGTAAGTGTTTATGATGACTACGGACATCATCCTACAGAAATTATGGCAACATCACATGCTGTAAGTCAAAAAGAGCATAGAAAATCTTGGGTAGTTTTTCAACCTCACACATATAGTAGAACTAGACTATTATTAGATGACTTTGCAAAAGCTTTAGTTGATTTTGATAATATTATTATTACTGACATCTATGCAGCAAGAGAAGATAATATTTACAATATATCATCTCAAGATTTAGTAGATAAATTAAAAAATACATACAACAAACAAGCATTATATATTTCTGATTTTAATGATATTGTAAAATATTTAAAAGATCATACAATAAAAAATGACATTGTTTTAACTTTAGGAGCTGGAACAGTTACTAATATTGGTCCTATGCTTGTAAAATAAAAAAGAAAGTGAAACTGAAGTGCACCCCAAATGTTAGACAAAAAATCTAACGTTTGGAGGTGTATTTTTTATTCATAATTACTTTTTGATAATGTTGGATATTTAAATTTCATGCCATTTTCAGAAATCATTCCGTCCTCAGTATGATCTTTAAAAAATTCATCAGAGCCTTTTAAACAATATCTATATTTTTCTTCAATACTTAATGGTCTTTCTTCTGTTATAATTGGATCATCCCATGTAACATCAACGGCATACCAGTTTTCATTTATTTGAACATAGTTCCAAGCATGTGATTCTGTTTTATCTTCTGAATTTCTTGCTGTTCCTGACACTAATACTGCTGGCACTCCTACTTTTTTCATTATATACTTAAAGCTTCTTGCATACCCTTCACAAACTGCTTTTTTATCATGTAATGCACCATATATATTATGTTGGTTTTTACTATTTTCATCTTTTTCATACTGTATAGTACTTATTAGCCAATTATGAATTCTTTTTATTTTTATATCTGTTGCATCATTTTTAGTTTGTTCTACTACTTGGTTTACTAAATTATCTATGTAGTTTTGTGCTTTTTCTATGCTGTCTTGTGTTTGAAAGTCTTCTTTTAAATAATTTTTATTATTTCCAGGACCTATTGAAACATAATATGTTGTTATTCCTCCCAGACTTCTGCTTTCACTTGTTAAACTCATTTTACTGACATCTATATAAAACAAATCGTCTTCATCATAAGAAAGTGCATTCCATGCGGATTGAAATGATGTATTTAAAGTTGTTTGCCCATCTTTTGCTTGTAATAATGTATTAAATTCTGTTCCAAAGTCAAATATATAAGTTCCTGTTTTTAATCTTTCTTTGTCTTGTTTTATTTTGTTATATATTACTTTTCCATAACTATCTAGTTGTCCATAATAATAAGCAGCCGCAATTGTTTGTCCTATTTGACCACTCTCGGTATTATTTTCCTCTTTTATTTCATTTAAAATAGGAGTTAATATTCCTGTATTTTCTCCCTGGTTATTTGATGTATCAATATTTGAATATTCATTTTGTTCAACAAATTCATTATTATATAAGTTTTGATTATTTTTTTCCGAATTCAAATATTCATACACAAAATATCCTATAATTCCTAGAATTATAATTACAACTACGACAATAGCAATTATTATTAAAGCATTTCCCTTATTTTTTTTCATTTCAACCTCACTAATTTGTTCTTATTTTACTTCTCTCATTTGCTTTATCATTATATCTGCAAAAACTCCATATCCTATTGTAGGATCATTCACAAGTACATGTGTAACTGCTCCTATAAATTTTCCATTTTGAATTATTGGTGCACCACTCATTCCTTGAATTATACCACCTGTTTTTTCTAATAATTTTTCATCAGTGATTTTTATTAGCATACTTTTGTTGTCTTTATTATTGTTCAAAAAGACTTTTTGAATTTTTATATTGTATTTTTCTCTTTTTCCATTTTCTAATTCGCAAATAATTTGAGCATCTTCTATTTTTATTTCTTCTCTTAATGCCACTTCAATTTCATCATTATTCTGAATATTAATATATGGGGTTTTGTTTAATGTTCCAAATACTCCAAAACTTGTATTTTTATCAATATTTCCAATTGTGTGTCCAGATTCTATTGTTCCTCTTATTTCTCCAGGATCTCCTTTTTTTCCTTTGGTAATGTTTAATATGTTTGTAGTAACTAATTCTCCATTTGCAATTTTAATAAGCTCTGATGTATCAACATCAAGTATTCCATGTCCAAGAGTTCCAAACATTCCAGAACTTGGTTCATAAAATGTAAGTGTTCCTACTCCTGCTGCTGCATCTCTAACCCATAGTCCTATTTTATATTGATTGCCACTATTTTTTATTGGCTTTATACTTGTTGTAATAGTTGTATTGTCTCTTATATATTTAACTGATATTTCTTTTCCACTACATTTGTTTACAGCTTCCATTAAATCTTCTGTATTATCTATTGCTTTTTTGTCTATTTGTACGATTCTGTCTCCTTCTTTTATTCCTGAATTTTCATAAGGTTTTTTTCCTTCTATTTCAGACATTCCAACAACTAAAACACCATCAGTATATAATTTCATTCCAATAGCATTTCCCATTGGAATTACTTTTGTTTTAGATATTACATTAACATTTATTTCTTTTAGCTTAAATATATTAAAAAAGCTTAAATCAAAATCAATTTTTCCTAGTTCATTTACTTTTGTTTTATTAATATTGCTTGCTGTTTGCATAGTTTGATAATTTACTTTTGGCTTTATATATAATCCTAAAAGTGTAAATATGTTTAAATTTTCACCTTGCATTATTATATAACTACTAGGTAGTAAAGTAATATTACAAACATAAGCAAACACTAGCATTAGCAATATAACTATTATTATTTTTTTATATAATTTCATATAGTCACTCTCCTTTATTTAGAGTAACCATATTTTATATTTTTAAACTTTAAATTTATTAATTATTAAATGCATCTACATTTGATTGATATAAATCATACCTTTCTCTTGCAAGAGCTTTTAAATATAATGCTCTTATTGTATTTAAATTTCTTACTCTGTCATCTGTAATTTGCTCATCCTGCCAATTACTATCTTTTCCAATAATTTTTCCTGTAATTACTTGGTCTATATCATAAGTATTTGCTGCATTTACTATACAATAATAACATGATGTTATATTTTTATCGTTTCCTAAATTTTGTGGATAAAAATATCTATAATCTCCCTCTGAAATTCTTACAGTTTGCCTTATAAAACTTGTGTTGGCATAAGCTCCAACTATAGTTATATTTTCTGATGGCAAATTTGTTTGCATTAAATGTGGACAACCTGCTAAATGATATTCTCTATTACCATTGCTATCTCGTGTAACAATATATATGTTTTCTTTTTTTACAACTTCTTCATTATTATTGTTTGTAATTACACAATAGTTATTGTAATATTTATGCCCTATTGGTATTCCTTGTAAGAATGTCATAACAGAAACATTGTTAGTTATTTTTCCCCAATCTATTTCTGAAAGTTTTGGCATTCTAAATTCATAGGTATTACTTGAAAACAAATTATAGTTAGCTATTGCTGCTGTTAAATTTGTTTCAATAGATTTTCTTATTGCAGCCATTCTGTTTTCATTAAATGTAGAACCTGAAAGTAATGGATCATTTGATCTCGAAGCTTTAAATATTGGATTTGTTCCAGTATCTACTGCAAAATCATTTATTTGATGATTTTGTGAGTCAACTGCATCATCTTGACTAATGTTTCCTATTAATGTTGAAACTTTCTCACTAAATTTCTTTGCATTATAATAAAATTCAAATGCACTAGTACTATATAGATGTCCTCCACTTGTTCTTGCTCTTAAATATTCTTGTAATGTAGCATTTATCAAATATGTTTTATTATAATTATTGTAATAAAAATAGTTGTTGTTAACTCCATCATAATATATTTTTTGTCCATTATGTTCAAGATATTCATAGTCTCCACTAGTTTCATCTGAAAAAGCTATATGTTCTGATAATATTTCTTTTTCTATTACAATTCCATTATATTTAAGTTTCCACGATAAAGGGGCTTTTCCATAAGTAATATCTGTTACAGAATCAGGATTTATTAAATAACCTGATAGAGTTTTATAATTTCCATTTATTTTTCCATATATATTAATTGCATTATCTAAAGTATAATTAACTATAAAGTCACTATTTCCTTTTATATATCTACATGAATAATATATATATGTTTTAAGTCCATAATTTGGATCATTAGATTTTAATTCATTTTCATCTAGTATTGGTTTTCCATTATTTTCTGGGTATACATTATCATATTTGCTACATATATAATAACCATCATATAATGTATATACTAAGGCAGGAACATAGTCTTGCAAGCTTTTTCTAGTTAATGCTTCACTATTACCAAGTGAATTAAAGAAGGTATTAACAGCTGCATCTATATCCCTAATCTTAGAATCACTTACACTTGAATACCTATTATTTACTGTGTTTATTTGAAATGCTATTACAGAGTCATAAGTAGCTACACTTAGTTTAGTATTATATTTTGATTGAAGGGTTATTGTATCTATCTCTGATCTAATATATAACGCTGTTACTGTTATTATTGGTATCATTATAATAATAAATACTACAGCAATAAGTTGAATTTTCATCCTTGTACTTTTCTCCCTTCTTTTAAAATTTTTTTATTAACAAAGGGAGTGATAAAGCTCACTCCCTTCCGTATTATACTTAACAGGGACTATAAAATCCCAATATAATTAATTAGTTACTTCCATTAACTGTAACAACGCCACCATGTGATGCTGCAATTTGATAAGAAGTGTCTCCTGCAACTTGGTAAAAGAAATTTCTTAATAATTGAGCTATAGTTTGGTTAGTATTTTTTACTGTTACTGAAACCATATCTCCTTCTTTCAATTTCATTTTTCCATTTTTATTTAACTCTTCTTTTATTTGACTTGTATATTTATTATAGTATACATTTTCACCTATTTTTGTCATTTCAGCTTGTGTTACTTTTACACCTGGGTTTTCATCTAATTGTTGTACTTTCATTTCAATTTCAAATGAATTTCCAGTTGCATTAATTGTTTGTAAATATTTTTCATAATCAGCTAATGTAATTTTTCCTGTTGTTCTAATGTTATCTACAAACTCATTTGTTGCTGTTTGAACAGCTAATTCTGAAATATCATCTGTTCTTTCTGATAATGACATAAGTGGAAATACAAACATTAAAATAGCAGCTAAAAATATTGCAATTATTGTAATTAAACTATCTCCCATAACTAAATACTCCTTTTAACTTACTAATTGATATATAATTACTCTTTTCTTTCTATTTTTTAATAGTTCATTAGTCTTTTGTTCTTCATCTGTACCAATGTTATAAGTATATTCACCAATCATTTCATAAAACTGTTTGCCAGAATACTTACCAATAAATCCTTCAGCATTTAACAATTCTCTTTTATAATCATAAAACATTCCACTTCCGTCAGGAAAATAAAATTTATTACCATATAAAAAAGCGTCAATATTAGCTTTATAATCTGTAGGTGAACCTGTCCATGGCTCATGTCTGATGGTTTCTTCATCAACATCAAATGTGCATACTGGATTATCATCACTATTATTACTATAATATTTTCCTATTAAACCTTCATTAGGGTTTACACCAAATTCATCTGATCCTCCGCCCCCATGAATCTTTATTAGTTTTTGTTCTATATAAAGGAAGAGGGTTACCACTTCTATCTAAAAACAAAATAGTAAAATTTTCTTTATAGTATTTATAAATAGTTGGAATAATAGCCTCTAGTCCAACAATTCTATTTTTTTGGTTAGTAGTTTGTTCATATTCATAAAAAGATGTTACATCACTACTAGAAAGAACTACTTTTGATACATCATTTAGTTGAGAAAACATTGCTATTGCTATTGATAATGCCATAACAAATATCATAGCCGCAAAAGCTATTTTTAAAGCATCTGTTGCGTTTTCCATGTATTAACTTCCTTAAAAATTATTATTGTTCTGTTATAACACAGTCAACTATATAGCCTGTCTTTGTGTCATACCCGAAAGCTACTTTGTATTGTTTTCCAGCTTTAATTTTAGCTTTTTCTGTATTAACTGTTGTTGCTGTTACAACTGCTGTTGGTACTGAATTACCTGGTGTTCCTCTTCCAACAGTTACTTTAACATTTAATGATGCATCATCTTGGTGACTATTATTATGAGCTCTTATAACATCACATAATGTTCTAGCACTTGTTCCTGAAATCAATCCTTCATATTGTTCAAATGGACTATTATATGATTTTACTTTTTGCTCATCAATTCCTGTCTTTCCAACTGCAGCTGCTGCTTGCTGGTATATAAACATAGCTAAACTTATAATTAAAATTGATAATATAATAGCTCCTGCAATAATCAAAGCTTTTGATGCGTTTTCCATAAAAACTTCCTCCTTTTTACTTTTGTTTTTTTATTTATTATTAGATTTCTCTAATGATAATATCTTAATTATATATTTGCTCAAAATATAAGCTTTTTATACATTTTGTGTTTTTATGATATTCTATTTGTGTACATTTAAAAGATGCTGTTGCAAATACATTTACAAAGCTTTCTGTTTGCTTTTGTGAAATTTCTTCCATTTTTATCAGTCTATCACTATCTAAGAATTTAATAGTAATTTGTACTGAGTTTTTATTATTATCTTGGTAATATATAGTACCCTCTTCTTTTGGTACACCATTTTTTTCATTGTCGTTTATTGCTTTGTTTATTATACTAATTAGTGTTGTTCCTAATATTTCTTGCTGATAAAAATTTTCATATTCTTTATTATTTTTTTCAGCATATTTTACTAGTTTTCTTGTGTTATTTATATATAACCCCACTACTGCTACTATTACAAGCAATAAACTTAAAATAATTATTAATGTTTTTTTCATTATTATTTCCTTTATTATAGCATTAAATATTTTTAAATGTAAACACCTTTTTTGTATTTTTTTATAGAATTTTCTGGTATTTAAAATTCCTTAAAATTTATATAACATACTCTTTTTGTATATGAACTAATTACTGGTGAATCTGTTATATAATAATATTTAGTTTGTCTTTCTTGTTTAGTAGTTCCATCATCTTGTATAACAGGTACTAAATGTGTTGCATTATTTTTAATAAATTCTATTTTTCTTTCATTATCCCATTTTTCTAAATTTCTATAAGCTGTTCCTAAATCAACTTGTATGTAACTAGTTGTTTCATCATATCTAGACAAACTTTCTATTTCATAATATTTATTATTTTGTTGTGCCAAATTAACTAGTGTAATAATATCATGTGCTGTACATTTTATACGTTGTCCAGCACTGCTCTCACTTGAGTCAATACCATAATATTTTAAAAATTGAGCATTAAATTTATCAATTTGAGTATCTTCCATTTTTTTATATGCTTCAGAGCTATACTCTGCATAAGTAGAAAATAAATATACACCTAAAGATAATATCATTACACCTACTAAAACTGAAGCTGCCATTAATAAAGCTTTTGATGCATTTTCCATTTATAGCTCCTTTCACATATAAATTTTATAACCCCTGTTCTTTAAATATAATTTTTTTAACTCTTGTTCCATTATAGTAATCATCATATTCATATTGATGTTGTGTAAATTGTTTATTTTTAAATTCTGTTGATTCAGATTTTAAATTTTGGTACTCGCTAATTAATTTGCTTAATTGACTGTTACTATCCATTGCTTGCTCTACTTCTTCTTCTGAAAGTCCTGCAGACATTAAAAATTGTCTTAATGTAGCCCAATTCATACTCGCAAGTTTTTCTATTTTTTCGCCATAAGCTTTTTTGTTTTTTGCTTCATTTAATTTTTTTTGTAGAGTTTCAAAATCTGATATCAGGTCTTTATAAGAATCATCTCTAGTATAATTATCTTGCATACATATTGGACTTGAAATACCCTTTGAATATACCTGTAAAACAATTGCATTATATCCCTTTAAATCAGCTTGTCTTTTATTATAATCATCTATCAAATTTGCAAGTGATAAAAGTTCACTTCCATACAATGCTCTGTCAAAAGTTTCTATTTGTCTATTATATTCTGCTAATTTTTTTACCTCTTCTGTACTTGCTTCACTGTTTTTTAAATCGCCTAGCTTACCAAACATAAATACAAGTGTAGTTATTATTAGTAAAGAAAGTAATACAGATCCAGCCATTATTAATGCTTTTGATGCATTTTCCATATTTAACTATCCTTTCTTTTTGATTTATATTGTTGATGACATACTATCAAATGTTGTAGACATACTTGTCAATCCTATAAATACTAATGGTACAATCAAATATCCGACAAAAAGTACAACCATTGGTGTAAATCCAATTATTCTTCCTATTCTACCTTTTCTAGCAATTAATCTTTCATTAGATTCTTTTCTTTTTGCTTGGTAATAGTCTCTTTCTGTATCAAGTTCATCAAATGCATCTGCAATTGGAATTTTTTCTACTGCTGCTTGTAAGCTTTCAACAATACGGATAAATTGTTGATAAGAAACTTCTTCTTTTAGCTGTTCTAAAGCTTCCCAAGCACCACTTTCATAGTTATTAACACATTTACTAATTGGCTCTTTAAAAATATTTGCATATCTTTCAAGCCATTCTAGTATAATTTCTACATTAACCCTCTCTATTTTCATAAGCATCAATATAATAGTATTAAACTGCATTACTTCGTCTTCCATTTCCATTTGCCTCATTTTTGCTTGGAACATCAAAAGCCAAATTGGAGAGTTATATGCAACTATTGCTAATACCATTGCAATTAGTATTTCAAACCATTGCATTTTTTCTGTATTTACAGTTTGTATTTTTTTCAAAATTCTCTTGGCTGCTGTTTCAATTTCTTTGTCATTACTATCTATATAGTCTTTGTTTATTTTTCCTTTTTTCATAATTTTTTCTAGGTCTTCTTGTGTAACTTTTGTATTTCCCTTATAGTAATTAATATATTGATTATCTGATTCTGTAACTTCCATCGCTGTTTTTTTATCTTTTTCATCCATTTCACCAATTATGTTATAGGTTACTGTTGGATCTGTATAAATGTTGTTTATAGTAATTCTGTGTAATTGTCCTATTAAAAATACTGATACAATAAACACAAGTATACATAAAACAAGACGATTTATATAAATCCACTCCATTTTATCTTTTGTAGCTGCTGCCTTCATTTTTTCTTTTAGTTCTCTATATTCCTTTGTCCCATCTTTTGGTACAAATAAATTTACAAACTTTTTGATAACAGGCACTCTATATAGTTTTTCTTGCCATGGATTTTCAGTATTTTTTGTATTCATGGCTGTTGAACCATTGTCTTTTAATTTTCTTGTTAATATATAGCATATAAAAGTAATTATTAATAATAATATTTGTACCAACATTCCATTTCTGCCATTGTAGAATGCTTCTGTAAAGCTAAATTGTGATACAGACCAATTTTTTATCGGTTCAATAAAAAGCATTGGTACTATTGAAATTACAGCTAAACTTTGGAATGTATAGTCTAATTTGTCTCTTTTTAATATTTCTAATTGCATTTCTTGTGTAATATTATTTAAGTTTTTTAAATATAATGATGAATTATCAATTTTACGATCACCAAACTCTTTTGTTAAGTATGAAACTCCAGCAAATTCTTTTAAATAACTATTTGGAGCAACATCATAATATTTTTCAAGTTCAGATTCAGGATCATTTGAAATTAAAACTTCATATATTTTTTCTGCTTGCCTTGACATTTCTGGTTTATCATCATCTTGTGCTACTTGGTATATTGCTTCTTCAACCATATTAAATTCATGATATGCATGTCTAATTTCTGAGAAGAAGTCAATTTGTTCTTTCAAAAGTTTATTATCTAGTTTATCAACCATTCCATCTATAAAAGTGTCAATCATAAATAATTCAAAAATCAATAACATTGTCATTAATAATGTGTTATTCTTGGTAATAGCTATTATAGCTACTGCCAATGGTAATACAATTAGCATTGTATTAGTCAATATTTTAGAAGCTTGTTTTCTTGTTAAGTATTCATCATCAACATTTATAATTGCCAATCTTCTTCTAAGCTTTAATAGGTACCTTTTAAAGAAAGGTGTTTTAAGATAAAATACATATAATTTTTGATACATAACTTCTGATGAAAAACTTTTTTCTTTAGTACCTTCACGTAATTTTCTAATTTGAGCAATTTCTGAGTTTTCACTTTTCTTTTTTATTATTAGAAAAGCTATTACAATTACAGCAAATAATGCGCCTATTCCAATCATAAAATATTTTAGCATTTCATTGCTCATATCCTAAAATCACCTCGCCTTCCTTTGTTTTATATTGTTTTTTTTGGTTTTCTTCCTCTTTTTTTAGTTCCTTCTGCTGGTGTTTCTTCTTCAAAATCATCTTCTCTTTTTAGTTTTATTCCCCAATTTCTTTGTAAGAAATCATCAAATCCATCAAGATCACTATCATCCATATTGTTTCTCATTGCTTTTATATTAGCTTCTGTTATAGGGTTTGTTAATACATAATTTCCATCTTGATATTCTAATATATTTCTATATTTATATAATTCTCTGTTAGTTGTTTTAGTAAAAAATATGGTTGCATTATCCATAAATTTTTCTAATTTTCCTTCTAAGCTTTTTTCTTTTCTATAATCATAAGTGTATTCATTTTTTTCTTCAACTGGTATACATTCTGTAACTCTTTCTATGTATCTTCTTCCTCTAAAGTCTTTTACTAAATGTATGTCAAAGTTTAAAACTTGAACAACTTGTTCTTCTGCCGTTTTTTCGTCTTTAAATACTCCAGCTCTTAACATTGAGTTACGAAGTGCTGTAACTAAATCCGGAAATGTTTTAGCGTGGTGAGTAAATAATGTAAATTTAGATGCAACCTGTGCTGATTGAATCATCCATGATGCAACAGGGTCTGTAGCAACCTCACCGATGATGTTAACAGAACCGTCAGTCTTCTTTTGAACGTCCAAACAGTCTTGTCCAGAAACAGTTTCTGTTTCTCTCATTGATAATATATTTCTAGTTGGATATATTTTTCTTAAGTGAAGCTCGAATGCTGTTTCAGTAATACGAAGGTTCATTGTTTCGTATATGTTTTCAATCATGGCCATAAGCATTGTTGTTTTTCCGGCATCCTTGTTCACCAGTTAGTGATATAATTCTTGCACCTTTTACTAAGTATTTTAATAAATCAATTGCTTCATCTTTTCCTGGAAATCTAATTATTTGTTCAAGTGATGCACGTTGTACGTCAAACTTTCTTACGAAGAATGCCCATGTTTCAGACATACTTGGTCTAACAACAACGACACGAGATCCATCTTTCATTTCATTGATTTTGTAACCATTTGTATCAGATAACTGACCAGGATTATTGTATTTGTAAATGTTTTGGCAAACTCTTTTTAACTCAGCTTCTGATCCAAATGATAAGAATGCAAGACGAATAGATTTACCATGGAACATAATCCAAATACTATCACAAGCACGTGGGACTTTATGATCTGCTATTTGTTGTAGATAGTCTCCATCAGATTGTGCAACTTGGCTTAGGAATGACTCTGGAAGACCAGATACACCTCCTGAGATACCATCAATATTCATATCTCTTATTTCATCAATAGAGCTATATCCTTTATAATGTTGATAAATTCTTTGAACAACAACATTTAATTTATCATCAAATGTAAGTACAAAGTTTTCTTCTTCAAATATTTTATTTACTTCATCTGCTGTAATTACATAGCAAGGTTTTGCTTCACCTTCTACATATTTCAAATCATCAAGATGATATTTCTTGATTATTTCAGCCATTGCTTCATAGCCAAATTCATTTTTATACATATATAGTATAATATCAAATTTGTCTTGTGCAGTTAAAAGAGATGGTAGGTCAAAAGGTATAGATGTTGATATGTTAGTTTCATTTACATTGTACTCTTTTGATAATAAATCATATATTAATTCCTTAATATATTTTTTATCATTTACGTCCCCATAAGTACAGCCTTTTAGTGCTTTTTTCAATTCGTATTTTTTCTGTTTTCTTCTTTTCAATTCTTCTTCTGAAAGTCCAATATCATATAGGTTGATTTTTGTTATTTCATCTAGTCTGCTTTTAACAAAAGCAGTCATTTTTTCTAGTGTATATGTTTTATCATCAACTTCAATGTTTTCTTCTACTTGTTCTGTCTTTCTTTTTTTGATGAATTGAAAAAGTAGGAAAAAGGCTATTAAAATTACAATTACAATTAAAAGCAAGTTTGGCATTTCTTTTTCTCCTTTCATTTAAGCTACTTTTTCATTTGTAACTCCTGCATCTTAACAATTATATTATTGTCTAAATTTTTAAGTTCTTTTACAAACATAACATTTCTGTCAGTATCATCTGTAATACTTCTTAATTTTAAAAGCAAATCTATGACTGTACCTTCTGAACATGCTTCAAAAAACAATGTGTTATAAGGTACAACTGATACTTGTTGTTTTTCTCTTAAATATTTAGTAATATTTTTGTCATTATATTTTGAAAATTTATCATATCTTCCAATATTTAATATAATATTTTTTCTTCTGTAAAATTCACTGTTTTCTCTTAGTGCTATAAAATCATCTATTGTTCTTAATCTTTGTGTTAGATTCATTACAATTATATCTGAAGTTTGTAAGATTTCTGTTACTTCTTTTGGTGGCATTCTTTTACTTAAATCCACAAACACAAAATCATAAAATTTATTAGCTGTTTGTAATATTTCAGTATAGTATTTTGCTATTTCTACATATTCTTGATATGATCTAGTATTAGGTGATAATAAAACATCTAATCTATTTTTTAAAACTATTTTTGAGTAGTTTCTTACTATTTCTGTATTAGTTCTATTAGTATTTAATGCTTTTATTAATCCTTCAACTCCAGAAACAAGTCCAATTGTTCCAACATCTTGTTTTAGCACTCCTCCTGTTGACCTAATTTTATTATATTCCCAAAAGCAATTTTCCAAAGTTAAATCATTAAAACCTGTAGAAATCATTAGTATTTTATAATTATGTTCAATTGCCATATATGATGCTATTGCTGCCATAGATAGAGTTTGTCCTGTTTCTTTTATCTCATTACTACAAAATGTTATAACTGCCATTAGTATCAAACTCCTTTTTCTAACTGTTTAAAAACTTTTCTCAATTCATTTTGTTCTTGTTGACTTTCCAGTAATTCACTTGCTATATACATTAAACTTCCTTTATATAGCTCTGTTAATTTTTTAAATTTTATTTTTTGAACCATTTGGTTTTGTATAATAACCCCTGCGTCACCTTGTTCAAATGGAAAATATATTGTTTCTTCACTCCAGTTTACTTTCGCTCCTAATGATAAAAAATTAAAATATTCTTCTTCATCATAAGAAAGATTTTTTGCAAATAGTATCTTTGTTAAGTCAAGTCTTTCTTGTAAACCAGATAATATTTCTAATCCTCTTCTTAAAGTATATACATCTAGTCCTGTGACAAAATAATTTTTGTCTGCCATTTGTATATTAAAGCTTTCCAAACACTCGTAACTGTCTATGTCTATAAATATATAATCATAATCTAAATTTGCTTGTTCTGATATTCCTAAATAGCTTTTTATAGAGTAATAGTCATAAAATCCAACTGCAATATCAATATCTTCATACGTCGTAATATAAGTTTTTGCTGGAGATATTGCAGGGACAATATATTTTGCCTTTTGTAAAAAAGTTGTATCTATTACTAAGACTCTTTTATTCATAGCAGTTAATATTCTTGCAATATATATTATTAAATCTGTTTTATCATAAGCTCCTATAAAGCCTATTGTTTTCATCTGTACCTCCATTTATTGTTTAATAGCTTCCACCTAAAGATTCTAAGTATTTTTGTCTTTCTTCTTGCATGTTTTTAATTTCTTCACTTAGTTTTGATTTAATATTTGTTTCTGCATTATCTTCATTTTGTTTTAAAGCACTGTTAACTGGATTTCTAACTGCTGCTTTTTTGCCCTCATATCCTTGAACTTCATTATTTCTTTTAATAATTTCATTTGCTGCGGCTGTTACGCAGTTAGGATCTCTTGATATTAATGTTATTGTTTCTGAATTTGGTAAGTATGTTTCTGTTGCTGCTTCTTGCAATCCTGGTTCAATATATTCAGTTGCATATAGCAAAGCACCTTCTATTTTATATGATTCAACAAGAGCACAATTTAATGACAATATTTCTGTTTCAGATAGCTCAAGCCAAAGTGTATTTAGTGATGCAACGCCTTCTATTGTAGGTATTTCTATTTTTTTGTGTGATACAACAATATAGTCTCCACCACTTGGTAATCTCAAACGAATATCTACATATTTTCCGCTTTCCAATTGTGAGCCAAGAGAGATTGTATTGTATTCTACTTTTCTAACATCTTTCTCAAGTTCACCTTTAACTTTTACCATATCAGAAGTAATTACAGTTCCTGATTTTAAGTTAATTTTTGAAATAACATCAACTTTTTTTATTAAATTTCCACTTTCATCTATTACATTAATCATTTTTTCCAAGTCTATTGGATTCAAAACATTTGATGGAATAGCTGCCATATCCATTGTTTTTTGTTCTAGTTTATCAGTTGTTACAGACTCTCCTGATTCGATGTCTTGTTTTACAACATAAACTGTTTTTAATGCAGCTTCTGCCTCTTTTTGAGCTTTAGTTAATTTAGTTAATTGTAAAACTAAAAAACCTATTATAAGTCCTGTTATTAGTAATGTTACTAATATTCCTAAAAGGAATGAGTTTTGAGCCTTTCTTTGCATTGGATTTATTGCCATTTTAAGTTCCTCCTTGTAATTTTTATTATACCTATCACTTAGAATTTATTTTACAACATTTTTTTATTAAAAACAACAAGTTTATATCCTTGTAATATAAACTTAACATAGTTGTAATATATTTGTAATATATTACAACTATGTTTTGAATTTATTTATATGTTGCTTAATACAGCTATTTATTTTTTAGTTCTTTTTAATCAAGAAAAGCTCATTTTTATTATCTTCTTCTACAATTACATCTACAATTTGAAGAATTTGAATTATTGTTTGAAGTCAATAATGTTGTATTACTTGTTAGCTCATTTCCTTCACTAGATAAATTAGTGCTAATAGTAATTGGTCTTTCTGTTACTCTATAAGTACAGTTATTTTGATTTGCTATCATTCTTAAAAGGTTGCAAATCATTCTTACTAATACAGCTGTTATATAAGCCAGTATAGTATATGCAATAGTATAAACTAGAAAACTAGAATCAAATGAAGAAAAAGCCACAACTAGGTATATTGCAAAAAAAGTTGCAGCAACTAGTAAAGGGTTATTTAAAATTTTCTGTAATACAATAGCCAATACAATTGTTGCAACTGGAAGAGCAAAAAGAAGTAATAAATTGTTCATATTTTTCTCCCCTCTCAATTTGTTTTTACTATATTGTATGGAAAAAAATTAAAAGCGTTACAAAAAAGCAACACTTTATGTGTTGCCCTTTTAATTATACTCTACATTCATTAAAAACAAGCCTTGTGGTGGCAAAGTTTTTCCTGCTTTTTGTCTGTTTTTTGCTTCAATAATATCTTTAATTTCCTCTGGTTTAATGTTTCCTAATCCCACTTCTAGCAAGGTGCCTGCTATAATTCTTACCATATTATATAAAAAACCATTTCCTGTAAGGCTAATTATTATTTTATCTTTGTCTTTTTCTACCTTTGCATCATATATTGTCCTTACGCTACTCTTGCTACTTGTTCCGCTAGACTTAAAACTGCTAAAGTCATGTTCACCCACAAAATATTTTACAGCTTCTTGCATATTTTTTATATTTAGTTTTTGTGAAACATGATATGTTAAATTTCTATATATTGCAGTTCCTTGTTCTGAATTATCTATAACATAATTATATGTTTTACTATGGCAATTATATCTACTATGAAATTCTAGAGGTACCTCTTCTGCTCTTTTCACACAGATAGATTTTTTTAACTGTGAATTAATTGCAGTTGCCATTTTCTCTATTGGAAATTCTGATTCAATTTTAAAATTAGCTACTTGTCCATAAGCATTAACTCCTGCATCTGTTCTTCCAGATCCAATCAAGTCAACTTGTTTTCCAGTAACATTTTGTATAGCTCTTTCTATTTCGCCTTGAATATTTAATTTATTAGGTTGTTTTTGCCAGCCATTGAAGTCTTTTCCATCATATTCTATTGTTAGTTTTATATTTCTCATTCTTACTCTCCGTTCGCTTTTAAGATTTTTATTTTAAAATTCATTTTTGTGATTTTAATAACTGTACAGCCGTAGTACAGCCTTGCAAATTATTTTTCTTATATTTTTGATTTTCCCAATTAAAAGCATCATTTAACCCTATTCTATATACCTTTATAGTATATTTTTTTAATATCTTCATTATTATTTTATCACAAAAATTAAGATTTTCCCCTATTTTATCAAAAATTATTTGTTTTTTATTATATTTTCTCATAAATATCCCTCCTATGAATGATATTTAGAGATATCTCTTATTATATATTTTACCATATTATGTAAAACAAAATAACTATTCTAACCGTTAGGTATTATCCTTGCTTTTCATTGATACTACTTGATTACAAAATTCGACAAAAAACGACTTTTTCCCATTTTTTCCTATAAATTCTCATTATCATTTCAAGTCATTTACTAATTTATCAATATAATCTTCTTCTGCATTATTTGAATTAATAATATAATTGTCAATAAATTTTTCTTTTTCATCTATATATAATTTTAATCCATTATAATCTTTTCTTTCTGTGTACCATTTTACTTTATTTATAATTTCTTTACATATTTTTAATTCTTCCATATTATCACCAAAAAAATTATAACAGAAATACCTTAATCGTGCAATAGTTATAGTGCCTGTATCTTAAAGCAAAAAGAGTTTAAATATAAATATGTTCATTGTAAAATAGATATCAGAAAGGAAGGTGAGAAACTTGGTATATGTAAGAGTAAAAGAAATATTAAAAGAAAAAAAGAAAACAAAGTATTGGTTCGTAAAAAAAATGGAAGGAGGTTATCAAGCATTATCACATCTGATAGATAATGAAACTACTGGAATACATTTTGATACATTAGAAAAACTTTGTAATGTTTTAGAATGTGAACCAGGAGATATCTTAGTTTTGAAAAAAAGAAAGGAAAAATTAAAAAAATGAGTAAATTACTGAATCAATATAATGAACTAAAAAAGAATGATGCATCTTCAGTTTACTTGTTTAGAGTTGGGATTTTCTATAACATTTTAAATGAAGATGCAAAATTAATCAACGAGAAATTAGGGCTTAAAATAACCGACTTGGGACCTTCAATATTCAAGTGCGGATTTCCCGTTTCTCAGTTAGATAAATATATCATACTACTAAATAAAATGGAAATAAAGTATAAAGTAGTAGATAATTTGCCAAATACAAATTTAAATGATTATATGAAAAACGTAGAGATAAAAAAAGTTTTGAATAAAATTTCTAATCTAGATATGAATAATACTACATTTCAACAAGCATTTAATATTTTATTAGAAATTCAAAATAAATTAAAAAATATTAAGTAGAGGAATACATCCTCTACTTATTTTAGTAAATATCTATATTTTTAATACTTGTCCTGGATAAATTTTATTAGGATTTGCAATACCATTTTTCTTTGCGATTTCCTGGTATGTCGTTCCAAATTTACTTGCAATTCCAGACAAAGTATCTCCAGATTTTACAATATATGTTTTAGATGAATTAACACCAGATTTTTGATTTACTATTGTTTGTATTGCATCATAATCATACCCTGCTGCTTGTAGTTTTTTCTTTCTTTCAGATCCATTATCCCATTTACCAGCTAATACTTCATTTGCAATTTCCTCATTTGATTTTTTTGAAAAAATACCAGACAATTCATTAACTCTAGCTTGTACTACATCATAGTTATAACCTTCAGCAACTAATCTATTTTTTCTATCTTCGCCATTTCCCCAATCACCAGCAAGAACTTCTTGTGCTAATTGTTCTATTGACTTTTTAGCTGGTGTATTTGAAGATGAATTACTATTGTTATTTATTATTGATGGATAATCTTTATATGCTTCATTCATATCAACATTACCAGATATACCATTTACACTACCGCTAGATGTGTATTGCCATAATCCATAAATATTTTTATCAAATGATGCTCCCTTATTCCACCAAGCAATCCATTTATCAAATCTGTTTAGTCTTGAAGAATTTAGTTTTGTATCAAACCATGATTTTGAAGCATAAATTGCTGCATAATATCCTGCTTCCTCAAACATTAAACATTCTTTTTCACAAATAGATACAAGAACATCATTTGATGGCATACCATGTTTTCTTTTATATCCATCTGCATCTTCCATATCAATAATAACTGGAAATTTCACTTTATCTTTATATGGTGCTAAAGTTTTTATTACTAAGTTTGCTTCATTTATAGCATTATTTATATTTAATGCATAAGAATATGTATATACACCAAATGGCATTCCTACTCTAATACATTCTTCTATATTTCTGATGGCTTTACTATCTACTGAATTTTGCCCATAACTAATTCTTATAATAGCAAAATCAATTCCTGATGCCTTTACTGCATCCCAATTAATATTACCTTGATGTGCTGATACATCTATTCCTTTACTCATTAGCCCCACCTCCAAATTCATTTTCATCTCTTTGGATTTCTCCATTTCCTAGAATTTCATTTTCTTCCATTGAAAATTCCACCTTTCTTTAAAAAATAAATACTGGAAGATTTTTTTGATTTCTTCCAGTATTTTATAAACACCGTAATTTCTTTACGGTATTATTCTGTTTTACTTTCTTTTAGTTGAGTTCCAAAATAAAAGGCTATAATCATTAAATATATTTGCTCTATATCCATTTGTCCCATTATAGCCTTATACGCAACTACTAATGTTAGAATCAATGTTACTAAACTTTTTACATTTATTAATTTTGCTATCTTATCTTTCATAGTAAAACCTCCTAATTTAATTCCTTAAATTTTTCTTTTATAAAATCAAATTCACTATCCACATAGCCATTATGTACTTTTAATGCTGTTATTATTTCTTCATATTTATCATAAAAAGCAAATATGGTTTCAAATTCTTGTCTTGTTTTTACAACTCCATTTCGCAAATCTCCTGCAAAGGATAGGATTTCAAAACGAAGATGATCCTTTTCATTATTGTCAATTTTATTTGAAATCTCCTCCAATCTATTGTTTTTCTTATTTGTAATTAGAGCTATTATTGCTGTTATTGTTGCAGGAGTTGCGGTAATTAATGCAACAATTATACTTGTCATTAGATTTCCTCACTTTCTTTTGCATAAAGAAAGAGTCTTATCTAGACTCCTCCTCCAATTTTTCTTTTACTTTTTTTCTCCATAGTTTTGGAACATCTTCAATTGTCATTGTTTTTAAGTCTCTAATTTGAATTACATAAAAATTAATCATTTCCAATTACCTCCCCTATGTCTTTAACAGCTTGCTCAAGTATAGCAATTCTTTCTACATCCGGAATTGCCACAATTCTCTTTGCATTTTCTTCTTTTGCAAATTTCAACCATTCATCATAATTTGCTTCAATACTTTCTGCAAGTGTATCTCTACTATTTACTTCTACTTCATACATATCGTATAAATATCTTGTTGTTTCTACTCCATCTGGATCTGTAACTTTGTCCTCTATTATATTGTCATAAAAAAGAACGGTACATTTACCGTTCTGATGTTTGCTTATTTCAAATTTATTTGGTTTTATTGAATTTTCTGTTTGCATAGCTCACCACTCCTTTAAACTTATCTATATCTATATATGGTCTTATATATTTTTGATTAAAATTGTAACTATTGCAATGTTTAAGCCAACCATAATAACTTATCATTGCTGAAGCATCTGTCAAGGTTACTTTATTTCTTTTATATATTCTTTTTGCCCTTCTTTTTATCCTTAAAAAATTTCCACGCCTTAAAGTTGTATATCCTCTGTAATATCTATACCCAATAAAATCAACTGGCCTACTATCAACTTTAAATAGTTGCCAGTTTTCTTTTAAATTTAGGCCTTCCTTTTTCAACTTCAATTCTATTTCATTTTTTATTTTCTTCAATTCCTTCTTGTTTCTGTGAAAAAGTAACATATCATCCATATATCTTAAATAGTATTTTACCTTCATTTCTTCCTTTATAAAATGGTCTACATCTTGCAAATAAAAATTTGCAAACCATTGTGAAGTATAATTTCCGGATTGGAAGTCCACTTTCAGAGCTATCAATTATTTTATCAATAAGATCTAAAGTATCCCTGTCTTTTATAACTCTCATAAACTTTCTTTTCATTATTTCTTTATTTATCGATGGATAAAACTTTTTCACATCAAGTTTCAGAGCATATTTTGTATTCTTTCTATCATTTACTAATATTTTTTTTATATATTTTCCGCCATAATGTATGCCTCGATTTGGAACTGAAGCACAACAATATTCATACATTCCCTTTTGAATTATTGGTTGTATTTGCTGCATCAATGCCCAATGAATAATCTGGTCCGGATAAAATTTAGGTTTATATATAATTCTTTCTTTTTTTCTTACACCATCGTGAATTAGCATTTTTATATACGGACTTGGTGTATATGTTTTATTGATAAGCATATTATATATTTCATCTACATAAAAATTGACATTGTCTAATATTTTAACTACACCATTTCTATCTTTTTTTCCTTTTGATGCATTTATAATAGCTTTTCTGATATTTTCCTTTTTGGTTATTTTTTCATATATATTTCCTACTCTTTTCACTTTTCCTCCTGGTTTTCTTATTTCGTCTACCGATTTTTCGCTCAAAAGGAGCTACTAGACCAGTCCAGTCTCGACTCAATTTTTAGCAAGTGCTATGGAAAATGATGTGTAAAAATAATTTAAAATAAGTAGGCGAGCCCCGTAATTCCAGTTCGAATTGCCGGAACCATTGTTCAAATTCAAGTAAAAGAACCCATCATTAGCACCATTGTTGAAATTACCCCCAGCAAACGCTAAAATTCAAAACGACAATTACAGGATCGCACACATCAAATCCCCTGTAGGATATTATATATATTTTTTTTCAAAATTTTAACTACTCTTGAATTAAGGTATTTATAATGGAGGCTGGCCGCCCCCATACCCCTGCTTATTACTGGTATTTAAGAAGGCGAGCCCCGCAATTCCAGCCCGAACTGCCGGAACCATTGTTCAAATTCAAGCAAAAGAACCCATCACGAGCACCATAGTTGAAAGGACCCCCAGCAAACGCTATTTTGTTTCCTGCTCCACACCAGTAATAATCACAGATTCCAGTTCCGGAACTTCCATTAGCTTCTATCGGTATTTCAATTTCCGGATAATTTTCATCATAACCTAATTTGCTTGGATAACATTCTGATTGTTTTAGATTTGTATATCCAATTGGTTGATATGGTGCAACAAATTTATCAGAAGCATATTGAGTAGGATCATCACAAACATATGCTACATAATCTTTGATATTAAGTCCATCTATTGCTGTCCACATATTACTAAATATATTCTCAATTCCTCTATATATAACTGAATGACATCCGTCATTTGATAGACAACCTGATTTCATTCCTAATTCATCACATTGTCCTGCTTTCTGACCTATTCCCCACAAAGCATTTCCTACTGCTATATTAACGGCAGCTCCATCAAAATACACTGCCTTACCAGTTACACTTCCATTAGAAAATTCTTCTATTTTGGTTATTGTTCTTTCTGATGCTACAGAATTATTCCAAGCATCAGTTGCTCCTATTGATACATTTCTACCAACATACATATTACTTGAATTTGCTACAATTATTCTGTTAACATTATTTTCAGCAATTAAGGCTTTTTGATTAAACCATTCAGATACTCCTCTACCTAGTTTACTTTGAGAATTATAGTCAGCATATTCAACTAAATACAACAATTGTAATATAAAGTATCTAGTATCCATTTGACAAAATCCTTCGCCTACTGCAGTCGCTAAAGTTCTAAATGCTGCTATTGTTTTGTTATATGCAGGAATTGTTCCACTAATGCTGTGAGCATTTCCTTCGGCATCTATGCTAATTCCATATCTACCAACAGAAAATTCTTTACTATGTTTATAACCTGCTCTATTATAATCAGATATATAAATATATTCATAATCACCTTTAACTTCTCTTTTGAACCAAAATTCTGGAATCCTTGTAAGTACTTCTCCATTTGATCCATCAAATTTAAAACCTGGTTCTCCATAAAATGCTGTTATTTTTTTATTTTTCGTATCATAATTATATGTAATTATATCAGACCATGGATATAAATTATCAAAATCGTTTTGAACTTCATCCCCATTTTTTGTTGCATTTGCAACCAAACCTGTATTATCACAAATTCTCTCCCATTTTGAAAGAACATTATCTACAATTTTTCTTCTAATACCATAATTTTTCCCAACAAATTCTCTAGCTTCAGTTATTGCTTCTTGTAATTCTTTTTCAGTTACATATATTTGAGTAGAATCTAATGTAATTGTAACATTACTAGCATTATCAACAATAACATTTATTTGAATATGTTTTTCTATTTTTTCAGCAATAGAATTATTTATATATTCTGCATTACTTCCTGCATTTGCATAAGCATATAATACTTTTGCTTTTGTATCCGGATCAATTGCAAATAATCCAATTTCTCTAAAATAAAATGCACTTTTTGCATCAGTATTTTTAAAAATAAAAGATACACTTGCTTGTGTATCCCCTGTTATTTTTGTTTCTTCAATTGGACATTCTAATACTTTTGTAGTTAACGCTGTTTTATCTGCAGCATTACCACTCAAATTTCCGCTACCTATTTCAGCATGGTCAAATTGTATTTTCTTTCCCTGCAATGTTTTTGCTGCCAATAGGGCACCTTGCTTTGTTATATAGACTTTTTCAAATCCCATTTTAATCTTTACCTCCTATTTCAATATAATCTTGGCTTGCTAATTGTAAACCTAAATTAGTATTTTGATTTATACTTATATTTTCCTTTTTTTCTTCTGTAGTTATATTTAAGTCAATGTAATCTTGCCTAGACACTTTAGAACCTATGCTTTCATCTGCATTTAATATAGTATCTTCTAGTATTATATCTGTGTTCGGATCAACATTCATATATTCCATATTAGAAACAACTAGTCCAATATTATTTTCTTGTATAATTGTTATATCCTCTTTTCGTTCAAATGCTATTGCATTTAGATTTATATAATCTTGACTTGATATTACTGCACCTATAAATTCATTTGCTTTTGTTTCCAACTTGTAGTCTAACATAATATTTGCAGGTATTTGTTTTACCAAGTTAGTTTTTAACATTTCTGCTGCTTCAGTATATACCAAATTTATAGTAATATGTAATTCATAATCTTTGGCTTCTAATTTATAGTTATCTTTTCCAATGCTTTCATTTAAAGTATTTATCAACCATTTTAATGTATATGGCACTTTATTATTCATTTTAAAAAGAATATTCATCCTTCTTGCTTCTATTGTTTCTGCCTTGTTTGTAATTCCATATATTTTTTCATATCTATCTAATCCATAAGTCCTAGCAGATTTTACAATTACTTCTCTTAATATACTATCTATCAAATACCTCATACTTTCGATTTCTACATCTTCTGCATCAAAAATCTTATTAAATTCAACTACATTTTTTAGAAATGGTGGCATATATTCTACTAACTTCATTTTAATGTCACCTCTTTCAATGTAGGAATTTCAAATTTTTGTAATTCTATATTTGAAGCCTTATTATTTATAACTGTATTTGCTACATCTATAACTCCATCTGCATTTAGAATTATTGTATCTATTTGAGATTTTCTTATAATAATGGTTTCTGTGTTTTCCCAATTTTGCTTTAATTGTAAGAAATAATCATTTATTAATTGTTTTATTTGTTTTCTTACATTTTCAATAGTTGTAGTTTCAGATATTGTAACAGTAGAAGTTATAGAAATTTCAATTTCCTTAACTGTATCAACTGTTACAACATGTCCAATTGGGGCAATTCCTAATCCTTCATCTGTAAAATCAGGGCATATTTCTTTTTGAACTTTATCAATTAAAACTTGTGAGGCCTTATCAAAATTACTATCTAATATTGTAAGTTTAACGGTTCCTGGCCCATTCCATATTGGAGTAACCTTTACACCACCAACTCCGGCTATCTCTTTTGTTTTATTTTGATAATCAATTATATTTCCACCAAACCCTTGCTCACTTGTGGTCTCATAGTACCTACTTCTCAAAGAATCGTCGCTTTCTTCATCTTCTCCAGGAATTAAAATATCTGTTAGTTCTGCTTTTGCTAAATTTTCTATATAATTTACTGGTATTAAATTCCCAACATAATTATTTCCTATTGCTCCAGCAGTTTCACATTCCATTTTATAGATTCCTTTTTCAATTCTTTCGGTCGCTTTATATACTATATCCTCTATTGTAAATCGCTCTCCTACATCTATGTCCATTAACTTATCATTTTCATCGTAAAATATTCCTTTTTTTATTGCATATGTTGCTTCATTTCTTGTAAGACCAACTTGGTTTGCTAATCTATCTAAATATTCTTCTACAGCAGTATCTGCAAAAACCAAATCTATATTATTTTTTAACAAAATATACATTTGTGCTAGTTCCGCTGCTGCAGGTCCCAAAGCATCATATATAATACTTCCTTCCCTTTTATCAATTTGAGTAGGTACTGTATCTAGCATTCTTTGTAGAATAGTGTCATAGTCAAAATATTCATCTAAATTCTCAATTTTATCTATATCAACTACGCTCATTAAACACTCACCACCTTTTCCGCTTCAAATTTTCCTATATTTGTAACTACTGTAAATTTCACTTTTATTTCATTTCTGTTTATTTCAAAATCAAAGTCCTTTACTTCTGTTATCCTTAAATCCTGTAATAATGCTTCGGTTATTACTCTTTCTAATTCAGGAATTACAAAAGTTGTATTTTCCCCGATTAAATGTTTTAGTTCGATTCCATAGTTCCAACTATAAATAAGATGTTCAAATCTTTCTGTATTTAATATACAATATACAGCCTGTTTCATTGCATCAATACCATCACAAAATTTTGAAATAGTATTTTTTTCTATATTCAAATAATATGTCTTGCTTGTTTGCTCTATTGTATCTTGCACATTGTTTATTACAATATTATCTGTATTAGGTGTCATCTTATTACCACCTTTCTTTTAAAATTTATCTAGTACAACAAAGTTATTTCCACCTTGCTGTTGTATTAAAATAACATTGTCGTTAATTTTTAATGCATTATGTACTGTTATACTTTTAGTCCCATTTATACTATGTTTATGTGTTAAATTTATATCTTTTTGTTTTACTGATACACCTATTTCTCCTGTGACATTATTAGTTATTTTTTGATTATTGTCATTTGGAGATATATCAGATGAAACACTTATATTTGAGTTAACATCTGCAGTATGGTTATGGTTAGCATTTAATGATGTTTTTTCTGTACTCCAGTCCATAGTTACATCTACTGTATAATCCTTAACATTTTTAGTAAGTACTAAAAATTCTTTTGTTAGTTTTAATTTTTGTTCAACTGTTATTTCAAGTGGTTCAACACTTGTTACAGTTCCAAATAAAACAGAAGTAGGAGCATTTGCATCATTTGCTCCTACTGCCATTTTTTTTATTACTTCTCCTAATGAACTACTCATATTTCCCCCTATTGAGATATAAAGTTTTGGCCTCTTAATGTTAAATCCATAAAATGTTCTCCATTTTTAAAAGTATGTTTTGCTTTTTCTACTAACATAAAGTTTTGAAGCTTAACATCTCCTAAATTCAGATTTACTATTATAAGCGAACCACCTCTAACCCTAATATCTCCTAATGCATTTTTTATTTCGAGGCTTCGTGTTTTTTGATTATATAAATCTAGTAGTGCTCTTGCTTTAACTGCTCCATTAGTTTTTTCATCTATTGTATCAAAATATTGTAATACTCCCCATTTTTCAATATTACTTGAATCTTTTGCCATATAAACTTCTCTTTTTCCTGTGTCGGAATTATCGTATGTAAGCTTTATTTGATTATATGTATCTGAATCTATGGAACTTTCATAATCAAAGTTTTCTCCAGTTTCTTCATCTATGACTAATCCCACTTTCATTCTTTCTAGGTTTTTCAAACACAATTTTCCAAAATCATCATATAGAACATACATTTCTTTTCTATTTCTTATTGTTTCATCTAGTGCATTTAATATAATATCAAATAAAGACTGATTGCTTTCAGTCTTTTTTGCTATCACATATCCTGTATTTTCAAGCATTCCAACATTCAATTGAAAATCACTAGCAATAGAGCGTACTACTTCATCTGCTCTTTTATTTACATATACTCTAGTATCTTTATTTTTTAAATATCGAAGTTGATCATATGCTGTTGTTTTAATTATTTGTTCTTTATCACGCTTTTTTCTAAACACAAACCCATAAAATAAATTTGTATTATCAACTTTAAATGCTACTGGATTTCCTTCTTCAAAGTTAATTATTTCATCCTTAACAACTTTAAATTCTAGTTTTCCAGCAGCACCTTTTCTTTCAGTTGTCCAAGTTATTTCATCTTGAACAACTGGTTCATATACAGTATTTCCATTTTGAATTAATAATTGTTGGCTCATTTTCTTTCCTCCTATGATGGTATCCATAGAACTTGACCTGGATATATCAAATTTGGATTTCTTATTTTACTTCTATTGGCATTATAAATAGTTGTATATTTAGCACCATTTCCATAAAATCTCTTTGCTATATTCCATAAACAATCTCCTCTTTTTACTGTATAATTTTGCCCACTTGGTTTTGCTACTGCGGTATTATTAGTTGTAACTGTTCTTGTAACTGCTGGTGGTCTATATTGTTTTATTGTTACTTGTACCTTTTTTGTTGAATATTCTTTATATTGTTTTAGTTTTATTTTTACTTTTGTATCAAAACCTTCTTCTGTTGTATCAGTTATAGTATATTCTTCCAACGCCACTTTAATATTAGTATTAAAAATGTCTTTACCATTTGGAAATTTCCTAACAACTATAAATTGAAATGCAGATCTATTGACTTTTAAATTTTCTAATACACCTAAATAATATTTAGCATTTTGAAAATTATTTTTATACATCGCAAAAGGATATTTTGTATTTGGTAATACAACTTCAAATTCCAGACTTGACAATCCTGGGTTTTTTAAAACATTTATTTGTGAATAATTTATCAAATCATATGTCTTATTATTATTACTTATTTTTAGTTCAAGTTTGCTAGGAGGAATGGGAAGAAGTACATTGCCTAAATAAAAATAATATGCCATAAAAATTCCTCCTATTCATGTACTCCATCTGAAATATATTCTAATTCTTCCTCTAACCTTTTGGTTAAAGAGTTAACTATTCCATCAATATCTGTTTCGCTATCAATATTATTATTGTTAGTCATATTTATAGTTAATGGAACCGTTGTAAATCTATTTATAGTATCTCTTTCTGCTATATCTATTAAATATTTTAAATCTTCATCTGTTATTTCTTTAGTATTATTGGCTATGTCCTTTGTATCTCCAGCAATATCTCCTAGTGTACCATTTCCAAATTGTGATGGATCTATTGAGAAACTCTTATCACTTAATACATTTTTTATTGCATTTCCAGCACCATTTATCCAGTCATTTCGATGGTCTACTCTATCTTGTCGAGTATTATTCATATCTATTGCTGTATTCTGTATATTAGTTGCTGATGCATTAAGTTTTGTTCCAAACTCTCCTTTTAATTGGTTTATTTTATCTACAGTTCCATCCATTTGACTAGCCATTTCTTGTAATTTTGCATTTCTATCTATTATATTATTTGTCATTTTACTTGCAAAATCATCAGCAAAGTGTGCTGCCTCAACAGTATCTATTTGAACACCTGGTATTTTATTCAATGCTTGAATTATTCCGGTTTACTAACCAAACAACCCCATTGTATAAACCTTGAAAGATGCTTAAAACACCTAAACAAACAGCCTCTACTCCTGTTTGAAAAGCATACCAAGCAGCCATTGCCCCAAGTACACAAGTTTGAATTCCTAACCATAATGCCATAGCACCTAAAACTATCGCATAAAATACACCTTGAATTCCAAGTCCAGCAACCATTATTCCTAGTTTCAATGCATCCCAAACATAAAGTATTCCGTATGCCACTTTGTCATTAGTAAACCATAAATATGTTAGTGCAACAATTAAGGCCATTATTAAAATCACAATCCAAGTAATTGGACAGGCTAATAATGCAGAATTCAACCCCCATTGTGCAGCAGTTGCTGCCATAGTTTGCCCAGAATGTAACATTTCAGCTGCTCCTGCTATTCCATGTGCTATTGACAACATACCTAAAAGTCCACTTGCAATCATTGAGACTATATTAAATCCAACATAGGCTCCTACTAATCCAAGTATAACTGGTGCTACCGGTTCTAATACACTTAACAACCATGATATACCTTCTATTAAGTTTAATATTGCCTGTGCTGCTAAACTAGCACCGTTTATAAACATATTAAACATTTCTTGCACTTGTTGATTATTTGCTAATGCATTTATTTTATTAAGTACCGGATCCAATGCTTTTATTGCAATATTTTTCATTTTAGTAAAAACTTGATTCCAAGTCATTGGCATTTTATTGAATTTTGCATTTGTTTCATCTGCAGCTTTTAGCATAGCATTTTTAACAATTTGTGCACTAATCTTTCCATCCGCTGCCATATCACGAATCTTACCAATTGGAACATTTAAATAATCTGCAATATTTTGAACTATTTGCGGAACATTTGAAAATACCGCATTTAAATCTTGCCCTCTAAGTACACCTGTTGATAATGCTTGTGTTAGGTTATACATTGTAGATTCTATTCCTGTTGCTTCAGTTCCGGATATTGCAAATGTTTTATTTAATTGTTCCGCAAACGCAATTAATTCATCATTTCCTTTAAATGCCTTGCCGGCCTGTAAACCTAGTTTTGTAATAATATCTGTAGTAGTCTGATATGAAGCCCTAGCATTCATTGCAGATACGAAAATTTTATTTTGTAATGCTTCTACACTACCACCATCATCTACAATCAAATTTAATCTTGCTTTATTATTTGTCATTTCATCTGACAAATTAAACAATCCTTTTATTGCAGATATACCACCAACTGCTAATGCAACCTTTTTTATAGTAGAAAGAAGTTTATTTCCATTACTATATGATGTGTTTATACTATTACTAAATTTATCTTGATTTTCTTGTGAATTTTTTATACTATTGTTTAGTCTCTCTTGGTTTGCCTGTGTCCTTTTCACACTATTATTAAAACTTTCTTGACTATTTTGAGAATTTTTAATACTACTAGAAACATTATCATAATCTTTCTTTAAACCTTCTACTAATCTTCTCTGTTCAACCACACTAGAAATTAAATCTTGTGCTTTTGCACTTTGTGTTCCTTCTGCTGCAATAATCTTTTTAGCTTCAGATTCAACTTGTCTCAGAACCTGTAACTCTGCTTGATATGCTAATTCAGTTTTTACTGCAGAAGCATTCAACCTTTCAGCATTATTTATTGCTTTTGTTGGAGCATTTGACATCTCACTATTCAAATTTTTAAATCCTGCTGTTGTTTTACTTACATTAGAATGTATTTTTGCAAATACAGAGGAAGCCATATCTTGTACCACTATTGAACTTTTTATAGTAGCCATATTTTCCTCCTTTTAGAAAAATAAGATTATTTTGTTTTAATTTTCTTGGCTTCTTCTTTTTCATTTTCTACTCTTATTTGAGTAGATGCAATAACAAAAGCCTTTTCTTTAAACGGAAGATTTAGAAATTCATGCGGAAATCTATGAAGTTTTTGAAGGCAAAAATGTGCATATACAGCATCACTATCGCCTTCTTTAATTAGTTTTTTGCTTCTTCAACCGCATCATCTAAACTATATCCATTTATTTCTTGTATTTTTTGCATTAGGTCATCGTATTCTCCTGGATTTAATAAATGCTTTTTCAATAATTTTATGGAATCCATTTCATTATAGTAGTCTTGTAGTTCAACATTGTGCAAATCAGGATAAACAACACATTTATCTGCTAGTAGTTCTAAATATTTTACTGTATCAAATTCTTGTTTCATTCTTTTTCCTACTTGTACTTGTTTATAACATTGTTTTCTTATTGCATCGTTTTCATCTGCAGTAATTGTTTTTAATTTCCATTTTTCTACTTGTCCCTCTTTATTTTTAAATCTATTAGAAGCAACATATTCGATTTCTTTTACTTCATCTTTCAACATAAAACTTTCTAAACTCATATCTTATCTTTCCTTTCATTAATTATATTTAATTTATTTTTTATTGCATTCCTGCTAATTGTTTAAATTTTGTTGGATTTGAAAAATCTTCAAATGTAAAGTTTATTTCTTGTTCTAGGAAATCCCCATCTACATCAAATGATGCTAGCACTCCGCCATCTACATTACATCCCATAAATACCATTGTGCAAACTCCTGCTGCTGATGTTGGATCCTCATTTGAGACTTGTATATCAAAATATACATCTTCTCCAGTATTTTTGTATCTTTCCATTAGCTCATCAAATATTGATGTATTTTTATATATTGTTATTTTTCCAGTTCCTTTCCAACCTGTTGATTTATTACCAGAACCAGTCTTTCCTAACACATTTATTTCTTTCTTTGTTTTTTCAAATTTTGCTTCAAAATCCTTACCTTGCATTAGTAAATATCTTCTGCCTTCAATAGTAACATAGCATTCTGCTAATTTTGCACTAACGGCATCTTTTGCATTCATTGTAATATTTGCCATTTAAAATTCCTCCTTATAAAAAAATTAGAGAACTTAAAAAGCTCTCTTTTATTCTACAACAACGGTCATATATAATTTTTCCATTGCATTTATTACTTGTACTCTTGTTGCAATTGTTACTGATTTTTTATCATTTCCAATTGCAACTTTAATATCTTCATCTTTAAAATTTTCAATTGCTTGTAAAGTTTGATACTCTTTGAATAAAGCAACTATATCAGCCCAAAGTGATGTTCTTCCGGCTTCATTGTTTGCTATTTTTCCAAGATATTTAGAATTAAATACACTTGCTACATCAGAAGCAATTTGATCTAGAACTCTTATTGTTTGATTAGATTTAAATTCTTCGCCCTTTTCAGTTGTAGTATCTACTAAACTATTTATATCAACCAATACTCTAACTTCATCTCCAACCTTATGAAGTATAAATTCTCCATTATCTATTGAAGATTCCAATTGTGCTTGTGTATAATCAACATTTATTGTATATTCTCCATCATATGTTTTATTTGTATTTGATTTATTTATTTCACAACCAGCAATTACTCCTGTAACCCAATAAACAAGTGCTGAATCATCTTCAACAGTTGTATTCTTAACATTTACAACACCTTCATAGTTTGCTGCATTATTATATACAACCGCTTGGAATTTAATTCCTTGTTCATCTCTCATTCTTTTAGCATATTGAACATATAAATTAGAAGTTGATTCATCTTTAGCAGTACATCCAACGGCATTTATTTCATATGATTCTAACTTATCTAAAAATTTTTGATGTGCTTCTCCACTTACATCACCATTTGTTCCTCCAGCTAGAGCTTTTCCTGCTGTTACAGCAAGAGTTTGCATTTTAAATGTAACATAGTCATTATCTACTAGTTCATTTACTGTTTTAACTGTTTGAACATCTACTTCTTTTGTTCCTAAATATGTACTTACATCATATTTACTATCTTCATCAATATTTTTTGCTATAACTATTTTTATGTCATTACCCCTAACCCCACTACATTTTGCAGTAGCAAGATCATTTGTAGCCTTATTTCCAGAATTTAATCTATAAAAATATGCTTTTTTGATATTTTTAAATAAATCTCTTATTCCTTTTAATTTTTCATTTGAATAATCATAACCAAATATTTTTAATGAATTTTTTGTAAAATTCTCTGATGTAACTTCAATAATGCTTTCATCTTGTCCCCAGTCCATTTCTATTGCCATTGCAGCAATTCCTCTTTCTCCTATTTTAGAAGATGTGGCTTGTGCTGATGCAAAGTTAATATAAGTACCTGGTAACTTTTTATTTTGACTTATAAAATTTCCTCCTCCTAGCATAACTAGTTCACCTTTCCTTTCATATAATTTTTTATTATTTCATCAATTTCTATTTTAGTATATTTCTTATTTTCTCTTAAAACTGCATTTAATAAATCTCTATTACTAATATAGATTTTTGAATTAACTATTTGACTTTTTGTATATTTTTCTTCACTTATCGTTTCCTGTTTAGTTTTCTTCATTTTCTTTTACCTCCCCACTCAAATTATAATCATTCATTTTAGTTGTTTCGTTAATATCTTTCTTTATAAATAATTTATAATCTATAAAGAAATGTAAAATTCCATCTTCTATTTTATGGTTCAATTTATCTGCTCTTATTTTTGATTTATCTGATAATTCTATATATTCTAATTCATATAATGTATCACTCATATCATTTAATACTTCAGTATCTTCATCCATTGCATACCCAATAATTACTATACTTAATAAATCTCTATAAAATCTATCTTTCAATCCTATTTCTTTTTTTTCTTCTCCATTAAGAACTTTTATAAAAAAACAAGGTTTTTCAAGATTTTGTAACTTTCTATCAGTATATATTGGATATTGGCCTTTATCTTTATATAGTAGTGCGATTTTATTTGCTATTCCCTGTATAATCTCATTTACTACACTTTTAACCATTATTTAAACACTCCTCTATATATTTTTTCATTTTTTGTTCTAATATTGCTGGCAACTGTGATTCAAGTTCCTTTTCAGATATAGTCAACATATATTTTCCTTCAACCCAACTTTGTTTCAGTCGTTTGCCCAACGCAGGAACATATCTGCCAGGTTCTTGTCTATGTCCATATTCAACATAAGATGCATATTTAACTGGATTTTCAACAATGACAATATAGTTGTTACCAAATTTAAAAATTTTTAAAGAATCTGCATATGTAGTTGGATCCGGTACACTTCCACTTTCCGCTTCTGCTTCTGTATTCGCTGTCCATCCTCTTCTTAAAGTTCCACCACTTTTTATTGTATATTTTTTTTCATTTATTACTTCAAAGGTTCCTTCCCCAACAGGTGTTCTAGGAATAACTTTTGATAGCAACCTTGCTGCAAGTTCTTTGGCTACATCTTTACAGAATTTTTCTACATCTGTTTTCGCTAGTTTTTCAAATTCTTTTTCTAATTTTTCAAATTCACTAAAATCACATTTTCCCCATTTAGCCATTATGCCCATCCTTTCCATAATTCTATAATTATTTCTTGATGTGTATCATAAACTGCTGGCTCACCACTATTTTTATACTTCGTAGTTCTTCCTCTGCCAGTAACAATTATTAGACTTCCTGGTTTAATTTCTAGTTCTGGTGCAATAAATAACTTTATTTTCTGTACTTTTTTTGCTTCCGTATCTGTTTGTGTATTCACATAAATGTCTTCGAATGAAATCCTACATTTTTTATTTTTAAAGACTTCTGTTTCAACATCTTTTGTTATATTGTTAATTACTTTAGGTTTTAATTCATAAATCGTACATTCCGAGTCATATTGTTTTTCAATATTTTTTCTTGCAATCAATGTATATTGGTTCATATTACCACCTCATCTTTCGATGCCTATATAAAGCCTTTTTATACTTTTCTATTAGAATATCATTATAAAAATCTATTGTTCCGGTATTGTATGTTGTCCCATTTATTTCAATTTGTGAGGTTGTATCAGCAAATGTAGTTGTTGTATCTCCTACTTGAATACTTTTAACTTTGACATTTTTGTCCTCATTTTCTTCAGCATCTATACTTTTTACAAATTGATCATCATACTTATTTAAGTACCAATAATCTTTTACCATATTTAGCCATGTTGTATATAATCCCTCTGAAATTATATTTTGGTGTGTTACATCTAATATAATAACTAAAACATCATATATACAATAAACTAATTGTTCATTTGCTTCTTTTTTCTTTTCATCATTTGAAATAGTATTTATAGATAATTCTTTTTTCAGTCTTTCTATAAATTTATCTACATCTATATTAGTTTTATTTTTTATTTTATCAACCATATTTTCACCTACTCTCCTTCTGGATTTTGGCCTTCTCCTGCTTTTGCTTCTTCAATTTTAGCAATCAATGTTTCTTTTTTCATATTATGAGCATTTTTTATTCCAAGTTTTTTAGCTTTTTCTTTTAATGCTTCTAATTCTTCATCTTCGCTAGTTTCATTTTTGTTTTCTCCAGAATTTTCTCCTTCATCATTGGTACCGTCATTTATGTCGGTACCATCATTTTGCTTTCCTTCTGGATTTATTGGATTTTCTGGCTCTGTTTTTGGTTCTTCAATTTCTTCTATAACTTCAACATATTTCTCATTTTCTTTATATTGTTTTTCATCAATTACAGCTTCCTCATTGATATAGCACCATATATTATTTAATTTAACTCCAGGACCTGTTACTCTTACTTTTCTTTTCATAAATCCTTTCTCCTTTCAAAAATAAGGTAAAGACTAATGTCCTTACCTTATGATAATTTTATTTCTGCTTGGAAGATATCTTCAGCACAACTTAATGTTGGTAAAGCTGTAGCAACTGCTTTTTCCCAAGTGCTTACAGGATCTAATCCTTCTTCATACATACAAGCAAAGATTTTTCCAACAGTTCTAACATCAATAGCAGGATTTCTTTGTAATCTTATTTCTTCTGCTGTTGGTCCATAAACTGTTTCTCCTAATGTTTCATTAGGAATCATAACAAATTTATTTTCTGGGAAATATCTATGTTTTGTATATGTACCATTCTTTTCTAATTTTCTATATTTTCTGTCATATGTATAAATGCTTGGTAGTCCTAGAGAATTTAAATATGTATTTAATTCCCCAACACTTGCAATTCTTGTACTATCCTTTCCAAATAATGCATTTACAACATTTTTATTTGATAGAATTTTTGCAAGTACAGTATTTGAAGTTATTATTCTTCCTGGCATTTGATCTAATTTATTTGCCCATGAAATTATATCATTTACTGGGTTTGATGATTCTAATGACCAATCAACATTTGCAACTTTGTTTTCAGTTGGTACACCATAATCAATAGTAGCATTCAATTCGTTCTCATCTAATGTTATAACACCATTAGCAATAACATCCATTCTCATTTTTTCTACTCTTGCTCTTACTGATTCCACTAAATTATCAAAATCATTATAAACATCTTTCATTAAAGCTTGTCTTTCAGCATCATTTCTTGGACTTTCTAATGCAATAATTTCTTTTTCTTTTAATTGCATTTTTCTTTTGATTAAAGCTAATTCAACAGCTTTTTTCTCTGCTTCCCTTTGTCCTATTTCTGATTCTGTATCAAAACCATGAACACTTGCTATAACTGGTGTTTTACTTGCATTTGTTAAAACATCGAATTCAAGACTTTGTTTTTTTGTTTCTGGAAATAACTCCTCACCCATTAAAGCTGGGAATTTTCTTTCTTTTAAATAATTTAAAACTTCTTTTTGACTAAATAATTCTAATACACTTTTTGGCATATTAACACACTCTCCTTTTTTATTATTTTTTATCATTATATTTTATCTAAATTTAATTCCTGTCATTGTTGCTTTATCTTCTGAAGATACAACTGCAGGTAATCTTGCCTCTAAAACATATCCCTCAACCATTATTGCTGCAGGTTGTGGTCCATATGTTACATCAACATCGGCAAATACTAAACCTATTGCCTTTTCACCTTTTTTATACACTGTTCCTGCTTGAACTATTTTTCTACCTTTTTCATCCGCTTTTATACCTGTATCATCTACTTGCTCAGTAAAGTTTTGGTATTTTGCTGATGCTAAAAAATTTTTTTCTTTTACACTTTCTTTATTAACATACATAATTTTTACCTCCTAAAAAATTTAATTAAAAAATTGGCTTTTTGTATTTTGGCTTTCACTTTTATTAGCCTCTTTAGCAAAATTAGCAGCCATACTAATTTCACCATCATCATCGCCTTTGTCTCCTTCTGGATTTACTGGTTCATAACCATTGGCTTTTTTCTTTTCAAAGAAATGTGGTGCTTGTTTTTTGTAATTATCAGTTATTTCTTTTAATCCGATTAGGGATTTTTTGTCATCTGATAATTTAATTTTATCTTTATCTTTATTTAATAGTGAAATAAATGCTTCCCTTGTTAAATCATCTTTTAACACTTTTGCATCATCTAATCCTTTATTTAATAAATCATTATAGATATAATCTTCATTTTCTTTTTTAGCATTTTCCTCAATTTCTTTGATTTTTTTGTCGTATTCATCTTTTGAAATACTATTTTTTTGTAAATCAGCAATTGCTTTTTCCTTATCTTCTTTTTCTTTTGTAATAACTTTTTTGTCGTTTTCTAATTGTGATTTTTCAGATTGTAAGGTTGTAATCTGAGTATTTAATGCAGCAACCTCTGCACCATTTTTGGCCATAACAGATTCTACTTGTTCATCTGTTAATCCCATTGCTTTTAGTTCTTCTCTTTTCATGAGTTCTCCTTTCGTTCAGGCTTTCGTGTTTTTATACGGAGCAACGCCTCCGACCTGGTGTTGTTTTCGAACAACTTACAAAATCGTAATATATAAAAATAAGTATGTTAAATAACATACCTACATTTATAACTTCTTATTGGCTGTTTAAGAATCCATTTAATCCACCGCTATTTATAGACACCAAAAAAAGACATATAAAACTATATGCCTTTAAATTTAAATAGCCTTATATTCCATTTTCATGTGTCGTTTTTTGGCTATTTTTCAAGTATTTTTATGATTTTCACTTCGTTTTCAAATAATGAATAGACTTTATTGTCTGCATCATTTTTTATACTTATTTCTTCAATTTCTGGATCATTATCTTGTGCTGGTACATAACCAACTATTATTCCTTCATACTTTTTACCACTAAATGATTCTATATTAACTTTTTTATTTAATAATTCCTCTAAATTTTTTCCTTTCATTTTAGTTTCCACCTTTCCTATAAGGAACAATATGCGTTCCAGTTTTACTATAATGTATTTTGAAGCTATTTGTCTTTATCTCATTATTTTTATTTTTTACAACTCCGATTGTTTCTTTTACTGTTATTATTTCTTTTTTGTTCCACTTACCACTGTCGCTAAATTCTAATTGTCCCTTTCCCGCGTATTGGTTTATTAGCTCTTGTGCTTTTTCTTTTGAAATAGTTAAATAGCTTTTTCCGTCTATATAATTATTACTTCCAATTATATGTTTATCTTGCTTTCCTTGATTTATGGTCTTATTTACATTATCAATATATTTTTTTGCTCTTTCTTCAGTTGTTATTCCCAACGCATCAGAGTATTGTGCTTTTAAATTCTTCCACTCATCAATATTATTATACTTCATTTCTTGAAATTTATCAAATGTTTTAGGCATTTCATCACCTAAAATGTCCTTGTATCTATTATATTGCTCATAATCCGATGATTTATTTTTATTCATTTTTATATCTGTTTCAAATGCTTTCTTTGTAGCCGGATCTGAATAAACATATTTTTCTAACCATTCCTTATAAGTAATATTTCTTGGAACATAATAGGTTTTTCCATCAGTATTTCTTGCTGCCCTTTCTCCAAATTCAAATTCATCTTCGAAGTATGGTCCCGTTGTTGTTCTACATCTTACATGAAACGGTGGGGCCGTAATTCCTATTTTCATATCTTTCATTTCATATACTGTGCCATCTATTTCTCTACATATATCTGATGTTCTTGAATCTAATGTTGCTATGTTTATATACTTTTGTACCCCTAACTCATTAAAACATTTTTGCCTTGATGCACTTGAGAAAAAAGCAGATTCTGTCATTACCAGTGTTCCAGCCTTATTCTTACTAACATTAAAATCCTTTGAGATTTTATCTATTACTTTATCTGGTGGATTTCCCAAAATTATTGATTGTGTCAAATCTGTTTGTAATGTTTTAATTAGTGCTTTTTTATTTTTCCAAATTCTATCAGAAAATGTTTGTTCATCTGTAGTCCAGGGTTTAGATATTATACTTTGTATTATGTCTAAATTTAATGTTGCAAATTTAAATGCTACATTTGAACCCTTTTGGAGCTCATAGGCTGTTTTATAGTAATTATCTCTGTATGTTTCTAGTATAAAATCATTTGTATTATTGCTTTCATCATAATACAACTTTTCAACTTGTTGTTGTATTTGTAATTCTAATGCCTCTAATCTAGAAATATGTATTTTTGAACTTGCATTTTCCAATTGCTTTTTCCAAATTAGATCTATTCCATTTTCTTCTCCATATTTTATATATTCTTGTACATCCCAGTTCAGTTCTTTCAGTTCATCACTATTCAGCCACTTTTTTGCTTCCTTTAAGCTAATTTGATTATTTACTGCAAATCTTACTAACCAATTATTTATTTCTTTTTTTACGGTGCTTAATGCCTTATCGTATGTTTCTTTTAATTCTGTAATATATTTAGCCTCATTCAGCAATTGTGCTTTTTCAAGTTCTTCAAATCTTTTAGTCCAATATTCTGCATTATTTCCCATTATTTATCACCAACTTTTGAACTTCCATCTTCTGTTTTGTTCCCTAATTCCTTTATTATTTTGTTATAATCACTTTCATTTTTTTCCGCTTCTGCTTTTTCTTCTTTATCTATCTTTTCTTTTTCATCTTCAACATCATTAACATAAGGATGTCTTGATAATATTGTATCTTGACTTAACATTTCTATACTTGCTTGGCAATTTTCTATTAGTTCTTTTTCATTTACAGTCATTGTTTTATTAAATACATATTCTACTTCTTTATCAGAATAATCTTTGCCTGTGCTCATTTCAACCCAATTATTATAGAAAAACATAAAATATTCCAAACTGCTTTTAAATTCTGTTTCTATGTTACTACAGTCTAAATCTAGGTCAGCATATAATTGTTTTAATGCTACACCAGACTCCTGTGTTCCAAATTTTTCGCTTTGAGTATCAACGCAAGAGCCACCCTCATAAATATCTTTTCTTAATTGTTCGATAAAACTTTTAAATGCTTCTATATTTAAAGTTATATCTTTACGATCGTATTCTCCATCAGTATCTAAAAATACTGTATTATATGTTGCTAGATTTTTTTGAAAAGTTCCTGCTTCCGACTGATAATTTTTTACAACATTAACTCCATCTGGTGCTTCATAAATTGAATCTCCTGTTCTAGAGCATAATTCATCGTAACAATCAATAAGGCTTTTCAATAAATGAATTAGTGGCATTTCATCTCCATTATACTTGAAATATATGAAAGGTATCTTTTTCCATCTTTGTGGTTTTCCATCAAGTTCAAAATGTGCAACAATACTTGTTCCTTCTCCATCTTGTCCAATTACTAACTTACTTCTCTTGTCTACTTCTTCCACATCTTCTTGTAATGTAGAACCATCATAAATATAATATCTTACACCCTCTAAATCCCAATATTCTACTTTTGTTTTCTTTTCTCTTTCTGTTTCACTTGTATATACTTCAACTTCATATGTCATTATAATTGCATCTAATATTTCGTGTTCTTCATCTTGCCATAATGGTATAATTCTAGTTGCATATCTTAACCTTGCTTTTAAATCTCCATTTTCATCGATATATATTTGCCACCAAGCAATTCCTCTTTTTACTGCTTCTATTAGTGTATATTTTAGTCTTTTATGCATTTTATTGTTAAATAAATCTTTCAATAAGTCCTTGTATTCTTCATCTTCTTTTTCATTTTTGGCTAGAACCTGTTTTATTGTTGGCTTTTTTCTTAAAAGATATCCCGCTTTTTGGTTTATCATTTTATATATAATCGGATGTTTTAGTTTATAGTTTTTTGCGTGTGGTGCTACTTGTTCTGCTCCATTTTCTGCAATAATAATTCTTTGTTTATCTTCAATATCACCTTGATTTTTGTAGTATTTACTTCCTTCTACCATTTCCTTAAATGTATCTGATTGCTTAAAATCATCTATTTGTAAATCTATAAATTTTGACAATACCAGACCTTTTTTTGCTCCTTCTGCTATTATCATTTTTATTCTATCCATCTCTGTTATCATTATTTTTCTCTCCTTACTGCACAAAATATGCTCCCCTTTTCTTATTAGGGTATAATGTTTGTAATAAGTATCTTAATGCATCTAATGCGTGATCATTTTGTTTGACTGGTTTATCCTCTCCTTTTTCCTGTGCCTTTTCGTCCCAAATGTATGAATTAAATTCTCTTATTATATTAGGACACTTTTCTTCAACAATATGGATTCTTTCTTCCTCTAACCAATTCAAAACTAAATTTATACCATCTATAACCGCATTGTCTGCTTCCTTAACGGCTATTTTATTTTGCTTAAATAAATTAATTAAAGATGTAGCACTTGGATCTATAATAACCTTTCTAATTTCCAAATCTCCAATTAATTTTTTATAATCATTTAAAAACATTGTGTCAGTCTTTGTTATTTTTTCTTCCTGTCCTTTTTTGTTCTTTTTAGTTCCTTTATTGTAATATTCATCTAATATCCATACTTGTGGCTTTCCATCAATATATTTTATTCCACATAATAAGAATACCTGTGGATTTGTAATTCCATAGTCTGATGATACATAAAAGAAATCAAACTTTTTAGGAATATCTACAGGTTTTATGCAATGCTTAATCTTATCAAAATTAGGATATATAATACCTTCAGCAAGTACCCACAACCCCAATATAAATCTTTGAAAGAAAACTCCTACAAACATTTTACGATATCTTTCTTTTGTTTCCTCATCAAGACTTGGATTATCATCCATTGTAAAATGTAAATGTAATATATTTTTTTCTTTCTTTTTATCAATCCATTCAACTTTAAACCAATGATTTGGTCCTTCTGGGTTGCAGTTAAACCAGTATTTTGAACCTTTTACAGAGCATCTAGCAAGTGCTTGGTTTACGAAAGATTGTGGCATCAATGCAACTTCATCTAAAAATACCCCTGCAGCAGTAATTCCGTTGTACTAAATCTTGTGATCTTTCGTCCTTACCACCAAAGATATAGAAATAATTTATTATTTCTCCTTTGGATATTTCACACATATTGTCTGCACGCCTATCTTTTATTTTATATCCCTGTGCTCTTAACATTAGCTTCAACCAAAAAAGAACATTCCTACGAAATGCTCCTACTGTTTTTCCTGCCAATATAAAATTTTGTCCATTAAATCTTGTCATTGCCCATAAAACAAATGATAATGACATACATAATGTTTTACCTGCTCTAATACTTCCATCTGCAATAATTCCATTTTTATCTTTTACTGGACTTTTATCTGTCCACCAGGTCAAAATCTTCTTTTGTTTTAAACTAAATGGCTTAAACTTGAATAATGTACCATTCTTTATTTTTTTTCTTAAAGTAATAGCATTTTGCATTACTTTGTTTCTTAGATTAGATATTCTTTCATCAAAACTTTTACTATTATTCTTCAGTGTAATCATTCCATGCACCTTCTGTCGAATCGTTTAACGCTTGTATAAAACTGTCATCTTTCATATCTTCATTATTTGAGCTATCATCCTTTGCTGCTTCCATTTCTAATCTAATCAAATCTAATTCAAGTTTTCTATCATCAGTTTCTATTTTGTGATAACTATCAATATATCGCCTTTTGGCCTCTTGCACTCTTGTAAGTGATTCTTCTAGTCTTTGAATAATATTTGTTGTACTTTCTGCTTCAGTTGTTGTAGTTGATCCATTGCTTTTGTATGAAATATTTTTTGATGTACTTTTAGACATTCTCACAATTGTTAAATCTTTGCCTTCTTTTACATTTTTTATCCTCTGCATCATTCTTCTTTCTCGTATAGATAGCATTTTTATTTCTGACATTATTTGATATTTCTTATCGTATAGTTCTGTTTGTTTCATAATAGCCTTTTCTTCATCTGTCAATAGGTCATCATATATTGTTTCATATTCTCCAGTTTTTAATGCTCTAGTATTTCCTTTTTCTGCTCCTGGTCCACCCTTATTTCCTTTTGCATTTTGATTTCCTTTCTTTACCTTACTTAAGTTGCTTTTTCTTTTCCAATTTTTCTTTTTTACTAAATAAAGAACTTCGTTATAAGTGACATCATGTTTTTGTGCTATTTGTTTATAGGTTTTTCCTGCCATATAGTCTTTTTTTATTTTAGAAATTTTGTTATTATCATCTATCACATCATATCACCCACCTACCTTTTCAAATATTTATTCCATTACCTATTTGTAATAATTCATTTCTTTTTAACCTTGTATTAGTAAAAGATGGCTCCCAGGTAGCATATTTTTCATCCTGTGGAATTTTTATAATATTGCCTTCTTCTATTAGATCAACTGCTTTACAAATCATTTCTACACCTATTGGGAATATTTCTCTCCATAAATCGTGATAGTTCCATTTTCTATCAACAAATAATGTTTTTTGAAGGAATATATCTCCTCCATCTACACTATCATCAAGCCAAAATACTGTTGCTCCTGTTATACTGTCATTCATAGCAGTGGTCCACCTAACAGCATCTTGTCCACGATGTCTAGGTAACAATGAAGGATGAAAACCAATAGCTCCATATTTTGCTTTTTCAATAATTTTAGTTGATATATACCAATGTGAATGTGCTGCAATTACAAGGTCTGTTTCTTCAGGTATATCCCTAGAAACTAATCTATCACAATCGCTTATCACAGGTATTCCTAGTTTTATTGCATATCCTTGCATTTTATCATAGTATTTTTCTTGTGGTGGTGGTGCTACACCAACAATATTGTGTCCCTTTTCATATAATGCTTTTAGGACTTCTTTTCCAAAACTTTTTTGCCCACATATAAATATATTCATAATTGCTAACCCCCTATATATTTAAATCCCTGTACTGCTCTAAAATGTCCACCGTATCCAGATGCACACGCATTTGCTTCTCCACCATTATGTCTTTTTCTTGATTTCATAATAGATTTTGAACTTCGTGTTTTATTTCCACCATACAAATTCGCACTTGTTTGCACCCATTTTTTACTTTTTCTCAATGCCATACATAACTGTGGATGCGATGTATGAAAATAAGTTGGAAATTTTTTATTGCATCTTCCGTTACCTTCTAAATGATATTGTGCTATCCATTCTAAAAACTTCATTCCAACACCTGCGCCTTGCCATTCTGGCATAGTAACTAATCTTGTTGCTCTGTATCCATTGGATGTAAAAAAAGGAGCAACTGCTACATGACAAGCTAGTTCTCCATCTACAACCCCTATAAAATACTCTGCACAAGGCGGCATAGGTAAATTTAAATAATAATGTGGCTTAAAATATTTCCAGTAACTTTGGTTGACCTTGAAAACTTGGAGGTCAATTTTAGGTCTTTGCCTGGCCAACCCACGCTCAAATACTTTTGTTTTTGTATCAAATACCCAGTCCGGTTTGACCCAATCTAAAATATCATAGTGTGGGGTTAACAACACCACCTTCCCATTTGGATTCGTTCTTCTCCAAGCTTTTTGAAATGCTTGTGAACCTATTTTTGCTATTTGTCTATCAATTACAGATGTAAACTCATCTATAACCACTTTTTCTGGTTTTTCACAAATTAGTCTTGCTAACCCTGCTCTAAATTGTTCACCATTTGATAATACCCTAAATGGTCTTAACCAGGCAGGTACATCACCTAACCCAACATTTGCTAACGCTCCTGTGACCTCATTGAAATCACCATTCGGAGCAATTTCATCAATTATTGGTCTATCTGTGGCCCAGCCTTTTGTATAGTCATATATTAAGTTTTCACCAAATATAACTTTTCCTATACTAGATTTTCCGCTTCCAGAAGGGCCAACTACAACTCCAATTTGCCATTCTCCAGATAAATCTATTTCTGCTTCCAAATCAAAATTACAACCATTTTCTGCATTAAACAATGATTTAACCCTTGCTGCTCTATAACTATTGAAATCTTGAACTCGATTATGAATTTCTATTTTTGTTTTGTTATCCATTATGTTGTCACCACCTTACATTCATAACCTTGGTCAAGTAATTTATTATATACTTTTTCTTGGTCTTCTTCATTTTTGCATATTACAATTACTCCATATTGTTCCTTATAATTAAAACTGCTTTCACTTGAAGTATTCACTTCGTTTTCCAGTTCTTCTTCAAGTTGTTTTATATCAAACTCAAATTCCTGCATATCAATATTAGATATTTTTGCAAGTTCTTCTTCCAAGATATCAATATCAAATCCGGTATTCATAGTTAGTTTATTATGGACTAGCATATATGCTACTTTTTGTTCTTCAGATAAATGTGTAAGTTTTATAACCTCTATTTCTTTTAGTCCCATATCTTTTTGTGCCAGGTATCTTCCTTCTCCTTCGATTATAAAACCTTTTTCATCAATAGCAATTGGATCATTGTTTCCAAATTCTTGAATTGATTTTTTTATTTCTTCAATTTGTTCTGCTGTGTGAATTTTAGCATTATTAGGATATACCTTAATACTATCAATACTTACTTTTTCAATTTTCATATTCTCATCCTCCTAAATTGCAACAGTCTTTTTTATTGTGATTTATGTTGCTTTTCCAATATTCAAAATGTTCATCTACATCTTCACATACACTTATTTGTTCAAAGCCTGTGATTTTCTGTAGATATTGCTTTTTAATGCTTAAAGGCAAATGTTCATATCCGGCATGTTTTACTGTATATTTAGAATAATCTATATCAAACCATTGTTTTATCCAATGATTCACTCTTAAAAACTCTATTAAAATCTTATTGCATTTGATGTTATTCAATATATCAAAATCTATATACTCATAAATAAAAGGGCTTAATCTTACTTGAACATCAAACCCATTTTTATATAATTTTTCAATAGCTTCTATTCTTTTACTAGGGACTGTGGCTTTTTCATATTTTACTGATTTACTATCATCTGTGGTAGTAACGGTAATTTGAAAATGGGCCAAATCCTTGTCGTAAATTTTCAAATATTCATCATTCGCAACAATACTTGATTTTGTGACTATTAAATATCCAATTCTTCTTTTGTTTAGATATTTAATAATTTTATAGGTTATCCTATTGTCCAACTCTATTGGTTGGAAACAGTCTGTCATTCCTCCAAGTCTTACTATTGTTCCTTTTCTTAATTTATCAATTTTCCTTTTTAGCTTTTCAACATTAGCAACGCTTGGATTTTTAGGATTCCACAAACCTCTAAAGCTTAATAGGGATTTTGCATAGCAATACTTACAATCGTGGCTGCAACCGACATCCGATAAGTATCTAATCTTATAGGATAATTACACTTGCTGCCTTCATTTCCGCCTACTTCCTTATAAAAGCTCTTAAATTGTTTCAATAATACTCCTTTCTCAAAATAAAAAAGACCATAATAGGTCTTTTAGGGGATTGAATATTTTGTAATTTATATTTTTTCACAATATCATTATAGTTCCTTGATTATGACATGTCAAGGACAAATTATGGACAAACTTACATTGTATTATTAGAACATTTTTCTTATACCATCTATTCCAAACATAAGTATTGCTATTTCTTCGATTGCAGTATTTTGATCCCTACTAATTTGTCTTTCACTAATGTGATACTTTTCGGACATACTTTTTGTTTTTGGTTTCTTATCTCCTTTTATATATAGATCATCAATAATATGAACTCTCCTTATTTTTTCTGTATTATTACTGCTTTCAGCTTCATATATATAAAATTTTATAATTCTTTTTATATGTTCTATAATAATTTCTGTTCTTTTTTTAGATGCTAATATAGATTGAACTACAGTTACTTCATCAGATGTCGTACAATATAATTTATCTAATACCTCATCAACAGTCGCTGTTTCTAGTTCACATTCAGTCCATGTTGCCTGCTGACAAGCATTTAAAAATCTTCTATAATTTTTTATTAGAAGCCTGGTATTTTTTAATTTTGTATCATATGTTATTTTTTCTCTTAATCTTTCCTCATTTCTTGCCCTTTCAATTCCTTTTTCAATTCCCTTTTCTACTGCAGAATTTATTAGTTGTTCTATAAATTCTAATATTTTGCTTTCTTTTTCAGATATTTCAATTTTTCCCATACAAAACCTCTCCTTCTAGGTAAACTGTATGCTTTGTGCTTTAGTAAATTATAATTCTCTATTTTTTATTCTATAATACAATGTTTCCTATTTATTTTATATACATTTTTAATGCTCTTACTAATGTATCTAGAGCTTCAATATATCCATAACTATCAGTACCATCTTTCCTTACTTGAATATATTGTTTGTCTTTTATTTTTCTTTTTAATTCACTTGTCTTTGTTATTGCTTCCTTTATCTCCACTTTCTTTTTGTTTCTCCTTTTCTGCTGGGACATTTAAATATAATTGCTCATCAGCATAATTTTCCCAGTATGGTGTATCTGTAAATGTCACTTCATAAAATAAATTATTGGTATTTCCTAATACTGCTTGATATCCATTTAAAACTCTCCATTTTTTTCTTGTCTTATCCCACAATGGTCTACCTATCAGCATTATAATTTGAAACCAACTCAACATTTGCTGCGATTCATCTTTGTTTTTCTTTTCTACTTTTTCTTGATTTTGCTTTTTCATTTGTTATATTCTCCTTTCTCAACTTTTCTAATAGTTGCATCCAACACACTTTGTCGCACTCGTCTCCATAACTTATTGGATTTTCTATATCTCTTATCATTACTTGCCTGTCCTTTTCAGTTAGTAAGTGTAAGTTATTACCTATAAACTCACAGGTCCATTGCACAATATATGTTTTTCTTCCTAGTGCATATCTTTCTGCTCCAATTAGCATTGCACTTAAATCTTCTTTTTCTCCATTTATTTTAGTTTGCATTTCACTTTTCCTCCAATAATTGTCTTAGTTCCTTATATAATTCTGGTGAAAAATCTATCTCTTTTTTAGCATATTTATCTAATATTTTTCTTAAATCGTCCTTGCTAACCCAGGTTGTATATTCCTCCCAAGTTGTGAATGTAGGTATGGCTTGTATCTGTGCTAACATATATTCAGCAAGTTCTGTATGTCCTATTTTTTCTTGATGTTTTGCTACTCTTACATACAATTCTTTTAAATTCATATTTTCTTTTTCCTGCTTTTCTATTATATCTAATACAATATTTAAATTATCCCTATCTTTTTTTATCACATCTTCATTTTGTAACATTGGCATAGTAAATATAATTCCAGATGTATCTCTCAGATTTTCTACCTGTTGCTTAAAATATGAAATAGCATCTTCTTCTTTTTGATTAAATGCCATATTTTTCTCCTTTCTACTGTTCATTACAGTTTAAAGCTGTTCAACTTTCTTTATTGCTTCTTTCAATTTTGCATTATCAAATCCAGTATTAAAGTTAGTATGTATAATGTGTTTTTCTTCAAATTGTTCTACAATATCTTTTATTTCATCATCTAAAATTAAATAATTACCTGCTTTCCCATATTTTTCATCTTCAAGAAAATTCTTTATTTCTAGTCCTCTTTTTCCACTACTTAAACTTATTGTTGTTGCAAATATTCGCATTCCATATTCTGCAAGTCTTGAATTTACTATTTCAATATCTACTTGATTTAATCGCCATGTCGAACTTAATACTATCTTTACATTATAATTTTGTTTCTGTAATTCCTGGTTTAACTTCATCAAATTACTTAAACATTTTGGATCAAATGGGAAACAATGCATACTCATTATTCCTTTTACATGATGTCTATCAAAACATTCATCCCAGTAATTCATATTGTTTAGCACACCATCTATGTCTAAAAATATATAGAATATTCTTTCATTATTTTTTTTATTGTAATAACAGCCATTGCATCCCATTTTTTCAACTTGGCAAGTATCCCATTCTTTATCTGTACATTTCATTATTCTTCCCCCTTTTGTATTTCTTTTATAACCCACTCTATAACTGCCTGTACCATAATCGGACAATATCCATATTCATTTTTTCCAACTATATCTGCAAATATGTTAGCATCATTTCTTTGAATTCTGCATCCCATAAGTAATTTAATAAATCTTTTTCTTGAAATTCTTTCAATACCTAACATTTTTTGCAAATGTATTGATGATTCTCTTGTAATCGTAATTGATACACTTTTTGATTTTTCTTTTTCTATTGCGTACCTTACTGCATCTGCAGCATCATCTTGATTATTTTCCTGCACACTTTCAAGATTTTGTTTTTCCGCTATTTTACTAATTTCTCCATCTTTGTCCTGCATAAAAATATCGCCATCTACTATTAACTTTTTTACTTCATCTGTTGACATATTATTCCTCCTTTTCAAATATTTTCTTATATTCTTCTTTGCATTTCTTTCCTTCAATTTCAAATAATACTTTTGCAAAATCGACTTCTCCATTTTCATCGAAGTACTCTTTTATAATCATAAATAATGGAAGTTGATTTTTACCCCTAAAACCGAATATAATTCCTGTTTTCTTTCCTTTTATTTCTAAGGATGGCATTATTCCTCACCATCCTTTGCTACTTGCAATATACACATTATTGCCATACCTATAAAATCTCCTATAAAAAAGCCTACTAAAAGCCCTATTATTAAATACTTTATCATTTGTAACACCTACCTTCCATTTAATTCATACATATATACTGTTTCTCTTAATGAGTCCAATTCGACATATTGTTCATCTATTATTGCTTGTCTCCTATCTATTGTTCTGTCTAATTCACCTATTTTATCTTTTAGTTTGGTATTTTCATTTTTTAGATCATGGTTTATTGCTATACACCCAACAACAAATCCAAAAACAAAACATAAAATAACCATTAAAGCTGCTTTTATTTTTTCAGTTTTCATATATATTTCTTTATCATAAATTTTCATAAGTATTCCTACCTTTCAATAAATCTTTTTCCCTGACACCACATATATTCTTCAGTTGGACAAAATTCATCATACACTAGTGGCATATTTTCTTTTTCATCACAATACATATCCCCATGTTCAATATACATACAATTTATACATTGTTCGCAAGTAACATTCTGCTTGATTTTATATCTTTTTCTTTGTACTGGTTTTCCCATTTTTTCTCCTTTCTATTGCCTTATATATGGTCTATCTATATATAACGCAACTGGTGGCTGTATATTTCCCAATACAGACAAATATATTTTTCCTGTTTTTATAAATTCTTCTTTTTCTTTTTCAGTCATTTCCCAACACGAAACTATATGTTTATCTGTTTTTAATGCTGGTAAATCTCCACACCCTTCGGCCTTAAATATACAATTCATATCTTCAAAATTTACTGGATTCATAATCCTATTCCTCCTTTATTTTTAAGTTGTATTTATCTTCAAATACTTTCTTTTTAGCAATATATTCTTTTGTTTTAAATCCTTTTGTATCAATAATTTCTGCTACCCCATCATTATGAAATATTATAAAATCCGCTTTATATTTTAAACCTGGAGCTAGTATAAACACAGGCTGCAAACAAAAACCTTTTATTTCTCCTGCTTGCAGCCTTAACTTCAAATTGCAATAATAGTCCGCTTCTTTCTTACTGTCAAATGTTTGTCCATCTACGGAAGTCTTTACTGCCCCATATTTACTTTTTTTATTACCCTTTTTCTGATATTCTCTATATTGTTCAATACTCCAGTGTTCTTGCATAACTATTCCTTCTTCCACTTTGGCATATCTTCATAAAAATTTATTAATTGCGCTATATCTTCTGCTTCTTTTCCTTTTCTAAAACCTAACATTATGCTTGGTGGTGTAGGTATTTCTTTATCAATTGGTTTCCATATATGCAAACAGTATTGCATATTATTCACATAGTCCTCTTTTTTAGGATGTAGCTGCATACAAACTTCATTTTCTCCCCAAAAGATATCTTTCATAAAACACATTTGCTCCCATGTTGGTGTTTTAATTGGAGTCGATACTGATAAATGCTCAAACCCACATCCCCAGCTAAAAATAAAATGCAATACTTTATCAATATTCTTTATTACTTTAACTTTTCCATTTTTGTATTCTATTGGGAATACTGAGCCACCAAATCCATCTGGTCCTTCTTTTTTTATAACTATTCCTGGTGTTTTTTTAATTTCTTCTATGTTTTTCATAATCTTACTCCTTTGGCATTTCGTATAATAAAACGCCTTCCATCATTAATTTTATTCGTGTTCTTTCATCTTCTACCTTATATTGTTCAGTAAGCACATAAGTCTTTACTATCTCCTGTAATACTTCTTTTGCCCTTTCTTCTGTTTTATATTTTCCTATTGTGTAATCATAATTTCCTCGCACATTTATTTCTATTTTGTCATCTTTTTTTAACATATATATTGCTTCAATATTGTTATAATTTATATTTGCAACTTTATCTTGGCTTACTATTATCATTTAGAATCTCCCCCAACTTTCAACTTGTTTATATGCTGTTTTCATTCCTCCGTTTTTATCTAACATTGGGATTATCTCATTTATTTCCGGAAACTCTTTTTTTAACTGTTCCGCAACATCCATTAGTACTTTTGCCATTTGAGCCATTTCAATAGGCCCCCCATTTCCTTGTACTATTGATACCGGTGCTTTCTTAAATTCTTTTACTACTACAACTTCGCAAGTTAAACATTCATTTTCTTCCTTTAATCTGTTTATTTTTTGAATTTCTTGAATCTGTCTAAAATTCATATTTTTTATTCTCCTTTCTTTTTCTTTGCACACTTTAAATCTTGTAATACTCTTGGTGTATATTGCCTATTTTCCTGGTTTCTTTTTAATGTTTCTATATTTTTTATAGTCGTATCAGTCTCAGCACAAATACCCTTTGTTATAAACTTACTTGTATATGGTTTTATTGTGCTTACTAGATCTATTTTATCTTTTATTATTCTTCTTTCCTGTAGTACCTTTTCTAGTTTTTTATAAACTGCCATTATTTCAATAGCATTTAATTTACTCAATTCTATTTCGTGTAACAAATCGTCCCTTTCGTATTCCTTATTTCGTAAATCTATATTCAATTTTTTCTCTATTTCCTCTATGTTATAGAAAAAATATTTTATATTTTCCAACAATTCTAATGATTGCTGCATATCTTCAATTACCATTGTTCTCGCCTTTCCTTTGTATATTTTTTCTAGGTTGTGTTTGTTTCTAAATTTCACACATTAGCCATCTTTTAATTTTATGTTTACTAATTACATACTTATATGCATTCCTGTTCTCTTTTTGAAAAGCTCACAATATTCAAATAAGCCTGTTTGTTTGCCTTTTAATAAGCATCGTGGTACTTCTATCTCAAATTTCTTATGTTTTTCTATTACAGGAATACACCATTCGCAATTTTCACATGTCTTTAATCCTCTAGATATTAGTTCATCTTCTCTAATAAATCCCATTTCTTTACTCCTCCGCTTCTGATATCTGCATCATTATTGTATCTGAATCATACTGTGTGCTTAATTCTGTTTGCTCTAATGCCGATAATACACATTTTTTAAAATATGCTTTTGGAATTTTTATTTGTGATTTAGTGTTCGCAATAGTATAGTTTTTCAAAGCATAACACAATTTTTTAGAATTGATTTCTTGCACTTTTTCTCTTGTATCTGGATTCATATACATTTCTTTCAAAATCTCTGACATTTCAATAGCAAGTTCTGGAGTAAATATATTCATTTCGCAATTATGTATCATCAATTCATATTCCATCTTTTCAGTCTCGTCCATCATATCATCTAAAGTCTTGTTTTTTTTTGCTTTGTAACTAGATGGAAAGATAGATGTAATTTCGTTTAATTTAATTTTATTTAATTTTATTTTATTTGATTTTATTTGATTTAATTTGCATAATTTTGTATTGCTTTTGTATCGTTTTTTGTATGCATTTGCATTACTTATGCAATAACCTTTTATGCACTTGCATTGCTTTTGTTTCTTTTTTGCATTGTTTTTGCTTTCCTTTTTTCTTTCTTTGTTCCATCTTGCGTTTGCTGCTTGGCTTCTTTTTTCTTTCAATGTCTCATACTTTTCCATTCTTCTTAATAAACTTGCAGACCAAAAGAATTTATTATCCGAATTAAATAAGCCATTTCCACTTTCGCCATCTGTATATTCACTTATACAGTCTTTCAAGTACTCCTCAACATCAATAGTTGTTCCTGTATGCATTTTTATTGCTCTATATGTAGTTTTGTCGAGAGGTAATTTATATGTTGCCTCATTACGAAGCATTTCTAATATTGCCCAAAACAGACCATATCCGTTCTAACCCATAATCACATCTCATTGCTAATATTTTTGGATCTGATAATGCGTTTGCATCATGGCTAAAATAGTAAACATCTTTATTGTTGGCCATTGGTTACCTCTCCTTTCTTTTGTAATATAACATCCATAGTTAGTTGTTGATTTTTATATACATCATTTATATATTTCTTTTCACATACTGGACCAAATCCTTTTTGAATACTTCTCCAAGTTTTTAATTCTTTTCCACACATTCGGCAATTAAATGTTCTATCTTTTATGTCAGGACACTTTTTTAATGCCATTACTGCTAGACTTATTGCTTTTATATCATTCAAATAAATTTCATCAGAATCACTATTTTGTATGAAGCTTAATCTATCTCTTCTCAATTCTTCTAATTGTGTTATTGCTTTTATACTATTCATAATATCCCTCCACATTAAAACGGATATAATTTTAATTCTAGATCTAATCCTGGTCTTGCAATAGTTGTTTTTATCTTTGTTTGTTCATATACTCTATTTTGCATTATCATTTGATTTGAATTAGTATCTGATAAATGGCATAATATTATATTTTTTACATATCTCAAATCATTTGATGCTAAAAACTTTAATACATTATCTAAACTAAAATGACTTTCTAATAGTCTCGTATATCTAGTTTTATTTATTACTCCATTTCTTACATTTTCTTTTGCTATTTCTTGATTATAATTACACTCTAATAATAAATAATTTAATTTATTAAACTTATATTTTATATAATATGTATCTGTAGCATATAATAATTTTTCACCAGTTGGCTTATATTGAATTAAAAAGCCTAATGGTTCTATTGCATCATGTTGCACATTAAAAGGAAGTATTATAAAATTTCCAATTTCAAATTGTTTTAATGCTTTTACTACATGAAATCTATGTCCTTTTAAATGTTGCTTTTCAAAAGTTCCTGCTGAAGCATATATATCCATTCCATAAAGGGCAAAATTTGTAGCATATTTCAAATGGTCCATATGTTCATGTGTTATCAATACTCCATTTATTCCGCTAAAATTAAAATTTAGTTCTTTTTGCACATTCTTAAAGTTAACACCTGCATCTAATATTAACTTTTCTTTTTCATTTGCTTCTATTAGATAGCAGTTACCACTTGAACTGCTACCTAATACTTTTAATTTCATTAGAATGATGGTCTTTCTGTTGTATCAATATTTTCTTCTTCAGATACAGGTTGAGAAATTTCTTGACTTTCATTCAATGTTTCACTTGGTATTTCCTGTGGTGTAACATCTATTAGTTCTTTATTAGCATTATCTTCAATTTCTTGCTTTACTTTGTCTTCTTGATTTTCTACATAATAGTCTTCTGCATTTTCCATTACATATACATAGCTTTCATTTATCTTTTTAGGATCTAATGGTACCTTTTTACAAGTTGCTCTTACCATTGTTTTATAAAGCATTTCTTCTTGCCATCCTTCAAGAGTTTCTGTTCCAACCTTTTTACCATTTTCCCAGATATCTTTTTCTCCACCCCAAAATTCAGCTGCTGCTGTACTTGGTTTTCTTTTTAGTAGTTCTGCTTTTGACATTGTAACTAGTTTATTTCTAGTTTCATCTTTATATCTTATATATCCAAATCCACCTACTACTTCTCCCCTATCAAATGGGTTTGATATATCAAATTCGTAACAATCAACATTATTCTTTGTAATCATTTTAAAATTGTCATTTTTATGTACTAATTCCACTCTAATATCAACTATTGGATATATTGAATATTTAATAGCAACATATCTTAATCCTTCATATCCTGGCATTAGCGTTAAATCATATTTTTTGGTTTTTCCATTTAGATAAGGTACTACGCTTAAATGGTTTGCAACAGCCATATCTAGTCCTAATTTTGCATTTTGTACTACATCAACGGCTAGTTTATTCATATTTACATTTTGCCATATTACTGCTGGGTCTGCTGCCTTTTTCTTACTATAACTTCTTCTTTCTTCTGCACTCTTTAAAGAATTATCTATTCCTATGAAATAATTTCTAACTAATTGTCTTTGATAGTCATTCAAATTTAATTCCCCAACATTTCCCTTAAATTCATTTATTACCATTGCTGTAAATCTTTCACTTGCTGTTGGTTCTGCTTTTTTTATTTCTCCAGTTTCTTTATTTACTAATACTAATTCTGTTCCCATACTATTCTTCTCCCCCCATCTCTTTTAACATTTTCTTAAATGCTTCTACTGCTTCTCCATCAATGCTTCCTACTGTTACTTTCATTTTAGGTCTTTCTTTTTTTTCTTCACTTACATTAAAGTTATGATTTATATCTATTGGGCCATCTCCTAATAATGTTGTCATTTCCTTTACCCCTTCATAAAATCCTTTGTAATACGCTAATTCGCTTTCTAATTTAGTTATATTTATTTTCTCATTTTCCATAATTTCAAATTCCTTTCTTAATATTTATTTGTATCATTTCCATATGTTTTTTCTGTCTTATCTATCCATTCTTTCATTGCCTTTACAATATCTTGTCTGTCTGCATTTGATACATACATCATTTGTGAAGTATTAGGCTCTGTATTAAATGAAAATGCTAAAACTACAAATCCAAATCCATTAGGTAATTCATTTTCAACTTTTTGAGCTATGTTTTTCATTTTTCCTTTTACAAATTCTTCTGCATTATTCATATTATTTTATCCCCTTCACAATAAATTTCATTCCTGTTCTGTCTTGATCCTCTACTACTACTGTTGCAAATGCAGGTATTGTAATTAAATCAATTCCTAATGGTGCTATAAATCCCCTTGCTATTGCTATTGCCTTTACTGTTTGATTTATTGCTCCTGCTCCAATTGCTTGTAATTCTGTTTTCTTATCTTCTGTTATTAATCCTGCTATTGCCCCTGCTACAGCATTTGGATTTGATTTACTTGATACTTTTAAAATTTCATTATTCATTTTTTTATTTCCTCACTTTCTTTTATTAGATCATCGAAATTTCTTCCATAACCCACATTTTTTATTCTTTCATCAATATCTTGTTGTGTTATTATTTCTCTTTCATATAGTTCTAATATTTTTATTACCTTTTTTATATCTCTATTGCAGCAATCATTCCAAAGCATATATAAGTGACTTTCATATAGTTCCATTCTATCTAGTGTTAATAAAAATAATGCTGTTCTGTCTTTCGCTTCTTTTTGCAGTTCAAAAAGTGTATTTAATGCACCTGGATTTCCTCCTGCAAATGATATAAAGTTATCCGCAAATGTTCCAAATATATTTAGTCTTGCCATACTACACCTCATTTCCTAGTCTTCAGATACTGATAGGAATTTCTTATCTCCTCTGTATCCAAAACATAAATTTCCACCATCACATATTAAAGCTAATTCATCTAATGTTACTTCATCAGGACATTTATAAATTCTATATTCTCCATGTGCATAACAAGCTTTTCTTGAATAAACTATATCGTTTTGTTCTAATTCTTCGCTTGTAGGTGCTTTATGGTCAATATCACTAACTTTTAATATTTTGTATTTTTGTTCTAATTCTTCATAAATTTTCATATTAATTTTCATTTTTTCGGTTTCATTCTCAGTAAATGCATATGATGAATATACTTTTTTCTCCATCTATATCACCTCGATTCTTAATTGAGAATCTGTTGTTACTATTAAGCTAATTATTTGTGCATTTATGTTATATAATTCATTTATTGACTCTCTATTATCTATAAATATTGGTGCTGAAGTTTGATAAAATTTTATTAATGTATTTATAATATCCAACCCTGCAAGTATTTTATGTGCATTATTTACATCTGAATATGGTACACCTTTTACTAATGTATCACAGCACTCAACAAGTCCTCCATTAATTTGTGTATCAAAAAGTCTAAATTTTACTACTTCAAATTTGCTATTTATAGCACTTTCTAATAGTTCAACTTTTGTTTTTGTAAATTGTTCAATTTGATATTGTTGTGCTTCTAATTCTTGAACTTTATTTGCTATATTTTCTTCTTCATTTTCCAACTCTTTTATGCGTTCTTTTGTTCTTTCTTGTATAGCCCTTTCATTTAATTGTTTATCAATATTATTAATTAGATCTATAATATTATTTTTTCTACCTTGAATTTCTGATGTATCACCATTTATTAGTTTATCTACTATTTCCTGTAGTTCATTAACTTCCTTTAGTTTTTCTTGATATTTTGGAAATGCTGTTACATCAATAGTTGCATTTTTTGCTTCTTCATTTTCAATATTCTCAATTTTAACCTTTGTTTCATTTAATTTTGTATCGATATCTGCCATTTCCATTTTTATTTTTTCAATTGTTTCTGTATTTTCTTTAATTCTTGAATTAATTGCTTGTCCTTCTGTATTTATTGCATTTTGTTCTACCTTTTTATGATTGTTAAAATTATTTTCAAATTGTTTTTTAATTTCTTCAATTTTTTCTGTCTCATATTCTCTCTTACAAGTTGGGCATACAAATGAATCCGGATCAAATTCCAGTTTTGTATTACTAATTTCATCCCACTTTTTATATAATTCATTTTTTCTTTTGCTGTCTTGCTCTATTTTTAGTTGTCTCTCATCCAATTCTTGTCTTTTATTTCTCAACATACTTTCATTTAAGGCCTTATCATTTATTAGTTTTATTTTTTCTGCTACATATTGCTGCTTATTTTCCTTTTCTAGTGTAATTTTTAATTCATTTAATTCATTTTTTGCCTTCGCAAGTTTATCGGCTTTTTCTATATTTTCTTTTGCTCTCGCTTGTATATCAAACATCTCTGTTTCAATTTTTTTCAATTCTTGATTGTATGTTTCTTTTTGTTTTTCTAATTCATCATAATTTATATTATGCTCTGTTACTAAAGTATTGGTAAGTTCATCTATTCTTATAGGAATACTTTCCTTTTGATTATTTAATTCCTTTATTTTAGATTGAATAACCTTTTTATAATCTTCTATACTTCTACCATTTAAGTTTTGTTGTAATGTTTTAAATTCTTCATTTGCGTTTAATATCTCCTCATCTGTTATTTGATTACCAGATATATTAGTCAATATTTCTCGTCTTTCCTGCCATTTTAATTGTTTATTAAAATACAAAGGATCTGTTATTAATTTAAATAGACTTTCTGGAACTAAACTATTGATTTTTTCTTCATAATCTTTCTTTTTGACTGGTACTTCATCTATCCAATAACTTGTCTCGTGTCCAGAAAATTCTTGTTGTGTTTCTCCCCTTTTAGTAACCCATTTTTCCTTCAGCATTTTTTTAAAAGTCATATCCACTCCATCTATTAGTAAAATGGCCTCAACTTCATGTTCTAAAAAATGAATTGGTTTATTATTTTCATCTAATGTTTTTATATTAAAATCTTTCCTATCGCTACTATCTTTATCAAAAAATAGCCATTTAAAAGCATCAAATACTGTTGTTTTTCCTGTTGCATTTTTTCCATATATATTTGCGTTTTTTCCTTCGAAATTAATCTCTAAATTTTTTATTCCCTTAAAATTTTTTAGTTTTAAATTAGATATCTTTATTTGCATTTTTATTCTCCTTCCTTGTTTTCATTAACTTTTCTACATCTTCTAACGCTTCCAAAAGTCCACATTGGGAACATATATCAGTTTTTCCATCTCTTCTGGACAATGCAGGCCTTTCTCCAAGTATTCCTTTACATCTAGGGCATATTCTCATTTTTGTCACCTCTTTTACAAATACTCTTCGTATTTTTCACTTATATTTTTAATCCATTCTGTGTTTACTCTATCTAGATATGTACTCCACGCTGACTTATAAGAATTCCACCACCAGCCTTTTTTCTTTAAAGCATATATTAATTGTCTTTTGCATTTCATAGTAAATTTTATATACGCTCTGTCTCCCTCAATATAAGATGTAAAATTTTCATCTTCATAAATAATTTCTTTTCTTATTTCTTTTACTTCGCCATTTATTGATGCTTGGTATAATTTATATATATTACTGTTTTTTCTCCACTTATATTTTTCTTGTAATTGTTCATATACCTCTATAAACTTTTTATTATCAATGGTTGCTAGGTTCATAATATCTTTTGTTGGATCTAAATTTAATTGAATAAGCCTTTTTATTCCATCAATAATATATTTTACTTTTTCTTCTTTGGAATCATCTTTTTTGGCATTTTCTACTTGTTTTCTTAAGTCCTCGAACCATTCACTCAATTCATGTGAAGCCTTCAATATTTGTTCACTTTTATCAAGTCTTTTAGAATTATATTTTGCTGGCCCTGCTACCATAACTGGTACATGTTGAGATTCATACTCTAATATTTTTGAATATTTTTTATATAAGTTATCTAATATTTTTTGCTTTTTAACCTCAGATATTGGCCATTCTATAACTTCATTAGCATATGCTTTGTAGCATTGTTCAGTGTTGGTTCCCCTATTATAAAAACTATTATTATTTGTCCTTTGTATTAAATCCTGCCTTAATTCATGTATTTCCATATTACTCCTCTCTTGATTTCTTTAGATATGTATGCTACAATATTTAAAGAAACATTTATATATGTGTTTTTTAGAACTATTTATTTACTTTGGTCGGTATTTGGTAGTTCTATTATTTTTGCGGTTTCATCTGTTTCATTTATCACTATGTCTTTTACTAGTGCTGAAAAGTTATCTGAAGCAATTTCGTAGATTTTCTTTAATTTGATATTTTTATTATTGTATTCATTTATAAAACATAAGTCCTTAATCATTTTAAATTGTTCTGCACATTCTGTTTTTATATCTTTAATTTCTTTATCCCTTCTTGCAATTATTTCTTGAAGTTTCTTATTTTCTACTGCTTCTCTACTATGTTTCCCTGGCATTTTCTTTTTCCTCCTTTCAAACTTTTTAATCTATATTTCATCTTTAATAATGTTAATAACATATTTTTATATTTTGTTTTAGCTTCTGCAATATCAATACATTCATTTAATAACTCCTGGTAATATTGAATCATTTGTACCCTCCTATATTTCTTCAAAAAATATATGTTTTATTACTGTTATTGTATCGTCCTTATCTAATTTACTTGCTTTTAAATATCCTATCGCATATAGTAATTTTGTATCTTTGTCATTCATTTTTTCTTTTTCAAATGTTTTCTGTAGCTCTCTTTCTGCATCCTTTAAATTTGCACTTTTTTCCATTGTAAAATCCTCCTTTATTAGTTTTGATCTTCATCTAAAAAACTCTCTAAAACTAATACTATAATTAAGCCAAAAACAGGTACTAAATACTCTCCTCCAAATGCTTTATAACCTCTTATTCTATTGGCATATTTTATTGATACTATTGTTAAAATAATTGTTGCTATTATTGTAATAAGTTCTAATATTCTTACTATAAATTTTTTCTTATTGGTTATTTTCATTATTCTTCCCCCTTTAATCTTTTCTTTTTGTACCATTCTCTTATTGCACTTCCTAATGCAACCTTCTCTTTTCCAAAATTTTCACTTGGAAAATCTTGTGAATTATAGATGCTTAATGCTGTCGGTACACTGCAATTTCTCAATTCTGCAAATTGTGTTGGGGTATAAAAAACATTATCTTGTAATTCCATTTAATTTTCCTCCTTTAATGTGTGGCTTCCGCATTTTTTTATTTTTTTCATATTTCTCCTCCTTTAATCTACTTTTTGTAGAGTGGTGGGTAAAATAATATAATCCTTTGAAATTTTATATAAATTACAAAGTTCTTCAAACTCTGCTATCTTAATTGATGTTCTTCCCTTTTCCCAATTAATAATAGTTCCTTTTGTTTTCTTCATTTCCTTGGCTACCTCATCTAATGAATAACCTGCATTAACTCTTGCTGCGGTTAATGTTATTTGTAATTTTTTCTCCATATTTTTATTCGCTCCTTTCTTGATTTGTTCACATTATATTCTACTTTTTGTAGAATGTCAATACTAAAAGTAGAATTTTTTAAACTTTTTTATTGATTTTTTCTACTTTTAGTATTATAATATAGTCAAATGTTGAGAAAGCGAGGTTTTTATATGGACAAGGATAACAAATACAAAAAAATATTTTCCAAAAATTTAAATTATTATATGACAGTAAAAGGAAAAACTCAAACAGATATTATAAATGATTTAGATATAAATAAATCTGCTATTTCTAGTTGGTGTAATGGCACTAGACTTCCAAGAATGAACAAAGTGCAATTACTCGCAGATTATTTTAGTATAAATGTTTCTGACTTAATAGAAGGAAGTTGTGACAATAATAACTATTTTGAATTCATATCCGAAGATGATTCTATGTTTCCTTTGCTAGATGTTGGAGATATTGCCCTAATATACAAACAAAACATAATTGACAAAACTGACAATAAAAACAAAGGAACATATCTTTTAAAACTAAATGGAAAAAATACGATAAGAAAATTAGTATTAGATGAAAATAATAATATATATCAGTTAATTGCAATGAATACCTGTTGTAAAACAATAGAAATTCCTGCTGACAACCTTTATGATACAATAGAAATATTGGGTAAAGTAGTAAAGGCTGAAAATAAAAGTGCTTTTAAATAATAAAATTTATAAAATATTTTAAAAAGGAGAAATTTATATGGAATCACTTATTGGAATTATTAGCTTAATAATTATTATTGCTTTCTGTGCCATAATAGGTTCTTATAATAAAAAAGCCAAAAAAGTAAAAAAAATTAAACAAGATAAAAATGCTTCTTTATTTATAACATTATTGCATTATAGTGGTCTTCCTGTTGCTCAAAATATATATACAAAAATATTTTCTAAACCAAATGAATATGAATTTTGTGCAAACAATATGACTTTTAAATTGCTTAAAGAAAAAGTTACTGATGTTGCAATAACCAATGATGTTGAAATTCAAAAAAGTAATGTTTCAAGCATTGGTGGTGCTATTGGTGGTGCCTTTTTATTTGGTCCACTTGGTTCAATGATTGGTGGAAGATCTAAAGAGAAAACATCAAATATAGTAACTTCATATTTAGTTTTTACTTATTTAGATCATGATGAAATTAAATATATTTCATTTAATTGTACTAATGATTTTAAGGCTATGAAATTTGTAAAAGAATTTAAACAAAATAATCAAAAGATAAATTCAGATATAGACTTATAAAAAAAGGATAATGTGTATCTTTTTGCGGAAGCCACACATTACCCAGAGCATAACCACTATTGAAAGTGATTACATTATTATAATATCAAATAATGCTTTCATTTTCAATAGTTTGAAACAAAAAATTATTGAATATGGAGGTTTTTATTATGGGTGCAACTAAAACTCGTGGAAATGGTGAAGGTACAATATTCAAAAGAAAAAGAAATGGTAAAATCATGTGGGTTACTGAATACACTATTGCTATGTATGATGAAAAAACTGGAAAAAGAAAAAGGAAAACTATATATGGAAAGACAAGACAAGAAGTAAAAAAGAAATTGGAAAAAGTTATTACAGAATTGAATACAGATACATATGTAGATAAATCAAGGGTTACTTTTTATGATCTTGCAAAAGAATTTATTGATACTGCCTATAAAATGAATAAATTAAAAGAAAGTTCCTATTCTCGTAAATTGCTTACATTAAAGAACATCTCTACACATTATATTGCTAACATGGAACTTCAAAAAATTACAGAAAAAGATTTAAAAGATTTCTTAATATATATCACAAAATATTCAGATTCTGTTATTGCTAAAATATATGGAATAGTCAACAATACTTTTAAAATAGCTGTGAGGAGAAATATTTTGCGTTATAACTTTTTAGACAATCAGCTAGAATTTGAAATACCTTTATCTCAAAAGTATAAAAACAAATCCAAAAATGTATCTGCTTTTACTATTGATGAGCAAAAACAGCTTATTAATGAGTTACAAAACACAAAAAAATTTAGATATAAATATCAAATTTTATTAAGTTTATTTACTGGTATGAGAATGGGTGAAATAAATGCTTTAGATCTAAATGATATTGATTTTAAAAATAAAATAATTCATATTAGAAGAACTATTACTCGTACATTTGATGATAGAGCAACAATCGGTTCTTATACAAAAACAGTAAATGGAATTAGAGATATAATGATGGATTCTAATGTTGAAAATATACTTAAGGAATATTTATCATCAGATTATTATACAGAAAATGATTATAACCTTCTATTTTGCAATTCATATAAAGAATGTATAAGTACAGATACTGTTAATGTGATGTTCAAAGAGTTTTGCAAAAATTATAGCATTGGAAAAGGTTATGATGTTCATCAGCATATGCTTCGACATACATTTGCAACTAGATGTATTGAATCAGGAATGCCTGCATCCGTTTTAGCAAAAATAATGGGACACGCAAATGTTGCAACTACTTTAAATGTCTATTGTGAAGTTTTTGATAAATTTAAAAAAGAACATCTTGATTTATCTTACAACTATTTAAAGGAAAATGGCTTGACACTTGACTTTTAAATATGCGTTTGTACAGCCGTAAGTACAGCCATACGAATTATTTTTAAAATATTTTGTATTTATTTGAAAATATATTGAAAATCTAAAACATAAATATAACAATGGTTTGAACTACTTTGAAATGAAATCAAAATATGTTCAAACCATTAGTTTTAGGCTGTTTTTGCCAACCATTATATTCTTTGCCATCATATTCAATAGTTAGTTTAATGTTCCTCATTTTGTTTTTGTTTATTTTCCTTTTTTATTTTCAATTTTTTTACTCTTCTATTTCTCTCCACAGCAAACCTTTTATTGATCATATATTTTATTAAAATATTTTTTAAAGCTTCCTCTTTTACATCTGCTATTAAGTTTCCATCTATTGCAACAGAAATTTTTCCTGTTTCTTCTGATACAATAATTGCAATAGCATCAGATTCTTTAGATATTCCTATTCCAGCGCGATGTCTTGTTCCTATTTCTTTTGCAATTTCTTTGTCATCTGCAAGTGGTAATATACATGCTGCGGCTGCAATTTTATTGTTTGATATAATAACTGCTCCATCATGTAATGGTGTATTTGGTGTAAATAAATTTACTATTAATTGAGGTGATACATCTGAGTCTATTTTTACTCCACTCTCTATAATATCACTTATATTAATATCTCTTTCTACAACTATTAGCCCACCTGTTTTTGTTTTAGTAAGTTCTGTTGAAGCAATAACAATTTTATATATATCTTCTTTTGTTTTTACTTCTATGTCTTTATATATTCCAAAATATTTAGTTATTTTATTTGTACCAAGTTGTTCTAACATTCTACGAAGCTCTGGTGCAAATATTACTATTAATGCAATTACACCATAAGGCATGAAAAATGTTAGTAAAAAGTTTAAAATTTTAAGCTGTAAAACTTCACTAATTGCTGTAATTATTAAAATAAATAAAATTCCCTTTAACAATTGCCAAACCCTTGACTTTTTAGCATACACTATAAATTTATATAAAATATATGCTACGATTACTAAGTCTAGCAATAAAGTAAGTAATCTAAATGGACTTTGTGAAAGTTCTGTCATATAGCTTAAAAAGGAATTCCAAATCCCACTAAAACTTAATTTTAAATTTTCAAACATATTTTACCTCTTTTGTTATATTTATTATTGTTTAGTTAAACATAATACAATAAATTAAAGATGCTGCAACAGATAATACCATCATTAATGCTATTACCACAAGCATTACCTTTGTTGCAATTTTTCCTATATCCATTTTGTTCTTTTTATTTTTTGCCATTTATATCATTCCCTTCTTACAAAATTTTATTTAAACTATTATTAGTTATAACACAAACAAACATTAAATTCAATAGCATTTTTTTACAAAAAGAAAAGAAAAAGGTATTTCTTTTTCTTTTCTCATTTTATTATATTTCAAATCTACTTTTTTTATTATTGATACATATGACCATATTGTTGCATCATATAATTACTATACCATGAATCCATGTCAAATTCCTCTACTGTTTTTGGTGTTCCATAATCAACTCCATAAGTTTCTACTGTTATACTTTTAATAACAGGTGCTTTTTTAGGTTTATCTGACGAAATTGTATTTCCATCACTATCTTTAGGTGCTTTCTCTCCATCTTTTAATTCTGAACTTCTATAGTATACCTCAACCTTTGAAATTTTTTCTACTATATCCATTCCTTCTTTTACTTCACCAAAAGCCGCATAATATCCATCAAGTGATGTATTATCTTCTGTTGTGATAAAAAATTGAGAACCTGCTGAATTATATCCATAAGTAGTTAATTCTGGATTTATACTACTATAAGAACTATAGTCCTTTCTTGCCATTGATATAATGCCTTTTTTATGTTTTAAAGTATTATTATATCCATTAGCTAAGAATTCACCTTCTATATTATATTTTGCATCATTTTGTACATCATCTTTGATATCACTTAAACTTGGTGAGCCAGAACCAGAACCTTCTTTATCTCCTCCTTGAATCATAAAATCAGGTATTGTCCTATGAAATGTTAACCCATTGTAGAATCCACGGTTTGCTAGTTTAATAAAATTTGATACTGTATTTGGTGCTTGATCTGGATAAAGTTCGGCTTTTATTGTTCCATAGTTTTCTACTTCAATTGTAGCAACTGGGTTTGGAATATTAACTGTAGCTTTTTTATAAAATCCATATCCTACAAATCCTATTCCTGCAATTACTAAAATAATTGCAATAATTAATAATACTATTTTGAATTTTTGCATATTTTTTCTCCTTTATTTTTAGATATTCGAATTATACAATTACAACATTAAATTGTCAAACACAAATTGTTCTTGCATACGTTTTAATGAAGTTTTTATTGTTCTAGCTCTAACTTCTCCAATTCCATCAACATCATCTAATTTTTGTAAGTCAGCATCAAGTATATGTTGAAAAGATTTGAATGATTTTACTAAGTTTTCTACTATATTACTTGGCATTCTAGGAATTTTATTAAGTACTCTATATCCTCTCGTATAAACTGCCACTTCATCATAAGAATCAAAGTCTTCATATCCTAATAATTTAGCAATTTTTTCTTGAAGCATTAATTCATCATAAGTCAAATTTTTAATTTCCTCTAATACTTTTTCTGCGGTCCTTTTTTTGCCTGGTGCTACATAATCTTTAACAATTAGTAATTCTTCTCTTTCAAGGTCTCCTATAAGTTCTTCTAGTTGCATTTCTAATAGTCTGCCTTCTTCTCCTAATTCATAAATAGATTTTTGCACTTCTTCAACAATTTTCATTACCATTTCTGCTCTTTGTATAGCAGTCATAACATTTTCTAGTGTTACAATGTCATTAAATTCATATTCATTTAATAAGCTTAATTTATTATCAAATACTTTTTTATATTTTTCTACAGTTTGTAATGCCTGATTTGCTTTTGAAATTACTTCTGCAGTATTTTCTAACACATATCTATAGTTTCCTTTAAATATGGTAATTATACTTCTCCTTTGAGAAATACTAATTACTAGTGCTCCCGTTTGTTTTGCCGTTCTTTCAGCTGTACGATGTCTTGTTCCAGTTTCAGTTGTTACTATACTAGGCGATGGAATTATTTGTGTATTTGCATATAATATTTTTTTCAAATCTCCACTAAGTACTATTGCTCCATCCATTTTAGCTAATTCATATAGTCTTGACGATGTATATTCAACATCTAATTGGAAACCACCATCTACTAAATCAAGAACTTCTTTTGTATCACCAATCACAATTAGTGCACCTGTTTTTGCTTTTAAAATATTTTCTAATCCATCTCTAATAGGTGTACCAGGAGCAATCATTTTTAATACTTCAGTAATAACTGCCTCTTCTTTCTTTAAAGCCATTTTCCGCCTCCTAATTTGTAATTAATTTTAAAAATAATGATTATTTTTAAAATTTAAGCCCTACGGCTTTCATAGCATCACTAACATTCCTAACCCCTATTATATCTAACTTATAGCTTTCTTTCAATAGTTTTTTATTACTTTCTGGTATAATGCAAGTTTTAAAGCCTAGTTTTTCTGCTTCTTTTAATCTTTTATCTATTAAATTCACTGCTCTAACCTCTCCAGTTAATCCAACTTCTCCAATTATTACAGTCTTTTTATCTATACTAATATTTTTAAAACTTGAAGCACACACTATAATTGTTCCTAGGTCAACTGCTGGTTCACTTATTTTTATTCCACTTACAACATTTAAGTAAATATCTTGTGAGCTTAATGCTAGTCCTGCTCTTTTTTCTAAAACTGCAACTAACAATGTAAGTCTATTATAATCAATACCATTAGCTGCTCTTCTTGGAAGACCAAATACTGTTGGCGTGGTAAGTGCTTGTAATTCAATAAGTAAAGGTCTAGTTCCTTCCATGCTTGCTACAATTACTGACCCAGATGGGTTATCTTCTCTTTCAGATATAAGTACAGATGATGGATTAGTTATTTCAGCCATTCCTTCACTTTGCATTTCAAACATTCCTACTTCATTTGTTGATCCAAACCTGTTTTTTACTCCACGTAAAATTCTATATGAAAAATACCTTTCTCCTTCTAAGTAAAGAACCGTATCTACCATGTGTTCTAAGACTCTAGGTCCTGCTATATTTCCTTCTTTTGTAACATGTCCTATTATAATTGTAGTGATTTCATTGCTTTTGCAAACACGCATAATTCTAGCTGTAATTTCACGTACTTGGCTAACAGTTCCTGCTGCAGAAGATATTTCATCAGAATACATAGTTTGTATTGAATCTATAATTACAAGTTTTGGCTTAATTCCGAAAATTGCATTTTCTATAAGTTCTATATCTGTTTCTCCTAAAAATAAAATATCATCATTGTGAATACCTAATCTATCTGCTCTTATTTTTATTTGTTCTGCTGATTCTTCTCCTGAAACATATAAAACTTTTCCTTCTCCTTGTACTTTATCACACAGTTGTAATATTAATGTAGATTTTCCAATTCCTGGTTCTCCTCCTAGTAATACAAGAGATCCTTTTACTAAGCCTCCGCCTAATACTCTGTCTAGCTCTCCAATTCCAGTATGTGTACGTATTGCATCTTTTCCAATTACTTCATTTAAAATTCTTGGTGTAACAATTTTATTTTTTCTTTCTCCTGAACCTGTTGTATCTTTTGAAATTTTTTCCTCGTAAAAAGTATTCCATTCATTACATCCGTGGGCATTTTCCTAACCATTTAGTTGATTCATATCCGCAACTACTACATACAAATACTGTTTTTGTTTTAGCCATTTTGTCTCCTTTTTATTTTTATACTATATAATTTGTTTTTATTGACTCTATTATACAAATCACAAAATAGCTTGTCAATATTATATTTCTTAATAAGAAAAGTGGCTTCGCCACATGTACACAATTGCTTTGCAATTGGTACAGCCTAAGGTAACTTAACCTTGTTGTATACGTAAAAATCTTCGATTTTTCCTATACAATAAAAAATCCACCTTTAAAGAGGTAGATTTTTGACGTTTTTATTTAATATAATTTCATTTTAATGTGTTGTAGATATAGTAACAAACATTGCGTGAGCCCATGCTAATCCATTTACCCATGCAGGAGACATTGTTTTATTATTCACTTGTTCAGCTATAAATCCATGTTCATTTGCTGATTTTATTATAAACTCTATACATTCATTTGATTTTCTTTTTTCTCCAGATTTTTGATAATACATTGCCATCCATAAAGTTGCTATTGTCCATGGATTCTTTCCTTCGCAATAGTTATCATCTTCATATCTTAAATATCCACCTGTATATGTTCTTAATGTCATATTTATTTTATCAATTGTGTTTAATACCTTTTTTTCCTTAGGTGAAAATATTTCAAATGGTGTTACTAACCCTAATAGGCTTATGTCTGTTTTTTCATCTTTTAAGTTTCTTGTAAATGTTTTTGTTTTTTCATTGTATAGGTTATTTGAAATATATTTTTTTATTTCTTGATTATATTTTTTAGTAGCATTTTCTAATTTATTCATTGCTTCTACTTTTAGTCTATTGCTTTGTTCATATTCAGGTTTTAGTATAGTATGAATTTCTGCTATTGCATCAAAGGCTGAATATATACATGCTAAAGAATACAAATGTATTCCTTCACTTTCTTCCCATAAATCATAACTTTTTGGTAATTTATTTCTGTCTTCTGTATGATATGTTGCTTCAATTTCATTTTTAACAATATCTGATTCATCTTTTGTACCTAGAATATTGTCCATATATGTGCATAAAAATTTTACTGCTTTTTCGCACATTTTATATGTATCTTTCAAAAATTTCACATCTTTTGTTGCTTTGTAGTGTTCATAAACTCCAAAAACAACACTTGCAGTTTCGTCTATTTGATATCCCCAACATGGAGCCAACCTTTTGTCTGTGTAGAATCTTTGCTCCCACATACCATTTTTATTTTGAGTATCTTTGCAAAATATTTTGTAAAATTTTTCTGTTTCTTTTAACATTTTTAAGCTATCTAATGCTTTTGTAATAAATACTGCATCTCTTGGCCAGCAGTAACTATACCTACCGCATTTTGTCATATTTTCATCTATTTCAACTGCAGCAGATATTCCACCTGTTTCCTGATTTATTAGCAATGGAAAAAGTAGAATACTTCTTTTATAAATTTGATTAAACTTTTTATTAATTGTATTAGTTTCTTCTTTTAAATTTGTTCCAATATGTTCTTTCACATACTTTTTCCAATATTTTTCAACTGATTGTTCTTCTTTTTTCACATCAATTTTCTTAATTTCTGTTAGCTCTTTATTTAAGCATTCTTCAGCTGTTTCATTATTATGTTTAAAATATAAAAATATTGTTAATTCTTTTTTCTCGTTTGGTTTTAAGCACCCAATGTCATAGCTTATACTTGAATCACAAGACATTCCAATATAGTCTTTATCTTTTATAATTCCACTTGAAATGTTTTCTTTTGTATTATTAATTTGACTACTTAAAAGTGGTTTGTTTGAAAATGTGTACATTGTATAATCATGACAATATTGAATTAAAGTATTGTTTTTTACTTCGCCACTTACCATATTATTATAATCTGTTAGAAGTTTTGAGTGTATTAAAAAGTTAACATTTAGTTCTATATTATTTTTATTTTCAAATTCATATTTTTTTATAAGTACGCTATTTTTTAATAGAACAAAGTCTGTTTGCTTTATTTTTAGGTTAAAATATGTATTTATAATTTCTGTATTTAATATATTAGTGTCTTCAGTATAATATTGATTATATTGATTATTTATGTCTTCGTGCAAATATATTATTCCTGAATCATTTATTTTTACTCCTGTTGTAAATTCATCTATCCAACTTCTAAAGTCAGGAAATGGGTACATCACTCTTAATAATTCCCCATTTCGGGTATAACTGGCGGTAATATTCTTACCGCCAATTATTGCATCATTATTATATTTAGTTTTCATTAGTTTATCCTCTTTAATTCTTTTCTACTATTTTTACAATTTGATCTTCTATTTCCTTTAATCGTAATTTTAGTAAACTTATTTCATTCTCATTGTCTTTTTTTGATAAATAATCTTCTCTTACAATAGACTCCATATCATTTAATTCATTCTTTAATAATTTAATCTTATCAAGTACTTCACGTTTTGCAGATGATTGAATTGCAATTGGGGCTACTGTTTGTTCCATAGTTAAATTATCATCTAAAGTATATGTTTGACCATATTCTGGAATTATTACTGGTAACTTTGCTTCTTCTTCTATTTTTGCTTTCAAAATTTCTTGTCCGTTTGGTTCTCCATGTACTAAAAATACATGTTTTGGTTTTGTAATAAATGAATATATAAAGTTCATAAGCCATTCTTGATCAGCATGTCCAGAGTATCCTTCAATATATTCTATTCTTGCATTTACAGCAATTTCCTCTCCAAATATTCTTACTACTTTTTCACCATCAACTATTCTTCTTCCTAGTGTTCCTGGTGCTTGATATCCAACAAATAAAACTGTACTATTAGGATCCCATAAATGGTGTTTTAAATGATGTTTAATTCTACCTACTTCACACATTCCACTGGCTGAAATTATTATTGCTGATTCATTTTTTTCATTTAGAGCTTTTGACTCATCAGCAGTTCTTGTAAATTGTAATCCTGGGAACTCTAGCGGATTATCTCCCCTTTCAATAAGTGCTTGTGTTTCTTCATCAAAAAGGTTTGCATTTTCTCTAAATACTTCTGTTGCAGAAATTGCAAGTGGGCTATCTACATATACTGGTGCTTTCATCAATGTTGCATATTTTTTCTTAAATTCTTCACTATCTTGTGCGTCTTTTAAATTATTCAATTCATATAAAATTTCTTGTGTTCTACCAACCGCAAACGATGGTATAACTACAGTTCCACCTTTATCTAAAGTTTCTGAAACAATATTTAAGAACAGATTTGCTTTTTCATCATTTCTTATATGTAGTCTTCCTCCATAAGTTGATTCCATTACTAAATAATCGCAATTATCAATCATGGTTGGTGATGATAGAAGTGGAATATCATTGTTTCCAAGGTCTCCTGTAAATACTGCTTTTGTTTCTTTTCCATCTTCTTTTACCCATATTTCTATAATTGCTGATCCCAGCATATGTCCCGCATCATTAAAACGTACATAAATATTAGGGTCTATCTCTATAATTTCATCATAATTTACTGGTTTAAATATTTCCATTGTATCAATAGCATCTTGTGCAGTATATAGAGGAGGAAGTGCTTCTTTACCTTCTCTCATTCTCTTTCTATTTCTCCACTCAATTTCTTGTTCTTGAATGTGTCCACTATCTGGAAGCATTATTGAACATAGGTCTCTTGTAGCTTTTGTTGTTATTACTGGATTTCTATATCCTTCTTTATATAATTTTGGTATTCTTCCTGAGTGGTCAATATGGGCATGTGTTAATAGCATAAAATCAATTTCATTAACATCATAAGCAAAAGGTTCATGATTTTGCATTTCATCTCTATCTCCACCTTGATACATTCCACAATCCACTAAAAATTTTTTTCCTGCTCCTTCTACTAAAAAATTAGAGCCTGTAACCATTTTGGTTGCGCCTAAAAAAGTAATTTTCATAAATTTCTCCTCTTCTTTATATTTTATTAAACAAAAAGTTTTGTTTTTTTGTTTAACTTTATTGTTTTGTCACTCTGGTATTCTATCACATTTTCAAGTATATTAGTATCATAATATTGTATAAATAATCTTCCATTTTCAACTTTAGTTTCAATCACCATATTATTCAAGTCAATCATCTTACTGTCAAATATTTTACTCACAATTTCATAATTAGCTTTTTCGTCTTTTGTAACATCTTCAATCACGTGCATTGCTCTTGCTTTTTCATAAAGCGTTACCATAGATTCATCAAATTCTTTTTTTAAAGTTTCTATTTGTTTAATGCTGGTTTCTTTATCAAATGGTATAAACCTGTAATATCTTAGTTCATAAATGCACTTAATTATATCTTGTTTTATTGCTGTCTTCATTATTATTATTTTGAAACATTCTAAAAATACTCTACATAGTTCTACAATACTTTCTGTTTGTTCTTCTTTTCTTTCTAATTCTAATGTTTGTAAAAAATCGTGCTTTCTTTTAATCTTTTCTTTTCGTTCAACATATCCTTTTGGTTCTATTAAATCATTGTATTTTCTTATTTCATCTACATGGTTTTGTCTTTCAACTTCTAATTTATTTAGTAATTGCCTAACACTAAATATTTTTTCTTTATTAGGTAGTTTAGAATTTCTATCATCATATTCTTTTTTTAGTAATTCCTGGTTATTTATTATTTTGTCAATTTCTTCTATCTTTTTTGTTATATCTTTTTTCTTTTTTGTTAATTCTTCTAGGTATTTTGCTTTATTTTCTAGTTTATCTAATTCAACTTTTGTTTCTTTTATTATTTCTTTCCATTTTTCAAGTTCTAATTTATCTTTTTTTGAAGTTTCTTCTATAGAAATTTTACAGAAAATTTTCATTATTTTTTCTGCTCTTTTTTCTCCATAGTTTTCTATTAGTTTATCATACGCAAGCATTAAATAGTCTGCAAGATTGCTTTTATTATTAAGCCATTCTTTAATAAATTCATTTCCTAACAAATATGTTATTGTTTGAAATACTATATTTATTCTTATATTGTTAATATCTTTGGCACATATGTCCCAAGACCATCCGATTAAAATCACGTATAACTTCTGAATCATTTATATTGGTGGCAACATTAAAAAAATAATTAACTGAAGGTTTAAGAACATTTTCTTCCTCTGTAAAAACAATATCCTTTTCCCCCATTTCAAGTATACTTTCAAGTAATTTTAATTCATTTCCTAATGTGATTATTTTTCCGTTTTCTTTTTCTACAATAAATTCATCATTAATATCAACATTATCATTTGTGGTTATAATTTCATTGCATTTTTGTTCTACAATATTAATAACTTTTTCCAAGAATTCAGATTTTTCTATTACTTCAACTTTTGTCTTTTCATAATCTTTATAAGCATTTTCAATTTTATAAAGCATGCTCAAAAGAAGATTTTTAGTATCTACGGAAAAATATTTTCCTTCTAAAATCTTCTCTAAGCTATTTGTATAATCTTTAATATGAATTTTACGTAATAGTTTTTCTGCTTTTCTTTCCATTACATTCCTTCTTATCTTATTCTTCTGTGTTTTCTGTAGTTGCCATTTTTAGTTCTTGCCATCTTTCTTTTGACATAAGAACCTCACGAGGTTTACTTCCTTGGTAGCCAGATATTACTCCTCTTTCTTCCATCTGGTCAATAATTCTTCCTGCTCTAGCATATCCTACTTTGAATCTTCTTTGTATAAATGATGTTGATGCTTGCCTTGTGTCTACAACTGTGTCAATTGCTTCCATTAATAATGGGTCTGTTCCATCATCATCTGCTTGTTCTGCCTCTAAATCTTTTTCTGTTTTATTAGCATTTTCAATTTGCTCTATTATATCTTCATTATATTTTACTTCTCCATTTGACTTAATAAAGTCAACTATTCTTTCTACTTCTTTATCTGATACAAACGCTCCTTGAATTCTTGTAGGTTTTGTTGCACCTGCTGGGTAAAATAACATATCACCCTTGCCTAACAACTTTTCAGCACCAACCATATCTAATATTGTTCTTGAATCTATTTGTGAAGATACAGCAAATGAAATTCTTGATGGTATATTTGCTTTAATAATACCTGTAATAACGTCAACAGATGGTCTTTGGGTTGCAATAACTAAGTGCATGCCTGCTGCTCTTGCTTTTTGAGCCAAACGACATATTGAATCTTCAACATCTTTTGATGCAACCATCATTAAGTCTGCAAGCTCGTCTATAATAATTACAATTTGAGGTAGTACCCCACCTTCTTCTTGTTTAGATACTTCATTGTATCCTTTTATATCTCTAACGCCTTTTTTTGCAAAAATTTGATAACGGTTTTCCATTTCTTGTACAGCCCATGCAAGTGCTCCTGCTGCTTTTTTAGGATCTGTTACAACCGGAATAAGTAGATGTGGTATTCCATTATATACAGAAAGTTCAACTACTTTTGGATCAACCATTAAAAGTTTTACTTCACTTGGTTTTGATTTATATATAATACTTGAAATCAAAGTATTAATACAAACACTTTTACCAGATCCAGTAGCTCCTGCAATTAATACGTGTGGCATTTTTGCTATGTCTGTTACAACTGGTTCTCCTGCAACATCTTTTCCTAATCCAAATGCTAATTTTGATTTGTGATCTTTAAAAGCGTTTGATTCTATTACTTCTCTAAAATGTACAATTTCATTTTCTTTATTTGGAATTTCAATTCCAACTGCTTGTTTTCCTGGTATTGGTGCTTCAATACGGATACTTTCAGCTGCTAAGTTTAATGCAATATCATCTGCTAAGTTTGCAATTTTGCTAACACGTACACCTTCTGCTGGTTTTAATTCATATCTTGTAATTGCTGGTCCAACAGATACATTTTCTACTTTTGCAGATACGCCAAAACTATATAATGTTTTTTGTAATTTTGTTGCTGTATCCATTACAGCCTTTTTTCCACCTTTGTTAGCTTTCTTTTCAGGTTCAGCTAATAATTGAACTGGTGGAAATTCATAATTTTCATCTTCTTCTGTAATTGTATGTTCTAGCTGTAACACTTCTTTTGTTTTATCTTCTTTTTGTTCTTCAACTTGTTTAAACAAATTCGCATCTATTACATCTGGAGAAGAAACTTCCTCTTTTTTCTTTCCAAAAAAAGGAATTGACAAATCATCATGATTATATTTCTTTTTATCCTCTTTTTCATTTTTATCATTCAAATTAATAGTTAATTGATCTTCAAATTGAGATGCAAGTTTTTCTGCTTCTTCTTTTTCTCTTAATTTCTTACCCTTCTTGTCTTCTTGAATTATTGTTTCTTTTTCATAAGCATGCCTATTTTTTCTTTCCTGTTTTTTCTCTGCTTTTCTTTCTTCCAATTCATCAAGGAAATCACTAATCATCTGGGCTGGTCTTATACCAAACATAAATACAAGTAATATAATAGCTACACCTATTGTTAATATTACCGCTCCTGTATTTCCAAGTGCTTTTATTAATGGTACTGCTATAATACCTCCAATTGCGCCTCCGCCAATATCTTTTTCTCCAAGATAATAGGCTTCCTCTATAATTTTAGTAAATTCTTTTTCTAAAGAAAGGTTATTTTTTCCAACCTGAAAAATACTAAGCATTGCAGCAATACATAGTAAAAATATACCATATTGAATTAGTTTATGTGTCATATATTCTTTGTCATTATGAGTCATATATATCGCAATAAGAAGTGTACCTATAGGAATAATGTATTTTATAAATCCCATTATTCCTCCAAGCATTGGGCTTAATACTTTTCCTATACTTCCTGACTTAGTATATATTAAAATCATTAATAATATACTTAATATAACTAATGCAACTACTGCAACATTTATATCTACTGTTTTTTTCTTTTTTCTTCCTCTTTTTGCCACTAGTATTTCTCTCCTTTTCAAGATAGGTTCTTGTTAACATTAAAATGAGTCAGACGTTTCAAGATGTCTGACCCTTCAAAATTATTATTTAAGTTCTTTTCTATTATTTTGAATTACCTTCATTGCATCTTGAAGTGCAACCTCAATGCCAGCTAAAACACTGTCTGCGTACTCTTTGGTGCCTTTTGAAATTTCTCTAGACATTTCATTTGCTGTTTCTATGATTTCTACTTTCTTTTCATAGGCTTTTCTTGTAATTTCATGTTCATCAATCATAGATATAATTCTGTTTTCAGCCTCTTTAATTATTTCATCAGCTTCATTTTGTGCCTCTACTAAAATTCTTTGTCTTTCTTCTTTAACCCATTTAGCTTGTTTTAACTCTTCTGGTAGTTTTAATCTAACCTCTTTAATTATATCTAAAATTTCCTCTTTATCAACTATGCATTTACTAGAAAAAGGTACTGCTCTACTTTTTTCTAACATATCCTCTAAAGTTTCTAATAAGGTGAATATTTCCATTTTTTTACCCCTTTCAAAGCACTCATTTTTCTGTACTTTTTGTTAAGAATATAAGAGTTACTCTTCCATATTTTCTTATATCTTTTACGTCTACATCTAATTTTTCTAACTCGAGTAATTCTCGCTTCTCATCATCGGTTTCTATGATTATATTTCCTTTTTCTTTTAGTAAATCAAATGATAAAATTCTATTTACAGAATCAACTGCAATATCAGCTTGATATGGAGGATCTATATATATTAAATCAAGCTTTACTTTTTGTTCTTTTAATATTTCTAAAGCTTTTTTATAATCCTTTCCTATTACTACTGATTTTGAAGTCAATTTAGTTTTTTCTAAGTTTTTGTATATCATTTTTATAGCATTCGAATTGTGCTCGCACAAATATGCCTTTTCAGCGCCTCTGCTCAAAAATTCAATTGCAATTGCGCCACTTCCTGAAAATAAATCTAAAATTATTGAATCTTGTATTTGATTTTGTATAATATTAAATACAGATTCTTTTACTCTGTCAAGTGTCGGCCTTGTTGAAAGGCTTTCAATTGAGTTTAGTTTAGTTCCTCTTGCTGTTCCACTAATTACTCTCATAGTACCCCTATAATGATATACATATATTTTATATTTTTCAGCTAATATGTCAATGATTTTAACATAAATGTAATATTATCTTAATGTAATTGTAATAATGTTATCATTTTGTAATATTGCATTTGTATTATATATTATAATGATTTAAATGTAAAGTATTTTTTAGACTAAAAAATAGATGATTTCTATTTAAATTAAGAAATCATCTTTATATTTTTTAGTCTTTATTTACTTCTTTTAATAATTCTAATTGTGATATAAGAAGTGACTCCATTTTTGCTTTATATACATCAAATTGTTTTTGAAGATCTTCTAGTTCTTTTTGTTTTAATGCAATTTCTTGTTCAAGTTCTGTAACAGCTTGCTTTGCATTTGCTTGTGCTTCACTTAATATGTTATCAGCTTGTTGTTTTGCTAAATTTTTAACATCCTCTGCTGCTGTTTGTGCCATGATTAATGTATTATTTAATGTACTTTCTATATTTTTATATTTAGCCATTTCTTCTTGCATATCTGCTATTTTATTTTTTGAATCTGTTGTTTCTTTATATAATTTTTCATAGTCGGCTGTTAGTTCGTCTAAGAATTCGTCTACCTCATTCACACTATAACCATTCATCATTTGCTTTGAGAATTTTTTATTTTCAATGTCTAAAGGTGTAAGCATATTTATTCCTCCTAATTAGTTTCCATTTCTTAACCATGAAACTGATAATTTATTTTTTATTTCTTCTCTTGCCATTTCATTTTCAATATCATAATTAAATGGTGCTATCAAAACTATAGAATTAGATATTTTTTGCATGTGGCCATCTAATGCATGTACTGCACCAGACACAACATCTATAATTCTTCTTGCAACATCTTTATTAACATATTCTAAATTAACAATTACTGATTTTTTTTGTTTTAATAAATCACAAATTGTTGCAGCTTGTTCAAAAGTAGTAGGTTGAGAAATAACCATTTTTACTTGTTGAACTTGAGGCATACTAACAACTTTGCCACTTTTTCTTCCCCATAATTTTCTTTCTTCTTGATCTTGTTCTTCTTCCTCATTTTCAACTTCATCTACTTCGTATTCTTCTTTATCATCTTCTCTATCTTCTGCTGGATCCATTCTAAATAGATCAAATACTTTTTCCATGATAGCTCCTGCCATTTTAAACAACCTCCCAATAATTACTCGTCCTTAGTTTTTAACTGTATTTAGTATCTAACTTTTCAGCCTTATTGTCAATAGTTTTTAAGTTTGTAATAATAATTTAATATTTTTGTAATATAATTGTAATATTCTTATGTCGCATTTTTTAATATTTCGTCATATAATGTCAAAGTTTTTCTTGATTTTATTTCTTCACTTGTATAACCAAGTTTCTTTAATTCTTCACTTGTATAATTATCAACTATTGAGTACTTATCATTTTGTTTTAATATCTTTATTAATATATTGTCCTGATATCCATTTCTAGTTCTTGTTATATATGCAACTTGATTTTCCCCTTTTGTTTCAAATTCAATGGCAGTATTAGGAATTTTCTTTCCTCCATAACTCCACCATATTATTTCAAATGAAATTTTTCTATAACTAACTAATTCTTGTACTTGTTCATCTATTTTAAATATAATTACTGTTTTGTTATCTTCCTTTTCAATATATTTGACTGTTCCTTCTATCTCTTCATGATTTGAGAGTCTGATTTTTACTGTTTGATCTAGTTCAGCACTCATAGCTTGCTCAGAATCCAGTACACATGCTATATAGCATTCAAAATTATTTATTATTTTTGCGCTTTCTTTACTATCTGCAACTAACTGCCCTGTTTTTAAATTTAGATCTTCTAAGAACTTTGCATTAATTTTTGAAAAATCATCTGTTGTAAAAACTTCTTCATATCCGTCCACTTTATATGAAACAGCTCCACTTATTGGAGATTTTACATATTCAGCACCTTCGTTTAATTGATTTTCATATTTACTTCTTTCATCAATCAGTTTTTTCAAGTATGAACCTGCAGGGCTGTATTCTCCAGCTATTTTAGCTTTTTTTACAATATTGTTTGAAATTTCTTTTTTTGTTTTGCTTATATTCTGAATATTATTTTCTTTTCTAAGTTCTATTATTTGATTTTCTATTTGTTTTTCAAGTGCTTTAGTATCTCTCAATGGCAAGCTAGTTTCTTTTGAAATTGCTTCATCAATTTTCGCATCTAAGTCTTTTATTTTACTTGTTAATTTTTCTTCTCCTGAAGAGTAATATCTAAAAATAGATTCTCCTTTTGCAACTCTTTCTCCTTCTGTTTTTATTTGTTCCATGCCATTTTTATAATTTGAGCCTTTTACTATTGTTTCTTCTCTAATAATATAACCAATTGCTCTTTCTTCCTGATAAATTTTTCCTTGTTGTACTGTAAATGTATCTGTTGGATTTTTTACAAATACTATTACTTTATATATGCAAAATATTATTATAGCAATAATTGCAATTAAAAGAATTAGAATTTTTTTATTTTTTTGAATTTTATTTAAATCTATTTTTGGTACATTTTTCTTATTTGCTTTCTTTTTCTCCACTGTATTCCTCCAAAATACATTGTATATTTTGTTTCAATGGTGCCAAACCATCTATCCACTTTATGTTTTCATCTTTTCTAAACCAAGTCAACTGTCTTTTGGCATATCTTCTAGTTTCCATTTTTAGTTTTTCAATCATTTCTTCCTTGGTAATTTCTTTTTTTAAGTAACTTACTACTTCTTTATAGCCTAGTCCTTGCATAGCTGTTGGAAATTCTTCGTATTTTTTAGTCAAGGCCTCAACCTCTTCAATTAATCCTTGATCTATCATAATATCAACTCTTTTATTTATACGTTCATATAATTTTTCTCTTTCCATATTAATTGCAAAAACTATATATTCATAAGGTGGTGATGTAAGTCTTGACTCACTTTCTAATTGAGTCTTTGTTTTTCCTGTTTGATGATATATTTCCAAGACTCTCATTATTCTTTTTTTATCATTTTTACTAATAGTTTGCATAGCTTTTTCATCTATTTTTTTTGCTTCTTCATACAAACTTTCTAATCCATTTTCTTTTATTAATTCTTCAAGTTGTTTTCTGTATTCTAAATCTATTTCAATTTCAGGATATGTAATGTTTTTAGTTAACGCATCTACATATAACCCTGTTCCACCAACAATAATTGGGACTTTTTCTCTTTTTAAAATGTCTTCTATTCTATCAGTAGCTGCTTCTTTAAAATCTGCTACACTATATCGTTCACTTGGTAGCACAAAGTCTAGCATATAATGAGGTATTCCTTGCATTTCTTCTACTGTTGGCTTTGCTGTTCCTATATTCATTTCTTTATAAATTTGCATTGAATCACAAGAAATAATTTCACCATCAATTTTTTTCGCAACTTCAATAGATAAGCTTGTTTTACCAGATGCTGTTGGTCCACATATAACAATTACTTTTGGTTTCATTTATAGTATCTCCCTTATGTTTTTATTTTTTTGAATTTATTATATTTAAAATTCCTGTTTGAATATCTTTAAAATAAAAGAATTCAATTATTAAAACTACAATTAAAACAGCAATCATTAAAATAACACGGTTTCTAAATTTGTCTTGTTTTAGTCTACCTTCTCTAAAGTATTTATAAGATTTTGCTATATAAGTTAATGTTATCATGCTATTTATTGGTACAAAAGTAAATGTTATAAAGTTTTCTCCATAGCTCCTTATATCACCAAAATCAACATTTTTTGTACTTAGCCAATAAACAAATGATACTGTTACATACATTATAGATGTTCCTATTGCAATGAAAATTAATTTTTCCTTTTTTTCCATATCAGTTCCCAAAAATTTATACACCATAAAAACTGCAACTACATTTATTAATAAAATTCCTAAATAAATAATTATAACCATCTTTATTCTCCTTAGTTATTATCTTCTTGAAAATTTCTTTTCAATATCTGTTTTTGTCATTTTTATTGCAGTAGGTCTTCCATGTGGACAAGTAAATGGATTTGGAAGTACTAATAATTGTTTTAATAAGTTGTCCACTTCTGCTTTAGTAAGTGCCATATTGGCTTTTACTGCTGCTTTACATGCAACTGTAGCAATGAATTTTTCTTCAATTTCTTGTTTTGCAGTTCTTGCTACTGTGTTAATCTCATCTAATGTTTCTAAGAATAGCTCTTTAGTATCAAGATCTAAGCATATATTTGGAACTCCACTAAGTTTAATTGTGTTTTCTCCAAATTCTTCTAAAGTAAAACCTGCTTTTCTAAACATTTCCATATTTTCTTTAGCTATATCCATTTCTTTATGTGATAAATTTATTATATCTGGTAATAGCATTAATTGAGATTCTTTTTCTGTATCATTATAATAATTCTTTTTTACCTTTTCATATAAAATTCTTTCATGTGCTGCATGTTGGTCTAATATGTAAAGTTCATTGTTTAGCTCTAATATTATGTATGTAGAAAATGCAATTCCAATAAATTTATATGGAGGTACATCATCTTTTTCTTCTTTAAATATTGATACATTTTCCAAAGATTTCATTTCCTGAGGTCTTACTGTTATTTGTTCTTCTTTTTCCTTTTCTTCTTGTACTTGTTTTCTAATGTCTGATGGCATTGTACCAAAAGTTTTTACATACATTTCATCAAAATTTGTAGGTTGTTCTTCTATTTTTAAATCTTCCAATTTGTTTATATTACCAATAATTTTGTCACTGTTTTCTTTTGCAGGTGTACTTTCACTTACTGGTAAATCATAAGCTGAAGTTTCTTCTGCAACTTTTTCTTTTTTGTTTGCATCATTTAAGCCAAATTTATTAGAATATATTTGTGCTATTAAATTACTTTTATCATCTACTTCTTCTGATTCTTCTTTTTCTTTTTTAAATTTTCTAAATAGTCCGCCAAATGATTTTTCTTCTATTTTATTATCATATTTAATTTGTTCAACTGGTGCTGTGTTTACCATTATAGTATCCATTGGAACTGTTTTAGTATCTTCATTTGTTTTTTCTGTATCTGCTACTAAATCTCCTTTTAATAACCCATCCTTAATAGTATGATATACAGCTTTAAATACTTTGCTTTCTTCTTCAAATCTAACTTCTAATTTTGCTGGATGAACATTTACATCTACTTTTTTAGGATTCATTTCTACATTTAATACTAAAAATCCATATTTTCCAATAGTTATTAACCCTTTATACCCTTGTTCAGCTGCACTAGTTAAAGTTTTGTCCTTAACATATCTTTTATTAACAAAAAATAATTGGTTTGAACGATTTGAACGTGCAATAACAGGTTTTCCAATTACACCTGTAACTGTAATATCTTCATAATTATAGTTTACTTCTAATATATTATCAGCAATGTCTTTTCCATATATACTGTATATAACAGCTTTAAAGTCATTGTTTCCAGGTGTTTGAATTGTAGTTTTTCCTGTGTTTATTAGTTTTACTGCAATTTCTGGATGTATTAAAGCTATTCTTGTAACTACATCTTCAATATAGCCAGCTTCAGTATAATCTTTTTTCAAAAATTTATATCTAACTGGTGTATTAAAAAATAGGTCTGTTATTATAATAGTAGTTCCCTTTGGGCATCCTGCTTCTTCTTTATTTTTAATAGTTCCGCCTTCTACTTCTACTTTATATCCTATTTCATTTTCTATATATTTTGATGTCATTTCTACTTTACTTATAGCCGCAATACTTGCTAAAGCCTCGCCTCTAAACCCCATTGATTTAACAGTTTCTAAATCCTCTGCTTTTCTAATTTTAGAAGTAGCATGTCTTTCAAATGCTATTTCCATATCATCCGGTGCTATTCCTTTTCCATTATCAGTTATTCTTATATATGAAATTCCACCATTTTTTATTTCTACGGTTATTGCTGTAGCTCCTGCATCAATAGAGTTTTCCATTAACTCTTTTACAACTGAAGCTGGTCTTTCAATTACTTCACCTGCAGCAATTTTATTTATTGTATTATCATCTAGTAATACTATATTACCCATTTATTTTCCTCCATCTTATTATTCTTTTGTTTCTTTTCGAATTATATCATTCTTTTTTTATTTTTTGTATAGTTTTTAGACAATTTTTTTATGTTCAAATAAAAAATATTAGCTTTGTGTAACACTTTAAAATTGTAAGAATAATATATATCATACGAAAGAGCTAAAAATATTTTATAGGAGGTAGAAAACAATGGGATGTGGTTGTAATAATAGTGAACTATTATGGTTCATAATCTTATTCTTATTACTTTTCTGCTGTGGCAATAATGGCTGCGGATGCAACAACAATAATTGTGGTTGCTAATCAATTGTACATTTGAAAGGAGTGAATACTATGCCTGAAAATAGAGGATGTGGATGTGGCGGATTTGGTTTTGGTGATGATTGCTGCATTTGGATAATTATCTTTATTATCTTAATTTGTTGCTGTGGTGGTAACAGAGGCGGATGTTGCTAGAAAAAAATAACAATCCTTAATTGGATTGTTATTTTTTTATAATTTAATTAGTTATTTTTTTTTAGTTTTATTTTCTTCTTTTCTTCTATCTGTTTTTCTTCTTCCACCTTCTATATCATATTCAGATCTTCTTCTATCACTTTTTCTTCTATTTTCAAATATCTTTCCATTTTTGTCAACTATCATTTCAATTATTCTCCTTAATTTTTATTATTATATTTATATTACTTTATATAATAAAAAAAATCAATACCTTTTCAATTTTTTAATCAAATGACATAATGTGTAAAATAGAGTTTTCTTATGGTTGGGCTGGCTAGATTCGAATACCCCAAGGGTACTTGTTCACTTCGTTCACGGCGCGACGTCCTTCGGACTCTATCTCTGCTTACTTTTCAACATATTAAAAGCAAAAGACCATAACTACGTTACAGTCTTTTGCTTTTGGTTGGGCTGGCTAGATTCGAACTAGCGCATGCATGAGTCAAAGTCATGTGCCTTACCGCTTGGCTACAGCCCATCATATGGGGTGGAAGATGGGACTCGAACCCACGGTCTCCAGTGCCACAAACTGGCGCGTTAACCAACTACGCTACATCCACCATTTATATATTCATTTCACAATGCATATATAATTTTACAATACTTTATATAGTTTTGTCAATACAAAATATTTAATTTTATTAATTATCCTTCTTTAGCCCAAAGAATAAGTCTTGCACTTGAATCATCTGTACATGTACTTACAGATATTTCTCTTTTTCCATTTGTTGTTCTTGTTGCATAGCTAAAGTCATTTGAGTCAGTTTGATATTTTTTATAAATAACATATTTTACTCTTTTACCAGAAGTATCTGTTAAATAAATCACATCACCTTCATTAAGTTTTTTATTATTTGAGAAAAATGTTCCATTTCTATAATTGTGACCAGCTAATACAGTATTTCCAACTTTGTTAACTCCAGGTCCATAAAGCATTGCAATTCCAACTTCCATTGCTTTTGCAGATGAATTATCTAAAATAGCATATTTAACATTTGTTTTTGGAATTTCTATTGTTCCGGCAACTTTCATTCCTTTTACAGTTAAACCTGAATTATTATTGTCTCCATCTGATGGTTCTTCAACATTACTGCTTGGATCTACCACTGGATCAATTATTTCATTATTAGGATCTTCATTATTTATAACATTTTCTAAGTTTTCATTATTATTATCTTTTTGTTCATTTTCTATATAATTATTAAATTGTTCAAGAATATTTTTGTTTTCACTTTCAGATATAGAAGCTTTATACCAATCTATACCTATAAAAACTAAAAATCCTATAATTATTAATATGGCTATTACTAGAACAACTGATAATACTTTACTATATTTACTATTTAACATTTGTATTCCTCCCATAAATACTTCACTCGTAACTATATATTATATTATAGCATATAAGAAAAAAATAATCTATATTTATTAAACAACTTTTGATCCCATTTTTTGTCCAGCTAACAAATGAAAGTGTATATGCATTACTTCTTGCCCTGAATCTTTTCCACAATTAGCAACTATTCTGAATCCGTTTTCTTCTATTCCAATTTGTTTTGCTATTTTATTTATAGCGACAAATATTTTGCTGATTAAATGGCTGTCTTCTTCAGTAACATCAAGTAAAGTTGCTATATGTTTTTTTGGTATTACTAATATATGAATTAGAGTTACTGGGTTAATATCTTTAAATGCAATAACGTCTTCGTCTTCATATACTTTTTCTGAAGGAATTTCTCCTTTTATTATTTTACAAAAAACACAATCATCCATACTTTTTCTCCTTATTCTAAAATTGCTTTAATACGTCTAACTCCTGCTGAACTTGACTCTTCTTTTTTAATTTTGAAGTGTCCTAATTCTCCTGTATGTTTAACATGAGGTCCACCACAAATTTCTTTGCTAAAATCACCTATTGTATATACTTTAACTCTGTCACCATATTTATTTTCAAATAATCCTGTTGCTCCAGATGCTTTTGCTTCTTCTAATGTCATTTCTTCACATGTTACAGGTAAATCACGTTTAATTTGTTCATTTACAATCTCTTCTACTTTAGCTAGTTGTTCTGGTGTCATTTTTTCTGAATGTGTAAAGTCAAATCTTAATCTTTCTGTTGTGATATTTGAACCACATTGGTTTGCATGATCTCCTAGTACTATTTTTAATGCTTTGTGTAATAAGTGTGTCGCTGTATGGTATTTAGTTGTTTGTTCATTTTGTTCAGCTAGTCCACCTTTAAATTTTTTTTCACTACCCATTCTTGATTTTTCTTGGTGCTCTTTGAATAATTTATCAAATTCAGATGTATCAATTTCAAAACCTTGCTCTTTTGCTAAATCTGCTGTGATTTCTGGTGGAAATCCATAAGTTTCATATAATTTAAAAATAGTGTAACCATCAATTGTATTTTTATTTTCTTGTTTTAATTTATTTACTACTTTTTCAAATTCTTTCTCACCATGTGATAATGTTTTAGCAAATTTATCTTTTTCAGCTAATATAACTTCTCTAATTGTTTCTCTATTTTCAACTAATTCTGGATAGAATTCTTTTAGTGTTTCTACATATAAATCAACTAATCCACTAATTTCATTCAAATCAATTTGTAGTTTATTTAAATGTCTTGTCATTCTTCTAATTAGTTTTCTTAGTACATATCCACGATCTATATTGCTTGGTCTACCACCATCTGATATAACCATCATACTAGCACGTAAATGTTCTGCAACAATTCTTCTACTTTCAATATTATCTTGTTTAGCTAACTCTTTTAGTTTTTCCATTACAGGAGCAAACAACTCTGTATCAAATGGAGTTTCTTTGCCTTGTAATAACATTGTCATTCTTTCTAGTCCAAAACCTGTATCAACATTTTGTTGTTTTAATTTTGTGATAGAGCCATCTTTTGCTTGGTAATACTCCATAAATACATCATTCCAAATTTCAACATATTTACCACAACCACATGATGGTTGGCAATTATCTGAACATGCTGGTTTTCCTGTATCTAAGAACATTTCTGTATCTGGTCCACAAGGTCCTTCATCTCCTGCAATCCACCAGTTATTATCTTTGTCATAGAAATATATTCTTTCTTCTGGTATTCCTGCTCTTTTCCATGCTTCTGCTGCTACTGTATCTCTTGGTGCATGTTCATCACCTGCAAAACATGTAACTGACAATTTACTTGGATCAATTCCTAACTCTTTTGTTAAGAATTCATAGCTCATGCTAATTGCTTCATCTTTAAAATAGTCTCCTAATGACCAATTTCCTAGCATTTCAAAAAATGTTAAATGACGGTTATCTCCTACCTCATCTATATCATTTGTTCTTAAACATTTTTGATAATCTGTAATTCTTGTTCCTGCCGGATGTTTTTCACCTAGTAAATATGGTACTAATGGTTGCATTCCAGCTGTTGTAAATAGTACAGATGGATCATTTTCTGGTATTAATGGAGCACTTGGAATTACTTTATGTCCATGTGCTTTAAAAAAGTTTAAATATTTGTTTCTTATTTCTATTGCTTTCATAAAAATCCTCTTTTCTCGCTTCTTACATTGGTTTAAATTATATACTATTCATTTATATATTTCAAGTTTTATTATTTAATTAACTATTTTTTACAAGAAATTCCTCCACTAATAATTAGTGGAGGAAAAGGAGATTACTTATTTGTCTACTCTGATTTCATATCTCTTATAAGCCCTCCTGGTAGTCCTTCTCCAGAACCAGTGTCCTTTTTCGGTTGCTTCCATATGCTGTTCTCTTACAGAGAATCCTAACATTCTCAAGTAATATTTCTTATTGTACTATTATTTTTTGTATTGTGTTTTCAAGATTTTCGTTAGTTTTCATTTTTACTACCATATAATTTGTAGTATGTCCTTTTAAATATTCTCCTTCTCTTTCTTCTAGTAATACTTCTACTTCTTTACCTATGTATTGCTGATTATACTCTTTCTCATTTTTATCTGATAATTCTATTAGTTTATTGCTTCTTTCTTCTTTTACATTTCCATCTATTTGATTAGGTATTTTAGCTGCAACTGTTCCGCTTCTTGGCGAATATTTAAATACATGCATTTTATAAAACTTTATCTCTTTTAAGAACTCATAAGTCTTGTTAAATTCCTCTTCTGTTTCTCCTGGGAACCCAACTATAACATCTGTTGTTAAATGAACTTCTGGATATGCATTTTTAAGTAATTCTACTACATGTTTAAATTGATCTGTTGTATATTTTCTATTCATTCTTTTTAATGTTTCATCACATCCACTTTGTAATGATAAATGAAAGTGATCACATATTTTTGAAAGTTTTTTTAGTCTTGTTACAAATTCTTCTGTTATTAAAGTTGGCTCTAATGAACCCAAACGTATCCTTTGTATGCCGTCTACTTTTTGTATTTCTTCTAATAAGTCAATTAGTCTATACTCAGGCTCTATATCAAAGTCTTTTCCATAAGATGCTATATGTATACCTGTTATAACTACTTCTTTTATGCCTTCTTTTGCAACATCTGTAATTTCTTTTATTACACTTTCTGGCTTTCTACTTCTAATACGTCCCCTTGCATAAGGAATTATGCAATATGAACAAAACTGATTGCATCCATCTTGTACTTTTATTACTGCTCTTGTTTTTTCTGTGTATGTAACATCTCCAAAGTCTAAGAACTCAGTTTGATGTAATACATCTGATACATACGTATTTTTACTTGCTTGTTCTACATATTCTACAATATCATTTTTTTCGTTTATTCCAAGTATTAAGTCAATCTCTGGTATTTGCTCTAGCTTTTCTTTTGCCACTTGAGCATAGCAACCAACAGCAACTAAAATAGCTTCTGGATTTATTTCTTTTACTCTTCTTAACATTTGTCTTGATTTTTTATCTGCCATATTTGTTACTGTACATGTATTTATAATATAGATATCTGCTTTTGTTTCAAAGTCTACTACTTCATAACCTGCTTCAATCATTTTTTGCATCATTGCATTTGTTTCATATTGATTTACTTTACATCCTAAAGTACAAAACGCTACTGTTTTCATATAATTCCTCTTTCTATTATTACTTAGAATATTATAACATATATGTCAAGAAAAAATAAAATGGCAACTTAAAAGTTACCATTTTTTATTTCTAATACATTCCGTCCATTCCTGTTGGTTCATGGTCTGAACATTTACAACTATTTGCTTCTTTTTTATCTGTTACTAAACTTTCTGTTGTTAGTATCATTGACGCTATTGATACTGCATTTTGAAGCGCACTTCTTGAAACTTTTGTAGGATCTACAATTCCTGCTTTTTTCATGTCTACATATTCATCTGTTTGTGCATTAAATCCTACACCTACTGGACTGTTTTTAACTTTTTCTAATATTACAGATGGCTCTAGCCCTGCATTTATTGAAATTTGTCTTGTTGGTTCTTCTAGTGCTCTTAGAATTATTTTACCACCAATTTTTTCGTCTCCTTGTAATTTTTCAACTACTTCTGTAACTTTTGGTAAAATATCAATATATGCTGTTCCACCACCAGGTACTATACCTTCTTCAACTGCTGCTTTTGTAGCAGACAAAGCATCTTCTATTCTTAGTTTTCTGTCTTTCATTTCAACTTCAGTAGCAGCTCCAACACCAATTACAGCAACTCCTCCTGCTATTTTAGCTAAACGTTCTTGTAAGTTTTCTTTTTCAAATTCGCTCTTTTCTTCTGCAATTTGAGATTTTAATAAAGCTACACGTTTTGCAATTTCTTGTTTATCTCCCATTCCATCTACTATAATTGTGTTCTCTTTTTGTACTTTTATTTGTCTTGCTCTACCTAATTGCTCAATTGTTGTATCTTTTAGTTCTAATGCTAAATCTGATGTAATAACTTCTCCACCTGTTAATATTGCAATATCTTCTAGCATTTGTTTTCTCTTATCACCATAGCCAGGTGCTTTAACAGCTACTACATTTATAACTCCTCTTAGTTTGTTTAAAATTAATGTTGATAATGCTTCACCTTCTATATCATCACATATAATTACAAGTTTACCAGATTGTTGCATTAAGCTTTCAAGTAATGGTAGTATTTCTTGAATATTACTTATTTTTTTATCTGTAATAAGTATATATGGGTTGTCTATAACAGCTTCCATTTTTTCTGTATCTGTTACCATATATGGTGATACATAGCCCTTATTGAATTGCATTCCTTCTACAACGTCAAGTTCTGTTTGTGATGTTTTAGATTCTTCAATTGTAATAACTCCATCTTTAGATACTTTTTCCATTGCTTCTGAAATAAGTTCTCCAACTTCTGGGTTGTTGGCAGAAATACTTGCAACTCTTGCAATATCTTCTTTTCCACTTACTTCAACACTAATTTCTTTTAAAGCATCTACTGCTGAAACCACAGCTTTGTCCATACCTCTTTTTATAGCCATTGGCTCTCCACCAGCTGCTACGTTTTTTACACCTTCACGAATCATATTTTGTGCTAATACCATAGCTGTTGTTGTTCCATCTCCAGCAACATCATTTGTTTTTATAGATACTTCTTTTACTATTTGTGCTCCCATATTTTCAAATGGGTCATCTAGTTCTATTTCTTTAGCAATTGTTACACCATCATTTGTAATTAGTGGTGCTCCAAATTTTTTGTCTAGTACAACATTTCTTCCTTTTGGTCCTAATGTTACTTTTACAGTATCAGCTAATTTGTTTACGCCATTTAATAGGCTTTTTCTGGCATCTTCGCCAAATTTAATTTCTTTTGACATTTTAATTATCTCCTCTCTATTCAACTATAGCTAATATATCATTATATTTGACTATAACTAATTCTTCTCCATCAATTTTAACAGTAGTTCCAGCATATTGGTTTAAAACTACTTTATCTCCTTCTTTTATAGCCATTTCTACTTTTTTACCTTCTGAATTTGTTCCATCTCCTACTTTTATAACCTCAGCAATTTGAGATTTTTCTTCTGATTTTCCAGCTAAAATAATTCCACTTTTAGTTGTTTCTTCTTTTTCTAACATTTTAACAACGATTCTGTCTCCTAATGGTTTTAACATGAAAATTACCTCCTTATCAATCATTTTATTATATGCTAATTTTTATTTTTTAGAATTTTTTTGCTTACGCCTTCTTTCTTTTTAAATTGCATACAATAGAATTAGCAGTCTTTCTTTGTGACTGCTAATACTTTATACCCATTTATATAAAATGTCAAGTATACTATTCAATTTTTCACACATTATTCACATTTGCTTTTGCAATAATCTTTACTTTTCTCTTCAAGAGTTTTAAAGTCACAACATATCTTTTTAAAGAAATTATTTTTAGTACTTTTTTCATAAGTTTTTAATGCTCTTTCTTGTATTTCTTTTATATGCTTGTTACAAAAATGGTATTGACTTATTAAAATCTGTCTATATTTTTTATTTTCATTATTTATATTAAATTCAATAAGTTCTTCTCTTTTTATTGGTATCATGTTATTAAAACCTAATATACCATATTTTCCATTATGTATTTTTAAAATATAAATGTTATCTTTCATTTTTTGATGTGCTTCTCTAGGATGCTCCAATGGCACAAAATATTCAAACTCATTAACTTGCAATACCACTCCTAAGTATGCCCTTTTCCTAGTATATTCATCTTTTTGTTCTTTGTTGTATTGAACTTTATTATCGAATGAATATAAATATTTTATGTAATTAACATCTACTCTATATAACTTTAATTTATTCATTGCACTCCTTAAACACAAATAGAGTAGGTGCTTAATTGCCCCTACTCTATTGCCATATTCTAGGATATGACTGTCCTCTTTATAAATACCCTACTTTAATACCTTTACAAGTATTTGGCTAAGGATCTCCCTATCATAATATTTTACAATATTACTTTATCAGTATATTCATTATATACTACTTTTATTCTGGATGTCAAGCCTTTTTGTTTAAATTTCCATTATTTTACTTTTCAGTTTTAATTTTCACATTTTCTTTTGCTGCTTTTACTAAGCTTACAAATAGTGGATGTGGTTTATCTGGTCTTGATTTGAACTCTGGGTGGAATTGTGAAGCTATAAAGTATGGATGATTTTTTAATTCTACTATTTCAACTAGGTTTCCATCTGGTGATAACCCAGAACAAATTAAACCAGCTTTTTCCATTTCTTCTCTATATTTGTTGTTATATTCAAAACGATGTCTATGTCTTTCTGATATCTTATTTGTTTTATATACTTTCTCAGCTAATGTATTTTTTAATATGTTACATGGATATGCACCTAACCTCATTGTTCCGCCTTTGTTTGCTATATGAATTTGTTCTTCCATAATATGAATTACTTTGCATGTACTTGCTTCATCAAATTCTTCTGAGTTTGCATCTTTATATCCTAACACATCTCTTGCAAATTCTACAACTGCCATTTGCATTCCTAAACATATTCCTAAAAATGGAATATTGTTTTCTCTTACATATTGTATTGTTGCTATTTTTCCTTCTATTCCTCTGTTTCCAAATCCACCTGGTACAATTACTCCATTGTATTTTCCAAGCATTTCTTTTGCATTTTCTTTTGTTACCTTTTCACAGTCTATAAAATCTATATGTACTTTACAGCCATTTGCAAATCCACCATGTTTAATGCTTTCTGCAATTGATAAATATGAGTCTTCTAATTTTACATATTTTCCAACTATTGCAATATTTACATTTTCATCTTTTAGATTTTTAATATTTTTTATTAATTCTTCCCAACTCAAATTATTTGGTATATTTCTTAATTTCAGTTTTTCACAGATTCTACTTGCTAATCCTTCTTTTTCTAGCATTAGTGGAACTTCATATAAGTTTTCTACTGTTTTATTTTGTATTACATCTTGTTTTTTTACATTGCAGAATAATGCAATTTTCTGTTTTAAGTTTTCATCTATTTCTTGTTCTGCTCTACAAACTAGTATGTCTGGTTTTATACCTATTGATTGCAATTCTTTTACTGAATGTTGAGTTGGTTTTGATTTTAGCTCATTTGATCCATAAATATATGGTAATAAAGTTACATGAATATATGCAACATCCTCTTCATTTCTTTCTATTCCTATTTGTCTAATAGCTTCTAAGAAAGGTAAACTCTCAATATCTCCAACAGTTCCGCCTATCTCTGTTATCACTATATCTACATCTGTATTTTCAAATTTATATACTTTTTCTTTTATAGCATTTGTAATATGTGGTATGACTTGTACTGTTTTTCCTAAGTAATCTCCTTTTCTTTCTCTTTCAATTACTTCTGAGTATATTCTTCCTGTTGTTACAGAAGAATATTTGGTTAGATTTTCATCTGTAAAGCGTTCATAATGTCCTAAGTCTAAATCTGTTTCTGCTCCATCGTCTGTTACAAAAACCTCTCCATGTTCATATGGACTCATTGTTCCTGGGTCTACATTAAGGTATGGATCAAATTTCTGATTTGCTACTTTATATCCTCTATTTTTTAATAGTCTTCCTAATGATGCTGCTGTTATTCCTTTTCCTAGTCCAGATACTACTCCACCTGTTACAAAAATGTACTTTTTATTCATTGTTTCCTCCTTACCCTAGCACAGTTTGGAAATAAAAAAATAGATTTAAAAATAAACAAAGTTCAAACTGTGTTTTTTTTAAATCTATCATGTTTATATGATAACATTTGTTAAGATTTGTGTCAATATTAATTCTATTTTTTATAATATGTCTTTTTATATTTTTCATAATTGTATAATATTTTTCTTACATACAGATTGGTTTCTTTAAATGGGATATTTTCTAAATCCGATCCATCTTTTTTTAATATTCCATCTTTAATCCATCCATCTACTCTTCCCATACCAGCATTATATGCAGCCAATGCTAAACCAATATTATTATATTTATTCATTAATACTGAAAAATAATATGTTCCTAGTTTAATATTGGTTTCAGGCTCATATATTTGTTCTTGTGGTATTTCTATATTATCAATTTCGTTACTTATTTCAGTTGCTGTGTTTTCCATTAATTGCATTAGTCCAATTGCTTTTGCTTTAGAATTTGCTTTTTCATCGAAATTGCTCTCTGCTTTTATTATTGAATATATTAATAGTTCATCCACATTGTATAATTCAGCATATTTACTTACATACTGTTCATATTTTTTAGGATATATTATTTGTTGTATATTAATAATTTGAAACAATAAAAAATATATTATTGATATAATAATTAATATTAATAATGTTACTTTCAAAGTTTTAATCAAAATTTTCTCCTTTTAGCTAATATATAGCATTTCTTTTGTAATTTATTTTACATCATACCAGTCTGTTGCTTCTGACACTTCTACCTCTAATGGTACTTCAAGTTTCACAGCTTTTTCCATGCTTTCTTTTAATATTTCCTTTACTTTTTCTTTTTCTTCTATATTACATTCAATTAAAAGTTCGTCATGAATTTGTAAAATTAATCTTGCATTTAATTTTTCTTCTTTTAGTCTTTCATTAACATGTATCATTGCAATTTTCATTATATCTGCTGCTGTTCCCTGTATAGGTGTGTTCATAGCTGCTCTAGCTCCAAATTGCCTTACCATATAGTTGTTAGAAGAAAGCTCTGGTATGTATCTTCTTCTATGAAATAGTGTTTCCACATATCCATTTTGTTTTGCTTCTTCAACTATTTCATCCATAAATTGCTTTACTCCACAATATTTATTTAAATATTGTTCAATATATTGTTCAGCTTTTTTACGGCTTATGCCCAACTGTTCTGCTAATCCAAATCCACTTATTCCATATACAATTCCAAAGTTTACTGCTTTTGCCGCTGTTCTTTGTTCTTTTGTAACTTCTTCTAGTGGAACATCAAATACTTTTGATGCTACTTGTTTATGAATATCTTCCTCATTTAAAAATGCTTCTCTCATATTTTTATCTTTTGAAATATGTGCTAAGATTCTTAGTTCTATTTGAGAATAATCTGCATCTATAAATATATTTCCTTTTTGGGCTTTAAATGCTTTTTTTATCTGTTTTCCTTGTTCTGCTCTTGTTGGAATATTTTGAAGATTAGGCTCTGTTGAGCTTATTCTTCCTGTTGCAGTTACAGTTTGGTGGAAATATGAATGTATTTTTTTTGTATATTCATTTATATATACAATTAATCCATCTATATATGTTGAATTCAATTTCATTAAAGTACGATATTCTAGAATTTTCTCAATAACTGGATGTTCTGGTTTCAGTTTTTCTAATATATCAACATCTGTTGAATAACCTTTTTTTGTTTTTTTGTATACTGGTAGTTTTAACTTTTCAAATAATATTACTCCTAATTGTTGGGTAGAATTTATATTAAACTCTTCACCTGATAAATTATAAATTTCTTGTTTTATGCTCTCAATTTCCTCTTTTAGCTTATCTCCAAATGATATTAGTTCTTCTTTATCAACATATATGCCTTCATATTGCATTTCTGCAAGTACTTTTACTAAAGGCATTTCAATATTTTTAAATAAATCCATAGAACTTATTTCTTGCATTTTTGGTTCCATCACTTCTATTAGCTTAGCTATAACATACGTATATATTGCATTATGATATTTTTCAAAATCTATATTATTTTCCTCTTGTGAAAATAATGTCATTTGAGTTTCTTTTTCTTGATTTGCTCCAACCGCTTCTAAATATTCTGAAATGTCAATATTTAAATATTGTGATGCTAATTCTTCTAATTTATAATGGTTATTACTTGGATTCAATATATATGCTGCAATCTCTGCATCAAATTCAATTCCTTTTAGTAATATTCCATTTTGTTCTAATATTACATACATTTCATTTAATCCATAACTATATTTCTTTATATTTTCATTTTCCAATATCTCTTTGAAATAAGAACTAAACTCATTTTCATCATTAAATTTTATTTCATATATATTATTATCATTATATATATATATTGATTTTATATGTTTTTTTATTATTAGTTTTTCATCTATTGATTTTTCCGTACCTATTATAAATATTAATTGTTCTTTTAACTTTTTTAATAAACTTTCTATTTCATTTTTTGAATTTAATGTTTTTACATCAAATAATTCTGTTATATTTTGCTTTGGTTTTTCATCTGATTTTAAATTAAATCTTTCAATAAATCTATTAAAATTAAGTTCTTTAAATTTAGCCAAAACCTCTTCATTATTCCATTCTTTTATTTTAAATTCCTCTATTTTTTCTTCTATTGGTACCTCTAAATTTATTGTTCCTAATGTTCTTGAAAGTTCAGCTAATTCTTTATTTGCAACCAATTTTTCTTTTGTTTTTGGTTTTAAATCATCTTCTCCTTTTTCAATTGCTTCATATAGTCCATCAATAGTTTTGTATTTTTTCACAAGTTCTAGTGCAGTTTTTTCTCCGACTCCTGGAACTCCTGGTATATTATCTGACGTATCTCCTTGTAATCCTTTTACTTCTATAAGCTGTTTTGGTGTTACACCATATTTTTCAATTACTGCATTTTCATCAAAAACTTCAGTCTCTGTTTTTCCCATTTTTGTATGTGGTATACGTACTTTTATTTTATTTGAAGTAAGTTGAAATGTATCTCTATCTCCAGAAACTATTGTAACATCAAATCCTTCTTTTTCTGCCTTTTTTGAAACTGTTCCTAAAACATCATCTGCCTCATAGCCTTCTTTTTCTATAATTGTTATATTCATTGAATGTAAAATATCTTTTAATATAGGCATCTGTTCAGCTAATTCATTTGGCATTCCTTTTCTTGTTGCCTTATATCCATCATACATTTTATGTCTTGCAGTTGGAGCTTTTAAGTCAAAGGTTACCATTAAATATTCTGGTTCTATATCTTCTAATACTTTAAATAGTATAGCTAAAAATCCATAAACAGCATTAGTATATTTACCATCAGGAGTCATTAACATTTTATTTCCCATAATTCCATAAAACGCTCTATTTAGTATACTATTTCCATCTATTAAAACTATTTTCTTCATTATTACCTTTCCTTTCTATGTTGTCTTTCTCAATTTGCTTTGCATACCTATCTTCTTCTCCAATAGCTACTTAAGACCACAATTTTATTCCTTATTATTGTTTTCTTCTACAATATCATTAATCTCTTTTAATTTCTCTTCTAATAATTTTTTATCTATCAATTTTAAAGTATATTGAGACACCATAGTAGGTGACATGCTTCTACTCATTGCATATTCAACAACTTGTTCATCTTTACTTGCACATAGAATCACTCCTACACTTGGATTTTCATTTTCTTTTCTTTCTTGTCTATCTAATGCCTCCAAATAAAAATCCATTTTTGATATATATTCTGGTTTAAATTTTCCAATTTTCAACTCAAATGCAACTAAACAACTTAATGTTCGGTTATAAAATAATAAATCAATATAAAAATCTTCGTTGCCTACTTGCACTCTATATTCTTCGCCTACATAAGTAAAATCTTTTCCTATCTCTAATATAAAATCTTTCATATTAGAAATAATTGCCTTTTTCAAGTCTTTTTCTGAATATTGATTTGGTAAATCTAAAAATTCCAAACTATATGTATCTAGTAATTTTGTATTTGGATAATCCTCTTCTCCCACAGTTTTTGATAAACTTTGATTTGCCTTACCATCTGATAACATATATCTATGAAAATATCCGCTTGAAATTTGTCTATCTAATTCTCTTTTGGAATAATTATTTTTTATGCACATTTTTATATAGAATTCTTTTTCTTCTATTGAATTAGTGGCGCCTAATATCATAACATTATGAGTCCAACTAATTTGTCTCACCATTGGAGCGACAATTTCATTATCTTTATATGTTTCATAAAATTGTTTCATTCTATATATTCCTGCTCTATTAAATCCTCTCATTGTAGGATATTCTCTTTTCATAAATTCTACTAATTTATCAACAATTTTATCTCCCCAATTAGAATCATTTACTTTTTCACTTATATATTTTCCAAAATCCCAATATAAAGATATTAGTTCCTCATTAACCTTCTTATAAGCATTATTTCTTCTTGTTTCAATCATATTTATAACTTCACTAAAATTAAATTCTAAACTGTTATCCAAACTCATTTCTCCTCTCTATTTAATAACTCTTGTTTTGTATAATAAGAATTAAAATATGTAATATATTCGTTTTTACCAATACCTAAAATTTCATTATTACTTTCTATCAACTTGTTATTACTCATTTTCTATATCTCTATAACTTGTAATTTAATTATCAACCTTTATGATAATACCAAAGTAAATGATCAAATCCATTTCTACTTATTTTTTTCCCATAAAGTTCTTCCGCTTTATTTCTAATACTATCTATATATCCAATATATTTCTTATAATCTTTTTCAAATGAATCTTCCTTAATATCTAAATTTAAATATCTCTTAACATATTTGCACAACGATTTTTTTAATACATTATCATATATTGAATAATTATCTTCGAATTCTGTTCCCTCAAATATAATTAAACTTACATAATGACAAAATTTAGTAGCAAATGAAAAATGATTTTTTTCGCCTTTATGTTGTGGTGTTTGAATATAATTTAATAATTTGTATTCTTTTTCCTCATCTTTTAATAATTCTTTTAATTCTGTTCTTGATAAAGATAAAATTCTATCTCTAACAACATCTCTTCCCATTTTATCAGAATTTAAATGAGTGCTATTTTCATTATCTACTGCAATAATAATATTCTTAATAATATCCTCATAAGAAAATCCTTTTGAAGAATATTTTAAATCAGTATCAATTATTTCTTTTAATTGTAATATCCAAAATCTACTTGAACCTATATATTTTATTGTTCCGTCTTGTTTATATGCAATTCCATCTTCACCAATTTGAGTTTGTTTATAAACTGAATTTGTAGAAATCATTGCTTCTACTCTTGATACATTATCACTTGTTAATTTTACAATTTTAACTTTTTTCTTATTATACTCTATTATTTCTTCTAAAAGTCTGTATTTTTCAGAATTAATTTTTTCTTCTTCAATTAAACTCATGATATCTATCAACTCCATTTTAAATTACTAGTTATTTTTTTCTTTAAACCTTTTGAATAACAGTACACATCTACACAGTGTAAATTTCCATTTTGGATTTTTCGTAGCGGAGTACGCTGTGCTACGCTACTATATTTCTTTGTCTTTCTCAATTTGCTTTGCATACCTATCTTCTTCTGAAAAAACACAACCACAGTATTTTTGCATATATAAGCCTAGTTCTCTTGCTTTTGCTTGTCCTTCTCTAAATCCTACTCTAAAGTCTCTATATAAAAAGTTTAATTCATATTTTTTAGCAATTTCTTCTGCTATTTGTCTTAGTTCTTCATGTTTTTGATATGGACTTACAAATAAAGTTGTTGTAATAGTGTCAAATCCGTGTTCTTTTGCATATTTAGCTGTTTGCTCCAATCTAACTCTATAGCAATAATCTGTACATCTTGTTTTTAAGTTTCCAATTACGTTTTTGCAAAATTTATCTAATCCATATTCTTCTTCAAATATTGCTTGTACTCCTATGCTTTGTGTGTATTCTTTTAAACAATCTCTTCTTGCTTTGTATTCCATATATGGATGTATGTTTGGGTTATACCAATATACTGTTGGTTCTATCCCTTCACTTCTTAAACTGTCTATACAATATACACTACATGGTGCACAGCAAGTGTGCATTAAAAGTTTCATTTTTCTATATCTCCCTTTGTTTTGAATTGTAGTGTTAACGTTTCTTCTAAACATAAGCAAATACCTAAACTTGTTAATATTAAATTTCTATACGTAAAAAAAGCATGATAATATGAATGGTTTTGTAATAACGCATACCATATAAATGGCATAATAGAAATTAATATATATGGTAATATTGCTATAAATATTTCCTTATTTGTTATACTAATTTTTTCAACTTTTTTCATTTTAATAATTTCATATAATTTTGCTAATAAAATTGTGATTATAACATTCACTAATAGTTGAGAGATTATATAAATCATATTTCTTCCTATTACTTTTAGTACATTATATGTTTTATATCCATTGCTTCTATATGATACTTGCATTAATGCTGTTGATATTATATTTTTTCCAAATAATATGTCTGTTAATGCCCATTTTGTAAACCATGTTGCACCATAGCCAATTCCCCATAATGCGCCATATTTTATAATATCAATAATAATTTTCTTAGCATTTAATTCGTTGTTTTCTCTTCGCTTTAATAAGAAGTATAATGTTAAAGGAATTGCATACGTGACCATTGGCACAGTTAAAAAGTCAAAAAAGTTTGTTAACATTCCTGTTATAAAAAATAGCATTCCAAAGTCTTTTATTTTTTCATATCTTTCAACCAAAATTGTTGATGAAATCATTGTTATTAAGAATATAAATACTCCTTGCATAGAAAATCCTAAATAAAAATATTCTACTCCTAATAAACTTGTTAAGAATATTATTGAAATAATAATATTTATTTTTTTATATATTAAATATGCTAATATGCATGCTAAAATTATTAATATAATAGTAAGCATAATTCTAATTTGATTTATATTAAACAATATCAGTAATGGTCTTAAAAATATCAAGTATCCATGCCAATATCTTGCATATTCAAAGCTTTCTGCTTTTTCATTATTTACTAAGTCATTTAATTCTCCTACTTCATTATGTCTACTATATTTAGATGATGATTTTAATTCTCCTGGAACATCTTCGTAAATTTCAGTAGTTATGTTAGGTATATAGTTTTTTCTTGCCACAAAAGCAGAATATAATGGTTTTTGAGAATCTATTGAATATGCAGTATTTATCATTAATGCATCTGTATAATTGTCAAATTGCATATCCATATCTTTGTATGGTATATAAATAACTTTTCTATTTCCTTCACTTAGTAATACTTCTGCAGATTTTTTTACGTTTTCAGTCAGAAACTCTTTTTTAAAGCTTGATACTGCTACTAATGATACAATAAAAAAAATTATAATTGCTAGATAAATACTTATATATTTAATTATTTTTTTTAGCATTTTCTCTTTCCTCATATCTGATTAAATTTAATTCATATTTTTCTTTGTTTGCTTTTACAATTGTGTCTAAAATCAATCCGCATTGTAATGCTATTGCTGAAATCATAACAAATCCCGTTGCTAATACTGCTGATGGCAATTTGGTTATATAATGTGTTTTTGCAAATTCTACTAACACAGGAATTCCAAATATTAAGCCACATACAAGTAGTATAAATGCTATAAAAAAGAAAAATTGTCTTGGTTTATAGTCTTTATACATTTTTAATATTGTTTTTGTAACTTTATAGCCATCTTTTATTGTGTTTAATTTAGACACACTTCCTGCTGGTCTATCTCTATATATTATAGGTATTTCCTCTATTCTAAGTTTTTTATCTAATGCTGCTAATGTGATTTCTGTTTCTATTTCAAATTTTGAACTTAATATTGGTACATTTTTTACAAACATCTTACTAAAAGCTCTATATCCACTCATTATATCTTTTAGTTTGTTATTAAATAATAAATTAATAGTATTTTTTACTAAATTATTGCCAAATTGATGAAATTTTCTTTTATTTTCATTTTTATATGTTCCATTTGATAGTCTATCTCCTACTGTCATATCTGCTCTTTTTTCTTTAATTGGTTCGATTAGTTTATGAACATATTCTGCAGGATACGTGTCATCTCCATCTACCATCACATATATATCCGCATCTACTTCTCTAAACATTCTTCTTACTACATTACCTTTACCTTGGTTATATTCATTTCTAACAATTACTCCCTCAATTGAACTAGCAATTTCATAAGTTTTATCACTTGAATTATTGTTATATACATATATTTTGGCTTCAGGTAATTCTTTTTTAAAATCTTTTATTACTTTTTCTATTGTTTTTTCTTCATTATAGCATGGTATTAATACTGCTATTTTATCATTCATAAAACAAATCCCCTTTTAAATTTATTTTTCTTCATAAGATACGCCTATATGTTTATATGCTATTGGCATTGGTATTCTGCCTCTTGCTGTTCTTGCTATAAAGCCTATTTGAATTAAATATGGTTCATATACATCTTCTACTGTTTCTGGCTCTTCTCCAATTGTTGTTGCAATTGTGTCAATTCCTATCGGTCTTCCATTATATTTTATAATCATTGTTTCTAATATTTTTCTGTCTATATCATCTAATCCTACTTCATCTATTTCTAATTTTCCTAATGCTGTTTTTGCTATTTTTAATGTTATATTTCCATCACCTAATACTACAGCATAGTCTCTTACTCTTCTTAATAATCTATTTGCAATTCTTGGTGTTCCTCTAGATCTTCTTGCAATTTCTATTGCTGCTTCTTCATCTATTTGTAAGTCTAATATACTTGCTGATCTTTTTACTATTGTTGTTAAGTCTTTTGTCTCATATAGTTCTAAGTGATGTATAATTCCAAATCTATCTCTTAAAGGTGTTGCTAATGCTCCTGCTCTAGTTGTTGCACCTATTAATGTAAATTTTGGCAAGTCAAGTCTAATTGACCTTGCACTTGGACCCTTTCCTATCATAATATCTAATGTGTAGTCTTCTAACGCTGGATATAGTATTTCTTCAACACTTTTGTTTAGTCTATGAATCTCGTCTATAAATAAAACATCAAATTCTGAAAGATTTGTTAATAAAGCTGCTAAATCTCCTGGTTTTTCTATTGCTGGACCTGAAGTTATTTTTATGTTTGAGTTCATTTCATTTGATATTATGTTAGCAAGTGTTGTTTTTCCTAATCCTGGAGGACCATATAATAAAACGTGATCAAGAGGCTCACCTCTTTTTTTGGCAGCCTCTATATATATCTTCATATTATTTTTTACTTTATCTTGACCAATATATTCATCTAAGGTCTTTGGTCTTAAAGAATTTTCCACTCTTTCTTCTTGTATATCTTCTAATTCCGGACTTATTAGTCTTTCCTCTTCCATCTTGCTCTCCTCTTATCTTTTTATTTTCCTTTTAAATTAGCAATATTAAAAAGTTACTGTTATACAAATGTAACAATATTAAAAGAAAGCGCCAGTCCGCGTAAGGTGGAGCGAAGCGTAACAGTTGGAGAGTTCCGTCCGATAGTGTCCAAAAACAAATTTATTTGTTTTTGTGACATCCAAAGGAAGGAAGCTCGACACCAAGGACAAGCGTTTTTAATATTGTTGCATCTTGATTATAAAACCTTTTTAATATTGTTAAATTTAAAAATTCTTTACTTGTCTGTTCTAATGTGTTTTTCATCTATTGTTCCAATATCATTTTCTTCTTGTTTAACTCTAAAAATATCTTTATATCCAATTGCCATAATCGCAATTATTAGCAGTGCAAATGATAAAGCTTTCCATATTCCACTTTCTAATAATATTATAGCAAACATTCCAAGAGTTGCTGTAAGTCCATATAGAATTAAAACAGCTTGTTTTTGAGTATAACCTTTTTTCATTAATCTATGATGTAAATGTCCTTTATCTGCCTTAAATACAGCCTTTATAGATTTACCTTTTATAATTCTTCTTATTATTGCAAATATTGTATCAAATATAGGAAGACCGAGTACTATAATTGGAGCTATAAGCACTAATGCTGTGTACGTTTTTGCTACTCCTAAGATTGATATTACTGCCAACGAAAATCCCAAAAAATTAGATCCAGTATCTCCTATAAATGTTCTTGCTGGGCTAAAATTAAATGGTAAAAATCCTACAATAGAACCAGCTAGTGCTGTTATTAATAATATTGCTATTAAAGGAGAAGCATTTAAAGTAAATATAATTAATAGTGAGAAGCATGAAATTAGAGTTATTCCTGAAGACAATCCATCTAATCCATCTATTAAATTTATAGCATTTGTTATACCAACGATCCATCCTATTGTAATTATATATGAAAACCAGTCATAGAAAAATATTTTACTATCTATAAATGGTAAATTAATATTTCCTATTCTAGTTCCACAAATAACAACAATTGTAGCTGATATAACTTGTGCAATTAGTTTTACCCAACTTGGTATTCCTTTTGAGTCGTCAATAAAACAAGTTATTCCTAAAATTATAATTCCTATAAAAAATCCTAATAATTTTACCCAATAGTTATTTTCTGCATCAAATAAATTAATTGAATTTTCAAAGCTCATTACGATTAGCAAATATATTGTAGACACTATAAATCCACAAATAACTGCTATTCCCCCGAAGCCTTGGCATAGGCTTTTTATTTACTCTTCTGTCATTTGGTATATCTATTGCTCCAACTTTTTTAGCTAGTCTCATTGTATATGGTGTCAATACATAAGCAGTAATAAACGCTAGCAAAAAAGCAATTGCTATATCTCCCCACATAGTTTGTCCTCCTTTTTTGCTTAGTGTATTACTTCAATTGGATATTCCATAAATAATCCACTTTCTATAACACCTGTAATTGATTTAATATCTTCTTCTAGTGTTTCATATATTTCTGTAAATTTAGTATCTAATATAACATTATTATTTTCTGTAAACACTGGTCCGTCCTTCTTTTCCGCTTTTCTTAATACAGATTCAGTTGCTCCTAAATCTAACAAAGCTTCTCTAACGCTGCTAACCGCTTCTGGATAAACTTCAATTGGAATTGGCATTACTTTATTTAATTCATCTACTAGCTTTGAATCATCAACTAAAATATATGTAATTCCCGCATTTACCATATTTAACTTTTCTTTAAATAAAGCTGCTCCTCTACCTTTTATAATCCAGTTATTGTTTTTGTCAACTTCATCTGCACCATCAAATCCCCAATCTGGTCTTTTTTCTAGTATACTTGCAGTTGGAATATTTAAACTATGACATAATGCTCTCATTTCATAAGAAGTAGGAATTGCAGTAATATGCAATTCTTCTTCTTCAATTCTTTTAGCAATTTCTTTAATAGCTAAATATGATGTTGAGCCTGAACCAAATCCTATTACATCTCCATCTTTAACTTTTAAAGCAATTTCTTTTGCTATTTTTTCCTTTTGTTCTTGATTCGATATGTTTGTTGGCTCAATTTCTTTTAAATTACTATTCATCCATTCCATGATTTTTCTCCTTTAGATTATTTTGCTTTTCCAATGTAATAATTCTTCTTTCCTCTTCTAACTACAACATAAGTATTTTCTATAAACATATTTTGATCAATTGTTTTTTCTAAGTCTGTTATTTTTTCACCATTTATAGAAATTGCACCTGATGAAATAAATTCTCTTGCTTCTCTTTTGCTTGATGCTATTCCCATATTTACAACAAAGTCAATAATATTTGTATTTAGTTCAACTTCTTTAACTTCTTGTCCTTTAAATAATTCTTCAATATCCTTTTTAGATAAGTCATTAAATTTATTATTAAATAAATGATCTGCTAAATTTACTGCTTTTTCATATTCTTCTTTTCCATGTAAGAAAGTAATTATTTCTCTTGCTAAAGCTTTATGTGCTTCTCTTAATTCTGGATGTTCTTTATTTTTTCTATCTAATTCTTCAATTTCTTCTTTTGATAAGAATGTGTAGATTTTTAGGTAATCTATAACCATTACATCTTCAACATTTACAAAGAATTGGTATAATTCATAACTTGAAGTTTTTTCTTTATCTAACCATAAAGCATTTCCTTCGCTCTTTCCAAATTTATTACCTTGTGAATCTGTTACAAGTGGCATTGTAAATCCATATACTTCATCACCTGTTGATTTTCTTATTAAATCTATACCAGCTGTAATATTTCCCCATTGGTCTGAACCAGCACATTGTAAATCTACATTATTATGTTCATGTAAGTATTTGAAATCTAAAGCTTGTAGTATCATGTATGAAAATTCTGTGTATGTAATACCTGCATCTAATCTTCTTCTTACTATGTCTTTATCTAACATGTAATTAACATTAAAGAATTTACCGTAATCTCTTAAGAAGTCTAATGTATTTATATCTTTAATCCAGTCATAATTATTTACAACATCAAAGCCAAATAATCTTTGTACTTGATTTTTAATTCCTTCAAAGTTTTTATTTACTGCTTCTTTTGATATCATTGCTCTTTCTTTTGTTGGTCTTGGGTCACCAATTAGTCCTGTTCCTCCACCTACTAATAAGTATGGGTGATGTCCTGCATCTTTTAATCTTTTTGAAATTAAAAAGCTTGATAAATGTCCAACATGTAGGCTATCTGCTGTTGGATCTGTTCCTATATAAAAAGACATTCCGCCTTTGTTTAATTTTTCTTCTAGTTCTGGACTTGAAATATCTTTAATAAGTCCTCTCCATTTTAAATCTTCAAAAACTGTCATATTATTTCCCCCCACTATTTTTATATTTTGGGATGAGGTAAAAAATCATTTTTTATAAATAATTTTTCACCTCGTCCCAAAATCTTTTATTTTTTTTCTGGTTCTGGTATTTGATTAATACCATTTACTGCTTCTTGTAATCCTAAATCTTGTTTAATTTGTGTTGTTGATACGCCTTCTGTTCTTGGTAAATAAACTACTTCACAATAATCTTTTAAATAGTCAAATTTGTCACTACCTGCCCAGTCACTTCCCATAACTACTATATCAACATCATATTTTTGTACATCAGATATTTTTTGTTCCCAGTTTTCTTCTGGTATAACTAAATCTACATATCTAATTGCTTCTAACATTTTCTTTCTTGTTTCATAGTTGTGATATGCTTTTTTTCCTTTACCTGCATTAAATTCATCTGTTGAAAGTGCTACTATTAAATAATCTCCTAAAGCTTTTGCTCTTTGTAATATTCTAATATGTCCATAATGTAATAAATCGAATGTTCCATAAGTTAAAATTCTTTTCATTTTTATTTCCTCCTAAAAATTATTTTATATATTTAATATAAAGTTGACTAAGTCCTCTCCATTATTTAAATAACTAAATTTTTCTTTTACATTTTTATATTCTTGAGTATTTATATTATAATTTAATATTGCTTTTCCTAGTTCTTCTTCTGTATAACTAACAAATGGTAATAAATCTTTCCATATAGATTCATAAACGCCTCTTGATTTTTGATATTTTTCAAAATCATTTGCTAATAGTACAACTGGTAAATCAATTGCAAAAGCATCAAATATAACTGATGAATAATCACTAATTAAATAATCTCCTATTAGTAAAAGCTCTTGTGTTTCTGTAGTTACATTTGTAATTGAATCTTTATTCTTGTTATTTAAGAACACATGATTTTTTGAAACAATAACATAATCATTTCCAACTGTACTTTTTATTTTATCCATGTTTGGAAAATAATCATAATCTATTTCTTCTTCGCTTCTTCCATAATTATAATCTCTCCATGTTGGAAGATATAATATTACTTTTTTATCTTCTGGTATTCCAGCTTTTCTCTTTATTTCTTGTTTTAACTGCTCATTGTTCTTGTTTTCTATTAAGTATTTTACTCTTGGATATCCATAGTCTAAAACTTTATCTTTTTCTAATAAACATGATGATTTAAAATATGGATAAATGTTTTCATTATCTATTAAAAAATAATCCCATTTATTTATTTCAATAAGTTTTTCTATTTGGTGCCATGGATTTACTTTTGCAATTTCTGCTTCATCAGAATCAAGTAGCATTCTTTTTAATGGTGATCCATGCCATAATTGAATCCAAACAGTATCTTTTGATTTTATCCATGTTTTTTCTGTCCAAGTTTCAAATACAATTATTTTAGATTGATAAAATATTTCATACATTTCTTTTGACTCTGGTTCAATTCTATACTTTTTATCTACTTTCTCATCAGTTGTAACAAAGTATAAATCTTCAGTTCTCTTCTTCAATAATTCTTCAAATAAATATCTAGAATTTCCTGTATATCTATAATCAAAGCCCATAAACAATATAGCTTTTTTCTCTTTACCTTCTTGGATAGATTTTTTATATGCTGTTAAGTTGTATTCTATTCTATTGTCCATATTTTTTCCTTCCTACACAGTTTTCATAAACTTTTCTACAATTCTTTTGGCTGCTTGTCCATCATCTAAATAGTTAAATTTATCATTAAATTTTTTATATTTTTCATTATACTCAAAATTTTTGGTATGTCTTATTGCATTTATTAATTCATCTTCTGTCTTTGTTATTTCTCCTGGTAACTCATCAATGTCAATGTAAAAACCTCTCATTTCATCTTTATATTCCTCAAAGTCATACATATAAAATAACATAGGTCTTTTTAAATTTGCATAATCAAAAAATACACTTGAATAATCAGTAATTAAAATGTCACTGACAACATAAGTTTCGTTTACATCATCTAAATTAGATACATTATATATAAATCCTTTATATTTTTCAAAGTCAAATGAATTTGAAACAAAATAATGTGCTCTAAACAATATTATATATTCATCCTGAAGTTCTTTTTGAAGTTTATCAAAGTCCACTTCTGTTTTGTATGTATATCCTACTCCAGCTTGATGTTGATTGTCTCTCCATGTTGGAGCATATAATATTATTTTTTTGTTTATGCCATCAATTCCTAGCTTTTGTTTTATTCTTTTTACATCATCTTCTGTGTAATTATATAAAAAGTCATTTCTAGGGTATCCTTGTTCTATTATACAATTTTCTTTATGTACCTCTTTTAAATTAAAAGCTGAACACAATTTTTCTGAAGTAAATTTAGAAGGTGAAACCATATAATTAAGTTTTTTTGCTTCAATTAAGTATTTATGTTGCATTTCCTTTAAAGTATTTAATGCATTATCTGTTTTTTGTAAGTCAAATCCTAATCTTTTTAATGGTGTTCCATGCCAGCATTGCACATATACTTGGTTTTTCTTTGGATATATATAATCATATACTCTATGGTTAGTTACCCAATACTTTGCTATTGTCAAATACTTTTCATAGCTTTTTGAATCTTGTTTAACAATTATTGTATCTTCACATTCCAAATCTTTATGATTCTCTGGCTCTGAAAATGCCCACACAAATTTATAGTTTTTAAATTCAGGATTATTCTTCATATATAAGTATATAGCTTTTGGACTGTCAGTATAATATTTTCCATTAAAACTACTGAAAAATACCATATTTTCATCTATCTTCTTGTCAATTCCTCTGAACTTATATCTTATATGCTTATATGTGTTTAACACTCCTCTAGAAATTTTTCTAAAGAATAAATTCTTTTTTGCTAAATTTGTTAATATAGCTTTGATTTTTTTCTTCACTTACTTCCTCCCAAAATACATTTATTACTATTTTAATTTTTAAATTAATTTATCGAAATCTTCTACTTTTTCAATCTTGTCTACTAATCTTATATTATTGTCTTGTCCGCAATATTTTTTTATCATATCAAATGTTTCTTGGTTTTCAACAGCTACACAGTCTAGTTTATTATATACTTGAGCATTAATATTTTTATTAAAACTATTTTTATTTTTTACATACAATATTTTTTTACATTCAAATACTGATAATTGATATAGTTTTTTGTAGTCAACTTCTCCATAAAAAATTACTGCTTTTAAATTAATGCCACCATATATTCTAGCAATTTCTGTTTTGTTAATTTGATCATATCTTTTTCTAAAAGTATTATATAGCTTTTTCTTTTTACCTAATAATTTAACAAGTAATATATCAAATTTACTTGCGTTTGTATTAACTCCTAGTTGTCCATAAAATTTAACTTTTTTTGAAATTTTCTTAAATATGTTTTTATTTTGTCTTAAATTTTTGGTTATATAAGAAATATAATAATTATACTTATTTGATTCTAAACTGTTTTCAACTAGTTTCACAAAATTTTTGGTATTACTATCTGGTTTAAAATCGCCTGAATATAGTAAAATATTTTCCTTATTTTCTTTTGGAATATCTAATATTTTAATTTCATTTTGTTTATTTAATATAACCTTTTCACAAATCAATTTTGACATATTTTTTCTTTCATATTGGCAAAACTTATTTAGAAATTCAGATATATTATATTGAGTAGTTGTAGAATTAATTTCTTTAATTAAGTCATCTACGTTTTCAACTTTTGGAAATGGTAATTCTGTGAATGGAAGGTATACTCCTCTGTCCGCAAAATATTCTTTTTCGTCATAAGCAAATAAAATAATTTTTTTATTTGTTACAGCAAAATCAAAGAATACACTTGAGTAATCTGTTATTAATATATCACATATACTTAAGAAGTCATAAGTTTCCTTTTCTTTAGGAAATAGCCTAACATTAGAGTATTTGCTTATATCTATCATGTTTCCTATATATGGGTGCATGTTAATATATAAAATTTGATTTTCTGTTAATTTCTCGCTTATTTCCTTTATATGTTCTTCTGCTATTTTAATTTGATTTTCTATATCAATACTTCTAACAGAGCCTCTCCATGTTGGCATATACGCAATTAGTGTTTTTTCTTCTAGATGGTATTGTTCTTTTACTTTTTCAGCATCATCTCTTAAAAATACTTCATTCCTTGGATATCCACAAAGCATAATTTTATTTTTTGCTATTCCGCTTAACATATAGTCTCTAATCATAATGTCTTTCATATATTCACTTGGATATAATAAATAGTCTGCTTCAATAAAGTTTTTTTGAACATTTGCAATATCAAAGAAATCATTTTCTGTACTCTTGCCTAAAGTTTTAAGTGGTGTACCATGCCAAGTATTTAAATATACTTGTTCTTCTCTTTTTATAAAATATGTTGGCATGCTTGTATCTGTAAACAAATATTTAGATCTAGCTAAGACCTTTGAAAATTTTCTTGTTTTACTTTTTACAAATTTAACTCTATTTAAAATATTATAGCTTTCTAATAATTTAATAAATTTATTTTTATTATTTTCACTATATCCTATATAAATTTTATAATCTTTGTATAAATCATTTGTTGCTAGTTCTTTTACTATATAAAACATATTTCCATTTAAGTTATTTCCTTGTTGTGGATATATAAATATTTTTTTAGCATCAATTGGTTTTGTATATTGTTTTTTATATACATTTCCTGGTCTTATAAAAATAGCAAATTCGAATAATTTTTTTAATTTTCTATTTATGTCTGTAATGTTATATCCTATTATTGTGCATAACTTCCAATATAATTTTGAAGTATATGTTTTTTTGTTTCTATTCTGTAATTCAAAATACATATTTTCTTTCCAATTAGGAAAAGTTTTATTTAGAAAAGCAAATGACTGGTTAATATATTTTAATTTCAATTTTTTCTCTCTTGAATATGTCTTCTTTTCTAATATAACATATATGTGTTTTAATATTACATATAATATAGCTTCTTTAAGTTCTTCATATTTTCCAATTTCAGTATAATACTCTATTAATTTTTCAGTAACTTTAAATATATCAAATCTTTTTTCTGTTAAGTATTGTGTCAAAGATCCTTCTCGTGAAACAATATAATAATACATGTTGTCTTCAATTCTTGAAATTTTATTTGCTTTAGAAAAAGCTTTATAAGTAAATAATAAATCCTCATAAATTCTTAAGTCATTTTCAAATTTAATATTGTTATTTTTAATAATATCTGCTTTAAATATTTTGTTCCACAAATATGGAACTTCATCAAATAACAATTTTTCTTCATAAATACTTTTATTAAAAACATTGTCCTTATTGATTCTTTGATTTCCAAATCTTTTTGGACTAAACTTATTTACTTCTTCTTGTACCCTATAATAATTACAGCAAACTATTTCAGCATTTTCTTCTATTGCTTTGTTATATAGTTTTTCATACATATCTTCTTCAACATAGTCATCACTGTCTACAAAGCCGATGTACTCTCCTGTAACATGTTCTAATGCATAATTTCTTGCTTTTGCAGCTCCACCATTTACGGTTTCAAAAGCTTTTATTTTTTCAGGATATTTTTCTTTAAATTCATTTATAATTTCCTGTGATTTATCTTTGCTTCCATCATTTACAAGTATAACTTCTATATCAGTTAAAGTTTGATTTACTAATGAGTTTAAGCACCTTTTTAAATATTTCTCAACATTATATACTGGTACAATAATACTTACCTTTTTCACTCTATACTCCTTTTACTCTTCTCTTTATATTTTCTACAATTCTTTTAGAATTTTCTGTATCCAAAGTTTCTATATATTTAGACTTAAATTTTTCATATTCTTCATAAGGATATTCTTTCTTTTCTATTATAGAAATTATATCTGTTATATTGTTAAATGTAGCATGCTTCATTTCCTTATTTAAATTAACATTAAGTCCTCTATTTTCTTTATATTCGTTCAAATCATATACATAAAAAAATATTGGCCTATTTACAACAGCTGCTTCAAAAGCAATTGCTGAATAATCTGTTATAACATAATCAGCTATTTTAATTAAGTCAAATGTATTATATTTTGAATCAACAATATATTTGCTATCTATTGCTGTTTTGTCTAGTGGATGTAGCCTAATAATTAAGTTATACTTCGTTTCATCTATTTCATCAATAATTTTTTCTACTAATGTACTTTCTCCTTTTCTAAAAGTCGGAACATATAATATATTTTGTTTTTCTTTTAATTTTGGATATTCTTCTAGTAATTTTTCAACTTTTTTATTTATTTGATTATCTTTTTCTAATAAGTAATCTATTCTAGGCATACCCAGAACAAGTATTTTTTCTTTTTCTATTCCAAATGCTTCAGCATAAAATTCTCTTGTTGCTTTGCTTGCACATGTAACAAATGTATAATTTTTGTGCATTTTCATTATATTTGCAACTATTGAACTACTTCCTTCTTTTTGGTCCACAACTTGTTTTCCGAATTTTTTTATTGCTCCAAGCGCATGCCATATTTGTACAATTACTAACCTTTTTTTGTGTTTTAATGCACTTACTGGAATTACATACCCTTCTACTATGCATACATTTGAAGTAGATATATGGTACATACATTTTATAATGTAAAAGCAATACCCTATTCTTTTCCAAATTTTTTTAGGAATTTTTTTACATAGCATTTTTACCTGAGTATTTGGATTACTTTTTAACATTTCATCTCTTAATACTTTGAAATCAATACTAGGTTCATTGGATTGTCTGCTTATCATAAGAACCTTGTTTGATTTTATAGGAAATAGTTTTATAAAAAAATATATAAAACTCATCATTCCTCTCAAAGTATATAAACTACACTTTAAAACAAATTTTTTCATCTACTCTTCCTTATTTTATTGAACTATTATATTTTTCTATTGCCTCTGTTATATCACCATCAAATTTGATAACACCATTTTCCATTACCATGCCTCTTTTGCAAAATTCTTTTGCAACATTTGTGGCATGTGTTACAAATAATAGCGTAACATTTTCATTGTTTATAATTTCATTTACTTTTTTTATACATTTATTTTTAAATGACTCATCTCCAACACTTAGTGCTTCATCAACAATTAAAATTTCAGGTCTTATATTAACATTTATAGAAAAGCCTAATCTTGCCTTCATACCACTTGAATATGTTCTAACAGGTTGATCTATATAGTCATCCAATTGTGCAAATTCTATAATTGTTGGCTCTAGTTCTTTTATTTCATTAGTTTCTAGACCTAATAACTGACCTTTTAAGTAAATATTTTCTCTACCTGTAAATTCTGGATCAAAGCCTGAGGTAAGTTCTAAAAGTGCACTTACTCTACCTTTTACAATTATTTCTCCAGTAGTTGGAAATGCAACCTCTGTAATCATTTTTAATATTGTTGATTTTCCTGCACCATTTCTACCAAAAAGCGCAACTGAATCTCCTCTTTTAATTTTAAAAGACACATTATTTACTGCTCTTTTTTCTTTATAAGGTGTCCTTTTCCAAATTACTGCTTTAAGTCTTTGTTTATCGCTTTTATATAATTTATATATTTTAGTAACGTTTTTAAACTCAATTACTGTTTCGCTCATTGTCTCCTCCTAGTTTATAACACATCTGGTATGTCTTTTCTTAGTTTCTTATATGTTGCTATAGCTAATACTAATAAAACAATTGTAATTATTAAAAAATATATAAGTCTTTTTGGTTGTTCCCAAAACCATACTTTGTTTATAAAACAATTTCTAAATCCATTAACTAGAAATGTAACTGGATTTAAATTTAAAAGTTTTTTTACAGTTGCATTATGTACAGTTTCTGGGTTCCACATGATTCCTGATAACCAGAACAAAGCTGTTATAAAAGATTTTACTAAGTTACTATAATCTTTACTAATTACTCCTAATAGTGAAGAAAATAATCCCCAAAAGTTTAAAAATAGAAATGCTAATATCATGTATACTGGTAATTGTAATAAATATACATCTGGCATATATCCAAATGCCATAAATATTATAATTACAATTGCAATTAGCATTGCATGAATTGCGAATTTTGATATATTTATAAATGTTGGTATTGTCGCAACTGGGAATTTCATTTTGGTTACTAAGTAACTATATTTTCTAATACATTCTGTTCCACCTGTAATCATTTCACTAATATAAAACCATGGTACAACTCCTGCTATTATCCACAAAAAATATGGAAATCCATTAACAGCTTTACCAGCTCTTAATCCAATTGTGAAAGCAAACCAGTACACTAGTATTGTTACTGCTGGTTTAATAATAGCCCACATCCACCCTAGTGCAGCACCTCTATATGTTTTTATTAAATCTGCTTTTGCAAGTTTAAATATTTGATTTTTATAACTAATATGTTCTTTTATAATTTGTGTTAAAGTACTCATTTTTACCTCTATTGTTTAAATTATTTTTCTTTCCCTACTATATCACAAAATTATTTTTTTCTCAATAAAAAAGCGCATTTTTTGCATATTTTTTCTAAAACTTAAGCATACTAAAAATGAAATTTTAATTTTATTTTTAATGGAGTTAATTATGAAAAAATATATTTTACCCATAATAGTAGTTGTTGCTTTTATAGTTTTACTTGCATATTTTTATTTTAATAAATTCGATTTTAATAACAGAATTTCTTACAATACTCAAAAATTAGGAACTGAAAATTTAAATAACAATAATCCCACAACTTCAGTAGAATCTGAAAAAGAAATATCAAATTTTACTACTAAAATAATAGACAAAGATGATAATCGTGATATTAATATGAAAATTACTTGCAATAAAATAAATAATTTTATTTTAAAAAATGGTGAAGAATTTTCTTTTAATAAAGTAGCAGGAAATCCTACTCCAGACCGCGGTTATAAAGAAGCTGGCATTATTGTAAATGGTGAACTAGAAAAAGGATATGGTGGAGGTAATTGTCAAGTAAGTACTACAATATATAACGCTGTACGTAAAATTGACGGAATCAAAATTACAGAAAGACATGAACATGGAGTCGAACTTGGATATATTGAAAAAGGTAAAGATTCAACTGTTGTTTATGATAGTTTAGATTTAAAATTTAAAAATAATAGTGGATATGATATTAAACTTTATGCTTCCACTACCAACACTCGCGTGACCGTAAAAGTTATGAAAATTGATAACACTTAAAATACTCTCTAAGAGAGTATTTTTTGTTAACTTTATATTTTTAGCATATTTTTTTAAAATATAAATACAATTTAGTAATTAATATTATGGAGGTTGTATTTATGCCTAAACATATAAAAATTGGTATAATTCTTTTGTGTTTAATTTTTATGTTTCCTAGTTTGTGTATTGCAAGTGATTCTATATATACTTGGTCTAGTAGTGTTAAGTCGCTATCTGAATCAATTCAAACAAGTTCTACTCCTTCTTCAACATTAAATTTAAATGTTGGTAGCGCAATCTTAATTGAGCAATCATCTGGTCAAGTTTTATATGAGCAAAACATGCACCAGCAATTACGTCCAGCGAGTGTAACCAAAGTAATGACTATTTTATTAATTATGGAGGCTATAGATTCTGGTAGAATTTCATATACTGATAAAATTCCTTGTAGTGAAAAGGCTGCTGGTATGGGTGGTTCTCAAATACGGCTAGATGTTAGAGAAGAATTAACAGTTGATGAAATGTTAAAGGCAATTTGTGTAGTTTCTGCTAATGATTGTACTGTTGCTATGGCAGAATATTTAGCAGGCTCTGAAGAAACGTTTGTTAGTCAAATGAATGCTAAAGCAAAAGAACTTGGTATGAATGACACTACTTTCAAGAACTGTCATGGTATTGACGAGGATGGTCATGTAACTTCTGCTTATGACATTTCATTAATGTCACGAGAATTACTAATTAACCATCCATCAATTACAAAATACACTACAATCTATATGGATACTTTAAGAGATGGAAAATCATCATTGGTTAATACAAATAAACTGATCAGAAATTATAAAGGAGCTACTGGTCTAAAAACTGGTTCAACTTCTATTGCTCTATATAATCTTTCTGCAAGTGCCACAAGAAATAATTTATCTCTAATTGCAGTTGTAATGAAAGCTCCAACTGGACCAATTCGTTTTGCAGAAGCACAAAAGTTATTAGATTATGGTTTTAACAATTTTGAATATAAAAGTCTTATTAATAAAAATGATTTAATAAAAGAAATTTCTGTTGATAAAGGTATAGAAAATACCGTTAATGCAATAGCTGAAAATGACAGTGGTATACTAATTAAAAAAGGTCAAAATAAAGATGTTGTTCAAACTGTACAACTCCCTGATAACATTAATGCACCTGTTTCTGCTGGGCAAATTTTAGGGAATATTACATATAGTTTAAATGGTACAGAAATTAGCAAAGTAAATATTGTGGCCGAAAAGTCTGTTGATAAAAATACAGCTTTTAATATGATTGAGCATGTAGTTTTCAATTGGTTTTCGCTATTTCGATATTCTAAATAAATTTTAAACTATTATAGTTATTTGTAATATGTAATGTTAAAAGAAAGCGCCAGTCCGCGTAAGGTGGAGCGAAGCGTAACGGTTGGAGAGTTCCATCCGATAGTGTCCAAAAACAAATTTATTTGTTTTTGTGACATCCAAGGGAAGGAAGCTCGACACCAAGGACCAGCGATTTTAACATTACATATTACAAGCATTACATATTAAAAGTATTACATATTTTAAATATCAGGAGAAATTGTTTATGACATCAATATCTATTCCAATTGAAAATAAACGAAAAAGCAAAATAAAAATTTTTGTATGTTCAATTAGACAAAATGGAGTATCAATTATTATTTGTATGTTTTGTATTGGATTAATTTTATATTCTAATTCAAGTCTCAAGGCTGCAAAAGATGGATTGGTCTTATGGGCGACTGCTGTAGTTCCTTCTCTTTTTCCATTTTTCATTTCAATAGAATTACTTAGTCATACAAATATTGTAAAAACATTAGGTAAATACTTAAATCCAATAATGAGACCTTTATTTAATGTTCCAGGTGAAGGTGCTTTTGCGTTTTTAATGGGTCTTATTAGTGGTTATCCAGTTGGTGCTAAAGTGGTTGTAAAACTTTTTGAACAAAATATAGTTACCAAAGATGAAGCAGAAAGACTTCTTGCATTTACTAACAATTCTGGTCCATTATTTATTATTGGAACTGTCGGAATAGCATTATTTGGTAGTACTAATATTGGCATATTATTGTTTATTACTCATATATTTGCATGTGTAACAGGCGGTATTTTTTTACGTTTTAGTAGTCGCCATGTTAATTTTACTTTAACTAATGGCTCTGATTCAAATTCATCAAATTCTACTATTTCACTTTGTAATCTTGGAGAATTGCTTGGAAAATCTATTACAAATTCAATCTCTTCTATTTTGACAATTGGAGGTTTTGTAGTTGTTTTTTCTGTAGTTATTTCTATATTAAATCAAAGTGGAGTGCTAAGTATTATCACAACATTGTTATCTCCTATTCTATGTTATTTGGGTTTTCCAAGTGAATTATTAAGTTCTTTATTAATTGGAGTTATAGAATTAACAAATGGTGTTAACGCCTCTTCTAATATTCATTCTCTTTCGATTAGTATAATTACCACCAGTTTTCTATTGGGTTTTGGTGGTTTTTCAGTATTATTACAAGTACTTAGTATTATTAGTAAGGCCAGACTTTCTATTAAATCTTATATTATAGGCAAATTATTACAAGGTATATTTGCAGCATTTTACACATATCTTTTTATTAGTTTTGGTTTATTTATTTAAACAGTTAGAAAGGAGATTTTTATGGATAAAAATGACCCTAATTTCTCAGCATATATGAATTACGATATTGGATGTGATCCAATTATTGGAGATCCAAATATGTTCAATCCATGTATGCAATATGAGCAAGCTTATATGTATTATAGATATATGACTCAACAGATTGAATATAAAATAAAATGTAAAGAATATGAAAAAATGTGTAATTCACGTTCTGAAAGAAAAATAGAATAAAAAAACGACTAGATATCTAGCCGTTTATGGTAGCGAGGGTGAGATTCGAACTCACGACCTACCGGGTATGAACCGGTTGCTCTAGCCAACTGAGCTACCTCGCCATATGTTATTTGCTAACGCGATTTACATTATAATATGTGTTTTGATTTTTGTCAATAAAATGAGTTGAAAAAGTTGAGAAAATCTCAACTTTTTATTATTCATTATTATCTTTCTTCTCCACCTTTTTCCACAACTGGTTGTTGTTTTTCTTGTGCTTCTTTTGCCATTGCATTTACAGCTTTTGGATCAATATCTACAGGTTTTACAACTTGTTGCTTGCCTGAATTTCCTTTTCCACCTTTATTACTTGTAAAAGATTTTTTGAAAGCTTCTTCTATTTGTTCAATTGATTTTAAAGATTCTAGTAATTCAGGATCTGTAATTACATTTTCTTCATCTGGACAATCTATTTGATTAATATATTTTTTTAAATCTCTAAATACTGTTTTTACTCCATTAATAAATCCCATATTTTCTTCTTAAAATTTTAATTTTAAGAATCTTCACCTCCATTTTTAAGGTTATTTTTTTCATAATACATATCTATTGTACCACATTATTCCATAAAAATCAAGCTTTTAAGTCAAAAATAACAATATAAGCTAGTCAGTGACTAGCTTATATTAAATATTTTATTAATTCATATAATCTCTTAATTTTTTACTTCTACTTGGATGTCTTAATTTTCTCAATGCTTTTGCTTCAATTTGTCTAATTCTTTCACGAGTAACCATAAATTCTTTTCCAACCTCTTCTAAAGTTCTAGATTTTCCATCTTCTAAACCAAATCTTAATTTTAAAACTTTAGCTTCTCTTGGTGTTAAAGTTCCCATTACTTCTTCTAATTGTTCTCTAAGTAGTGTATATGCTGCTGAATCTTGTGGTGCTGGAGTATCTTCATCTTGTATAAAATCCTCTAAATGGCTATCATCTTCTTCTCCTATTGGTGTTTCAAGAGATACTGGATCTTGCGCAATTTTTTGAATTTCAGCAACTCTTTCAACTGGTATTTCCATTTCTGCTGCAATTTCTTCTGGTGTAGGTTCTCTACCATTTTGTTGTAATAAATGTCTTGAAGTTCTAATTAGTTTATTTATTGTTTCTACCATGTGTACTGGTATACGAATGGTTCTTGCTTGATCTGCTATAGCTCTTGTAATAGCTTGTCTAATCCACCATGTTGCATAAGTACTAAATTTATATCCTTTAGTATAGTCAAATTTTTCTACAGCTTTTATTAATCCCATGTTTCCTTCTTGAATTAAATCTAAAAGTAGCATTCCTCTTCCAACATACTTTTTAGCAATACTTACAACTAGCCTTAAATTTGATTCTGTTAATTTTTGTTTTGCTCCTTCTTCTCCATTTAGTATTCTTTGTGCTAAATCTAATTCTTGTTCATAAGTTAGTAGTGGTATTTTTCCTATTTCTCTTAAATACATTCTAACAGGATCATCTACACTTATGCCTTCCATGTTTGTTAAGTCTATATCTTCTAATTTAATGTCTTCAACTTCTCTTAAATCATCCATGTCTGGTTCAGAATCAAGATCTCCATCTTTTAGAACTTCTACTCCTAGACCTTCAAATGTATCAAATACTTCTTCTATCTGATCTGGATTTGTATTTTCTAATTCGTTAGCTAATTCTCCATAGGTGATTTTTCCATTTTCTTTTGCCTTTTTAAGTATGCTTTCAACCTTTTCTTTACTTATGTCGTCAATTTCTTTGATTTTCTTTACTTTATTAGTCTCTACTTTTTCTGGTTCAGGTTGATTATTATTTTTTGCTGTTTCATCAACTTCTTTTTCTTTATTAGGCATTTTTTTATCAAATTTTTTCTCTGTTTCTTTTATTTCTTCACTTTTCTTTGCTCTAGTCTTTTTTTCTTTTTTAGGCTCTTCTACTTTTTTTGCTTTATCTTCTATTATTGGTTCGTCTTCTTGCTTCTTTTTCATATATATTAAACCTCCTATTTGATTTTAGCTAACTTTAAAATAATGTCATTTAATTCTTTTTCTAATTCTTTCATATTTTCTACATTTTTTTCGGTATCCAATTGCTTTAAAATTTCGTTTCTTCTATTTACTAATTTTTGTTTTTCATAAACATTAATTAAATCATCTATTGCTTTATTCACATCAGTTATTTCAAAGTCCTCAGCCATTATTTCTGTAATTCTACTAATAATGTTTTCATCTTGAAACCAATCTACAATTTGATTAGTATTAATATTTCCTTTTTGAAATTCTTCATACATCTTTTTTAGTATTTGCCTATTTGTTTCATCTTGTATATCATTTAAAGTTATTAATTTTACTATTTTTTCATAAGATTTAGAATATTCATTTATAAGTAAATATATTACTAATTTTTCCTTTTTTAGAGTTGATTCTGAAATGTTAGTTTTGCTTTCTTCTTTTAGTTCCATCGTAATTACTTTTTTCTCTAATTTTTTACTTCCTTGATTATCTTTATAAATCAATTTATTTATTTCTGCATAAATTGCTTCTTTTGAAATTTTATATTCTCGTGCAATTTTATCAACATATATTTCTCTTTCAATCTGATTTGTAATTTTCGATAGAATTTTGGCAATTTCATTTAAAAACTTTATTTTATCATTTGTATTTTCTATATTTAATTCTTTTAGTAGAACTTTAACTTTAAATTCAACTAATGAAATAGAATTATCTACACATCTTTGAAATCTTTCTGGTCCATATTTTAAAACATATTCATCTGGATCTTTTGCACCTTCTATTTGCAATACTCTAATATCACATCCTAGATTTTGTAGAATTTCCATTCCTCTTAATATTGCTGCTTGTCCAGCCCCATCAGCATCATAACCCAAAATTACCTGCTCACTGTGTCTTCTAAGAAGTCTTCCTTGTGACTCAGTCATTGCTGTACCAAGAGATGCCACAACATTTGTGATTCCTCTTTGATATAAAGAAATAGCATCCATATATCCTTCTACAATAATAATTCTTTTGGTATCATGCTTTTTTGCTACATTAAGACCAAATAAGTTTCTGCCTTTGCTATACACTATATTCTCTGGAGAATTTATATACTTAGGTTTGCTGTCATCTAAAACTCTACCACCAAATGCAATAACTCTTTCTCTAACATCTTGTATTGGAAACATTAATCTCTTTCGAAAACTATCCATGTAGCCACCATTGTCAGTTCTTTTTACTAAGCTAGAAGCTAACATTTCTTCTTCTGTAAATCCTTTTTGTTTTAGTAACAAATATAGTTCATTAAAATTACCTGCATACCCAATTAAAAATGCTTTTAATGTACGATTGTCAAGTTTTCTCTTTTTTATGTACTCTTGGGCCATTTTAGATGTAGGTTTGTATAAATTCTCATGATAAAATTCAGCCGCAATTTTGTTTATTTCATATACTTTTGATTTTAATCTTGCTGTTTTATCATCCTCTGAATTTTCCAGTGTTGGCAACTCAATATTAGCTCTATTTGCTAATAATTCTAAAGTATCTTTAAAATCTAGTCCTTCTATTTTTGAAATAAAATGAATTACATTTCCACCAGCTCCACATCCAAAGCAATGAAATATTTGCTTATCTGGCGAAACAGCAAAAGAAGGAGATTTTTCTTTGTGAAATGGACATAATCCAAAAAAGTTTCTCCCACTTCTTTTTAACGTAACATATTTAGATATTACATCTACAATATCGTTATTTGTTCTTATTTCTTCAATTAGTTCATCACTATATCTTACCAATTTTAAATTACCTTTCTACATACTATTTATATTATTCGACATAAAGTGGTTAAATCCTTCTATACATTATGACAAATATCGAAAAAAGAAGGCTTTTTTATCGCCTTCTCATCTTTTTTGTTGTCTTATAAATTTGTTGTTCCATTATCATCAAATGGAATAAATTTATTTACTATACTTGTATTTATGTCCACTTCTGCTTGTGGAGCTCTATATTCATTAAATGATAAATTAATTTTATTATTTATTAATTCTTCAACCTCATCTTGTGATGCATGTTCAGCAAGCACAAGTTCACTAACTAATATTTGTTTTGCATTAGAAAGCATTTTCTTCTCGCCTGTTGATAACCCTTTTTCTTTTTGTTTAAAGCTAAGGTTTCTTACTACATCTGCTACTTCATATACGCTTCCACTTTTCATTTTTTCCATATTATCTCTATATCTTTTATTCCAATTTTGAGACATTTCAGTTTCATCTTCACCAAGAATTGAAATAACTTTTTCAGCTTCTTCTTTACCTATTACATTTCTAACACCAATTTGCTCTGCTCTATCTGTTGGTACCATTACTTTTACTTCACCTGGCATTCTTATAACATAATAAAATTGGTTTTCTCCTAAAATATTTTTTTCTTCTATTGAATCAATTGTACCTGCTCCATGCATTGGATATACAATTTTATCACCTACATTAAACATGTAAGACGCTCCTTTCTATTGCAAAATATTTGGTTTTTAGTTAAGAAAGGTTTTTAGGCTCTTCTCTAAACCGCAAATATATTATACTACAAAAAATGGCAAAAGTCAAAACTTTTACCATTTATTTTTACCGTTTTCTCTCTATTTTTTATTTACTAGTAGACCCAAAACCGCCCATTCTAGTTCCTTCAGCGTTATCATTATCTACTGTAAAAAACTTTTGAAAAATTGCTTGTCCTATACAATCTCCTTTTTTTATTTCCATGTCTTCATCTTTTATATTAAAGAATGCAAACATTATATGTCCATCATTATCAGTATTTCCATAATAATCTCCATCCACAATTCCAACACCATTTGATAGAACAAGCCCTTTTTTCTTTGGGTTAGAACTTCTGTTACAAAGCATTAAGTATTCATCTTCTGGCATATATGCTTTTATTCCTGTTTTTATTAACGTAGGTGCTTGACCAGCTTTAAATGCTGGAACTATACAATCTTCAGCTGCTTCCACATCATATCCAGCAGAATATTTTGTTTTACGTACTGGCATATTAATTTTTTCATTTTCAAATCCTTTTGCTATTTCAAATCCTCTTACTTTTTCCATTTTTTATACTCCTTTATTAAAATTTCTTTTGTTATTATATAATATCTTTTTTAAATTGTCATTATATTTTTTTTGAATATAAAATGAAAACTTATTAGATAATTTCAAATGCAATTGTATTATTTTGTCGCACAAATATAATGTATCTGAAAAAAATATTCAATGGAGTATAGAAAGTTCATTGAAAACGATGAGTAAATATGTAAAAAAAGAACACTTATCTTCTATTTTAATTATATTATTTTGTTTTAGTCCTTCGAGTATAGATACTGATATATTTAGTCTATCAATACTTTGCTTTTTGATTTTGTCTTCCATCTAATCAACCTCACTTTTATTTTTTTCTATTACTTTTTTAGCATAAGAACAAGTTGCCTCAATACTTTTATTTAGTCTTTTGGCATTTTCCATAACATTTTCCACAAGTTTTTTAGCAATCCCTTGTCCTTGGTGTTTTTCATTTACTTCTGTGTGAGTTATATTCCATATATCTTCTGTTTCCTCAAAATTACATTTTCCTATTTCTGTATTAAAATCATAAGCTATTGCCCTTTTTTCCTGATATCTAAATACTATTCTAATCATAATATTTACTCCGTTATTTTTTCTCTCGACATAATTATATCATTAAATACCCTTTTTGTCAGCAAAATATTGACATTATTGGCTTTTTTTGATAAATTGTGTATAACAAATTACAGAAGATTTTATTTTTGGGGAAAGGAGGATTTTTTGTATGAATAAAGCAGAATTAATAGAAGCAATGGTTTCTAGAACAGGTCATTCAAAGAAAGCTACAGCAGAATCTTTAAATGCTTTCATTTCTGTTGTTTCTGAAGCACTAAAAGCAAATGATAAAGTTCAATTAGTTGGTTTTGGAACTTTTGATGTAAGAAAAAGAAGTGCTAGAAAAGGAAGAAACCCTCAAACTAAAGAAGAAATAAAAATACCTGCTTCTAAAGCTCCAGCATTCAAGGCTGGTAAAGCTTTAAAAGAGCTAGTTAATAAATAAATCATAAATTTCCTTAAAGGAAATGGTATATTAGCATTTTTGCTAGTATACCATTTCTTATTTATATGTTCAGTTTATTATTCATTATTTCAAATATAAAATTCGATTAAAGAATTTGCATCTATTTTTCTTTGTCAGCTAGTTCAAATACAGCTTTTGTATATTTTAATAATTCTTTTTTATTTTTAAATCCACAAGTTTTTGCAAAATAATCTGCATATATTGTGTCCTCTTTTACTACT
>ENA-ORMS01000013-ORMS01000013.1-human-gut-metagenome-genome-assembly--contig:-NODE-13-length-201031-cov-33.746179_pt1 | contig 201031 bp, 329 predicted proteins | sample MGYA00242104_ERZ508997 | MGnify/ENA primary metagenome ERZ508997 (study PRJEB26280, sample SAMEA2338704) | human gut metagenome | biome: human gut; feature: human-associated habitat; material...
CATCTTCAACAGGTGTTTTTAAATATCGTACTTCAACTACTGGAACTTGGACAGCCGTACCTGTGGCATATACTTAATTAAAGGAGGTAAGTAAAATGGCAAAGCCTAAACTTATAGAATAGATTGAAAATGCGGGCGGTGTATTTATAGCAACTAAAGATACTACCACTTATCAAGAAATTAAAAATGCTTGGGATAATGGCAAAGACGTTATTGTAGTATTTGATTCAGATATTTTTATGCTAACTGAAATTCCTACTGGTAGTAATACTATAAAATTTTATTATAGAGATTTTCGTAATAGAGGCTATTCTACTACAAATACTAAATATCTAACATTAACTTCGGCTAATGTTTGGTCTTCATCAGCAATAGTTGAATAGCCAACATAGTTGGGTAAACCAATAACTGGAAATGGTGATACTCCAATTAGTGCATCAACAAGATATTTACGTCCAATATTAATATCTACCGCGGAACCAACAGCATCAGATGGTAATATAGGTGATATCTGGATACAATATGAAGATTAATAAGGAGTTGATTTAATTGGCAACATATGATTTAACTTCTACAATTCCAAGTAAAATAAAAACAGGCGATATATTAAATTGTCCTTATAGCGGTTCCGCGAAATAGATCACTTTACCTTCTGGAAAATATAAGCTTGAATGCTGGGGCGCTCAAGGTGGAGATTATAATACTACCCATATCGGTGGACGCGGAGGTTATTCAACAGGGATCATTATATTAAAAAATAAAACAACAAAATTATTTTTATATTCTGGAGGATAGGGAATAGCTTATAGTGGTTCTACTAACACTACTAATTTACAAAATGGAGGATTTAATGGAGGTGGAAAGGGTGCTCGTGCTAGCGGAGGAGGAGCTTCTGACATCCGATTAAATACAGATTCTTTATATGCTCGTTTAATAGTATCTGGAGGTGGAGGAGGAGCCGGATATTATAATAGAAGTGATTATGGGTCAGGAGGATCAGGTGGGGGTTTAAGCGGATACGCTGGAACCTATTAGAATAAACCAGACACATATAGTGCTGGCCAAGGTGGAACCCAAACTACTGGTGGAGCTGCTGGGACTTACAAATATAATGGAACAGGTGGAAATGGGAGTTTTGGTGTCGGCGGAAATTCTGCTACTAAATCAAGTTTTTTTGGAGGCGGAGGAGGAGGCGGCTGGTACGGCGGTGGAGGCTCCTCTTACGGTTCTTATGGAGAAGGAGGCGGAGGCGGCGGTTCTGGTTACGTATATACATCATCAACTGCTTCTAACTATCCATCCGACTGTTTACTTAATTCGTCTTATTATCTAACTAATGCTCAAACAATTGCTGGTAATACTGCATTTACTTCTCCAACAGGTACAAATGAAACAGGCCATACGGGTAATGGTTATATACGCATTACTGTTATAGAAGCCAGTTCCGGAAATACTTTAGTAAAAACTACTTCAAATACCTGGAAAGAATAGAAACAAACATTTATAAAAACTACCGCTAATACTTGGAAACCTATAAAAGGTGCGTGGACAAAAATAAATGGTACAACTTGGAAACAAGTTTTATAAAATTTGAAAATATATAAAATTTATGTTATATTATAATTAGAAAAGGAGGCATATAATGTTAGATATTATTATTCCTTGTTTTAATGAGCCTAAATATTTAGATAGATTATTAACAAGTATAAAGCGAAAAACAAGTGATTATATAAAAATTAATGTTTATATTGTCGATGACTGTTCTAATTATAGTACAGAATATAAAGAATTAATTACTTTATATAATTAGTATTTTAAATGTTTTTATTTAAAAACTAATAAAAATTCTGGACCAGGTATAGCTAGAAATTTAGGATTATAGTCATCAAATGATTAGTATATTACTTTTATTGATGATGATGATATAATTATTGAAGATATATTATCATATTGTATTTCTGGATATGATTTTATTATATCTGAAATAAAAAATTGGGATAAACAAACTAATAAAAATTTTCCTTATATAAAAGCATTATGTTATATTAATTCTATTTAGGGTATAGTTTATAATAGAAATTTTATTAACCAATATAATCTATAGTTACCAAATTTAAGTAAAGGAACTGAAGACTCTATTTTTAGAGTTATAAATTTTTTGTTAAGTAAAAATATTAAAATTATTGAAAATAAATCATTTTATTTTCGCATATATCGTAGTAATTCAACATTTACTAAAAATTATAATTTATCAAAATCTACTATAAATAGAAATTCTTTTAATTTATTAACAGAATTAATTTGGTTATCAAATTTATATTTAGAAATAGATAAATATATTAATCATTTTCCTTAGTTAAAAAATGAAGATTTTTTTATTAAAAATTTATTAAATATTTTAGATTATTTAATAAATATAAGTTATATAATAAATTTATCTGATGAAAAAAATAGTAAAGTAAATATAAAATTTCTTACTGAATATTATTATTTATTTTTCTATTTTATTAATAATTTTTTATCAATTGATTTATTAATAAAATTTCAACAAAATAATAATATTTCTCAAATTGGATTATTATTTATTAGTTTGGCATTAGTTTATACTAAAAATGATAATAATTTATTAATTACTAATTTTCAAGATTTTATCTTATCTAAAGAATATTATATATATTTACAAATGTTTGATAATTTTGAAAATTGTATTAATTTAAGTTTAGTTACTTATACAGATATGACAAATTTAATTAATTTATATAGTGGAAAATATTATGAGAATTATTGATTTTAATGAAATAAAATTTGGTTTTGAACAAGAAAATTATGATAATTGGGATTTAAGTTATTTATTGCCAACTGAAATAAATGAAGTTTTAAATTTTCCTATAAAATTAGGTAATGAATAGTTAATTTCTTTAACAATGAAAAATCACAAAGAATTAGAAAAATTTAAATTATATTTAATTGTTTTAAATAAAACTCAAAATTTTGATTATTCAGTTTATCATTATAGTGAAAGTATCTTACATTATTATTTACCTGAATTAGAATTCGGCCAAGTAGAAATAAATTATAAATATGCGACTGTATTAAGTGGATTGGGCCAATATGGTAAAAATACATTAGTTTATAGTAATAAATTTGGTTTTGAATTTCATGTTAGTATTTTTGGTATTTTTAATGAAATTATTAATTTACCTACACGGAATAAATCAAATTTTAATTATTTAAATAGTTGTATTGATTGTACTGATTGTTTATAGGCTTGTCCAGTTTAGGCTATTCATCAAGATCATAATAGAATATGGGTAGATGCTAAAAAATGTGATGGATTTACTGAATATGGAAATCATCCTATTATTCCAAGTATAAAATATGGATGGGCTAAATTAAATAATATAAAAATTCCTAATTTAGATTAGGCTTATGATGATATAAGCTTTAAATAGATAACTAACGGTCTTCATTTATCTTATTATACCGAAGATGAAAATTATTATTATAATTATTCTATTCCCACTTGTCATGAATGTTTATGTTAGCCAAAATGTAGTAAATATAATGGTGTTTTTCCCTATTCTGATTTAAAACCTTATACTCATAAGATAAAAAAGATAAATAATTAAAATTGGCCCAATATATTTAATAGACTTGTACTTAATTTTAATTATTATAGATAAAAATTGACAATATCTAATTTTTATTATATAATATTTATATAAAAATTAGATATTATTTGAAAGGAGAAATTTTTATGAAAAAAATAAATCTTACTATTCAAGATAATACCTATTCTTATGTTTATCATACTTTTTCGGAATTATTGAGCATTGATCCTCAATTAAATACTTTATTATTTAACTTAGTTATTCATGTTAAACCTAGTGAAAATAATAATTTAGTAGTTAAAGATTTAATTCCAATTATTAATTCAACTATTTCTAAAATTACATTATTAAATGATGATAATGTAGAAGTATTAAATTATGAAGGAACATATATGATTGGACGAGTTGTTCGTAATAATGTAGAAGATTTAATTACTCTAGAAATTAATGATATAAGTAGCATTAAACAATAATTTTATAATCTCCAATTTAATAAATAAATAATTAAATTGGAGATTATTTTTTTTATCAATAAGAAAGGAGAAATTATTATATTATTATGGCTTCTCAAATTAAAAAAAATGATTTAAATAATTGGTATGAGCAATTAAATGCCATTCGAACTGAATTCAATTTAACTACATTAAGTTATTCAAGCATTCCTAGTGGAAAGCGTGTTACAAGTACTGATTATACTAATTATTTAGATTTGTTAAATACTTTAAAAACAAATACATATGGACAATATGCTTTAGATTGGTCTAGTAGTACGACAGAAACTCCTAAAATTAATAATAAAATTAATGAAACTACAAAAAATGATATAGATAATACTATTGCAGCATTACAGAATTTATGTGCAAGAGAAGTAAGATCTGTAGGCGGACTAAGTAGCGATTTTTCAGTTATTGCAACCGGAAAAACAGAAACTGATTTTACAAATACTACTTTCTTTAATCGTACAAATAGTGTTTGTAAAACAAATGGTGTTGCTTCTGATTTTTCTAAATTCACTAATTAAAGGAGAAATGGTATGAGCGAAAAAAATTTAACAAAAATTGTTGATGATGATAAAAAAAATACATATACTTTATCATCATTATTAAATTTATTAAATTCTGGAGATATACTAAAAAAAAGTCGAATTATATCTGATCCATCTATTTCTTTAATGGCTAGCAATAGTACTTTTGGTGGTAAAACTTCAAATGGAACAGATCACCCTTTTAGCTCTGTATATAATGTTTCTAAAACAAATAACTCTACTAATAGCGTTCATAGCGATTTTACTAGAGACAGTACTGTTTGTCCTGATTTTAATAAATGTAATACTAACTCTACTAACTCTACTTGTGGTGATTTTGCTAGATTTACTCAAGATAGTAATACCTGTTCTAGAAGAGATTAGGAAGTAGTAGATGGGCCAGTGTATAATGATAGTAATTATACAAATTCAGTTACTACAAATACAAATATATTTTTTGGTTTTGCAGTAAGAAAATAAAAGGAGAATAGCAACAAGACAAATGAAAGAAAATAGAATGACTTTAGTATTATATCCTAATATTACTTGTAATTTAAATTGTACTTATTGTTATATAGATAAAAGTCCTGCTTTATTACATATTGATAAAATATTTGAAGAAAGTTTTAAAAATGATTATTATTTTGAATTTTCAAAAGAAATATTTTTAAAAAATGTTTTAAAAGAAATATAGTTTTGGGGCGGAGAACCTTCTATGGGTTTGCATAGAGTATATCATTTAATACCTAAATTTATAGAATATTATCCTAATTTAAATACTTTTATGACTTCTACTAATTTTACCATTCCCAATTGGTTTGATGAATTTTATGGATTAACAAATATTTTAAAAAATTATCCAGAACGTAAATTTATTATTGATTTACAATTATCTTTAGATGGACCAAAATATATTAATGATAAAAATCGTGGCGAAGGCGTAACAGATTTATTTTTAAATAATTATCAAAAATTAATGAATAATATAGATGAAAATTTACCAGACAATGTAGAATTACATATACACTTTAAACCAACTCATACTTCAGAAACAATAAGTATGTTATAGAATAAAGAAAAAATTATTGAATATTTTTAGTTTTATGATAATTTAATTTATTAGGCTAATTGTCATAAAATTGCAGATATTAGCGCCAGTCCAACAGTACCTAATACAGCAGTTCCAGCTCCACACACTAAATAGGATGGAATTTTATTCGCTAATTATTGTAAGTTATGTCGAGAAATTGAAGAAGAAAATAAAGTAAAAAAATATTTTAAATGTTATAAGTATATAACTTCATTTGTACCAAGATATTATTGGGAAGATTAGCCTTTAGATACTGATGTAGCTAAAATCAAAAATAATAATATGATAGGAAATTGTGGAAATTGCGGATCTGGTAGAAGCGTAGTTGGTCTATTACCTGAAAATAAAATTTCAGTATGTCATAGTGGTTTTACTGATTTATTAGAAGAATATAAACAATATGCTGAGAAAAATCGAGATTGGAAAGAACGTAGTATTTTAAATTCTGGCTTTACTGGAGAATCTTAGGTACGTTCTAATGCTATGTCATTAGAAGAATATGCTCAATATGAACGAATGATTGATTGTTTTTATAATCCAGATTTAACGTGTAAAAAAAGTAATTTAGTTTATCAAATTCGTTTATATGCTAAAATGGGGTAGATTGATAAAAAATATTTAGATGAACAAGAAGCTATTGATGCTGCTTGTTATCTTTTGGATTCAACATCTTATTGCATGAGAGATAATATGAATGTAACTACATCTTTATGTTTAAATCCTCCTGGATTAATTAAATTATTATTAAATGGAGCAAAGGAGTATTGTGATGGAACCTATCAAAGACAATAATAATATATAGTATTAGAAAGAACAAGATGAGATTTTAAGCAATATTTTATATTCAACTATTTATCCAAATTTATAGGTTTTAAATAAAGATGCAGCTTTAAAATCTTAGCCCGGAGTTACTTTAGAGTTAGATATTACTTCTACTTGTGATAAAAAATGTACTTATTGTTATTTATAGAAATATGCAGATGGAATTTACCCAAAAGAATATCGTTCTCCTGACACTATTATTAATAATTTAAAATTATTATTTGATCATTTTATTGAACATAATATTGTTTCATTAAGATGCATTGATCTTTTTAGTGGAGAAATTTGGGGTTATCCGTTAGGGAATAGCATTTTAGATACTATTTATAGTTATTTGGATAAAATTTCTATGCCATTTATTATGATTCCTTCAAATTGTTCTTTTGTTGATGATGATAATAGATTAAATATAATAAAATAGTATATTAAAAAATTTAAATTAAAAAATTGTAGATTATGTTTTTCAGCTTCATATGATGGTTTAATTATAGATGCTGAAACTAGACCTTTTTCAGATAAACATAGAGCTTATAAAGAAGCTACAGAATATGCAGACAAATTATTTAATTTTTGTGATGAATTTGGTTATGCTTTTCATCCTATGGTAGATGCTTATACTATTGACAAATGGGTAGAAAATTTTAAATGGTGGGATGAACAATGTAAAAAATATCATTTCAACTGTATAAGAGATGTTATGTATTTAGAAGTTCGTAATCCTAATAGTTGGAATGATACTACAATTTCTCAATACTTAGATTTTTTGAAGGTATTTAAAAATAAATTAAAAACTTTGTATTCTTCTCATATAGATTATGTTAAAGATTTATTTAATACACTCCCCTCTGATAAATCTGTTATATCTCAAATGTCTTATATACCTTTTTGTTTAAGAGAGAGTAATCGTAGCAGTTGCGCCATTACTTAGAATTTTTCTATCCGTTTAGGAGATTTAGCAATTATTCCTTGTCATAGAACAGCTTATGAAAAACTCCTTTATGGAAGATATAGAGTTGAAAATAATAAAATTATTGGTATATAGGCTTTAAATTTTACTCCTATGATTCCTTTCTTAATTATTGGGCAAGGAGCATATATTAAATGTGATACTTGTTGCATTAATAAGAATTGTATAAAATGTTGCCATGGAGCAAATTATGAAGACCATAAAGAAATATTATATCCAATAGAATCAGTATGTGAATTAGAAACTGTAAAATTTATGTATGTTATGGAATCAATGATTAAAGATATGCAGTCTTTAAATGATGAAGATATAAAAATGATATATGTAAATGCCGCGGAATTAATAAATACATATAATAAATTAAAGGTAGAGAAAAAGGAGATATATGAAAAATGGGTACCGATCGTGCTTAGCAAGATATGAAAAAATTTCTTTCAAAAATCTTAATAGAAGGATTAACTGAAGAAAATTATATAGATTTAAAATTTCGATTAAAGAAATATGATGATAATAATATATATTTAATTTATTTATTAAATATTTTAGGTATTAATTCCCAAATGTTAGATCTTATTATTAAATAGTATGAATTAAAATATTTAATTGATTTTTTAGATGATGAAGATATAAAATATTTAAATCCTGAAATAACACAAAAAAATTTAAATAATCAAATTGATAATAATATTGAGTGTCAAAAACCCCCAACTGACTATACTGAAGAAGATGCTTTGAAAGAAAAATTTATTGATGATCTTCCGCCTGTTGGGGCATATCAACAAATTAAATCAGTATTTGTATGGCGAGCTAACAATAAAACTTCTTATAAATGTATTCGTACTTATAAAATTGACCATGAAGGAAATGTTGTAAAATATTATGGTCAAGAATTAATTCCATTATCAGAACCAGGATTACGTGATGGAGCCTTGCATGATTTAATTTTCCCTGATGAAATTAAGGAAGCCAATGAAAACGATTTATAATGATTTAAATAAAATGGGGATTGGACTAATGCGGTTCGATCCCCAAGATTCAAATAATATAAATAATTTTATACACTAGGCTATTTCGATAGGAAGTAATTATTTTGAAGGATGTAGTTTTTATAATCAAAATCATTGTGAAGAATTATTAAGCCAAGCTTTAAAGCCTTTTGATAGGTCATCATATTATTTAGCAGATAAATTAGATTATTATACTTGGAAAACTTCAAATTTATCTGTCAAAGATTTTGTATTTAAACAATTAAAAATATTTAATACAAATTATTTTGATTTTTATTTAATCTAGGCAGTAGATCGTAAATACTTTATAGATAGAAATGATGATCTAATATTAATTATCCAATAGTTGTCAGAATTAGTAAATGAAGGCATTATAAAATATTTAGGATTTTCTTTCCATGATACAGTTTTTTATTTAAAACAAATAATTAATTTATATAATTGGGATTTTGTCCAAATTTCATTAAATTTTCATACTTGGTATAATGGAATAGGAAAAGAATTATATACTTTTTTAAAAGAACATAATATACCAATTTTTGTTATGAATGGATAGAGTGGAGGACTACTAAGCCAATATAGTAATTTATGCAATAGATTTTTAAATACTTTATCTCAAGTACGGTTAGTTTTAAATGGTACAATTAATATACAAGAATTTTAGGATAATTTTAATATTATCAATAGTAATAAAAAAGTTTTATAGAATGAAATATCTTTTATGAAACAAGTAAGCAATAATTTATTATCTAAAATACCTTGTGTAGGATGTGGATATTGTAATGATAAATGTTCTTAGGAAATAAATATAAAATAGACATTTTTATTGTATAATAATGATAGAAATAAATTAAAAGAATTATTAAAAGAAAAAAATTCTGCTTTAAATTGTATTGGATGCTAGTAGTGTGAATAGTATTGTCCTTAGCATTTGCCAATATCACAATTAATGTCTTGTAAAATATTTAATGAACGATTATAATTTGATTTTTTATATTTTATTTTGTATAATATTTATATAAAATAAAATATAAAAGGAGTTTTTATGAATTTTATATTATCTGATAGTTTTTATAAATCATCTGTAAATAATTTTTTTCGTGAAATGTCAATTAAAGATAAAGATTATTTTTTAGATTAGAATATTAATTTTATTGGTTCTACAATTTCATTTCCATTCTGCTATTGGAATGGTAGTTTTAATTTTAATATTAATAATGCTCCAGTTTTATTATATGATAATTTTTTAAATATTTCTAAAAGTACTGGATTACCTTTATATTTAGATTTTAGTAATTTATTACTAGATGAAAAAGATTTTTATGATAGAATGGGAGAAGTTATTTTATCTATTTTCCAAAATGGTAGTAATAATATAATTTTAAGTAATTTAGATTTTTATAAATATATAAAAAGTAAATATCCTTATTATAAATATATTTTGTCTGAAAAATTTTTTATTACACATTAGGAAGATTATTTAGATGAATTAAATAGTATCATTAATAATAAAGATTTTATAGGAATTCAAATTCCTTATATTTTTTATACTTCTGAATTTTTTAATAATTTTAAATTTAAACAAAAATTTATTCTTAAAATTAATAATATTTGTAATCAAGACTGTAAAAAATATTTTGAATGCCAAATGGAAGAAAACAGTTTTCAATACCATTTTTCTGAATTAAATTGTATTGAATCATGTCCTTTTATTTCAAATGGATTAAGTGATACTAATAATAATTTAATTTCTTTAAATCAATGCAAAGAATACGTAAAATTAGGCATTAATAAATTTTTTATTGATTCTTCTCCAAGAAATTCAAAAAATAATTATTTAGCATTTTTAATAAATTATTTTTGTAATCCTGATAAATATTATAATATTTATTCTGATTGGGGGAAAAATAATGGTTAATTTTATAATTTCTAATTTATTTGAACATTTTGATTTAAATATGCTTTTCTTAAATTATTTAAATAATCATCCAGAATATTTTAGAGATAATTTTAAAATTTATGGATGTTTTGGTAATTTTTAGTTTTGTACTTGGGATGGCGGACGAGTATTTTCAGAATATAATACTTGTAGTATTGAAAAAATTAAATTTATTATTAATAGTTATGAAAAGTTTAAGATAAGACCACGATTTATATTTACAAATAATCAATTAGAAGAAAGAGATTATTATAATAGATATTGTAATGAAATCTTAAAAAATTGTGAAAATAAAAATATTGATATTGTTTTAGCTGATGATAAACTATTAGAATATATAAAAACAAATTATCAAGGATATTCTTTTATATCTTCTACTACAAAATGTTTATCTCAATTTGATAAATTAAAAGAAGAAATTAATAATCCTAATTACAGTATGATTTGTTTAGATTATAATTTAAATAAAAATAAAAAAATTTTTACATTAACTTCTGAAGAAAAAGATAAATGTGAATTTTTAATTAATGCTATCTGTCCGCCTGGTTGTCCTTATCGGAAAGAACATTATAGATTGAATAGTATATTTTCTTTAAATTACGGTAAACCTTATACTATGGAAGGATGTAAAATTCAATATAATTGTTTATATCCTTCTTTAGCTTTTGGTAGTAATAATTTAACACCAGATGAAATATTTAATACATATGAACCAGCAGGTTTTAAATATTTTAAAATTGAAGGACGTACCTTAAATATTATAGAAAATATTTGTATATTAGTAAATTATATGGTAAAACCAGAATATCAATTATATGTTATTACTGAATTAGTTTCAACTTATAATGCTGAACATAATATAAAAATTTGATTTTTTAAAAAATTTATGATATAATATTTATAGAAAGTTAAGAGAGATATAAATTATATTTCTCTTAATATGCCGGCATAGCACAGTTGGTAGTGCAATTGATTTGTAATCAATAGGTCGGGGGTTCGAATCCGTCTGCCGGCTCCATTGTCCAAAAGACAAGAATAATTGAATAAAAAAATATGTGAAAAAGGTGTTTATAATATGGAATATTCTCTGGATAAGTATAAATATTTTAAGTTCAATGATGCTAATGGTAAAGTAACTATTTCTGCGGTTTCTACTTATGGTGGTCGTACTGTAAAGGGCTATGCTAAGTGCGATCCTCGTGATACTTATGACTTTGAAGCTGGTAAGCGTCTTGCGGCAGCTCGTTGCAATCAGAAGGTTGCTCAGAAGCGTGCTCGTAGAGCAGCAACTAAATTTGCTGAAGCAGAAAAGCAGTTGCGTGCAGCAGAAGCTTATTATGATAAGATGGCAAATTATTTTAATGAAGCGTCTGCCAGTGCTTCTTTTGCTACTAATGAAGTAAATTGCCTCGTATCCGAAATGTAATATAATAGGGGAAAGATTTTCTTTCCCCTTATTTAATTATAAGGAGGAAGAAGATATGAAAACTAAATCAATGGCTTATAATCGTGATGTTTCTTTTAGAAAAGCAATACATAGACGTAGAATAAGTCGTTATTGGTGTTGGCGTCCCAGTTATGGTGATTATTATAACAATCTTCATCAATACAGTAAGAATAAAATTCATTGTTCATGTCCTGATTGTTCTCCAAAAACTCGCAATAAAGGAAAGAGAAAATCTTCATGGAATAGAGCAATTAATTGGAAAATTTCTGATTTGCGTAAGATTGAAAAATTGGAATTTGAGTTAAAAGAACTTATTTGATTTTTAATAAAAAATAATGTATAATATATATACACAATAAAGAAAAAGACTTTAACAGCAAAGAAATGGACAGTAAACCCGTCGCGAATGCTACGCAGGTTCGAATCCTGCCCTCCCCACCACTATATGGCGGAGGTAGGGAAGCGGTTAAACCCAACGGGACCAAACCAAATAAGTCTTGTTTAGATAAAAATATTTATTTGATTTTTAATAAAAAATAAAGTATAATATATATAGAAGTTAAAGACTCTTACAGCAAAATTTATAATACCTGTTATTTTAGAGCTGGTTAATAGAGTTGAGTCTTGTGGGATATATGCCGCTGTGGTGGAATGGCAGACACAAGGGACTTAAAATCCCTCGATAGAAATATCATACGGGTTCAAGTCCCGTCAGCGGCACCACAAATTTGACTTTTAAAAAATTTTTTGTTATAATATTTATACAAAATGCGGGATTGGTGTTTAACGGTTAGCATCCCGGTCTTCCAAACCGGTGGTGGGAGTTCGAATCTCCTATCTCGCTCCATATTTTAATTAGATATACTTGTATCTTTGGCTGGCGTCTAATTAAAATACTATGAAGAGCCATTCAGCAAATTTTTGTTCTATTTTATTATAGTACTAAAAAGGATTCAAGTTTTTACAATGGCTATCAAAACATAGTGATTAAATTAATATTGTAAGGCTCTTGATTATTATATTATGGTATTAATGGAAAACTATTGAGATAGTCGCTATATTATTCTAACTGCCCTCTTAGGAGAAGATTTATAAAATTCAGATTTTTATAAAGTGAAGAGCGGCACAATTAAAATTTAATACTGTTATAAAGGCACTATCAGCAACTTTATTTATAAATTATTTTTAAGGCTAGAAAAATAAACAAATAAATTGTGCCTTGTTTTTTATGCGCCGCTAGCTTAGGTGGTAGAGCACCACACTTTTAATGTGGGTGTCCGGAGTTCGAATCTCCGGCGGCGCACCAAAATGGAAGAGATACCTGCCATGCTTGGACGGCAAAAGAAGGCGTTGAATGTAATCGAGAAACATTCCGTTGGTTCTTAGGGGAGCGACGTAACCGTGAAACCCGAGGTTTGAGTTACCTTGTCCAAACGCTATGTATAGTCAAAGTCTAGGCAACAAGGTTTTATATGGGGCTATAGCTCAGCTGGGAGAGCGCCTGCCTTGCAAGCAGGAGGTCAAGGGTTCGATTCCCTTTAGTTCCACCAATTTTGGTAAGATACTCAAGTGGTTTAAGAGGACGGTCTGCAAAATCGTTATTTCGACAGTTCGAATCTGTCTCTTACCTCCAAGAGTATGAAAATACTCTACACAAATAGGTATTTTATACCTCATAATTCAAAGGAGATAAAGTAATGAAGAAAATTATTGCTGTTATTCTTGCTGTTATTATGATTATGTCTTTAGCAACTGTTGCATTTGCTGCAAATAGTTTCACTGATATTTCCAATAGTAAGAATAAGGAAGCCATTGAGACACTTTATGAACTTGGTGTAATTGATGGCTATAGTAAGACTAAGTTTGGTTCTAAGCTAACTTTGAGCCGTGCTGAAGCTTGTGCGATTATGGTTCGTGCGCTTTACGGTGATAAGATTGTTTATTGGACTAATAGTTTTACTGATGTGCCTGCTAGAGCATGGTATGCTCCTTATGTTGATGTTGCTGTTTATTATGATATTATGCATGGACATAGTGCTACTACCTTCGCTCCTGATGAAGATATTACCTATGACCAGATGGCTACATTGGTATTAAATGCGCTTGGTTATAATGCTCCTCAGTTAAGTGGCACTTGGCCTGAGAATGTAGAAAGAATTGCTAATATTCTTGGACTTTATGATAATACAAGTAGATTTGTGCTTGGTTCTGATGTTATTACCCGTGAAGATGCCTGTCAGATGCTTTATAATGCCCTCGATTGCTCTGTTGTTGAATATGTAAGAGGTCGTATTGTAGAAACTGATCAGACTCTTTATGAAGCAATGGGATTTGAGTATGAGCCAACTCCCGATCCTGTACCCACTCCCGATCCTGTAAAGCCAGTAAATCCTCCTGTTGCTGATAACCAGATTTTTGGTATTGTAGAATTTTTTAAGACTTATACTTATGGTGAAAACCATGAATATACTGGTTATGAAATTAAGTTCTATGATAATACAACTATCTATAAGACTGCAGGAACTAAGATCATTGCCGATGGTAAGCTAAATGAAAATAAATTAACTGAAGCAACTGAAGCTAACCTTGGCTATGGCGATTATGTATGGCTTGAAAAAACCTATAGTAATAGTGATGTATATAAGATTGTAGCTGTAATTCATTTTAGTGCATTCCAGCCTGACGCAGGACCTGATGATACCCTTGTAAATGATGGCACAGGCACAGGCGCAGATAGCACAGGTACACCTCTTATTCGTTATTAATTTTTAAAGGACTGAAGAAATTCAGTCCTTTATTTTTTTTTGTATTTTTATAAAAAATATGTTATAATATATTTATAGAATAAAGAAGGGAAATAATATGAAAAAAATCTTAATTGATGCTCCTCTTGAATATGTAGCTGGTCATTTACGCTATGGTCATTTAGAAGGAGTTATAGAAGTACCTGATGAAGAGTTTGAAAAATTTAAAGAAAATCCAATTGATTTTCTTTATGATAATGAATACATAGATGAATTAGACCTTTTAATTGATGATTGGAGAGTTGATGATCGCGGTCCAATTGATAGCGTTGAATGGTCGGAGTGTAAATCGTAATGGCTGTAAATAAATATGCTAAAGCTAAAGAAGACTGGTCTGGCGAAAATTTTGGTAATAATTGGACTATAATTAAAAAATTATCTTGTTCTGAATATCGTAAAATTTATGAAGAAATGACTGGAGATAATACAAAAATAATTAAAAATTCTCATTATCTTTGTCATAATAATAATTGTGGAGTCGATACTTATCTTGAAAGGACTGTAATTGAAAGAGCGAAAAAAAATGGTATTTTAAGCAAATGTAAAGGTTGTACTGGTATTATTACTAACAATTGTTGGTATAGTACTCTTTGTAGACAGAAAAATTTAACTAAAGTTCCTGATAGAACAGTAAAAGTTAAAGTTGGAGATACTTTTGGTTTTTGGAAAGTTTTAGAAATTTATAACAGTAGTGCTTCTGCTGATCATCAGATTAGAGCAAAATGTCAATGTCAAAATTGTGGTGCTATTAAAGATATCCGTCTAGATCAACTTCAAATTAAAGGGGCAAAATGTGAATGCTATAGAAATCATAGTGTAGGAGAACAATTAATTAAAGAATATTTAGATAAAAACAATATTAAATATAAATCTGAATATAGTTTTCCAAATTTAACTGGATTAGGAAATGGTAATTTACGATATGATTTTGCTATTTTAGATAAAAAAGAAAATGTAGTAAAATTAATTGAATTTGATGGCAAGCAACATTTTCAAGAAGCAGGATCTTATTATAATGAAAATGGATAGGTACAAATTCATGATTCTATCAAAAATGATTATGCTAAAAAAATCAACATTCCTTTATTAAGAATTCCCTATTATGAAATGAATAATTTAGAAGAAATTATTACTAGTTTTTTAATACAATAAATTCAGAAAGATATTTTTTAATTGATTTTATAAAAAATAAATGATATAATATATATGTAAGATAAAGAAAGAAATCAAAAATAAATTTTTCCTCTTGTCCAAGAGGAGTCAAAGTGAAAAAGGAGAATTAATATGAATACTTTCATTAACGGTCTGACCTCTGCTACTAACTTCGCTTATACTGAAAATGGCGCTATTACGCATAAGACTACTAAGTCTGACCTGCTTGATATGTTTGCTATGGGCGCGGCGATGCGGAAGCGTAGCGATGAAGATGTTCTTTTGATGTTTAATAAGGCATATAAGGAGAATCCTGAGTATGCACTGAAGTGCCTGTTTTATATTCGTGATGTGCGTGGCGGTCAGGGCGAGCGTCGTTTCTTCCGTGTGGTCATGCGGAATCTGGCTCGTCTGGATACTGATGCTGTCATTCGTAATATGAAGTATATTCCTGAGTTCGGTCGTTGGGATGACCTTTATGTTTTTGAAGGTACTCCCGCTGAGAAGGAAGCATTTACTGTTATCAAGGACCAGCTGGCTCTTGATGTTCAGTGTAAGACTCCTTCGCTGCTGGCAAAGTGGCTGAAGTCTGAGAATACGAGTTCTTCTGAGTCTCGTCGTCTGGCAACTAAGACTCGTCATTACCTGAATATGACTTCTCGACAGTATCGTAAGACTCTCTCTATCCTGCGTGAGCGCATTAACGTTCTTGAACGTTTGATGTCCGCGGGCAAGTGGGATGAGATTGAATTCGATAAGATTCCTTCTCGTGCCGGCATGATTTATAAGAATGCTTTTGCTCGTCATGACCTTGAGCGTGCTAAGGCAGGAGCACAGACTTATGAAGCATTTGCTAAGGATACTACGACCAAGGTTAATGCTAAGGCTCTGTATCCGTATGAATGTGTCCATGAGGCTATTAATCTGATGGGTTTTGGTCCTTATGGTGCTTCGGTTGCGCTGGACAATACGAATCGCCTTATGGTAAATAAGTATTGGGATAATCTGGCAGACTATTTCAAGGGTCAGCCGTTCAATGGTATGGCTATCGTAGATACTTCTGGCTCTATGTATGGCACTCCTATTGAAGTAGCTATTTCTCTGGGCCTGTACTGTGCTGAAAAGGCACATGGTCCGTTCGCGAATCATTTCATCACTTTCTCTAGCAATCCTACGTTTGTTAAGACTGATGGTGTTGATTTCTGCGATAAGGTCCGCCGTATGGGTGCTGCTGATTGGGGTGGCTCTACTAATGTGGAAGCCGCGTTTGATCTGATGCTGAAGGTCGCACTTCAGAATCAGTGTAAGCAGAGCGATATCCCGGAGAATCTGATTATCATTAGTGATATGGAGTTTAATGCTTGTGTCACTTCTGGACCGGTTTCTACGGATCGGTGGTATGGCTACGGCACTCGTGTTTCTGACCCGGATACTTTGTTCGAGTCTATGGCGAAGAAGTGGAAGACTTATGGCTACGAAATGCCTCATCTTATCTTCTGGAATGTTAATGCTCGTCAGAACAACATTCCTATGATGGATAACGGTAGAGTTAGTTATGTTTCTGGCTTCTCTCCTTCTATCTTTGAGACTATCCTTTCTGGAAAGACTGGATATGATCTTATGATGGAAAAGCTTAATACTGAGCGTTACGCTTGTATTAAGTAATTTTATATAAAGGAGAGGAGAAATCCTCTCCTTTTAAGGAAAGATTTAATGAAAATATTAAATAGTCGTATATAGTTAAGACGTGATACATATGAAAATTGGGTATAGTATAATCCAATTCTTTTAAACGGTGAATTAGGATGTGCTGTTTATCGCGATGGCACAACAGAAATTCGCATAGGTGATGGTAAATCTCATTTTATAGAATTACCAAGATTTGTAGCGTCTGATTATCCAGAAGAAAAGAATACAGATAAAATAGAATATATTGATTTTGATAAAATATGAGGTATTAAATATTTATGAGTGAAAGTATGATGCAGAAAGATTTGGTTCTTTCTATTAATGAATACGCTTATGTTCTTGACAGAACCAAAGGTAATGTTCTTTGTCATGTTGGTCCGACTAAGACTTCTTTGTCTCAGTCTGATGAACTTGTTCGCTTTGATTCTAAGAGCAAGAGATTTGTTCCTTGTTCTTATTCTGATGCTATTTCTCTGTTTGCTTCGGCGCCTGAGAATTGGTATCTGGTTCTGAAGAATCCTACTTCTAATGGCCGTCATCCAACCGCTGGAACCTCTAATAATCTTCCAGAAGATATTCAGGTTGGTCGTAAGATTAATATTCCTGGCCCTGTTTCCTTCGCACTTTATCCAGGTCAGATGGCTAAGGTTGTAAAGGGTCATGCGCTCCGCACTAACCAATATTTGCTGGCTCGTGTATATGATGCTCAGTCTGCGATTGCGGAAGGTGGCAAGGTTCTTGATGCTGAGGGTAATGAAATTATCCCTGAGAACCGTAATTATGTAAATGGTCAGATTCTTGTTATTAAGGGTACTGATATTTCTTTCTATATTCCTCCTACTGGTATTGAAGTAATTCCTCTCCAGAATCAGGATAAGAATGGTTATATTCGTGACGCTGTTACTCTTGAACGCCTTGAATATTGTATTTTGAAGGATGAAAATGGTAATAAGCGTTATGTTCATGGTCCGAAAGTTGTGTTCCCTGAGCCTACTGAAAATTTTGTAACTTCTCCTAAAGGTGGCTATATTTTCCGCGCAGTTGAACTTTCGCCGATTTCTGGTCTTTATGTAAAGGTTATTGCTGAATACTCTGATGATGATGGTACTGTTCATCCTGTTGGTGAAGAGCTTTTTATCACTGGTAAGGAACAGATGATTTATTATCCTCGTCCTGAGCATGCTATCATTAATTATGATGAGAAGATTCTTCATCATGCTGTTGCTATTCCAGAAGGCGAAGGCATCTATGTGATGAATCGTCTTAATGGTAAGATTGAAACTGTTAAAGGTCCGGCAATGTATCTACCTGATCCTCGTACTGAAGTCGTTGTTAAGCGTAAGTTGAGCGCGCATGAGTGTGAACTGTGGTTCCCCGGTAATAAGCAGGCTCTTGAATATAATGCTGGTCTTACTGAGAAGGCTTTGGAAAAAGCTATTGCTAAGAGTGTAAAGGCTGCTACTTCTAATCTTGACAGTACAGCTGCTTATAGTATTTCCAATAGCGTAAATAATATTAACCGTGAGTTCCAGACTCTTGCATATCTTGAGACTAATGCTGGTATTTCTCGTGGTACTTCTTACACTAAGCCGCGTACTATTACTATTGATAATAAGTATGATGGTGTTGTCAGTCTGAATATTTGGACTGGTTATGCAGTTAATGTTGTATCTAAGAATGGTACTCGTAAGGTTGTTCGCGGTCCGCAAACTATCCTACTTGATTATGATCAGACTCTTGAAGAGCTTCAGTTGAGCACTGGTAATCCTAAGACAACTGATAAACTTGAAAAGACCGTATACCTCCATTATGAAAATAATAAGGTTTCTGATTATATTAATATTGAGACTAAGGATTTCGTACAGGCTGTAGTTAAGGTTTCTTATTGTGTGAATTTTGATCCCACTTATATGGATGACTGGTTCTCTATTGATAATTATGTCAAGTATCTTTGCGATAGAGAGCGTTCTCTAATTAAGCGTGAAGCAAAGAAATACACAATTGAAGAATTCTATCAGAATTATTCTGAAATTGTTCGTAATGTAGCTATTGATGCTGCTAGACCTACGAAGAAGGATAAGGATAATAGCGATCGTCATGAAGGTAGATTCTTCCGTGAGAATGGTATGTATGTAAAGGATTGTGAAGTTCTTTCCATTGATGTAGAAACCGATATTGCGGAAATCCTTGAGCAGCATCAGCGTGAAATGGTTGAGAAGAGTCTTGAACTCTCTGATGCCGAAGCGCGTGTAAAGGTTGCTGAAGCTTTGTTCGAAGCAGAAAAGAAAGAAAATGAACTGGCAAGCACTAAGTTGATTAATAAGATGAATCTTCAGGGTGAAGAGGCTCGTCGTAAGTTGGATATTCAGAGTGAAGTTAATCGTAAGCAGGAAGCTGAAAAGCTGGCAGCTAAGCAGGCAGAGAAGGATATGCAGGTTCTTATTGATGCTATCCATGAAGCTGACTTGGCTCGTAAGCAGAAGGATGCTGATATGAGATTGGTTCAGGCACAGAATGAACTTGGTATCCAGCAGGCAAAGCAGAAGAGTTATGCCGATACTGTTGCTAAGATTATGAACTCTATTAGTCCTGATCTCGTGGCAGCGCTTACTTCTCAGTCTAATGCTCAGGTTATGGAAACTGTTGCTAATGCGGTCGGTCCTTATGCGATTGCTAATGGCGAATCCATTGCGGATACTGCTAATAAGCTGTTGCGTGGTACAAGTCTTGAGGGTATCCTTAAAGACGCCGTAGCTAAGGAATAATAAAAATATTGGGGTAGATTATATCTACCCCAATTAATAGGAGATAGTATGGGTATTAATAAACAGTGTCCTTATTGTGGTAGTACTTATGTTCAATTAAGTAATGAAGAAACACATCATCATGGACTTTTTTGGTGGTTATTTTTTGGTTGGTACATTTGGGGATGTTATATTCTTTTCAAATGGGCTATTGGATTCTGCGTCCTAATTTGTTGGGATATTTGGGCATATCTAATTGATAAATTAAAAAATGTTGGACATATTTGGCAATGTCGTAGATTCTTCTCTGGCAAGCGGAGAATTTATTATTGTCATAATTGCGGACGTAATTTTAGAGCTTAAAAATAAAATGAGAACTTCTAAATTAGAAGTTCTCATTTTATTTTTATAAAAAAATATGTTATAATATTTATAGAAAGTTGAAAGGATGGTAAAAATTCATGGAAAAGCGTGAAATGGTCATTAAGATTCTTAAAGAGAGTGGTACTCTTACTGCTAAGCAAATTTCCGCGTTTGCTAAGCGCAAGCATAATTTTGATATTACTCCGCAGAGTGCTTCTGGTGTTATGAGATATCTAGTATCCCATGGTATGGCTGGTAGCTCTAAAGACGAAAATAATCAAACTCGTTATTGGCTTAATTCTATGGATTGGAAAGCTATGAAAGATGATGAAAGCTTTTAATGAATTAAAACCTTATCCTTTCTGCGGATTTATTCCAGAAAATGATAAATGTAAATTACTTTATAGTGAGGATTTATATTAATGGCTGAATGTATTTATTTTAGATATGAAGATGTAACTCCTTGGCATGGTGATGTATTTGATCATCCTGATTATGAATATTATTGTGTAAGGAATACAAAAAAGAAAAAAATTTTTTCTTGGACTTGCTTTAATTGCCCTCATTACACTAAAGAAAGGAAAGAAAAAGATGATTCATAAAATGATTGGATGCTCAGAAGAATGTTTACGATTAGCATGCTGTGATTTTTGTTTATACGCTAGTCATGATTTCTTCTTTGCAGAAGATAAAGATGGCAATGTAAAAATTGTAGCAGGCGGCCCCAATGGTTGTAATCTTCATCAAGATAAAGAACATCAAGAAATTGCCAAGGGATGTGGATATTGTTCGGATTTTCATTGTGCGATGGCAACAGAACAAAATCAAGTAATTAAGGAGATTCAAGATGAAACATAAAATTAGAACATGGCTTCAACTTTATGATAGACTCGGCAAACAGTCTCTTTCTAGGGCAAGAGATCAAAGAATTATTTTAAAAAGGAATGGTAAATCAATTCCATTACATTTAACATATAATGAAAATGGCAATGAATGGTGGCTTGAGGAGGAAGATACTTCAAATGATTGATATTATTGATGCTAAAGGTCGATATAAAGGAGTTTGCCCAGAATGTCATAATTTTCTTCTCTTTGATGATGAAGATATTCAGACTGTAAGAACAACTAAAGAAGCTCCAGAAATTTTTATTGATACTTTTCATTATATTCTTTGTCCAATTTGTAATAAAAGATTAATTATTTATAATAGTTAAAGGAGGAAGATAATAATGAAGATTTGGGTAGATGATCTGCGACCGGCTCCTATTGGTTGGCATTGGTGTAAATCTGTAAAAGAGACCATTGACACTATTAAATTTTATGGCCAGAATGAGATTGAAGAATTATCTCTTGACCATGACTCTGGTATTTATTACTATCAGGGCGGCGATTATATTAATATTCTTAATTGGATTGAAAAAAAGTATGGCTATTTTTGGAAAGTACCTATTAATCTTCATACTATGAATCCAGTAGGTAGAAATAATATGGAGCTTATTATTTGGAAAAATAGGTGGTATCAAAAATGATTTATAAAGTATTTAAGGTCAGTCCAGATAATTTTTATGGCGGTTTTAGCCTTATTGGCGCGGAATCCGCAGAAGATGCTAACCAATACATTAAAGAAATGAAAGCTTCTGACCCTAATAATATATATGATACATTTGGATATACTTATGTTGATCCCTATGATGAAATTTATGATGTCTTTACTAAAACTAAAGGCATTGTATATGGAGGAATTTATTATCGTGGAAATTAATGATTTTAAGAATTACCTTGAAACTCTCGACCTTGATTGGTGGGAAAAAGAAGATTTACTCGACTTAGCAGAAAATAACGAATTTGATATTTTACATATGAACAATGAGGAGCTTGACCATACTGCTACTGAATTATATTGGAGAGCGCAAGGTTTACTTGACGAAGTTAATCGCCTTGAAAGTCAAGCTGATACTATTCGTAGATATATTGAGATTCTTGAAGATAAGGAGTGATACATATGAATTTTCATCCTGATTCTTGGATCATGAAAGAGGTCCATGATCATTATGATGAAACTCGTAATACTTTTGGATTAAATAAAATAGTTGGCGTATTTCTTCAAGGTAGCCAAAATTACGGACTTGATTATGAAAGTAGCGATGTTGATACCAAAGCAGTTCTTTTACCAAGTTTTAAAGATATTGTCTTAAATAAACAACCTATTTCTACTACTCATGTTCGAGAAGATAACAGCCATACTGACTGGAAAGATATGCGGTTAATGCTTAACTGCTTCCGTAAACAAAATTTAAATTTTCTTGAAATTTTATTTACTCCATATTTTTTCATTAATTCTACTTATGGAAAATATTGGGCAGAATTAATTGAGCATAGAGAAGAAATCGTTCGTTATAATCCATACCAAGCAGTTAAATCTATGAAGGGTATTGCTATGGAAAAATATCATGCGATGGAGCATGAATATCCTAGTAAAGTAGATATTTTAGCTAAGTATGGTTATGATCCTAAACAACTCCATCATCTACTTCGAGTTGAAGAATATATTGGACGGTATATTAATGGAGAGCCTTATAAAGATTGCTTACATCCGCGTAGACCTGATTATTTAATTGATGTAAAAAAAGGATATTATGATCTCGAAACTGCGCGAATTGTAGCCAATACTTCTATTGATAATATTACTAGAGTAGCAGATGCATTTTGCGAAACTATTGAAAATAAAGGTAATCCTGCAGTTGATGAATTTTTAGACAATGTTATGTATAAAGTTATGAAAAAAAGTATGGAGGAAGAATTAAATGGAAATTAAACATTGGCTTGTAACTGGAGACATTCATGGACGAATCCAAGAGCGAGTGGATGCTATTGATAGAAATCTTTATCCTCCTAATGAAACTGCGCTTATCTGTTTAGGCGATGTAGGTTTTAATTTTTATTTAAATCGTAGTGATACAAAGCGTAAGCAGTTCGCGCAAGAATCTGGATATGTATTTTATTGCGTGCGCGGCAATCATGAAGAGCGTCCACAGAACATTCCTAATATGACTGAATATTTTGATATGGATATTCATAATTTTGTCTATATGGAAGAAGAATTTCCTAATATTAAGTATCTTAGAGATGGTGAAGAATACAAATTTAATGGTCATCCTACTTTAGTAATTGGTGGAGCATATTCTGTTGATAAATGGTTTAGATTAGATGGTAGACCTGAAAATACTGATCTTTGGACTGGATGGTTTCCTGCCGAACAGCTTACGAGCGAAGAAATGGGCCAAATCGAACTTAATATTAACGGCAATTATTATGATATAATTCTCACCCATACTTGTCCTGAAAGTTGGGAGCCTAAAGATCTATTCTTATCTGGACTAGACCAATCAAGCGTAGATAAGTCCATGGAAAAATGGCTTGATGTTATTAAAACTCAAATTGATTGGCAAGTATGGTTATTTGGACATTATCATGCCGATCGCTATGTTAAGCCTGGCGTTGAAATGTTATACACTTCTATTGTTGACCTTGAAGAAATTTGGGACTATGAACTAAAAAGAAAAGAGGAATGATTAATTTCATTCCTCTTTTTTGATTTTTTTAATAAAATATGATATAATATATTTACAAAATGAGATAAGAAATAAATAAAAAATTTAGGAGTTGGTATTAAATGAAATATTTTATTGATTTTGAAGCAACACAGTTTTCTCAGGAAATTATCTCTATTGGCTGTTATAGAGAAGATGGTGAAATGTTCTATTCTCTTGTTGCTCCTCACAGTAAAAATAAAGTAACTAATTTTATTACTGAGCTTACTGGTATTACAAAAGAAATGCTTGCTAATGCACCAACTTCTGATGAAGTATTTTGTAAATTTTCTGATTGGGTTCTTGAAAATGACAATAATCCTGAGTTTTACGTCTGGGGTGACAGTGATGGTGATTTCTTGATGCACACTTTTAACAAGACAAGTTCTTTAAAGGCGCGCATGATTATTAGTTATATGGCTTCAGCACTCATTGATTATTCTAAGAAATTTGAACAGAAATATTATTTGAGTTCTACTGGACTTATTAAGATTGTAAATTGCTTTACTTCCGATATTATTCAGACTCATAATGCCCTTGATGATGCTATTCTTCTCTATTATGTCTATGATTATGATAAAACAAACTATGAAGAAGATGTAATTTATCGACTGAGTTTTCTTCCTACCATTAATAAAAATATGAATAATTGGAAAAAGAAAGTAAAGAAACCTGCTCCTCATCCTACAACTAAGACTGAAGAAATTATTTCTCAGTCCAATAGTGAATATGCTGTAAATGATACTCGTAAATGGAGCAAGTGCGGCTATCCTAAAAATAGTATTTGTGTCATTACTTCTAAAAATAGCAGCGCAAAGTATGTATTTCCTGATGTCGAAATTGCGGCTAAGTATATGTATGAATATGTATTTACTGATAATCAGAAGAAAGGTATGACTGTAAATAGTGTCCGTAAGCACATTAAGCAGGCTTATGGTAATAGCAATAAATATATGAATTATTTGTGGCGTAGAGTTGTTTAAAAGAAAGGAATGAAAAATTATGTCTTATTATGCTTATGTATGTAAAATTGATAATTTGCGGAAACATCCAAATGCTGACCGGCTACAGCTTGGTGAGTGCTTTGGTAATACTGTTTGTGTAGATATGAGTTATGCGGCTGGTGAAGTAGGTATTTATTTTCCTACCGATGGTCAGTTGTCTGTAGAATTTGCGGAATATAATAATCTTCTGCGTAAGAAAGATGATGCTGGTAATTCTATCGGCGGTTATATGGATCCCAATAAACGTAATGTAACTTCTATTCGTCTGCGTGGCGAAAAGAGTGATGGCTTATTCCTTCATCTGGATTGTATTTCTTATACCAAGGCAGAAGTAAAAGAAGGCGACTCTTTTACTATGCTGAATGGACATGAAATTTGTCAAAAGTATATTCCTCGTTCTCATAAGCAGCCTTATGAAAATAAAGTAAAAGGTAATCGTACTCGTAAGAGAAAAGTTCCTATTGCTCCTCTATTCGTTGAACACGCAGATACTGAGCAATTGGCTTATAATCTTGGTGCTTTCCATCCGGGTGATTATGTAGAAATTACTCTTAAAATGCATGGCACTTCTCAGCGTACTGGTCGAGTTCCTATGTTTGTAAAATATAAACGCTCTTTCATTGATTGGTTGTTGCGTCGTCCAGGCACTCCAATTTATGATTGGGGTTATGTCTCAGGCACTCGTCGTACTGTGCTAGAGAATTTTGATGGTGGTTATTATGGCTCTAATGCTTTCCGTGAGCAGCATTCAAAATTCTTTGAAGGTAAGCTTCATAAGGGTGAAGAAGTTTATTATGAAGTAGTTGGTTTTACTGATACTGGTGCTTCTATCATGGGTGTAGTATCTAATAAGAAATTGAATGATAAAGCATTTGTGAAGCAGTATGGTGAAATGACTACCTTCTCTTATGGTTGTTCTCCTACTGGTTATATGACTTATGAAGATGGTAGCCATGATGCTCTTCCGCAGTCTGATTTTTACGTTTATCGTATGACTATGACCAATGAAGATGGCGATATTGTAGAATATACTCCTGATTATATGCGTTATCGTTGTGCTCAGATGGGTTGTAAATGTGTTCCGCTTCTGTGGTCTGGTATTATTCCTGCTCATACTGGTGATGAAGCAGCAATCAGTCTTGGTCAAGGTGCTGGGGCATGGATTAAAGCAAAGGCAGAAGAGTTTTATGACGGTCCCGATCCTATCGGCAAGACTCATGTGCGTGAAGGTGTTGTAGTCCGTATTGTAAATCGTCCAGCATTTACTGCTTACAAACATAAGAATTTTGCTTTCAAATGTTTGGAAGGTATCTGCAAAGCAGAAGAGACTGAACCTGATATGGAAGAGGCCGAAGAAGTAAAAGATGAAGCGTGAAGGATTAAAAGAACTTCTTGAAAATTTGGAACTAGATAAAGAATGGGCGCTTGCTAATGAATGGGAAGCGCCCATTTGTCTAGCAGATGATTTAATAGCAGTTATTGAAATTATTAAAGAATTAATTGAAAAATAATTTGACTTTTGAAAAATAATATGGTATAATATAACATATTATTTTAAGGAGGTTCAAATTATGCGAACTAAAAGGATAATGTCAGTATTGATAGCTATTATGCTTATCTTTGGATTAAGTATAAATAGCTTAGCAGTTTATGCTTATGATTCTGGCATTACTACTCACGAGCTAATCCACACTCCAGAAGTAGTAGAAGACAGTGAATATGAATATGGACATATGGAGTTCTGTAATTGCGGAACTGACCATACCAATAAACCATTTGAATGGTGGTCTGATATCACTGACACAAATAGCCCTCAATGGGATTTAATTCACAATTATTTAATTATCCAAGAGGATGGAACATTATAGACCGATGATGGATTTATTGCTTGCGCTCTTGGACGACACTTTGGTAAAATTGGCACAAAGTGGATATTTATTTGTGAAGATGGCTCTGAAATTAAAGTTATTAAAACTGATGAAAAACAAGATCGACATACTAAAAACGGTGATTTAATTCATGGTATTATTTGTAATGAATTAATCGAATTAGTAGTTGATAGTAAAATTAGTAAAACTTGTCCAAGTGGTAATTTTAAAGATTTGCCAGGCTTAGAGGGTAATATTATTGGTTGGAAACAAGTCTTAAATAATGATTTGCCCGATCAATTAAAAGGTACTATTTTTAAATAAAATAATATTAAATGAGGTAATAAAATGAGCGTAGTTGCCGCGAAGGTATATAATAATAATATTCAAATGTCTGCGGACAGTATTTTAACTAATGGATGGGAAAAAGACCCCAATACTAACTTTACTAAAATTATTTCTTTAAATGATATGATTGTTGGTAGTGTTGGTAGCGCGGATGAATGTAGTCTTATGTGGTTATACATGGAAAATCATCAGCCGCTTAATGCCACAGAGAGAGAAATCCTTAATTATTTTACTGAATTTGGTAAATGGAAAGGCGATATTTCTAATACTCGTGATATTAAGAATAGCTATTTAATGGCTTTTGGAGGTCATCTTTTCCAGATTTGTGGATACTTAGTTAGAGAAATTAAAGATTATTACGCCATTGGGGCTGGCGCTCCTTATGCTTTGACAGCACTTCATCTTGGACATGATTCAGAAGAAGCTGTTAAAGTTGCCTGTGCTATGTGTTGCTTTGTTTGTGAACCTGTTGTAACATATATTCAGGAAAAAGACAATTAAATATAGGTAAAAGGGATAAAGATTTAATTCTTTATCCCTTTTTTGATTTTTATAATAAAAAATGATATAATATATATAGAAAGTAAAGAAAGGAATTGATTAACTGTGCCTTATAAAACTAGTAAATATACTACAACCCAGAATGGTGAATTTACTACTCGTTGTATTGATGTTCTTGAAAATAGTCCAGAAGCGCTTACAATTGATCAGATTAAACAGCATGACATGGTCTTAAATACTTTAACGACTCAAAAAATTAGTCGTATTCTTTCTCACATGGCGGAAATGGGATTTATTAAAAAATGTAAAGACCGAGCAAGTGGTCGAATGGTTTACAAGAGTGTCGCTGTTATGGCTGCACAAGGATATGAGGTTTAATATATGAGAATGTTAATTGTTATTGATATGCAGAATGATTTCGTTACTGGGCGACTTGGTAGTAAAGAAGCTCAGCAAACTGTCCCTCGAATTGAAGAGCGTATTAAAGAATATCTCAAAAATGGAGATACTGTTCTTTTTACAAAAGATACACATAAAGAAAATTATTTAGATACTCTTGAAGGTCATTATCTTCCTGTCGTTCATTGTATTGAAGACACAGACGGTTGGGAAATTGTACCTCAGCTTGCCCCTTATGCACAGTATATTCTTTATAAGAATAAATTTGGTTATGTAGATTTAGCAAACGATAGTCTTATTATGACTAATACTTATTTTTCTAAAGATAAATGTATCAGTATTGAACTTGTTGGTGTTTGTACTGATATTTGTGTTGTTTCTAATGCTTTAATTCTTAAAGCAACTACTGATATTCCTATTTATGTTAAAGCAGATTGCTGCGCTGGCACCACTCCTCAAAAGCATATGGAAGCATTGGACGTTATGAAATCTTGTCAAGTGGAGGTAATTTAAATGTTCCGTATTAAAGGTTATGAGTTTGAGATTCACTATACTAATCAGACTTTCCCCGATGGCACTCTCAATCTGAACGGTATGGATTTGACCGGCTGTACTAGGATTGAATGGTATTATGATAATGATGCAGAGCTTTTTACTCTGATTTGTTTAGCAAAGAAATGTGCAGAACATAATTGCCGTCCTATTCTTTATATGCCTTATGTTCCTAATGCTCGCATGGATAGAGTTAAGAAAGAAAGCGATACTTTTACTTTGAAGTATTTCTGCGATATTATTAACTCTCTTAATTTTTTGAGTGTTATGGTACTTGATGTTCATTCTAATGTGGCCGCAGCTCTTCTTGATAGATGTATTGTCATTGAACCTACTAATTATATTAGAGAAGCAGTTAATCAAGTATATCTTCTTACTGGCGGCAATGAAGGATATAGCCGCAAAGAAGTAATGAATAAATTTATTACTTTTTATCCTGATGAAGGAGCTATGAAGCGTTATTCTTCTCTTTTGGATTTTCCTTATGCTTTTGGTATCAAAAAGCGTGATTGGGAAACGGGTAATATTCTCGGTCTTGAGGTTATGAATAAAGAGATTGTCAAGGATAAGAATATTCTTATTATTGATGATATTTGTTCAAAAGGTGGTACTTTCTATTATGCAGCTAAAGCTCTTAAAGAGCTTGGAGCGCACAGTATTTATCTTTATGTAACTCATTGTGAAAAGACAATTACTTCTGGAAATATTTATTACGGAAATGAAATTGCACAGATTTTTACAACTAATAGCATCTGGCGGGATGAAAATGATCCTCGTGTAAAAATTCTTGAAGGTTAATATGATAAAATCAAAGGAGTAATTAAATATTACTCCTTTGATTTTTTTATAAAAATATGATATAATATTTATAGAAAATTAAGAAAGGAATAAATAAAATGAATTATAATCCGTTGCTTCTTATTGATTTCTATAAGGCGACCCATCATGAACAGTACCCCAAGGGCTTGACGAAGATGGTTTCTTATTACACTCCTCGTATGAGCCGACTGAAGGATACTGATAAGGTTACTCTTTTTGGACTTCAGGGATTTATTAAAGAATACCTTATTAAAGGTTTTAATGATAATTTCTTTAATCGTCCAGAAGATGAAGTAGTAGCTGAGTATGAACGAGTTCTTAACGCGACTCTCGGCAATGGCACTTATGAGTCTGATAAGATTCGAGAACTTCATCGACTTGGTTATCTCCCTCTGGAAATTAGTGCCGTCCCCGAAGGCACTAGAACTGCTATCGGTGTCCCGCAGATTGAAATTACTAATACTCATCCAAATTTCGTATGGTTGGTAAATACTATTGAGACGATGCTTTCTTGTACGATGTGGCATACTCAGGTATCTGCGGAAGTTGGTTATAGATATTACCAGATTGTTAAGAAATATTATGATTTGTCTTGCGATAAGTATGTAAATCCTCGCAGATTGCTTGGTGATTTTAGCATGCGTGGTCAGCAGTCTGTTGAAAGTGCTATTAAGAGTTCCGCAGCTTGGTGTCTTAGTTTCTATAATACAGCTACTGTTCCTGCCATTCTTTGGCTTGAAGATAATTATAATTGTGATTGTACTATCGGTGATGTAGCATATGGTGCTATTTCTACTGAACATAGCGTTATGTGTTCTAATTATGCTATTGATGGTGATGAAATCACTCATATCCGTAGACTGCTGACTGAAATTTATCCGCATCATAGTTTTTCTATGGTATCTGATAGCTATGATTATTGGAATCTTGTAGATAATATTCTTCCTCAGCTGAAAGACGAAATTCTTGAACATGATGGCTGCCTTTCCATCCGTGGTGATAGCGGCGATCCTGTTGACGTAGTTTGTAAGACTGTCTTTAAGCTATGGGATATTTTTGGCGGAGATATTAACTCTAAAGGTTATAAAGTTCTCAATTCTCATGTAAAAGCTATCTATGGCGATAGTATTACTCCGCAGCGTTGTGAAGCTATTTATAAGATTTTGACTGAAAATGGTTTTGCAATTAATAATGTTTCTCTGGGTGTTGGCTCCTTCTCTTTTATGTGCCTTGAAACTCTTGATGACGTTGATGGTTATTTTGCCAGTCATACTGCGGCACCTCTGCCCAAACCTACTTATAATCCTTACACTCGTGATACTTTTGGTATTGCAGTAAAAGCAACTTATGCAGAAGATGTTAATGGTAAGCCCATTATGATTTATAAACAGCCAAAGGCGCTGTCTTGGAAAAAGTCTCAGAAAGGTTGCTGCGCGGTTGCTCTTGATGGTCAGAGCTATACTGATGAACATACTTGGAATGAAGTTATTGATATGCCGAATCTGCTTCAGCCTGTTTTCCAGGATGGTATTCTGACAAAAGAATATACTTTGGATGAAGTTAGAGATAATATGTATCCAGAAGGAGAATAATATGAATATTTATCACGAATTAAATGGCGATTTACTTGATAATCATGGCTGTGTAATTTGTCATCAAGTAAATTGTCAGAAAACAATGGGTTCTGGTGTTGCTAAACAGATTAAAGATAAATGGCCAGAAGTAGCGCAGGCTTATCAGATGTATTTTATTAATAATCCTGCTCCTCTTGGAAAAACACAGCTTGTTAAGACAAATGATGGTCATGTGATTGCGAATATGTATGCTCAAGATAAATTTGGTTATGATGGTAAACGATATACTAATTATGAAGCATTTGCTTCTTGTCTTGAGGAATTGAACTCTAAACTTGCGGATGGTACTTCGATTGCTTTTCCTTATAAAATTGGTAGTGATCGTGGTGGTGCCAATTGGGAAATTATTCGTACCATGATTCAAAATATTCTTACTAACAAAAATATTTACATTTATAGATTGGAGGAAAAGTAATATGCGTACTCTTATTTATCCTATTGCTGAAGATATTAATGTTGAAATTAATCACATTAAAGACTGGATTAAGAATTATTTTGTAGAGAATGGTCCTGATTGTAAAGCGATTATTGGACTAAGTGGCGGCAAGGACAGCACTGTCGCAGCGAAGCTTTGTGTTGAAGCTCTTGGTAAAGATAAGGTTATCGGTGTCTATATGCCACAGGGTAAGCAGCATGATATTGATATTGCGCATGAAGTTGGTCAGTATCTCCAGATTCAGACTATTGAAGTAAATATTGGTAAGATTTGTGATACTTTTTATGAAAGTTTCGATAATGCTTTTCCCTTTGATGATGTAAGAGAAAATTCGGTAGTTACATCCAACAGTCCAGCAAGAATTCGTATGTCTGTTCTTTATGCGATCGCAGGTATGCTTCATGGTCGAGTTGTTAATACTTGTAATGCTTCTGAGGACTTTGTAGGTTATTCTACTAAGTTTGGTGATTCTGCGGGCGATTTTTCTCCTTTGAGTGATTATACTGTTCATGCTGTGAAAGCTATTGGTTATGCTCTTGGTATTCCGGCTAAGTTTATTGATAAAGCTCCTGAAGATGGCCTGAGCGGTAAAACTGATGAAGACAATCTTGGTTTTACTTATGAGGTACTTGATACCTTCCTCGAGACTGGCACTCCTCCTGAAGATTATGAAGTTTATAAAAATATTATGGAACGTCATAAGAGAAATATTCATAAGGTTAGACCTATGCCAATGTGCAGCCGAGTTGGTCCTTCTCAGGGGACGTGTTGGGAGTTTTAATTTATGAAACACCAAAAACGTTGGAAATGGATGATTGGTTTTGGTATACTAGGAACAATTGTTGGAATTTCTGACTTTAATTTTAAAATAATTATTTTTTATGCTTTATGGACAATTATTAGTTTTATTTGTTTTAAAAATAATGTAATTATTTTCCCCGATAAAGAAAAAAATAAAACTAATAAGAATTATAATACAAATAATTTACAAAAAGCAGAAAAAATAAATAATGTTGAAACTTTAGTTAGTTATGGAAGATTACCTACTGATGAAGAGAAAAGAAAAGAACGTAATAAAATGACTAAAAAATTACGCGAAGAAATTTTATTACGAGATAATTATACTTGTAAAAAATGTGGCTTATCTCGATATGTTGAACCTAATTTAAACCTTCATGTAGATCATATTATTCCTATAGCTAAAGGTGGAAAAACAGTTAAAGAAAATTTACAAACTTTATGTTGGAAATGTAATTTATCCAAAGGAGATAAATTAGAAAATGATTGATAGTTTTAAAAACAAATATTCTTTTTTAAGCAATTATGAATTGAGTCCTTTCACAGTAAATGGAGTAGTGTTCCCTACAATGGAACACTACTTTCAAGCGATGAAAGCGACTAATCAGGAAGATCTTTTAGAAATTGCTAACGCTCCTACACCAGGCCAAGCAAAACGATTAGGTCGAAAGGTTAAGATTAGACCTGATTGGGAATACGTCAAAAAGGATATTATGCTTGAAGGATTGCGCAAGAAATTTGCTATTCCTGAGTTAAGGCAGAAACTTCTTGATACTGGAGATGCTTACCTTGAAGAAGGTAATACCTGGCATGATAATTATTGGGGTGTGTGTCATTGCGTCGAATGCCAAGATGTATTAGCGAAAAATAATTTAGGACTTTTACTTATGAAAGTAAGAGAGGAGATCCAAAATGAGTGTTCCTGAGATTATCCTATTCGTAATTTGGATTTTAGTTGCTATTTTCTGGCTATTTTCTTTTGTCAATTGGATTATTAAAGCAATCCATAAAGATTGGGGAGAAGGTCTTACTTGGACCGTTATGATGCTAGCTAGTTGCTTAGTAATGAATCTTATTACTTTAATTGTAAAACTTACAAAGGTGGGTTAAAATCCCACCTTTGATTTTTATATAAAAATATATTATAATATATTTATAGAAAGGGTTGATAATTATGGCTGTTTATAGTTGTTCAGATATTCATGGTAATATTAATCTTTGGCGTCAAATTAAAGATTTTATTAATCCAAAAGAAGATAAGTTAATTTGTCTTGGAGATTGCGCAGATCGTGGTCTTGATGGTTGGGAAATCATTACAGATGTACTTTGTGGCGTACATGAAGGTTGGATTACTTATGTGCGCGGCAATCATGAACAAATGCTTATTAATGCTCTTGATGATTATATCAATTATGACGGTATGTGCGATTATGCTTTCTATCTGCTTTGTCAAAATGGTGGATATGAAACATTTACTGCGGCAACTAATGATGGATTTATGCCTAACTGGTTAGCCCTTCTTAAAAAGACTATTCCTTTTTATGTTTATGAAAATGTAGAAAAGAAGAAAATTTTTCTTTCTCATGCTGGACTTTCTTGGAATACAATCCGTCATTTTGAAAATGGGCAATTTGATAAAGAATCGCAAGAAATGCAGGATTATCTGCGGAAAGAACTTATTTGGAACCGTAAGCATAATACTGGTTATAAATCTTGTGAATTTGATTATCAAGTATATGGACACACTCCTATTCCATATCTTTCTTCAGAAGAAGAATTTATAAAAGATCCCGGTGTTATGTATTCTCACAATGGTCATAATATTAATATTGACTGCGGAACTTATGTAACCAATATGACAATTTGCTTTGACCTTGACACTTTTGATGAACATATTTTTTGTTGTTAATAAAGGAGAAATGAATGAAGAAAAATATTCCTATTTCTGACCAATGGAAATTGGAAGGAGAATGCGGTAAATGTCGTCGAGCAAATTATTGTGGAAGAGATTGTTCTGCTTTAAAAAGACGAAAGACAAAAATTGCCCAACAAGCGTATTTTGATTTTATGGAAGAAATGGACCGCGAGTATTCGGCTTACCTTGAACAACATCCTGAATTAAAAAAAGAAAATTGATTTTTTATAAAAAATATATTATAATATTTATAGAAAGTTAAGAAAGGAATTGATAAATATGTTCGAAGAACATTCATTCTATTGTATGAAATGTGGTCATAAAGGAATTCCTATTCAGCGTAAATCTGGATTCCAACACAGTAAATTCCATCGTAAAAAGCTCTATTGTATTTATTGCCAAGAGGAAGTAAATCATGTAGAGTGTAAGAATGAAGAAGATGTTGAAGAATTTCTTGAAAATTTTAAGAATGGAGTGTATAAAGATGAAGCGGAAAGATCTTTGGATTATGTGCGGACCTCCGGCGTCCGGTAAAAGTACTTTTGCTAATTTTTATTTTACGAAAGATCCTTATTGGAGTAAAAAGTCTTGGACTATTGTTTCAAGAGATAAGATTCGTTTTTCTTTTCTTAAAAAGAATTCTTCTACCAATTACTTTGAACATGAATCTGAAGTTTTCAATGAATATGTAAAAACTATTAAAGAAAGCTTTGAAAAGTATGATGTTGTAATTGCTGATGCTACTCATTTAAATGAGCGTTCTCGAAATAAACTTCTTAATGCTCTTGGGGCAGACTTTTTAAAAGATATTGATATTACTTGTGTTGGTATGATTACTTCTCTTAAAAAGTGCTATGAGTATAATAAGCAGAGAAGCGGTTTAGAAAACGTTCCTGCTGCTGCTATTAAAAGGATGTATGATACTTATGTTCTTCCCGATCATGGTGAAAAATATGAGTATAGAGATGTTCTTTGGTGTAGCAATGATGGGAAAAGAAGAAACTATTATGACTGTACTTGGATTGGGAAACCAATTCAAGTATAAAAAGGGGATGATTAATTTATGAGTAATATTTGGCTTACAAGTGATTTTCATTTCGGGCATGATAGAGAATTTGTCTGGAAAGCACGAGGTTATTCTTCAGTTGAAGAAATGAATGAAATTCAGATCGAGAAATTTAATTCTCTTGTTCAGCCTGATGATACAGTATATATTCTTGGAGATTTGATGCTCGGTAATAATGATGAAGGCATTAAATGTCTTAAACTGCTTAATGGCAATAAGTATTTTGTACGAGGAAATCATGATACTGATGTTAGAGTAAATCTTTATATGGATGAACAAAATGCTAATATCGGATTTCTTGGTGATGCTACTACTTTAAAATATAGAAAATATTATTTTTATATGAGCCATTATCCCACTATGACAGGAAATCTTCAAAGAGAAAGCCTTCATCAAATGACTCTTAATCTTTATGGTCATACTCATCAAACTACAAATTTTTATCAGGATATGCCTTTTATGTATCATGTAGGTGTTGATTCCCATGATGGATATCCTGTATTGTTGGATGATATTATCCAACAGATGAAAGATAAAGTTGAGGAATGTAAATCATTTCTTTAACATATAAATTATAAACAATTAAATATTTTAATGAGAGGAAAAATAAAATGCCTGCTTTTCTTATTACTTTGATTCCCATTGTATTGGGTGTTATTTTCATTTTTATTCTTCTGTGTAGTGGCTATGTGAAAGCTCCGCCTGATATGGCTTTCATTATCAGTGGTGCTCACAAGAAACCTCGTATTCTAATCGGTAAAGCCGGTATTAAGATTCCTTTCTTTGAACGATTGGATAAGTTGTATCTTGGCGCAATTCAGATTGATGTAAAGACTGGTTCTGCTGTTCCTACTGCTGAATATATTAACGTTAAAGTTGATTCTACTGTATCTGTTAAAGTTGGCGAGACTGATGAAATGATTGCTCTTGCCGCACAGAACTTCTTGAATGTTGACAGAGATACTATTGCTACTAAGATTAATGACCTTTTGGAAGGTAATATTCGTGAAATTGTTGGTCAGATGAAACTGACTGATATGGTTAGCGATAGAAAATTGTTCAGTGAGAAAGTTCAGGAGAATGCGGTTCCTGATCTGGCTCGGTATGGTCTTCAGTTGATTACTTTCAATGTTCAGAACTTCTCTGATGATAATGATGTTATTACCAATCTTGGTATTGATAACGTTGCTCAGATTAGTAAAAACGCAGCAATTGCTAAGTCTAATGCTGAACGTGAAATTGAGGTTGCTAAGGCAGAAAATGCTAAGCAGTCTAATGAAGCTAAGGTTAAGGCTGCTGAAGAAATGGCAGTTCGTAATAATGACTTGGCAATTAAGAAGGCTCAGTTGAAGCAGGAAGCTGATACTCGTCAGGCTCAGGCTGATGCTGCGGCTGGCATTGAGGCAGAGAATCAGCGCAAGTTGAGAGACGTTGCTGCTACTGATGCTAATATTGCTAAGGCAGAACGCGAAGCTGATTTAAAGCAGAAGCAGATTCAGTTGAAGGAATATGAACTGGATGCTCTTGTGCGTAAGCAGGCTGATGCTGATAAGTATGCTGCTGAACAGAAGGCTGCGGCTGATCTGATTAAGCGTCAGAGAGATGCTGAAGCTCGTGCTTATGAAATTGAACAGGAAGCTCGCGCTATGAAAGCAAAAGCTGAAGCTGAGAAATATGCTGCTGAACAGAAGGCTGCTGGTATTGCCGCAGTTGGTGAAGCAGAAGCTGCTGCTATCGAAAAGAAAGCAGAAGCACAGAAGAAGATGGGTGAAGCATCCATCATGGAAATGTACTTCGATGCTCTGCCGAAGATTGTTGCTAACGCTTCTGCGCCTCTGACGAACGTTGATAAGATTACCATGTATGGCGAAGGCAATAGCGCCAAGCTTGCTAGTGATGTTATGAAAACGGCTGATCAGATTACTAAGGCTGTAGCTGAAGCCACTGGCATTGATCTTGCGCAGTTGCTTAACTCCTTTGTCGCAAAGAAAGAAAATTAATACTCAATCCCTTATGAGAGAAATCTCATAAGGGATTTTTTTATGCTTAGATATCGAAATCGGCCGTAGTTCGGAAATTCTGGCACGCTAGCAATTTTTTGACCAAAAAGGTCAGAATATTGATTTTACTTAAAAAAAATGGTATAATTATATAAAGAAATGTATAAAAGGAGTAACATATGGAACTTAAAATAAAAAATGCTAAATATGAATGGGACCCTGATACTGGAACCGCGACTTGTTCATGTGATTATAACAATATAAAATATACTGGAATCGCACATTGTCATCCAGAAGACCAAGATATGATGAATGAAAATACTGGAATGACCATTGCTGAATGTAGATTACAAATTCAATTATTACGTGTTCATCGTGAAGAAGTTAAGACTGAATTAAAAACTCTAAAACAATTATATTATTCAATGACACAATCTAAAAATTTTAATTATAATTCTTATGAAACTAAAACATTGCGGAGATAGATTCGAGAACGAGAAGATTACTTAGATTTTATTAGAAATGAATTAATTCCGCCATACCAAAAATATTTAAGAGATTGGATAGATGGAAAAGATAAATTCTATAAGCGTATCCGCGCGAATCGCGCCAAGGACAAAAATGAGTAATATTTTTATACTAATATTTATAAATAATAAGAGAATTTAAGCCTTTATTCTTACAATTCTAAAGAAAGGGTGATATTTATCTTACTATTTATTTTTGGAATGATTTTTATCGCTTACTTATGTCCCATAGGAGATAGCCTAATAAGTGTAATTGTAGCTTTCTTCGAGATGGTCAAGGGCAAAATTGCTGTTAAAACAGCAGAATATAATGCCCAAATCAAAAAACTGGCTAATGAAAATAGCACTTCCATCCATGCTATTGGATTTGCCACACCAGATTATGAAGAAGAGGAAGATGATAATGAGTACTGAGATATATAAATTTTATGACACTTGTAGCTTATTAATGGTTGTAGATACTTTGTTTTAGGATGAAAAATCTATACCAGTAATTTCTTCAATTACTTTAAATGAATTAGAAAATATAAAAACATCAAGTAATAAAGATCCTGATGTAAAATACGCGGCTCGTAAATTATTACATAAATTAAACGAAAGCCCTGATAATTATCTTATTCATTTATTTAAAGTAAATTATACAGAAGCTATAGAAGAAATGAATCTCCCAGTTACTGATGATACACGAATTTTAGCTACCGCTATTAATTTTAAGGAATGTCATCCTAATACTATTTTTATAACAAATGATTTGTCATTAAAAACAATGGCAAAATTATTTTTTAATACTAATATAGAAAGTATTAATGAAGATACATTAGATGAATATACAGGTTATTTAGAAGTAACTATGAATAATGAAGCTATGGTTGATTTTTATTCTAATCAAGAAGAAAATTATTTTGATTTATTAGTAGGAGAATACCTATTAATTAAAGATGATGATGGTCAAATTGTAGATAAAAGATGCTGGACAGGAGAAAAATATCGTCCAATAGTCTATGGTAATTTTGATTCTAAATGGTTTGGTAAAATTAAACCAATGAAAGATGATGCCTATCAAGCATTATTTGCAGATAGCCTTTTAAATAATACTATAACAATGGTACGAGGTCCAGCCGGCTCAGGTAAAACTTATTTGAGTCTAGCATTCTTATTAAATTAGCTTGAAAAAGGCCGCATTGATAAAATAATTATTTTCTGTAACACTATAGCTACTAAAAATTCTGCTAAATTAGGATATTATCCTGGAACTAGAGATGAAAAATTATTAGATTCTCAAATTGGTAATTTATTAATCAGTAAATTTGGTGGAAGAATAGTAGTTGAACAAATGATTGAACAAGAAAAATTAATTCTTTTACCTTTAAGTGATATTCGTGGTTATGATACCACTGGTATGTGTGCTGGTATTTATATTTCAGAAGCATAGAATATGGATATTTCTTTGATGAAATTAGCTTTACAACGTATTGGTAGTGATAGTATTTGTATCATTGACGGTGATGATAAAACTTAGGTTGATGATATTTCATTTGCTGGTGCTAATAATGGTATGCGTAGAGCTTCTAAAATTTTTAGAGGAACTAATGTATACGGTGAAATTGAATTAAAGAATATACATCGTTCTGCTATAGCACGCATTGCTGAAAATATGTGATTTTATTTAGCCAAAAGAGTTAAATTCTCTTTTGGCTAATTTTATAACCTTAAAAAGGAGGAATATATATGGCTTTTAAAATGAGAACAACTCGTCCAGAAGCTGGTAATAAATATTATATTACTAAAGCTAATGGTGGGTATTCTTATGCTATTAAAGGCAGTCCAACAGATAAATAGAATGATGTTTTAAGTAATTGTGTTGGATACGCATATGGTCGTTTTAATGAAATCGGCGGATATGGATATTGTAAATATTTAAGTCCAGTTAATGCTGAACGTTTTCCGCAATATAATAATACTGGTATTCCAATGGGATAGACTCCAAAGCTTGGAGCTTGTATGGTATGGCGAGGCGGCCCCACTTTAAATAGTGGAGACGGTGTTGGACACGTTGCTATTGTTGAAAAGATTTATAGCCCTACAAAAATTATGACTTCTGAGAGTGGTTGGGGCAGTAAAAATCCATTCTGGAATGCTACTCGTGAAAAAGGAAATGGTAACTGGGGCGCAGGCGCTGGATATAAATTTCTTGGATTTATTTATAATCCAGCAGTAACAGACACTGGAGACGTTGATACTGATACAAGTAATCAATATGGATTTGGCAAAACCAATAGCCCATTAGTAAATTATACTAAGATTAGTCCTAATAAAACCAGTCCTCGTAATCATGTAATTGATACTGTTACAATTCATTGTGTAGTTGGACAATGTTCTGTTGAAGCTCTTGGAAATATATTCGCACCAACATCAAAACAAGCTTCTTCTAATTATGGCATTGGCCCTGATGGTAGAATTGGTATGTATGTTGAAGAAAAAGATCGTTCATGGTGCTCTTCTAATGCAGCTAATGATAATCGTGCTATTACCATTGAAGTAGCTAGTGATACTACAAGTCCATATGCCGTTACTGATAAAGCATATGCGGCTTTAATTAAACTTCTAGTTGATATTTGTAAAAGAAATAATATAAAAAAATTAGTATGGTCTACTAATAAAAATGATAGAGTAAATCATTTAAATGGATGTAATATGACAGTTCATAGAGATTATGCTAATAAATCTTGTCCCGGCGAATATTTATATAGTCGTCATGGAGATATTGCTGCTAAGGTTAATGCTTAGCTTGGAGTTGTTGAGGAGGATGAAGATATGACACAAGAAACATTTAATGAAATGATGAATAATTATTTAATTGAATTAGCTGAAAAAAATCCTAATACTTATTCTACAGATGCTCGTGCTTGGGCAGAAAAAAATGGATATATTAAAGGTGACGAAAAAGGCCGTAAAATGTATAAGAAGTTTATGACTCGTGAAGAAATGATTACAGTTTTATATCGTATTTTAAAGGATAAATCTTTAATATAATGAGACATAGAAAAAATAAAAAAGAATTTTCTAAAAGCTTATTGATTCAAGAATCTGCTTTAATTTGGATTACAAGTTTAGCCTATATTGTATTAGCATTTTATTGTATTAGTAATGGCTATACAGGATCATTACCTTGGATTACAGCAAGTGCTAGTCTTCCTTGGGCAGCTTATGGAGTAAGCCAAGTTTTTTATTATAAAAAATCAATGATTGAAAATTCTAAAAATGGTATTAAATATGAAACAGTATTAAAAGAATTAGATCAAGCTTATGAGAAATATCATAATATGACTTCTAATAATACCGATTTCAACGAAGTTTTGAACGATTTATTTAATTCTTCAAGTAGCAATACTACGACTTATACTGATACACAAGATAGTTCAATTTTAGATACTGATTATGGTATTTAATAAATAAAGGATAGCCTAATAGGCTATCCTTTATTTTTTTTTATTCAAATTAATTTATCTATTAATATAGTAAAATATTTTTTTCTTTCTGTCAAATTTAATATAAATTTTGACTTTTATAATTATTTATTATATAATATTTATAGAAAAAATAAAAGGAGAATTAGTATGTCTAATTAGATTACAAATTATGGCGTAAAAGACATAAAAACTCTTGAAGGTATTGAAGCCATTAGACTTAGACCAGGTATGTATATTGGTTCTATTGGGCCTGATGGAGTTAGACATATTACGCTCGAAATTATTTCTAATGCTGTTGATGAATACTTAAATGGATATTGTACTGAATGTAATATTCAAGTTACAAATGATAATAATATTACTATTTCTGATAATGGACGTGGCGTTCCCTTTGGAAAAGCTAAAGATGGTAGTGAAACTTTAGTAAATATTTATACTAAATTACATACTGGCGCGAAGTTTGACTCTGATGGTCGCACAGGATATAATACTTCAGGTGGTATGAATGGTGTCGGTGCGAAAGCTACAAATGCGTTATCAGAGTCTTTTACTGTTACTTCAATCAGAGATAATAAAGTAGCATATGCTTCTTTTAAAGAAGGTAAGTTACTTAAATATGAAGTAACTAATGACATTAATAAATATAATTTTAAAACTGGAACTATTGTAAGTTTTATTCCTGATTCAAAAATCTTTAAAGAAGGAATTGATTTAGATTATACTGCTTTAAAGAAACAAATTCAAGAATTAGCTTATCTATCTCCTGGATTGAAATTTACATTAAAGTACAAAGATAAAGAAGAAGAAATTATTAAATCTAATAATGGTATTCTTGACTACATTAAAGATTTGAATAATAATAAAAATACTTTAACTTCTGTATTTTACACTGAAAATATTGAAGATAGAATTGGTGTTAAAATTGCTTTACAATATAATGATACTTATATTGATACTTATAAGCTTTATACTAATTCTATTCCAAATAGTGGCGGCACTCATTTAACTGGATTTAGAACTGCTTTAACAACTTCTATCAATGATTATGCTCGTGAAAAAAATCTTTTGAAAGAAAAAGATAGCAATATTACAGGTGAAGAATTAAAGGAAGGTTTAACTTTAGTTCTTTCTTTTATTATGCCTGATCCAGTGTTTTCTGGACAAACTAAAGATGTTTTATCCAGTAGCGAAGCAAGAACTATTGTTCAAAGATTGGTTTCTAAAGATTTAAAGACTTGGTTAGAAGGCAATCCAAAAGACGCAAAAGCAATTGTAGATAAAGCATTATTAGCACGCGCTGCTCGTGAAAAGGCAAAGAAAGCAAAAGAAACAGTGCGTAAAGTCGATAATAAACGTCGAGTAGTAATGCCAGATGTTCTAGCAGATGCTTCTTCTAAAGAACGTTATAAATGTGAAGTTTTCCTTGTAGAAGGTAAATCTGCTGCAGGTTCGACAAAAGAAGCACGAAATCGTTCTACTCAAGCAGTATTCCAATTACGCGGTAAGATTTTGAATGTTTTAAAAGCTGATTTGCATAAAGCATTACAGAATAAAGAAATTAGTGGAATGATTGATGCTTTTGGACTTGAAGTAAAAGATGGAAAAGTTATTTTAGATGAATCTAAATTACGATATGGTAAAATTATTATTACCGCTGATGCTGATGTTGATGGCAGTCATATTCGTATTTTGTTCTTAACTTTTATTTGGAAATTCTGTCCAGAGTTAATTGAAAAAGGATATATTTATGCGGCAGTTCCTCCTCTTTATAAGGCTACTATTGGAACAAAAATTCAATATCTAAAAGATGATGACGCATTAGAGAAATTCCGCAAAAATACAACTAAGAAATTTGAACTTGGTCGTATGAAAGGTCTTGGCGAAATGGATCCTCCTGAGATGGAAGAAACAGTTATGAATCCTGAGACAAGAACTTTAAAACAAATTACTATGGAAGACGCAACTGCTGTTGCTAAGACTTTTATGAGTTTAATGGGCGAAGCAGTAACTCCAAGAAAAGATTTTATCGAAAAGAACGCAGAAAGGGCTAATGTTGATGTCTAAATATCACGGATATTGGTTTTATCATTTACCAACTGATAAAATTATTCAAGCGAAAGACTTAACAGAAGAATATTGTATGTTAAATTGCCCTCAAGAATATGAGGGACCATTTGAAAATGAATTGAACGCATGTCGTTATAAAGCAATTCATCCTAATGCTCATGAAGAATATGTAAAAGATTTAGAAGAATATTGGAGGTTTTGTAATGGCGAATGTCATTAAAGCCTATTTTACTGAAACTGCTACTACAGATTTTTATAATCAATATTTAGAAATGTTAAGAGAGATTTTTCCAGAAGATAAGATTATTGGCATTCCAGCAAGTGTAGTATCTGATGTGATTATTACTGAAAATAAGGAAGGAGATGACTATCCATTTTAAGCATTTATACAGATGGAAGTTGTACTGGCAATGGAAATACAACTAATGAAGGCGGATTTGGTGTAGTCGTCACCGAATATCAGGATTATGAAGAAAATTCTCAATTAATCTTCACTTATGCTAAAAGAAGTGCCAATACAACTAATAATAGAGAAGAACTAAAAGCAATTTTATTCACCCTAATCACATATGGAAGAAATCATCCTACTCCAATTGTATATAGTGATTCAGCATATTGTGTAAATACTTTTAACGATTGGATGTTTAAGTGGGCTTCGAACAATTGGATTAAATCTGATGGTAATTCTCCAGAAAATTTAGATTTAATTCAAGCATATTATGATTTTTATAATAAAGGTTATCGTATTGATTTAAGAAAAATCAAGGGACATGTTGGTCATAAATATAATGAATTAGCAGATAAATTGGCAACAGGAAAGATTTCAGAAGAGGAGGCTATGAAGAAATATGGGTGAAATTTTACAAACTCCAATTATTCATGAGGTAGAACAATCATTCCTTGATTATAGTCTAAGTGTTATTACAGATAGAGCTATTCCTTCTGCTGAAGATGGATTAAAGCCAGTAGCAAGACGAATTTTATGGGATATGTTCGATAAAGGATATTTTAATAATAAGAAATTCGTTAAGTGTGCTCAGCCAGTAGGAGATACAATGGGTCGATTCCATCCTCATGGTGATACTTCTATTTATGGAGCATTAGTATGGTTAAGTCAGCCATGGAATATGCGTTATCCTTTAATCTCTTTCCATGGAAATAATGGTAGTCGCGATGGAGATGAAGCCGCGGCTTATCGTTATACTGAATGTAAATTATCTAAAATGGGCGAAGAAATGCTTGCTGATATTAAGAAAAATACTTCTGATTGGCAATTAGCATATACTGATGAAGAGGAAGAACCTATATATTTGCCGGGACGTATTCCTAATCTATTAGTTAATGGTACTTCTGGTATTGCAGTTGCTATGGCTTGTTCTTTTGCCCCTCATAATTTAAATGAAGTTATGGATGCTGCTAAATATCTTTTGGATAATCCCACTTGTGAAATTAAAGATTTATTAACTTTTATTAAAGGTCCTGATTTCCCAACAGGTGGAATGATTATTAATAAAGATGAATTATTAAATACCTATATTACTGGTAAAGGGCGCGCTCGAATCCGTGGAGAATATATTATTGAAAGCAATAAAGGACAAGATAGTATTGTATTTACCAGTATTCCTTATAAAGTATCTAAAACTCAATTAATTTTAGATATTGATAAATTATGTGAAGATGGAACTCTTGAAGGTATTACAGCAATTCGTGATGAAAGTAATATTCAAGGTGTTCGTTTTGTAATTGAATTGGCAAAGGGTGTTTCTGCTGAACCTATTATTTCAAAATTATTTAAAAATACTCGTTTAGAAGATACTTATAGTATTAATCAAGTCGCATTGGTTAATAAAAAGCCTGAACTACTTAATCTTAAACGACTATTGGAAATTTATAATGAACATCAAAAAGATGTTTTAATTAGAAAGACTAATTTTGAAGCAGAAAAAATTCGTGCTAGAATTCATATTTTAGATGGATTATTAATTGCTCTTGAAGATATTGATAATGTTATTGCGTTAATTAAAAAGAGTGAATCTGCGGCAGCAGCAAAAGTTAATTTAATTAACCAATATAATTTATCAGAAGCCCAAGCAAAGGCAATTCTTGATATGAAATTAGCTAAATTAGCTAAATTGGAAAAAGTTGAAATCCAAGAGGAAAAGAATAATTTAGTTAAAGAATTAGACCATTTAAATAATATCTTAGCTAATCCAATCCCTGAAATGAAAAATATTTATACAGAGATTGAGAAAAATTATGGCGATGAACGTCGTAGTACAATTACTCAAGTAGCGATTACTAAAGAAGAAAAAGAGATTGAATTTGTTGAACCCGAAAAATGTGTTGTTGTAATGACTGAAGGCGGTAGTATTAAACGAATTCCTACTTCTTCATTCCGCACTCAAAAGAAAAATGGTAAAGGCATTAAATCTCAGGATGATATTACTTCTTGCGTATTAAGAACAAATACTATTGATAATTTAATGATTTTTTCTGATAAAGGGATTATGTATCGTCTATTGGTAGATAATATTCCTGTTGGTACAAACACCTCAGTAGGTCAATCTATTAAATCTTTAGTAAATATGGCAGTTGATGAAAATCCTGCGACAATGTATTCTATTTATAGAGATACTAATGCTAAATATGTTTTATTTACAACTAAAAATGGTTTGGTAAAAAAGACTACTTTAGATGAATATATTAAAACTAAAAAGAAGACCGGTATTGCGGCAATCGCCCTTAGAGAAAATGATGGATTGGCTTCAGTATCATTAATTGATAATGAACCTATTCTGTTATTGACTAAAAATGGTTATATTATTAGATTTAATTCATCTGAAATTACACCAACATCCAGAAGTACATATGGCATTAAAGGTATTACTCTGAGTGAAGGTGATGAAGTTGTAATGGCTTTACCGATTCGTCATGACACTGATAGTTTAGCTGTTTTTACAACCGGAGGAATGGGCAAAAAAGTTCCATTAACTGAAATCACAATTCAAAAGCGTGGCGGCAAAGGATTATATATTTATAAACCAACTGCGAGCACTGGGAATGTAATTTCAGCTTCTTTAATTGACGATAATGATAATTTATTGATTAGCGGTAATAGTGCATCTATTTGTATTTCTGCGAAAGATATTCCAGTATTAGGTCGTACTTCTATTGGTAATCAAATGATTAAAAGCGGGTCAATTAAATCTGTAACCAAGGTTTAAAGAATAACCGGAGGAGAAATAAATTCTCCTTCGGTTGATTTTTTGAAATTTTTTTTATATAATATTATTAAAGATAAGAAATATGGAGAAATTTTAAATGAGTTTTTCAAAAGAATTATTAGATAAATATGCACCTGAAGCAGAATGCATTCAGGCAATGAAAATTTGGAAATTACCGGATGGAAAAGAAAATTTATTTCCAAATGCTTGTAATAGTGGTGATTATTTTGCTGAATTAAAAAAAGATGGTTATTGGTATGAATTTGAAAAAACTGATAATTATGAATATTTATTTAGTAGAAATGTTAGTGCTACAACAGGAATTTTAACTGAAAAATTAGCTAATGTTCCTCATATTCAAGAAGCTCTTAAAATTCTTCCATGCGGTACTATCTTAATTGGTGAAATTTATTATCCAGGCAAGACTTCTAAAGATGTAACTAAAATTATGGGATGTTTAGCGCCAGAAGCGATAAGACGTCAGCAAACTAGCGGATTAATTCATTTTTATTTACATGATATTATTAAGTTTAACGGATTTGATTTACAAAAAGAAGGTGCTTGGACACGCTATTAGGTGCTGGTATCAGTTTGGAATAAATATAATTTAAGTCAATATCCTTTTATGGAATTGGCAGAAGCAGTTGAGAATAATATTCAAGAATTTACTGCGGAAGCTTTATCTAATGGAGAGGAAGGAGCTGTCTTAAAAAAGAGAAATGCTCCATATGCTCCAGATAAAAGACCAGCTTGGTCTTCAATTAAAATTAAAAAAATGGATTTCTTAGATTGTATTTGTATTGGATTTGAGGATGCAACTCATTATTATGATGGAAAAGAAATTGAAACATGGCAATATTGGGAAGTAAAAAGTCCAATATTTTATGATTGTTTTGAAGAAGATCATCGCTTTAATGGGTGGTCAGAGCCACGATTAGTAAAAGGAAGCTTTTATCAAAATTATTTGAAGAATCCTCCTGCTAATGGAAGTAATTTTTTAGAAGATAATGAAAAGTATTATCAACCAGTAACAAAAGGATACTATTATGGATGGAAGACATCTATGAAGTTAGGCGCCTTGGATGATAAAGGAAACATAGTTGAAATAGGCACTGTTTCATCTGGATTAACAGATGAATTAAAAGAAAAATTTTCAACAAATCCAGAATTATATATTAATAAAGTAGTTTCTATTCAATGTATGCAGAAAGATTGTAAAGAGCATACATTACGTCATGGATTTTTTAAAGGATTCAGAGATGATAAGAATCTTGAAGATTGTACTTTGAGCGCATTATTTTGACAAAAAGAAAAAAATATTGTAAAATAAATTTGTAAAAATTAAGGATGAAATTTTTTAAATGAAAACTAAAGAACTCAAGAATTTAGCTAAAAAGATTGCTTAGGCTGAATTAGTTGTTCAAACTAGCACTGATAAAGATTAGATTCATAAAGCATAGAACTAGATTATGGAATACTCAAGTCATGTTGATAGTTTGGAAGATATTACCATTATTGATGAAATGGTTCAAGAAATTCTTAGCAAAACTCTTGACAAATAAAAAAATTTTTGATATAATATTTACATAAGCTAAAGGCTTAAAGAAAAAAATTAAAAAAATTATTTATGTATTTTAAAAGGAGATTTATTTATTATGATGAAGGAAAATTCTAAGAAAGTTTTGAATTATTTGAAGGAAGTCAATGGCCAGGACGTTACTGCTGCTGATGTTGCTGCTGCTCTCGGTCTTGAAAAGCGCTCTGTTGATGGTATTTTTACCTCTGCTATTCAGCGCAAGGGCCTTGGTGTTCGTACCGCTGCTGAAATCGAGATTGAAGATGGAACTCACAAGTAGGTTAAGTTCCTTTCTCTTACCCCAGCCGGTATGAGTTTTGACCCTGATGCTCCCGACGCTGAGTAATTAAGATATATTAAGGGGTAGATTTATTAATAATCTACCCCTTTTAATTATAATATGCCTTATTTATTTTGTTTAATATCATTACTAATCGGCGGAGCGATTGTTTATTTTATTCTTTAGCCTAAAATAAAAAAAACTAAAGAATATGATTTAAATATTGAAAAATTAAATAATAATTTATACGCTGAAAAACAGCAGCTAGAAAAAGTAACTAAAGATTTACAAATTGAATTAGGGTCTTTACAAGGTAAAAGAGATGAAATTCAATCAAGTATTTCTGCTTTAGAGTAGCAAGCAAAAGAATCGGCTGATATTTTCTATCAAAAAAATATGGAATTAGCACAAACTAATTTAGATAAATCTTTAGAGAATGCTAGCAATTATTATAATGCTCAAGCAGAACAATACTAGAATGATTATCAAAATATAATGGCGGATTGTGCGCAATCTATTTCTAATTTAATTGCTGAGAAAAAAATTGAATTAGATAAATTAGATAAAGCAATCCAAGAGCAATAGAAAAAAGTCGATGCTTCTGTTGAAGCAAGTAAGCGTGCCGAAGAAATTCGAGTAAAGAATGATTTTTATAAATTAGTTCTTCCAGTAGAGGATTTAGATGAAATAAAAGAATTACATGAAGTAGGTAAGCATTTGCGCAATCCAGAGCCTCTTAATAAAGTTATTTGGAAATGTTATTATGAAAAACCTACAACTGATTTAATTGGCCGTGTAATTGGGTTAGGAGTCCATACTGGTATTTATAAAATTACAAATTTAAATAATAATATGTGTTATGTTGGCTAGGCAGTTAATTTAGCTGACCGATGGAAATAGCATATTAAACGTGGAATAGGTGCGGAAACACCAACCCGCAATAAATTATATCCTGCTATGTTGGCTATTGGAGTAGAAAATTTCAGCTTTGAAGTAATTGAGGAATGTTCTCGCGATTAGTTAGATGCTAGAGAAGATTATTGGCAAGATTATTTTAAAGCGAAAGAATTTGGTTATAGTATTAAGTAAAGGATAATTTTATGTATAGAGTTATTGATAAACGTGGTACAGGTAAAACTGGTAGATTATTTTTAATTGCTAAAGATACTAATGCTACTATTGTATGTTCCAACCCTGCTATGATGTAGGATAAAGCATTAAGATATGGATTTAAAGATTTAAATTTTATGTCTTATGCTGATTTTGTTAATCATTACCAAGGAAGAAGTTCAAATCAAAAATTTTTAATTGATGAAATTGAGGTTTTAGTTCGTGGACTTGGTAATGTAATTGGTTATTCTCTTTCGGAGGATGATGATTAATGTCAATTGTAAATAATGTAAAAATTTATGATTTAGATGAATGCCTTGTTGCTGCTGGATATCCGATGCGTACTGTCGCAGAATAGCATCCAGTAACAGAACAAGATAAAAATAGAGGTCTAAATTTAGTTAAAGCTACTAAAGATGGTAATACTGCTCATAGTCAATTTTTAACTGGTATTAGAGTTAATTTTGATTTAACTTGTAGTAATAAAATGTGGGTTGAAGCAGAACGCTATAGATTCTTAGAATTTGTAAGTTCTCAATCTACAATGCATCGTATCACTAAATTTGATTTAGACCAAGCATATAATGGATATGTTGATAAACGCATTATTGAAATTATGAAAGAAAAAGTTAAAGAATATAATGCGTTTATCGAAGTGCGGGAAGCGGCGAAAGGACATCCTGAAATAGTCGCTGAATTGAATAGAATACTAAAAGAAATGTATTTAGAGATTCTTTATTCTAATCCTGCTGGATTTACTCTAACTGCTCGTATGACTACTAATTATAGATGTTTAAGAAATATTTATAAACAAAGAAAAGATCATAGATTACCTGAGTGGCGAGAGTTTTGTAAATGGATTGAGACTTTACCTTATGCTGAAGAATTCTTGATTAATTAATCGTTAGTTGATTTTTCTTAATAAATATGTTATAATATTTATACAAGGTAAAGAAAGTGAGTAAAAATTAATGAGTAAAAAATAGGAATTTGTAAAATTCGTTGAAGATTTAATTAATAATGCTGCTAATAATGGTATTTCGACAGAAATGAATGAAGATGCTGAACTTTATTGGAATGCATTGAAAAGTGAAGAAGAAGTTGAAAAGCCATTATTCACTGATAGTGGTAAACAAATTCTTCAATGGATGAAAGATAATCAGGATCAAGTTATGGTTAAATCAAGAGATATTGCTGAAGGCTTGTTTATTTCAAGTCGAGCAATTTCTGGTTCAATGCGTAAATTGGTATCTGATGGATTTGTAGAAAAAGTGAGTCAAAATCCAATTGTTTATACTTTAACAGAAAAAGGTAAAAATATTGAAATTGTGTAATTATTAAGGAGAAAAATAATTTATGAAGAAAACTATGGAAAATGTAACTCATATTGAAGGTATTTTGTATGAACATAATTTGGAATCAAAGGTTTCTGGACCTAATTCTAAGACTCCTGGCACTCCTTTTATTTCTGGTACTATTAGCATCGCTACTGATGATGCTTTAACTAATATCGTTCAAGTTCATTTTACTTATGTAACTCCTACAACTTCTAAGGGAAGTGCAAACGCCACTTATACTCTTCTTCAGAATATTATTGATGGCTTAGTAGGTACTTATATGAAAGATGGTGCTGATAAGGCTGCTAAACTTCGTGTTGATTCTGCTATTGGTTTGAATGAATTCTATTCTGATCGTAACGGTAAGTCAGAACTTGTTAGCACTAAGCGCAATGAAGGTGGATTTGTTCATCTGACTAATACTTTAGCAGAAGATGAAAAAGTAAGAAATACTTTTAAGTGTGATATGGTTATTACTGGTGTAACTCATATTGATGGTGATGAAGAAAAGAAACTTCCTGAGAAGGTAATTGTTAAGGGAGCAATTTTTGATTTCCGTAAAGCTTTATTGCCAGTTGAATTCTCTGCTACCAATCCAGGAGCTATGGCTTATTATGAAGGACTTGGTGCTTCTAACTCAGAACCAGTATTTACTAAGGTTTGGGGTCGTCAGGTATCTGAAACTATTGTGCGTGAGATTCGTGAAGAATCTGCTTTTGGTGAAGATAATGTTCGTGAAGTACAGACTACTCGTAAGGACTTTGTAATTACTGGTGGCGCTAAGGATCCATATCCTTGGGATGACGAAGAATTCTTGACCGCAAAGGAATTAACTGATGCTATGACTCAGCGTCAGACTTATCTTGCTACTATTAAGCAAAGACAAGATGAATACAAGGCGGCTAAAAATGCAAGCATCGCTGCTCCTGCTCCCGGTGGATTTAATTTTTAATAAATAGCCAATAGATGATGGTCTCTAGAGAGGCCATCATGCTAAACTAAATATATTATATGATGATGATGTTTTGTTAAATAAAGAAGAAATAGATAAATTACTAAATGAATATTGTAAATTATTTGAATTGGAGAAAAAGGAGAAAATTAAATAATGGCTATTAATCTGTTAGGCCTTACCCCTCATAAGGTTAGTCGTGATCTTTCTGGATATATTACTTATATCTATGGTGCTGAAAAATCTGGTAAAACTACTTTTGCCTCTCATATGCCTTCAGCATTGATTCTTGCTTTTGAACGAGGATATAATGCTTTACCTGGTGTATTAGCACAGGATATTACTTCTTGGGGCGATATGAAGCAAATTCTTCGAGAATTAAAAAAGCCAGAAGTAAAAGAAAGATTTAAGTCTATCGCAGTTGATACAGTTGATATTGCTGGATAGTTCTGCGAAAAATATGTTTGCGCACAAAATAGTGTAGATACTCTTTCTGGTATTCCTTATGGACAAGGTTGGACCCTTGTAAAGAAAGAGTTTGAGGAAATGTTTAGAACTATTGCTCAGCTTGGTTATGCTGTCGTTTTTATTTCTCATAGTAAAGATAAGACTTTTAAGACTAAGACTGGCGTAGAGTATAATCAAATTATTCCTACTTGCCCTACTTCTTACAATGATATTGCTAAGAATATGGCTGATATTTATGCTTATGCTGAGAAATATACTGAAAATGGTGAAGCTAAAGTTCGTTTAATCCTACGTTCTGTTGATAACAGTGCTGAAACTGGTTGCCGTTTTAAGTATATTGTTCCTTCTATTGAATTTTCTTATGAAAATTTGGTTAAGGCATTGAATGATGCTATTGATAAGGAAGCTCAGATGTATGATAATAAATTCGTTACTGATCAGCGTGAAGCAACTTCTATTGCTAAGAATTATGATTATGATGCTTTAATGGCTGAATTCCAGCAATTAGTTGGTGATTTAATGGCAAAGAATTCTGAGTATTATGCTCCTCGTATTACAAGAGTTATTGAAAAGTATCTTGGTAAGGGTAAGAAAATTTCAGAAGCTACAATGGATCAGGCAGAGTTCATTAGTTTAATTATTAATGAGATTAAGGAAGAATTAGTTCCTCAGTCTTAATAAGATAGACCCAAGGCGAGATAAAAATCGCCTTGGGTTGATTTTTTTATTATTTTATGTTATAATATATAAAAGAAGAATTTTATGAAAGGATATTTTAAATGAATATTAGTTTAACCACTAATTGTAATAATCATTGCCCTTATTGTTTTTAGCAAAATATTCATAATTTAAATATGGAAATATCCATCGAAAATTATGAAAAAATTTTAAAATGGGGACAGGATTATGATAAAGAATATATCCAATTATTGGGTGGAGAACCTACTTTATATTTAAAATTGCCTGATATATTTGAAATAACAAATAATTATAAAAAGAAAATAAGTATAATTACTAATTTATTAGGATATAAAGATAATATTGAATTAATAACTCATTGTAATAATATAGGTAGTATATTAATTAATACTACTTATGATGATAATAAAAAAGAATTATTTTTATCTAATATGGAACTTATAAAAAATACTTCCTTTTATAAAAGTTTTAGTATTACTTTAATGCCTAATAAAATTAATAATATAAAATATATTAACCGAATACGAGAATTATCTTTATTATTTCCAATGATTACGGAATTAAGAATTGGTTTAATGACTCCTTGCCCTGACTAGGATGATTTTTTTATTTATAATTATTCAGAGGATATAATTTTTTTAATAAAAGAATTACAGGGATCTAATTTAAATTATTTAACTTTTGATTGTAGTATTAATTTATGTGAATTAGATTTTTCATTATTTAAATTATTAGCTGAAAATTAGATAAATAATTTATTTATTAATTTAATAAATGTCACTTGTCCTGGGCCATGTATAGATATTATGCCTAATTTAGATATAAAATATTGTTATTCTATGTCTAAATTTTTTCCAACTAAAAATATTACAGATTTTAATAATTATACTGAAGCTTATAATTATTATAATTCTTTAAATAAAAAATATTAGATTAAAAATAATAAATGCTTAAATTGCATTAATTTCCCAATATTATGTTAGCCTTGTCCTAGTATAGATTAGGCATTATTAAAAATAGAAAAGAGATGAATATATGGCTCATAAAGTAAAATGTATCTATTGTTAGCAAGTATTTGATAGAGATAAATATCCATATATTCAAGTATCTTCTAGACGATATGCGCATCCTGCTTGCGCACAAGCAGAGAATAAAAAAAAGCAAGAAGAAGAAAATGATAAAGAAAAATTTGAAAAATATGTAATGAATTTACTTGATGAAACTTATATTAATGCTCGTGTACGCAAATAGATGAATACATATATAGAAGATTATAATTATACTTATTCAGGAATGTTAAAAGCTTTAGTTTATTTTTATGAAGTAAAAGGTAATAGTAAGGCAAAAGCTAATGGTGGTATAGGAATTATTCCATATATTTATAAAGATGCTTATAATTATTATTATAATTTATGGATGGCGCAACAGTCGAATCAAGGTAAAGTTATACAAGATTATGTACCAAAAGAAAAAGTGGTAATAATTCCATTACCAAAACGAATACCTATGAAACGAAGACTATTTACATTCTTGGATGATAAGGAGAATTAGAGTGAGTAGTAAATATGTTGATTCGACTGCTATTATGTAGGTAATTGGTTGTGTTTTTAATACTCCTCAATTATTAGATTTAACTGATAAATATACTATAACTGATGAAGATTTTGCTGATCAATTTCATCGTATAGTTTTTGGAGCTATTTATAAGATTCATGAATTAGGAGCTGAAAAAATTACATTAGAAAATATTTCTGATTTTTTAGCAGACCGTCCTAAATATGAAGGAATTTATAAAGCTAACAAAGGTGAAGAATGGTTATTAAAAGTAGCTGAAAATGCTAAAATTTTATCTTTTGATTATTATTATGGTCGTTTAAAAAAGATGTCATTACTTCGTGCTTATGATAATTATGGTATTGATGTATCTTTTATATATGACCCTGATAATATCTTAGATGTTGAAAAAAAGCAATTACAAGAAGAAAATTTAGATAACTCTACATTGGAGCATATTGCGCAATTAGTAGATGATAGAATAGATGAAATTAAATATGAATATGTAAATAATGTAGAAGGTGTCGCTGTACAAGCAGGTACTGGAATATTTGATTTAATTGAATCTCTTAAAGAGCATCCAGAAGTAGGAAGCCCTCTATATGGTCCATTAATTAATACAGTTACTCGTGGCGCCAGATTAAGAAAGTTTTATTTGCGATCTGCTGCTACTGGCGTTGGTAAAACTCGTTCTATGATTGCCGATGCTTGTAATATTGCTTGCAATAAAATATATAATGAAAATTTCGGTTGGATTAAAAATGGCGTTAGTGAACCAGTTCTTTATATCGCAACAGAACAAGATTTAAGTGAAATCCAAACAATGATGTTAGCTTTTCTTTCTAACGTGAATGAAGAGCATATTATAAATGGCTCATATGAAGGCGATGAAGAAGAAAGAATAATTCAAGCTGGCCAAATTATTGAAGATAGTCCTATTTACTTACGAGAATTACCTGATTTTTCATTACAAGATGTAGAAAATGAAATTAAAAAAGCAATTAGAGATTATGGAGTAAAGTATATTTTTCACGATTATATTCATACAAGTATGAAAATTTTAGAAGAAATTACTAAACGAAGTGGTGGAGTTAAATTGCGTGAAGATAATATTCTTTTTATGTTATCAACTCGATTGAAAGATATTTGTAATCAATATGGAGTATTTATTATGTCTGCTACATAGCTGAATGGTGATTATGTAGATTCTAAAACTCCTGACCAAAATTTACTTCGTGGCGCAAAATCTATTGCAGATAAAATTGACTATGGTTCAATTTTATTAAATGTTCAAGATGATGATTTAATTGCTCTAAAAGATATATTAAGTGCTAATTTATTTGATACTCCAACTATTAAAATGTCTGTTTATAAAAATAGACGAGGTAGATATAAAGGAATAATTTTATGGTGTAAAGCAGATTTAGGTGTATGTAGAATTACTCCTATGTTCTGTACTACTTATAATTATGAATTAGTACCTATTGATGATATGAGAATTATGATTGAAGAAGAATCCGCTTTTTAATGAAAGGAAAATATATTATGGATAAGAAAGAAATTATTGGTGGAACTATTGAATATAAGATGCCTAAAGAAATGGCTAATATGTATTTAAAGACTGCTAAAGGAGAGTTTGCTAAAAAGCATCCTCAAGAATACCTTATTAAGGTAGTTAATGAAGAATTCGGCGTTAAAGGTACTTGTATTAATGTAATTACATTCTAATGATAGTATTTGATAAATTAGAAATAAGACAAGCATTAACTCTTGATAATATTTTTGATTTATTAATTGAATGGGGTGGAGATCCTGAATATACTGATTTTGGGATAGTCTCCACCACCATTTGTCATAATCATCCAGGTGAAGGTAGCCGTAAATTATATTATTATGATAATACAGGACTATTTAAGTGTTACACTGGATGCGATTCTACTTTTGATATATTTGAATTGTGTTCTAAGATTATGAATATTCAATTTGCTGAAACATTTGATTTAAATGATGCTGTTTTATGGATAGCTCGCAGATTTGGGTTATCAGGTATGATTAAAGATGATAATGAAGGCAAAACTTTAGATGATTGGAAAGTTCTTTCTAATTATGCTAAAATTCAAGAAATTGAATTAAAAGATAGTAGAACAACATTAAAAACTTATGATGATTCAATATTATCAAGATTAAATTATAAAGTAAAACTTACTCCTTGGTTAAATGAAGGAATTTCGCAAGAAGTCCTTACCAAGGCACATATAGGTTATTATCCAGGAGGAGATTAGATTACCATTCCTCATTATGATGTAAATGGTAATTTTATAGGATTGCGCGGACGTACTATGTGTAAATCTGAAGCGGAAGTATATGGCAAATATCGTCCTATTAAAATTAATAATCAATTATATAATCATCCTCTTGGACTAAACTTATATGGTTTAAATTGGAATAAACAAGCTATTAAAAAAATGAAGAAGGTAATTATTTTTGAATCTGAAAAATCAGTTTTGAAATATGCTACTTATTTTGGATGGAATAATAATATTTCAGTAGCTTGTTGTGGTAGTAATATTTCTTCACATCAAATTCAATTACTATTAGATTGCGGTGTAGAAGAAATTATTATTGCTTTTGATAGATAGTTTCAGGCAATTGGTGATGATGAATTTAAACATCTTAAAATTAATTTATTAAAAACTAGAACTAAATATAAAAATTTTGTTACTATATCTTTTATATTTGATAAAAATATGATAACTCAATATAAAAATAGTCCAATAGATGAAGGAAAAGAAAAATTTCTTCAACTATTTAAAGAAAGGATTTTAATTTAACGTGGAATATCATTTAAAGGCTCCAATGATTCCAGGTTATAGTCCTATAGAACAAATTCTTAATAATAGAGGTATTAAAAATATCTATCATTATTTACATACTACAGATGATGATATTCTTGATCCTTCTACTATTATGAATATAAAAAATGGGGCCATAATGCTGGTTTCACATATAAATAATAATGATAAAATTTTAATATAGATAGACAGCGATTGTGATGGTTATACATCCGCCGCTGCTTTAATTAATTATTTACATAAAATCTGTCCTGCTTTTGTAGAAAATAATATTTCATATCGAGTACATGAAGGCAAATAGCATGGGATATTATTAGATAGTATTGGCAATGATATTAAATTGGTTATTGCTCCAGATTCTTCGTCAAATGATTATGAAGAACATAAATAGCTTAAAGAACATGGAATTGATGTATTAGTAATAGATCATCATGAAGCAGATAAAGTTTCTCAGTATGCTTGTATAATTAATAATTAGTTATGTAACTATCCAACTAAATCATTATCTGGTGTCGGCATGGTTTATAAATTTTGTAGTTATTTAGATAAATTAATGAATGTAACATATGCTGATGACTTATTAGATTTAGTTGCTCTTGGCTTAATTGCTGATATGATGGATTTACGAGATTATGAAACTAAACGGCTTATTGATAAAGGTTTAAATCATATTATTAATCCATTTATTAGAACGATGATTAATAGAGATGCTTTTCATTTTTCGAATGGTATTACCCCAATTGATGTAGCATTTTATATTGCTCCTTTAGTAAATGCTGTTACTCGAGTAGGCACATAGGAAGAAAAATTAGTATTATTTGAATCTATGTTAGATTTTAAAGGATATGAATTAATTCCTTCAACTAAGCGTGGTTGTTCTGGTAATGCCGAGCCTAGAGTAGAGTAGGCTTGTAGAAATTGTACTAATATTAAAAATAGATAGACTAGAACTAGAGATGCTGCTTTAGAGACTATTGAGAATTTAATTACTGCTAATAATTTATTAGAAAATAAATTATTAGTTATTTAGTTAGATAATATTTCTGCAGATCGCAATTTAACAGGATTAATTGCTAATTAGTTAATGAGTAAATATTAGCGTCCAGTTTTAATTTTAAATAAAGTATTTCATAATGATGGAACAATTACTTGGGAAGGGTCTGGACGTGGTTATGATAAATCTAGTTTGAAAGACTTTAGATAGTTCTGTCAAGATACTGGATTGGTTATGTATGCGGAAGGCCATCCTAATGCTTTTGGATGCGGTATTACTGATGATAAAATTTAGTTATTTATTACAATTACAAATGAAGTACTAAAAAATGTTTAGTTTATTCCATCTTATACAGTTGATTTTATTTATCATAATGTTGATGTAAAGCCTGAAGACATTACAGATATTGCTACATTAAAAAATCTTTGGGGACAAGGAATAGAAGAAGCGTTAATTGCTTTGGAAGATGTTCCTGTGACTGCTGAAAATTTAAATTTAATGGCAAAAGATAAAAATCCTACATTAAAAATTACTTTACCAAATAAAATTAGTATTATTAAATTTAAATCTTCAGAAGAAGAATTTGAAAAATTATATACTGAACATGGTAAAGTATCTATTAATATTATTGGGCGTTGTTCTGTTAATGAATGGAACGGAATTATAACTCCTTAGATTTTAGTAGAGGATTATGAAATTGTCAGTAGGAGTGAATATTATTTTTAAAATAAAAAATATTGAAAGCGCAACTTTTTATGATAAAGATGGAAATGAAGTTTTATATTGTAACGGAATAAATAATAGAATCAATCTTTCAGTAGATTCTAATGATTTAAAAGTGTATGGTGGAAAAGGTAATCCTAATATTGGCTAGATACATTATGAAAAAATTTTAAACCTTTCATTACAAATGGATGAAATTAATATTTCATAGAGTCTGCTCCGCCCGGAGAGGATAGACACAACCGAAAACCTAAATCAAAATGACGATTAGAAAATTTTCGATCAAAATGAATGGAATAAATTTTTATCTATGTTAGACTCGCCTCCACTAGAAGAAGAATTAACTTTAATTGGAAATGAATTTTTAAAGGATAAAGAATAAAATATGAAAGAATTAAAAAAAGTAGTAATGAAAGCACAACAATTTGATAATATATCAGAAAATTTACAAAATATAGAAAAACATACAAAAGGTTTTATGTATGATAGCCTTTGTTATAGATATCAACTTGCTAGGTATAAAGCCTGCGAAGCAGATGCTATGGATTTAATTATAACAAAAGGTTTATCTAAAAGAGAAGCTGAAGCTAAAGCTAGAAATTTATATGAAAGAGATTGTCTACGATTTTATCAAATTCTTGATGAAGCAATTGGAGAACATGATTAATGAAAAAGAAATATTATCGTAAGCGAGATAATAATTTTTATTTAGATAAAACTAAAGAAGAAATTTTATCAGAAATTGATTATGATAATCCAAAAACTTTTTTACCGTATCTTGAAATACTAGATTATCCATATCTTGAATATGAATGGAATCATTGTCTTCAACTTGGAAGAGGGCGCAATTTAAATAATATTTTTGGTAGGTATATTGCACTAATGCGTCTAAAAGGATATAAAAGTTTTTCATATCAAGATAGCGATTATTTAAATAATGCGAGAAAGAAAAATGATGAAATTTTAGATGAAGTGATTGGAGAGCATGATTAATGTGGATTTATTGGAAAGAGCAATGTAATTATTGCTCTAATTATAAAGGTTGTACTTATTATGATAAAGTCCAAGAATTAATTTCTCAACTAGATAGTATAGATAGATACGCAGTAGGTGTTTATGGGACATTAAAATGGACTTGTGATTATTTTAAAATTGATAAGGATAAATATTATAAATTAAATCCTGGAGAGAACTGTAATGATTCTAACTGAAAAACAAGAATAGGGATTAAAAATTGCCGTTGAAAGGTATAAAAACCATGAGCGTTGGACTTGTATAGCAGGTTATGCCGGAAGTGGCAAAAGCACTTTAATTAAATTTATTATTTCAGCTTTAGATGTTGATCCAGAAACAGAAGTATGTTATGTTGCTTTTACTGGAAAAGCAGCTACTGTTCTTCAATAGAAGGGGTGCCCTAATGCTACTACAGCTCATAAATTATTATATAAAGCTCGTATGCTGCCAAATGGAAAATATAAATTTACTCCAAAATCTAATGAAGAATTATCTCAATATAAAGTAATTGTAGTTGATGAAGTTTCTATGCTTCCTTCAGCTATGTGGCATCTTTTATTGAGTCATGGTATTTATATTATAGCAGCTGGAGACCCTGGTTAGCTACCTCCAATAGAAGAAGCAGACAATAACCATGTTTTAGATAAACCTCATATTTTCTTAGATGAAATTATGCGGCAAGCGCAAGATAGCGAAATTATTCGATTGTCAATGTGGATTAGAGATGGAAAGCCTATTTACTCTTATAAACCTGATGGAAATTAGGTTATGATTATTAATTTGTCTTAGCTTCGAGAAGGAATGTATGAATGGGCAGACCAAATCATTTGTGCGACTAATGATAGAAGAACTTTATTAAATCAAACTGTCAGAAAATTAAAAGGCTTTACATCTGATGAGCCAGAAATTGGTGATAAAATTATTAGTTTACATAATAATTGGGATTTTTCTTCTGCTTCTGGAACTTGGGCTTTAACAAATGGTATGATTGGTACTTTAACTAATTATTATAATACGGTGGAAAGAGTACCTTTATATATTTATGATAAACCAATTATTTATATGAATGCTACTTTTGATCTAGAAGATGGAGATTATTTTCAAGATGTTCCCATTGATTATGAACAATTAAAAAGTGGCTAGGCTACTTTAACTGGACCACAATGCTATAAAATGAGAAAAAATTAGATGTGTCCAGACCCTCCTTTTGATTTTGCTTATGCTTATGCTATTAGTTGTTGGAAGGCACAAGGAAGTGAATATGATAAAGTGTTAGGATTTGAAGAAGGGCATCCACATGATAAATTAACACATACATAGTATTTGTATACTATGGTGACTAGAGCGAAAGAAAAAATTGTTATTGTGAGGAAATGATATGTCAAATATCTTAATTATTAATTTTGATTTAGTATTAGAATAGTATATTCCAATTTTAAAAAATATTAATACAATGGACTTTAAAGATTATTCTATTATTTCCAATAATTTTATCTTAGATTCTAATTTATATAAAATTATTACAAATTTTTTTAATAAAGCTATAAAAAAAAATAATAGTGATACTATTTCTTTTTATAGAACTTTGAATTCTTTAATACCAATCTTATCTGATCAAAAGGATTTAATAATAACAGATATTAGCTATAATGATATTAATATTTTATATCAAAATAATATTAATATTTAGCGAGGAATTTGGTTGAATGGTAGTTTTTCTCCTGCTATTTCTTCTAAAGTAAATAATATAAATAATTTATTATTACCTAGTTATACGATTTCTCCAGTAATATATGATAATATTTTTGTTATAGGAAGTTTAGATATAATACCAAAAAATTTATATAATTATTTTTATTTATGGATTGACTTAGCCGCAAATCAAAATAATACATACTATAAACTATTGGAGTAATTAATATGATAGATAATTCAATGCTTGATTCATCTTTAGTTGCTATGTTAAATAGTAATATGTTTTTAAAAGATGAAAATTTGATGAATACATTAAGAGGTAGTGTCGCAGAAACTATTAAAAAGGTAAATAATGAATTATAGGATTTAGACGGCAAAATTGTTACTAATTCAATTAATCATCAAATGCTTGACAATAAACTTAAAAATTTTGTACGCGATATAAAATAGGTTTGTGATCGCTATTTAGATAATTGCTATTATTGATTTTTTCACAAAATTATGTTATAATATTTATAGAAATGTAAGAAAGGATAATTAAATGAGAAGTTATTTTGGTATTCATAATCACACTCATTATTCTAATATTAGACTATTAGACTCAATTAATCGTCCTCAAGCATTAATTGATAAAGCTATTGAATTAGGTTTATCTGGAATAGCAATTACTGACCATGAATGTTTATCTGCGCATATGGAAGTTAATCAATATGCGAAGAAATTATAGGAAACAAATCCTAATTTTACTATCGCACTTGGTAATGAAATTTATTTAACTGAAACTCGTCAAACTGGACAAAAATATTATCACTTTTTATTATTAGCTAAAGATGCTATTGGTCATAAAGCATTAAGAGAATTAAGTTCTATTGCTTGGATTAATAGTTATATTGATAGACGTATGGAACGTGTTCCTACTTTAAAAAGCGAATTAAAAGATGTAATGTCTAAATATAAAGGTCATGTTATTGCTACTACAGCTTGTATTGGTGGAGAACTTGGTAGTTGTTTACTTCCAATGTATGAAGCTAATTTAGTTAATGACCAAAATACAGTAACTAATTATTCAATTCAAATAATGGATTTCATTAATTATTGTATTGAAGTATTTGGTGAAGATGATTTTTATCTTGAGTGTGCGCCTTCTAATAAAGAAGACCAGATGATTGTTAATAGACAAATTTATAAAATATCTCAATCTACTGGATTGAAAATGGTAATTGGTACTGACTCTCATTATTTAACAAAAGAAGATAGAGCAATTCATAAAGCGTATTTAAATTCTAAAGAAGGCGAACGAGAAGTTGATACTTTCTATGAATTTGCGCATTTAATGACAAGCGATGAAATCTTTGAATTAATGGAAAGTGATGCTGACACTTGGGATAGTAATAAATCAGGAAAAGAAATTTTAGATTGGATTTTAGATAATACTCAAAAAATTCAAAGTAAAATTTCTTTTTATTCTTTAGAAAGAAAGCAGATTATTCCAAAAGTAGAAGTAACTGATTATCCTCAATCATTAGCTGGTTGGTTTGAGCGCACAGAAAAATATCCTATTTTATGTAGCTTATTAATGAGTGATAACCCACAAGAAAGATATTGGGTTAATGAATGTTATATGTCTTTATTAGAAAAGATATATGATAAAAGTATTTCAGATGATAAGTTAGATATTTATTTAAATCGTCTTGAAATTGAAGCTGATATTATTAAAGATATTGGTGAAAAATTGGATGATTGTTTGTTTGCTTATTTTAATACTTTTAAACACTATATTGATTTGTTTTGGAAATGCGGTTCTATTGTAGGTCCTGGTCGTGGTTCAGCAACAGGATTTTTATCCAATTATTTATTAGGTATTACACAGCTTGATCCTATCCGCTGGGGTTTACCTTATTGGCGTTTTTTAAATAAAGAACGTGCTGAATTACCTGATATTGATATTGATCTTGCGCCAAGTAAACGTCCTGCTATTTTTAAAGCAATTCGTGATGAACGTGGTGATTTAGGCTTAGTCCAAGTTGCTACATTTGGTACTGAAGGAACTAAATCTGCGGTATTAACAGCTTGCCGTGGATATAGATCAGAAGATTTTCCAGAAGGTATTGATAATGATCAAGCACAATATATGTCTTCTCTAATTCCTCAAGAAAGAGGATTCTTATGGCCAATTCATGATGTTGTTTATGGCAATGAAGAAAAAGACCGCAAGCCAATTCAAGCTTTTATTAGAGAAGTAAATCAATATGATGGCCTGTTAGATATTATTATTTATATTGAAGGTATTATTAATAAACGTTCTTCTCATGCTTCTGGTGTTATTTTATATGGTGATGATCCATTTGAAACAGCATCTTTTATGCGTACTCCCAGTGGTGATATTATCACTTGTTATGATTTGCATAAAGCAGAGGCAGCAGGCGATACTAAATATGATTTCCTTGTAACTGAAGCATCTGATAAAATAATTACTTGTTATCAATTACTATTAAAGGATAATCAAATCCCTGATTTACCTTTAAGAGAATTTTATAATAAATATATTCATCCAGAAGTAATAGACACAACAGATCAACGTATTTGGGATCACTTGGCGGCTGGCGATGTACTTGATGTATTCCAGTTCTCTACTGGAGTTGGATTAGCAATTGCTAAGAGATTAAAACCGCAAAATCCTATGGAAATGACGGCAGCAAATGCTATGATGCGTTTAATGTCTGAAAAAGGTAAAGAATCTCAGCAAGATAGATATTATCGAATTCAACATCAAGGTATTCAAGTATTCGACGCTGAAATGAAGCAAAATCATTTGCCACAAGATTTAATTGATAAATTTCATAAGCATTGTGATAAATATTATGGTTGTTGCCCTATTCAGGAACAAATGATGGAAATTCTTATGGATATTGCGGGATTTACTTTAGGTGAAGCAAATAGCGCTCGTAAAGTTGTTGCTAAAAAACAAATGTCAAAGATTCCACAATTAAAAGAGCAAGTATTTAGTAAATTTGATGATCCTAAAGTTGCTGAATACTTCTGGGAAATTGCGGTTGCTCCACAATTAGGTTATGCTTTTAGTTTAAATCATTCTTTACCTTATTCTTTTGTAGCAATTCAAATGATTTATTTAGTAATAAATTATAATCCTATTTATTGGGATACCGCTTGTTTAATTGTTAATAGTGGTTCATTGGAAGATAATACGGAAGAAGAGCTAGTCGATATTTATGCTCCTGAAGGTGACGATTTAGCAAATGGTGTAACATTTGAAGATTTACCAGATAAGAGCGCAAAAATTAGAAGAACTGCTTCAACTGATTATGGAAAAATTGCTAAAGCTATTAGTGATATTCAAAAAGCAGGTATTGAAGTCGGTTTGCCAGATATTAATAAATCTAAGTTTGGTTTTGCTCCTGATATTGAAAATAATAAAATTCTTTTTGGATTAAAAGGAATGTTGAATGTTGGTGATGATTTAGTTAATACCATTATTACTAACCGTCCATATATTTCTCCAAAAGATTTTTTATATAGAATTAAGCCTAGTAAACAAGCTATGATATCTCTTATTAAAGGCGGTGCTTTTGATAATATGATGGATAGAAAATTATTAATGGGCTGGTATATTTGGGAAACTTGTGATAAAAAGAGTCGTATTACTTTACAGAATATGAGTAGCTTAATTAAATATAAATTATTACCAGAAGATACTGATAAGCAAATTATGGCTCGTCGTGTTTTTGAATTTAATAGATATTTAAAAGCAGTTTGTAAAGATACAGCAAGTTTTTATAAATTAGACACAAGAGCAATTAATTTCTTAGTTGAAATTGGTGAAGATAATTTAATTGAAGAGGGCACGAAGCTGGATCAAAAGATATGGGATAAAAAAGTCTATCAACCTTGGATGGATGTATTTCGCGATTGGATTAGCGAAAATAAAACAGAAATTCTTGAAAATTTAAACGCAGTTATTTTTAAAGAAGATTGGAATAAATATACTGGTAAAAATAATTTATCAGCCTGGGAAATGGAAGTACTTTGCTTCTATTATCACAGTCACGAATTGAAAGACATTAATAATAAAAAATATGGATTTGCAGATTTCTTTGCTCTTCCGCAAGAACCAGAAGTAGATAGAAGCTTCTCCAAAGGTGGTAAGACAATTCATATCTATAAATTAAATACAATCTGCGGTACGTGTATTGCTAAAAATAAAACTAAAAGTACTGTTACTATTCTTACTACTACTGGTCCTGTTGAAGTAAAATTCAGAAAAGAATATTTCAGTTTATTTGATAAACAAATTTCAGAAAAAGGACCGGATGGAGTAAAACATATCGTCGAAAAGTCTTGGTTTAACCGAGGGAGTATGATTGTAGTTATGGGCGTGCGCCAAGGAGATAATTTTATAGCTAAAAAATATGCTTCTTCTCCTGGTCACCAGTTATATAAAATTGATGAAATTTTTGATGATGGAACTATTACATTACGTAATACTCGTTATCAGGGAGGAATAGAAGAAGATGTATAAAATTGTAGCCATTATGGGCAAAGCAGGAAGCGGGAAGGATAGTCTTATGAAGGCTATCCTTCACCATGATACCGAAAAAAAATTAAATGAAATAATTAGTTATACTACTCGTCCAATTAGAGAAGGAGAGCAAGAAGGAATTAATTATCATTATGTTTCTAATGAAGAATTTTCTCAATTAGTATTAGAAAATAAAATGTTAGAAGCGACAGTATTTAACTCTTGGGGATATGGTACTGCCATTAATTCATTAAATGAAAACAAAATTAATATTGGAGTATTTAACCCTGCGGGAGTTGAAAGCTTAATGAAAGATTCTCGTATTGATTTAAAAGTATTCTATATTGAAGCTTCAGACAAAGAAAGATTAATTCGTCAGCTAAGTCGAGAAAGCGATCCTAATATTGAAGAAATATTTAGACGTTTTAAAGCAGATGAAATTGATTTTTCTGATTTATCAGATTTTAATTATACTACTATTAATAATGAAATTAAAAAAGATTTTTATCCTGCTGTATATGCTATGGGAAGGCAAATCCGCGATTGGGCAGACGGATTTAATTAATCTATAAGAAAAACCATATTTAGTAGACAGCTTAAAATTTTAATACTAAATATAGTGGAGGAATATAAATGATTTATATTATAAAGCGCAATGGCACAATTGTTTTATTTGATAAAAATAAAATTATTAATGCTATTAATAAAGCATTTATTGAAGTTGATGGATAGCTTTATGAAAATGATACCGCTCAAGATATCGCTAATGATATTGAACGTCAAGTAAATTATTTCCCTGATGGTAGTGTAGGGGTAGAAGATATCCAAGATTGGATTGAAGATTATTTGATGCGCTCTGAGCGTCGTGATGTAGCTCGTGCATATATTAGATATAGATATAAAAAAGAAGTTGCTCGTGAAAAGAAAGATGATTTTATTCAAGCCATTAGGAAAAAGCTTGATGGTAAAGATATTAAAAATCAAAATGCTAACGTTGATGAAGCATCATTTGGCGGACGTATTGGCGAAGCCAGCAGTGTAGTAACTAAACAATTAGCTTTAGATTATATCTTATCACCAATGGCAAGAGATAATCATTTAAATAATATGATTTATACTCATGATCTTGATGCTTATTATGTTGGTTCTCATAATTGTTTAAGTATTCCTTTTGATGATTTACTTGCTAATGGATTTAATACTCGCTAGACAGATGTACGTCCAGCAGGTTCAGTAAATACAGCTTTTCAATTAGTGGCTGTTATTTTCCAAATTCAAAGTCTTTCTCAATTCGGCGGCGTTAGTGCCACTCATCTTGATTGGACTATGGTTCCTTATGTAAGAAAAAGTTTTTATAAACATTGGAAAGACGGAATGCGTTATATTGAAAAAGTTGATTCATGTGGGAAAGCATCTAATCCAGAAAATTTATCTATTGCTGATAATGGATATTTAGAATTTGAAAAAGCATATAAATATGCTATGGATATGACTATTAAAGAAGTCCATCAAGCAGTAGAAGGTATGTATCATAATCTTAATACTTTACAATCTCGTTCAGGAAATTAGTTGCCATTTACCTCTATTAATTATGGTACTTGTACTCTTCCAGAAGGAAGAATGATTACTAAAGCACTTTTGGATGTATCTATTGAAGGTATTGGCAAATTACATAAAACTTCTATTTTCCCTTGCGGAATTTTTCAATGTATGAAGGGAGTTAACCGTGAACCAGGTGACCCAAATTACGATTTGTTTAAACTCGCATTATAGTCCACCGCCCAAAGATTATATCCCAACTACGCGAATGTTGATTGGTCAGGGAATGCTGGATATGATATCAATGACCCACGCACCTATTTTTCTACAATGGGATGTAGAACAGCCAATGGATACGATATTAACGGTTTCGGTCAGCTAAAAGATGGTCGTGGTAATATTTGCCCAGTAACTATTATTATGCCCACTTTAGCTATGGAAGCTAAAGAAATGGCAGATCATCAATATTTTGAAGATGGTTTAGATGCTCAAAAAGAACAATATCGTTGCAGATGTTTTATGAATTTATTAGATCAAAAAATTAATGAAGCAAGAATTCAATTGATGGAACGTTTTGACTGGATTTGCTCACAAGACCCAAAATCTGCAAAATTTATGTATGAAAATAATTTAATGGCAGGTTATATTCCAGAAGAAGGAATTAGAAGTGCCCTTAAGCATGGTACATTAGCTATAGGATAGATTGGTTTAGCTGAAACTCTTCAAATTCTTATTGGATGCGATCATACTGATCCAAGAGGAATGAAAATGGCAAAAAAGATTGAAGAATTATTTAAACAACGTTGTGCTGAATTTAAAGAAGAATATAAACTTAATTTTGGAGTATATTATACGCCAGCTGAAAATTTATGTTATACAGCAATGCAAAAATTCAAAGAAAAATACGGCATCATACCTAATGTTTCTGATAAAGAATTTTTCACTAATAGTATCCATGTTCCCGTATGGAAGAAAATTTCTCCCTTTGACAAAATTGATATTGAAAGTCAGTTAACAGGTTATTCTTCTGCTGGATGTATTACCTATGTAGAATTAGATTCTACTGTAAAGCATAATATTGATGCTCTTGAACAAATTGTTAATTATGCTATGGATAAAGATATCCCTTATTTTGCAGTAAATGTGCCTAATGATACTTGCCTTAACTGCGGATATTGTGATGAATTTAATGATAAATGTCCTGAATGCGGTAGTACCAATATTCAATAGCTACGTCGTGTGACTGGTTATTTAACTGGAAACTACAAAACTGCTTTTAACTATGGTAAACAAAAAGAAGTAGAAGCACGAGTAAAACATACGGGGTAGATGGAATGACACATTCAATTTATGATTTAGCAAACTATTTTAATTAGCAACAAGGAAGAAAATATCCTTGTTCTAATTAGATAGTGATATGTGCTTATATAACTGATAATTCGCAAGAAGTTTACAATTATTTAGATAAAAATAATATTATACCAATCAGAATATCAAAAACTCGTATAGAATGGCAAGAAAATAATGAGCGATGGATATGGTTACCTATAACTTAGAATACCAGAGGTTATAGATTTTATAAAATAAAAATATCTAAAAATTATAATAATGAGGAAATATTAAAAACAATAATTATTCCTTATTGCAGCTTATATTGTTGTTCTTGGGAGGTTATGGAATGAATTATTCTAAAAGACCTTTAAAAAAGCATTAGAAAATAAAAGATAAATTAGAAAAAGCTACTGAAGTATTAAATAAAAAAATTGACTCGGAATTAGAGGCAATTATAAAAAAAATATTTTCTTGGATAGCTGATGATGAAAAGATTAATACAAAAGAACATCGAGATGATTTAATAAATTTATTTTATAAAGCTTTAGAAAATCTTTATTCTGAAATTAATATATAGTTAGGAAAGATTTATAAAACCGTAGCTCCTTTTAATTTAAAGGATATAACAGATTTAACTTTTCAAGAAGATGGAAAAACATTAGATGAGCGAATTACTAAATATTTAGATGATTTAGAAGAAAAAAGATTATCTGGTGATTTTCCAGATAATTTAAAAAGCTTTGGTGCTAATATGTATTCTCGTCTGTTAAATAATGAAGGTAGATATTTATTTACTCATTTAATGAAAATGAAAATAAAACCTGTAGCTTCAATACTTGTAATTGAAACAGGAACTTGCGATGATTTATGCGGTGAATGGAATGGAGAATACCCTGCAGAAGAAGATGTTCCTCTTCCTCCCTACCATACTAATTGTTAGTGTTCTGCTTATTATATTGAAACTGATGATGAAGATGATGTTAATGACTTAGATTTAGAAGTGGAGGAAGCAAAAAATATATGAAATATGCAGGAATTATAAAAAATGATATTGCCGCAGCACCTGGAGTATGTGTTTCATTCTTTGTTCAAGGTTGTCCTAATCATTGTAAAGGATGCCATAATCCTGAAACATGGGATTTTGATGGTGGTAAAGAATTTACGAGTGATATATTTACTGAAATTACTCAAGCATTATAGGCAAATGGTATTCATCGAAATTTTTGTATAATGGGTGGCGAACCATTATGTGAACAAAATCAATTGCTTACTTTACTTTTGGTCCGTACTATAAAAGAAAAACTTCCTAATACAAAAATTTATGTATGGACTGGATATTATTATGATGATTTAATTAAACAAAAAGATAATGGAAAACTTCAAGAAATTCTTAGCAGTATTGATGTCTTGATTGATGGTCCATATATCCAAGAGCAAAGAGATGTATCATTGCCTATGCGTGGAAGTAAAAATTAGCATATTATTAATTTAAATTCAAATAAAAATTGACGACTTTAAAATTTTTTGTTATAATATATCTATAAAAAGAAATCGGAGGATTCAAATGGAAAATTTTAAAGTTAGTTTTGAAGTGAAGAATATTCACGAATTAGAAAATTCTCCTTAGAATTTCTATGCTGGATAGGTTTGCTATGATTAGGATAATCAAAAATTAATGGTATATAAAGATTCTAAGTGGATTCCATTAAATAATAATGCTAAATTAAATGCAGAAGGTTCAGGCATTGAGATTAATTTATATGATTTAAATAAAAATATTATGTCTCAATTAAAGCCTTTATCAGATGAAAAACTCAAAGAATTAAAGAAATTAATTTTAACCTTTGATGATACAATAGATAATACTTACTATATGTTATTATGCCGAGAACGAAATTATTATACAATGTTCGTTAAAAGTGGTTGTATTGGTATTAATGCTATTAATGAAAGTGTTATTGATTGCTTACATGATTTAGGTGAAATAGTAAGTGGCGAATTAACTGAAGACAAAATAGCGATTGAATTCTGGATTAAAGCAGATGATACTGCTTATTGCGTTTATTTCTTTGGTTATGATGCTGGCGTAGTGGAGTGTGTATAATGGATACAAAAATTGTTGCTATCATTGATTTATTTGATAGTGAATAGAAAGTATATAAAATCTCTCCAAGCGAACAATCTCTTTTAGGAAAATATTCTTTAAATGATATTAACTCATTCGCTATGGAGATTTTACACAATTGTTATAATTATAAAATTAATGATATTCATTTCTTTGGATAGACAAATTATATTGAAGAAATTGTAGAATCAATTAATAATGTAAATAGAAATAATTATTCTTTAAATTTAAATATAGAGGTTAATTAAATGAAATATTTAATCAGTACAACAGATGTTTATAGAGTTCCAACAGTAGCAGAAGTAGAATAGTTACATGAAGAATTAATTAATGATACTCATTTTACTTTAAATGCTTTTAGTTATAAGACTAAACAAATTAAGCAGAAGGGCGAAATCATTGATGAATATCAACTAGTTACTGCTAAGAAATTATTTAATGATGAAAAAGAACCCGGTACAAATATTGATATTAAGTATGAGGTAGAATTTTAATGAATAGATTTGAAAGAGTTTCAAGATTTCCCGACGCAGTTCTCCCTATTCGTAAGACAGCAAATTCTGCGGGTTATGATTTAACAGTCGCAGAAGATATTGTAATTCCTCCTTTATCTAAGCACATTTAGGCATTAGATGTTGATTAGGAATATGGTATTACAACGATGGATTTGACTGAAATGGCTGCTTTAACTAAATCTAAGAAAGCTAAACCTACTCTTGTTTCTACTGGAGTTAAATGTCAATTAAATCCTGATTGCTATTTGGAATTATCTGTGCGCAGTTCTACTCCTTTAAAATATTGGCTAATTTTAGCTAATAGTGTGGGTATTATTGATTCTGACTATTATAATAATCCTGATAATGAAGGAGAGATTTTTTTACAATTAATTAATCTCTCTCCATATAATATCCAATTGCATAAAGGTGATGTAATTGGACAAGGCATTATTAAAAAGTATGAGATTACTGATGATGATAATGCTACTGGGAATAGACTTGGAGGCTTTGGTTCTACGTCTAAATAATAAAATTTGTCTCCTTGTCAGAAAGGAGGTAAATATGAATATTTTATTTTTAGATTTATCTACTAAATCTACTGGATATTGTATTTCTGATGATGCTGGTAAAATGATTACTTATGGTTTAATTACAGCATCATCAGAAAATAATATTTCAAGAATTGTTAAAATACAAACTGAAATTACAAAATTAATCCAATAGTATAAGATAGAAAAAATTATAGCAGAAGATGTTCATCCCGAAGAATATGGTTACTCAGATACTGCAAGATTATTAATGTGGCTTTAGGGCGCAGTTATGTTAGGTGCGCATTCAGTTAATTCTAAAGTAAATTCTAAAACTTTAGAATTAATGTAGGCTAACGAATGGCGCCGTCAACTAGGAATTAAAGTAGGCCGTGGTATTAAACGATCAGCTTTAAAACCTTTAGATATTTAGTATGTAAAAGAACATTATGGTATTGAAGCAAATGATGATGTTTGTGATGCTATATGTTTATTTACTGCTTATTTCCTCGCGCAGTAGCAGCAAAATGATTATAATTGGGAGTAAATGATTGGACTTAAATAAGTAATCTTCCTATCTAAATGCTAAAGTATAATAGAAGCTAAAGAAAGGAGGTTACATATATGGCCACTTTTATTGCTGAACATTTTATTGAAATTATTTTTGGACTTATTTCTGCTGGACTATTAGCATTTTGTAAATCAATTCATGGTAAAATGAAAAAGTATCAAGCAATGGTTGAAGAGCAGAAAAATGATGACCTAGATGAAAAAATTGAATCCCATATTGAGCCTATTAAAGAAGAAATAGAAGATTTGCGAAAATATATTAGAGAAGCAAAGACTATTGAAGAAAGTCATATGGAATTAATTATTGCATCTTACCGTTTTAGACTAACTCAATTGTGTCGTGCTTATTTAAAAAAGGGATATATGACTTCTAATGAGTATGAACAATTAACAGAGTTTTATAAAGTTTATCATGGGTTAGGCGGCAATGGGCAAGCCAAAACTTATTATGATAAAACAATAAAATTACCAATTCAGCATGAAGAGCTTCCAAAATAAAAATAAGGGATAGAACAATTAAGTTCTATCCCTTATTTTTTTATCTATTTAAATATTTCATCAGTCTATTGGATTATATCAAATCCATAATCACTAATAATATTAGCAACTAATTCCTACTAATCTAAATTTAATTTAATATTATAGCTAAACATAAAAGCATGAGTTATTTCATGACATAAAACATGATATAATTTATCTTCTTCTAATCTTCTATTTATATATATTGTGCTAGTCTTATCATCACAAGATCCTAATGCTTTTACCCCATTATGTTTAGATAATTTAGAAAAATTGGAGGGTACTAAAAGCACCCTCCAATTTCTTCCATTTATATTAAACATTCATCTAACCAATTTTAGTTGCTAAAGCCGAAATTTTTCTTTCAAGGTAAGACCTTTCATCATTTGAAGCATTTTCAATCATTTCAACTATATCAGAGCTTAAATCTGAAATATAATTATCTAACTCCTTAAGCTGAATAGCCTTATCTTTATGATTTTGTTGAGCTTCTAAATACGCTTTACGGGCAGAGGGACTACGACCTATTTTGTCATCATCCCAAGCTGTTTCCATATGTGTATCAGTCATATATTTACTTGTTTTATTTTTAGGATATTTTTCAGTATAATATAAGATTTCTTCTTCAGAAGCTTTTTCCATTGCTTCAGTAATTGAACAATAATACTTTGCTTCTTCTAAATCTTTTATCATATCAATGACTTCACCTAATTCATGAGCATCAACACAGGCTAAATTAGACATTTGGCATTCGACTTGCGCCATTAATTGTTCTCTTACACTTTCATAATCGCACATTCTAATTTACCCCCTTAAGCTACTCGTTCAATAATTAAATTAGCATTTTGTAAAGAGATAGCCTAAGTACCAGTGTTTTCAACACTAACCTAAGTGCAGCAACCTCCAATTACATCTAAGAATAAAGAACAAGAAATATTATTAAATTGTTCTACTGCGGTAGGAGTAGAAATCATAGTTGTTGTTTCTACCGGTTCCCCATTTATGGCAACTGCTAAAGAAATTGCTCCAGGAGTTCCACCAGTAGGAACTGCTATATTACCACCAAATAATATACGGAATCGAGCTTTTCGCTGATTCGCAGAAGTGATACCACGTAATGTTACTAAGCCACTTCCTTCACGATGTATCATAGAACAATTGCCAGCAACAGCGGTATTAGTAAATACTACATTACTATTGGCATTAACCGTTTGTAAAGCATTTGCTGTTATTTCCATTTAGAAAACCTCTTTTCTTTATTAAGCAGTATACTAACATCCACATCCAGTATAATTAGTTCCCACATAAGGATTTTGGACAACATAGGCTGGAATAGGAGCTTTATTACTTAATTGTTCTACTAAATAAGCATTCTATAAATTTTGAGAAATTTGGCCCTTAAGAGTAGCATTTTCAGCAGTAAGAGTTTCAATCTTATCTTTGACAAGGAAATCAAGGATAGAGCGCATACTAGCATTAGTATTATCAATAATATCTCTTACTCCTTCATTAACTGCTTGACGGTTTTGGCAAGCTTGACTTGCTAAATTATAATTTAAATCAGCAAAGCTTGATGTAATAAGATTTCTATTCTCGCAGCAGCACTGAGCATTCGTTGCTGCCATATTATTTAATTGCTGAATGATATTATTAGTATTCTACATACCAGCGACAGTATCAGCATTAATAGCCTAAGTAATGCCGAAGGTATTTTGCATATTGTTAATGCCCATATTACAAATATCTTGTGATAAAGAACGAGCATTGCTATTAATAGTCTCAGTAACATTACCAAAACCAGAAAGTAAATTATTATTTACATTAGCGAAACCATTACATAAGCCAGTCTGTAAAGAATTAATTCCAGATTTAAGATCGCTTATATCAAATCCATAAGTTAATTCTTCTCTCGTAGTAGTGCCTTGATAACCAGTATTACCATTATTACCCCAGCCGTTATTACCCCAGCCATTAAAGCAGAATAAGAATAGGATAATAATCCACCAAGCGCCGTCGCCCCACATACCATTATCGCCATTGCGATAACCGTTACCAGAAGCAGCAGCAATATCAGATAAAGAATATTGCTGAGTTGGAAAACCACCATAATTAAACATACAAATAACCCCTTTCAAAAGTTATAATATTTTATTTAAATCCCTAATTGAGATTTAAATTTCGCAAATTCAGTATCAAAATTCATTCCTTTTGATTCAAAAAAATTCCTCGCAAACTTTTCAATGTCCGCGGTTTGGCCCCCGCGTGCCATTTTTATCAGATTATCTCCCATAGGCGTTCCGCCCATATTTTTTTCCAGAAGAGACATCATCAAAGTTTGAGGATTCTAGCCGTTTTTAATCATACCTATTATCTACAATGGATTTATTCCCTACATCATTTCTTACCTCCTTAAAAGTTAAACTGCGGTTTGCTATCAGTTATTTGCTCTGTCGAAGATTGAGTATTCTATTGTTGTTGTGGATTAATATTAGCCTAGGCCTATTGTGTTAATTGAGAAAAGGCTTCTTTAATCTATGATAAAGCATTATTAAATTCATTCCGTGTTATAAAATCTACATTATTACCTTGTGAATTGCTTGGAAGTTCTTTTAGCTCATACATATTGATTGAAGCAGTTCCATCCATATTAATCTATTTTGTATATATTCTTCTATTGGCATAGTCAGGAAAATAGAATACTGAACCATCAAAATCTACACTCATCGCCCGTACTTCATCTAATGAAGAGACTGGTCTAACTCTTGGAGTAGTATTTTGATTTGATGCCGGCATAATAGGTTGAGTGTTATAAATTGGCCGATTTATAGCACTAAACTATTGTGGATAACCATAATTATTATTCATAATTTTTACCTCCGGAGTTTTAAAGTAGAAGAATTTTATCTTTTTCTTCCATAGATATATAAAATTTAGATTATAAATATCATTAGGAAATACTCACACTTTTTTAAATGGAAATCTCTTCCGCACCAAAATAAATAAAAATATCGTCATGAATAGACTTTTATAAAAATTTTTGGTATAATTATAAATAGAGAAAGATAAAAATATTAATGAAAGGAGGAGATTATCATAGTTTCAATATGTATTTGTGATAGAGATGATTCACATGGATAGTCAATGATTACTATTATTAAAGATTATTTGTTTAAACATAATGTAATGGGAAGTATAAATTATTTTAATAATGCTAAAGATTTATTAAGACAACCAATCTATGACGTCTATTTCTTAGATATTTTAATTAGAGATATGAATGGCATTGAGCTTGGAAAAATATTAAAACAAAAAAATGAAAAATGCGAAATAATTTATATAACTGATTAGCGTAATTATGGACCACAAACCTATGAAGTAAAGGCATTTAATTATTTATTAAAACCTATAAATATAGAAGAAATAAATGATACTTTAGATAGATTATTTGAAAAAATTAAAAGTGAATATAGATATTTAAGAACTAAAGATGGGGAAGAAAGAATTCCACTTAAAGAATTATTATATGCTGATATTATAGGAAGAAATTTAACTTGTCATTTCTATGATGGTGAATTAATTCAAAGTACAACTTTAAAAAAATCTTTTGAAAAAATGATAGGTCCTTTAAAAGATAATCCAGATTTTGTCTTTGTTGCACCGAGTTTATTAATTAATTTAAATTATATTAGTTCAATGAACTTAAACTATTTAACTTTTACTACTGGTGAAGTATTATATTTCCCAAAGAGCGCGTATAAATTAATTTGTGAAAGATGGAAGCAATATAGTTAAATAGAAATAAGGGGAACACTCGATAATTGAGTGTTCCCCATTTTTTTATGATTTATTAATATTAACACTTGCTTCTATCTTTTCAGAAATATATTTATCTAAATCACCATAAATATTAGCAAGATAATCTTTTGCTTCTTGGCTAAGAATTGTTAATACTGCTTGCGTAGTTTGTTCAAATGCTTGCTTTTGAGCTTCTGCATCAAATTTGCCTTGTTTCTTTAGACTTTCTACATAAGTCTAATTCGTAGCAATAACACAACTATTAATTGTGTCAGTTAGCATTTGAATATATTTATTTGCTAATGCATTATCATTATTCTTTTGAATTTGATTACTTTTTACATTAATCCATTTAATAATAAAAGTAGTCAATACTCCTAATAATGGAATAATACATACTTGAAAAATTTGAGTTAGTAATTCACTAGTCATTATTATTTCCTCCTTAAGGTGTTCCATAAATAGTACAAGTCATATCATATCTAGCGCTTGGACTATTATTTAATAAAATTAATTCACAAAATTTTTGTGATGAAGTACTTGATTCATAACATCTACCAACAGCATAAATTCTCATTGTTCCTCCTGTTTGAGAATAATTTAATAATTCTAAGGTAGATATACCATATAGGGTAGTTCTAGAACTATTTTCACAAACACAATATCCTTCAAAACCTTTTGATTTAATCTGTGCTAAAGTTACTCCGGAGGGATCCCCTCCTTTAAAAGATAACATATGATATGTTCCAGAGTTATAATCTGTATTAACTTTAATTGCAATAGAATAAATAGTAGAAGGTAATGCTCCTCCAAATGAAAAATTCAAATATCCTCCGTTACCATTACCTTCATTATAAAAGCTTGATACAGTTCCAGTATATAATTTAGCACTAGATAAAGTTCCAGTTACTCCAAAAATATTTACTCCTGATTTAATATTACTAGCAATTAAATTGCTGCTTCCAGATACAGTAATATTTCCAGTAGCATAAGAACCAGAAGCAATAGCAGTCTAAGAACTTGTGCTTGGAGTAATAGTTCTACCATTAACAGAAGGTATTGTTCCTGTTACTTTTACTCCAGAAGCAGAAGTAAATGTTTTGCCAGTAAGTACATCGGCGGCAGTTGCATTACCAAAATCTGACTTTGGAAAAACACATCTTGTATGCGCTCCTGCTCTATATAATTTTGGATTATTAAAAGGATATTTAACATAATAATATGTTGAATCCTAAGTTCTTAAATAATCAGATAATGAACCAGATTTTTGTTCATATCCTGTTACAATTGGTATTGTACCTGTTATTTTTTCACCATTCACATAGGCTGTTTTACCTTGTCCAATATCTTCTGCAATGGCAGTTGCATCTGAAGTATCTATGCCTGTTTCAATATTTTGTATCAAATTAGGCATATCTTGAGCATTAATTTTATTAGACGTATTAGTTTTTTCTCTAATAGCATCTCCAATTCCTGTTAACAATTCAGGGACTGTACTATAACTCATTATTTCCATTTACCTCCTATCGCTGTAAATAATTCTATTTCTTTCCATTCATTATTTACTCCATAATATAATTTACATTCTTTCCACTCTTTATCTTTTCCAAAATAAATTTTTTTCTTAAAAACAGGATATAAATAAAGGTTACTCGGTTCGGTTCTAGTATATGTTGTATTAACTTTATAAGTTACTGTACTACTTCCTTTAGCTGTTGAATATCCTAAAAATTCACAACCTTCTAAATACTATTCATTTGGATAAATAGTAAAAGTTGCTGAAGAATAACAAGCATTATTAGTATTAGATGACCATTTAGCATATAGCTAAGTAGCACCATTAGACATAATAAAATTAGTATCTGAAGTTGAATAACTACCTCCTGGAGTAAAATTTACTCCACTTCCTGTATTTGTAGTATTCCAACTGGATAAAGTATAAGTAGTTTTAGGTTTATACTAAACATAATTAGTATGCAAAGGAGTAGTATTATCTGACTTATATCTAATTATGGAATAGGTTGTTGTTTCCGATCCCCATACTGGTGATTTTGTAATAGAAGAAGATGATGGCATAGTAATAGTCTAAGCAATATTGTTATAATATGTTAAAGCATTAGCTGTACCACTACCTCCATTAAGATTAAATGATAAAGAAAAATACCAAATTCCATATAAACTTAAAGAATCCTAATCAGTAGATATCGTAGCTCCTTTAGCATATTTAGGAGTTGTTGCGTTTTTATTAGTACTCCATCCTTTGAATATAAAATTAGTAGGATTGGACCAAGTAGGTGGAGTCATTGTATTTGCTCCTGTATTTGTATAAGTCCCTAAAAGAGTGCCAGTATTATTATAAAATGACATAGTCCCTTTATAAGGGGTAAATGTTAATGTATAAGGAATATAAGTAGATCCACTACCACTAAAAGCTAAATTAAGTGCTACATAATAAGTTCGACTACCTAAGAATTTTTCACTATATTTTACTTCACAGTCATATGATACGCTAGGATCCTTATCATCATTTTTCTCAGTATCATTATTATCATATACAAAAGATGCATCACGTGATTGCCCTGGAGCTCCTTGACTTGGTTCAGTTTTAGTAATATAGCCATAGGGATCTGGACTTTTACTTCCAATAGTAGTTGTAAAAGTAAGAGTTCCTCCACAAGGAACTGTTACATTAAAATAAGATGCTCTATAATAATATACTTGTATAGACCCACTATAACTTGAAGTATTTTCCGTATTTGTTATTCTTCGATCCGCAGAATAATGATAAGGAGCAATCCAAGAAGTATAAGTATCATTATAATCTCCATAAGGTGTATCATAATAATCTCTATAAGGTGTATCATCATAATCTCTATAAGGTGTATCATCATAATCTCTATAAGGTGTATCATTATAATCATTATATGAAGCAGGTGGATACTAAATATGGTCCTAATCAATGTCACCACCTATACCGTCCTATACAGAAGCTCCATAGGTAGTAGTGGTTGAAAGATTACGTCCTGAGAATGTAATAGTAACAGAACCAGAATTAGAATAAAATATTAATCCATTACGCCCACTAGTTAGAGAACCGCTAGACGCAGTAAAATTCGTAGTAGCACCTTGGTTAATTTTTGGATAAATATATATTTGACCACTAGAACAATTTCGCCATGATGCAAGAATTGTAATTGAACTTCCACTAGCTGACTATAAAGATACAGAAATTGAAGCCATATATTATCCTCCTTCCTTATTTATAGAACTAAAAGCTAAACACCCGCCCTAACAAGATAAATTATTAAATTTTTTACAATTTTTACATTTATCATTTTGTCCGTTAGCTTCTCTTTTAGGATAGATTGTTTTAAATAAAAAATAATTTGAAACTTCATTAATATTATCAAACTAATGCAAATCTATTAAACCATAAGCGCCAAAACAACAAGTTGCTTTAAAATCCGGAGTAATATCTATAACTGGTTTACATAAAGTTTTCCAATGAATTACATTTTTTTTTAAAAAAGCTAAATCATCTTCTTTAAAATAACAAGCAGGTATCATATTACAATCAATGCGCAATTCAATATTATTTTTATAGGCTAACTAATTTAATTCTAATAATTGTGGGATACCATTATTGTAATATTCATCTTTATCTACTTGACTATATTGGCAAGTAGGAGCAGCATAACTAATTCTTAAATTATTTTTTTTATATTTTTTACATAATTCAATTATATAATTAAAATCCTATAAATCTGGGTATATATTAATACCAAAATTAATTTGATTTAATAGCTAATTTTTTTCAAAATTATTTAAAGTTTCTATAATACTATTATAATTACTTTCTGACATAGTATTTGGAGCATTCAAATTTATTAAACTAGATAAAGCAGAATGATTTTTAAAACTATTTAAATATTTGTCTAAATAAATCCCATTAGAAAAAATAGTAACATTTTTTAAATCATATAATTTATCAAAACAAATATCTATATATTCTGCTAGGCAGGGATGTAAAGTAGGTTCTCCTCCTATAATACCAATTCTATTACAAGGAGTCTAATCTAAAAAATCTAATATAGTTAATAACTATTCCTTTGTTATAAGCTATTTTTCTTCCTCTGTAATAAATTTATTAGCAAAACAATATGGACACTATAAATTACAATAATTTAAAAATGCAATATTAGGCATTATTTATTTTATCTCCTTCTAATTTTTTTATTTCTTTTAAATTAAAAAAATTATTTTCTATTAAAATTTGCTTTAAAATAGGATTTATATTATCATATTTTAAATTAATATTTTTAATTAGATCGTATAAAATATCATATAATTTTTTATTAAAAATGCAATAATCTTCATTGAAAGATAATTTTCCTGTAGAAAAATATTCTTTTATACATCCACCATAACAAATATCATAATAATCACATTTTCCTTTACAATGTGTTAAAATTATATCATCAATTTTATTAATATAATCCTAATAAGTTGGTAAAGATATTAATTCTTCAAAAGAATTAATATCTCTAATATTACAAAAAATATTTTCTTTATTAACATATCCACAATGAGTAATATCACCATTAGGTAAAATTACTATCCATTTACCAACACAATAAGTTGTATAGCATTTCCCTCTACGGCCTAATAGACATTTAATACGATTTGTAATTCCTTGATCTTCAATAGGATTGTCTGTATCATATATCCAATACCTAAAATATTCTGTAATTAATTCTAAATCTTCTTCATTATCAATATCTATTAGCATATTATTTGAATTACTATCTAATAATTTTATATCTTTAATAAAATTCCCCTAAAAGCCATGAACATTTAATGTTTTTAAATATTCATAATTTTCAATTAAATCTTTTAAATGGGGTTTATCATACACACATATAAAACCTTTATGAGTATTTTTTAAAATAGGTTCCATGGCTAAAGTAGATTGTAGTCCTCTAGTCTCAGTATTATATATACCATTATATGAAAGTCCATATTTTATATGATATTTTTCAAGTAATGGTAATTTATCTTCTAATAAAATTCCATTACTTTGTAAAGAAATAGGAAAATTTAAATTATATTTTTGTTTTTGCTCAGATAAATATATTAATAAATCTTCTGGCAATAATAAAGGTTCTCCACCATGCCAAGTAATTTCTCGAATATGAGAACCAAATTTAGTAAGAATCTAATCTAATAGTTCTTTAGTTATAATCTAATCTTTATATTCATATCTAATAAACTAATTTTCACAATAAGGACAATTAGCATTGCATTCATAAGAAGCATGTAATAAAATTAATACATTATCTATAGTATGAAATGACATATCATCTACTAACTATAAATCATCTAATTTAGATAATAATTCATTTTTATATTTAACTTTATAGGGCTAAATATGATTATACTTTAACCATAATTTTTTTTCTTCTTCGTATGTCATAATTTTTATCCCTCATATCGAATCAAAATTTTTCCATTCACAACAGAAGGCATAGATTCAGAAGTTGGAGAAAAAATAAACATATCATTAGTTATAACTTCATTAGCTGATGTACCATTTGTGACAGATTTTATTTTAGGGTTAGAGCTATTAATAGCACTTTTAAATAAATCAACACTATTATCATCATCAACATAAATTGCTCTTAATAATTTAGGCTCACTCATTTAATTTACCTCCTTAATAACTGTTATTCACTAAACCATTAACATAAGTATAAACTGCTCTTGCCGTTGGAACTTGACTATCTCCAGAACTTGAATTTATTACTGTGACTACTGGAAATGTAGTTCCTCCCGAGGATGATGAATCTCCATTATTATTACTAAGAGATAAATAAGGAAAACAAATAAAATTAAAAATATCTCCAATTCTAGTCTTATAATTACTTCCCACTAAATTAATTTCAGTTTTATTTGTATTTAAAGTATAATTTTCCATTTTATTTAATAATAAACCATTCTAAAATACTAATAATTGTTTTTCATCAATTATTTCTATTGTATTAGGAATGGGAATAGTCTAAGTTATCTCTGATATAATTACTGTTTCATTTATTAAACTTTTATAAAATAATCCTTGAGAAATAGCTGTTTGTAGATCATAAGTAGAGCCGTTTATATCAATATAAACGGCTCTACCAAGAGTCTACGGGAAAATAGGATTTTTATCATTATCATGCTATTCTGTGGTCTATAACAATTTAATATATTCTTCATTCATTTTGTGTTAGCCACCTTCCATTATAATTAACTTGAAAATCTTTAATTAATTTCCATTCATTATTTATTTTAACATAAGTATCTTTAATACGATACCATTCACCATTATCTTTTATATATTCATCAGTTGGGCCATCTAAAACAGTAATAATTATAACTCCATCTCCATAATTACCAATTCGTGTATTTAACTAATCTGGCTATAGAATTTTTTCCTAACCAGTTTTAGAAATAGTATCTGATAAATAATAATTTGGTGTTAATAAGCATCCAGAAGGATAATTAACCGCAGTAGAAGAAGTATAAACATAATTTGAACCGCCTCCACCGCCGCTACCCAATTGGCTTGTATCAGTAGTGTAAGTTCCAGCACCGCCATACCAGCCACCACCACCAGCGCCAGAAACAACACCAATTCCAATAGCTCCACTTTTTATAGTTATACCATTTCCACCAAATCCAAAGCCACCATAACAGTCTAATTGAGTAGAATAACTATTTGACTAAGTATCTTTTATCCAATTATTATTTACACCAGTTTGATTTCCACCATAACCACCACTAGTAGTACCACTATTATATAAAGTAGCATTTAAACCTCCACCAGCACCGCCTTGGTATCCTTTATATCCACCTTCTGAACCGCCACCGCCAGCGACTATTACTCTAGCATAAAGAGAATTAGAACCAATTCTTATATCAGTTCCTCCACCACCAGCAGGATAATTTTGACGTTTTCCACCGCCATTGAATCCTCCAGCAATACCAGATCCTCCTACTCCAAACCATATAGGAGTAGTTTTAGTTAAAGTTAATACGCCAGATGTATAACCACCTCTATTATTTCCAGTACTATTATCGCTATAATAATTTCCAGAAGCAATTCCACCTTGAGCACCCCAGCATTCTAGTTTATAACGTCCAGGAGGAAATGAAAATGGTCCTATTACTGCGCCATTTGGCGTTTCAAAATTGCCCATAAAAGTACTAGTCTAAGGAATAATAATCTATTTTCCCTTTTTAATAACACAATTATAAGGAGATGAAATTACTTTAACTACGATACTTTTTGAGATATGCGCATAATTGCTATCATTATTATTATTTACAGTAATCGTAGCACGACCAATTTTATTAGCTTGTACAGTAATCCCTCGACCTTGATTATCACCAGCAATTAAATCTCCTATTGATACTATTGTATTATCATCTGATGCAAATGATAAGTTACTATAATTACCATTATACAATACTGCTAAATTAACAGAATTTTCAACAACAATATAATGAGGATCCTAAATCTATAAATATGAAGTAGCAGGATTTATCTGCCACTCTATAGTTTTATTGCTAGTTGTTCCATCTGACCATTTAGTATTTGTAGTATCTATTAAAGAAAGAACCGTTGTATAATTTCCTGCATTAGAAGCTGAAGTTGTTCCACCATTTATTGAATAAAGAATATCATAATCAGAATTATCATATAATATATCGCTAGCAAAATACCATGTATTTCCATTATATTGAATAGTTGTCTAAGGTTCAGGGATTAACACTGGAGTATATGATAAATTCTCATAAGTCATTGTAAAATATGGAATTCGTTTTGTTAAGCCAGAAATCTAAGTCTAATCTGGACTATAACAATACATATATATTAAATCTCCAGCTTTTAAAGCAACCTCAAAAGATACAGTTCTTTGTTCCTAAGTAATATAATAATACTAAAAATTATTTCCATTTATCTATATACTAAATTGACTCATCCAATAAGAACCTATATCATCAAGATTTACTTCTGCCCCAAAAGTAAATTTAATTTTTACATTTTTCTTTACTCTGCCTCGATAATAAGCATAAAAACCAGTAAGAGGAGTTTTATTAGTTTCATATCTAGATGTATTAGAATTATAATAAAAACAATTATCATAATCACTAATATTTTCAACACCTTCATCAACATTTAACTAAGTAATACGCACATAACCAGTACCATTATGTCCCGTTTCAGATGAACCTGTTGGAGAAGTAAATGAAACATTTCCTCCGATAGTCTAAGCATTTTCAAGATAATATTTACTATCTAATAAACATCCAGATGGATAACTAGTAGCAGTTGATGAAGTATATACATAACCGCTACCTCCTCCGCCGCCTTGATTATCAGCTCCAGTTCCAGAAGAAGGTGGAGAAGTTAAATTGGAAACAGTTAAACCACCATACCAGCCGCCGCCACCGCCACCACCATCATAAGCATGACGTCCTTGACCAAAACCTCCTCCTGAAGTTTGACTTCCTCCAGCAGCACCACCAGTACCACCTGATAGTCCTCCGCCATAACCGACTGAATCACCACTATCTTCTCCGCCACCTCCGCCGCCACCGGCCACAATCACACGAGCATAAAGAGAAGTAGAATTGATACGAATATCAGAAGCACCACCACCGCCACATCCTGGTTCTGAGCTACCAGATCCCCAAGCTGATCCACCACCATTATATCCTCCTGAAGACAAAGATCCATATCCAACAGCTCCAATTCCACCACTATAGCAATGTAATGTAGTAGGTCTTAATAAAGTAAGATTACCATAAGAATACCCTCCTAGTCCTCCAAGACCTGCGGCTGAATTACCATCTTGTTGTCCTCCTCCTCGAGCACCCCAACATTCTAATTTATATTTACCAGGATTAAATTTTTTGCTATAAGATCCTGAACCGGAAATATTTAAATCATTAGAAACATATCCAATTGATAAAACAGTAATGCGTACATAGCCATTACCACTATGACCAGTTTCAGAAGCACCAGTAGGTGAAGTGAATGATGTATTACCAGCAATAGTATTTCCACTTGTTAAATCGTATTCATTTTGGTATACGTTAAAGCTATAATATCCGCTGCCGCCTGCATTTTGTTCTCGATAAGTACTATCATTATCATTATAGCCAGTCTAGGCACCACCGCCATACCAGCCACCGCCGCCTCCTCCAGCTCCGTATCTATAATTAGTGCCCTAAGTAGTACTTGCTCCTTGACCAAATGCTCCTCCACTACCTGCTTCATATCGAGTAGAACGATATGTACTATTATTACAATAGCCAGTCGCTCCTCCACCATATTTTAAATCATCATGTAATCCTGCGGCTCCACCACCACCGCCAGCAACAACTACTCGCTAATTATAAGAATCTGTTCCAATACGAATATCAGAAGCGCCACCACCACCGCCGCCAGAAGTATAAATATCCTACCACCAACGACGTCCGCCAGATCCGCCACCATTAAATCCACCAGCATTAGTTCCTCTATCAGTACTGTGAGATGATTGTCCTTGGCCGCCAGCATAACAATATAAAGTAGTATGAGCCTACTTTAAAATAGCTATCTAATAACTGTATCCGCCTTTGCCACCATCATAAGTTGGAAAAACACTAAAATTAGCCTAATCATATGACGGAGAACCTCTAGTAATTGTAACTGCAACACTTTCGCCAGAAACAGAAGCACTGCTATCTTTAGTATAGGTCATCATTACTTCATCATCTACATTTAAATACTTAGAATAAGTACCATTATTAGTACCGCTTACAGCACTTACGACTGTAGTTCCACCCACTGTTAAAGTAAATTTATCAAAATTCTATTCTGTTGTATATGAATATACAAACTAATAATAACCCGCTGTTACACAAGTTAAAATTGTCTGAGCAGTACTACTATCCACAGCTAGATTATTAGCAGACCAAGTTCCATTAGTATCTGGAACAAAATGATAACTTGAAATAGCTCTAGAAAAATAAGTAGAAAAATTATTAGAAGTAATATTTGTATTATAATTTATACTACTTGGATTATTGGTACTAGTATAACCAGTTCCTCCTTGAGCACCCCAGCATTCAAATTTATACTATCCAGCAGGTAATTGAACAATTTTTTTGTTTCCGCTATAAGGACAATTTAATATGTCTCCTGCTCTTAAAAGATAATACTTTGGAATCGAAGAAGTTAAATCATATGTTGCCATAAATCAATTCTCCCTTACTATCCAAATATCTCCATTTTTGCCTTCATTATTAGTAGGAGCTGAAGTAGATACTAATATTGGGCGATAATATCTATTAGTAGAACTTATTGGAGTAGTACCAGCCGTATATTCAATTGGATTATTAACCATTTTAACTACACCAGTTATTTCATTGTTACCGTTTTTAGTAATATAATTATTTAATTGTGTTGGTAAATCATTAATTAATAAATATCTACTTAAAATAGTATTTAATTCTGCTTTACTCACATACTCACCATCATTTAAAATTTCACTAAACTACTCTATTGGATTAGTCTATAATACTCCTTTTTCAGGCTAGATTTCATAAATACCAGCGTTATCTGTCTCTTTTAATAAAAAATCTGCCTTATTAGCATTCAACTATATGCGGTATTCTTTAATATTTTCTTTAGTTAAAGTCGCTCCATCTTTAAGTGGACTATCAATAAAAAAATTACCCGTATCAGGTGAAAAATAAGCCCATCCAGGGTTGAAAGGGACTGCTAATTCTTCCTGCTAAGTACTTTCATTAATTTTATATTTAAATAGATCCTCTTCATTTCCAGAATTTATTTTAAATAATGCCATAAAGAATCTCCTTTCAATTTTATTTATATAACAAAAAAAATGGGAGAGGATATACCTCTCCCATTTTATTTATATAACAAAAAAATGGGAGAGGATATACCTACCTCTCCCATATAATATATGAAAATTATTAAAATATTAAATTGAGAAAAGTATCTTACCTTTCATAATAACTGAAAAAATAAAATACTTTCTTAATTTATTTTGTCCTTATAATACCAACCAATAAACATCTAATCCACCATCATTACCAACATATCCTTCTAGGCGAGATAGACGTTCCCAAATCTACTAAACAACCTAATCATCATCAACTACATAATAATCTTCTTCTTGTGAAATATTATCATAATTTAAACGATTATAAACCTTAATTACATCAGGCTAAGTATTTAAATTAAACATAAGATTATTTGTGTTTTTTTCAATATGATAAAAAGTAATCATATATTTCAATAATCCGGTCTTTTTAGTAGCACTATAATTTAAAACCCAAGGAAAAATAATTTTATCTTTCTTTGTAACTAAATCATAATAAGGAACTGGATAAATACGCTTTTCATTATCAGCATTAATATAACTTACAATACACATCATATTACTTAAATCAACTAAGCCATGATACCTATTTACTTCAAAATAAAGTGTCTCAGCAGCATGATCGCCTTCAATAGTAACATAATTATTAGTATTCTCAATTTTTTTAGTCTAAAGATTAATTTTTATTAATGCTTCATCTTCTGGGCTTGGTAAAGATGGATATTTAATTGGAAAATTTTCATCTTCTAATTGGTATAATAACTGTTGATAATCGGCAGGATTAGTTATCATACAATCTCACCTCTTATCCAAGACTAACTTTATTAGTACTCTTAGATTTTATTGCGCCCTTCTTAATAGTTACTGTATAAGCAATAGCATTATTAGTATTAGCGATAGGAACTATAATAGTATTATTAGTAATTGCTTGAGATATACTATAAACGTTCTTACTGGTATCATCATAGAAATCAACAATAAATTCACCAATAGAACCCAACTCATTAGTAGTATTTCCAACAGTAATAACATAATTAGTACCATCAATAGCACAAGAAGCGTTAATATTTATATTAGATATATCTAAGCAATGAGTAAATGGATAAATAGAGTTAAATTCTTTACTATCTCTATTCTTTACAGCAACAACCTTTGGTTTATAAACTCCTTCATCAGAAGTTAATACCAATGTATTTGTATTATTCTCAATTAATGTACTATCTTTATACCAACTATAAGTAAATTCAATACCAGCATCTATATTAGGTTTCAACTAAATAGTCTTTTCACCGTAATAATAAGCACCACTTTCATCATTAGAATCTGGGGCTGGACTATAATTAAATGATAAATCACTTGGTAAGCCAGTAACAATAACAGATAACTCATTATTATTTATAATTTGACTCTTATCATTTGCGGTTTTACCATAGGCAGAAACTGTATAAGTACCTTTTTCAGTAATTTCGCAATAAGCAACTTTCAAATACAGATTATCTTTTTTCTCTTCAAAGCTGGCCGCATCTAAAATACCACTTACGTTATTATAATCAGTACCATTAGCTTCATAATAACTTAATTTACCATTATAAGTTGTATCAGTAAAAATACTATTTTCACCAGTGAGTTTCATATAATTATACTTTTGTGCCTCACTAATTGGATATGCAGTTCCATTATCAGTGCGAACCCAATCATATATAATATTGGTACTTTCAATATTATTCTATGTATCATTATATGCTAAAGCATAAATTTTATCACCAGTGATATATGCTTCTTTTTCATTCTTAATACCAGATAAGAAAGCAATAGTATCTGCTACGCCGCTACCAATACTCTTAGTAGAATCAATTAAAGATTTTAAATAATTATTCATATAATCAACTGGCTCTGCAGTTAATATATTTTCATCAATATCTAAACCTTTACTAATTGTCATTTGAGCTGGTAAAGTATTTAACATATATTCATACTCTCTATCATTCTTCTTTTTAAAGAATACAATAGAAAAATATACTGTACCAGGTTGTGCGGTTATTGAATTATCAATAGGCCACTCAAAAATAATTTTTCCACTTTCACTAGTGATATCTCTAAAACGAGATTCAGAGAAACCTTTTATACTATCATCAACATACCATTGAACGAAAATACGGATTCCATTTTCAGCTAAATCCTATATATCAAAATATCTATCTATTCTAAACCAAATAGTTTCAGCCATATGATCTTTAGCGACATTTAAAAATACTGTCTTACCAAAATCATTACCCAACTTAATACGTCTTGTATTCGCATCTATATCTATAATTTGCTCATCTACTGGAACACGAATTACAAATGGATTAGTTGCGGCCATCTTTACAATACCAGTTATATTTTCAAAATAATCAGATATACTATTAACTTCTACAAGTTTACCTTTGTCATTAGTAACATTATTATCTTTAGCCAATTTATTGATAGTATTAAAAAAAGTATCCCAATTACCATGCTCTTTATTCGTATCAATTCTAGTAATCAAAACTTATCTCTTCCTTTCTAAAAAAATTAGGGTAGATAGATTTTACCTTCTATCTACCCTAATTTTTAATTAAATTAAATAATCAACATTTGGCCGATTATTCTTCATACCATTCTTCTAATTCATCTTCTGGAACAAGAGGAGATACAGTATAATATTCTTTACCATCTTTAGTAACTCGTTTACCATAATCAGCATATAATCTATACATTTTCATAGCAGTAACCCCAGGTAAATGAACACCAGTCTCAATCGTTCCATTAGTACCTACATATCTATAAATTGTATCTTTTTCCATAAAAATTCTCCTTATCTTACAATTGGATCAAAAGTATATTGACAACCACTATTCTAAATATTAGAAATTACTTCATTCATTGCTGCCATAACAGAACTTTCAAATTGAGCACGATAATAATATCTAATAGTACCAGTATACTTATTGCCCTTAGTTGGACCAAATGCAGTAGATTGAGTTAAAGAATTTGGCATACAAGCAAACTAACTTAATGGATATTTATTAGTACCTAACTGAATTAATAAAGCACCAGTTATTGGATATACATTATCAACTTTGCTGCCAATAATATGCATACGACCAAAAGAATTACTATTTAAATTAAGTACTCCGTCTTTACATCCTTCTAAAACGAAAGATTTAGTTTTTCCACCAATTTGTGTTTCCTAAAAAGCATAACTACCAATATATAAACCTTTTAAGGAAGAGGAATAAGGAATACGTTCAACCTAATTTAAATTAGTTTTATAGAATGTATAATCACCTATTTTTTCTAAACAATCACTAAATTCAAAATACTATAAATTAGTTGCACCAAAAAATGTTCTACTATCTATTGAAGAAATTTTATTACTCAATTTTGGACTAAAATAAATACCAGTAACATTAGTATTCATAATAAAAGCTGTTGCACTTTGACTGCCACTAGTATTTTCAATACGAGTAATAGATTGTCCATTATAAGTTGATGGTAATGTAATTTTTCCTCCTAAATACTTACACATATCAAAGAAATGTATATAGTAAGTATTATTAGAAGTATCTTTTCTTATTTCATAATATTGATGATTATCATCATTTTCTAAGATATTATCATAAACATTAACTAATTCTCCAATAGCATAGAAGGTACGATCAGCATATGCTAACTGTTTATTTAAATCAATTCTTACGCCATCTGGACTATCAGCAGCCCAGCCTGTTTGTTTCCAAGTTGTTTCAAAAGAAATCAATCCTTGCGCTGGACGTGTTTCATCCGTATTAAAATCATCTACGCTGTTCTTATAGTAATAGAAATTATTAGGAACGGTGATTCTAGTACCGTATAAATAAGTTCCAGTTACCTTAGAAATACCATCACCATTCACAAAAGTAATTTCATATGATTTACGCTCAAATCCTGCTGTAAATACATAATCTAATTTATTTGGATTTAATGTTAAAGTATTCCAATTATTTGAAGTAATCTAATCCTTCTTATTTTCGTCTTTATCAACTGTAATTATGAAATTATTATTTTCATCTTTCCAGCCTTTAAAATCATCAATAGGACGCTTTTCCTACAAAGTACCAAATGAAATATAATTATTCTTTGTTTTATCTGTAGGATCATCAAAGAAGGTTTGAGAAGAAGAACCATCAGAATTCTTAATTAACTTCTAAGTTTTTAAGATTTCTTGAGCAATAACATTTCCATCTTCATCTGTTTCTTCAACAATAAATTTTACAGAGTATTCCTTATTAACATTTTTTACAAAAATTGTTAAATTAGGATAAATGGATTGAAGTTCATTTTGAATAATATGCTCATCAATAGCTTCATTATTTTCAATATATACAATACCTGTAATATTAGGATTTTTCTAGTTTATACCTTTAAAAGTATTATCTTTATTGTAAATCTAAGATTCATCATAAATTTTCTTTAGTAAGTCAGTGTAATTTACTATTTTACTATGGATTTCTTCGTAGCCATTTACCGTTTCATCAAGGTAGTAAATTAATCCATTCTTAATATCTAACGTAGTAATTTTACTAACTTCATTATATGGGATTACATCTAATTGAAAATGTCCGTTATCTTTAAAGTATTGAACATTATCAGGATCTAATTCAATTTTATCATCATTCAATAATCTATATGGACTCCATTGGACATCAACAAAATTAATTTCACAATCTTTTAAATTACTCTTTTTACATCCAAGATAATAGCGTCTTAATAATTCATAACTATAATATCCAAGATTGCCGCCTTCAATATCCATAGTTTTGATTTTAGTTTCAATTTGGTCATCATCTTTATCTGTCAGATTCTAAATATATAATCCTTTATTTTCATCTGCTACAACTAATCGTCCTGTCGTCGGATTAAGTGTAGGATTAACATAAGTAGTAATTAATTTATTCAATAAATTTGCTTCAATTAAAGTTAAATAATTAGTTTCACTAGTTAAATAAAGCGTATCTAATGCTACGCCTTTTGCAAATTCTACTCTTGGAATATTAGATCCAGTATTTCTAAAGTTTTCTAGCTTTTCACTCTTAGTTAAATTTAATGCTGGCTAATCTTTCTTAAAAGTAATATTACATAGATTCATTTCTTTTAATAAAGGCATACCAGTTTTAGGATAAGACCAATCATTAACATCTTTATTAAAATAAGCATATGGCTAACCATCTTCGATAGCAAGACCATCATAACCCAATAATAAATCTGTCATTTTATCTGCTTTACCTTCCATAGCAAATTCTTGGAAATATAATTTACTTAAATCTCCTAAAGATTTCATCTAATCAGTACCATAAATATAATATAACTATTCACGATAATTACCACTAGACATAATACCTTTCTTTAAATCAGGAGCTGTAAATTTAACTGGACTTAATCCATTATATTTCTAAGAAGCAAAATTTGCTCCATCAGTACCAACAGTAACATATGAATTACGTGCTGGCGACATTTCAATCCAATATTCGCCGTCAAAAATATGATTCTTTTCACCATATTCAATATTATCTTTCCAATATTGAGCATTAGTAACTAAATTAGTCATACCTTGAGTATTAGTACCTTCAATCCATTTATCAGAAGTATTCTTTGGGTTATTCGCAGAAATACGACTTCTAATAAAATTACCACCACTACCACTAGCATAACCATCAACAGTTAACCAAGAATCAATATAGTTAAGACGATTAGATAAAAATTGCGCGCGATATAAGTTACGGTCACCCTATAAAGCATAAAAATATTGGTCAGTTTCTACCGCATATTTGCCTTCATTAGTTAAACGACCAAATATAGTATTTTCAGCGGCTGAATTAGTAGGAATAATATATTTATATTCTTCATCTAAATTTAATGCCAATAATGGGCGGTCACCCTTCACAGCATAACTATCAGGGAACACTGAAGGATCAGTTTTATACCATTTATCAACAATCGCACTTTTATCACTATTGGTATCAGAGTCTTTAGCAAAAATCTAAGTGACTTTAGATGGAGTATAAGATCCATTACTAAATCCCATTAATTGCTTATATTTATCTACAATTTTGCTCTTAAAAAATTGATAAAAATTATTCCACAATACACTATCATTAGTAGAAAAACTTCCATCAATAGTGGCATCAACGTAATATTCAAATGATGGAATACCAGTATTATTAATACCTAATTGAGTATCAATATCATAGAAAATTGGATACCAAATATAATGTTGAATTCCAGTCGCTTTTTCGATATTATTCTTTTGTGGACCCCACGAAGCAAACATCGCATTTTTACCACGAGAGTCATAACATTCAAAAATTTCAGTCATTAAGAAATAAGTTGCTAAATATTCAATATTAAAATAATTACTTAACTCATTCTTAAATTTTGCTTGACGATATTCTTTACAATCTTTAGTATATGTTACTCCACCATAAGTAACAGGAGCCGGTAATAACCATCTATCATCAATATTAGCTTCATTCTGAATTAACTAATAATAAGATTCATTGGCATTAAATCTATCATTACTAATAGTATAAATATTATTTTTTTCATCTTGTAAAATATAGTATATACCAGTCTTATAAACTTTATTTTCATTATTAGTTAAAGTAATTAAATTATAATCTATTCCATTTAATTTATAATACTTTATTTCAGAATTAAATTCATCATTAGAAATTCCATATATATCATTACCCGCATCATTAGTTCCGGTAACTACATAATATTTTCCTCTTTCGTATAAAGCTTCTGCTAATCCATCTACTAAATTATATTGACCAATAGAAGGAATTTCATATAAAATTCCATCAAAATCAATACTACAATCTAAACAAGTACTCCAAACCCAACTAACAGCATCCTCCCAGTTAGACATTAATGCTAGTAATAATTCACGAGAGGTATTAGCATTAGTACTATCAAATTTAACAGATTCCTAACCTGGATTTGTAATAATTATTTCAGTAGATTTTTGACCTGTAGTTTCATCAGTAATTTTATTAACTTGGATTCTGTCTGGAGCTGTATTAGCTATACCATTAACCCAGTCAGGTAAATCATCAGCGTAACTACCTGAAGCAGTATCTTTACATTCGAATAAAGCTTTTGAAATTAAATCATCATTAGCATTATATCTAACTTCAAAAGAATCGGCTACCATTGGAGCACCATGAGTAGTTACCCCATTATTATTATCCATAATTGGAGGTCTAAATGATAACTTATAACGATTCCAAGGATCGCGGAAAGAACAATAAGTTCTTGAGTTATTCTAGAACTCCCAACATTCAGCAATATCTCTTACTTTTGGTTTTCCTTCAATCTAATTCTATAAAACTTTTTTATTGGGCTTAAATCCAAAACATTCATCAGAGCCTTTGTCCAATAACATATTATATTTACCAATATATATAATATCACTTTCATTATTATATTGATTATTATTATCTGAAGGCCAATGGAAAGCTAAAACAGGGAATCCTTTCATGGAAGTTCTATAGTCATCAGTATTTCCATATAAATCATAGTTATCAAAAGAATCTTTATAATCACAAATCGGATGCTATGAATAAGTTTCATTAACCAAATTAGCAAAACCTCGGTTATAATCACCAGAAGATTCCATAAAATCTATTTTTAATGTAAATTTAGTTGTACCAACTGTCTCATTATCCATATAGAAAAATTCAATAAAGCATTTGCTATTTTTATTTAAAGTATTATTAGTTTTATCTTCTTCATATAATTTTTCAAATGGACCTTTATTCATAAACATTACATTTTTACATTTAGCTTTATAATTACGACGAGGATAATTTCTAGAAGAAGTTCCCTAAACCTAAAAAGTACATCCATCAATAGTAGTAGTAAAACTAGGACAATGATGCATATAATAATTTTGGACAGGAGTGTAAATAACTTCTTTAGTTACACTATCCAAAATCGGAGGCCATTTTACAGGATCTAAATTTACTATATTATCTAGTTCACCACGAGCATAGGCAGCATCCAAAGGTACATTTATAAATTCTAAAGTACCCGCTTGCGCGCCTTTATCTTTAGAATAAGGCAATCTATTCTAAGTATTTTCATTATTATTAGCAGTAGTTCGCAAAATAATATATGGCATCAAAGGCTCATCTTGATGAGCGCTATTATAAGCTTTCATTCGCTGATAAGAAAAAACTTCATCTTGAATATCAGCTCGAGATTCATATAAATCTTTCTAATCCCAATACTTAATATTTTTTTTATCAAAAGCATAATTCTATACAACTTCATGAATAGATAAATCTGTGTCATATACTCTAATACTATACAAATCAATATCACAAGTATTAGACATAAATTTAATTACATCAGAATTAATACTCCACATTGAAGAACTACTACGACGAGCAACGCTAGTTAAAACACCATTCATAAAAATTTCTAATAACTTAGAGTTGCCACCAACCATGCCCTCTTTTGCCTTTGTATAAACAAAAGTTAAATTTAACATCTTATCTTCAACAAAATCAACAGATACAGTTTCTTCTTTACCATTTGCAGTAAATGTAGCGTCCTATGGACTAAAATAAATACCCAATGGATCTTCTTCTGAGCCATAAGCGCAAATTAAATTATTTTTTAAATCAAAAATCTACTCTAATCTATCATAAGTTAATTCATCATAAGTTGGAGCTTCTGGATGTTTAGGTAAATATTCCTAAGTTAAGAAAGTATCATAATTTAAATATGTACTCTGATTTCGGAATTCTTTCCAAGCATCATCATCAGTCCAATCCTATTTAGAAGAATCTGCTTCATCACTGGCTTTATAACGAGTATATTTAGTAATAACCTTAGTATAATTCTAAGGATTTCTAATTTTAAATTGAATTTCAATAGTATGCGTAGAGGTAGCACTACCATTATCAAACTCCAATGAACCAATAGGAATAGAAATTTCAGCACCATTACTAATTCTTAAACAAGTTACATTATTTTCATCAAATAGCCAACCATTATTATACCAGTTAAAATTCTTAAACGTTGCACGCTTACCATTAATTTCAAGAGTTTCTCTGCTTAATTTACTTTCTGAATTTGAACGTCCAGTAGCAACAAAATTAACTTTTAAATCACTTTCACGCGCTAACTTCATATCACGTAATGGATCAACTGAAATATCAAAAGTAAAATTACGAGAATAATCATACGGTTCTGTACCAACTTTAATAGTATAATAAGCGCTATCATTTACAGCAAGATTAGTAATTTCCCAATATTCCCATTCAGCATTATTAGAAGTAATTTGTCTTGTACCAATTAATACACCATTTTTATATAAATAGACTGTGGCAATTTGATTATTTGGATCTAATACTTTAAAAGGAATTCTAATTGTTTCATAAGTATAGTATTCTGTTTTAAAATTACCAGTCCAAATTAAAGGAATTAAGCTCGTTCTATCTCTAATAGCAATTTCTTTAGTAATAAATGGCGTTCCATTACCTTTTATTCCATTCTAAGATAAATATAATTTTGCTTTAATAGTATGTTCTCCATGAGTAAAAACATCTTTTAAAGTAGTCGCTTTAGTTGAATTTAAAATAACTGTATCAGCAGTAATAGTAAAATCATCATTAGCTTGATTAATGTTATCTCCTTTATATTCTCTATTCAAAACTAGATAATCATCAAAATATACTTCTATGGTACGTTCTACTCCACTTGACATTAACCATGCTGTTCTCACTGAACCATCATCAAAAGGATAAATATTAGAAAAATTATCTTCCTTCCAAGATAAATCCAAAGCATGTTTTGTAATAAATACAGTACGCTTAGTTGGCGCTAAAAATTTATTATTTTCAGGGTCTGGATTGTTAGTAATATCAAAAGTAATTTGATGAGTAGTTGAATCTCTTAATACTTCTGTTAAATCAAATGTTTGAGCAACATTATGATTGAATACAACTCTATCACTTTGCCAAATTACTTCATATCCTTCACCAGATTTATTTTGCTAACTAACTGTTATTTGACCTTCTACAGACTCTGCTTGCGGCACGTTATCTATAGTACGGCACTTAACTAAAACAGTCACACTAGCCTATTCATTATTTAAAATATCTTGTGTACAATTTAAAGTTAAAGAAGTAGAACCTAGTACTTTTTTTTCAGAGCTTTCGTCACTTCCTCCACCCATTGTTAATTTTTCACATTTTGCACATTCTTCTCGATCTTCATTTAATCCAGTTCCTATAATGCGATAAAAGCATCCATCTGAATTTAAAATTAAATCATTTATATGATAATTTGTTGTCGATAACTTACCAATCTCAATTAAATAATCAATAGGATTCTCATCTATATCATATTCAATTTCTGCGTTATCATCAGTACCATATATTACCTATACGCCACTAGAACCAATGGGTAATTTATTCTCGTCGGCAGTATCTAAATAAATGCGGCCAGTATCAGTGGCAACATAAAAATATCCTTCAGTCTAAGGAAAATTTTTAATCTTTTCTTCTAGGCCTTGTACTGGACGGAAATGAATTTTAGACATATTTTACTCCTTTCTATCCTATAAAAAAATTATGGGGAAAGAAGAACACCTTCTTTCCCCATAAAAACATTCTTCTATATAAGAAGAAAAAATTATAAGCAAAATTAATTTATATTGGCCTTAAAAGCTACCCCATTGTAATTCAACATTAATTTTAGCAGCTTCTGTACTACTACCATTAACACACTCAACAGCTAATGTGTTACTATTAATTGTAATAGGAGCTAATTCTGTATCTACTTGATCTACTTTAACTACTGGAGTTAAAATATTACCATTACCAGCATGAGGAGCAGCTTCAATTATAGCATGAGTATCTTTTAATGTATAAGTTTTAGGAGTAACTTGTAAAATATGACCATTACTATCAATTTCAGTAGGATCTTGAATAGTAATTTCTAAACTACCATTTGAACCATATTCAAGAGTTTTAGAAATAGCAGTAGCATTTGATTTCTTTGTTGCTACATGTTTTAAGGTAACTACTTTTGTTTTATTAGTAGTAGCTGCTTCAACTCGCAAACTATCATCGGTAGCAATTTCGAAAGTAAGAAGTTCATCACTTAATCCTCTAAAAATTGAGAAATTAGGATTAGATTTATTAGCTCCTAATGTATCACCAATTTCAACTAAAGGTTCATCCGCCGAAGGCACATAGACCCAAGTTAATTGATCGCTAGGAATTAAACCATTTGCCCCTTCTTCACCAGAAGCAATAAATAAATCTCCTTGACGTACCTTATAACCATTATATAAACTCTCATTGGCATCATTATAAATAAATACATCACCATTATGCAAATTAGAAGTAGTATAATTTGTATTTTCAAACGTAAATACTCCATCAGCAATTCTAGTAATGGCTCCACGATAAACCATTGCATTTAATGTACGATTAAGATTATTAATTTCCTCTTTTGTATATACATCTAAAGTAGCCGCTCCATCTGTAAAATGGACAGAAACTGGATTATCAACACCATAAGTAATAAGAGGATTAATGGTCTAAGAAATTTGTTGGCCTTCAACGGCACTACCAGTAACAGTAAATTGAAAACCTTCTCCTGCATTATCAACAGTAAAATCTTCAACTTTATTCTTTAAAGTTAATTTATACTAATTAGATTCTGCATTAACAGTTTCAAAATTTAAATTATCATCTGGAATAATAGCAACAGTAGTGCCGCTATCATTTTCAACACCAATATTTTTTAAAGTAATATTTAATTTTTGATGAGTTGTATCTTCAGCAGAAACATTTTCAATAGAACTCTATAATTTATAATCAATACCATCTAATTTAAAAGTTACGATATTATTAATAGTATCTACATCAAGAGTAATATGTTCTCCACCGACAAGAGTATGAACTTGAGTAATTGAATTTCCAGCAGTATCAGTAATAGTCTAAGTAATTGTCGCTTTATCTGCTTCCGGATAACCTACTTCAATTGAACTAGTTTCACTACTTAGCGTAGTGTCAACATTAGTCTAAACCCAATTTTTACCATTACTAATACAAAGAATATTATCCTTACTAACATAGTAAAAATTACCTGCATTTAATGCATTAGGAGTTGGTAAGTTTGCGGTAGTTTCAACATTCGTAATACCCTAATTAACAGGGGCAATATTAGTCGAATTAACACCATAATATAATCTACCTGGTTTGCCTAACGAATCAGCAGTTGCTCCAGCAGTATCATCAATTACTAAATAAAAAGCACCAGGCTAATATTGACCAGCTGCACATAAAGCTTCAAATTGGGCTTGAGTGCCTTTTAAAAATTTTACAGCTTCACTCATTTATTATTTCACTCTCCTTTAATATCTTTCCAAGTTAAAGTATTTTCAAGAGCACTTACACGATTAGTTAAATCAGTAGAAGTCTCTAAGAATGTATTAACTTGACTTATAGTTTCCTCAGATAATGTACCAACAACTTTTTTCCAAATACCATCAGCTGCTAAAAATCTATCAGCAGGACCCTTAGTTGGCACAGGAACTAAACCGCTAGTACCATCTTCAGTTTCAGTAGCTCCTGTCATTATTGTGCCAACAGGAATTGACATCCATGCACCGTTGTCAGTTAGAACTTTTCCTTCAATGCCATTTGGATTAACTGGGATAAGTCCATTTTCAGTACCATTAAAAACAGGAACATATCTAACAACATTTTCTTTTGTTAAAATTCTATCAACCAATGAACTAATTAAAGTTTCATTATTAGTTAATTGAGTATTAACCCAACGAGTACCATTATAAATTAATACATCATCAGTATTTAAATTATTGATAACTATATCAGCTAATTCTGATAGTTTACCAGCAGTATTTAAACCACTACTAATTAAACGAGTACCTAAATATAATTTACCTGAATTATCTTCAGCGCTAGTAATAAAATATAAAGTATCTTCATCCTTAATCTTTAAAGAATCATAAGCGACTTGAGAACCTCTTTGGAATTTAACATATTTTTGGGTAATATCTGGCAATTTAATCACTCCTTTTTCTGTTTCTTCCTTTTATTTATAAAAGTTATCTCAATAAATTTATAAAAGCTTGGCCTATTAGACCAAGCCTTTATTATTAACTAGTTGTTGTAGAATTATCTTCTAATATTTTAATTCTTTCTGCTAATGTATCAATATATGCACATAATTGTTGAATAGTTTTACTGTCGTTATTTACAGTAAATTTATCAGTTGTCTAAATATATGTATTTGGAATTGAATCTAATTTCGCATTCCATGCAGTTCTCTCTTCTGGAGTAATATGGATATTACTATTAGTATGAGTGTCTAAAGCGCTCTATAAAGCACGACTATTAATATTAGTAGTTAAATTAGTTTCTAAAGTAGATAATTTATTAGTAACTTCTGTATCCCAATCACTAATTTTAGCATGGGTTAATGATGGGATATCATCTGCTTTTAATGATGTTCTTGTTACTTTAATTTTACCTTTTTCTTCTGACACAGCAGTAACAAATTCTTTACTTATCGCCTAATCTTCAACTTTTAATGTATCAATCTTATTATTTACATAATTTTCTGCCGCGCTTAAATTCGAAGCTAATTTAGTTGAAATTGCGTTAATACTATCTTTTAAGGTAGAAGTACTATTAAGCCCCAAATCAGCATTTGTATAATCTTCAACACCGATTTGTAAATTACCTAAATAATCTTTTATTTCAACAAATTTTCCGTTTTCTGGAGTAAAAGTTAAGCTTGTAATTACATTACCAGTATCATCTGATTGATAAGAGCCTTTTGGGATAGTAATATTTCTAGTCTCGCTCTAAGATATTACATGTCCACAATCATCTACAGTAAAGCTTGGAATTTCTATTGTTTCACCAAATTTAGGAGTCTAATTTGCATTTGGTGCTATTGTTTTATTATCTAACTTAATGGAAGTATGGAATAATTTAAACTATGTTAATTTATTATCAGCATTAGGAATAGCTTTATAATTAATCCAACTATCTCCAAGAATTTCTGCCGATTTAATAATTTTATCTCCAGTATCAGCATCTTCTTCTGGAGAAGCATATAATAATTTACTAGCTTCTAAATTAACATTATTAAACTTTTTATTTAATCTATTTAAAGCGCCAGAAACATTATTAGGATTATAATTTAATTCTCTTTCTTCACCATAAAGTAAGTCATAAACGCGACAAGCAGCATTTCCAAGACCAGGTAATTTAATTACAAGATTTTTAATATCATTAGTTTTATATTCACCTGTTATACCGTCCTATTCAACATCATAATAATAAGGATAATTAGTAGTACCTAAAGTATAAGTAATACTATTTTCTTCATTACTAAGATGATGAATTTTTTCATCAAATCCAGCAGCATTAAAATCAATATTCTAAGGATCTAAATTTAATAAAAAATTAGTAGGCACTTGAATACGATAATTAATATTTGTACTATTAATTTCATCAATAGAAACATACGGAGGCCAATAAGGAGTTCCATCAGGATTAGTATAAACAGAATAATATTTTCTATCAGCTACAAAAGGTCCAGTGTCTTGTACATAAGATGTTCCATTAAAATAATAATACTTATTAGGCTAATAAGTATCTTCGTTTAAATCTATTAGAGTGTAAATATCTTGTGGTGCTTGAGGTAAAATTTCAAATACTGGAACTATAGTATTTAATTCAGCAATCTATACATATTTTTCTTCATTATTAATAAATTGTTTAATCCAAACTGTTGAATCATATCCACGTCCATATTTTTGGTAATCAATATCATAATTTAATTTATAGGCTTCGTCATCTGGGGTATTTTCTATTACACTATATCCAGATAATTTTTTCCATATTTGATTACGTGAACTATTTTCTAATACGCCTTGATAATAATCATATCGAGAACCAGAACTAAAATTTACTCTTGCTTTTACTATTTTACGTTCAACCCAAGGAACAATATATATACTGTCTCTTTTAGTAGGATCACTATAAAAAGTATTAATACGAGTAGTTAAAGAACCATCAGTATAAACTTCTTGAATATCATTTAAAACAGTAGCACCATATTCAACTAACACATAACGTCCTAAAAATACACCATCACCAAGGGCACAATCAGCATCCATATCACGTCTATTTGCATAAATTTTATCAAAGGAGAATGTAGTCTTTGATGTATTTGTTATATTACCATAAAAACCCATATTATCCCTCCTCGTATAAAATATCCACAATTAAATAAGCATTGGTATTTTGATTAATTAAATTCATGGAAGCTTTATCAAATTTAATAGAAGTTATATAAGAAATTCCTTCTAAATCTAATTCATAAATACCAGTACTTCCAACCATAACACTATTATCACTTTCATTTAAATAAAACTTAACTCCAGGTACTGTCTAAATACCTAACTAAGTAATTAATACATTATTACCATTAATTTTAAATGCGGAACCATTAATTAATTTAGTCATACCTAAAGAAGTTCCACCGGGATAATTTTTTACATTATTTTCATTGTAATAACGAATCTATTTAATTCGCTTTGCCATTTAGTGTTCCTCCTTAATATACTTTTGATATAGCTTTGGTGGCACTAATAGACATTGTTCCATTATAACTTAACGGAATAGTTAATTTATTAACTAAATATTCTCCTTCTACGCCACTTTTTTTATCTTCAATATAAATTCTAGTATTTGGTTCTAAATAATAAACTGGTAAAGTAGTTATTGTACTACTTTCAGTACAATAAGCAGTTGTCTATAATAAATCTTCCATTTCATCAATGGCACTTTTACCCATAGAACTAATACTAAAATAATTATCATAATTTTTAGGGACATTTACCCAAACATATCCAGTTTCTTGAGGATAATTATTTTCAACAATTCGATCATAGTCTCCTTGATTTAAAAATAACACTTCAGGTACATCTCTATAACTTATAACTTTTATATTAGTATCATTAACTGCTTTTGTTCTATCACCAATTAACTTTATTGAATACTTGCTAATATCACTATTTTCTTCTCCAATAAAATCAAACCAAAAATCTAAATTTTCTGGATATTGCTTAACATTATCATAGAATGTACGATGTTCAAAATCATAAATCTAACGCCAAAATGAAAAAATATCAGCATAATATGTTTCATATCCAGTTACTCCAGAAGGATAGAGAGTAGGGTTGGCGGCTGCTACTTTATGGAGAAAATCATCACCATAATTATATTGATAATAATCAACAGCCATACGATATATAATTTCGCGCCAATCACAATAAATTATACCTGCCGGATCTCCATCTTCAGGGTAAGCTTTAAATGTTTGCTATTTTAGCTATAAATTCATTGTTTGAAATATTTCATTATTATAAGTTAAAGTTTTATATCTATTAATATCATCTTGAGTAACTATAATAGTTGTATATTGAACAGGCTTTGTGTCAATAGCATAACGCATATGGATTGGAAGTTCTTCTCCACTTGCGGATTTGCGCTATCCCCAAATTGAAAAATCATTTCTTAATATATTAATCTAAGGATTATTAGCGAACTAAGTTACTATCTAACTATCCTTAAATGAATAAGTATAAGAAGAAGAATAAACTGCCGGTTTAATATAACTTTCTCCTTCTGATTTTTTAACTATATTATTCCATGATTTAAAATCGTAAAATTTTTTGCGCTAAAAAATAAACCTACCATCAATATCATAAAAATATTCAAAACAACTTAACATATTCTTAATTTTGTCTAAGACTGATGTTAAAGTATCACCAACATTAGTTATTAAATCTCCAGCATATACTAAATCACAAATTCGATAACCGACTGGTTCTCCATACGATTTTTTAGCAATAGTATAAACTGTAGGATTAGGCGTATCTAAAGATAAAATAATTCTAGTTGGCTAATTTTCTTCTCCTAATAACTTATAAGAATCTAGCTAATCAAATATAATCTATTCAAGAGGAATTGGTCCATGACTTATTTCTTCATATAAATTAGGAAGATTATCTCCAATTACTACATTCACTACACGACCTGTCTCAGCATCTCTAAAGAAATACATATCAGCATCACATTTATTTTGTAATAATTCATAACCATATTCATCTAAATCATTAATAACAATATTAGATTCTAATTCTTTACCATAAACCATCAAGGCTTTTTTAATAATAGTCTTAATAGGTACTTTAACTAAATCTAAAATACGTTCACGATAATAATAAGTTCTATTTTCTGTTTTAATTTCATTTTCGTCTAAAACATAATATATTTTCTCATTGCCATTAGTAGCAATATAATAATTATTATACTTTTTTGCTTCTTCTTCACTATTCACTCTAAAACAGTAATGTCCAGCATCATAGTTAAAATCATTATCTTGAACAATATAATTATATTTAATAACTTCTTCCTAACCAAAGTCAATAGAAGCAGGTAAACTTCCTCCAAGGTCACCGTTTAATAAACACATTTTATCTTTACCTTGAATAGAAATTGTATAATTACTAGCGCTTTGAGAAGTATTAAAAGAAGTTATTAAATAAATACCTTCATTAAACCAAATAATATCAGGGTAATTTGAATCAATAGTATTTTTTAAACCAACAGCAAGATTAAATTTAGATTTTAGTCCCCACATATATTGCTTATATAACTAATCATTTGTTACCATAGTCAAAGAACAAGATCTGCGGACAGCAGATGACCCATCAATATTAATAGATCCAGTCGTTATCTTGCCTTCAATCGTTTCTATTGGTAATTCATCAAAAGTCATTAACTCAATACGTGCATAAACTTCACGTTCATGGAGACTATCTAATTTTCTTAAAAATTCTTTATCAAGATTCTATTGATGTCTCATAATTATTTATAGCCTCTTTCAAATATTTAATAAATAAATTATATTTATTATTTACATCAGCTTGCTTAGTTTTTATCATATCATTATAAGTTCTTAACTACGATTCATACAGAGAAGCGTTGATTGAATTTGGAGTAAATGGTAACATATAGACTCCATCATCTGAATTATCATCTTCTCCGCGCTTTAGTCCCTGATATACCTATAAATCATTATAAGCTTTTTGCCATTCAGTTTTTAACTAATAAATAGTCTTTTCAACATAAGTGTTTCCAGTAAAAACTTTATATTTAGTACTATTATCGTTTTCAAAAGAAAATACTTTCTCTTGACGTTGAATAGATAATTCACATAAAATCCCAGGATCAATTTCTACTGAAGTAATATCACTTAAATCAGTAACGAAATATTCATTTTTATGAGTAATATCAATTAATTCTTTATCATCATTATTAAAACGAATTTTATAATCCCATTCATCTTCTGTAACTAATCGGCCATTATAAGTGATTGGCTTCTAAGTATTACCATCATAAAAATAAGGCACAGAATCAGTAGGAGGATTATTCATTTCTGTTGATAAATTATAAACCTTATAAATTAAAGATCTATCAAAAGAAGTTAATAAATCATTTGATTTTTGTTCACGAGCGCCACCAGGAGATAAATAGAATTTCTTTCCATCTAAAGTATAAATAGTCTATAATTCTCGTTTAGTAAAACGCATAAAATAAATCTTTAATACAGTATATTTTAAGTCATCCTAATACTAATCTAAAATATTGCCGCCATCCACACTATAGCATTGCTCTAATGGTAAATCAGCGATTTTAACATCTTCTATAATATCAAATTTGCTTTCTTGAGTTCCCATAAATGAATACTCGATAGTTCCTTGCTAAATACCCTAATCAGAAATGTTTACAATTTCTAATGTATATACTGGCATTGAATGGTCAATTAAATAAGCACCAGTAACACCAATAACTACTTCTTCATTATTAATTTTAAATTTGTCTCCTGCGCTAAATCCTTGTAAGCGCAATGTTATCGCAGGCCCATTAAAGATTAAATTTTCTGTATATAATCTTTTATGAGTGGGATTTAATGAATCATTTTCTACTTTACAAAATTGATAAGTAGCTAGTAATGATTCAATATTAACCTCTAATTCTCTTTTAGTTTGATTTAACTTATTAATAGATTCAGTATTTGTTTCCGTTGTTAATCTATCAATACAATCATTATAACTTTTAAGGCAACTATTTAATTTATAAATCCCATAAAGAGATAAACTATTCCATTTAAGAATTTCACTATTAGGTTCATCAGCATCAACAAATCCATAAGAATTAAGATTATCAAAAGTAACCTTATCAATCTCATAAGCTGTTCCTTTAAATGAATGTAACATACGTCCTAATGTATCTTGCGGAGTTAATGTAACATTTAAAAGTCTAACAATAAAATTGCCTTCTGCCGGAGATTTAAACAATTTAGGCTTTCCGTTAGTTAAAAATTCTAAAACTTTAGTTTTAAATTGACGCTCTATATTATAATTATAATCTGTTAAATCAGTGCTAGTAAAATCCTTTATTTCATCATTTCCTAATTTATTTATAAATAAATGACTTTCATCTTGTAAATAAGAAATTAGCCCACCAATAGGAAATTCATGATAATAAGTATTTCCATTACGGAAAATATAAGGATATTGACTTCCTATAGTATCCATTTTAGTTTCTAAAGTATTAATTTTAAAACTTTCTACTTTAGGATTAAATCTAATTTTTAACAATCTACCATTTTCATATAAAAAGCTATCTTCAAATATACTATAAATTATATTAGATAAAATTTTATTTGAACGCAAAGAAGTTGCATCACTATACTATTGAATAGCATACTGATAAGAAAATCCATGCTCAACAGTAAAGTCTTTATATAATACACGACTAGGCGCTTCACCAGTTAATTTAAATTTAAGAATAGGATTCCAAGAACTATAGTTATCTTCACTACTAGCTCTTAAAAGAATAAAAGCTCCAGTAGCAGGAATCTCTGATTTAGTAGCAGCATCTTTAATACCTTTTAAATTAATTTGCGCAAATCCATTATTTTCATCCATGACTGCTTGTAAAGTAGCACGAATTTCAGGGTCAATCGTTTCTCTATTAATAATACGATATTCAGGACTAGTCGCCTCATAATTATTAATTGTAGTAACTTTATACTAAATATAATAATTTTTACCTTTAATTAATTCTTTATTTAACTCAAAACTATCATATGACTCATATAACTGTTCATCATTGATAGTGTTATGTAGCTATTCTCCAGAAGTAGCAAATACATTATGGTATTCATCATATACAATAAATTGATAAGAATAAACTCTTTCAGTTACATCACCATTATATTGACTATAATGACCAATAAAATTAGTTTTATTAATACCAATACCACCTGACTCCAATCCTTCAATTTCTACTTTTGGATCTGTAGTATATTTAACAATACCAACTGTAGAATAATATCCTATAACTTTATTATTATCAATATAAGCTAATTGAACCTTATAAGACTACCCTAAATTTAATTGAAAAGCATTGCCATTAATTTGTTTAAACTTTAATTGGAAAGTAATTGAACCACTATTAATAGCATCTTGTGCTTGAGATGAAACAATCTAACCTTGCGCAATTACTACATTACTTTGTATAGTTTTAAATATATAAGCGAATCCACTAACTTCTGCCGCACTTACAGTTTGATTCATCTGGAACGGAATAGTTAATTCCGTTCCAGTAAATGCAGGTAGCGTTCCACTTATATAAGGCGGATATAATTTATTCATAAATTATTCCTCCTCTTGTTTTTGTTGTGTATTATTCTAACGATAAATGAATTCTTTTAAACTTTTAATACATTCTCCCATTAAAATAGTATCTTCACCTTTCGTAGAAATACAAATTAATGTGTTATATAAAGCATTTAAATAATTTAAATCCTCTTTATTCATTAGTTTTTTTCCTCCTTTAACTCTTTCACTTGAAGCTTTAATTCTTCAATCTCTTTCATTAAATCTTGTGTGACTGCAATATTTAATGTAAATAAACTATTATAATTTAATGATAATAATTGTTTTTCATCTTTTTTTATTAAACTATTATCATTTAAATTATTTTCCTGTAAAATATTTTCAATATCCTAAGCAATAAAACCTAAATAAGTTCTATCAGATAATTTATATTTATAACTAACAGGTTTTAATTCACTAAATAATTTTTTATAATCATTAATATGATTATAACTAATATTAGTTTTTAATCGTTTATCAGATTTTACACTAATTTCTTCGCTAGAGAAACACCCTGAACCTGTTACATAAATCTAATTACCATAATAATACATAGAAGCACCACTATTAGAAGCAGCAACATATCCTCCATTAGCAGCATACATCTAAATACCTCTTGTACTTCCTGCTCCACTACTACCTACATAAGAATACTCAATTCCACCATAGCCACTACGAGAAGAATCTAATTTTGAAGCTAAACCATTAATTGCACTCTATGCCTAAGAAGCAGCACTCTATGCCTATTGAGCTGCGCTAGCAGCAGCATTAGCAGCCTCTTTAGCATCTTCAGCTGTCGTCTATAAATATGTTAAAATTGAATTTAATGAAGTAGTATCATTATTATCAAACCAACTTAAACGCCCATTTTTATATTTAATATAAATATCTCCATTGAATGTTCCTGTATTAGCCCACACATACCCATTATTTAAATCAATCTTCATACCAATTTTACCATTATCAGCATAATTTTTTGATTGTAAATAATAACTATTATTACCAACATTCATTAAAGTATCATATCCAACTGGATCTCGAATAGTCAAATAATTTGTGCTATTAGCACCGCTATTAATTGTAAAAACTGAACTGCCTTTTATTTTACAATCTAATAAATTACTCTCTAAATTAAGTAACATACCATTACCATTAGTAATATCATAAGTAGCAGATTTTAAAAGACATTGATTACCATCTAATATAATACGACCTTTACCATCTTTACCAAAAAATGCCGTACCATCTTCTCTTAAAGCGAATGACTATTCTCCTTGATGGAATCCATATATGCCACACTAACCACTAATACTATTATCTGATATTGATTCACCATTAGGGCTCCAATCGCCCATCAATACACCAGAAAAAGTATTATCATCATTTTTCTTACCGGCAGCAATCTAACTAGCTAAAATGCTTCCGCTTGCTTCATTTAATACTAAAGACTTACCATCCCATTTATTTATCATAGATGAAGGATACTTATTCTATAATATTAAAATAGGCTAAGTCCATAAAATATTTCCCTAAGCATTTTTACACTGTACCGCATACTAGGGAGCACCATTTACATATATTGCTAAAGGATATAAATATGATTTATTATTAATTACTTTAATAATTCCATAAAAATCAGATTCAGCAGTAGAAGTTCTTCTATAATAAGTTCTAGAGCCAGAACTGCTATATACTTTTTCATAATAATTAATTGTTCTATAAGTAGTAGAAATTAAATTATTATTACTATCCTTTATATAATAACTTTCTCCATCAATCGGATTTCCTACAATATCAGTCCCTAAAGTTTTTTTATAATAATTTAATTTATTAAATATAGAATATACATAATTATTATTATTTCCACTCCTAATATAACAATTACTGTAATCAATAATATCACCATTAGGAATTACTTTATAACTATCTTTACTTGCATCTAATGAATATAGTGATGGTCCAGTATATATAAATTTATACATAATATTATTTTGTTTAAAATAATAAGTAGATAACCGTACTAAATCATTAAAAGTACAAGTAGTAGTCGCACCATCAGAACTTTCATCTATTTCAGAAACATAGTATTCTTTAAAATCATAAGAAATTATTGTATTATTTTTAAAAATATAATAGGTGGTATTATATTTCCATGAATTTTTATTAACAGACTAATATTTTGTAAAATATAATTCTTCAAAATCAAAAGGATAAATTGCACTATACTAAAACTAAGAATCACTAGCTAAAAATCTATATTCTTTTCCAGATTCTAAATCACTTATAGAAGTAATTTTTTCTCCATTAGTATCATAAAGATTATTTATTAATTTATTATAACTAATAATAGAAGTCTAATTATAAGGTCCGCTACTATTAGTACGCTTAGTATTTTTTATAGTATATCTTTTATCAGGAATTTTCTAAATATCAATAATAGATAAATCACTTATTTTAGAATTTTTATCATAACTAATATCTTTATAAATTCCCTAAAGAGTGCTATAATCTTCATTGGAAACATCATAATAAGCATAATATGGAAATTTATCAATTAAATTATTAATAGAAACAATTACTTTATTAGTTGCTAAATTATAAAATGTTTGAGCATCATAATAAGCAGAAATATAATTGCCTGTAGCTTCATCCTTCTAAAAATATAATGTTCCATCTATTAAATTATTAGGAGGAACTAAAGTATATTTTATATCCTAACTACTTTGATAAAAAACAGTACTATCTATTGGCAAATAAAAATTCAACTAATCAATATCATTTGAACTAGCACTTACGTATAAATATTTACCATTATCATCGCGTATATATCCGCTCGATACTTTTTTATATAAATCCTAATATTTAAAAAGATAAGAAATTGAACCATTTGAATTATAATAAGTTTCATTATTAATTAAATCCCAATAGCTATCAACTAAAGTATATTTATTTTTGCTAGGATTTAATCTATAATAAGTCTAAGAAATTCCACTATATACAACTTCTGTTACTCTATCTTCAAGATAATATTTTTTTCCTATGGTTGGATTAGAAACTAATCTAAAAGTCATATTAGAAGATAAAGTAGTTGGAATATAAATATCTTCTCCATTACTATTTTGTTCTTTATAATAATAAGTTTTATATTTTAATTCTTCAGATGTTGGATTACATACCGTATATTGATAACCATTAGAAGCTGGATAAATATCCCAATAAACATCTTGAATCTAAGTTAATTGTTTATCATTACCATATAATTGATAAGGTTCTTTAGAAAAAACAGCTTCACCATCACTTAAATAAATTACCTAAGTGGGTCCATTAATATAGCTTCCTTGTCCAGAAGTAATCGGAATAGGATAATAAGCAGTTAATAAATAATTACCCCAATTCTATAATGTTACTGATAAAATATACATTTTATTCATTAATGAATTTTTATTTAATACTGCGAATGTGATTTCATTAGATTTACCAGCTATAGTCTTTAAATTTACATTAGGATCATCTACATTTAAAGACCATATACAATTATAACCACTTAAATCTATTTCTTTACCAGTATTATCATATAAAGAAGCTCTAAATTTATAATCTTTAACTTCTCCAGAAGTAATAGCAACAATTGGGTTACCAACTTGATCATCAACTAAATCAATAACTAAAGTACAATCAGTACCATTCGTGCCAGCTTGCCCAAATGTAAATTCTTTTTTAGCTGTATATTCAACATTATCGCGTTTAATTTTCGCAATAACTATATTATTTGATTTATTCGCACTATAAAAATTATTTACTTTATATTTAACTATAAAATCTTTATCATTAGGATTATTAGATTTTATCTAATAATAATTATTATCATAATCTGTTAAAGTCTATCCTTCTAAAGCAAAAGACATCATACTATTTTTTGGCAACAACCATAATACTTCTTGCGCTTCAGTTAATTGACTTTCATTTTCACTATTATTTTCCGTCCCATAAGTTTTAGAATTAAAATATAACTACATAGAACGAACAATTTTATTATCGACAGTATTTAATAAATAATTTGCCTAATCATAAATTAAATAATTACCATTAGTACCATCAATGCAATGAATAGATAAAGCATTTAAAACATCAACTGTTGCATCATTAGGTACTAGCATATCATTATTAAAAGTAATTATATTGCTGTAATAATATTTATTATTATATCTAATAATAACTTTATATCGCTCATCCTGCTTTTCCGTCCGAGGAGTAAATTCATAATTAAACTAATTAGTATTATCTACGAATGTCCAATAAACACCACAGCGTTCATCCGCAGATGGCGCTCCAAAATCATATCTATACCATAGAATTTCTGCGCCCGCAGGCAATCTACTAATTTGAGATTTATTATTATCATCATCAAAATGAATCCATTTTAAATGAATAGATTTTTTACTAACCTAACCATTAATAACTTTATAATTTAATCCATCATTGGTATAAAGTCTTAAAAATTCTCCATTTATTTCATCTAAACCAATACCAAGACTAAAATAAATATTTTTTACAAATATATTATTTGGCAAAACAGAGGTAATACCAGTAGTTCCCTCCGTTAATTGAGTAGGTATTTTCTTATTATTTTTATCATAAAAATTATCATCTTGATATAAAAACACCTAAACTTTGTCTATGCGTGCAAGAGCGCTAATATCAATAACTATTTCCTAAGAATAATATCCTTCAAAATTATATGGATTACCATACATATCTGAAGTATCTAATCTTACTTTATAAGTGCTAGTGGTAGAATTAAATTTTTCCGCAGTAGTTTCTTTTACTCCAGTAATAGCAATTTCTAAACCATAGTTACCTTGAACAGTACCTAACTCTTGAAGCCATGCTCTAAAATCTGCGCGCAATCCTAACCGTGTAAAACCTTGACAACTAGATGAAATTTTTATTCCATTATTATTCGAATCCTCTTCGTCTATTGGAGTAATTTCAATAAATCTTTCATCGCCATTAGCAAGAATACTCCATAAAGGTTTATTATTCTAACCAGCAATAAACATATTACCAGTTAAATCAACAAAAGTATTAAAAGGATTTACATAATTATATGGCTTATCCTAATCTTTATCTTCTTTTTTACCAACTATAAATTTAGTATTATTAAAATCACCTTTAGGGATTTGAACATATACTCTGTTATTTTTATTATAAGTAGTAATTTGGGAGAAAGCATCAAATTCAGAATATGATTCATTCTTTACTCTATATTGCCCTTTTAATTTATTACTATCATCAATAATCGTACATTCAATAGTATTATCATAAGTAATCTTATCAACTGCCGATTTGGCAATAATAGATATAGCTTCGCATATATTTTCCTGAATATTTGTAGCATTATCAGCCAAAATAATCCCTCCTTTTACTCATTATTCTATAAATTAGTGAAAAATTGTCCTACTTTATTAAATATATCTACCCAAAAAGAAAAAGGTGAGATCCATTAAGAATCTCACCTTCATTTTATTTACGATTAGCATATTGCGAAGCTACATTAATTAATGTGTTAAATGCTTCTTGAATTTCATTCCTATCAGTTACGTTCGGGAAGCTAGCATCAATATGAACCTATTGTTCTAATATATCATTACCAGTTCCAAAAGTGCTATAAATTGGATTAATTGGCATTGTAGTATATCTACTGCGCAAATCAATCTCAGAAGCAATTTCACGAACCATCTTAATAGAACTTAGCATATTCTAAGTATCTTCTTTATTAAGAACTAATTCTTTTTCATGAAGCATTGCTAATTTACCACTATCGCCCCATTGACCAGTGTAACCACCAGTTCTAAAAGTCTTTCCTACAGTTTCTTCCCATAGCCAATCAGGAATTTGAGTAAAGTTAGTATATCCTGCAAATTTGCCTTCGCCTAATTTATATCCTTTTTCATAGAAAGCATTAACACGAGCAGTAGATGCCATATCATTATAATTACCTTCTGACATCTTTCTATCACGATATGCTTTATATTTATTATAAAGTTCCGATCCAACAGGTACAGTACCCATTAAAGCAGAATAGTCAACACTTGGATCATAATCATCATAATCAGAAGAAGAACTGTTGGAACCCGCATCCATAGACGCTTGCGCGGCAATAGCCTATTGAATCTTACTAATAAGCTATTCATAATAAGAAATTAAATTCATAATTTCCTATCTCTAACGAGCATAGGCCTCAGTAGCATTACGAACAGCCTATAACTCTTGAGTTAAAGCAGGAACAACTTTATTTATAACTTCATCCTTCAGTTGGTCACTGGCATTAGTAACATCATTAACTTTATTCTTAGTATCAACTAAATCTTTACCTACTAAATCAGTAAGTCTATCAGTTTCAGCTTGCCATTCTTGGAAAGCATTATTAATCTAACCAGTATAATCAATAATTGCTGTTTTCCATTGATCACCACTATCAATGATTTCATCATAAGCATTAACCCAAGCATCTTGAACTACACGAGAATCTTCTTCTTGTGCAATTCTATATAAATCACTAGAAGCTTGAATTAATTGAGTATATTCATCAATAATTCTCTGGCGGTCAGCTTGATAATTACCTTCACGATAAAGAGCGTCTTCATTAGCCTTTTCATCAATTTCTTTTAATTTTTCAGCTAATTCTTGTTCATATTGTAATTTCTATTGACCATATTTATTAGTAGCATCAAGGCGAATATTATATAAATCATTCTCAGCATCAGCTAAAGCTTGCTAAGCATCATCTATCTTATCCTAATCCGCAGTATAAACATAACCAAAATTACCTTCATTATCGCGCTGTAAGCGGACCTTGCCCATCGCATTTTGAGCTTCATCTAGGGCAATCTAAGCTTGAAGAACTTTATATTTAGCTTGAGCAATATCCAACTCTAACTAACTTAATTTATCTTTTTCTCTTAACTATTCGATTTCTTTAGAAAATTGATAATATTTATCTTTTGCTGCTTGATTATTAGTTTTATTACTAGCCTTATTAACATCATTAAGTAATTTATTCATCTCATAAATTTGGTTAGTCTTTGTTAAATATTCGTCTTGGTATTTAGACAATCTATCCAAAGAATCATTTAAAGCATCCCAACCCATACCATCAGTCATTGCTTTATTCATATTCTCTGCGGCTTGTTCCATTTTAGTAGTTAAAACTTCCTTAATGGCTTCACCATATGCTTCAGCATCTGATAGCATTTGTTCTTCTGCCTCATTAAATTTTGCTACAATAGCATCATAATTTTTTTGTAACAATTCTCTTTCAGCATCATCACTAGCCTAAGCGAGTGCCGCAGCCGCAGCATCTCTTTCAGCTTTAAGAGATTCATACCAAGCTTTAGAAGTATCAAACTTATTGCGTTTTGTCTAGGCATTACCTTCTAATACAGTTAATACTCTTGTATAATCTGTATCTCTTCCCAATAGAGAAAGAATAGAACGATAATGATCTAATACGCTAGTAAGGTGCTCCATCTAATCAGTATATTTAGATAACTCTTCTTCAGCTAAATCTAAAGTATTACCATAGTATTCAAGCATTTGTTTATCCAAATCTTGAACAGCTTCCAAATTATCTATTATACTGTCATAAGCATCTTGTAAACCTTCTACATATGCTGCTTGTGAAATTTCTCCATTAGCATAAGAACTTTCAAGACTGTTATAATAATCTTCATAAGATTTCATCTTTCCAAAAGTAGGATCAATCTAACCTTGTAAATATCCTAATGCTTCAGCAGCCTTATATATATTATCTGATAATTTATTAAAGAAATAATCTAATTTCTTTAGTTCATTATCATCTAATGTAATTTTAACTTCCAACTCGTGATTGAGAATTTCAAAATTATTATCCTACCACTCGTAGAATTTTTCTTCTGCCTAATCCTCTAAATCTTCAATTAAACTCTTAGTCTCTTCATATTGAGAAAGCGCAGATTTTAATTCAGCAATCTTATCTTCAATGGCTTTTAGAACACTTTCTTCATATTCATCCTGCGCTTCTTTAGTCTTTAAACTATTAATATGCTCTTCTGCGGCATGGAGTTCATCATAAAGACGAGTCATTTCCTAAGTATAATTACTAATGTCACCATCTTCATCAAATTGGAAATTAACTCCTGCCTTTTTTGCAGCAAGTAAAAGTTCTTGTTTATCTAATGCTAAATACTTTTTAGCTTCTTCTGCTTTTTTATTGAGTAATCCAATTTCATCTTGAAGCATCTTATTATTTGCTTTCATCGCTGAAATTCTGGATCTACCCCACATGCGATCGGCAGCTTTATTACCTTTATCTAAAGAGCGAGTTAAATCATGAATAGAATCATCTATTTCTTTATATCTATCTACTACATCAGATTTTTTAGTTAAATCTTTTTTACTGGCTTTAGATTTAGACCCTCCGCCTCCGCCACCTTGCTTAGCAGACGATGAAACATTTCCTCTATTTGAAGAATAAGTAGCAGCAGGTGTATTACCACCTTTTACAGTAGAACTAGTCACTTCTGGAGTTAAAGGATTATCTTCAGTTGAAATCTAAGCTACAGCAGCATATCCTTCAACTTCCATTGGAGGGCCAGGGACAGAATACTTTTTAATTGGAGTATAACTTACAGTATGAGGAGTTCCATCTGCTTCTTCACCTTGTACAACAGTCTGTTCTGCTAATGGAATAATATGTTCCTCATAAGTAGGTACTTCCATAGGCTATTTGACGTAAGTTGTATCAACTTTAGCTCGTACCCCAAGAGATCCTAAGAAACCATTCATGTCCTCAACAGACATACCAGTTTCTAAAGCCATTCTATTTACAGCAGCAATCCAATCGCCGCTCATAGCATCTCCAGATTTAATTAATCCATTCTAGATATCTTCTATCCCTTGTAATACAGTCGCTTTATCTGCCTCAAATTGTTCAGAATTTAATGAAAATCCAAATTCTACATCAGGTAAATTATTTACTTCATTAATTAAATCAGCAAATCCCTAATTAAATTCTAAAGTTTTTACAGTTTCTATAGCAACCGCTTGACCTAATTGATTTATCGCAGCTATATCACCCTACATAGCTTTTTCAATCAATTTCATATTTTTTGTATTGAAAAATTCATCAGGTAATTTTAGATCATCACTGGCTCCGACTAAATCTGCGATAGCTTTTGTACAATCAACTACAGCATCTGCATAATCTTCAGTTAATTTATCAGTAGAATTTAAAGCTTTCTTCCAAGTTTTCCAATTATCTACTAATGAAGAAACTCCTCTATTCATGCGCTAATTTTTAACTGCTAATTTAGCGGCTTCTTCACCAGTAATTCCATAAGCTTTAGCCATTCTGCTGGCTTGAACTTCTAATGTATCTGCTTCAAGTCCATACTTATCTGCCGCCTATCCAATAATTACAGCAGCTCTTAAGTTATCTTCTGCAGCCTATTTGGATGCTTCATCATTAGATAATAAAGCTCTCTAATATTTTTCAATTTCCTCAGTACAATTATTATAAGCAGAAGCCAAATTAATTAATCCATTAGCATAGGATTGATAATCATCTGGATTCTCTTCTCTAATGGCATCTAATTCATTTAAAGAACTAGCATTTAAAGCTAAAACACTTAACTACTAATTATAAGCTGCTAAACCTACAGTTCCATTATTATATAATTCTTGTAATTCTCCTAAATTATTCGTCATAGAAGCAATGACTTGTTCAGCCATTTCGCCATCATAATTACCATCTAAATAATTCTATCGAATATCTCCCAATTGAGTGTAAAAATTTTGCGCATATTGTAGATAAGAATTATATTTTTCCTCACTAAATCCTGTTTTATTTTTTAAAATTTCTCCAGTTTCTTCATTGGTATAATCTAAAATATACTATGCTGCTTCCTATAAGCTATCTTTAGAAACTCCCATTAAAGCTAAAGAAGCATCTAAGCTACTATCATCGCTGGCAAAATTAGCAACAGAAGCAATATCTCTATCTTTAGTAAATTTTCTATTGCCATTATCATCAAACCAATTAGTTTTATTAATAATGGCGCCTTCTTTATTTAAATTAGCAAATTCTGTCTTAATACCTTCAATACTTTCTTTGCTAGTACCACCTAATAACTAATCTAATGTTTTCTATTGTCCTAAGAATCTATAACCTTCTGAAGTTATCATAAATAATTCTTTTATAGCTGGATTAATTTCTAACAATTTTTTATAATCATCATCAGAAATTATATCATTAGTTTTTAAATCCTTAGTAATTGAAGATACATCTGAAATAGTTTTTCTAAAATTTTCTAACTATGTCTAAGCCTTAACTGTAGCTTTACCAGCCTAAGACATAAGAGTTATATAATACTACCAGTTTGCATTTGTAGTATCTAAATTTATACCCTAATCTATTATTAAATCATTTAATTTAGCTATGGTATTTGGGTCTCCCCAATCTATCGTTGATAATACATTAGATAATTTTTCAGCATCCTTGCCCGCGGTTTCAAATATTGATTCTAATAAATTAGCTGTATCAGTGCCTGACATATTAAAAGCTTTTTGTAAATTATCAGCCATTGATTGCGCGCCTGATAAAGTTAAATCAGAATTTTCTAAAAATCCCTTATTAATAGAACTTGATAAATTATTACCAATTGCAGTAAACTTATCATTATAACCATCTATAGCAGATATTAAAGAATTAACATAGGCCTAGGCATTATCATAACCCATATTCTGAGCATCTTCGTCAGATATAATATCAGTAGCATTTTTCTTTCTAATATTACTTTCTAAGTCAATTACATTTTGTCTAGTAGCATTAGATAAATCAGCACTGGCTCCACCCGCCATACCAATCATAAAATTACCTAATCCTTTACCAAATGTTTCCCCAGTTTTCTCTACTCTTAAAAGAGTTTGATTATATTCTTCAACACTTCCATTAAGAGCATCAAAAGCTTCTTTTTGAGCTAAAGCTCTACGCGCTGTTTCGTCACTTAATGTAAAATCAGCTGATCCATCGCCTTTAGAATATACTCCAATATTTCCAGATTTATTTGCTACCCAAGTATATCCCATCATTTCAGCATAAGCTTTTTGTGCTGCTTCATCGCTCATCTAATGAGCATCATTGCTATATTTTTCATCATATAATCTTTTAGTTTCATCTGTTAAATTTTTTGCTAATAAAGTATTTAATTCATCTTTATGATTACTATTTTTATAAATTGAATTATCCTAAAAATTATTATTAACTAATTCTTTATTATTCTATAAAATAGCGGCAGTATTAGTAGAAACTTCAGAACATAAATTTTCTAATTGGGTAGCAGTCATACCCAAAGAAGAAATTAAAGATTTATTAGTGTCATCTAAACTATTATAAGCCTAGTCATAATTACCACCATTAGTAATATAAGCTTTTTCAAGAGCTTCTAAAGCATCTGACTATTGTTTGTCATTCTATCTTTGCTGCACATCTTGAGCAATAGCATCTGTCATTGCAATAATCAAAGCTGCTAAATTTGCTACAGCTGTTGGTAATGCTCCAACTCCACTAGCATATCCTGCTATAGTAAGAGCAGAACCTACGCCAGCTCCGAAAGTTAAATTCTTTGATACTCGAGATCCAAAAGAGACATTATCTTTTTCGACAGCTTTACTGTTACTTAAGCTATTTGAAGCCATTGTTTTATTAGACTAAGCAGCTACATTATTCATTCTAGCATTTTCTAATTTTTGCTAATTATTTGCTATAGCCTTATCTAAATCTTCCTAATTAATTTCAATTAATCCAGATTCAGCATTATAATGGCTAATTACACCATAAGTTTCAATCAAAGTTCTCGCTGCTTTATTAGCTTCAATAACTGCCTATTTAAATTCTTCTGTTCCTTTAGTTAATGTATCTATATTGTCCTATATTTCAGAATACTGATTTATAGTTTCCTATAAATTTTTATAAGCATTTTCTGCTTCAGATAATTTATCAGCAGCATCTTTAGCATCATTAGACATCTAATCAAAATGTTTCTAAGCTTTTTCAGAAATAGTATCTAAATTAGCTACAACTACTGCTATAACTGCTATTAAGGCTGTTAAAGCTAAAGATACCCATCCTATTGGACCTAAAGCCGCATTAAAAGCTGCTCCAAATCCTGCTACAGCGGGTGTAGCCCCTGCGGCGCTCGCTCCAGTTTTTATAATAGCACCAGACAATAACTAAAAAGTAGGAGCTAAAGTAGTGATCATCATTAATACTGTTCCAGCAATACTTAAAAATTTTTCCCATCCTGACATATCAGGATCTTCTATAGTATTAACAATACCACCTATCATCTATAAAGCACTTACTACTGATAAGGCACTATTGGCACAAGTAACTAAATTATCTGACCAAATTTTTTGTTTCCCCTATGCTTCAGCAAGAGCATCTCCTACACCCTTTATTCTACCCTATAAAGTGTCACTTTCCTATTTTAAACGCTATTCTGCGTTTGCTGTTTCTACTACGCTATTAGCATAATCTCTCATTTCTTTTTCACTAGACTAAGTAGCTTGAGCGGCAGATCCTATTACACTATCATTTATATGAGTGAAAAGACCCAGTATAGACTAAAGCGTTTCTTCTAAATCTTCTGCTTTAATATCTCCGTTAGACAATTCCTAGGGTAATTTTTGCAATGAAGCAATATCCTCATCAGAAATAATATCAATTCCTTCATTTTCTTTCATTGATGATAAAATTGTTGCAAACTATTCTAATTTATTTGTAACGTTAGTACTATCTTTACCAATATCTTGAATAACTTTTCTTGCTTTGTCTAATCCCATTGTAGATGCACGAACTTTTTTTAACTATTCACTAGTTGCTCCTGCACTTTGACCTGGTGCGATATTGGGATTAGAAGCATTATTAGCATATATCTAAACCGCAGCATTAGCTTTTTTCTATTTGGCAATATCTAAAGCTTTAGCTGTTTCAATAGTCTATTTTCCCTAAACATCAAGTTGATCCATCATTTGTTGAGTGACCTATTTTTCTAACTCACTCATTTGACCAACCTTATCTATCATCTTATCCTAAAGATTTAATTTCTAAATATAAAATTCACTAGCTGTACTATTAGCTGTAGTATCAGGAGTTGTATCATCATTGGCTAATACTTCAGCAGCATTTCTAATAAAGTTCTATTTTTCTGTTCTTACTTGTTGCTATCCTTGAGGAGTCATCATTTTTAAGTTATAAGCAATATTACTAATAGATTGAGCAATCTAATTTGAAAATACTTTAGTTAAAATAGCTCCTAAAGTAGTTAATACTCCTCCAAGGCCTCCAACAGTATCAATTAAATTATCAAAATAAGTGAGAAGTTTTTCAATAATATTTAAAGCTTTAATAAATGCTTTATCATCAACTAAATTAGCATAAATTCCTTCCCAAGCCGCGCGAACACGATTACGAGCAGCTTCCCAAGATTCAGCATAAATATCAGCCTATTCCTATAAAGAACCATCGGCATTTTTAGCACGTTTAGCATTCTCTTTATAGAAATCATAATTATTCATTAAAGTCATTAATTGAGTGTATTGACGCACACCAGCTACAGTCTATGCCAAAGCCACCTAAGTATCTCTACTCCAAGTATTCCACTTAGTACCCATTTCATCTAAGATAACATCCATATCTTTTAATTGGCCATCAGTATCCTTAACTTCAATACCAACTTTATGTAAGGCAGTAGAATATTTATTTAAATCAGTACCATCATCTAGTGTCTCCCCTAACTTTAAACCTTGAATACGAGAGAATAAAGTTTTTAAAGCAGTACCAACTATATCAGCACTTTCACGAGTTGTAGCTGTAATCGTAGCTAAAGCTGCTGCCGCATTATCAAAACTTAAACCAATAGTACTAGCAACAGAGGAGAACTTCTATAAACCTTCTGAAATTTCACTACTACTAGATGCAGTATCCGCGCCTAAACGTACCATCGCATCAGCATAATGTTCCAAAGATTCAGAACCATCATAAAAGTTATTCCATACAGAAGTTAATTGATCAGAAATAGTGGTAGCACTTTCATTTGCTACATTAGCCATTTTTAAAGTAATCGCTGTTCTATCTTCTACCTCTTTATCACTTAAACCCTATTGATAGTAAATCAAAGAAGCATTAGTATAATCTAATGTAGTTGCACTTAACGCTTTCGCAGCTTTATTTGCTCTTTCAGCAAATTTATCCATATAATCAATATTATGTCCAGTGACTATACGGATTTTATTTAAAGATTCATTTAAATCTTTAGCATATCCATAAGCCGACTAAATAGCTCCTATAAATCCATGAAGCATACTAGATGACATCTGCCAACGAGCAGTATTCTTCAATGAAACCCATAACTCCTATACAGCAGCATTAGAACGCTTAATTGGAATTTCAGCATTGGTAATAGATTGCGCTAATTGCTAAAATGCTTTTTGTCCGTCTGGACCTAATTTCTATAATTGTTCACCATATGCAGATAATGTCTTACCACTACGTTTTAATGATTCATTTAATTTAGAAAAATCTAAATTACCAGTATTTACATTAACAGCCTAATCTAAATGCGCTTTTAATTCAGCTACCGCAGTAGTAGCATCATTTAATTCTTTTGTTAAACCTAAGCCGGTTGATTGCTTAGTAGAAGTATTTACCAAACGAGTTAAAGAATTCTACAATTCTTGTAACTAACTTCGTGCGGTTCCGGTGTCCGCAGTAAAAGCTAGATTAACTGTATATTCTTTATTCAAACCTTTTGCCATTGATATAACTCCTTTCTCTCTTGTCGTTTTTATCTTACGTAAAATAAAAAAATCGCCTGAGAATAATCATATATTCTCAGGCGACTATTCCTATTTAATTTTAAAATAAAAATAAATATATTAACTTAATTAACCCAATTTCTCAACAACGTTCTTCAATAAAGTAAGATTCTCTGGATCAGCTAATTTCTTTTGAATTTCAGTAGCATCAAGATTCAAATTACTATAATCACGTCCAATAGAATCAAGAATACCAAGCGCGGAATTGCGATAAGTATAAATCGCGGTTGCCAATTCATGAGTCACTTTTGTTAAATAATAAAATTCGCTTTCAGGAACTAAGCCAATAATTAAGTTAAGTAATTTATTACTACTTAATAAATCATATAACTTCATTGGGTCTGACTTTTGCTTTTCTGTAAAACTAATATTAGAATAAGCATAGACAATCTCTAAAGCAAGCCACATATCTAATTTAAGATTATTATAATATCCAGCATCATCATCAACTGAATTATTTAATACTCTTGAAATTAATTCTGCTTTTTCCGCAATTGGAAGATATTGCTTTACTTCAACTGTCTGATCATTAAATTCTACAGTTTGAAATTCATCTAATTTGTCTTTAGTTAAACCTAATTTTGAAAATGCTATCTTTGCCATAACATATTCCTCCTTTTACTCTTTATATAATTATACAAAAATTTTTGTGATTCGTCAAATTTAAAATTAAATCTAAAATTTTACTCCGATTTTTTTATCTTCATAATCTTTTAGCAAATTATCTAAATCTTTCTCCAAATATTTGGATAAATTTGTAGTAACTTGTTTTACTTTACCAGGTTGAGTTACTTTTTCTTTAAAAGCTGATAAAAATTCAGTTTCATTAGCATTTTTGAAATCTTTTTTAATCTACTAGATATATTTATTAATCTAATACATACCCATTAAACCAGCGCGCTATGTTTTTACTGCATATTGTACACTCTATTCATTATCCGCCGTTACGTCTCCTAAAAAGAAACCTAAAGTATTATCAACACTTAACATACCATTTTTACTATCTGTAATATAAAAACCGACTCGATTTTCTAATCCGCCAATCCCAGTAAAAGGAATTTTATTTATATAAAAATTAGCATAAGCTTCAGCAATAGTACCTCTATTATTAATTTTTGCTCTCCCCCATTCACCATCATCTTTTCGCCAGAAAATAGGTAAACCTACGCTCTTTTTAAATCTCGCTTTCGCAATTTCCCATCTATCATATACTGAATTAGCAGTTTCATCTAATAGAGTACTATCATATTCTTCAGCTTCTAATTTCAGCATATCTTCTATTCCATTTATAGAATATTCTAAAGACTAGTACTAATTTTCTACTACATGAGATAAATCATTGTCTGATAATCCAATCTAAAAACTACCATTTTCATCATGATATACATAGGTCATCACAATCTTTTGACCATAATAGGCATTAAATAAATTCTAAAAATTAAAAAATTTTTCATATAATTCTCTTTCCATAGAATAAATTTCTTGCCGTATAGAACTTATATCCTATTTATTCTTTTTTAAAGACCTTTTAATTTTAATTAATTCATGATATTTAGTATATTCTTTTTCAAATATCTCTAATGCTTCCATAACTTGAGTAGTAGTAACTGCTAACTCAGAATTTAAAGATTGCTATACTATCTGAGCTAACTCTTTTGTACTAATGCTGACCATCTCTTGAGCAACATCAGTTAAATTAAAATTTTCGATAGCCACTTATTATTTCCTCCTTTTTCTCAATATAATAAAATAAAGGGAGAGGAATAAATCCTCTCCCTTATATTATTTACTTGTTTTCTTTATCAAGTTTAGATAAAAGTTCATCTAGTTCGTTCTTTTCTTCAACTACTGTTGTTTCTTTCGGAACTTCTTTGATTACCCTTTTTTCTGCTTTCTTAATTACTTCAGGTTTCTTTTCAGCACTGGGTTCAGACTTTACAACCCAATGTTTACCTTTAATAATCATAAATTAATCAGTGAAACGAGCGTTGTGACTGGCATCATGAACAGTCTGAGTTCTATGAATGTCACTAGCGCCGCCTTCCTCAATAATCTGAATAGCAGCAAGGACTTTCTTACTGTGGTCGAAACGAGTATAATCAGGGAATGCGTCCATAGTAAATGTGAAAGTAGAAGGATCGCCAGAAGAAGCCATTGTGAAAGTAAAGTTAGACTGAATCTTGCAGTTAGGAATTATAAATTCAGCAGGCATATCAACACCATTTTGATCACGGAATAAGGTAGAAGCTTCAAGATAATAGTTACCACCGAATTTATCAGCAGTAATTTCAATCTGTTGAGCACCACTAGCTTTTTCAGTATAATAATCAACAATAGCACTATCATATGCTGCAGCTGCTGGAAGACCATTATGTTCATCAAAAGTATAATCACCTGTACCAGCAACATAATCATCATGTGGAGTTTTAACAACTAAATCAAAATATTCATTGCCATTAGTATCCTTTTTAGCAGTTAACTCCTCATGGACAGGAATAAAAGGTTCAGAAATAATTTCGCCATCTTTGACAAACATAACATAAGCGAAATTCTCTTGATTACCAGTTGGAAGATAAGGCTTTTTAGAAACACGAATAGTAACTTGTCCTTCAGTAGTTGTACTATCAATTTGTGCCTTATCTACAGTTTCAGTGATATGCTGTTTAATAGTACTATCAGCACTTGCTTCAATTAAACCGGCACCAGAAAGAATCATAAAACCTTCTGGAGAAATAAGAGCATCTTCCATTGTGAAAGTAACAGTTCTTTCACCTTCCCAAGCTACTAAACGAGCATTACCACGGCCACCTTGAGCATATACAGTGGTAGCTGCGCCTTCCATGCTAGAAGTCTTTAATGTATCGAAATAGATAACTGGTTCATTCTTATAGAAGATTTTATTACCGATCTTTTGAGCTGCTTTAGCCTTCAAAACAACATCGCAAATCTCACGAACACCAAATTTCATAGGTTATTTTCCTCCTTATAAATTTAATGGATATTTTTCATCCAATTCTCCGGCTTGTTATCTGACTTAGCGCCAGCCAACCTAGACCGGATATCAATATCCCAATTAATATAAAGCTAATATCTCTCAACAAGGTCAAAAAGTTGGAACATTGTTAAATCCATTAAATCCTGTAGAGACATAGAGTTCAAACCTACAGTAAGCATTGAAAGATACTAACTAAATATACTAGCATTAGCGTTACCATTTAATTCAGCAACGCGCTAGCGCCCACGCATTAATTTATCAGCAATTTTTTTAGCTGTCTCATTAGCAGGATTAAATCCCAATTCTTGCGAAGCACTAGATTTAGCACAAAAGATTTCTCTAGTAAGAGATTGTAATATCTCAAAACTACTTTCATCAATCATACTTGTATTATCTTCTCCCTAAAGCATAATACTTCTAGGAGTAAATAATATTTTTTTATTTGGAAATAATAATGTAAGAAATTGACGAGTAGCATATTTTTTATCTGCCATTTCCTTTTCCTACATCATTGTCATAAATATCTAAAAATTACTTGTATTTCTTAAAAGACTTTCGCCCTCGTTTATATGTAAATTATCTTTGTTAATACAAAAACACTACATTCCTATAAAAAAGTCTTGTTCTCCAACATAAGCAATTTCACGGATTTTAGGCTAATGAATAATTGATTGTATTTCAGGAACTGGAATATCAGTTCCGCACATAAGCGCCAATCGTATATCCATTATTTATTATTCATTTCCTTAAAATCTTCTAAGAATTTTTCATCATCTATTGGATTAGGCATTCTCTTTTTATCTTCTTCGCCATGGACAGCTCTATAAAGTAGACAAACTCCTGCATATTCATCACCCATATTAATAGTCCCAGTAGTACTAAACTCTAATTTACCAATACCACTTAAGTGAGTATCATTTAACATACTATCTAATTCTGCGGCAATACGATATGGTCTTAACTAATAATCTTTTAATCGCCATTGATCATAATGACAAATAATATCAAATTCAATAGTATTATCTCTAAACTAAGGATTGGTGGGATTAGTAATAAAATTATCAAATTTAATAACAAGATAATTTAAAACACTATTATCAACTTTTAGCTTAGGAACTATTCTTATATTCTTTTTAAATAATTCATACATTTGGTCATCTGTTAAGTTAGGCTTTTCCATAGCATCTGGAGTTGTATAATATAATAATCGTTTTAAACGTTCATTATCACATATTCTATCAACTATAATACCCATATCTTTTTCAATAGATAAAAAACTTGACTTTGGTATTTTTACTCCATCAATTTTCATACACCTTTATCTCCTTTAAAACAACGATTCAACTATAATAGTTTTTTTATAATTACCATAAGTTAAATCAAATTGTCCGCTAAATCCTGCATCCCAATATATTGTAATTTCACGAGGGTCAAAATCATCTATTTTATATTTAACAGGAAAGCGTTTATCTATATTCCATTCTCCAGCTTCCCATCCGGCAAAATTATATTTATATTCTTTTTTAGGATGAATAAAAGTTTCTCCCTAAATTTCATATAAATCAGATTTTTCATTTGGATCTATGGGTTTAGTAATTAATGCTCCAACGATACCATTTTCTACATCATCTTCAATTTCATTAGCATAATATTCTGTAGCATTAACTTCTAATATTCCCGGCATACTAATAGAATCTATCGCTTCAACTCGCCAACATATTTTATCAGCGCCTTCTATATATGGAGAAAGATAAAATTTACTATAACGTTTAAAATATTTCAAAGTTTCTTCTGTCTTAGGCATTAATATATTTAAACTAAAATTGGGCTTATCTACGCTAGTGTTGTGCTTTTGGAAAAAATCAATTTTAGTTTCAACAGGACCACGAATAGCCGCGTAAGTACTTTGCTCATTACCTTCTTCATCTTGCCAATTAATTTCAAAAGAACATTTACGTATATCTCCTCTAAAATATGCAAGTTCAGTTAAATCTTGTAAATAAATAAGCCAATAAGTATGAGTGCCACGCCACTCAAATACATCCCCTGGTTTAAAATTATATTCATATCCAACAGAAAGAATCTTGTCATCATAATCTTGCTTTAATTTATTAGGATTTATTAAAGCACGTATAGGTTTTTTTAATGTTGCTTTTGGTTTTATAATCTCAGCAGCCTAATATGAATTCCATACTGCCTAATCTAAACTTCTGCGCTTAGACATTATCATACGTTCTTGCTGGAGATTACCGCCCATCTAACGCAATCTTGCCGCAGTATCATTCACGCCTTCAACAGAGTTACCTTCATACGGACGTTTATCATATGTACCTAATCGTCCCTGTATCAATCTAAATGGATGCTAATTACTATAATCATATCCTGATGCCATGATTTATTTCCTATAATAAATTAATAGCTTCAAAAACAGTTTTACGATAGAAATTAAATTCTGTCTCCTGATTATCTAAGCCTTCAAGTTTTCCTAAAAGCTATAAGAAAAGGGGTTCAGTACTAAAAATTACACTGAACCCCACGATTTCATTTATGACAGTTTCTAGCTATTTTTGCCAATCTTCATCATGTTCACGCATTGGAATTAATTTCCATAATTGGTTGGTTAAGCGTAAACAATTTTTTTCAATACTCTCTTTTGGAATATTAATACCATAACTTGTATTCATCAGGTTTAAACATATCCCATGTAGATTCATATTCGCCTTTATCATTTAAACGTCTACGTTTATAAAGACGTTGTAGATGATGAGACTATCTTTGACAATCAGATAATAAACTTAATAGTTTAGACAAATGATTTGCCTATGAAGTAAATTTAAAATCTGAACCACTATATTTCATTCGAGTATTTTCAATAGAAGTGACTTGACGTTGTACCCAACCGCACATCATCAAAATAGCTAAAATATTAATTTCTTCTTCAGTTAAATCACATCCAAAAGTAGAACGATCTACTAGGACTTGAGGTTTTTCGCCCGGTTCTGGAATAGTTCCCCATAAAGTACCTACAATAAAATCATTTGAGGTTGTACTGTCTTCATCAACAGTATCAACTTGAATTGTATAATCATATAGATTTTTACGCGGAAATTCAAATCCCGGTATAGCATCTATAATCAAATTCTATAAATCTTTTAAAGTATCCTGTGGCGTTAATTCCAGATACATATCATCAGTAACTTTTCCTAGAAAGCGATTATATACAGTAGAGAATAGTGTTCCCATTTAATCGCTCCCTTCTTTTATTACTTAGAAGTTTCCGCGGTTTTATTAATTACTTTATAGTTATTGCCTGTAGTGCGGCGGCCTTGAGGAGCTCCTTCCTGAACAACTCTTCTCTTATTAGGACTTACATCCTCTAAGATACTAGAAGGTTCATCGCTCTCTTTACTAGCTTTATCATTGGCAATAGCTTTATCTACATCAAATCCAGTCTTTTTCAAAAGTGCTTCACGCTTTTTGAAATCTGTAATAGGAAGAGATACAGAAAGACTCTTAATTAAATCAATAACTCCAATTGGAGCAAAATCAAGAGCATCCAAGAAAGCATCAAGTGAACCATTTAAGATTAAATCGCGGACTTGAGCTTCTGACATATTATATTCAGGCTCTCTGTGAATATTTAAATCCTGAGTAACTTCTTCTTCCATAATCTGTAAAAAATTAGCAATTAACTCACGGCCACCGGGCTGATAAGTTAACTTCTCTAACTCACTAAAAGGAATTCTTTTAGTTTCACCAGGGGCAAATGTTCTACGCAAATTACTTTCTGGAATTGAATAGACAACAACACTAGAACTTCTATTCTTAACATTATACATATCAGTTTGATTAATCATTTTTTTTATCTCCTTTATCTCTTAAAAAAAATAATGGGGAGAGGGAGCTATTTCCCTCTCCCCATTAGGTAAATTTATATATTAATTATAAATTAGATTGTACCATCTAATCTACCATCATAGGTAACGACCTTACCAGTAACACCATCATAATTCCAAGTAGCCATCTGACCAACAAGTGAAGTATCACAGTAAGCGCAAATGTTGTTAGCAAGCATGCAAACAACGCCGACTTTCTTATAAACCTGAATTTCACGAGAACGGTCTTTATTGGGGAATTCATCAACAATAGTGCCACCCTCAAAAGCGATCTTAACAGGTTTACCATCAGCACCGGTAGGAATAACCCAAGCATAACCAGGATCAATTACCTTACGGCTATTGGTTTCATCCTCAAAGCCCTGCTCAAGAATAATAACCTTTGTGCCCTTATAAGTAGCAAGACGGCCAGTATTCCAAAGCTCAGTCTTCATAGCCTCAGTGTATCTCCAAGCTTCCTGTGGAATCATCTTTACAGCAAACTCATAAGTGCAGTAAATAGTAGGAGTACCATAAGCAGAAGCAATGGTAATTAACTTATCCATAGCAGCCTCATCAAAACCAGCAACAGCAACGCGGTTGGCAGGTGGTAACTGATTGATAGAAGAAACAAGAGCACGAGCAACTTCTTTGTAAATAAGTTCATCCATGCCTTCCATAATGATCTTAGTCATTTCAGCGAAATCAACACGACCATCAAGGAATTCTTCGAAACCGATCTGAGCGGCTCCGCCGATAGCAGATGTACGAACTTCGAAGCATTCGTTCTCAGCAGGTCCAAGCTTAAATACTTCATAAATACCAGCAAGACCGACACGAGTTACGAACTGCTTTGCACGAGCACGAGTCTGTAATGGACGACGGAAAATTGGCTTATCGCCCTGAGCAAAGGTCTTAACTTCAGCAAACTGATCATATTGCTGAATAACTTTCTTTGGAAGAACTTCATCAAGAGTTTCTTCAATCATAGAGAAAATCTGATTCTTATTATCACGATAAAGTGAATAAGTACCAGCTAATTCATTCATTTCTGCGCGAAGAGTGTCATTCAAAGCCTCATAACTTAGATTCTGACCGCCAAAACTATAAGCAGTAGGAGCAGAAGGATCAGCTTTAGCAACAGTCTTCATTAAAGCGACTAAATTTTTTCTATCTAACATTGTTCTTCTCTCCTTTCTTACTTAATACGCATAATCTTAGCGCCTTTTTGTCCATCAGGCATGGTATAAAGCTTAACAACCTGCCAACTCATAGTAGCGTCGCCAGTCTTACTTAAAATACCAGTAGCATCAGGAGAAAGGATATCGCCAATCTCTAAGGTTTCTTCATTAATCATATTGGTAGTATAAATATCACCAACATTAGTCTTGAAAACACGAGGAACCATAGCAGTACCTGGATTCATGCGCTTTTCACGATAAATACCTAACTTATGATATGGATCATTGGTCCAATTCATTTCATAGATATCGCGAACATTAGTAGTAACATCATCAAAAGTACGAACAAAGTCAATAGTTACTTTACCATCAACAAGAGTATATTCAGTACCATTATAAGTAAATTTATTATCAGTAACGTCATAATCCTGACCATCAATAGTAACAGTCTTACCATCACGATTGATATCAACATTCATCTTCCAAGTGTAAGAACTCTTACCATTAGCATCAACGCCATTGAGCCACTTGGTCTGATATTCCTGCTCAGGATGTTCCCAATCTAATGGGCTATATACACGAGCCTGATAATCATCCTTTAACATTGCGAATTCGCAATCCCACTGCTTTGTACCATCAAGATGGTTACGATATAACTTAATTTCATTATATACTAACATCCACTCGCCAGCGCCAGTGAAATTAACTTCGCCAATGCCATTGCCATTAGCAGCATAATCATACTTTACATATTGACCGTTTTCAAGAATCTCAATCTCTGGGTTAGCAGGCAACTGAGCATAAATTTGAGCGGTTCTCTGTGCTGACAGGTGATTAGGTTCGACCTGACCGTAACCAAACTCAACATACTTAGCCTGAGACTTGTGATACTTTGGGTCCATATTTCGAGTCCAAAAGTCTTTAAACATTTAGTATGTCCTCCTTATTAAATTTATCTAGCGTTTTCATATTTTAACGCAGCTTTTACCCAAGCCGGAATAGATTCATCATCATCTTCACCATTATTTAAATTATAAGTAGTAGGCTTGGTTTCTTTATTTTCGTCAAGGTCGAAACTTACCTTGTTGCGAACGCAAATAACAGAAAGCTTTGCTTCAATATCATCAACAGAATACTTATCAATATTATCAATGACATCTTTCTTATCATCATCAGATAACATATAGAATTGAGCAATCATAGCTTCCTTATCTTTCTTCTCAGAAGCAAGTTTGAACTTTCTTAAAGGTTCAATTTCTTCTATTAAAGAATTCTTTTCTGTTTCTAAAGCGGCATATTTAGATTTTAATTCTTCATATTCAGTTTTTAGTTCTTGATATTCAGTAACATCTTCTAATGAATATTTTTTCTTCTTTTTCTTATCTTCATCATCTTTGTTACCATCATCGTCAGAGTTATTACCCTTACCATCAAGATCATCTTTTTTACCGATTGGCTTTTTATCTTTGCCATCTTCTGAATTATCAGAATTATTATCTTTGCCCTCTGATTTATTATCAGAATTAGACTTATTATCTTTATTATTTTTGTCCTCTTCTTCTGCCTTTTTTTTAGAAGCATATTCAGTTTCATAAGTCTTTACTGCCTCTAAAGAAAATTGAGGTTCAGCGGCAGGAATATAAGACTCAGTTACTTCAATTAAAGCATCAGCAGGAACAAAACCATCGGTTTCATTTAAAGAGAAATTTAAACGATAATACTTATTATCAGCACGATTCTGTAAGACAGCAAACTTCTGAGAATCCTCTTCACATACACCTTCGATAGCATATACTGAACTATAAGCATTGTCAGCATCAGGATATTTCTCTAAAATGTAATTCCATAAAGAGTTCCATAAGTTATCGCCAATTTCAACAGCATATCTTGAAAACACTTTGGTTCCTCCTTCTTTAATTAATTCTTTTAAATCATTCATCATGGAGAATAGCTTTTGCTTAAAATCTTCATCGAATGTAAGACTAAATTTTGTGATTTGAGAGCCTTCAAAACAAGGTTCACATTCTTCTCCCAAAATACAAAGCTTAGAGATTATTGCCTCATTTATAATAAAAAACTTTGGCTTACCATTATCATCTTTTGTCCATGTTGCATTTAAAGTTTTTTCATCTAATTCCATGGATTGATTATTACCTTGGTCTATAATGCGCTGGCACTCAGGATACTAGCCAGTCCAAATATAACCCTCAGTCATTAGATATTCATGCTCTACGCCATCATCATTAAATTTCTAGAACCACGCACGCGCACCTAAATCAACAAAACCATAAGGCTTAGTTGTATCTTTGATTTTAAATTGGCCATTTGAAATATCAATTACACGATTATGCTCTTCAAAATCTCCAATAGCATCATTGTAATAACCAACAATTGGGCTGCCTGGTAAGGAATTAGCCATCTAACGCGCAACTTCTTTGGTAATAATACTACCATTGCGGTTAGGCGTATCTCCGACATAGCACACTTTAATCTAACACTTAGAAATTAAAGGATTAACAGGAGTAATATTTATAAACTCACAAGGTGTTTCTAATTTAATACTTGTATGTTTCATCATGTCCTCCTTAACTCATTGATTCTTTATTCTAAATAGTTTTACTACTCTTTTCATCATCGGCTTTCTCAGGTCGTCCGGCCGTACCAGAACCGCTTGATGTTTTAGCCGTTGTTGTAGTAATATTTGTTTTCTATGTTCCTGAATTATTTTGAGTTTCAGGTTTATTTCCTGAACCTTTTAAGCCCAAAATATCTTCACTACCCATAGTAGAACTCATAAGAGGAGGTATCATAACTTCACTCAAATGTAGTACATCATTCTCAAAATGAGCAGCATTTAGAATGAAACTCTAAGAATGGCCTAAAGCAATTTGAGGAAGCATTTTAGAGTATCCTAACTACACGTGTTCTTTATATAATTTTGCTAAATTCTAATAATTATATTGTGTAGTTTCAAGCATATAAAATTTAAAATTATATTTACGATTATTACTATTACGCATAGCAGTAATTCTATTAAAGAAAATATTATATTGTAATAAAAGATTGCGCAAATATGATTCATCATTTAATACTGATTTTTCTAATGCCATATTACCATCAGTATTAAACAAATTCTATGAAATACCTAAAGAATTATAAACAGTACGTTCTACTTTAGATAAGTCATCAGTAGTTGTTGTAGTATTCTTATCTGCTAAATCAATAGTATCAACATCAGTAAATGTGGTTAAAACATCAACACCAATACATCTACGCAACATCTCTACAGCATTATGGTGAATATCTAATGCTTCATCAGAGTCAAAAATTAAATCCCCATTTTTATCCATAGGAAGTTTTTGAACAATAATTTTTAACAACTTCTACATTTGCTTTTTACGGTCTAGTTCTTGTGCAGCATCTAAATCCATAATAGCAGGAATAGAACTTACAAATAATGGCATATCATCATTATTTAAATTAAACTTTACACAATACTGTGGATCTAACATATACCAACATCCAATAGTAGAATCTCTGCCTAATACATTTTCTTCTGATTTTAATTTACCTTGCTTATATAACATATAACCTTTGGCAAATTCATCAGGGAATAATTTCAATACTTTCATACGATAATTAATATCGTGGAAAGTATCAAAGAACTTCATATTAAATTCAATAACAGGCATATTATCTACGCTGTATCGAGAACGGCAGAAGTTAACTGGTAAATCTTGTAAAATTAAATGGTCATTAGAAGGAACTATATATCCATAATAACAACCTTCTTTAATTACTTTTAAAGATATATCTCCACAAATTTTCTTAATATAACTACTATCTAAATAATTAAGAGTCTTTGAAAAATCTTTTAATATCTTTTCCTCTTTGACTGTATCATCTAGAATCTCTGGCGCGACATACCAATCATATCTATATAAAAAAGCAAAATAATTACAAGTGCGCTCATATATACCATTTATGCTATAAAATAAATTAGATATACGACGCAGTTCCGGTAAATCATGATCAGCTATTGCTTTATAAATATCTGCTTTACAAAAGCCTTTTTGACCCGGAATATTTATTTTTTGATAATAATCTAAATCTAAAATAACATCATTTAGATTTCTATTACCAACCTTAACTTTTTTATATTCATTAGCAATCGCTGTTCTATATTCTCGATAAGAATCAGTCATATCAAATCCTTTATTATGAATTTCTTCAGCACGGACTTGATTTAGGGTTTGAGTTTGATTATCCAAAATTCCACCTCCTTAATAACCTGCTAGTTTCATTATATAATCATAAGAAATAAGGTTTTCATCAGTGTATGGAATTTCTATTAATTTAAAATCGTGCAAAGCACAAAAACGTCTCTTTTGATTATCATTATATTGCTATTGGTATAAACCGCGTTTACCACCAAATTTAGAACTTGCTTCATAATGTTGCTTACCCTAATACTCAATAATAAAATCAATTTTACCATCATCATCAAATATAACGAAATCAAATCTCAAAGGACGTCCATTTGGACTTCTTAAATCTGGAAATATATATTCCATTTTAAAAGGAAGTCCAGCCTCTTCTAAGATTTCTTCTATTTTTATTTCTCCTCTAGAAGCACGCATAAACTTCCCTCCTTAATTCATAAAGCACCAATCAGATGCTTTAAATTTCTTACGTTTTTTCTTTTTATCTTCTTCGAGTTTTAAATAATATAATCCATATTCAAAAGCTGAAAATTTATCCTTTCGGATACCACGATTTGCCTACTTCAGGATAATATTTACTCCTTCAGTTTCTTCACGCAAATTCATCATTTCTTCTTTTAATATGGAAGTTAAAGTAAATGGTTTTAAATATTCTGCCCTCTATTCAGGTTTCATGGATTGACCAACTTTAGTTGCCATTAATTTATTTTTAGCAATACGTTCATCAATAAGGAATTTTACTTTTCCAGAAGATAACTATGAACGCGCAATAGCATGTGCTTCAGTATTAATTGGCGCATTTGCTTTCAAAATATACATAGCATCTAGTTCAGTAACAGAAGTCTTATACTTTTTGTAGTATCCTTCTTCGTCATTAGAAACACCGAAATCAGGATAAGTTTCATTAGTATCAGGATCAGTCTAAGATTTAACCATATAGTCAATTAAACCAATACCCATACCATTACCATCTATTACAATCTGACGAGCATTATATTTATAATATAATTTCTTTAATTTGATAGCCTAATCTTCAAAATGTTCATCTGATAAAGTATAAATATTAACAAGGCTCTTTGTAGCACCACCTTGAGATTGTGGAGTTACTTTAAATACACAAATAACAGAATCACAACCTTTACGTCCAATATCAGCCGCTAAAACATAAAAAGCTAATTTAGAAGAACGACCACTTGCTTCATATTCAGGCTAATTTAAAATGCGGTTTCTATCAAAAATTTCCGCATTGAAAAATGCGTCTTCAACAGTACCAGACCATTTACTTTCATATTCACGATCAAAAGAACTTTCATTGAAAGTACCATCTTGTTTTAAATCTTGAATAAATGATTTAGATTGTAAGCCAATTAATACAGGAATACGCCAAGTACCACCCATTATAATTGATTGCTCAGGTTTAATAATTTCCCAGACAAGCAACTGGATTAGCTTATCATAAGGGAATGTATTTTTATATCCAGCAGTAGTAATATAAATCTAAGATTTATTAAGAGTTTCTTCATCATGTGTTGTGCCATCCATACACATACGAGAAATGTTCATCGTAGGAATAATAACCTAAGATAAAATATCTCCATCAACACCAACGCATTCCTCAATAAGGCCGCCATGACGACGTTTACCACGAGAAGATTCTCTAGCAGCGATATTATCAAAATAAGAACCATTCTTAAATACATATTTAACATAGTCCTTACCTTCAAGGGTTTGACCACGCCGCCAATCAATTTCTTTATTAAATGCTGGAATCAATGTACAAATTTCTTGTACTTTTTCTTTAACAATACCTGCGGCCTGTTCCTTACCACCAGAAGTAATAAATAATTTACAACGAGGATAAAGAATAGCTCGGCACATAAGTACCATCATAGATAAAAATGATTTAGAATACGCACGAGGAAATACTGCATAGATATATTTATGCCGCATTGCCGCACGCAAAAAGATTCTCTAATAAAAGAATAAATGAAAGTGTTGGGGACCGCCATCTGGTCCCGCCATGAAATCAATAAATAAATCAGGATATTCTCTCCAGAAGGCAATATACTTACGTGCTTCTGGAATAATACCTCTTAATCGCTCTTCTGAAAGACCGACTTTGCGGCGAGAGGCACTTAAATCTAGTAAGTCTTTAAGTGCCATTAGACTTCTTCGCCTTTCGCCATATTTTCATAAGTTATTTCATCTAAGTCACTTTCATCTTCTAAGAACTAATTATGTTCTATAAAATCTTCATCTTTTAATACTTCTTCATCTAAATTATCTATATCTTCAATGTCTTCATCTTCTTCACGGTTTTCCTAATCAACCATATTTTTAACGGCAGCTTCAATAAGATTACCAAGATTCATTTCTTCAGTGACTAATGTATGAGTATAATTCTTTAAATCATTTAAAGTTTCATCAACTTTATCCATAGGACCTTCAGTATAATAACGAGGAATAAATCCTTCACGTTCACACATTTCAACTAATTCACTAATAGAATCAAATTCTCCAGAAGACTCAGATTTATTTTGGGCAGCAGTAAATTTACCAGATTTCATTAAACTATCATAAACTTTGCTCATCTTTTGGAATCCTTCGATATCACCAATATCAATCAGCTAATTCGCTTTCAAAGATGTCTTACATATTAATTTTAATGTATCTTTGTGACCTGCGCCTTGAATATCATATGAAGCCATCATCTCTTCATATAACTATTCTAATTTAACCCATTCTTCAGGTTTATAAGTTTTGCCCCATTTTAATCTTAGATATGTGCGGTCTTCTTCAGTTAAGTCTAAATCTTCTTCTGGACCGTTTTGCTAAGCAAAATAATCTTCTTGCGGAACTATGGTAGTATCTTCATATACAGGTTCCTCAAGGGGCTTATCAGGCATTGTAAATACTCTGCCTTTTTCTTTTGCTTCCATAATCTGAACTGCGTCATAACCTTGACGTTTCATAGTTTGTTCTAATTTAGCATCTTCTAATTCTTGAAGTCGTTCAGTATCTTTCCAACGAGTATCTTTATATTGTTTTAATTTCATTTTAGAAAGATAACGTCCTAAAATAGTAGTTCCTGTTACTTCACTTGGATTAGTGGCATATTTCATCATAAGACTTTGCCATTCTTTAGGAACATAAGGAACATCAGCTTCTTGTAAAATCCAAAGATAAGTATCTGGGTTCCAGTTATCAACGTGCATTGTAATACATTTTTTACATTGATTTAATTTACCGGTAGGATACTTTTCTAAATTATTACTGCCATAAAATTCAGAAGCATTCATTGTACGATTACATTTCTCGCAATAATAAGTTTCTGCCATAAAATTTCTCCTTTCATTAGATTATTAGTAATTCATAGAAAGGATTATGATTTTTTGGCCTTAGAATTTCGACAACATTTACAAATGCTATAAAATCCATCTTTACTTGTTTTATTTTTACTAAAATATTTATTATGAGCTAATTTTATTTCACCGCATCTACTACAACGTTTATAATGTCCTTTTTCAACATTTAAATAATACCAACTTAAATATTCATCTTCCGCAGTAGATGCAATTAATTTTGGAATTTTGTTTCTCCATAGACTAGAAATATACTCAAGACTATGTTTAATACCAAATTCCATTTGGATTTTCTCTTGAATGTCAATATTTTGTAATCCATCAATTTTATATTCAACTATTCTATCATATAATGGATAGTCTTTCAAAGCTTTGTCACATAATTTATCAAAATCTTCCATTAAATACCATAAATCTTTTTCATACTCGCCTTGACTATCTTGTTTTAATCGAGAATAGTTACATAAAATAGCAGAACAAACGACAGGATCTAATAAACTTACTCCTTCTGGAATTGGATAAACATATCCATCTTCATCATCTAACATTTTTACTTCTCCATCTAAAGGAGTGAAACATCTTGAGCGAGTTAATTTATTAGGAATAATTGGTTTGCGGTAAGCATTTTTAATAACATACTAATCTTTCCGCATTTCAATTAGTGCTTTTTTAATTACAAAAGCATCTTTACCTTCTGTCACTTTCAATTTGGCTTCCCAAGCTGAAATGGCTTCTTTTAACTATTTTAAATAAGGTATTTCTTCAACATCTTTTTTTGTAATTGTAACTTTTGGCTAAAATATTGTATTTTTATTTTCAGTAATTAAATTATAAATTCCATCTTCGCCATTTTCTAGTTGAGAGACAAGACCTTCAAAAGAAGTTTCTCTTTTATTAACTGTAGCCATACGATTTTCAGTTAATAATTTTTTTTCCTTTTTCTCTTGTTTCTCCATACAAAGAACTAAATAGTCAGCCAAGACTTCTAAATATTTTTCACTTGGTTCAGGATTCTCAGCAAGAATCTTTTTGACTAATTCATTTCTCTCTTCTGGAGTTTGTAAAGAATAATCTAACTTTATCATTTTTTACCTCCAGTCTATATAAATATTATATCGCAAATTTTCTCTTCTGTCAAAGAAAATTTTTAATCTTTTAAATAAAAGATTAAAAATTTTTTTAGATAAATTAATAGAAATTGCCCATTTACAGAAATTTGACAATTTTAAAAAAATTTATTATAATATTTATAGAATAAGAAGATAGGAGGATTATATGGAAGTATTAAGTATTATAAATATTATTTTTTTAATAATTATGGTAATTATTGAAGGATTAAAGTATGTTGTATTTATTTCTTTTAATACTTCTAATAATACCACATTAAGTCAAACAGAAACAGTATTAGGTAAAGTTATAAATAAATATCCTTGTACTGTTGGATTAAGTATTGTATTCAATGCTGATTTTGATGGTATAATTACAGATTTTTCAAAATATGAAGATTATAATTTAATTGTATTCACAAGTTATAAGCCAGAAGATCCTCCTGAAGATTTAGCAGATATTAAAATGCTAACGCTTATTCCAAATTGTATAGTTTATGAATACGAAGGAGGATATTTTGATTGGGAGGAATTATAATAGTTTTATTATGGGGAGTAATTTCTACCCTTGAATTTATAGAATATGCTCCTTTTATTAAAGAAATAGAATCAAATAGTGATAAATTTATTGCTTTATTAATATTTTTAATTGGTGGTCCATTTTTTGCTATCACTAATGTTTTTAATTATATTTTAGATATATTAATGCCTGAAGGATGGAATGATGAAGATGACAGTGACAAATTCAATAAATAAAGTTAAAGAATATAACCAGAAAAATTGGATAGATCCTCTAACAAGAATTGCCCAAGCGCTCTCTCCACGTAGCACAGTATGTTTTTGTACAGACTACCGCAACAATAAATATCTCGCGCCACTTCTCAATGTACTGTTGGCGCATGACATTACCGTTCATCTGTGTAATAAGCATACTCCAGATATTTTTGATATGATCTCTGAATCAACTTTGACCATCGTTGATTTCCCAGAAGGTGAGCATATCATTAATTGTTATCCTTTCACTCTTGGAGGATGGGCGACAAATAATCGCGGCATTCTTGATATTGGCAATAACTGTTTTAATACAGAATTGCGCAAAGTATATCGGCCAATTTATAAAAAGCGCGAAAATGCTTATAAAGATATTTTAAATGCGCTAGAGGCAAGATGGGTATGATGATTACTGATTTTGAATGGAAAGTAAGTCTTTGGGAACGCGAATTTACTTTATATGAAAGTAAGAAATTAAATTTAGAAAATCCATTTTAGATTTAGACTACTTTTACTCCCATTGAACGTGAAGACGGTACTACTAATTATACTTTTGATGGCACTTAGAAGCGCAAACATTTTACTGATGAAGATAAACAAAAATGGTGTCGTTTAAAAAATGAATATGTAATTGTGCGAGTGGCGCAAGAATATGGCTTTGAAAAGGCATGGAATTATTGTAATAATTGTAGTAATCCTACAGAATTATAGACTTTCCTTTTAATGAAGTGTAAACCTTGCTTTTTTGATGGGCAATGTATGCTAGAATGTAAATTTTATGATAAAGGATGTAAAGAAAAATGAAAAAATTTATTATTATTTGTTTAGCTTTGTGCTTAATTTTATCTTTGTGCGGATTTACTTATGTCGGCAAAGATGTAGATGATGTTAAGGATAAAGCCCATCAAATTGCTGAATTGGCTCGTTCTATTGGACTTCCAGAAGATGATCCTATTATTGTAAGAGCGCAAGAAATTTATGATGACGTAACTGAAGTGCGGCATGCAGTTCCCTATACAGACGCGGAATTGAAGATGTTAGCTAATGTTGTTCATTATGAAAGTAAAGGCTGTCCTGATTGGCATCAACAAGTAGTTGCTCGAATTGTTATTAATAGAATGTTAGATAAAGATTTTCCAGATACTATTGAAGGCGTAATTACTCAACCGGGCGCTTATTTGGAATGGTATGCGCGTGCGAATCCTGCTGATATTGAAGATAGATGTTATGAAAATGCGCGATTAGCTTTAGAAGGATATGTTGATATTCCTTTGAATGTAGTATATCAGGCTCAATTTACACAAGGTAGCGGTATTTGGAAAAGCAGTTATGTAAATACTGGTTGGTGGGAAAGTACTACTTATTTTTGTTATAAGTAAATATTTTATATTTCCGTGATTTGAAATCGAAAAATGTTTTTCCGTGATTTGAAATCGAAAAATGTTTTTCCGTGATTTGAAATCAAAAAATGTTTTGGAGAGAGTTTTGTCCAGCACATACTCAAAAATTAAAAATAAAAAAATTTTTTCCCATAATACACCCCGGGGTATTTCTAGCTGATTCTGTCCTGAGAAAATATTAGCAGTCTGTTGTCTTGATTTTCACAGAGCAAGCACAGCTTCATTTATACACCCCCGTCAAATAAAGCACAAAGAGTTTCCCTTACACCTTTAACCTTTCATTATCAATACAAACTCATGCCCCGCTTTGTGCTAATCAGTTAATCTATCTATCCAGAAGGAGAATGATAATGTTGTCAATAATGCCAATGAATGTATCACGCAAGATTGATACATTAGGTCGAGTAGTTATTCCAAAAGGAATCAGAGATACATACAAATTAAATATTGGGGATGAAGTTTATTTCTCTATTCTTAATAATGATGGATAGCAGTATGTGGGCATCAGTAAAACTAACGAAGACTTAGTGAAATACAAGATAGCAATGTAGGTGCTGCTCGACCTAGATCTTGATGTACCAGAAGAATTAGCAGAGAAAGTTGAGAATATAATTGAATAAGCAACTCTCACAATCTCAAGCTACTCAAAGACTGCGAGCACGTGCGCAAGCACGCAATAAGTATAATAATCTATACACATAATGAATAGCACATAATAAATAGCACATAATAAATAACACATAATCATCACATCAATAGGCTGCTCGGCGCGCTGGCGGGTGTGGCGCGCCGAGTTTGCGTATTATACAAATGTCACAAAAATCTTCTGTGCTTTTTGTACAAAATTATCCCTTGACAGATTTCCCACAATGTGCTATACTATAGATACAGTAAAGGAAAGAGGTATTCACCATGGAAGAAATCAGACGCCGCATGAACATCTTCAGCGCTATCAGCGCAGTCATTGTTGTCCTGCTCATTATCTTGCTCTGCCAGTATATTAAGGCACACCCAGCTCAGAATGTCAATAACATCTATGCGAGAAGTGCAACCGTTTGTGAAGTCAATGGCAATGTCCAATTCTACACAGATGACGCGGGCAATGAATGGAGTACTACAGACGAAAATGTGTCCGTTGGTGACAAGGTTCTTCTGGTAATGAATACCATGGGAACATCACCCATCTGTGACGATGAAATCATCGAGGTTAGAGCACGCTAAGCAAAGCGTGCTCTTTCTGCATCTGTTAGTCTCCGCACACGATAGTGAGTTCCCGGAACTTCACCAAGCTAAAGTAGTAAAGAAAAATTCTGTGAAATATTTGCGCAAAAAGGCTTGACAAAGCGTTCCCGAAATGCTATAATACAGATACAAGGTAAGGAAATGAGGTATTACACAATGACTACTATCCAGGTGCTGTACTCGATTATTATTTGGAGCTTTTCTCTTTTTCTCTGTGCTACGCTTGTAATTAACATGAGAGAGTTTATCAAGACTTCTATCAGTTGGAAATACGATTGGCCTGTTATTGTTCTTTGGGTATGCGAGTTGGCCCTGACTGTTATTCTTATCTTAGTCCCATTTATTTTCTTTATGTGATAGGGAATAACCCTTATCACATTAAGAAAGATAGTTCTTGACAACTATCACATTCTGTGCTATAATACAGATACAAAGTAAAGAGAGGTAATAATCATGTTTGAGTTTGGTATCCTGAACATTAACACTCAGGAAGAAAGAATTATCTTTGGATACAATGGAATTGACGCTTTCCGCAGATACAATCTTGATGCGGCTAAATGGAAAGTTCTGTATTCTGAATACGTTGATTAAGAAAGGGATAAATAAAATGGTTGGTTTGATGAAATACGAATGCGGTCTGAAATTCACTGGTTGTGTCTTTGAGGACAAAGAAACAGCTGAAAAATTTATTTATGATAATGGACTAAATCCCGAAGCTTATGAGCTTATTCCCGTCGCAGGTTATTTTAAAAATGGTGAAATAAAATAAAATTAGGGCTTGACAAACCGCAATCTTCATGCTATAATTAAGACACAAAGAACAAAGGAGATAACAACAATGACTGACAACTACAACACTTACTACAACAAGCTTATGGGCATGAAGAAAGCGGACATTATCCGCGAAGGTCAGACTTGGGATATTTGGGCGAACTGCCAGAGCACCGCCGCTTGGCTGATGAAACAGTCTAAGACTTGGCTGGCTGGTGTCCTTGCTGGTCGGCTGTGCCGCTTGGAAAATCGGGGCTACTAAACCCCCGATTTTCCGTTGCGGCTTTGGACTTCTGAAATAAACACTTGACAGCCAGCCATTCATGTGCTATAATAAAGGCACAAAGTTAAGAAGTGAGGTAAAATAAAATGCTGTTCATCATCTCTGCTGTTTACTACAATTATAGACCTGACGACAATAACCGCTATCGTTGCGAGACTACAGTTGTAGGTCAAGACAATGCCTATGAACTGGGACAGAAATTTATGGACGCTGATAATGTTCTTTCAGTGGATATTATTGACGCTATGACTGGTGAGGTGATTGAAAGCTGGACAGAGTAATAAAATACCAATTCAGCGGAATGAACAAATTCCGCTGAATTTTTTTATTTATTTTGTCTATTGACAAATCCAATAGAATGTGATAAAATGGGCGCGCCGGCCACAATCGCCACTGGCCGGCATTTTATTATAACATACCGCCAGCCAATTTGTCAAGGGGAAAATCGCACAAATATTACACAAAAAATTCTCCCGAAATTTGTGCGTTTTGCCAATAGACAAACAGAATAGCATAGTGTATAATAAAGATACAAAGTTAAGGAACGAGGTAATTCACAATGACTATGAACGCACTTGCTGAGAAATTGTCCGCATGGCTCGACCGCTATGGCTGGGATGATGAAAGCCTGAATAATTTTGCCAACATCCATGCGACTTCCTACGAAGAATACAATGCGATTTGGGAAGTTTTGGAAGAACTGAAAAAAATGCGTGATGGGGATTGACAAAGTCCCCATTCCATGCTATAATAAATATACAAATTAAGAAAGGAATTGAATACAATGGATTTCAAGAAAATGAGCGCAGGTGCAGCATTCGGCAAAATTCTTTACACAGTTGGCAAGTGGTTCGCAACTGCCGCTTTGATCTGGTGGGGCTGGAACATTTTTGCCTGGCACTTTGATCTGCCGCAGTTCGAGTACATGGAAATCTTTGCCATGCGTATGGCTCTGACCTGTATCATGAAAATTTTCTGGCAGAGAACTGACAAAGGGGATTGACAAACAATCCCCCATGTGCTATAATAAATTCAGAAATTAAGAAAGGAATTGATAATAATGAAAGCAACAGGAATTATCCGCAGAATTGATGAATTGGGGCGCGTAGTTATCCCCAAGGAAATCCGCCGCACTATCCGAATCCGCGAAGGTGACCCGCTGGAGATTTTCGTTGAAGGTGGCGCAGTCATTTTCAAGAAATACCAGACAATGGGAAATCTTGAAACTCAGTGTAATGTGCTTTGTGACACATTCCAAAAAATGTCCAGTGCGTGCGCAGTCTTTGATACTGATGGTGAATTGTTCGCGTCAAATTCACAGTTCCGCTTTGCCTTTGCCGCCAACATGCCCAAGTTGCCGAAAGATTTAATTGGTTGCCGTGAAATTCTTGAACGCAATCACATGATTTTCATGCCAATTATCGCTGATGGGGAAATACTGGGAACTCTGGCAGTTGAAACCGATAACCGCGAAATGGTTCAATTTGCGGCAAGAAATTTGGCTGAACAGTCGAAAAATTAAGTCTTGACAAACCAGCCGGTCTATGATACAATAATGATACAAAAGAAAGCGAGGTACTTACAATGAAAATGGTTATCTTCACTCTGGTAATTGCTATCCTTGTCATTGACTGGCTGGTTGCTATTTTGGAATTTGCTACCGGTCACAAGAAAAGCATTGTTGATGTTATCATCCGTTCATTCCTTCTTTTTGCCGTGCCTTTTATCGTCCAGTGGTTCTAACTACTGGGCGATAAAATTCACTATTGACAAAATAATAAAAATGTGATATAATAATTATACAATAAAAAAAGGAATTGATAACATGAATTTTCTATTCAATTTGCCTATTGACATTTTTGATTGCGTATGCTATAATTAAATGATAAGAAAATTGCAGCCGCCCGCCGACGTTTGCCAGCCCCGGTATTTCCATTATAACACCGGCCAGCCATTTTGTCAAGCGAAAAATTGAACAAAAATGAAAAAATATTTGATCCCGAATTTGTGTATTCTACCAATAGACAAAAAGAAAAACAGGGTGTATAATAAGGGTACAAAGTTAAGGAATGAGGTACTTGAAATGAGTAAGCGTGAAATGGTCCGCATGATTAACGACCGCACTGGTGAAATCGTTGACAAGTTTTTTGATGATTCCGCCGATGCTGATGATCTTGAATTTCTTCTGGACATGATGCAAGTCCATTATCAGCGGTGGAGCGATGGCGAAATTCTTTATGAAGAAAATGATACAAGGGCTTGACAAACAAGCCCCCTATGTGATATAATCAATACAGAAATTAAGGAATGAGGTAACTACAATGAAGAACTTCACTATTGACGCTTACATCAAACAGCAGTTGATTTTTGCTGAGACTATGCCTACCGATGCCGAACTGTTCGAGCACAACGCTCTTGGCGCTATCGAGTGGGATGCTTATGTAAATGGCACTAACCCCGAACTTGAGCGCCGTTGGACTGAAAACTACAAACCCGCCTTTGAAAAGATTATTCGGGGGGTTTTCCATGGATGATCTGAAAAAAGGGACTTGTAAGGATTTTACAGCGTGGGACTTAAACTGTCCCCGCTATGTAAAACCTGACAACAAACTGAGAAAAAAATTCGTGCGGAAATATCGCAGAAATTCAAAACTGGCTCTTGACAAACAGGTAAAAACGTGCTATAATCAAGATACAAAAACGGAAAGGAATGAAAACAATGATTAAAGAAATCGTATTCGACATGGACGGAACTATCGCTGACCTGTATGGCGTTGAGAACTGGCTGGAAATGCTGAGAACATCCGACCCGACCCCGTATGAAATCGCAGAACCCCTGATTGACATGGCAGAACTTGCCAATCTGCTTTCCCAGTGTCGTGTTATCGGGATTGAAATTTCCGTGGTAACTTGGCTGAGCAAGGTTTCCACTCCCGACTATGATAAAGCGGTGAGAAAAGCGAAAAAAGAATGGCTGAACAACCATGATTTTCCTTTTGACCATTTCCACGGAGTCAAGTATGGAACACCGAAACATCAGGTAGTCAAGCAGGAACTTCCAAAAGATGGAACAGCACTGATTTTCGATGATGACGCGCGAGTGCGGAACGCTTGGACGCTTGGCGAAGCAATCGACCCCACAAAAGAAAATATCATTGAAATCCTGCGGAATATTTTGGAAGCGCGCTAAGCGCTTCCAAAGAAAGGAAATAATAAAATGAATGACGAACAGCTTGACATTTTGCTTGAAGAAGCAACAGACATTAAAATTTTGATTGCCTTGGGCTGAAAGGATGGGTAAAAATGGAAACAAAGTTTATTTGGGTAGTTAATTTTGGCGATAATGATTTTGATGATTTGAATTGCGCATTTGACAATTTCAAAACTGCAAAAGAAGCAGTACAGACAATTTTTGGCAAGGTTTCCGCAGTAAACCCTGCTTGGCAGAATTTTAAGCTGGAAGATGAAGACACTGAAAATGAATGGGCAGTCTATGCATTTGACTATGTTGATGAAGACGCCCACCTTTTGGTAAATCCTCACATTGACATTGTCGTAGCTCCAATACCTTACAATTCTCTTCCTATTGATTGAAAATTTTGGGAATCCAGATTTTGGATTCCCAATTTTTTTTCGATTCATTTTTTGGAAATAGTTGTAAAATGACAGCCGCGCGGTCACGATTGTGTGGCCGCGCCATTTTGTCAAGAGGGAATACTCACTAATTTTTTGAGCGGATTTTTGTGCATCTTGCCAATAGACAGAAATCCTGAAATGTGGTATACTCTATAATGTCAAGGGGAGAGAATGAAAAAAACTTTATCTCCCTCGTGGGAGATTAGGTGTCAGTCAGTCCCACCCACTCGAAAAAAAATGTAAAAAACCCCTTGACAAACCCCACGGAATGTGGTACAATAAAGACGTCAAGAGGGAACAGCGATTAAAAAGTGCTTGGTATCATTAGCCGGGCTACACAACTTCCGCGGTTCGTGTGTAAAAAAAATAAAATTCCCTCTTGACAAACAGCTCCTGATGTGTTATAATCAATACAGAAATTAAGGATAGGGGAAACGATGGTAAGCCCCATCCAAAAGAAAGGAATTACCAAAAATGCCCAAAAATATCTACTGTACGCTGGACACTGAGACAGTCGGTGGCAGTTCTAACCCGACCGGAATGTATAACGCGGGTGCTGTCATTCACGACAAGGATGGTAACATTTTGGCAACAACTTCCATCCTTATCATGGAACATTATGACAGCATCAACAAAGACGATTATGCTAAGAAGCATTTTCCGATCTATGAAGCTCGTTTGACAAGTGGCACAATTTCCGCGGTAGCTACCGAAGCCGAAGCTGTATCCATCGTGCGCAACCTCTGTCGGTTCTATGGTGTAAAGTATGTTATGGCATACAATAGCTGTTTCGATTTCATTAAGACACCTTTTGCCGCGCTTCTAGATGAATTTGAGTTTATCGACCTTTATTTGATGGCTTTACAGACCATCACGCACCAGAAAGGCTTTGACAAATTCTGCCATGAAAATAATTTCGTTGCGCGAAGTGGCAGGTCTTGCGCGACGGGTGTTGAAGCGGTCTATGCCTACATCACCAGAAACCCCGACTTTGAAGAAGAACACACCGCACTTTCTGACGCACTGAATGAAATGGCAATTTTTGTTAAGTGCTATTCGCTCCATAAGCGCTTTACCAAAAACTGCCACCAGTGGAATTGCCACGAAAATAAAATGTTCCCCAAGTGGTAAAAACCACTTGACAAACCCAATCAAATGTGATATAATCAATACAGAAATTAAGAAAGGAATTGAATACCATGACTAGAATTAACTTTACCGATGCCGCTAACCTCGCCGAAGCTGTTTGCCGCGTGAAGGAACTCTTTGGCACTAACCCCTTTACTTCCAAGGAATACAACACTAACCGCCCCAAGGGTATGGCACTGCTCAGCACTCTTGAAAATCATCACATTGTCACCATCGTCAAGACTGAGACTTTTGAAAAAGAAGTTAATTCTTGCTATGGCGCGGAATACGTTCTGAATGCTAACAATGAAAGTATCATGAAGCTGGACGATTTCAAGGCTCTGCCGCAGTCTGTTCAGGAAATGATTACCAAGGCGGCAGGTGGGATCCACATCGAACACCGCGACGTGGAAACAATTACCTGTAAGCGGTATTATTACCAGTTCAATCCGGAAGCCTATGAAAAGTATCTGAGCAACCGCGTGACTGAGTGGAAAATTGCCCTCTGTAAGAAACAGGAAAAGCTGGAACAGCTTTCCAAGGAAATCGCGGCTCTGAAAAAAATTGTCGGCTGAGAAAATTAGTGCTTGACAATCGCCGCAAAGTGTGATACAATGTAAGTGTTCCAAGGGGAGATGAACTTCTCCCCAAGGACACGAAAAAAAATTCAAATTAGGTATTGACAAGTCGAAAGATTTGTGATACAATATATTCATCAAGTGAAGGACACACTTAAAAAACCAGAAAGGAATTGATACTATGGCTACTAAGATGACTAAGAAGGATTGCTTCACCGCTCTGCTCCAGATGGACGAAGTCCAGTCCAACCAGACTCTCGTGGATTTCATCAACCACGAACTCGAACTGCTGGCGAAGAAGAACAGCGCCGAAAAGAAGCCGACCGCGACCCAGCTCGCCAATGATGGCTTCAAGTCCGCGATTCTCGCTCACATGAGCATGACCCCTGACCAGCTTTTTACCATCACGGAACTGATTAAGTCTGTGCCGGAGATTGCCGACCTGACCAACCAGCGTGTCAGCGCGATTGTCGGTCAGATGGTAAAGGCTGGAAGCCTTGTCCGTGTTGACGACAAGAGAAAGGCTTTCTTCAAGGTGGCGTGACCGGATGGGGGCTTTTGCCCCCACTTCCGAAAGGAGGTAAAAAATGACAGTCGAAGAACTCGCCCAGCGGTTGAACATTTCAGTCGATGAAGCGCGACAAGTCCAAGAGGATGACAAACGCATTGACCACGGTGAAAAGTTATTTGAATTGCCGCCGGAGCTTGAAGCAGGAGCGAAAAAAGCAAGACAGACCGGAACGCGCAAGGTCACAGAGGTTAAACGAGAGCGCAAACCCGACGAGGACAAGCGCGAACTCATCCAGTATTTGGAAGGCAAGCTCGAAGATGCCCACCATTACGACATGGATTTGGATAACATTACCATTACCAATCCAGAGCGAGAAATGGAATTTACTTACAATGGAAAAAAGTACCGGCTGACGTTGGCTTGCCCCAGAAAATGACAAAAGTTCCTCCCAGAAAATGGGAGGAACTTTTTTACCCAAATTATTTGGAAATAGATGGAAATTCGGCCGCGCGACCACAATCCAGTGGGCGCGTCATTTTTGTCAAGAATAACATTCAACAAATTTTCTGCACATTTTTTGTGTATTCTGACTGTTGACTTTTCTCCCGAAAAGCTTTATACTATTGGTACAAGGCTAAGGGAGGAAACACCTAATGAATATTGAAGTAAATACCGAGCATCTAACTGAGTGCATTGAAAGTTGGGTCGAGACATTTGATGATTGTGCTTGTTGTCCTCTGATGTTCGACTGCCAAGAGGATGAAGATATCCGAGGCATTGACTGTATTGAATGCAGTGAAAAAATTATTGATTGGTTAAAGGCTTGACAAGATAACCCTATTGTGATACAATAGGATTATCAAAAGAAAGGAATTGATACAATGGATTTAGCTATTATTATTTTAGGTGCTCTCTATCTCTGCGGGGTTAAAGTTGGCACAGCACTTGCAATCTGTGCTATTATTGAAGGTCTTTTCATTATTATCAGTGCAATTATCAGAAAATTAAATGAATAAGGGCTTGACAAACAAGCCCTATTGTGCTATAATTGATTTATCAAAGGAAAGGAATTGATACCATGAATAAAAAAAATAATGAGAATTTAAAAAGAGTATTAAATCTCTTGGACGACCTTATTTCTGATGAAGTAGAAGAACGAACCGCAGAACTTGAAAAGGAAGTTTCTCATTTTAAATGTTCAAGTGCCCGATATAGGGATATAATTAAATTCCTTGTTAGAGAATCTAAACTTGATATTCCTGCTAAAACTGCCGAAGCCTTGGAAGAATTTAAGAATGCAAAAGAGTGTGATAGTAGAAATGGTTATTCTACTTATACAAGCTATACCAATCGAAAAGGTTATGTTTATGAACAATATGAAATGATTAAAAAAATTTGTAATAGGGCTTGACAAACAAGCCCTATTGTGCTATAATAAAGACACAAAGAGAGGAGATGTAATAAATGAAACACAATAAATGGTTTGTGGCTTGTCTTGGTTGTCTGATGGTTAGCGTAGTTCTCGGCGGTTTGGGAATGATGTTGGGCGTTCTTGCCTGTGTGGCTTGTGCGGGCGGATGTTTCGTTAAGTGGCTTTTCGAAGAAGATAAATACCAGCGCGCAGAACACCAAAAATATTTGGAAAGTTTGAAAAAAGGGCTTGACAAATAACTACTTTGATGTTATAATAAAGATACAATAAAGGAAAGGAATTGATACCATGAAACATTTCCATTGTCCGGTAAATGGTTGGGATTGCCCCTATTTCAAAAATGAAACGATAATCAATGGTCAGAAAGAAACCTGCATTTGTAGTCTGGAAAATCCGATGGATGACTGCGATGATTTTTACAGCATGTGGGGTGATTGCGAACCTGATGATTATACAGATGATAATTAAGGGGAAATTTCCCCTAGGAAAGGAATTGATACCATGTTAGATAAAAATACGGAAGAAATGCTGAAAGGCATGACGGACAGTGAAATCGCTACATTGATTGGTCTTGCTTATAGAGAAAAGCAAAACAGAGATGAAGCAAAAAAAACAAAATACATGAACGCAATTAACAAGGCTATTCAGGATTATCTGGATAATGTTGGAGATTTAACATTCCATGTTGAGTATGAAGATGAAGATGGTCAGGACGCGGAAACTGACATCACCGTAGATAATACAAATCCGCCTGCTGGTGGTAATGGAGTTATTTATATTAAGGAGTGAAAAAATAGCACAAGGGGCTTGACAAAGTAAGCCTCTTGTGCTATAATTGATTTATCAAAAGAAAGGAATTGATAAAAATGACTCTCGGTATGATTAAAAATGTAATCGGCATTGTAAAAGGTTCGTTAATGTTTTATGATGGAAATGGTGTTGAAGTAATAAATGAAAATACCTGTGGTCGCTATCTCAAAGATCGCAAAGGCCGCATGACCTTGAATGGAGACCTTCTGGACACAAGTGAAGAATGGATGCTGGGATTACCTGTAACTGGTTTGAAAGCCAAAAATAATACCCTTATCATTTACGTTGATGGCTGAAAATAAAATCCAGAGGGCTATGCTCTCTGGATTTTTTAAAATCTATTAATTTTTCAGTCTCGCGCCCACGGTCCAAGCGCGAGGATTTTTAGATTTTAAACACATTACACAATTTTTTCGGGCAAAATTTGTGTAAAATAACAGTTGACATTTTTCCCGATACCTGTTATACTATAATTGTTCCAAGAGAGAACCAGTAAGGAGAATGAACAATGAAAAGATATAGAATTACAGATGATGTTGTCGCTGATTTGTTGAACTTCTATTGCGAGGGTAAGCCTGCCGTTTGGAATTGGTTTTTTGGATGGCGCGGCGGACATTGGGATACAAAAGGGAATCTAGTTTATTGCGATTACATTGTTTCTGATAAAATTCTGAATCAAGCAATCACATTAGCAAAAAGATTTTCCGATCGGCTTGACAAATAAATAAAAATATGTTATAATAATTATACAAATTAAGAAAGGAATTGATAACAATGACAATGTATAAACGGGAAGTAAAATATAAGTGGCTTTGGTGGAATGGACGTGGTAGTTATGTTCTTTCTGATGAAACTGAATGGATGAGTGAAGAAGAAGCAAAAGAAAAGAACATCAAAACCTATGATACTGGTTTACAATGTTGTAGAGAATATGAAAGATTTATTCCGATAGAAAATTAAAAAGAAAGGAATTGATACCATGACTGAAATTAAGACCTATAAATGTGATTTCTGCGGGCAGGTGTTCGACGATGAAGCAGAGTGTATTCGTCATGAATGGAAATGCAGATATGAGGATCTGCGTAGAACAGAAAATTGCGAACCGCTGAAGCTGTTCGACCTTGAAGACAAGGAAATTGAGGGATTTAATTATCCTAAATGTGATGAAATTGGTGCGATGGAAATTCATTCCTACGCTTGGGCACAATTCATCAATGATTATTTTGATGAAATGGGTTATGAAGTTCCCATTAGAATCGTAGACGGAGAGGTTGAACGCTATGGTCTGTGGTATTATGACCCTGAATATCGCTATGGCGAGTGGCGATCTTATGAAGAAGTGCTTGAAGATATTCAGAAAATTGGAAAGAAATTTAATCAAGGGGCTTGACAAGCCCCTTGACCTGTGATATAATTGATTTATCAAAAGAAAGGAATTGATACAATGAATAAACAGGTTATTTTCATGGACAACGAGGGAACTGTTCAGGCAGGCATCTGGAATCAGGACAGGGATGAAATTATTTGCGGTTGTTGTGGCGCAACAATCGAATCGGGCGATTTTGTTCTGCTTCACATTTATGACGAATGGCTGAATATCACCGATGAAATCTGCGGAGATGATGGAGATATTCTTCATGAGATTGAAGAAAAGGTTGACCGTCTGACCACTTCTGAAATTGAAGCTATTCTTGATGGAAAGAAGGAATTTAACGTATGAAATTTCTTATTAAGGTTATCGCTAAGTGGTTCAAAGACAGAAATTGCGCGTTTGCTATTTATGGCGCGGATGGCTCATGCATTGAAAGTGCAAATACTGTACCGGAAAAGAATTTTTTCCCACCGAAGACAAATCAAATACGGAAAAATGGTGATGATTGGTATTCATTTCCAATCAATGCCAACGGTGAATATTGCGGTTGTGTCTGCTGGCTTGAAGATACCAGCGAAGAAGCATGGATAGAATTTTACGATGTAATTAACATCTGCCAAATTCTGGAAACCGCGTGCGAAGTTGAGGAATAAATTTCCTCAACTTTTTTCGCCTTTTTAATTGGGAATTTTTGGGCGCGGCGCCCACGTATGTAAGGCGCCGAATTTCCATTATACCACCCCGCCAGCAATTTGTCAAGAGAAAAGTTATACAAAATAATCTTTTTATTTTATCCCGTTTTCGTCATTTTGCCAATAGACTTTTCAAGGGGTATCTGCTATAATACATAATGTCAGGAGGGAATGGAGAGTTCCCAAGCGGTTAAAAAAACTTTTGGGAATTGAAAATTTCCTCTTGACAAAGCCCACACGATGTGGTATAATAAGGGTGTCAATGAGGGGCGGCTAAGTCCTGCAGGCTGAAAAAGATTTTAGAATTTTTGGGAAAAAATTCGCCAAACCTCTTGACAAGCCCCACAAAGTGTGGTATAATCTAAATGTAATTAAGTGAAGGACACACTTAAAAAACCAGAAAGGAATTGATACTATGGCTAAGACTACTTCCAAGCTGACCAAGCGCGACTACTTCAACATTCTCCGTGAAGCGTATCCGCAGACCGCGGACAACTATGACGCAGTTATCGGTTTCATCGACCATGAGCTGGAACTGCTTTCCAAGAAGAACGCGGCTGACAAGAAGCCGACTGCCACGCAGGTGGCGAACGACGGTTTCAAGACCTCGATTAAGGCGGTGATGTCCGCAGAACCGACCCGTCTGTTCACTATCACGGAACTGATTAAGACTGTTCCGGAGATTGCCGACCTGACTAACCAGCGTGTTTCTGCTATCGTCCGGCAGATGGTAACTGATGGCACGCTCGACCGCGTTGAGGAAAAGCGGAAAGCCTATTTCCGCATTCACCAGTAATTGCCAATCGGGGCGGAGCAATCCGCCCCACCCAGAAGAAAGGTGGAATTAAATGGCATTAAAGGAAAAAGACAAGCAAGCGTGGATTGACAAAAATATGAAACTCATGGGCTGGACGCAGGAAGAAGCGGAAAGTGTGTGGGAAGCCGACCGCGCTATCGACAAAGGCGAACGTGTTGATTTTGACTTGTCACCAGAACAGGAAAAAGAAGCCAAAAAATATATGAACGCGGGAACGCGCAAAGTGCCGACAAATTACAAATTTGACCAGCGCAAGCGTAAAGAAAACCCGACCAAAGCCGGAATTATCGCAGAATTAGCAACTTTTTTGGCTGAAAACAGCGAAAATGCGTGCGAAAACGTGGAAATTACAAACAAAGAGCGCATGATTGCGTTCAAAGTTGGTGAAAATTGCTACGAATTGACGCTCACGCAGAAAAGAAAGCCAAAAAGTTAAGAAAAAGGGCGAGAAATCGCCCTTTTTCTAAGCAAAAACTGCGGAAAAGTTAGGCTTGACAACGACTTTTTTGTATGGTATAATGTCTATACAGTTAAGGGAGCGGACAACCCAACCAACCGCAGAAAGGTAAAGCGTATGTTTGAATATTTCTCCAAGGAAATCGACCAGATCGAAAGCGAAGATTTGCGAATGTTCGTTAAGTTCTATCTTGACGAAAAAGTTCCGTCCTATTTCTGGAAAATCGGCGCTTCAAGTTCTGGAAAATTTCATCCTGTTTTTTCTCAGGGTGAAGGCGGTCTAGTTCGTCATACCAAAGCCGTTTGTGCGTTCTGTGAAGAACTTTTGAGAATGTCTCAATGGGCTTACATGAAAGACGAATACAAAGACCTCGCGCGTGTCGCTTGTATTTGCCACGATACCGCAAAATACGGTTTAGCAGATTTTGACAAGGGAGAATATCCCAACCATGCCGCGAATGCCGCAAAATTGGTAGATTCTGCTTGGCGCGAATACTTTGATGAACCTGCTCCGTTTTTGCTCACGCAAGCCATTAAGTCCCACATGGGGCAATGGAGCACCGACCGCGAAGACAGACCTTTTACAAATATTGACAGGCTTGTCCATCTTGCGGATTACATCGCTTCCAGAAACTTCATCGACATTCCTGAAATTACCAGCGACTACAATTCCACATTTTCTAACGAAGATGACGCCGAACCGGAAGATATTGACAGCGATGAAGGCTTCGACCCTTACTCCGGCTGTTTCACCTATGACTGTTAAAAAAGAGGGCATTAGCCCTCTTTTTTTTGTTCATTTTGCCTATTGACAAATGCGGCCTGGGGTGGTATAATATCTATAGGGGATAGTTCATCGGGGCGCTGACATAGTCAAGCCCCGAATTCCCGATCTTTTATCCCATATGGAAAATTTTTGCTCAATCCAGCGGCCTCCATATGCGACCTGGTTCTCCCGAAAGTGATGCCCCCGCAGGGCGCCGATCGGTACTATATCATATGCCCGGCATTTGACAATATTAAAAAAATTTGTTATAATATTAAAAAAAAGCATTTTTAAAGCGCGGCCCATTTAGATAATCCGCCCATTTGACATTTATAAAAAAAAATGATATAATATATTTAGAAAGTGAGAGATCACTTTACTATTAGATAAAGAGGTAACATATATGTTTACTAAGGAAGATATTATTGCTCGTCTTGCTAAGGGTGAGGACGCTCAGTCGATCGCAGATGAAATGGCTAAGACTCTGAATGAGGCAGTCCAGGAGACCAAGGATCAGGACAATAAGACTAATCTGCGCGCAGCTATTAATGAGAAGTCAACTGATCTTATGAATCTGCTGCTGGAGTATTTTGATGTCGATGAAACTTGTACTACCGATGAAATGGCCAGCCTGACTGATCAGCTCCTTGATACTATTGAAGCCGTTGTGCCTCTGATTGAGGTCATTGAGAAGTATGATGATAAGAGTGCTTCTACGCGCACAACTGCTAAGACTTCGGATAAGGTAATTTCGGACTTTTTGAAGGTATTCGTAGATTAAAACGGACACTTCTTCGGGTGGGACAATTTTCATCCTAAGAATTGGAAATCTGAATAGAAATCGAGATATTAAAGAGTGAAACGTTGAGTTTCACTCTTTTTTTTATTTTTATTACGGTGACGATGAGGATGGATTGTTGAGATAGTTGTATAGGACCGATCGGCACGACACTTCCACAATTTTCCACAATTTCCCACAATTTTCTATAGCTATCTACAATTTTCTACAATTCTTCATTATTTATTATAATTATTATAACCCACCATAATAATAACTTTTACCTTTATCTTTCTCCTACTAATCCAAATTACCTCAGACTTATAATCCAATAGAGAAGAAATTGCCGAATGCCCCTCTCAGCGCAATTAACTCTTATGAAAAATTTCTTAACAAAATCTTGACAAAAGAAAAAATTTATTATATAATATAATTACAAAGTGAGGAACAACCTCCATCCTTTCAATTTTATTCTTTCTACTACCTTACTTTGTATTACAATTAAATAAAAAAAATAACCGCTATTTCAGCGGTTATTTTTTTTTTATGCTAACAAATCATCAATACTCAAAGCACTATATTCTTTAATCATAGCTTCTGCGAGAGTATGCTTATCTTCCAACATACACTCATGCTTATCATAAAGAACATCATCCATAGACTGCGGCACTACTGCGCCTTTCTTTTTAGGAGTATATCTATATTGACTTACCGACTTAATACCACCATCACGCTTGATAGTACCAACTACAAAGCCCTTATAAACAAGTTTCATGCCATCATCATACATAATAAAGACCATATCATCACAATCTTTATAACTATAAGTAGAAAGAGCATATACAGGCAACCCTTTATAAGTACCTACTCTTTCATTATTATCCTTTAAAGTTTCATAGCAAAATTCCATTTCAATTTTCTCTAAGGGTCCCTTTAAATTTTCATTTCATTTTTTTAAACGCTACTTAGACTCTGGGAGTATTACCCCTTATAAAATGAATATACCCTTACTCCTTATATATATTATAACATAATTATAAATATAAATCAAATACACTCTTATAACTCATCACCATATACTTCATGGTAATAATCATACATACTATACTTAGCTGTACTATATCCATCTAACCAAGCATTAGGATTACCATCTGTATATATATTATATGTTTTCTAGCTTTCTTTACATAATGCGGTTGGATTTATATATCCAATTATTCTCTATCTATATGCTTTAATACCTTCATCATCATATGGATAAATACCTAAATCTAATCCTATACTCATTATTGTTGAATCACTTAATTTATTTTCATCTAATTGTATCATTTTATTTCTCCTTTAATTTATCTGTTGAAAAATAATATTTATCTTCATCTATTATTTTCATATATCCACATTCAATTAAATTAATAATAGCATCATTCATAGATTTTCTAACTGTTCTACTTTTTACTTTATAATCTATATTTAACCAATTAGCATATTCCTACGGATTTACTATCCATTCCTATTTATTATAAAAGCAACTTAAAAATAAATATAACTTTAATCCACAGTGCTTTAATTCATTTACTACTTTACCATCTATTGCCATTATTATTCCTCCCTTAACTCCCTCGAAAAAAATCTTGTATAGGATTTAAATGGCCCGAAGGGACATTTAAAGCCTATACCATCCTTACTTATATTACTTATTACTTAGATAAACTATGATTTTTTACCTAATTTAATACGAAGCAACTATGAAAAATTACCTAAAGTGGGTATGAAAAATTACCTAACTAAATCTTTATAATCAAAGCAAAATTTCGTCAATCGCTTCTTCTAACTTTTACCATCAAAAAAGCTAACATAATCTATTAATTCAGAATTACATAAAAATGTTAAAGCATTATTAACAATTTCATAACCACGAGTATTATTCTCTACTTTAATACCACTATGTTCCCCTAACTCTTTTAAAGTAAATTCATACTATGTTCCTCGTTCCAATGCCCATTTATATCTCTAACCAAGATATACATAAATCTTTATAATATGCTCTTTACAATTATCATTTATATACTATAAAGTCTTTAATGGAATTAAAAAATATATATTCTCCATTTCAGGTAACATATATTTATCTTCTTCTTCAATAACATAACCCTACTCAATTAAATAACTTAAATGTGATTTATAAGTCTTGGGGCTTTTGATACCTAATGTCTTACATATCTAAGACTATGAAGGTAATGATTTCTTTAATACAAAAGTTCTAAATAAATTATTATCTTTATCTATTACTTCATAAGTAGATAAAGTCTATAAATAAGCATATAACTCACCATTAATTTTTTTATCATTTAAAAAAGTAAGAACTTCCATAGTAGTATTCGCCGGAAAGCGCTTTTTATCTTCAGCCAATTTAATATTGCCTCCTTTCATACTTTATTTAAAATCTAAATAGGTAAAATTAACGATTTTTACCCAACTAAATAAAAATAGGAAACTATGAAAAATTACCTAATCAGCACTTCGGTTTCCCGATCAGTGGCTATGAAAAATTACCTAAAATTTTAAATAAAAAGAGGAACATATGAAAAATTACCTAAAAATTTTACCTAATTTATCCACTTTAAATAAAAATAGGAAACTATGAAAAATTACCTAATTTGGTTTTAAACACTTATTTATGACCAACTAATAGAAATTTTTGACCAAAACAATAGAAATTTTTGGACAAAAATATAGAAAATTTTGACCATTTATCAGAAAATTTTGACCATTTTCATTTAAAACGACCATTTTATATTTTTATTAGAAACTATGAAAAATTACCTAATTTAACTAAAATATAACTAATTAAAAATTTACCAATTTGATTTTTAATAAAAAATAATATATAATATTTATAGAAAATGAAAAAAGAAAGGTATTGATAAAAATGAGTATTGAATATTCCGCAGTTATTACACGCGGCTACCGCCTCAATGCCGCAGACATGAAATCTCTTACCAAAGATCAAATTCTAGAACTCTATAATACAGAATTTCTTAAAGACTACAATTTGGATATCGCCGGTTGGGAACATGATGAAAATTGGTACGGTGTTCTTGGCATTACTCTAGATTACTGCGATCAAGATAGCTATCCCGCAGAAATTGATCCTTCACATTACACTGATGAAGACCTCTTTATCAAAGACCTTTTATCACGTTATTTTCCTAATAAGAAAGACGCTGAAATTCACACCTATCTAGGCGTAAAAATCTCATAAGGAGAAACCGCATGATTACAACTTGTCATCAATGCGCATATTCAAAAGATAAAACTGGCGCATATTCATTGTGCGTGCTCTTGGGCAAAAATGTTCAATTAGATTCTCCCAGTTGTGGTGAATTTTATCGTATTAAATATAATTGTACTTCATGCGGTAAACAGATTTATCATAAAGAAGTTTTATTCTATAATGATAAGCCTTTTTGTAAAGAATGCGCAGCCAAGTTTAGTAGTTGCGCGCACTGTAAATTTTCTGGCAATTGCGCCTTTGAAGAAGATCCAAATCCAATTCCAAAACTTATCCAACAGCAAGTGCGTATGCCACAAGGCATTGCCGTGAAAACAGTAATGAATCCGAAGCGTATTGAAATTACGTGCGCACGGAATTGTTCTTGTTTCGACAAAGAAAATAAAGAATGTAATAGAAATTATAAAGTATGTAGCGATTATAGCGAGAAGGAGTATTAAAATGTGGCTTTGGTTTGTTATTACTGGCATAATTATTATTCTCCTAGTAGGTAATACAATTTATTGGGAAGAAGGCATTGGTACTGTTATTTTAACTATCATTGGCGGAATAGTGATCGGCGCCCTTGTTTGCGGAATGCTCGCATTCCTTATCGGCGGCGTTATTAGTAATAATTCAGATATTATGATAGATACTATCGAATCTAATAATGAAATCATCGCATTAGCAGATAATAATCAAACTTATTTGTATCGTTCTGCCGATAAAAATAATAATATTAGATACAATTATATGATTAAAACAGAGCGTGGTTATCTCACTCAGAGTGTCCTAGCAAATCGCGCCTATATTATCGAAACTGATGATAAAACACCAAGTGTAGAAACACATCAAATAACTTATAAATCTAAATTCCTGCGTAAGCATTTTTTCAATGACAACGCTCCATATTATTATATTTATGTTCCAAAAGGCACAATTATAGGAGGATTTACAATTGACTTACAATAAGACAGAATGGTGGCAGAGCCTTTTTGATCCTAATAAAGATTATTATTGTTAATCTTTTATAATATTATTATACATAAAAAAATCTATAAAATCAATATAAGGAGAATTATATGTTATTGCTTATTGGCGCAATTGTTCTTTGTATTATTTCATATTTTATTATGAAAGCTACTGAAGATAGGTATAAAGAACCAGCTCTTGTTTTAAATATCATTTTTACCGTTTTATTCATTCTTATGGTTATTTGTGTTATTGTTTGTCTAGTGGTAATTATCGGAAATCAGATTGCTGGTATTGCTACTGCTCAAGCTCTTGAAGTTCAACGTAATTCACTTGTCTATCAGTATAATAACCAGCTTTATCTTAATGATATTAATTATGGCGCAAATGAATTGTTTAATCAGATTACAGAATTTAATGAGCGTGTACGTGGTAAGCAAGCAATGGCAGAGAACCTTTGGACAAATTGGTTCGTTCCATCTTGTTGGAAAAATGTCGAATTGATTCCTTTTAATTAACTATTAAAGGTCTTTTGGTTATTACCAAAAGACCTTTATTGATTTTTTATAAAAAATATATTATAATATTTATATAAAATAAAGAAAATAATAAAGAAGGTACGATTTATGAAGAAAACTATTTTTTTGAGTGATTATGAAATGTTTACGAACTTTATTATGAATAATTTTCTTGAAACTCTCCGAGGTGAGGGTATTCTTATTGATCTGGGTTAAGGAGAATTAAGATGTTTTATAGATATAAAGTTAAGTTTTATGATGAAGTAAATCATAAAGATGATTCCCAATGTGGAATCGTTCATAGTGAAGAGGATAGCGGCACGGGTTATCAAGATGCTATTATGAAAGTGTGGCGTCATTACGATAATATTAATGAGATCACTCTCGCGGAGCTGTCTGATAATTCGTGTCTTATTGTTGATAGTGACGCCTTGCGAGAAATTGAAGATAATGTAAACTGGTGAAAGGGGCACTTGGGCAAAAATGTTTAATCGTATTAAGAATTGGCTGAAAAATCCGTCTATCTGTATATATGAAGTCGGTGTTCGCTTTAAGGACGAAAATCTTAATTTGTCTGAATATTTTTTGACCCATAAAAGTGCGGAAAAGTATGTAGAAAAGTGGAACAATGAGAACAAAGATAAGGAGTTTAGTCTTTTCCTTGGAGGAGTTCCACTTTATCTCTGGTAAATAATTAAAAGGAGGTATAATATGGTTCCCGGTCTTTATAATTGTTTTGATAATTGGGGCAAAAAGGGCGCTGTATGGCTGATGGGCGATACGCATTTTGGTGATCGCGATATTAAATCTGGCTTTACAAAGCGTCCAACAGATGAAGAATTAATTACAAACATTAATAACAAAGTTGGTAAGCATGATACTTTTATTCTGCTTGGCGATGTAGGTGATATTTCTTGTGTGCGCAAGCTCAAAGGATATAAGATTCTTATTCTTGGAAACCATGATACTGGTCGGTCTAACTATGAGCGCAAGATTGTAACTGAAAAATTCGATAAGGAAAAGTATCAGAAGGATGAAGCACTCCTTGAAATGAAACGGCTTTATCCTCATTGTAAGTACGAAGTTGATGAAAGTCATGGCTTTCAGTCACCTTTTGAGTATTGGACTGTAAGCGCAGATAACTGTCTTTTTGATGAAGTATATGAAGGCGTTCTTACTATTGGACCAAAGCTTATTCTATCTCATGAACCGCTTGAAGGTATAGAATGGGCATTAAATATCCATGGACACGATCATTCTGGAGGCGGATTTAAAGACAAATATCATAAAAACTGCTGTGCTGATGTAATTGGTTATACCCCTATCCATCTCACTCAGCTTATTAAGAGTGGTCCTCTCGCGCAGATTCCTTCTGTCCATCGTATTACTATTGATAAGGCAACCAAAAGAGCAAAAGCACGAAAGAAGGGTAAAAAAAAGTAATGAATATTTCTGAGTATCTTGATATATGTAGCGATTTGCGACATTAGATTGCGGATTATGATAATAAAATTCTTGAACTCTTAGAGACAAGAATTAATTTATCTAAAAATTTAATTAAAATTAAATTATCTCAAAACCAAAATGCTTATGATCCAATAGTAGAAGATAAAAAGATAGAAACATTGTGTGCGCAAACCGCGTACCCTGACTTGGTTAAAATTATTTGGCCCCTCATTATGTTATATTGCCGCGCTTCAGAAGGTCTTAATGAAAATTAAGACCTTCTTTGATTTTTTATAAAAAATATAATATAATATAAATAGAAAGTGAGGGAATGATAAATGTTAGTAAAGATACAGCTATCTGAGGAAGAATATATTTATTTAAATCTGGCACAAACTATTATAGTGCATTTTTCAAAGGAAGATTTTACGATTTATATTCGTTCAGCATACTCTACTGCTACATATCATTTTGAAAATGAGATTTTTTATTCAGATGCGCAAGACCTTATTGATGAATATACCCTTCATCCTTTGGAAAAAAATGATACTGAGAAGTATAGACTTGATGTAAATACTGGGATTTGGTACGGGGAGGATTAATATGACAGTTGGTATTCTTGAAATTGATGATAATTATGGCGATATGTGTAATCGGCAGGTGTTTACCAATGTTTCATGGGAAGATTTGATGGAACTTGCTTGCGATTATATTAATGAAGAAATCGAAGAATCTATTATGTATTCTCAGCAATTAGAATATGAAGGCGATATCTTCCCCTACGATTGGTGGTATGGAATGACTAAGAATGAAATGTTTGTTTATCTTAGTGCGCGATGCTTTCTTGATGTTTATGAAGCTATTGAATTTAATCAGGATTAAGGAGAAAATAAAATGAAAAAGATTATAGCGGTAATTTTTACGATTGTTCTTCTTCTCAATCTTTGTGCGTGTGCCGATGTTAGCACCATTACTATGGATGCTTCAAGCTCAGAGACCGGTGATGCAGTAAAAATTTCTTACGTCGCTGATTTTTATGATAATTATGGCGATCAATGGCTGAGTGTTGAAGGCAATAGTTTTAATATCTCTCCTAATAAGGTTAAGGAATACGCTTATGATAGTGATGGCAGTTGGATTTCTAGCTGGACCACTTCTTCTGTAATGTCTATTGATATTGATGGTAATAAGATTGAGTCGTGCGGTTCAACTGTTTTGTTCTATGATACTCGACTTGAAAAAATTGATATTGATATTCCGCAGAATGTTGATTTAACTACTGAGAATAGTTATAGCGTTACTACTCCGAGTGATCTGCGCGCTAGTGATTATTGGAGTTTAAATTGGTGGTTTATTACTAAAAATCAAAGTAATACTACTGTGCGCTCTCGTATGGTTATTATTCAGTCGCAGAATGGCGATCCGATTTGTATGTTCAATGGCGATAATGTTTCTTGGGAAGTTTCTCGTAATTTGCCGAAGACCACTGAAATTATGATTGATGGTATGCCGGTTTATGTCCATCGCGCAAATTTCGCCATTGTTGATTTGAGCGTTTTTAATTAATATATATAAAAATCAAAGCTATTCAAAAGAATAGCTTTGATTTTTTATAAAAAATATATTATAATATTATTATAAAAGATAAGAAATGAAAGGAATTGATATTATGCCGGTTGCTAAGAGTTTTCAGTCTTATACTCAGGTTGGTGACATTTTCATGTCAGGTGGTAAACAGTATGTAAATATGAAGAATCCTTCGACTGGCACAATTCGTAAGTGCCGCTGGTATAGCGATACTGAGTATGCGCGGTATTATCCAGAAGTCAAAGTAATTAAGGCAGGCAAGACTCAGAAAGAAGTTCTTGGTTTTGAAAAGGGCTATATTACTATCTTCAAGGGTAATTGTTACGAGGACCGCGAATGGTTTAAGCAGTCTTCTGCTCGCTATACTCGTTTGTGGGGTTGGTATTTCATTTCTACTGAAGAACTGCCTGCGGATTTGCCGACTGATGTGACTCCTATCCAGTTAAAGTGGGAAGATGTTGGCGGCGAAGATGGTAAGTTGTTCTCTGATGCCAAGGTAAAGGCATTTGTTGATACTCTACTTTATGATGAAGATCCGAGTGAATATGTTGGTGAAATTGGTCAGCGTATTGAACTTACTGTTACTGTCGTAAAGACTTATGACGTTGATGGACAGTTCGGTGTAGCTACGATGCATACTTTCAAAGATGAAAATGATAACATTTTCCTTTGGACAACTGCTTCCAAGAAATGGGAAGTAGGTACTGTTCATCATATTCGTGGTACAGTTAAAGATCATAAAATGTTTAGAAATTGTAAGGAAACTATTCTCTCAAGATGTATGGAGATTTAATATGGGAAAAGTAAAAGAATATTACACTGACGAAGATATGTTGGAAGCTCTTGGCGTAATTCGACACAAGAAAAATATCTATACTATTATGCAAGATATTTTTAAAGAATATGAAGTAACCAGCATGGAGAATAATTCTCATTATGAGACTCACAGATGCCGTAATGGAGCGATTTCTGACCTTATGAAAACGCTGAATAGTTATGGGTATAAATATGGGGTTGATTTTACATGGTATCCTAATTTTTGGAATAGTTATGTATTTGCTTGGACTGAAAATAAGGCTATTTTCATTACTGTGATTGAGGAAGGATGGAAGGAAAATGTCAAAGCGTAAAAATTATTTTTGTGATTGTATTCGGAATAAGGATAAAACTTATTGGGAAGGATCTCATAGTTCCAAGAGTAAGCAGAATCTGAAGCGGAAAATTGTAAAGGTAATTAAAGATCTAAATGACAGCGTTCTTCGTGACAATCTGTGGCGTGGGCGTTTTTATGTAACCTGCGATTCGATTCAATATACTAATTATAGTGATGGTAGTGGCACTTATGGTTGGGTTTATCTAACTTTTTGTGATTTGGCTACTGGACAGGTTTCTCAGGTTATGTTTAATGATTTTGATTTTACTATGTTCAATGGCTATAAAGTATGGGAAAGATTGAATTCTTTTGTTGTAGATGATTGCGATGTTTGGCGCAATAAAGATATCAATGTCTATGCCGATAAGACCGTGTATCGTACCATTTAAGGAGAATTAATATGCTTATTGTATTTTTTGTAATTTGCCTCGTTTGTATTAGTTTGGGTATTATCCTCTGGTTTAAGAAGCCTTATTCTGATGCCGGTCCTACAGTGTTTGCCATTTCACTTATTGTGCTTGTTGTTGTAATAATTTGTTGTCTTTTTAATGTAAATAAAATTGTTAAAGCTAATACACTTGAGCAAAAAATTACTGTATATCAGGAAGAAATGACTAATATTGAAAATAGTATTAATCCTGTTGTTCAAAATTATTTAGACCATGAAAAAGAGACTTATACTGCGCTGACTCCTGATAATGCTGTTATTTTTGCTTCTATTTATCCTGAATTGTCTAGTAATGAAATTGTTCAGAAGCAACTAAATATTTATAATGAGTATTTAATTTCAATTAAAAATCTAAAATTGGAAATCGCTGAAATCTCTACCGCGAAATGGTGGTTGTATTTTGGGCAATAAATTTGGGAAATTAATTAGTCATCTTGTAGATGCTTTTGTGCTCGCAGTTATGATTGCTGTTATTGTAGTTTTGATATTGCGATAAGGAGGTTAATTATGGATTGTGATCCTGCGGTTCTTGGACTTCTTGCCTGTATTTGTATTATGGGGATTGCTTTCGCTTTAGATTATTGGCACCGAGTGAAATAATAAAAGGGAGGAGATAATCCTCCCTTTTTTGATTTTATAAAAAATAAATGATATAATATATATGTAAGATAAAGAAAGAGATAAATGAAATAAAGGAGAGTGCGTAGATATGGAATATTGCTATTTTACTTACACAGTTGGTATCCGTCATGGTGATGAAGTCGAATATTTTTATGGTATTACGACTGGCGAAGATTATAGCGATGCTATGGGCAATGTTTATGAGGAATATTGCACTAAGGATATTACACAGATTATCATTGAAGATTTTGATAATCGCGCTTGCCTTGAAATGACTAAGAGCGCTTTGGAAGATTTTAAGAACGCAGTTAATTTTTAAGGAGGGTAATATGTATCACCATAGCAATCATTGCGCATTTGATTTATGGAGTCCAGTAGTTGATGATTGCGCTGTAGAAAATAGAGCATTTTCTGCTTACGCATTTCATACTTCTGAGATTGAAAATATTATTGATAAAATTTGCGCGGGTGAGACTGAAATTACAGTTTCGAGTTTCTTGTCGCAAAGCGACCTTGATTATATTAAAAGCGAGGTTGAACGAAGAATGAATTAGGAGTTAGATAAATGATTATTACTACTAATCAAATGAAGCGCATTTTTGATGAATTTAACGATCAAGTAAGTGCTAAATGTTATCAGAAAATGCCGCGAGATGATTGGCGCAAAATTAAAACTGCTATTGAAGATGGCAGAATGTTTATTCTTAATATTCATGATAGAGCATATCTTACTTTTGCTGAGGATTATAATGAGCCTCGTACAATGATTTCTTTTGAACGCCATGATAGTTCATTTGGCGATTTTCTGTATGATTTGTTCTGGGATGATGATAAACTAGAGATGATTTATTGTACTAATGATTATCTCGATAAAGCACTTTGTACTTCTACTTCTAGCACTACAAGTACTACTGTTACTGTTGGTAGTACTAGCTCAGCAACAACTATTCAGGTAGGAGATTATAATATTAGTTCTGGGAAAGCTATTGATGGTTATGCTATCACTACTGGTACTATTTCTCTAACTGATAATATTGAAGATACAGCACGAAAAGTTTTTAATGAAGAATGGAATAAAAGAAAGGAAAATGATAAAATGAAGTTTGGTAATTTTGATTTTGGTCCTTGCGCGAATGATAATGTGAGAATGTCTATGTATGGTATCGCTATTAAAAATGTTGCCGGCACTTATGTGTCTTATGATGCGGCGAGTGGCGAAATTATCGACGTTGATGTGTTCAACTTTGATGGCGGTAAGTATATGTTTAAGCTGCCGGTCGCTATTAAGGATGTTAAGGTTGGCGATGTTATTATCCATAATAGAACTCCGATGTTTGTAGTTGGTTTTGCTGAGAACACTGGCGATCTGATCGCAGTTGATATCCGTGCTGGCGAAAAGAAGACTATTATGCCGATGCGTAATATGTTCCATTTCGATTTTGTTACAAAGATTGTTTCTTTGTTCGATATGAATGGTGTGACTCAGCCGTCTTCTGATATGCCTTTTGGTAATATGCTGCCGCTGATGATGATGAGCGATGATAACAAGGATATGGATATGAAGGATATTCTTATGATGTCTATGCTGGCAAATGGCGGCAATATGAGCAATATGAATCCTATGCTGTTGTATTTTCTTGCTTTTGATGAAGCGGACGGCACTTCGATGAAGGATAAGCTCCTTCCGATGATGCTGCTTAGTAATCAGCAGAAGTAAGTTAATATATAGAACCCCTTTCAAAAGATTCCCCTCTTTGTTTGGCCGCAGAGAGGGGAATTGATTTTTATATAAAAATTTGATATAATATATATAGAAGATAAAAGAAAGTGAGAGTTGGTATTCTAAATGGCTTTGTGCAATTATTTAAGTAATGAAGATAAATCAATATTTTGTAATTGGATCAATATGTATGGCGGCATGAGTGACAATAAAGATCCTGATCTTGATGTAGAAAATGTCGATCATATTTTGCGGTTTTGGGATAAGGAGAAAGTAACTCTTTGGAAGATGCTTGGTGAAAAATTTACTATTTCCAAAGATGTAACTTTTAAACGTTCTGAGCGCCAGTCTAGATCTGATTTTGAAGATTGTCTTGGTTATTGGCGGGGTGGCTATAAGTTTATTCGTGAATATCAAGACTTTACTGCTGATAAAAAAAATCTTGAGACGCCAGAAAGTTATCATGATCCTCTTTATAAAGTAAATCGGTTTGAAGACATTATGGCTTTGAGAGAGCTAACTACTTTTGAAAGCCTTCATAATAATATTTATACGGGTGATACTTTTACTATTACTCGTAGTGATGATGGACAAACAATGTTAGTCAATAAAGGTGCCAAAATCAGTAAATTACTTGGTAAGTTGGCAAAATTCTTTGAGCTGTCAGAAGTAAAATATGAAGAATTTAGAATTGCTCATTCTCAATTTTTAAATCAAGATACTATTAAAGGTACACTTTGTTTGTCAATTCATCCAATGGATTATGTGACCATGAGCGATAATGATTGCGATTGGGATAGTTGTATGAGTTGGCGTAATGAAGGCGATTATCGTATTGGCACTGTTGAAATGATGAACTCTCCTTGCGTCCTTGTTGCTTATCTTCGTGCGAAAGAAGATATGGAATTTGGCTGGGGTGAGAAGCTTTCACATTGGAATAATAAGAAATGGCGTCAACTTTATATTATCACCAAAGATTTGATTAGCGATATTCGTCAGTATCCTTGGCATAATGATGAATTGAATGGTCTTTGTATGAAATGGATTAGAGATCTTGCGGCTACTAATCTTGGTTGGCAATATAGTAATCTTTGTACTTATTATAATAATTTCCGCGATGCTGATTATAATAATTTTTGTTTGGAATTGAGTGATAAGCCTTATTCAATTAACGTCTATTGTGATAAGATGTATAATGATGTTTATTCCAAAAATCAAAAATGTTTTATTGGCATCGAAGCACCGCACGAAATTGACATTGATTATTCCGGTTATAGCGAATGTATGAATTGTGGCGAAGAGATTGGTGACATTAGTGATACTTGTATGTTACTTTGTGATAATTGCTCTAATGCTATAAGATGTAGCTGTTGTGGCGACATTATTCATAATGATGATTACTATTGGATGGACGATGATACTTGTCTCTGTTATGACTGTTATACTGAAAAAGCAGGTACGTGTGAAGACTGTGGCGAAGCTTTTTATAATGAGGATTTGAATGAAATTCGTCTTTATAAAGATAATAAATTAACTTGGCGTTCTGGTTATCTTTGTTACAATTGTAAGAGCGATTATGAAGAAGCTGGATTAATTATTAGTGATCCTATCCAATCATCTTTCGGAGTCCATTATCGAGTAGATTTCGAAACTTTGATGGAATCGGATAGCGAAGCTGCTGATAGACTACGTGATATTTTTTCTATTAATAGTGAAGAAGGTCGGCAATGGTTCCTTGATAGTTTGAAAGATTAGTCTTAGTCTTAGGCGCGTAGACCTACTTTAGTATATAGAACATCTGATTATTAGCAAGAAGCAAAAATAACTAATCCTCTAGAAGATATGTTATGGGATAGTTTAAATAAAGCTTTAGAAGAAGTTATTGAATCTTATAAAGCAATAGGGATTACTCCCCAACAATTAAAAGATGGATTAGTAACTATTCCAGAAGAAGAAATGACTGAAAAAGCAGAAGATGCTTTAAAGGAATATTATGAACAATTTGTTGATTTCAGAAAAGTTATTTGATTTTTAATAAAAAATAAGATATAATATATATGTAAGATAAAGAAAGGGTAAGAGAAATAAAGAAAAAACTTTTACCCCGACTTTAAATCTTAATTGATTTTTAACAAAAAATAAGATATAATAAATATACAAAGAATAAATAAACTTTAAAAATGAAAGGTTAAAGGTGTTAATTATGGAAAAGATTACGAAGCGCGAAATGTACGAAGCAATTGCTGAGGCTATGAAGACTGGCGAATGCCGTTATGATCCGGCTGAGGTTATTTCGTTCTGTGAGAATGAAATTGACCTGCTTGATAAGAAGGCGGCAAAGGCTAAGGAGCGTGCTGCGGCGAAGGCTGCTGAGGGTGATATTCTGACTGCGCTGGTTCGTGCGGCTCTGACTACTGATGAGTTTAAGTCTATTGCTGATGTGACTGCGATGGTTGCTGAAGAGGAGCCGGATGTTACTGCGGCGAAGGTTTCTTATCGTCTGTCTTCTCTGGTTAAGGCTGGCGAAGCTGAGAAGTCTGAAATTACGATTCCTGCGACTGAGACTTCTAAGAAGAGAACCGTTAATGGCTATCGTCGAATTAATGGCTAATATAGCGCATTAAGGACTGGGAAATTTCCCAGTCCTTTTTTTATAAGGTCTGCTCCGGCCGGCGATGGACGCATCACTCGTAAAACCAAAAATAAAAGATTGCTTACTAATTTTTATTGACATTTGTGAAAAAATAAGTTATAATATATATAAGGAGTGATATAATATGAAATATTCCGTATCAATTCGGTAGTCTGCGGCAAATAAGCGCGTAGCTGATGAAATTATGCTTGATTATAAAGATATTAAAGGCTTATATAATATTATTGATGATTTTTATAATAAAGAGTATGTAATTCGTATCCCAAAGAATACTTCATAGATTGATTGGGACGAATTAAAGATGTTCTCTGAAAAAGTAAAACTCACTCTTGCTATTGAAAATATATTTATGGCAAGTGATTGTAATTCACGTTCAATTAATTATTATTGGGCTTATCCAATTACTACATGGTATGAATTAAATGGATTAGTTGATTTAGGTGTAAAACAATTATTTTTAGGTGTTCCGCTAACTTTTCAACTTCCAGAAGTGAAGAAGATAGGATTGCCGATTCGAGTAATTGCTAATGTATGCTATGATGGCTTTATTCCTCGTAAAGATGGAATTCGTGGATTTTATATTCGTCCAGAAGATGTGAAAGCTTATAGCGCATATGTGGATACTATTCAATTTGATACCGATAGTTTAGAGAAAGAGGCAACTTTATTAGGGATTTATAAAGCAGAATTATGGCCTGGTAATTTAAATCTATTATTGACTAATTTGAAATATAATGTTGATAATCGTGGCATTCCTGATGAATTTGCGCCGATGCGTATTAAATGTAAGCAAAGATGCCAAAGTGGAAGCGCTTGTAGTTTTTGTGAAACTGCGCTAAAGTTTAGCCGAGAAGTAGATAAGAATAAAGATTACTGGACTAAAGGTGTTGGTTTTACGCAACCAGAGAGCATTATTGACAATAATTAAAAAATATGATATAATATAATTACAAAATAGAATATAAGGAGAAATTTTTAATTGCGTGGGTTGAAAGCAAAAGAATATGAGACATTAGAGCAGCTATTTAAAATGAAACAGGGCAGCTTGCTTAAAACTATGTCTTATTTTCTTCAGAGTAAATACAAAACAGTAAAAACTACTGCGGATTATATTTATGCCATCGGTGATATTCCGATCGCTCTTGTAGCCCATATGGATACAGTTTTTCCTAAACCTGTTTCTGAGTTATATTATGATACAAGAAAAAATGTTATGTGGAGTCCGCAGGGTCTTGGAGCTGATGATCGAGCAGGCATATATGCGATTATTCAGATATTATGTTCTACAAATTTGCGTCCACATATCATTTTTACTACTGATGAAGAACGAGGCGGCATTGGAGCATCTGTATTAGCTCAAGAGAATTGCCCATTTCCGCAGCTAAAGTATATGATTGAATTGGATAGACAAGGAAAAAATGATTGTGTATTCTATTCATGTGATAATGATGATTTTGTAGCATATATTGAATCTTTTGGATTTATTGAAGATTTTGGTAGTTTTTCTGATATTAGTATTTTAGGACCAGCTTGGCAAGTGTGTAGCACAAATTTATCAGTTGGTTATGAAAATGAACACACATATATTGAAACTCTAAATATTAGTGCTCTATTAAATACTATTGAAAAAGTCAAAAAGATGCTTCAAGAAGAATCTATCCCAGATTTTAAATATATTGAATTTAGTTTATCTACTAAAAGATGGTTCCAAGATTTATACAGCAGTAATGGAGCCGCAGGCGATAATGATTTTTATGTTCATTGTAAGAAATGTAAGGGATTATTTTCTGGTTATGAGGTCTTTCCTGTGAAGGGATTAGATGGTAAGACTTGTTTTTATTGCCCTGATTGTATAGTAGAAAATATTGAATGGTGTGATAATTGTGGAGAACCATTTGAAATTGATCCAAATAATCCTAAGAAAATTTGTAATGATTGCGCAGGAGGCCTACTTGAATGTCATTCGACATCAAAGAAATTAAAAAACAATTTGATGAAGTAATTCGTTATTCACAAGGAATTGAAAATCCTAAAACAGAAGAATTATTTAATAGATTTTTAGACGCTAAAAGAGATTTTATTGAATTATTTGGTGGTAATCTAATCTATGAGTATCCATATGTATTACATTTAAAGCTTGATAAAAAAGAAAAACAAAAGAATTTAAATAATTTTTTGGATACAATTGATTGCTTATATAGCAATTATGATTTAATTGATTTTATTGAAACTAATAGAGATGGATTTTTTACTAATCAAGTTATTGAAGAATATAAATTACCTGATGGTAAAATTATTCCAGTAGGCATGAAACTAGTTAAAGCATTTAAGTATTTTATTTCTGATAAAGACTTATTGAATGATATTCAAAATAGCGCAAGTCGTGTTATCCAAGAGGATAAGATTGAAGGTAAGCTATGTATATCAGTTCATCCACTTGATTTTTTAAGTTCAAGTGAAAATACTTATAATTGGCGGTCTTGTCATGCACTTGACGGTGAATATCGCGCAGGAAATCTTTCATATATGGTTGATAAATCAACTGTAATTTGTTATTTAAAAGGTGCTGATGGGGTAAGATTACCTAATTTTCCTGAAGATGTGCTTTGGAATTCTAAAAAATGGAGAGTATTAATTTTCTTTGAAAAGAATTGGAGAGCAATTTTTGCGGGTCGGCAGTATCCTCTTTCTACTTTAAGCGCTTTAGAGACTATTTCTATGTGTTTAAATAATATGGGAGTAGAGTTCCATAGATGGGAAGATAGTAATATTACTGGTTATACTGATAAAATTTCTGGTAAGCAATATCCTTTAGATACTGATTATATTGCAATTGGTGGGAAGATTTATCCAATTAAAGATAAAGTAGCAGATGCTAAAAATTCTTTACAATTTGATGATTTAATAAATTCTTCATGCTATCGACCTTATATGGCGGTTCGTGCAAGAGGATTTTATGCTAGTGATGCTGATGAATGGCATTGGGATATTGGCGGAGAAATTAATTGTTTAAATTGTGGTAAATCATTAATTGAGCATAGTGATTTTATGCGATGTGATAGTTGTGAATTAGCATATGGTGATAGTGAAAATGATATTTTTGGATATTGTGACTGTTGTGGTCGCAGAATATTATTAGATGAAGCTTATTATGTTGATTCAGACGAAATAGTTTGTAGTGATTGCTTTAAAAATGAATGTATGACTTGTGATAGATGCGGTAATGGATATTATCGTAGTTCTATGAAATATAATGAGGAATACCATAAGTATTTATGTCCTTGGTGTTCAGAAGATATGGAACGAGGAGAACCATTTGATTTAAAGCAATTAGTTTTTGATGAATGTAATAAATTAGAGAAGAAAATAATGGAGGATAATAATGGCGAAGGGACAAATTGCTAAGACTCAAGTAGCAGATAGAATTGCGAAAGCATTTGGTAATGATTGGATTGGAGAGTATGATAAGAAATACTATGTTTGGGCTACCGAGAATGGAGAGCGCTTACAGATCGCTATTTCTATGACTTGTCCTAAGAATCCAGTTGGTGATGTATCTACTGTTGGTTCTAATGCAATGAATTTTGAAGATTCTGCTCCAGTAGTTCAAGAGAAGAAAGAAATTACTGAAGATGAGAAAAAACATATTGCGGATTTGATGGCCAAACTTGGTCTATAAGATTATTTTTGATTTTATAAAAAATAAATGATATAATATATATGTAAGATAAAGAAAGAAAGACTTTTACAGCAATAGTCATCCAAAGTGGGGTAGAGGATAGCCTATCAGAGTAAAATTCTGAAGACCGCGGTTCGAATCCGCGCTTCGGAAAAATGATTTATAAGTCTTGATTTTATAGGGGTGTCGGTTAATGGTAAACCACCGGTCTCCAAAACCGGGACTCTCCGTTCGAGTCGGAGCGCCCCTGCGGGAATTTGTCACAATACCTTCACGTGGTGTTCCTGTTTTTACTAAAGTTGTGGCAAGTTTGTTAAATTTACCTGCCAAAATTTTCATATATTACTGAGAAAGGTAGGTAAATTTTAATGAATGGATTTATTTATAAAATTACAAATGATATAAATGATAAAGTATATATAGGAAAAACTTTATCATCTATTGAGAATAGATTCAAAGAACATAAGTAGGAAAGCCAAAGAGAGTCAGAACAAATTCGACCTTTATATCGAGCAATGAATAAATATGGAAATGAGCATTTTCATATTGAAGAAGTTGAAGAATGTCCTTTAGAAATTTTATCAGAAAGAGAAAAATATTGGATAAAATATTTTTCTTCTTATGAAAATGGCTATAATGCTACAATGGGTGGCGATGGTAAATAGTTATATGATTATGATGAAATTGTAAAAGGTTTTTTATCAGGAAAATTAATGTATGAATTAGCAAATGAATTTGAATGCTGTCAAGATACTATCCGCGCAGCTTTAAGTTTAGCTAATATAGATTCTACTATTAATGCTAATAAAAAATTAAAAAAAGGAATTATAGCGAAAGATTTAAATGGAAATGTAGTAAAGATTTTTGATTCTCGGATAGAGGCTGTTAAATGGTTACAAGATAATAACTATGTTGCTAAATCTGTCGTAAAAGATAATGTTATAGCCGCAATAGGTCGAGTAGCTAATGGAAAACGTAAAAGTGCTTATAATTTGATTTGGGAAAATTTTTAATATTTGCCAGTCAAAAAGAAATTTTTTGATTTTATAAAAAATAAATGATATAATATATATGTAAGATAAAGAAAGACAATTACAGCAATTTTAATTTTTTCAAATTGATTGGTAATCCGTGTGTTGTTGGTTCGAGTCCAACTCGTGCGTATTAATTTACAAACGATAGCTCAAATGGCAGAGCAACGTAATTAAAAAAGTTGTCTTGTTTTATTTAGTTAAAAAATCTTTTTGATTTTTTATAAAAAATATGATATAATATTTATATCAAATGAAAGAAAAAAATAAATAGTTTGGTAGTACCCAGAAAATGAGAGCTGAGCCTTGGGAGATGAGTCAAAGGAACAAAAGACTTTATGAAGCGGACAGCCTCGCCAAACAAACCTTGCTTTCCCAAGCAGGTATATACTTACCTGTGACTCGCAGGACTAAATATTGGGAAGAGTATCTTATGGGAGACTAGCCTAGTGGTTCAGGCAGCGGACTGTTAATCCGCCAAGCAAGGTTCAATTCCTTGGTTTCCCGCCATTATTGGTCTTATACATGGGGTTTCCGATTTGAACTAAATAGCTAATTACTATTCTTGTGGCAATAGACCAATTAAAAATAAACTGAGGCAAAGGGAAATCGGGTTTAATGTATAGCTATAAAGAAATTTTATAGTTAGCTATGATGAACTTCATAGTAAAATCCTCTCATAATCAAGTTAATTGGGAGAGGGGTAGTGCGGGAACGGGGAGAAGCGCGCTATAAAAGGTGAAATACTTCTTTCCACCATATGCCGGTGTAGCCGAATGGCATAGGCGAATGATTTAGGATCATTAATCTGAAGGTTCGAGTCCTTTCACCGGTACCATAAGCCGATATCTTTGTACTATCCGGTGGTTGGCAACTCCATCGTTATGTAAATAAGTTGCTAATATGCCTTATGGTGTAATGGAAACACGCCGCCCAGTAGAGGGCGGAGTCTTTGGTTCGAATCCAAATGAGGTAATGGTGATTAGAAAAGGGAATGATAATCGCCCATAAAGTAATATAGGATTATCATTATAGATTATATTTATTAAAAATGGCGGCTAAATCTTATATTAGTTACTTGAAAAATATGTGATGCTGCGAGACCTATCAAGTTAGTCTATAAATCACTTGAAGCTATCTTTTACGCTTACTCTTTTGATTGTTTGGACTGCTTTACGCAAAAGGAAAAATGGAAAAGAGGGTAAGGCTTAACCATAAAGCCAGCTTTTTTGTGAATGACTTTTTAAGAGGGGATATAAAAGTTATTTAAGGTGATACTGCCTTGGCGGGTCCGGAACCGCCGAAATGTGATATGCTCTGGTGGCGGAATGGCAGACGCGATCGGCTCAAACCCGATTGTCGAAAGACGTGTGGGTTCAAGTCCCACTCTGAGCACCAAAAGGATTTAGCATATTAAATTCTTTTTGACATTTTTAAAAAAATATGATATAATATTTTTACAAAGTTAAGAAAGGAATTTAAAAAAGATGTTCAATGACTTTGATACTCAAATCCAATCCGATGAATTTGAATGGCAGTTCCTTGAATGGTGTAGACTAATGGAGGAGGAATATGGAAATGAATACCAAGAAGAAAATTGATAGACGCATCTTTAAGAAAAGTCCTGATGAACTTCAAGAATATATGATGTTTAAACGACGCGGTTCTCGAACTCCTGCAAAAAAGGGTAAGGGAATGAAATATGAACGCGCACAAGAAAAAGAAAAGTCAAGAAATTTGGTTTCTGATAATTAATTTGGCCCCATCTACTAATTGGCTAGGTGGTAACCCTCTCAAGGTTAAGATGGCGGTTCGAATCCGTCTGGGGTCACCAATGCCTTTTACACCACCAAAAAGGCTGAGGTCCCGTGGGAGCCTCCCGCCAAAAGTCCCACATTTTTAACGGCGCATAGACAAATAGGTATAGTCACTACCCTTTCAAGGTAGAATGTAGGGGTTCGACCCCCCTTGCGCTGACCATATGGTGCTGTAGTTCAGTTGGAAGAATGCCAGCCTGTCACGCTGGAGGTCGTGGGGTCAGGACCCATCAGCATCGCCATTCGCTTTTTCCTATGTAAGCGATTTTGAAGCATAGAACTTGATGGAGCGTTCTATTAGTCTGATGCCTGCATTAGATTAAGTTTTATAACCATCACAATTAAATATGCCTGTGGAGCTTATGAGGAACAAGCGCTAGACTCATACCCTAGAGATATTTGGTTCGAATCCAAAGGCAGGCACCATTGCGGTGGTCTTCTAACGGTAGGATACTGGGCTCATAACCCGGAGACGCGGTTCGATTCCGCCGACCGCAACCAGTTCAATTTATTTGAACAGTCTCCAATTTTTCATTTGATTGTCTTATTTTGTTCATAAAATGTAATATGTAAGCCCTTAGATGTTGTGCGTTTCTTCTAAGGTATCATAGTATTAGACGTATTCAGCAAATATTCTTTAAGAATAATTTTCGTGATTTGGTTTCACATTTTAATTGCAAATTAAAACGAATAGGTTCGAGTCCTATATATTATCTTTTTACGTCTAGTGATTTTAATAAGTCGGTTAAGTACATTTAAATAGTTTCTATAATTGATTAAAAGACACAAACAGCCATTAAATATTTCTAATGATATTTGAAAGTAATTGTGTCTTGTTTTTTATTCCTATGGGCAGATAGCTTATGAGGTCTGAGCACTGGTCTGAAAAACCAGAGGGTGAAGGGTCGGTACCTTCTCTGCCCACCATTGAAGAACAGCACGAGAGGATCCATATAGGAATAATGATGTTGTATGGCTGCTGGGATTCCTTTGAAAGAATAAGGACTACTCTTTTCTATATATTTGGATATATAGGAACAAAAAACTATTCAATAGAGAGAGTTTTTTACATCTAGTTTGTTTTATGTTTTTCTTTAACTTCCTGTTTTGTATCCTTTCGATGGGTGGTCATGTTTTGTTTTCTCTCCTCTTTCTGTAAAGCAAATCGTTTTTTTACTCTCTATTTTTCATATATGCGGAGGTCGCATAGAGGCCGAGTGCGGGGGATTGCTAATCCCTTGACCGGGGCAACCCGGTCCGAGAGTTCGAATCTCTCCCTCCGCGCCATTAGACTTGATAACTGCAAAAATCTACTACTAATAATATTTTCAAATAATAGATAGATGAAATATTATGAAAATCTAAAGTAAGTAATTGGACAAACTTTGTATTTCAATAAGGAAAGTGATTTATTTACTTTTCTAATATTTATTTTCTAGTCCTGCGAGTCTAGTAATTGAATATGCTGGGGTGCGCAAGCGGTCATAAGCGCCTAGTCTTGAAAACTTGTGTGAGCTAATTACTCCCGTGGGTTCGAATCCCACCCCCAGCGCCAACAAAAAGAAAGGATAATATAAATTATGAATGTTGTTAATGCTGGTAGCCGATTTCAAATTTATGGTGAAGATGTAAAAACGTATAAGCGTCTTCCAACTATGTCTTTTGAAGTTAGCTTTAATAAAATGACTGGCTTTTTCTTGGTTTCTCGGCCTGATTTGTCAATTAATGAAGAAAAGATTTACGGTAATCATGAAGCAAAAGTAAATAAAGTAATTAAATCTTACAAGTGTTCAACTCGTAATTTTGGTATTATTTTAAGCGGTCAAAAGGGTATTGGCAAGTCTCTATTTGCTCGCGTCCTTGCGGCAAAAGCTATCGAAAATGGATTTCCGGTAATCATTGTTAATGAATATATTCCGGGCATTGCTAATTTTCTTAGCTCTATTGAGCAAGAAGTCGTAGTCATTTTTGACGAATTTGAAAAGACTTTTGGTGAAGTTGAGCATAGTGATCCGCAGGAAGAAATGCTTTCTTTGTTTGATGGACTTGATAATGGCAAGAAACTTTTTGTTATTACTTGTAATGAAACCCGTAAATTAAATGAGTATCTTCTTAATCGCCCCGGTCGTTTTCATTATCATTTTATGATTAATTATCCAACAGAAAATGAAATTAGAGAATATCTCAAAGATAAGTTGTCACCGGATTATTATGAGGTAATTAATTCTATTGTTAATTTTTCTCGTACAATTAACATGACTTATGATTATCTGCGTGCTATTGTTTTTGAAATTAATCAGGGTTATAGCCTTGAGGAAACTTTAAATGATCTTAATATCACTCAGAGCAGTTCTGTTACTTTCAATATGACAGTTACTCTCACTTCTGGTAAAGTATATACAACTTATGGTCGTCATATTGATTTGGCTGAGACTTCTTATGAATGGTATGACGCATATGATACCAAGAGTGATAATAGATTACGGTTTGCGATTATTCCTAGCAAAATCACTTTTAGAGATGGACAGCTTTATATCAAGGGTGAAAATACTAAGATTTATGTTGATCCTGACGATTATTGGCAGATTGAAGACGAAGATGAGCGCAAGGCTGTAATTAAAAAGGCTGAGTCTCAGAGCATTAAAGAAGTTACTTTCCAGAAAAATACTCCTGATTTTACAACGAAGTATCTTGTTTGATTTTATAAAAAATTTATGATATAATATATATGTAAGGTTGAGAGATAAATAATCTCTCCCTTATATGCCGGTGTGGTGGAATGGTAGACACAAGGGACTTAAAATCCCTCGGTGGCAGCACTGTGCGGGTTCGAGTCCCGCCACCGGCACCACGTAGATATTAATCTACGAAGTTAGGCTTAACTTGAAAATATTTTATGAATCCAGTAGAAAAGAAAGTTTCTACTGGATAAAAGCATTAGGAGGCTTTAAAATGAAATTTTATTCAGAACTGACAAAGAATTTTTATGAAAGTGAAGATGCCTGTAAGCAGGCTGAAAGTAAGTTCAATAAAGAGCTTGCTGAGAAGGAAGCTAAGGAGAAGGCTTTGAAGGCTGAACGTAAGCAGCGCGCCGAAGAGGTTAATGATGCATACAAGGCTATTAAAGAAGCTGAAAAGCATTATTGCGAACTCCGCGATCAATTTATAAAGGATTATGGTAGTTTCCATATGACATTTACTGATACTGGTAGTTTCTTCTTTGATCCTTTCAGATTTACTATTCTGTAATGAATGTGCCGTTTCCTGTTTATCCGATCTTTTAGACGGGAAACGGCATTTTCCTCATATTTGGGTCTTTAGCTCAGTTGGCAGAGCACCTGATTCTTAATCAGGGTGTCCGGGGTTCAAGCCCCCGAAGGCCCACCAAATTTAGTTAGGAGTAAAAATTATTATGGAGTATACTGGATATTTTGTCAAATTTAATAATTTTGCTGCGCACCCCTCTGGAACAGGTCGTTTACATATTGATGTTTTAAGTAAATATTCTCAAGTACTTTGGGGACAATGGCGAAATGGTATAAATCTTTTGAATGAAAAAATTCGTAAAGAAATGAATGATGTTGCACCTTTTAAGTTTTATGCTTTAGATAAATCTGTAGCTTTATTAAAAATGAATGTGACTCGAGTACTTACTCGTGAAGAAGTTATTGCAGAAAAGTTAGAATATCTTATTCCAGATTATTATAATATTGATACACCATGTTCAGCATATTATCTTATTGATAAAATTGAAATTCTACCCGTTGAATCTGCACTTAAAATAATTAATATCAATACTAAGAAGTCAATCTATGATTCAGCTCAAGTGAATAGTACGACTCCTTGGAGAGTATGTGAAATTGATAATGATTTAGGAATAGAAAATATTGTTATTCCTAGTGTAACAACTAAATCTGTTAAATTTAATCCGCCTGTCTCTTCTGAAAATATATCTAATATTATTTCTCATAAGTCTAAAAATGAAACCTATTGTATTTATCAATATTATTCTAAAACTATGAAGAAAAGTTATATTGGCTTAACTAATGATATTAATAGGCGTAAAAAAGAACATGAAAGTCCTAGCAATTGGACGCGAGAAAAGAAAAAATATCTTTATACAGCAATGCAACTTATGGGATTAGATGATTTTGAATTCCATATTCTGCATGATAATTTGTCTGAGGAAGATGCTCATTACTGGGAAGCAAAAGAAATTGAAAATCATCATTCTTATTTCCCGGACGGATTCAATGAAAGAAATGAATCCCGATTCTTAAAAAATATTTGATTTTTTAAAAAATTTATGATATAATATATATGTAAGGTTGAGAGATAAATAATCTCTCTCTTATATGCCGGATTAAACAATAGTAGCTAACGATAGTTGAATAGACGGGTCGGGGCTAACATAGAAAGGTTAGCAGGTAGTGCGGCGGTAGGTAACAAATCCGCAAGTCGAAATGAGTCGGGAAAACCGAATGATACGGCTTAGATGTTTTCCTCATTTGAGGTTTGGATGGAGATTTTAGGCGAAGGATAACAACCTTTGACTGCCATCTTGTAAAGCGACCATGAAACCGGGTCATAGCTACCATGCTATTGTTTATTTTTAATGTGCGGGTTTAAGTCCCACCACTAGTATTAAATCTATCCCTTTAGCTTAGTGGAATAAAGCGCGTGGCTACGAACCACGAGACCGGGAGTTCGAGTCTCTCAAGGGATGCCATGTGGCTGTAGTTCAGTTGGTAGAACGTCTGATTGTGGCTCAGAAGGTCGTGGATTCAATTTCCACCAGTCACCCCATATGCTCTCGTAGCTCAATCGGTAAGAGCCGGCGACTTATCCAAGATTAGTTTAAATGGTAAAATAGTCTATGCGCAAGAAAGATGTAAGTTCAAATCTAACATCTTGGGCCAAATCGCCAGATGTGGGTTCAAGTCCCGACGGGAGCACCATTAACCAACAAGCCTATGGCGACAACTCTAAGCTCAAACCGTTGGTTTTCTGAACAAACGAATAAAAACCTTTCGTTCTAAGACCTAAAGTACGAAGCAGGGTGACAACCTCCAGAAATGGGACTTAGTTTTGGGTTAAAGTTGAGCGTTTATTATAAATTGATCTCGTCAATTAATTTTTAATAAATGCGATTTTTTATGCAAAAGTAGTCAAGAGGTTTAAGACCCCAATCTGCAAAACTGTGTGACTCTTTGGGCGTGGGTTCGAATCCCGATGGGAGCACCATAAGGCATAAACAGCAAATAATTAAATATTTTGCCATTTTCTTTTAAGCGAATGACGCACCATTTTATTATGCCTAGTATATACTTCATTAGCTCAATGGACGAGAGCATCTGATTTCTAATCAGAGGGTTTGAGGTTCGAGTCCTCAATGAAGTGCCAATGTGAGGATTATAAATGAAAATTGAATTTAAACAAAGTCAAGCTGATTATTTTAATTATGTAATTCAAAAATATGGCGGTAGTTGGGAATTATCTGAAGGAGTTATTATTCTTCAAAATGAAGATGACTATTTCCGAATTGAACATAATAATGTTACAACTGGAAAATTATATACTGCTTGGCATAAAAATCATTTTCATAATAAAAATGATTTTCATAAACAATTATCATTACATAATTTAAGAAAATTGTTTTTTAGATGTGCTACTCATAAAATGCGTTGTAAAGAAAAAAGATGTTATAAGCGTTCAGATTATATTCAAGATATGGAAGATTATAGAAATTTTCAGAAAGCTTTAAAATGATAAATTGATTTTATAAAAAATTTATGATATAATATTTATACAAGATAAAGAAAGACAGTATCAGCAATTAATGATATTTGCTTTGGGAGCCGGAAATTATAGGTTCGAATCCTATATCCCTGACCAATTTCGGGGATTAGTTTAAATGGATAAAACGCCGTTAAAAATCTGTCTTGTGTATGGAGATGTAGTTCAGTTGGTTAGAATATTCGACTGATAATCGAAAGGTCAGTGGTTCAAATCCACTCATCTCTACCATTATTCCAACAGAAAGGAATTTTAAGATGAAACTTACAAACATTTCTCAGGTCGAAGATTTTATCGCCGCGGTTAATCGCGCACATAGTAATGTATGGCTTGTAAGTCCGCAGGGTGATAGATATAATATGAAATCTGCGCTTTCTCAGTATATTGCTCTTGGAGCTTTGCTTGGTCAGCATGGTGATGAACTTGAGCTTTTCTGTGATAGTAAGCAGGATGAAGGATTGTTTATTGAATTTTTCGTTAAGCATCCTGAAGTCTAATTTAACATTTAAACTATTTTAATTAAAATAGTTTATATCCGGGTGTAGTTCAGTTTGGTAGAACGCTTGATTTGGGATCAAGAGGCCGTGAGTTCAAGTCTCGCCACTCGGACCATCAGGGTTCTGTTAAAAATATATAATTGAAAAGGATTGATCTCCCTGAGTAGATTTGTATTTGAATGAAAAAATGAGGTCTAGATGACACAGATAACCTCCCCTGAACCATCCCTTTTCCTAATATGTGGTCTGGGTTAAACAATTAGGCACTGCTCGTATTCATATTACCTATGCGGTATATGGATTCCTCGTATTTAAGACTCTGTAACAGCAAATGATTTAACATAATAACTGTTTAATTCTCTTTTAAAGAATTTTTTGTAATTTTGTTTTTAAGAGTCTTGTTTAATTATACTGGTGTCGCCAAGTGGGAAGGCACAGGACTTTGACTCCTGTATTCGTTGGTTCAAATCCAACCACCAGTGCCATTGTGCCAGAAGAACAAATGATCCGATGGGCAAATAAAATATTTATTCGGGATGTGTGGTTCAACTACCTAAAGTTATTTATATGGGAGAGTGGCAGAGTGGTCAATTGCGGCGGACTGTAAATCCGTTGCCTTCGGGCTTCGTTGGTTCAAATCCAACCTCTCCCACCAATTAAAAGATTAATTACGAGAAAAATAAGTAAAAATTTATTTGATTTTTATAAAAATAAATGATATAATATTTATAGAAAATAAAGATATGCGAGATTAGCGCAGCTGGTTAGCGCATCTGCCTTACAAGCAGGAGGTCACTGGTTCGAGTCCAGTATTTCGCACCACATGGTGGTTATTCATTCATTCCTTTCTTTTAGTTAAAAACATAGACGCATACAGCAAAAACACAAATTTTGTGTATTATCGGTTCAAGTCCGATTCCGCCGTCCTTTGGCAGATAGTTTAATGGTTAAACAACAAAAAAAAAATGCGTCTTGGTGATATTGAGGGGTAGCATAGCGGCAAATGCGCCGGTCTCTAAAACCGGATAAGTGGGGTCGGCACCCACCCCCTCCGCCATAAGTAAAGCAATATGTTCAAAGCATTGATAAGACTTTACTTCGATAGGACGTAGGATTAGAAGTGTCCAGCGTTTAAAGATTGATTTGCGATCGCGAGGTAAATCTTTGGTCAAAAGACACACTATCGGGGTTTGAAGATAAACCTTAAAATCTTCGCCATATGTTGAACTCTTTAATAGTGACATAATATAACCTTTGGGATATATTTATTTCACATCAACAGTGTATTTTATTCCTAATAGAGTATAAGAATAACGTTCCAATACGAAACATTGGTGAATAATAGGATATAATTTAATTAATGAAGATGTTTGGATCATATGTTTGTTAAAGTAATCATCGGTGAAATGGCAGTAAGATTTCCTATTTAAATCTAACCAAACTGAATACTAAAATCGAACCGAGAAAAGACTCTGTGAAATAAATATTGTAAATTCTGATGGATAGCTTAATGCTTGATAGGAATGGGTTGGACAGCATAACGCAACATATGTGTTAGCGGTTATGGAGTAAGAATTTACAATATTTAAAGTAATAGAGTCTTTTTGTTTTATATAGAAAGTACGGCAAAGCTGCTCCGGCCGGTGTCAATCGCACATATCGTAAAACCAAATAAAAATAAGCCCTTAGAAATTTTTGTTACAATTTCTAAAGGCTTATTTTTTTAGGCCAGAAAAAGACCTATTATCTCATTTATTTTTTAAAAAAATATAGGAAAATATTATTAAAGGGGGCTAAACAATGTATGGCTTAACGCATAATAATAATAAAGCTGTATATGGAATTAAGCGCTTTATATTAGATAAAGAAGAAGATACTAAAACTTTACCTACTCGCGGCTTAACTCCCGGTAGTACAGCTTTTGTTATTGAAACCTCTAATACATATATGCTTAATAATTTGTATGTATGGAAGAAAGTAAAAGCTAATAGCTCAAGCAGTGGTGGTACTGATCCAGCACCCGGTCCAAGTGATAATACTTATATTTGGGACGGTGGAGATATTGGTTAAGGAGAGTGTTTTAATTGGCTGATGTTTATATGAATTCAAAATTCTATTTCAAGCGTGGTAAAGCCGCGTCTTGGACGAAATAGAATATATTATTAGGTCCTGGCGAGCCTGGTTTTGAATTAGACACTGGTAAATTAAAAGTTGGCAATGGTGTTGATAAATGGAATGATTTACCTTATATAGTAAATAAAGATACATTACCTGATGAAATTGTTTATTATATTGGTAAGCAAGATACTCTTCCAGAAGAAGGAACAGATGGTAGCATTTGTATTGTTGGTGAAGATATTTATATTCGCGCCAATGATAAATGGACGAAATTAAATACTACTGCTAAAGGTGAAATTGAAGTTATTAAAATTAAAGGTAATAATGATGGTAGTTTAGAAATTGATGGTAAAAAGTATGATACTATCCAAGAGGCACTAAAAAATGTAACAAATGCCGAAGTCGCACTACCAACTGAATTAACAGAAAATCTTACCATTTCCGCAGGTCAAACTATTACTTTAGATTTAAATGGTACTAATACTGTTACTGATTAGGTCAATCCTCTTCAAATTGCTTATAACGGTTCTCTTATTATACAGGGAGATGGCACTGTTGAATGTAATAAGAATGGCGCAGCAAGTATAGAGAATAATGGCACCTTAAAAATTCTTAATGGTGTCATCTCTCGATCTATTGACGAAAAAGGTAATGGATACTATGTAGTAGTTAATCATGGATATACAACTATTGATGGAGGAATTTTCACATCTCCCGGTGGTATGTCGAGTTTAATTGAAAATGGTTATTATAATTATAATTCCAATCTTGCTTCTACTGGATATGTTGAAGGACAAAATGTTCAAAGTCCAAAATTAACTATTAATAATGGATTATTTATAAATGATTATACTACAATTAAAAATGATGATAATGGTGAAACATTTATAAATAACGGTCAATTTTATGGTATGATTTACCACGTTGGACGTACTCTTGATATTAAAGATGGATATTTTAATGCTAGTGATGGCTATGAAAATATTCAAGTAAAGAAATTAAGTCAAAATTTAAATTGCGCTGATTGTTATATTAGTGGCGGCACTTTTGAGACTAATGGTTCTGTTAATATTACAGGGGCAGGTAATCCAACAATTATTATTACTGGTGGAAAATTTAATAAAAAAGTTCCTGATAAATATATCGGGAAAGGTTATACTTAGACCTTAATTGATGGTTATTATACTATAACTAAGGAGGGATAATATTGGCTTTTAATGTTGTTTATGCTGATAAAAATAAAATTAAAAGTAGTATTACACAAAATATTATTCCTAAAGAAAGTTTAATCTTAACTGCTTAGGATGATAAGCAATCAGAATCATACTATTATGATGATGAAGGTAATTTAAAATTTATTACCAAAAAAACTACTTTTAATTCTAAAATTGAAGCAAGAACTTGGATTGCTAGATACGGCAATTATCAAGGAGAAATAATTTCAATTTATTAGAATAATTCTTACGTTCCGTTTTTAGTAAATAATAATAATGAGTTAGTTCCTCTTCAAACTGGAGAAGAAGAAACTGCTGATTTTAATATTATTGATGGCGGAGCGGCCAATACTAATTATTAATTAGGAGGAAACAATTTATGGCTGAAAAGACATTAAAAACTCGTATTTTATTACGCAATGACAGTGCCGCAAATTGGGAAGCCAATAAAACAACTGTCCTGAAAAAAGGCGAAATTGGCATTGAAATTGATACTAATAAAATGAAAATTGGTGATGGTGTAACTGCTTATGGTAACTTAAAGTACTTTGGCGGTGAAGCTGCACTTAATTTTGAAGTATTTCCAAAAGGCGAAACAACTGATATTGAAGCGATTAACGCGGCTGTTGGTGATACTGAGATTCACAATGGTGATACTGCTATTGTAAAACGTGATATTGCTGGTGGTAAATCTTCCTATACCGCATATGTTTATGATGGCGAATGGAAGGCTATGGATGGCAATTATCGTGCTGATAATGTTTATTTTGATGAAGATCTAATTTATACTGCTAATATTGGCGTAAAGACTGTTCCTAGTTCTGGTTCTGGTACTATTGATGCTGCTGGTAAGAATGTTGAAGAAGTTCTTAAATCTATTCTCGCCGCTGAAAAGAATCCTAGTAATACAAAACCTTCTGTTTCTTTTAGTACTCAAAGTGGTTTTGGTACTTTCGAGATTGGTACTAAGAAGAATTTGACTTATACTGCTGCTCTATCTGCTGGTAGTTATACCTACGGTCCTGCTACAGGTATTACTGCTCAGTCTTGGGAAGTTAGTTGTACTGGTGTTGAAGGTTCTAAGGATACTGCTACTGGCACTTTTGAAAACGTAATTGCTGAATCTACGGCTAAGAAGATTACTGCCAAGGCTAACTATAATGAAGGTGCTATTCCTAAGACTAATCTTGGTAATCCTTATCCTAATGCTAAAATCGCAGCAGGGAGTGCTTCTAAAGATTCTAATTCTTTGATTGGTGTTCGTCATATGTTCTATGGTGTTCTTAAATCTGATGCCGTTCTTGACAGTAGTGTTATTCGTAGATTAAATCATGAAGCTGCTGATAAAAAGACTATCACTACTTTTGGAGCAGGTGCTGGAGCAGTTAAAGTTGTCATTGCTTGTCCTGCTGGATATAATGTAACTAAGGTTCTTATGCCTAGTGCTATGAATGCTGATGCTACTGCTAACTTTGTAAAACAAGCTGGCACTGTTAATGTTGAAGGTGCTGAGGGCTACACCGCAGTTCCTTATACTATTTGGATGTATAAACCAGCTTCAATTGATGCCAGCGAAACTTATGCTGTCACAATTGGTTAATTTATAAAGGAGGAATAAAATAATATGGCTACTATTTATGATAAGAATGCCGCTTATATGGCTCTTCCTATGAATATCAAGCGTGGTAATCCAATCCCACTTGATACTACTGCTGTATGGGATAATAAAGCTGAATTAGAAGCATATGCTAAGTCTGGTGCCACTTCTTATGTCGGTCAAATTTTAACATTATTCGCTGATGGTGTTGCTGAAGCTTATTTAATTAGTAATGAAGCAGGCGATCTTGTTAAATTAGCTCAAACTTCTGGCACTGGTGATGTTAGTACTGATATTGCTAATTTAAATAAGAAAATTAATTCTCTCGTAACTGAAATTGGTAAAGCTTCTACTGAGACTGAAAGTGCTAGTGGTTTATATGCTTTAATTGAAGCTGCCAAAAAGCAAGCAGATAAGGGTGTTGCTGATGCTAAAGCTGCTGATGATAAAGCTCAAAGCGCTCAAAATGATCTTGATGCTCTTGAAGCTGTTGTTGGTGCTGACGATACTGCTGGACTTCGTAAGCGCATTAAAGCTAATGAAGACGCTATCGGTGTTTTAAATGGTACTGGCGAGGGTTCTGTTGATAAAGCGGTTAAAGACGCCATTGATGATTTTGCTAACAAAGTCACTGACGATGGTACTATTAATACTTTTAAAGAATTAGTTGATTGGGTTGCAGAACATCCTGAAGTCGCGCAAGGTTTAACTACTGAAATTAATGCTTTAAAGACGATTCTTGCAGGATTTGGTACTGCTGAAGGCGAAACCGCTACTGTTAAAAAATATGTAGATGATGCGGTTGCTGCTCTTAAGATCGGTGATTATGCTAAAGCTGCTGATCTAACGGCTCTTGCTGAACGTGTTAGCACTCTTGAAGGAAAACCAGCAGCTTCTATTACTCAAGAATAGATTGATGCTTGGACCGCAAAGCAAGATGCTGGCGATTTTGTTGAAAAGTCTGCTTATAATACTAAAGTAAAAGCTTTGGAGGAAGCAGATGCAGCTAATGCAACTGCTATTGCTGGTGTAAAAACAACTGCTGAAGCTGCTGTAAAAGCTAATGATGCCATTACTGCCGGAACTGCGACTAAGATTACTTATGATGCTAAAGGTCTTGTTACCAGAGGTGAATCTCTTACTGTTGATGACCTTCCTGAGCTTCCTCAAAGTAAGATTGCAGGATTGGGTGATGCTTTAAACGCTAAGCAAGATAACCTTGTATTTGATGGAAATTACTCTGCAAGTAATAAAGTCGCAACTGTTGCTACTGTTAATACTGCAAGAGATAATTTAATTCATACTCTTGGCGGCGATGATGGCGTTACTGATATTGATACTGAAAATAGTGATACTATCCATGGCGCTAAAATATATGCTAAAGCTCGTGCTGATGCCGCTGAAGCAGCTGCTAAGTAGGATACGAAAGATAAGACTGATAAATTAGCAGAGCGTATAACCGCTGTTGAAGGTGCTATTGGTTCTACTGGTAGTGTTTCTGAAGCTATTAAAACTGCTAAGGAAGAGGCAATTGCTGCTGCTAAGACTGAGACTACTTCTCAAGTAAGTTAGGCTAAGACTGATATTCTTGGCGCAGAAAATTATGCTCATACAGTTAAAGATGCTTATGAACTTGCTGAAAGTAAAACCACTATGGCTGAAGTTGAAGGTAAGGATTATGCTACTAAGACTGAAGCTAAGGGCTATGCTGATGCTAAAGATGCTTCTATCAAAGCTGCTAAAGATGCTGCTGATGCTGCAAAGAAAGCTGCGGATGATTATAATACAGCATTAAGTAATTTAATTAGTTCCACCAAGAGCGATTTAATTGGCGAAGAAACTGATGATGCTGTTACTAAAGATACAATTTGGGCCGCTAAGAATACTGCGAATGCTGTTAAAACCACATTGCTTGGTGATGCTGCTGATGTTGCTGGTACTGAAACAATTCGTGGTGCTCTTGCTTCTGCTAAAGCTGCTTAGGATACCGCAGATGCTAATACAGCTGCTATTGGCGATGACGCTACTGCTGGTACTGTAAAGGGTCGTATTAAAGCTCTTGAAACTACAAATACTACTTATGGTACTCGTATTACTAATAATGAAAATGCTATTTCTGCTTTAAATGGTAAGATTTCTGGTGTCTTCCACTTTAAGGGAGCTGCCACTAAGAATGGCGATAATCTTTATGATAGTAAGGGCTTAATTACCAATCCAGAACTTGGTGATGTATATACTGTTGGTGATGCAGAATATGCTTGGACTGGTACTGGATGGATTGAGCTTGGTATCACTACTGACTTAAGTAATTATTACAATAAGTCTGAAGTTGATGGTAAGTTAAATGGTTTTAGTGGAGCTTTCCACTTTAAGGGTGTTGCTACTCGCTTCGATAATGTTGGTCAACCTATTGTTGATAATGTTGGTGAAGGTGATGTTTGGCTTGATAATAGTGGTGCTCAGTGGGCATGGAATGGTGAGAAATGGGTTAAGCTTGGTTTCTTAACTGATCTTTCTGCTTATTCCACTACTTCTCAAGTCCAACAAATGATCGATGGTGCTCTTAGTGGCATGTATTCTTTCAAGGGTGAAACTGATTCTCTTGATAAGGTTGTTGGACCTAACCGTGGCGATGTTTATATTGTTCCACAGGAAGATGGCTCTAAAAAACAATTTGCTTGGGATGGTTCAAAGTGGGTTGAGATTAGCACTAATGTTGATTTAAGCGCTTATGCTCGTACTGATGATGTTAATATAGCTATCAATACAGCTAAAAATGATGTCGTTAAAATCGCCGCACTTGATGCTACTACTAAGGCTAATACCGCTTAGGCTGCTGCTGAAAAAGCTGTTAATGATCTAAAAGGTACTGCTACTAAAACTGTTGGAGCAATTCAAGAAGAATTAGAAGCTCTTGATGAAACTGTTAATAATGCTACTACTGGTACAGCCGCTCGTTTAACTAAGGTTGAGAAGAGTTTAGCTGATGAAGGCACTATTGGTAAACGTATTGTTGCTCTTGAAGGTGCTAAGCATACTCATGATAATAAAGAAGTTCTTGATGGCATTACTGCTGAAAAAGTAAGCACTTGGGATGCTGCTCAAGTTAATGTTATTGAGAAAGTTCAAGTTAATGGTACTGATTTAGCAATCTCTGATAAGACTGTTAATATTCCATTAGCTACTGCTCAACGCGCTGGTTTAATTATTAGTTCTAATGCTAAAGATAGTATTTCTATCTCTAGTACCGGTGTTGGTGTTGTTAATAGCTTAAATGTCAATAAGCTTTATCAAGATACTGGTGATGTACTTGTTCTTGATGGCGGCGCTTCTATTTAATATAAAATAAAAGAGGAGGGCTAATCCCTCCTCTTATTACATATGGAGGATAAAAGATAATGGCAAATACAACTTTTAATACTCGTATTAAATTAAAGTATGATACTCTTGCCAATTGGACTACTAATAAAACAAAAGTTTTGTTACAAGGTGAAGTTGGTTTATGTTATGTGCCTGCTGTAACTAATGGTACTACAACTACTGCTCCTACCGTATTGTTCAAAGTTGGTGATGGTACAACTACTTGGGAAAACTTACCTTGGGGTTCTGGTCTTGCTGCTGATGTATATGATTGGGCTAAAGCAGCTGCAAAGCCTTCTTATGATTATAGTGAGATTAAAAATACTCCCACTATGACTGTAGATACAAATACTACTTATAAATTAGTACAAGATACTACTGATAGACATAAATTTACTTTACAAAGCAAAGAAAAGAATAATGAAAATTGGATTCCAGTATCTACTATTACTATTCCAGATAATAACAATAACCAAACTATTACCGTTGGATCTACTTCCTTTGGAACAGATGATGCTGTAAAGTTAGTAGCTGGTGATGGAATTACTATTACTCCTGATTCAACTGGGAAGACAATTACAATTACTGCTAGTAAAGTTGCTAATGCAACTCATGCTGATAATGCAACCAATGCTACAAGCGCTAATAAAGTTGCTAATGCTTTAACCCTTCAAATTGGTGGTACTACTAAAGCCACATTTGATGGTTCTTCTGCAAAAACTTTTAATGTTACTGCAGCAGATCTTGGTCTTAGCTCAGCAATGCACTTTATTGGTACTGCCACTGTTGCTATTACCGAAGATTCTAAAGTTGATCCAAAAATTACTGGTTATAATTTTGCTAATGCTCAAAAAGGCGATGTAGTTCTTTATAACCATCTTGAATTTGTATGGGATGGTACTAAGTGGGAAAAACTTGGCGATGATAGTTCTTATGCTTTAAAAACTATTACTGCTACTGCTACTGATGATGATGTAGTAGTTTTAACTGGTACTTCTGGTTCCAATGGTGTTACTTTTGATGCTAAGCACGCTAAAAAAGGTCCGACAGGTGGCGCAACTAAAGGCGCAACAACGGATGTAAGTGTTTCTGGTTATGGTGCTTCCGGCTCTATCAAAGTTCCAAAAATTGTAGTTGATGAATATGGTCATACCACTGGTTTAACTGAACAAACATTAACTATTACGATGCCAAATCAGCAAACTCTTCCTGTTGCTGGAAGTGTTGCTCCTAAAAATCTTGGAACAGCTACAGTTGGTACTTCTGCTAAATATGCTCGTGAAGACCACGTTCATAAGATGCCCACCTTAGATGAAATTAGTGTTAACACTAATGCTAATTATGTCATCTTTGATTGCGGAAGTTCTACGGTAAATATTTAATTATAAGTCCCTCTTAATTGAGGGACTTATTTTTTTTGGACTAAAATATGCAATTATATTATTTAAAATTTTAATATATTTTAGAGAATAATAAGTTTGAAATTGATAACTTATTTAAATATATATATTTTACTCTTTTGGAAATAGATGATTGAGAAAGATATAAAATTATGGGGATAAATATCTTTATATCTATTTTTAAAGATATTTATCCCCATAATTTTATTTAAGGAGGAAATAAAATGGCTAATAAAACATTCCAAGGCCGTATTGTTCAAAAACACGATACAAAGGCTAATTGGGAAAAAGCAACTAATTTCATTCCTTTAAAAGGTGAAATTATATTATATGATGATTTAAATGAAATTAAAATTGGTGATGGAACTACTAAAATTAATGATTTAGATTTCTTTGCGAGTGCTATAATTAAAAAATGGACTAGTGCTGATGTTTAAGGAGGAATAATATGTCATTATTTTTAGGCGAAAACGCAATTAAAAAATTAAGTGTTATAATTGGATAGGCAGATGCTAAACCAATTCAATTACAAGAAAAAACAATTACTCCAACAAACTAGAATCAAGAAGTAGTAGCCGATAGTGATTATCAAGGTTTAAGCAAAGTTATTGTTAATAAAGTACCTGTTGAATCGTTAACTGCAACAGATAATGGCAATTATACTGCTACTAATTATTATAAAACAATAACTGTCAATATACCTTATACAACTTATCGAACCGGTTCAGGTGCTCCTAACAATTCATTAGGTTCTAATGGAGATTTATATTTTGATATGGGGTGATTAAGTGATAGAACAAGCTATTAGAGCAGAAAAATTATATATACAAGAAAAATTAAAAGGCAATAATTTATCTTTAATAGATATATTAAAAGAATTTGGATATAATAATTTAGAAGACTATAATAATGATAAAAAATTATTTTAGTTAAGTCAATTAAATTTTACAGAAGTTCATATTATTAGTGATGTAGTATTTGAAAGTGTAAGAAATATTTTAATTGCCGAGAATCCTGTTTTAGCATTTTTAAAACACGAAGCTCCATTCATTTATCATGGTGATGAAGATTATAATATTGAAGGAGCACGAGCTTCTAATATTACCGTATATGAAGGAGGATACGCTGGAGGTACCATCATTGGAGACGCCGGTGATCTATCAATTGGTATTTTCTTACCTATTGAGATTGATTTAAATAGTAAATTCTTTTTAAATAAGATTGCTGAAATATTAAATAAATATAATACTCCAGCAGTAGTAGATAATAATGATATAATGGTAAATAATCGTAAAGTCATTGGTACTTCTACATTATCTACTGACAATTATTTTGGTTTTGTTGCTTATGTATCTTTTAATGATAAAACTGAATTGATTAAATAGGTATGCGGCAATAATTTAAAACAACCGGGTTTTCTAACAAACATCACGGTTGAAGAATTAGAGGAGGAACTACGGCAATGGCTACTTTAATATTAAGACCTACATCTGATATATCATTAGGTCATACGTGTTCTTCTGGTTCTTCTGGATACGCAATGTTAGATGAAGAAACTGCCGATGATGACTCTACTTATATCCAATAGACCGTAAGTTCAGGATCAACATCTTCTAAAACTTCTTCATTTAAGTTTACAACAGCAATGCCTGTATCTAAATTAAAAATTACAGCAATTAAGGCATATGTTCGTGCGACATCTACATCTTCAAGTAGTTATGATAGTTATAGTTTAAATTATACAGTCTCTATTAATGGAAAAACTTCTTCTTCTCAATCAATGAGTTTAAGTAGCAGTTATTCGACTAAATCAGTTTCTTTAAGCACTTCTACTTTTAATTTAAATGATGTAGAAATTAATAATTTAAATAATTTAAATTTTTAGATGTCTATTACTACTTCTGGAGACAGAGATAAAAATAAATTTTATATAAGAATTACATAGATATATTTGGAAATTACTTATGAAGAAATAATTACTCAAAAACTTTATTTAAAAGTTAATGGAGTATATCAACCAGTATAGAATGTTTATAAAAAAATAAATAACCAATATGTATTATAGAATGATATTTCTTCCTTATTTAATACATCAACAAAATATAAAGAAGGGAGATAAATTTTTCAATGACTGAAAAAAAATTAAGTACCCTTGTAATTAACCAAGTAGAGAGTATTGATGTATATAATTTACTTAAAACTCAAGATAAAATTAATCAAGATGAATTATATTTAATCTCGGGTGAACCAGATACTATAACCGGTATAAAAGGTAATAAAGAAACTACTTACCGTACTGGCAATGTAAATCTTACTCCTGCTGATATTGGTGCTCTACCTGATGATACTGAAATTCCAGTAGTTCCTACTAATATTAGTGCATTTTACAATGATGCTGGATATCTTACACAACATTAGAGTCTTACTGATTATCCTAAAAAAACTGAATTAGCAAATGTAGCGACAAGTGGCGATTATACTGATTTAATTAATACGCCAACTATCCCATCGACTGAAGGATTAGCGACAGAAACTTATGTATAGAATAAAATCGCCGAAGTAGTTAATTCTGCCCCTGGTACATTAGATACATTAAATGAATTGGCCCAAGCACTTGGTAATGACCCTAATTTTGCCACTACAATGGCAACTGAATTAGGTAAAAAGGCTAATACAGCAAACTTGGCAACTGTAGCCACAAGCGGCGATTATAACGATTTATCAAACAAACCTACTATTCCAAGTGTAGCAGGGTTAGCCAGTGAAGCATATGTAAATGAAAAGGTTGCGGCGATAAAGGTTCCATCATTAGACGGATATGCAAAAACCGCAGACTTAGCCACTGTTGCTACTTCTGGAAGCTACAATGATTTAGTAGATAAACCAACTATTCCATCTGTTGGAAATGGTACATTAACTATTCAAAAGAATGGTACATCAGCTGGAACTTTTACAGCAAATGCTACTACTGATAAAACCATTAATATTATAGTACCTACAAAAGTTAGTGAATTAACTGATGATGTTGTAAAGGGAAAATATTTACCTCTCACTGGTGGCACTATGACTGGTGATATTAATATTAATAATAAAACAATTACTAATTTAAAAACTCCAACAGCTGATACAGAGGCCGCAAATAAAAAATATGTTGATGATAGTAAATCTTCGATAGTTGGTACATCTACCACTTATCCAATTTACATTGGTTCATCTACTCCTGCATCAGGTACAGCGCCTTTACTTTGGATTGATACTACATCTTCAACAGGTGTTTTTAAATATCGTACTTCAACTACTGGAACTTGGACAGCTGTACCTGTGGCATATACTTAATTAAAGGAGGTAAGTAAAATGGCAAATAAAACATTTCAAGGTCGTATTGTTTAGAAACATGATACAGAAGCTAATTGGAAAAAAGCAACTAATTTTGTTCCCTTAAAGGGCGAAATTATTGTATATGATGATTTAAAGAAAATAAAAATAGGCGATGGAGTTACTAAAGTAGGAAATCTTGCTTTTATTAATGATAATGTTTCGTCTACCACAATCATCACTTGGTCTGATGATGGGACTTAAGAAAAAGGAGAGATAAATTATGGGATTATATTTAGGAAAAGAAAAAATAAATAATTTATCAGTTGGATAGGCCGCTTTAGGTGTCACTGATATTTCTGATGAAACTACTATTAATATTTCAGGAATTTTAAAAGGGGAAAATAATAAAATAGTTTCAGCTACACCTGGTGTTGATTATGTTGTTCCTGGTGATTCAACTGTAACAAGCGTAAATGGACGAACAGGTGCTGTCACGGTTCATGAAGTCCCCGCTGTCACTGCCTCTGATAATGGAAAATTCCTACGAGTGGTAAATGGGGCATGGGCGGCAGTAAGTATTGCAAATGCGAATGGAGGTAGCTTCTAATGGCTGAATATTTGACAAATACAACTGACCTGACAAAGGTTGCCGCAGCTATCCGTGTGAAAGGCGGCACATCCGCACCATTGGTCTATCCGGACGGATTTGTTACTGCAATCTAGTCAATTGATACAACGGGTGGACTGAAACCAGCAACAGTAACAATAACTTCATCGGCAAACGACGATACAGGTAACGTGAATGGTCTATTTATATTTACTAATTCAGAAGGTCATTTAGATGAGTTAAATTATATGTATAGTGATACTTTTACATATCCAATTACTATAGAAACAGTAATCGGTGGAATGGTAGTACTTCAAGCAACCGGTCCTCGTAGTTCTTATACGTATACGGGTTGTGAAGCTAGAGGATTTCAATATACTGTCTATATTTTAGTAACCAGTCCACAAGCATCTATAGATATATATAATCCAGGAGATTGATAAGCAAGCAAGGTTAAATCGACAGACCTAATACTAACTTCATTAATTTATATAGATAAGAGGTTAAAAGAAATATAATAGCAAAAATATAATTGGATGGTATAATTTATGCAATCCAATTATAGATATAATCTTTGACATGAAAGCCAACTGCTTATTTTGAAATGTATTATTTAATTGATTTAAAATAGTTTAATAATATTCAACAAACAAAAAAGTATTTTTTACTTAATAATGATATGGAAAATGCCAAAATGTAAAAAATTTTTAAATCTTTCATGCAAAGGAAAATGTTTAATTTTTACAAAAAATTTAGAGGAGGTAAATAATTAAATGGCTTTAACAAGCACTTCAAAACAAATATCCTCATTAAAAATAAATAAAGTACCATCTGCAGCAGTCTATAATAAGATGGTTGCACAAAATTTAATCAATGATGATGAATTATATCTTGTTCAAGAAACTGAACATGTTATAAATAAATTTACATTTACTGCAATGGCAGGCTAGTCCACATTCACTATCCCATTTGATTTTGACGATAGTAGTGCGCTTACTGTATATTATAACGGTGTAATGATGAAAGAAACTGATAACTATACAGTATCTGGTAAAGTAATTACGCTCGCTGGATTTACAGCCGAAGCAGGCGATTATCTTACTGTAATGGGTATAGAGGGCGCCGCGGCAATTGATTTTGGCCAAGAGGCGGCAGATGCTATTGCTCAAATGGATAACGCAAAATCAGAGGCTATTACTGCTATTAATAATATAAAATCACAAGCCTCTACAGAAATTAATACAGTAAAATCACAAGCCTCTACAGAAATTAATACAGTAAAATCACAAGCATCTACAGAAATTAATACAGTAAAATCAAATGCTATTACTGAAATAAATAATTTAGTAGCTACATTGCCTTCAGATACTTCCAGTATTATGTTTACAAATAAAACAAATACTATGACGGCTAATGGTAAAATTACTATGGATAGTTCATATACGCCAGGCGCGGATGGAGATATTGCGACAAAAAAATATGTAGATAATTCTACACCAGCAACATTTACCGCTTCTAAGGCTGGTACAGTACCCGCTTCAGGAGGCGGAACCACGAAATATCTACGAGCAGATGGTACTTGGACTACTATAGATAAAACACCAGTAATAGGTACAAATACTGATTATGCTATTTATATTGGGACAACAGCTCCTGCTTCAGGTACAACGCCACTTCTTTGGATTGATACTACATCTTCAACAGGTGTTTTTAAATATCGTACTTCAACTACTGGAACTTGGACAGC